>Ga0302349_1000141_pt1 | contig 124060 bp, 113 predicted proteins | sample PhyAR1_FD_202176 | JGI IMG/M metagenome (GOLD analysis project Ga0302349, IMG submission 202176) | Leaf surface microbial communities from alfalfa plants in UC Gill Tract Community Farm, Albany, California, United States - DLSL A.R1... | ecosystem: Host-associated > Plants > Phyllosphere >... | reverse complement strand
TGACGGTGCCGCGGGTTTACTCATTGCTGGTGAAGAAATAGCAGGTGAATTTGAAAGTAAATTATTAATAATTGATACTCAATTATCCTTTTCACCTGGGAATTGCATAGGGATGAAAGGGGGGAGATTTTTAGTAGGTGAAAGTGTAGGCACCATCATGCCTAATATGGTTTCAAAAAAAGTGATACTTCCTTTACTAAAAAAGAATAATCTGAAAATATCTGACGTGGATGAATGGTCGATTCATCAAGGAAGTCACCTAGTCCTTGATGAGTTTAAAAGAAAAGAAAAACTGGGATTAACTGATGTGCAATTAAAAAAATCACATGATATATTTTCAAAAATAGGCAATGTGAGTTCGCCAAGTTGTCTTTTTGTTCTTAATGACTGGTTAAAAGAAAAAAATAATACAAAAGGTAAATTTGGTTTGATTGTCGGCTTTGGCGCAGGATACTATATGGGGGCCGTTTTATATAAACGTGTATGATAAGCAATAGGGGGCACCCTATTGCTATAACCATTTTTGTTAAAATACCGCATCGAATAATTTGCGAGGGAAATTATATGGCAAGGAGACAGATTCCTTCTCTGTCTGAGAGAGAATCATTACTGTCATTACCATACGATGAGTTAACGCTGACCCGAATGGCTTTGATTGAGCATGAGATAGCGCTTATCAGCACTCACCTTATACCTGCCAGCCGTTTTGACTTTGCCGCCCTTCTTTGCAATCTGCAAAAATATCGGCTTTGCCCGGATAAAAAAATCACACCTTCTGATGCGCTGCTGAAGAATATCGCCAGCATGCGGGGATTTCTGGCCTGCTTACCTTTACTGTAGAGATGATACGTGGGTTACGGTGGCGCAAGTCTGGATTCGAAATTATTTTTTTGGTCCTCAACCTCCTCTTTGAGTTCACGCAAAGGAATGAAATAGTCACTGCCATTATCATGGTTTCTTAAGCACTCATCTAGCTTGCACTCAAGATAGTATAATTCCGCCGTTCCCAATTTACTGAGGTGAGACAGGGTTAGTACAAAAATAATGTCTGAAACTTCTTTAAAACCGTATGCCATGAGCATGCTTATAATCTTTGATTTATCTCGCATAACAATAACCTTTCTCATTAGTTAGAAATAATAAAGGATAAAAAGGTGTGTTTGTAATCAGAACATTCATCTCGTATCGTTTAAACGCTGAGAAGAATATGATCCCCAGTGATAAAATGGCACGTAATATTAATAATTATATATTTTTTAGCATAATACTCTGATTACAACTCAAATATTATATTTTTTATCTGCAAAATGGGCGTTGCACATTAGCCTGATTAAAATTCATGTGCCTGAATGATGTGCCCTGCCTGAAACTTCAACACAGTGATTGTTGCTCGGCTTGTTTCATTGTGTTTTTGATAGTGATATTATCTGGCAGTCTTATGCCTTTACTTTTTTCTATACTCTTTTTTTTCAATGGTGGACTTACCATGAATTACGCGATCAACAATTCATGTTTATTTAACCCAGAGGATCGACTCCTGTCGTCTCCTGATAATTCAGTCGATCCAATTGTTCTTAGCAAGTATGCGTCAAAAGCTTTGCTTACACTTGTTATCAGTTCGCAGGAAGTGGTTCCTCGGGAAAGGCTGTTTTCTGTTATATGGGCTGATGATAGAAGTTTCGCATCTAATGCAAGCCTGAATAATTACATCAGCGAGATCAGAAAGGCGCTCCAGCATTTCGATGAGGACGATATTATCGAAACGATTCCAAGACTTGGTTTTAAGTTTAGAGGAGTGGTAAAAAACATACCCCGGAATACAAAAGAGCCGGAGATAAAGGGTGCGGATAATGAAACGCATCATCAAAAAAAAATTCCCCGCGCCAGGATTATACGCGCGATTACAGTCATAATGGTACCATTCGTTATAGCAGCGCTCTTTTTTTCCAACAATAATTCCACGCTGGATAGTGACTATCTGTTCACCATCGATAAATGCGACATTTATTTGCTTACATGGAGTAATGATGAGAAGGAAAGTCAGCAATATATAAATAGCGCCATCAACAAACAAGGAATAAACTGCAAATCTTCCCCTAGAGATATTTTCTTTAGTGAGGGGAACAGGTATAACCATGCTTATAAAACTCAGATAATCACTGTGTGCGATAAAGAAAACGATGATCAATATGCTGAGTGTGTTAATTTAAAAAAGGCATCAAGTAATGATGAAAATGAATAAATTTTTTTATGGCACCTTATTGCTAGCCCTGCTCACTCTCTTTTTTTGTTGTATGATTATTTTTTATTATAATTCAGCCCCTGCTCCCAAGTGCCATGCAAATATTCGTTATAACATAATCGATGGCGGGAAGGAGATTAAGTCAAATATATCCATAGACATTTTTTTTAAGGCTGGGTATGCCAGTGTTACAGGTGGTATTCAGCTTGATAATACTTTGCACCATGTTCGGAGAGATCTTTACTTCGAAAAGGAGAATCATTCGGGCGCTACCATTTTGACAAAAGAAATCATTCTTCCGGGTGATAATATCAGCAATGAACTCTGGGAGCATTTTTTTATTCCGAGACCGTATAATACGCCTTTCTTTTCACATATCGAAAAACTTACCGGTAACCTGTATTATGTTGGCTTAGCTTCTTCACCATATTTTATTTGTGTCGATTCGGACTGACGCCAATATTTTTAATGAACTGGCGTCATAACCTGATGTGTATGGCGTCGGTTATTATCTACGTGAAGACAGAGTATACCCGGCCAGTTATTATCGAGAGAAGAACAGTTTTAATTTTCATGATGGTCCTTACAGTTCTTTTTAATGCTGTTATGCTTTCCCTGTTAAAACGGTGATACCGCCCGTTGTATTTCCACCGTGGGGTATTTTTTCCTCGACCGCAATACTGGCAGACTGATTGGGCTCAATCACACCCGTCCAACCGGTACAGATTACGCTCCCCAGCTGAGCTTTCACCCTTACCACTTCGATATTATTGATTTTCAATATCTGCCTCGCATACGCTTTTGTGCCCTGCCCGATAGTAAGTAACACAGGAATAACGATAAAGCGAAGATAAGATACTTCCGGAAGGGAAAAATGCCCTTGCTCTTAATGTAATAAATCTCAGTGACATCCATAACTTGCCCTCAGGTTATTAATTAATGCTCTACCCCTGTGTTTTGACAGAATTATTGTATCCAACAACACCGCGCATAAAATCAATATTCCGTCAACAGCACAAGGGTCATTACGCCACTACAGGAAATACTCTCTTAATTTTATAATTTTGTGAGGTTACGCAAAATTTATCTTCGCAAGTTTCAACCGTTCTAAAATTTTCGGCCTAATCATCAGAGGCCTTCTCTTATTCTTATACACACGTTGTGGCAACGATATCCCCCGAATCTGTGGATATCTTCACTCCGGTTCTGATAAGCCGGATTACCGGTCTGGTTCATCTCTTTCCTTCGTTATGCCCGGGTAATTCTGTAGCCCCTCCTCTTCCTTCGCCCGGGCCTGCCTTCCCGGATGTCGCTCAGACAAAGTCTGCCTTCCCTTCTCAAACTCGGGCTCCGGATACTGAAGATGATGTAACGGGCTTACCTCTCGGGTCGTAAACGCGACGACAGACCGGCTGTAATCACGAGCTTCCTTCTGCTGGCGTAATACTTCTGCGATTACCGCCTCGTCCATATTAAGTCTGTCGTTCATTCTGAGGCGGGACGTCTCAGCGAACGGTGGAACCGCCATCTCCGGACTTTCTCGGGCGTAAATATCCTTAACAGTTCCTCCTGTCACACGCCGGACAATCAAATCCTGCAGCGTAGCCTTCGGCGCTCTGACGATAACCCCCTCTTCCGGGTATGACTTCGCGAGGATCAGACCGTGACTGACTGAATCCGCCTCCCGCGTTTTCCCGCTGAAGCTCCGCTGTATCAGCGTAAACCCGGCTTCGTTCTCCCCCAGACAGTGCCACTCACCAGACAACCGTCGTAACCGTCCGTTCTCATCACGTTCACCCTGACAGAGCATGATTGCCTCCAGTTTTCCGGCGGGACCCAACACCGGCAAGGCGATATGAGGAGAGGGATATTTTTTTCCTGTCGGGATAATTCTGGCCTCCCGGCATACGCCAGGCAGCTCCTGTATGAGACGATCGCAGGCCATTTTATTCAGCGGTTTTGCCCCCTTCCACAGACGCCGGGCCAGCGCCGTCATTCGCTCGTTTTCGCTCAAGAGAACATCATGTGCGGTTGGTCGGTCTGACGATCCGGCAACCCGTTCCAGCCATCTGCCGAGGTTGTCGGTATAAATCTGAACGTGCTCTTTAGCCCGGGAGAGCGCGACATAGGTCTCACGAAGCGTGGCGAGAGACGCGCGCGCGCCCTCTGCGCCTGCCAGAACAATGACATATCTGGCGCTCGCGCCCTGTGCCTTGTGTGTCGTGCCGGCGTAGCCATAATCAAGATGCCGGTCCGCCATCTCCTGACCTGGTTTCAGTATCCGGGTGATCTCACCGCGGGTCAGGTGAATTTCGCCGGTTTCGACGACTGCAGACACCCGCCAGTTTTCGCCAGCGGTACGTCCCCGCTCGCGATCGGAACGAGAAAAGGTCACACACTCGCCAACAGAAATGGCTATCTGGCGAGACGTAAAAATAGCCACGTCGCGAAGGCTGCTTTCAAAGGCAGAGAATAACTGTACCTGTCCTGTGTCATCCACCAGCTCCACTATTCCGCCTGTCTGGCTGTCTTTTCTGACGTGAATTTCGTAGTAACGGTCGTTAATCAGCGCCGTCTTGCCGGCATGTTCAGCCATTCCGTGCACGGATTTGAGCCGATCGCTGTGCGTTTTCTCTCTGTCCAGAACCGTAATAACCGTTTCCGTCCCCAGCTTGCCGCGGGCCTGCAATCGCTGATGAATGGCAACATTCACTGCATTTTTATCAGCATTTGTCTGGGTGACAATGAGGGTGGATGCTCTGCCTTCTGCCGTCCGTCCCGTAAAATCCGCCACTACCGCGGCCAGGACACGATCGCCTTCCTCTTTTTTCTGATCTGCCGTCTGTGGCAGTGCTATCACGGCCCCGGCAGGTTTCCACTGGTCAGGCTCACGCGGAACGGTATCTGGATCCTGTTGACGAATAATATCCAGTGCTGCGGGTACACAACGGTTCGTCAGTGCATAAATCGCAGGCCGCAGAGAGGGTACCTGACGAACGATATCCTTCATGATCGCCGTATCGAGGGGGCTCCGCTCCTGTAATAACGTAAAAGGCGCGCCATGCGCAACCGAGAGCAGTTGGTCGCGATCGCCACACAATACGGCTCGTCCTCCGCCGTTCGCAATATGCTGCATGCATTCGGCAAAATCCCGGTTCCCGACCATCGAACACTCATCCATCAGAAAAAGAGTCTGCCGAAAATCCGGAGACGCCCCTGACTGAATCTCACGTTCCGTCTCCATCAGAAAACTGGCCAGAGTCTGTGCTTTTATGCCGCACAGCACCATTTCTCCCACGGCCCGGTGCGTGGGGGCCAGTCCGATTACCTCTGGCCGCCCCGGTGCCGGTAGGGTCTCAAGCGCTGTGAGGACCGCCTTCATCTGGGTTGTCTTTCCCACCCCGGCATAGCCCTGAACGGCCACGAAACGATCGGCACTTTCAAGGATCAGCCGGGACGCGTGGCGCTGGCCGTCCGTGAGTCCTGCCGGAAGGATCACCGTGCCCGGCGCTATCAGAGGCGGTTGCGTGCCTAGCCCCTCCGCCACAAGCCGGATAATGCGCTTCTCGGCCTCGTATGTTTCGGCCATCACATAGCGCTGCAGCACTGCCCCCTGCGCCCCGGGTACAGGGATCAGCTCGCCGGTGCGGATCTGCCGGCGTAGTTCTCTGTCCACGGTCTCTTTGCCAAGAGAGGGGTGAAGCGGCAGTGCATTTGCGAGTACGTCCATGCGGTTAAAAAATACATTGCTGCCCTGCGTCAGGCTGACGGCCTGTCTGACTGCTTTTTCCGTGACGCTCATTAATGCGTCCCGCCGGGTATCCAGGGCGGTCGCCAGCTCGTCTTCGTTCTGTTTTACCTCAGAAAGCACGGTTCTGGGGCCTGAAAAGCGTGACAGCCGCCGCCGGGCATCGTCCGGGGTAAGTGACGTAAAGATGAGAATGCGGTGTCCGCTACGGGCCAGCGTGCCAAGCATTCTGCCCGTCATTTCGCGACCTGCGACGGCGGCAAGGACAACCCCCTTTTCCTGCACGCAGCCTCCCGGCGGAGTGACATAGCCATAACCCGCTTTTAATGGTTCATGCAGGGAAATGACCCGGTCTTTGCCGCGATGTCTCACCGTCAGGCTCGCGTCGTTTATCGTTTTTACCGTGACACTGTCACGTGAACCTGTTTTTCCCTGCCGGGCGAACCAGATGAGTTTTTCTCCCTCTGCGACCTCAATCGTGTGCGGTTGATACAACCCCCAGTCGGCATTAATCTGGCTTAACTTCACGCCTGTTTTATGGCCTGCATCATCCTGTAACCTCAGACACCGTGTTTCGGGACTGACTCTGTCGATGATGTAGCGCACCACCGAGCGTTTTTCGGGTTCCCGGTATTCCAGCACCATCCCTTCCCGGTAAGTATCCAGTTGACGGCGATTTTTACGGTCCAGCCATACAGGAAGCAGTGTATCGACCCTGACCGTTCTGTTACCGAGGCATCCTCGTTCAAATAACGCCTGGCGGATCCTGGCGGTCAGGGCGGCCTGCTCGCGGGGTCCACTGACCTGCGCGGCCACGGTTTCACCTCTTCTGAAATAACCCGCATACTCCTCCGCCAGTAAGGCATAACGTTGAATCTTATCCGCCTCGCTCTTCACAGCATAACTGACCGGCGCCGATGTCCCGTGCAGCCTGACCACACCGGCCTCTTCCAGGATCTGAAGCGCATTGCCGGTTCCCTGCCTGCCGCTGCTGTCGATCATCAGGAGCTGAGACTGTGTGCGCAATGCGGTATCCATCACGGTTACTGTGTCCCGGAGGGAAAGGGTTTCCGCGCCGGCGACAACCCAGGTGGCCTTCTCCGGCAGTTCAGCCTGAGAAAGCCTGTTGAGGGTCAGCACCGTTCCTGACCCGAGCGATTCTTTTTTCAGGAACCGCGCAACGGCCCTATCACTGGGCAGAACACGAAATGCGCGCCCCTGCGATCTGGCAAGGTCAGCGGCCGCCAGAACCGTTTGACTCAGGTTTTGCATCCCGCCGGCCAGACTGATAATGGCGATGGGTAGCCTCCCGTCCGTCAGTGATGTCGGCAATACGTCCGACGCACATCGCGTTCGTGCCATTCCGGGCACGGATTCATTTCGTATCCGGCGCGCCAGGTCCTGCAGGCTGAGTTCATCCAGAAGATGGAGCGAAGACGTAAACAGGCCTTTCTCACGATCGAGGGGGATAAGCAGTTGTGCACTGATTGCCTCTTCAATGGCCTGTCGGGCCAGCAAGGCTATATGCGATCGGGCATCAAGATTATTCAGGCTTCGGTTCAGCACGTCGGAGTACGTAAAGCGGGTGCGTTTCTCACTGAGCAACGATATGGCATCTCTCACAGCCTGGCGAACATCGGCAGGCAGGATCTGCGTCTCCGCGAGGCTTTCGCGCTTCCGCCTGCTTCGTTCAGCCGCCGCCTTCAGCAGCGTCGGGTATGTAAAGCCATTCTGTTCCAGTCGTTGCTTCCAGTCTGCCAGCAGCATCGACCGGTCCGGCAATCCCTGTTTTTGCTGTCGGGTTGCCAGGGCTGCGATATCGCGTGTCTTCAGGGGGGCATCCTCACCCACCGCAGCCCGTATACGTTCAGTGCGCCTTGAAAATAAGTCCACTGGCACGCCTTCAATTTCCCACAGTCCATTTTTGCCTGTAATGACCGTTTCGAAGCCCATCGCTTCAATACGCTGACGGAGTTCATGGCGATAAATTTTTCCAAGGGCCACCTGGAGGGCGAAGAGGGTTTCAATGAAACCACTTTTCCCGGCCTTATCGCTGGAAAGTGTTCTCCACCGTCCCTGATATTCCGTGATGTTAAGCAGAATGAGATGTGTGTGGAGATGGGGATCGAGCTCCCGTGACGTATCATGATGAAACGCAGCGGCCAGAATTTTTCCGGTCATAACGGTCTGCTTCACACCGTCACGCATTATTCGTGTTGTGGCGAGGTGTTCAATTTCGTTCATCGCTACGCTGACCGCCTGCTGGTGTGCCTCCAGAAAGCGTCGATCGCCCATGACCAGCCCGAGCACGGAGACGCTTTTTGGTGCAGACAGTGTCAGATCGTAGCCGGGCCGATGGATATTTTTTCCGCCAGACATTCTTGCCAGACTGATCGCTCCCGGGAAATAGCCCGCGAGCGCGCGGTCAAAATCGTGGGGTTGTACGCCCCCCTGCAGACCCATCGTCTGCGCAAGCGTCCCCATCCAGCAGGAGGCCTTTTCGCCCAGAAAATAGTAATTGTCCCCGGCGAGGTAATAATCCGCACCGCCGCTGGCGACCGGGGCGATCGTCAGCATTACCAGTCATCTCCGGGCGGGGTGTTACCCGAGCGGGAATGTGTAAGAAGTTGTTGCTCGCTTGCACGAAGTGCATGCCCCGCTGGCAAGCTCGTGCGTTCCTGCTCCGGTCTTCTCCCTCTTTCCCCGGTCATCTTCTCGACAATCAGGCCTTCCGGCACCGCCTGCTTTCCGACGGCATCGTCTGCTGATGCCGGATGGTCAGCACCACAGGTACAGTCTGCGGTGACGGCTTCTCCCGGATCGTCCTCCAGCGACGCGAGCAGCCGCATCACACGTTCATTCTCCAGGTCCCGGGAGCGGATTTCCGCGTCTATTTCCTGATCGAGGCTGTCGTTGAGCTCGCGCGGAAGAAATTCAGGAGCGATGATATCAAGATCTTCAAAGCGCATGTTCATTCGCACTACCGGGTATTGCCCGGGCAGTGTCACAAAGCAGCTTAAATCAGGCAGGGACTGTATATCCGAATAGTTAACGAGATACCGATCTTCTTCCTGCTTACTGAATGAAACTCCGTCACGTACCGTATCAGCCCCGTAGCTGTACTGCTCACTGAAGATGCGGGCGCGTCGCTGACCCAGCTGACGCATGACGTAGCTGGCCACACCTTCATCCGGTGAACGGAAAAAAAAGCGCGTATTGAGCAGGTCCATCATTGCGTCGGCAAAGTCCTTTCCATACGTGAAATCGAGCTGGGGTTTGTTCTGGAACCCCAGGACGAAGCAGCCACCAAATTTACGGGCTTCCGACAGGACCAACGGCAACTCAGGAAGTTTATGCAGGGAGGTGAGTTCATCAAAAATAAACCACACCCGACGGTTCGAGTTTTCCCCCATTTCCAGCAGACAGTTTGCGGCCTGAGCCAGCCACATGGAGATCAGGGGTTTGAGCGACGTGTGTTGTCGGGCGTTTGATGTGATCCACAGCCAGCCACGAGGCTGTCCGGGTTCATTTACCCGTGTCATCCATTCCCGGATAGCAAAACGCGGCCTGCCGGTGTGTTCAATTCCCTGCATATACCGCAGTGCCTTCACATAATTCGTCAGAACACCGCGTATGGAGATCGCCGTTTTCTCCACCTTTTCCTCCATCAGATTAGAGGCTTCTGTTCCCGCAACGTATTCGCGCAACGCCTCCAGATTGATGGCCAGCAGGGTGCGCAGCAAACAGTTATAGGTCCGCTGAGGGTCGTTTTTCAGACGAGCAGAGACCGCAGTAAAAATCGTACGGGCAGCACCGGTCCAGAAGGGATCTTCCCGCGTACCCTGCGGGATCAACGTATTGGCGATGGAATCGTAATCCGGCGTGGACTGGCACTCCAGCCAGAGATCCCAGTACTCGCAGCGCCTGTCGAGCGGATTCAGTAATCTGTCTGTCGTCGGGTTATAGTGACGTTTTACGAGTGAGCACCCTTTGTCATACACCACCACCATATCCCCGCGCGCCCGCAGCTGGCGGAGCAATTTATTCAGCGCATTCGATTTTCCGGACCCGGGCGTACCGTGCAGGAGCAGATTTTTTAGTTCGCTGTCGCGAACCAGACTCAGTTGATCAATATGCAGCGTCGACGCGTTTCCCGACTGATGCAGCATGCGCGTCACCGATTTCACATTTTCCGTTAACGTCCGCCCACCGGTCTGAACATCCTGTGCCTGGTTCGCCCCAAGCCGTTTAAGCCAGTAATAGACGCCATAGCCTGCCACCAGCACCACGAGACTGGCGAGTAACACGGCGATTCCCAGCTCCTGCATAACCAGCTGGCCGGCATAGGTCATATAGGGATCTTTCAGGATCGCACCGGACGTGAAGTGCAATATCTGGCCCTCGTACCTGACGGCATAAACAGGTGGAACCCTAAACAGGGCGTGCTCCCCCTTCGCGGTAACGGATAACCACCAGTACAACGCGCCGTTGCAGATCTCCTGCCAGGGAACCCGCAACCAGAAAATAAATGGCACGAGCAGAATAAAAAGATTACACAGCCAGAAAGTGATACGCCGGTTAACCTGCATAAACATATTCAGCATATAGCTGAAGACCTGCCCCCCCTGCGTTATATGTTTGGTTACACTCATCTCTCCTCCCGAAATATATCCAGTCTTGTCAGTGTTCCTGCAGGCGAGAATTCCCGGCATATTCGCTGCCTGGCCGGGCAAAAACAAACCGTGGCGGAACCGAAACAGGCATACACGATGCCCGGAGAAAAACGCGGTAATATGAAAACGGAAGACTCTTCTGTCTCACGTTTATGGATCCGGCTGACAGGATGAGGCGACAGCTCACCTTTTTGGGTTGGGTTTTCCGGGCCTGTGCTGACTCTCAGTGCGGATCAGGGAAAGTGAGTGCCCGCTCACGTCAGGATGCTAAATATTCGAATGTCAGGGCAACCTGTTCAGTGAAAGCCATCTCAGCATTTATCGCGGACCGGGAGATGTTTCTGGCTGATATACAGTGATTTTAAATCCGGGCGATCACGACGGAGTAAGAGCACTCTTTCAGGAAAACCGAGAGGATGTCATCCGGTATGACGTCGTCATGGACAGTTTATTAATGCTGAATACCCGTAAGGGTTACCCGGCGTGGTTATTTTCGCCTTTGGTCTCATTTAATGTGTCTGGCGCAGAAGATACCTCTTGACGGGCCATTTCCTTTTTTCTTGCTTCATCAAATTCTGTATTCCCGGTCTGATAGGCCTCAGACAGATGAGCCGCGTCAGTCGTTATTTCTGCCTGCCTGGCATTAATAGTCTTCTGGGCAGCCTCAAATGATGTCCGGGATCCATGATTGTGCTCAGTAACGTCAGCCTCCAGACTGCCATCGTCGCGGGCACCCCCAACCGCGGCTGCCTGAAGGATCTCATGCTGGCGCGTGTTGAAATCACGCCTGATTTTCTGCGGGGGCACGCCGGTCGGCGCGGATGAACCCGCCTCTTGTGTCGTTAGCTGCTGCCCCTTCCGGTATGCGGCTTCAAGTTGGGGCATCATTCTGTCCTGCACAAATTGCGCGGCAAGCTGTTCGCGTATTTCACGTGCCTCTGGTGAGGAAACATCGGTCAGAATCGCATCGGCATCCGGCACCCTCTGCTTCACGTACTCCACAAATTCCTGCGTGGCATGGCTGCGTATCGCCGCACTGTGATTTTCTACAAAGCTTGCGAGCCGGGCAGACTCCAGAGACCGGGTTTGTGTGTCGCTGAGCTGGGTTGCCTGAGTGCGAATGTCACTGAACGTCGCGGCCATCTGGTTGACCAGTGAACCGGAAGCATTTTCTGTGTGGCTGCTGTTATCGGTGACGCGGTGGCTGGTGATGACATCCATACCGTGGCGTATATCCCTCAGATCCTGAACGCTGAAATCCTGTGACTGACCCTGGCGATGGTTGATATCGCTGCTGACGCCATGGCTGGTTCCGCGTTGCCCGCTGGCATCCACTCGGGTATGCATATCCGCGCCTGCACTCACCCCGGTGCCGAGACGGGCCAGTTTGCCAAAAATCTCATCCCCGGAGTCAATTTTCGCGTACGCCCCCGCCCCGGCACTGAGTACGAGATGCTGACTTTTCTCCATTGCCGCCCGGAGGGCTTCCGACTCGCTGACGTGATTGTCGCGAGCATAGCGTGAGACCACACTCTGAAGCTGGCTGATCGCCTGCGCATCACTGGTACTGACGCTCTGGTCTGTCCCCTGGCTGACAGTATCGCTGTGACCACGCTGACGTGCCCACTGCGACAACTGTGATACCCCTGAGTTAATCGTTTGTCCCAGCGAGGTCGTCAGATTGTGCAACTGCCCCTGCGCCTCACGCTCCTGGCGCTGAAATCCACTCACCGCAGCGCGATCCAGCTGAATATCGACAGGCAGACGCGATATCGCGGTACTGGTATCGTAGACTGCACTGCCGTCCGGGGTCTGGCTGGCCATCGCGCCATTTGCCAGCTGCGTGGTCGCCATCCCGCTGCGTCGGGCATAGTTCGTATCCCATTTATTTCCCGCCACATTATCCGTTTGCAGATTATTGAATGCCCATACGCCGTCACCGGCACGCGCGGCTTCAGATGAGGCGGTGCTGTTCATGGCCGTCCCCAGGTAATTGCCCGCCTGTGATACGACGCTGCCCAGCCCTTTGACCAGCCCCATAGCCAGAAACGGGATAGACAGCGACAGCCAGCCGGCAATGGCACCGATATCAGCATGAGTCTGCTGAATAACGGACAGATTTGCCAGGCAGAAACTGAGGGTGTGTGTCTTACTGGTCAGCCATGCACTGACGGCATAGTTCAGGATGGCAAACATAGGACCCCAGGCCTGGAGATAAATCAGGGTGAAGAGAAACCCTTTTAGAACCTGAAGCGTCAGAGAATGAAGGGTCGCCAGCAGAATAATCACCGGAAAGAGGCCGATCACCATCGCCAGCAGGACGGTGTTCATCAGCGGCAGATACGTCGTGGCGAGACTGCCGGAGGTAATCTGACTCAGACGCATTTTGGCGTAGGATGACTGCGTGGCGAGGTTAATCAGCCCGGCGGCATCCCCGTTATGCGCGCTGTAGGTTGAAATACCCTGTTTAAGGCCATTCATCACCACCGCAGACCGCATGATCTGACTCGCCGTTGCCCCCCCGCTGTAATAGTAATTGTAGCTGTCTGCCATCAGCGTACCGAACAGGGCGCTGCTGTTCGCTCTGGCGCCGGTAATCCGGGAAACGTAATACTCCCAGGTTTTACCGCCTGACAGGGTATCGGCATTCAACTGGGGTTTCAGCACACGACTGGCCAGCTCCTCACAGGTCCAGAAACCTTCCCGGTTTGCGAGTGTATTACCCGCAGGCACCATCACGCCGCGCAATGGGCTGGGCTGGCTGAAAATGAGCGCATAGGGATCTGTGCTCGTCATGAGCGCCTGAAAGGAGTACTTGTGGTTAAGCAATATGTCACCCACCACGCAGTTTCGGACATACGCTGTAAACAGTTCCGCCAGGTCACCGTTGCGGAACATGAAATCCGTGGCCGCTCCCACCAGATTTGCGCCAAACAACATGCCGGTTTTACTGTACGTCACCGAATCCGGGACGTGGTATACCGTCTCAAACGCCTCTGTCAGTGCCGTCCCCAGAGTTGTGATAAATTTTGCGGGTGCGGCCAGCCCGAGCGGGACATGCTCAACGGTATGAATACTGGAGGCATCCGTACGATCGATGATTTGTACCGTGCGTTTAGGGACCATCAGAATGCTGGTCAACAGGATAAACGCCGCCAGAAATTTAATGACCTCCAGCGGATCCTGCCCCCGGAGATAGAAGGAGAATAACACCATCGCGGACATCAGCGCGGCGATCCGAAACATGGAGGACCACTCTGTGGTGCCCATCAGCGTCGCGACGCCGTTAAAAACAGTCCCGAGGAACTCTCCTCCGGTCAGGACATAGACCGTATCCATCAGAGTCCCCCCTGATTCCCGGTGAAACGATAGTTCTGCTGATAGCGTTCCAGCAGCTGACTGGACGTTGCCTGCCGCAGGTAGTTCATTTGCCGGTCCAGGTCGATGAGCGCATCGGCTTTGGTCTGTACCTGTTGCTGAAGGGCCTCCACCTGGGCCGAGGCTTCGCTGACATTTTTACGCAATGCCACCATCTGGGGGTCGGGATAGTTTCTGCTGCTCATCTGCATTCTGGCCTGATCGACAAGCTCTTTCAGGTACTGCAGAAGCATGTCATAGGCTATGTAGTCTGACAGTCTGGACAGCATATTCACATTGAGATCCAGCTGCATAGGATCGATGAGGTAGCGCAATACCGGCACTGAGGTGCTCTGGATGAACCCCTTTTCTGTCTCCGTCAGTCCTTCATCCGTGCGCAATTTGTCGCGGATCCCCGCAATCAGGGTTTCGACCTTTCTGACCAGCGCATTGTTTGCACTGACCGTGACGTACCCTGTCTTCGTTTTCAGACAGTCACCCTGCGAAACACACCGCTGGATCTGAACGCCGCCGCCATACATAAGCGCCCGAATCAGGTCAGGATGATCGACCAGAGGAACCAGCACAGAAGGCGTCCCGTTACCATCGTAAATGAGGGTCCCGGTCAGATTCATCACCAGCTCCTTCAGCTCAGGATCGTCGCCGAACATGGCATTGCTGCTGAGAATTTCCCACATCAGATTTTTACTGCGTAGAACCTGATCTTTCTCCTGGGGGCTCGCGTTATTCATGACGTGGCCCATCTCTCCGCCTACGGTGCATCCCTGACGGGAGGCCGCCCAGTCTGCAAATAAATTATGATCGCCGGCGATATCCTGGCAGACCTTCTGTTGCGACACCTGTGTGCGTGGCCAGAGGCCGCCGATGATTCCCTGTGCTGCCTGGCAGCTGGAGATATTCATACTGTTGAGGTCCGTTGCGATCTTTTGCAGATAGTCTTTGGCGTCTTTGAGTTCCGGAGCCACCGTCTGCAAGGCAAGATCGAAAAAATACCCCTGCGAATTGGCCATCAGGTTTTTCACAAATTGCTGCAGCTGATCGCTGTTAATGAAGGAAAATGCACCGAGGTAAGCATCAATCCCGCCACACCCCGCCGTCAGTGATGGCGGAGACAATGACATCACCTGAATCTGTTTGACCTGGTTACGCAAAAACAGATTCCCTCCCGTGACATAGCCTGCGGCCTGACCCTGCCAGGCTGCAGCCCCGGTTGCATTTCCCTCAAACCCCAGTTTATTGAAGAACGTATTCAGGTCACTGTCCACGCTGGCAAAGGCGGAAGCGCTCGCGGCAACGATCAGTGATCCAGCGAGAAAAATTTTCAACATGATGGTTATCTCTGGTGCATGAGAATCGACGATGGCATAGCGAAGCATGGCCACAGGACGTAAAGGCAACGCTTAAATCCGCTATCGATAAGGGATAAGCGCGATCGGTTAGTCCGGCGAAGCGTTGAGGATCTGAGTAATACGCTGTTTTACTGCAGGCATGTCTGCTATGCCGAGCGCCAGCGGCCAGGCCTGAAGGGTATTCACGTTCACAAGGAATGTCGCCGGCGTCACGACGGGTTGTCGGACGCCATAGAATGCCTCAATCACCGTCTGCGGAGCCGGAATAGCCCGGGGAAAACTGGCATCTCCGAGACCGTCCAGGGTATACGGGAATACTTTGAGTCCGGTTTGCAGGGACAGCTGCGCCAGTTGCGGATCGAACTGCTGACAGAAGTGGCACCTTCCCTGCATGAACAACACAATCTGGTAGTCCCTCTGAAGAGGCTGAGAATGGAGAGCATCAGGCGGTGGACCTTGACCCTCATCACGGTAGCGTATGACGTCAGGGCTGAGGGGAAGTACGCTCCGCTGCGCGGATTCGGCGTTTCCTGCCTCCAGCATCCGTCGCCCATCCCGTGTAGCGGCATGGAGACAACATGCGCCACTTGTCAGGATCAGGAGGGCCATTTTGCCCCATCGGAATAACACCATTCACCTCCTTTCTGTTCCAGAGAGTGTTCAGTACTGTGCCTTGAAGTCTGTTGCCACATCGAGAAAACGTCGGGCGAGATCGTCCTGCGTCATAAAACCGTATACCAGCGGCTGAACATGCCCCTTCTTTGGGTCAACCAGCAGGACGGCGGGAAGATAACTGACCCCCAGACGACGCGCTTGTCCACTGTCCGCTCGCGTCTGAGGGAGCGACTCGCTGCGCGTGCCATCCACACTCACCGGGATAAGCGACAAGCCATACTGCGTGGCAAATTCTTTCACGCTGGCGGCCATGAGGCTGTCGATCTGATTATGCCCGCGATAAAACAGAAAAAGCCCGTAGCGCTGACCCAGCGAATGGATGGCCATTCTTTGCCTCTGGTGACTCTCATTTTGCTGCAGAGTGGCCGTGCGGTTATAGCGACTGTGCTCAAGGTTGTAATCCAGCGCCGGGTAATCCAGCAGGGCTTTTTTGGCCGTCTGCGTGAACTGGCCGGAAAGACGTATCAGATAAGCCTGCAGACGCAAAAAATCTGCCGCGTGCTGTTCCGAAGGTGAAAGAATGGCGCGGTAAAGTCGCTGTTGCGTCAGCTTTTTCAACAGGACCATCTGCAGGGTCGGAGAAAGGCGGCTGAGGGGAATGTTCTTCTGGGTGTCCGCCTCGTCTTCAGGGCGGGGTTCGTTGTACCAGTGCCAGCCAACAATGGGTCGTTCAACATAGGTATTTATCGTGGCAGGCCCCATGGCGTAGTCCTCGCCCTTCGCAACAGGGACGTTCACAAAGATGAGCAGCCCAATCAAAAAGACCTTCACTGAGCACCGTCCTTCATTTTGTCTGTGATTTGCTGTTTTATCCGTTCGATCAGAAACTGGTCTTCCGGAAGCGTGGTGCCATTTTCAAGATCATCATAAAAATCAGCAAAGTTCATGGCACTGAAATCAAGGTGCTGTAGCTCAGCCACACTCAGCCCCCGGCAGTCGGGTGATTCCCCGCGCCCGAATCCTTTCCCAAGCTGCCCCCGTCGTCCCTGCTCCTGAATGATTTTTGCGAGCTTACTGTCAAACTGGCAGTACCCTTCTTTCCTCTCGGTGCAGACGCCCAGGATCTTGTGCGCGCAGTATCCCCCGACATAGATGGTCAACTTCCGTGCTTTTGCCTGTCCCAGCGCCTTTTCCTCCGAACTGCAACTGGCAAGCCCCGTATCCTGCCCCCAGCCGCTATCCCTGCAGCAGTTACTGAATCCAGCCATGGCTTTACGACAGCTTATGGCCTTGCCGGTGAAGGCCGACACGTTCATGCTGTTCAGTTGAGCCACGTCCTTTCCTGCCGCGGCCAGTGCCGCAAGACCAGATACGGCGGAGCGAAAATCAGCGTTCGGCTTGTTTTCTGCGTGATCGCAGCTGCCGTCAGCACACACCAACTCGCCCCCACACAGGTGTGCGGTGCTGTGGGTGTGTTTTTCACAGGAGAAGACCACATGTTCACGCAGACAGGTATCACTGAGCGATGCAATGCAGGCAATACTGCCCACAGTGCAGGCGGGATTTTTCATGTAGGATTCGCAGGTACCGCTATCCGGCGATTGTGAAATATAGGTATCGGTGTACTGCCAGCAAGCGCTGTGCAAGGTAACTGGTTGTCCGTTAATGATAAAGGTGCGGTTTCCGCCCGGCAAAGTACACACGCTGCCGGTTTTGACCTGCTCAGACGGATCAAATGGACAGGTCTCCGTCCACACCACGTCCGGCACCCACTTTTTCTCTCTGACCTGCATCTCGAGCGTGAGGGCCATGCGACCGTCAGAGCCGTTTTTCAACCAGTTCAGGGTGTTGTGGGCATAGTCCCGACAGCGTGACGGATTTCCGCGCAGACAATTTTTATTTTCAATTTCTCCCATCGGGGAGAATCGATCCTGACTGAGGGTTGACCCCGCAGCACCGGTTAAGACCCATGAGTTCTCCTTCTTCGCCACGGACTCTGCGTTCACTCCCCACCAGCGCATACCATAGGAGAGATTCCTGTCAGTAAAATACAGGGTAAGCGTGGCGCGGATCACCCTTCCTGAAGCGGGTGCACGAAACTGAAATGTCACGCGTTTGTCGCCATCGTAGCGGTAGACAAAATCGTTATTGCTCACGCTGAACGTTTTCGTGATGACGATATCTTCGGCGTGTCCCCCGCCCGGCCCGGCATTTCGGGTGCAGGTAAGCTCTACAGCAGGCGTGCGCTCACAGGTAAAACCGGTAATCTGCGTGTTATTGATCTCGACGTCGCGACACTGCGTGTCGGTGTCCTGTGTCAGGCTTTCAGCCTTATCCTCAACCTCCAGCGATCCGTGAATAAAGGGGGCATCCGTTGAAATCCGGTCTGGTGGACGATGCTTGATCACATCCAGCAGGGTTTTGCCTGCCTCAGTGTGATTCATCTCCCGGGTACCCTCACTGTCAAGCGCACTATTCTGGTCTGCCGTTATCCCGCCATACAATTTCGACTGTTCCGGGCTATCCGTAAAGCCGGGGATTAATGCCGCCGGATCGGCATTTTTCAGGGTGTCCAGTCCTTTTCCCTTTTCACCGTTGGCGTAATGGGAGGCTTCGTCATACTGCGTATTTGCCAGAGCGCATGCGCAGTAAAGTATGCCAGTAAGGACGCTTAATAGGAGTTTCATTTGTCCTCCCGTATTCCAGCCAGAAACTGCCGGGCAACGTCGCGACACTCTCCTTCTTCAGCAATGCGTGCCAGCGCCTCCTTTATCCTGAGATTACCGGTTAAGCGGTCATACCCTGCCTCACAGGTCACTACCAGGGCGGGCACCGCGCTGATGTCATAACGTTCAAACAACAGGGGGTCAATCTGAATACCGCCGGCATTTTCTGTCCGTATGAGTTCAAAAAGCACCCGTACCGTTTCGTGAAAATCATTATTGATAAGACCATTGACCAGCACGGGAACATGAAGATGGCTGGCCTGCGCAATCATTAGCTTCAGGCCATCGCGCGGCACAGAAAAAGAGAGAAAATACAGTATCTGGCGCGCATCTCCCTCAGCGGCTGGCCGAAACGGTTTCCCGGCGACGGTCGTATTTGGTGAAAAGACAACGGGTGGTCGGAGAGCCCGCGCCTGTAGGTTAGGATGGGGTAATCGCAGGGATTCGTCCAGGCTCAGAGCCTGTGCACAGGTAGCGGTCAGCAGCCCGCCAGACAGCAGGATAACGATCATATTTTTCATGAGGAGATCTCAAAGAAAAACGCAGTTGCGTTTGCGCCAGATGAGGTAACCGAAGTTCTGCCGGCTGGCCGGTGTGGCATGGCCGGCTTCCCAGGCCATCACGGTTCGGCCAAAGGGGTGACACCGTGCCGAATCGGGGTACATATTCACCATCTGATACCGGAAGCGGTCTTTTGGCATGACCGGAGAGGGGTATTCAAAACACACTTTATTGTTCTGACCCACGCTGTTCATGATCATGCCCTGCCGGTGCAGTTTGTATGCCATGCGTTCTGACAGCAGCACACTGGCTGCCTGCGGGCTGGCCTGGTCAGGAACAAATCCCGTGAAAGGATAAAGACTCCCGTGTGAACCGGCACACCAGAACAGAGAGTTGAGGGGCATGGATACCGCGCTGGCCAGGGCATCCGCAGCACAGGCCCCCTGAGCGACGGGGTTCGCAAACAGAAACGCCTCGGGAGACAGTACCGATGCGAGCGAACTGTCATTCCAGGTGGGGTCCAGTTCGGAAAGATACCCGATGTCCATATCGCCCCCCTGCATACACCCGAGATCGGTAATAATATTGAGCCACCAGGTCAGCGGGTATTTGTACCAGTGGACGTGATAAAACGCGGCAGTATCATCCCCACCCTGACGTTTTCCACCACCACTGCCAAGTTTGCCGGCAGAGATACTGAATCCGCCCAGATTCACCATACAATAAGGGGCCCGGGTCACGTCGGTGAGAGCAAAGGGTTCCCAGTACCCAATCGCAATCCCAATACGGTAAAGCTCACTGACCGGGCAGATCTGTACAGGACTGGACGGATTCTCGGTATCTGGTTCATTGCCGGCCGCCACCGGTACATTGCCAATCGTCAGAGGGAAAAGGCACCGCCAGCAGATATCGGTGATCGGATTGACAAAATGTCCCTGACACTCCGGTGCAGAAGCCCGTACTGTCGCTCCGGCACTGAGTAATGCCACCAGCGCCAGGACGGATAATGTGTCTTTCATTCGCGTCTCCTCTCGATTTGAAACCTGACGAGGTCAGGATGCTACAGACGTCCTCTTTCCTTGTTCCGCTGCGCGACGATCAGGGTGTTTTTTTCATTCCTTCGGCAGTGCGGCGGAGGTGATTTTCAGACGTCGTCCGTCCTGTACGACCCGGGCCGGGATATACGTTAACTGCAGCCTGCGGGATATGACGCCCTGCTGATCGAAGTAAACCCGTGAAGACAGGCTGTCCGACGCCTCCCGCACGTTTCCGTTCACCAGGATGATTTTGTAATGGGGTGTGGAAGGCTTCTGAGCCTTCATCCAGGCGATCTGTCGCTTATCATCGCCATCGATAAAATAGAGCGTGAGATTCAGGGAAAGCGTGTCGAGGGGATTGATGCGATCACCCTGATGAACGAAGACGTGATTTCGTGCGTCCGCGATGTCCTGCTCCGCGGTAAAAGTGGGATCATACCAGGAGACATGTTCCCGGGAGTCTGCTTTCAGGCCAGGTACCGGAACCGGACGAAGTGTATGTGCTTCCACCCGCTGCGCAAACTGGTGCTGCAGAGCAGAGAGCGTGCCGTCGTTCATCATTGTCGCCAGTCGCGTCTGGATAAACGCGAGAAAACTCTGTTCCGCAACCGGCCAGGTATCTCCCCAGGTGCCCAGATCTTTCGCCTGAGACAGGGGCGAAAGCCCGACCAGTAAAAATACAGCGATAAGGCTGCCTCTCATCGTATTTCTCCTGATTGCCCGCCCCTGGACCGAGGTCCGGATGATGTTCAGGGAACAAGCTCACGATTGATGGCGTGAACAGGCTTGTTCACGACCGGTAACGCAGTTTTTCGTAAACTGTGTGATGACAAAAACGCACCGTTGTCATCAACGGAGCAGATCTGGCTTTCTCATCATGGACGCTGACGAGCAGACGCTGCCGACATGCGTTTCGCCACGTCTGCCTGAATCTCCGGTGTAATATCCGGCGCACCGGCGACCACCGCCGGTGCCACCAGGATGATCACGTCATGATGTCGTTGCCAGTCAGTTAAGGCGCCGTTGAGAGCAGCATTGAAACGGCCCGTGGTTTTTTTTACCGTCTCCTCTTCGGGATGTTGATGGCTCAGCTGAGCCATAAAGCTGTTCACCGTGCCCTGCATATCAAAGGTCACCACCTCCTGCTGTCGCGAACAGAAAATTCTCACCGTAAGCCACGCGTTCAGTAGAAGCAGAATGCCGCTGACAGCCGCCACTGACGTGACGATACGTCGCCAGCTGCGTTCCCGGCGTCGCGACCGTATGCATTTTGTTATCGGGATCTCTGTTGCGTCCATTTCTGGAGTAACTCCATTTCATCAGGATACTTGTGGCAGGCCAGACGCCACACTGTCTCGGCAACACTGTTCCCCTCGCGCAGGCTCTGCTCACGATATTCAAAATCTTTACCGTCTGAGGAGGACATCACCCGACTGAGCGGGTCGAGAAGCAGACGGTGATAAGAAACCTGACCGGCGACACGCAGCATAAAGGCACTAAAGTGGGCATCTTTGGCAGACGGGAAACCTTCAATGATGCTCTGTTCAGCGGGGCTGAACTGCCCTTCATTTGTCTGGTTATATTTGCGAAACGCCTCAAGGTTCTGACGCAGCAGGATCTTGAAGGATGAATTAGACCAGGCCGCTCTGGCTGCAACACTGGCCTTGTCACCATCAAAATCCTCAATTCCCTGTGTGATAGTGATATAGGCGCCGCCGTATTTCCTGGCCGTTCGGTAGCCATTTTCAATAAAGTCGCCGATAAAACCGCTCTCACTTGCGAGCAGTTTCCAGGCTTCATCAATGATGGCCGCCTTACGTTCACTGCGTGGCGACAGGAACATGCGCTGTTCGACATAAATCATCATGGAAAACATGATGGCGGCCAGAAGGTCTGGCTTGTTCTTGAGCTTGCCCATCTCCAGTACACAAAACCGAACCGAATCATCCAGCGCCGGGTTTGGGCTGTTGAAATACTCTCCGTATATGCCGCCGGTGGTGTATTTGTGCAGTGATACGATAATTTCTTCCATCCGGTTTCGTACTGTATCGGCCGTACGATACTGTTCGGATACAACCAGCGTCTTAAGATGCGCGACGACATCATCGATTAGCGCCGCATTTCTTTTTTCCATCCAGACGCTTTGCACGGCGTTCAGAAGAATGGATTTGGTGGTATCGTCAACACCACCTGACGGGCACGACAAAACCAAAAGTAAATCGCGAATACTTTCCGCCGATTCAACAATATTCACGACCCCTGCAAACGGGTTAAATTTCAGCTCGGTGGCGTCGACATACACGCCCCCCACATTGGCACACAATGTTTTATAGGAATCCCCCATGTCGAAAGCCCATGCCCGTCCTTCGCTCTCGAGGATCTGGCGAATAAGGGTTTGCATGAGGAAGGATTTTCCGCCACCTGACGTCCCGCATATACCCAGGTTATAGTTGTCATTACCCAGCCCGGAGTCACTGTCAAAAAGATCCAGAAACGAGAGCTGGTTGCGATAAGAGGGGATCGGCACGCCTCTGGAGCAGATCCGGTTGTCCGCGACAACGGGCATCAGATTCGCCACATTGAACGCTTCTGCCCTCAGCGTGGCGCCACTGCGTTTCATATCACTCCATAACCCTTCCGGCATCATGAATGGAAACAGCGCGAGGTAATTACGCATTTGCATAAACGTAGGCGGGCACAACACAATCCCGTTGGCACGAAAGGTATTGTTTAACGCCAGCTCGCACATCAATGCTTTTTCGTCATCATCCTCACAAAACAGCGTGACGCTCAGGCTGTAACGCGCCAGCGCCGACTGTCCTTTCGAGAGGCGGGAGCGCAACCCATCCCACTCCCGGGCCGCCGCTTTTACGCCGGGTACCCATTTTCCGAAGGGCGAGTTTGCACGCTTGTCGTTAGTGGCAAATTTGCGCAGCGCTTCGTTCTGACTCTTTGCCTGAGGTTCCAGCTCCGTCGTCAGGGTGATGGCGAATGGACAGGGTACGGTTGATCCGGGATCCAGGAGGTTACTGAGGTTATTTCCCGCCTGCCACAAGGCAAACTGTTCGGGGTTTTTCTCCGGCATGAAACTCATTATGCGCGTGGAGATTCGTTGACCGTTGGCCGCAGACAGGCTCTGGCGAAGACTGTCTGCCCTGATCTCAAGTGTGATTGAGTGCTCAACACATTGTGCGTTCAGTTCTTCATAAGGATCCACCTTACGGGACGGTGGCGTGACCTGGTCGTGACGATAATTGATCAATTCACGTACCAGCCCCAGTAATCCCCCATCATTGACCAGCACAGAATGCAGGCGGACAGCAAAGAGAGATTGCTGCAGGATACTCAGTGTTTGGCCAAGCGAGCTGAAGACGCGGTCATCGAGACGACGACATTCTTCTGCGTAGCTGATAAACAGACGGTAATTACGTAGCGAGAGTGGATATCCTTTGTTGTTTGGCAGACCATAGAGGGCGCCACGCTCATAAAATGCGCGGGTTATGCGTGCAAATTTGTCCGCATGTTCACCCCGCCAGCTCATCCCCGTCAGGCCTGTATCCAGCATATCACTGACGCATTTACTCCCCAGAAGCAGCACGCTGAGGGGTCTTTCACGGGGAAGCTTATTGCGCAAAAAATTGTCCAGGGCATCCACAATGCTCTCATTCGCACCGATAAGCGGTGTACATTCGAGAACAAATCCGACGGTAGTGCTGTTGATGAACATACCTGTTTCAGGATCGAAATGCCGGTAGGGAAGCATGCTGAGCAATGAGGGGTAGGCCATCTCCTTCAGCACTGCGTCCGCTTCCGGTGCTCCGTCCTTGATGTGCCAGCCGGTAAGCATGCGTCGGAAAAATTCATTATAGAGAGTCATTTTCTGTACCCAATCCAGTGGTCAGGTACTGCAACGAATGAGACGACAGAAGGAGCATGATAAACGTCATCATCATCTACCCAGGCCGCAATCCACAGACGCGCAATAACCGGGCCGGCTCTCCCGGGCAGCGTCGCGCGGGTCTGCGTGTTTGAGACCATGACAGCGTCTGACCCGCGGGATGAATACCCTCCTGTACCTGCCAATATGCCGGGAATGGACGAAGATGGCTTCAACGATGGCATGTCAGAGATCTCCGGTATGCTGGTTTCCCCTTTTCTGTTGGCCTCAGCTGGCAGGTGCCGGGCTAACTGGTTGGCGTCTTCCATGGTCAGGCAGCGATCGTGTGCCAGCGATTGGCAGTCAAAATCCGTATTCATTCCAGCGCAGCCTGAAAGCAGGCAAATACCTGTAAGCATCGCAGTCAGATTCCTGGTCATAACTGGGTCCTGTGGGCTGAACAACGTTGTGAAGAATGAGGGCAGAAATCGCGTGAAGGTATGGGAAGAGTGCGGGCTTTCCGGCATTGCATACACATACAGTCCATCGGAAACCGAATCCGCTCCTGCTTCAACACGGCCGTGAAGTGGCTCTCCGGATAGCAGCCTTATTTCCACGTAGCCGTTGACGGGTTCGCCGTTCCAACGGCGTCACCCAGTTTTAGCTCGTTTAACACCTCTTTCGTGATGCTGATGCCATTATCTGAAGACGTTTCTGGTGGTGTCTGTCGGGTTGGTTTTGCGTCCTCTCCATCGACATACCTGAGCTGAAAACCTTCCTGAAACACAACAGAAACGGAGACTCCTGCCCCGACAGGGATGACGGGGTGATATTGTTCAGCACGCTTGATGAAATATTCCGACAGGGTTTTCCCTGCCTGGGAGGTCCCCCCGCCCAGACCCGCGCGAGCAACTTCTCCGCTCGTTACGCTGTGTGAGGAGCCAAGACCGACCGTCGTTGACCCGACACTGGACATGGCGCTTCCCATGGCATCAATGGCTCCGCCGGCAAAAGCAAACCCGACAATTTTACCGTTACGTATCACGGGCGTCGCACGGATGCCGTTTTTGCCCATAAAAGAGATATGACCTTTGATTTTCTGATCGATGATCCGGTTATGGATTTGGCATGACAACCGATCGGTGCGCAACAACGCTCTTTCGCTGGAGATGTCGCCATACGCGGCGGCCGTCACGAAGCAACCGCGCAGATCATATTCACCGTCATTCGGGAGTATCACTTTCCCCGTCAAACGAAACTGCATGGGAGAGGAGGCACTCTCCCCAGTGACCGATGCATTAGCATCTGCGCCTTCAATCACCGTCGCTGGGGCAAAGCTGCCAGAAGGGATATAAGGCAGAGTGTGACGTTTACTGTTGGTACGGCTGTACCCGACGGTCATGGTCGATAGCTCAGATTGGTGCTGTGCACGGCCTGAGTTCACCGTCTGGTTCATCGGGAGCCCCGGATAAAATGCTGTTGGGGGAGGCACTGATGCTGGTAAGGATGTGCCGACAGGAAGTTGAGGTTCGGCCCTGTCATCCCGCAGTTTGAGCGTATCGGCATGATTTTCTGAACGCAGTGAGTCCATCTGCATCTGGAGATGTTTTAATGCATCGTTTTGCATCTGTACCGTTTTCCGGTACACCTCATTTTCTCCGGTGATCTTCGTCAGCTGCAGCTCAAACTGGTTCAGTTTTTTGTCCACCTCAGATGCCGTGTGCTGCAGGTCAGCGACTGCGCTTTCACTGACCTTTTTGCCAAAGGTGGTAGAGGTCACCGCCCCGGTCATATCCGGGACAGGTTTAACTGGCTGATTTTGTCCCGGTGCGGCCCGGGAAGGGGATCCAATGTACCAGGCTACAATACCTGCGCCTGCAAGACCCAGTAATAGTGCCACCAGCAAAGCCATCTGCTTGTTGCGCGTAATCCCGTTAATATTGGTCACGATGCGCCTTCTCATCCTCATTCTCACCTGAGGCAGTCATCCATACAGAAGCATCTTCGTCAGGCATTAATCGGGTTTTGAAAGGATAAATCATCACGGCGCGAACGCCTTTTGCCTGAAACAGCTTCTCAGTGAACGCCACCACGTGACGTTTGGTATTGCGGACATCCAGCCGATAGAGACGCAGCTCTCCACCGCTCCACATGTCCACCGGCTCCACCTTGAGTCCGGCAGTTAACTGAAACCGTGGCATGGCGACGACTGGAGCCTTCAGAAAACCCTGCGGCGCCTCCCCTTTCAGAACGGCCTTCTGTATATCGGTCAGCAAATGAAGGTAAGGCTGCGATCTCTCCCATTGACGGGTGGACTCATTTTGCGCAGGTGTATCGGAAATGAAATGCAGCACCCGGCCCTGTCTTTTCTGGGGCAGCCCGATAACCGAGACCGTCAGTCCCCCTGCCGTGCGTAAGAAAAATGTGAAGGGCCTTGTTTGCGTGGTCATGAGTACAACCCCCCCGTTCGCCTGCCCCTGCGCCTTGTTGGCATTGACAAACATGCCCTGGACACTGTCGACAGCAATAATACGGTCCCCCGGCACGACAAACAGATTGGGATCGGTGTTGCTGATCGCGATTCTGACCTGGCTGTCAGGTCCGACGGGAATATCAACAGGGGGCAGGGATACGGGACTGGCATGAACCTGGAAATTCCCGCTGGCGGCTAAAAACAGCCCGAACTTAATGTAACGCAGACACATTTGTCTTCTCCCTGAATGCTTTGATGGTGACCATCCCCCTGCGATAACGGAGTTCCAGCCTGAGAGTCTTCTCTTCAGGCGGTTGCTTACGACTGCCTATCCATTGCTGAACAGTGCCATGAATATCCACCATGCCCGCGGACGGGTAAGTATCCAGACCTGAGAGATAGAATGCCGAGGTGACGTTATTATCAATGACCCGCTGGGCTTCTTCCGCCAGGACGTCCTGCATGGCAGGACGTGTCTCATTGTCGAAGAATCGCAGCAATGCCTGATGATTGGCCTTAACCGATTCAGGAGAAACGTTGTAGCGAAGCAACACTAACGATTCGGCGATCTGCTCGAGATAGCTCGCATCCGTTCGGTTGCGGGACAGCGTAAAGGATGCATCCAGTCCCATCGGAATATAGGTTTCCTCATGGCTGTTAATCAGGGCATCGATCTGTAACCAGGCCAGCGTATTGCCACTCAGGGAGATGACAAGCAGCCCCAGGAGCATGACAAATGCGAGCGAGGTGTAACGCCCCATAAAGCGGTGCGCCTTCAGTTCCACACTCTCCCTCCTACGGTTTACTCAGCGAAGCCACAACCGGTATGACGAATCAGGTATTAATTTGTATCTGCCGTTGAAAAGAATCGAAGGAAAAGACCAGTAGCAAAGGTTAAATAACCAGGTGGAACCTTTGCCTTTTTTGAAATGTTTTAATCCCGTCCAGAGTATGACTGACATGATCAGGCCGGTGACATATTGTCCCGTATAAAAGCCCCATGCCATGGGGCAAAATACCGCGAGCGTTTCGTCTGTGGGTAATCCCACGGGACCTGACCGTTCATTCAGGGTCTGGGGAAAAATAAAGCGAGCAGCACGCGTTTCATTCATGACGGTTGGCCAGCTTATCAGCCACCCGACCGGGCGGAAATAATGGCAAACACCACTTTTGTGACCACGATGAATACCGGTATAAAAAGGAAAGTAGCCGGATTGTGGTTACGCAGGTAGAGCAGAAAAACCAGTACCGCTTCAGCCAGCATGAAGTAGTACATCATTGTGGAATCCGGACCAAACGTATCCTGAGCGTCTGCTTTGCCTGCAGAAGTCAGATCTTCAGCGTGAACCATGCCCCTTGCGGCAAGCCAGAGTAGTAGCGAAACCGCAAGATATTTTAACACCACTGGTGCCAGATGACGGTTAGGCCACCTCGGGTAAAGGGTCATCACTCCAGCCATACCGCATAAAAACCTGAACCTTTCAGGCAGCCAGGCTAAACGCTCTTCACGCTGTTTATGCAACGTCTTAACCATATTTTTTCCTCAAACAGGGTTAACAGGAGATCATATTTCTCTCGTCAGGAAAGTCATTTCTGCGCAATATTTTTTGCTCCAGGACGCTACCGCCCCAGGATGTCAAACCTGTCGTGGGGAGAACACACCCGACAACTACTGCGACAAAAGAACTCCCCTTTTTTCCTGAACGCATAACGTCATACCCGGAAAAAACTCGCGGATATAATTTAAACCCAGGTAATCGACGTGTTTTCGCTAATCATTAAAACCGTTACCAACGCTTATTCATTATGATAAAAACAGTACGAATAAAAAGTTAGACGGGTGTCGAGTGATAATAACCCCATAGTGCCATTGACTGAGTCTGAAGTTAACGCGTCCTCATATCTTCGTTATTCGTAGTGAGGAAAATCAATATTCTTATCCCAAAAACCAATGTCTTTTATAAAAAACATTCTTTATTCAATAATAATCATTCTAAAAGATGTTGAATCGGAGAGGGGGGTTTTTTAACGCATAAGTTTTAAGACAGGCTACGGACAGTCACACTATGAAGGGAAAAGGTTATTCATAGTCTGATGATGGCAGGTGATGAAATCAATTTTTCTGGAATACGATTGATCCATTTATACTCTTCCGCCGCACTTAACAATCCCTCACGATTAAAAACACCTAACTTTGCATAAACATTTCTGGCTTTGTTTTCCACAGTTTTAGCGCTTACTCCTTTATAAGCCGCAATTTTTCTGATTGAGCATCCGCAAATAATCATCCATGCTGTTTCCCATTCTCCTGGCGTGACTCTGGCCAGCGCTTTCTGTTCGGATAACGTTATCAGACTGGTTCTCTTCCTTGTCGGTAATGCTCCGAGCAGCAGAGACGAAAACCAATCTATACGTTGATTACATTCCGCCAGATCGGCCAGAAAAACCATCACACCTCCCCTGTTTTTGTATTCGCAGGGCATTAAGGTCATGATGAAAGCTCTGACGCCGTTAACATCGCAGAAAATGTTCCAGACCAAAAGATTGATTGTCTTTTTTTGTTCAGTAACCAGTGATTCAAAACTGTGTATAATTTCTCTATTTCTGTCCGCAGTTTCTGTTACGTAATACGCAGGAAGATCAGAATCAAAAGTGATCCCAGGGGGTAGGAAGCGAGAAATAAATCCCTCGCTGGCATCGACAATGTGATGGCAGGAATCTTTAATGTACCAGCACTTTATGCAACGCTTGTGAAAAAAATAAATATCACGATAAAGCTGTTGAGCTTCGGTTTCATCTTGTGGGTCTTTCTGCGCCTGCATATTCAGCTCCTCAAACATCGATAATGACAACGCCACTTTTTGCTAATCATCACTTAATATCATTCTAATCCGTGTTTGTGCCTGTGATTTCAACCAGTCAATCAGACTGGCGTAATTATTTCGGGTATCGGCCTTAATATCTTGAAGATCAAACATAAGTTTCAAAATCTGCTGCGCCACAAGCCGTGACTTGACGGCCTCCGTCATGATTTCCTGCTGAATTTTATCCTGCTGAGAAAGTGTCTCATCCTCTCTTTTTTCTTTAGCACTGCGATAGACTCTTATCCCTAATTCGAGCATTTCTGAGCAAACGCTTGAGATATTTGCTTCAGCATGAGTGTCACCTTCCTCTCGTCGCTCATTCACAATCGCGAGAATGCTATTCAGGGTTCTCTGTTTCATATATACATTTTGCCGCGGCATCACCCTTACCTCGTCAGAGAAAATGTACATGAATAAGGTTCGAATGGTGTCATAGAACAGACCATCGCCTCATTCACAGTAAACAAATGTATCACTTATGCAGTGCTACTGTATTTATCCTAACACTTTAATTTTTATTAATTAGCCATTATAAAACCACACCCCGGCACTCTATAAGCGATTATACAGCCCTTATTCGGCCAATATACTGAAGAATAAGGCTTTGCTTCAAAGAATAATTTTTAAGCTAATGAATGCAAATGTTAATCTCGAAAATCATTTATTTGCGTGGGGTGTGCTGTAAAGTGAATGAGGAGCGCCATACACCTGAGCATATGTTCGGGATGGTTTACACCCTCCCCTGATATGAAGAATTGAGGAAAAATGGTCAGAGCAACTGCATTCATCCTGTCAGTCCTTCTGCCGGGTCCCCTTTATGCTGGAGACTGTTTCGAGCGTGCCGGAAGAGATTACCAAATAGATCCCGACCTTATCAGGGCGGTAGCCTGGAACGAATCTCACTTCCATAACAGCGTAACAGGAAGGAATCCGGTTTCGGGTTATGGTTCAGGCTTAATGCAGATAGATTCCCAGCATTTTCCTGAACTGAAAAAATATGGCATCTCCCCACAGCGACTTCTGCAGGATCCATGTCTTAATGTCTACACGGGAACCTATTATCTGGCAAAAGCGTTTCAGAAATGGGGAGTGAGCTGGCAGGCTGTCGGGGCCTACAACGCCGGTTTTCAACATTCGGCCAGACAAGCGATGCGGCGATACGCCTATGCCAGCAGGATAGCAAGAACCTACAGAGTCATAAAGACCATGCGGTCGGACGATGACGAATAAAAACAACATTTGAAAAGTAACATTCCGTTCTCAGGGAGATTGACTCAGCAATGATTTAACCGGAAAGAAAACCAGGCATAGGGCCTCCACATGAATATCTCACAACATCAGGAGACCGTAAAAATTGCCTCCCTTTTCTTTCATTAAAATTGCAGAAAAAATGAGCATTAGTGCCATAAGTAAATTACGCGCTCGACAAAAGAAGACCATATTTAGTGAGCGTCAACTCATTAATATTTCGTTAATGAAAAAAACCTCAGTTCTGTGCGGTACAGGGTATTTCATATGCAAACATACAGGATAATATGTCCATGTATAAAGCAGACGCGCCAGTGATTTGTGAAGATAGGGCGAGTTGCGGCCATTGTTGTTCACGATGATGAAAGCTTTTCCAGCAAAAATACCCCTCAAGTACTCAGCATACGAATGATGTTGATACGCGCGCCAGGACTCATTTAAAAGGCCATTGCCAGATGAAACGTAATCTCACCAGTTTACTGTATTTTGTCACGGTTGCCCGCGAGCGAAGCTTTACCCGTGCAGCGGTACAGCTTGGTGTCAGTCAACCCGCGTTGAGTCACGGGATTGCTGAACTCGAAAAAAGCACCAATATCCCCTTGCTCTTAAGAACTACCCGTCGGGTTACGCCGACCAAAAGCGGCCAGTGTTTACTGCATGCCATCGGATCGCACGTTGATGAAATACAGTCAGAACTGAATAAACTTAGCGACTTACACATTCAGCATGACCGAACACTCAGGATCAACTGCGCCTCGCTTCTGGTGAGCCCCGTGCTGATGAGAAAGCTAAATCATTTTATTACGGCGAATCCAGAACTTCGTCTCGAGTTAGGCGATACGGATCATCCCGAAGCGTTCGCCGGAGAAGCATTCGATGCATATATAAGACTGGGCCCAGGTAAGCGTAAAGAGTGGAACAGTCACCCTGTTAGCCCCCCTGTCAGAATGGCGGTCGTGGGTTCGACAGCCTATTTTGGTCGTCATAACGAGCCCGAACGGCCACAGGACTTGTTCACACATCAGTGCATCCAGCTGATGAAGAATGGAGAGAGGCAAACCAGCCGGTGGTGTTTTAAAAAGGGTGACTTTAAACAGGATACTCATGTCGACGGACCGATACGGTGTCAGTCTCCTGCCCATCTGATTACTGCCGTCTTATCCGGTGCGGGACTGGGGTATCTGCCAGAAGGAGATGTCCTTCCTTTTATTGAGAAAGGAAAAATGAAGAGGGTTCTGGAGGACTGGTGTGAGCCTTTACCCGGCTACTACCTCTGCTATTCGGCATATAAGAAGGCATCAGAGCCTTTGTTGAAGCTCATTGACTCGCTGGGTGAGAAATCGCTGAGTTAGGCTTTATCGTCGGACGCCCGCCGCTAATGCAAACTCCGGACGGAACCGGGCACTTAGAATGTCATTCCGTAACGCTGGGACCTCTTTTCGGTCAGCATGATTACGCATATAACAGCGTTCCGGATCCCGGCACTCAAAAAGTGGCAACCGGTAAACTGACGTTCCTGTTTAAATCCGCTTCAGGCAGAACCAACCAGCTCAGTGCCAGAAAGAAGGTGTTCCAGGTGGGTGACAGAGAGATCGGGCGTCCGGGTGATGACTGTCGACACTGTAAATCCTACTGCCAGAGCAGGTGAAGCCCTGCATCGCAGGGCTTCACCTCTTAGCAATCCATCAGGAATCGATGTGCTTTACTGGCGGCGCTTGCCGCCTGAAAAATATAGCGTTTATCATCCTTCAGCGATTTCAGCCACGACGCAATATAGCTTTCGTGCTGGACCTCTCCACTCACGCCCAGGTCAGCCATCAAAAATGCGCAGCCCAGCTCAGCGATCAGTTCTTCAAACGCATAGCTCTCTGAACCAAATTTGCCCCCCTTCTCGCGGTCAAGGCGGTTTTTTGCCCCTGTCCAGTGAACCAGCTCATGCAGTCCAGTCGCGTAAAAGTTCGCGGCATCTGCGAACAGGTGGCGCTCAGGCAGCCAGATTTCATCTGTTGAAGGCTGATAATACGCCCGTTGGCCGCGTTCGTTAATATTCGCGCCAGTGCGCTGAAAAAGCGCTTCAACCTCTGGCACTGGATCAAATCTGGTCATCGGCTGCGGGCTGATTTCGTCGTCCAGGTTCAGTCCATCTGTCTGCTCGATGTTGAAGACGGTGAAAGTTTTCAGCATCGGGATCCGCTCCAGCTCTCCGGCGTCGTTTTCTTTCTCCAGCGTCTTATAAAAAATGCCGGTTGTGCCGGTTTCACCCTTACGAACCTGTGCGCCCTGCTCTGTGGCCTGATGGTAAGTCAGCCAGCGTGGATCCTGAAAACCATGTTTTGCCGCACTGCACCACAGCAACATGATATTCATCCCAGTGTAGGCCTTGCCGGTACTAAAATTTGACGGAATACCCGACACCGCGCCGTTACGCTTCCACGGACATACCCACGGCTTAACCCCCCTTTCCAGGGCCTCGATAATGCTGTTGGTTACCGTCTGGTATACATCCGTTTTTGATCTGATTTTGTCTTTACACCATTTCGTTTTTGAGGAGCCTGACGGCTCCAGCGGGGATACGCTGGTCGCCTGTGCGGCAACAGGGGCGTTTGTTTGGGTATGCAGGTTCATCGTCATGGCAGTTTCTCCTTTAGTGTGAATTTCGTCTTCGTATCGCCTGACGGTTCGTCTTCCCCGGAGTCGTTCTGGCCCGCAAGGGCGCGTAGCGTGCTATTTACCCTTGCGGGCCGGGTTGAGACGGGGGACGATTACCGGAAGCCTGATACGAAGGAGAAAGGCAACACTGGAGAAAAAGACGGGGTGCATACCCGGGCTTACCGCCCCTTATGCTGCGCGGGTGAAATGTGGTTATCCTGATGTTGATTCAGGGATGGCCGCCCAAAGGGCCGGGATACGAAGCAGGTCGATGCGCACAGAACGCAAGCAAAAAACGGAAACGCTGCTGCCCGAAAAACTGATTGGTTAAAAAGACAACGATGGCGGGTCCGGCGCAGATAAGAATGTCGCCGAAAATGCCCTGCGGAAGGTCTGTTGAGGTCGTAAAAACGTCCTGTTCTTCTGCTCTGACCAAATGGTGAGCGGGCAGCACTGTTGTAGAGGCTGAACGGGAGGAGCAAATGCTACACAGAACGCTTTCTCCGCTATGTGCCTGATGGCATAGCCGACTGGCCAGTCAACCGATTCAGCGAACGCCTGCTCCGGCGCATCACACGGCCAACGGGATAAAGCATCTCCTCCCTGTACGTTAACCTTTATCTTCGCCATGAGAAGAGATTTAGGCGTTCTCACGCTGTCCAGTATCGTCCCCCGCCACGACGATCATGTCGCTGCATGGTGGTAAAGCTTGCATGGCCCATTGCACCTTTCACCGTAACGCATGGTTTTATCCCTTACAGGGGATACAGCTGATATTATCCCCTCACGGGGATAATAAAGGTTATATCCCTTAGTAGGGATATAACCTTTATCTGTTTGCAGAGAGTCAAACCCTCATCAATTTAGCGCAACGGGCGGTTAAACCAGACGTGCATGTAGCTTAATCATGGACCGGGTAATCGACTCAACAACCTCAACTGAAAAACCGTCGGGCAAAGATTCTGATACCCTCTGTAAAGCCGCAGGCACGTTCGTTGCAAAGAAGTTCAGGATCTCATCCATTTCACTTTTCCGGAAGTTCACTTCATCCGCTAAGGCGAAGAAGTGTCGGGGGTAGATCTGGTTGATTTCATATTTCCTTCCCCTGGTTGCTTTGAGACTCATTGCAAGTTTGAGGTCGCCAATATGCAAACCGCGTCCACCCAGCACGGGGAACGCAGAGATAATGTCGTAAAAAGGGGTTAGCCGGTAACTTCCGCCTGCCTCAATAAAAACAGAAAAATTCTTGGCATGCCCGTCAGTCGCACCAAGCAGCCACTGGAAGACCTGAAATTTCATAAAACTGAAACGGTCCTTGAGTGCATTACTCGAGCCAAGCAGGAACGCCATTATCTCAGGGATCCCCGGACCACCATCGGATTCATATTTTACCGAGGAGGGCAGACCGAACACCTGACACATATCCTCCTGGGGAAGACGTAATAACATCGAGTGCTCTCTGTTCCACCGCCTATCAAAACGCTCAACGGCTAATGCTCTTACACGGCCTGCATTGATGATTTCGGCATCCGGAACGTCAATGCCCAGCGCCGCGGCTAACGCGAGACAAAAGTACTCATTATCAACGCTTTCACTCAGATCGAGGGTTGCGCTGGGCTGGTGTATTTCACCAATGGGTAATTTGATGATATGGCTGGTTGGGGTGATCCCCCTCGGAATACACCACTCCCTGTCGATTTTGAGAAGGGCGGTTTTTTCCTGTGCGCCTGCAACGGATATGCGAAAATCGTCCTCCCCGTTAATCATACCGAGGGGAATATCGGACTGATACGAACTCAGAATTTCTTCAAGCCGGGTCTCATTCAATCTCTCCCATGACATCACCGGCGCCGGAGTGTGTTCTCCCTGAGGAAGCAATGTGACGGCCCCGACGCTGTCACGCCCGATCTCGGCTAACAAATCGAACGGCTGCCTGGATGATGTCTGATAGCGTCTTACGATGCGGTCCCGGATAGCAGGATTATCGGGGAGCAGATTATCGAAATAATTGATGACTGCGTCGGAAGTAATCGTGCCAAACTGTAAGGGGAGGGACAGTGATATAGGCCTGGCATAGCGGTTGTACAGCCATTCCCGGTCATATCTGAATGTATGCGCCCCGTTCGCGAGTTTCGTGAGTTCTCCGACCCGTTCGTTATTCATCCATGTTGTGAGCACAGCCATTACCAATCCACCTCCTTCTGGCGGGAATGAGGATCCCCATTCTGTATGTCGTGCTTTTCATAGAGCACCAGAGACATTTCAAGCGCCTGAATCAGTTTAAAAAATGTTTTAATCGTTGTTTTATCAGGATTATTTTCAAAATTTGAAATAGTAGCCTGCTTGATGCCGATTCTCGCGGCCAGTTCAGTTTGAGTAAGTCCATGTTTCTGGCGGGTTAGTTTGAGGTGATTAGCTAATTGTTTGGGGCTGTAAATTGCGAGTGTATTCATGGTACCGCTGCTCCAGTAAAATTATCCCCACAAACGGATAACGTAATGTTTATCCTTTGGTGGGGATAAAGTCAACGGTGAGTTAACCCACAAAAAGACGCAACGCGTCAAAAAGCCAGACCTTATTGACGTGTGCGTTTTTTGAACGCCCTGATGAATGACGCCTCGTTTATCTCGTCTGTCGCGGGTAAGGGTGATCACAATTTTACTACACACATGAGAAGCATCAGCGACCACCCCTGTCTTTTTCAGGAGACTGGGCCGGTCGCGGTGCGAATGGATACCCCGAAATAGTGGCTAAGCTGAATGTCACCGAGCATGTGGTCTGCCGGGCCGCAGGCATAGCATCCCGGTCGGAGCAGTAAACACTGGTCAGCCACCTGACTGGCATGACTGATAAAGTGGGTGTTCATGATGATGGTCTTCTGCTCCGTCTTTGCGAGTTCATGTAGCAGACTGATGATGCGATGCTGATATGTGAAATCGAGACTGGCCTCCGGTTCGTCCAGAATGAGCACATCGGGGTCCGGGGCAAGTGCCTTCGCGATAGCACAAAGCTGAAGCTCGCCACCGCTGATCTGATTGACATGCTTGTCTCTCAGATGCCCGGCACCTAACCTGACCAGCACAGCTTCAGCCCGGGCATAATCATCAGGTGTGGGCCTCCTCAGATACCCTTTATCCCCTCCCAGACCAAACGTAATAAAATCCGCTATGGAATAGTCAAAGGGGATATGTCGGGTCTGTGGTACCCAGGCCAGGCAGACCTTTTTGTGGTCAGGGCGCTCAATGATGCAACGTCCTGAAAGCGGACGGAGGATCCCGGCAATAACTTTGAGCAGGGTGGTTTTCCCTGCACCGTTGGGGCCAAGAACACACAGCACTTCTCCCTGCCCCAGCCGGAAGCTGAGATTCTCGAAAACCGGCCGTTGCCCCTTAAAGCCATAGGTCAGGTTCTCAGCGATGATCATGGGAGGCTCCTCTGACATACAAAAATGCAAATAACGGTGCCCCTGTCAGGGCGGACAGAATCCCGACGGGAATTTCCGCATAGGTGAGCGCGCGGGCAAGCGTGTCAATCACAAGCAAGAAGAGCGCACCACATAACGCCGTAACGGGGATCAGTTTTCCATGATTGTTTCCGACCAGGGCTCTGACAAGATGGGGGATGACCAGTCCCACCCATCCCACCACGCCACAGATAACGACGGACGCCGATATCATCACAGAGGCTGAGACCAGCAGTATTATCTTCAGTAACAGCGGATGTAAGCCCTGAATTTTCGCCTCATCGTCGCCCAGAGAGAGAATATTCATCGTCCACCGTAGCCTGTAAATGACGTAATAGCAGAATATAAAAAGCGGGATCAGGCTGAAGACTTCTGTTTTGACCAGCGAGGAAAAACTGCCCATCAGCCAGAATACGATGGCGGGCAGGGTATCCTCCGGATCGGCCAGATATTTCAGGACAGAGACAAAAGCGACAAATACCGAGGCAACGATAAGACCCGAGAGGATCGTCACGATCGCCTCCTGGCTTTGCCGGAGAAAGCAGAGGCCGAACACCAGAGCGAGGCTCAGCATCCCGAAGATAAAGGCACATCCCGTTGAAACCTGATAAGACAACCCCATCACGATCCCCAGCGCTGCGCCGAAAGCTGACGCCGAGGAGGTGCCGAGGACATCCGGGCTGGCCAGGGCATTTTTCAGCACGGCCTGATACGTCGCGCCCGCGACAGACAGTCCTGCCCCCACCATCACGGCAGCGAGGATACGCGGCAGGCGCAGATCGAAAATCACCGCCGCTTTTTCTTTGGTGTACTCCGCGTGGGGTACCCCCAGCAGGATATGCACCACATCCTGCACCGACAGAGAATATCGGCCGATAAACAACGAGGCCAGGCTCATGAGAACCAGGCTGACACACAACAGGACCAGCAGCTGACGGTAGGTTTTTTGTTCCGGCATAACGTTCTCGGGAATGGCTGAAAAGGGACGTCGCTTAACGCTGGCTGAGGACTTCATTCAACAGCCGATCGGGGATCGCGTAGTCAAACATGGTTTTGTAATATGCCCTCGTCAGGCCTCTCATATCCGCATCACTCACAAAGTCCGGTTCCAGCTTGCTGACCATAAACAAGGGAAGCAGGGGCGTTTCAGCAGACAATCCGCCCCAGTTGTGTAATCCCACCGGCGTTGAGTAGATCCGCTTGTTTTTCCAGGCGCGTGTCCCCTGCCACATTTGTCCGGGATTGCGGTTATCGAGCAGAGCCCGGGCACTCCCAAACACAACGAAAATTACATCCGGGTTCCATGCCATGATCTGCTCCATCGAGACCGTAATGTACCGACCGGCATCGCCGCTGACCTGAAGGTGTCCGGCAACATTCTCCATGCCGGCCATGTTGAGGTAGGTGTCGCCGAACGTATGGGGACCACTCACACGCAGGGTCTTGCCATCACTTTGTTCGAGGTATAATGCCCTGACGTGCTGCTGGCGTATCCGGTCGGCATAGGGCTGGATAGCTTTCCGGGTCGTCTCCCACGCCCGATGAAATTTGTCGGTCCGGGGCAGTCCAAGCGCATCCTCAAACGTGGTTTCCCAGTAGCTCTGCGTCGCTTCGGGATCGTATTTGGCACTGCCGCCAGTATCCAGATTGATGACCGGTACCCCCGCGCGTTCCAGGTGGTCATTCTGGCTTTGTCCGTAATAGAAAATCAGATCCGGATGAAGCGTCAGTAATGTTTCCAGGTTAACGGAATAATCGTCGTTGATAAAATGCGTGGTGATCCGTCCGATGTCAGGCTTCATGTCCTTCAGAACGTTCATATCAGCATGCAGGAATGCCCAGGGGCCCACCCCGACGACCTGACGGTAAGCCAGCGGATTGGCGAGGATCACACCGAACGGGCAGTTGCCGGTAATAATGATTCGATGATGTCTGATGGGCTCATCCATCGCGGCATGAACCACCACCGGAAACAGGCACAGGGCCAGCAACAGCGTGTACAGGACGTGCAGAACTTTCAGCATAAAGGAGTGCTCCGGGTACGTTAAGAATGAGAAGATTCGTCCCGACAGGCCATACGGGCTGTCAGACGCGTTTCCGGTCGTGCGCGGCATCAGCGTCAGCCGCCGGGATGCCTGTCATCGTCGGGCACGGAGGCGCATTTTCTGACGTGCGCCTGCCTGAGCCGCAGACAGCTGACCCCCAGTGATAAAAGAGAGAACAGGGCGCCGGCCGCCATGCTGGCACGAATGGCCCCTCCCCCGAAGACATTGAACATGACGGCAACCAGGGCTGAACCGGTGATTTGCCCGGCCAGGCGGGACGTTCCCAGCAGGCCGCTTGCTATATTGTTTTGCTCAGGGCTGACCGAGGTCATAATCAGCAAATTATTGGGGGACTGGAACAGACCAAAACCCAACCCGCAAAGGACCACGCGCCACAGGATCTGCTCGTCCGATGGCGAAGGAGGGAGCCACGTCATCAGAAGCATGCCGGTGACCAGCATCCCCAGGCCTGCTATTGCCACCCGCTCGGCGCCAAATCGTGTACAGAGCTCGCCGGCAATCAGTGAGGTCATCATGGTGGCCAGTGGCCAGGCCGTCAGCATCAGGCCGGCCTGCACAACGTCACGGTGCAGGACGTTATGAAAATAAAAAGGCAGCGCGACATAGGCCAGAAGCTGCGTGCTGTAGGAAAGCAGGGACATCGACAGAGAAAGCGAGAAAACCGGACTGGCGAACATTGCCATGGGGATCATGGCTTGCGCCTGCTTCGTCTTCTGATTGATAACGAGTTGTCTTCCCAGAAACAGGAGGGCAATAAAACTGGCCGCCGCAAACGATGCATGGTTGCCTGTCACGCTCAGCGTCAGGCATGCGAACGACAGGCAGATCAGGAAGACCAGACAGGCACCGCCGCGGTCAAAGGGTTTTGCTGCACAGTGCGCCGAACTTAATGTGAAGCAACCTAAAATGAGTGAAAGACAGGCCACCGGAATATTGATCGTAAAAAGCCAGTTCCAGTGAGCCAGCGACAGGATGCTGGAGGCTACAGACGGCCCAGCGGCAGCCGAAACCGAGACGACCATGACGTTAATGCCCAGCCCCCTGCCAAGGAGTCGTGGCGGATAAATCGCTTTGATCAGAGCAGCGTTCACACTCAGTATAGCTGCCGCGCCGAGCCCCTGAATGATGCGAAAAAGCGTCAGCATATTCAGGGAGGTCGACAAGGAACACCCCAGTGAGGACAGCGCAAACAGGATGACACCCACCATAAAGATCCGCGTATTACCCAGCGTTCTCCCCAGGGCTGAAAAAGGAAGGAGTGTCGCAATCACGGCGAACTGATAGGCATTGATGATCAGAATCGACGCGGATTCGGACACCGAAAAATCTTTTGCAATAAGGGGGAGCGCCACATTCGCAATCGTGCTGTCCAGCATGGCAATGACCGTACTGAGTGAGACCGCCAGCACGGCAATAATGCTGACCGGTTTAGTGTCTGTATCCAGTAACCCGCCCACATCCCCTCCTGTACCCTGCTCATTACGGTTAATACGTTATAACATAACACGTTAATGATAATCATTATCTTTTGAAAGGATAATTAACAAAATATGTCGTCCGGGATGCATTCTTTCGCACGCAATAATGCGGCGGAATAAGATTGCGGGTAAAGACGGCATCATCACATTTTAATGACCAGCCTGTCTGTTTCTTTCCATATTCACAGCCAGACGATTCAAAAACACTGAAAAATATAAATAAAAGAATAAATCCGCTTATAGGTCTATTTATAAAAAATATTATTAGTGCATTTATATAATAAACCACAAATCAACATAACGCGCATTTCTGCTCACAACACAGGAAAAAATAAATGCGTCACATTTCATTTGGTTAGTCATGATGATAATAAATCCACTGAATAGCCGCCCTTCTTTTCCTTATCGAACCTGACACGGTCTCAGGCGCATCGCCGGAGAACCGATTTGCTTTCACCAGCAGTGGAACTGACACACGTTCAGGAACGGAAAATAATGTTTAAAAAAGGAAACAATAAAATGAAGAAATTCATTCCCACGGCGATAGCCGCCTCACTCAGCCTTATTCTCAGTAGTTCTGTTATGGCGCAGGATAGCCATTTTCTGCAGGCCGCACCAGGTTATACCGCCACACAAACCAAGGGGGAAACCCTCTGGAGCGATAATGACAACGCGATCGGCGTGCTGGGTTCGCTACGTCTGTTCGGAAAGACCGATTCTGCGCACACGCAGCAACACGATATTCGGAACAACGATTCCCGACTGGGGATCGCCATGCGGCATAACCTGAGGGCCGGTGAGAGCGATACCTTTGCGCTGGGATACTACGAAACGGGCATTCACGGACTGGATTCCTCAACGGATGGCCTCAGCAACAACGTCTATACCCGTCAGGCTTACGCCGGGGTGGGCAGCGAAACCCTGGGTATCCTCACGTTTGGTAAACAGTATGCGCCGACGGACTGGGGGCTGGGGGTGGATACCACCTATGCCTGGGGCGGCAAAGGAAAACACGATCAGGCCGGCATGTCGACGGATATCGTCAATTCAGCGGGCATCTGGTACTACACGGACGATCATCTTACCGTGGGGGTCATGGCGCAGGGGAATGACAACGTCGACAAGATTGGTTTTGCCGACTACGGAAACGGGCCCGACCTGCACAATGCCTTCCGTGACGGCGCCGCACAGGTTCGCAACGGCGCGGCGATGGCTGCCCGCTATCAGTGGGAGAATGGCCTGGCGTTGTCCACGGCAGCGGCTTACAACCACTATACGGTGAATAGCGGCCTCAGTCAGGGCTGCACGCCTTTTGGCCCGGACAGTCACTGTTATCCCTGGACCGAAACGAACGGGCAGCCCTATGACGGGAACACCTATTCCCTGGGGATGAATGCCAAATACACGACAAACGTGGGGGATCACGCCTGGTACAACAGTGCCCAGGCCACGTGGTACGTGAATAAAGTGGATAACGTCACCTCAGCGACCCGGGGGCAGTATCGTCATAATCCTTTGCGGGCAGACGACCAGGAGACCATCCTGGGCCTCGAATACGATTCCCGGCTCCATTTAACGGACAACTGGAGTGTCTACGCCGATGTCAGCTGGCTGCGCGGAGGCGATGCCATGGAAGGACAACATCTTGAATCGACCGTGCTGGGAACCGATTACTGGCTGGGTAAAAATGCGGTCACCTACGTGGAATACAGCTATCAGAAAGCCTGGGGCAACGCCAATGACGACTGGAATATTGACGATCATCTGGGCGCGGTAGGGCTTCGCGTCTTTATTTAGACGACAACAACGATGCGAGTTCGGGAAAGGCAACGTCCCCTTCCCGCTCTGCGTCGTTGCCCACGTCGCTGCGTTTATTCAGCCTGGAAGGGGACGTATGTCCCCGACCAGTCTTTGTTCATCCCGGTACACCAAAAGCGACAAACAGTAACATTGTTTAGATCGGCCCCACTAATGATACGTTATATCATAACATTTATGATTTATCCTGGAGTAATTAGGTATGCGCCTACGTACGACGCGCCGTCAGCTCATCCTTACAGGGCTGACAACGCTTCTCACCAGCACGATGTTCGGCCCTGTTTCATACGCTTACCCGGTAGCTAGTAAGAAGGCCAAACCTCGCTGTATGCGTAAACCCCGGGTAATGATAGATCCGGGTCACGGCGGAAAAGACCCTGGAGCCACAGGGTATGAAGGTACAGAAGAGAAACACGTTGTCCTTGAAATAGCGAAATATCTTCAGGCCATGCTGACCATGAATGGCGTAGATGCCCGCCTCACGCGTTCAGAAGACATCTTTATTCCCCTTTATGAACGGGTGTTGATGGCACATCATCACGATGCGGATCTGTTTGTTTCTGTCCATGCGGATGGATTTACCAGCCCGAGCGCTCAGGGAGCCTCCGTTTTTGCCCTCTCGACCCGTGGAGCGACAAGTGCTATGGCCAGGTATATGGCAGACAGTGAAAATGCGGCGGATATCGTACCGGGCGAAAAAACACGTGCCCGAGACCGTTATCTGCAGGAGGTGATCTTCGATCTGGAACAGACGGAAACTATCCGGGAAAGCCTGGCGCTGGGAGGGCACCTCATTCACCACATCGCCCCTGTTCATACCCTGCACGCCCGGGCAACGGAACAGGCTGCGTTCGTTGTGCTGAAGTCGCCCTTTATTCCTTCTGTGCTGGTCGAAACGGCATTTATTACCAACCCTGACGAAGAAAAACTGCTCAGTACGGCCTCATTCCGGTACCGCATAGCCGGTGCGCTGGCGAAGGGGATTACTGATTATCTGAACAGTAAAAAATTATTATAGATAATGCATTACTGCTGGAAACTTACGAAGCAATGTCCCGAGGGATCTCTGTGTCGCCAGCCGGCTTCAGGGAATCGTCACTTATCCGAAGGACACATACGACATGTCAGTGCATTTATTCTCAACTCGTCCCTTAACCAAAATACTATGGACTGTACTTTTCTCGTTCAGCAACCTTGCCGGTGCAGCTCCTTTATCCCGGGCCAGAGACCACTCTCTGGATTTTTACGGCACTCTGGTTGCAAGAAGGTTCATGAGCCATAAGGCCAGTGATGATGGGGATCGGACATATCTTTATTTCGGCTTAAAAGGGACGCAATGGCTCAGCCAGGACTGGCAGGCTTACGGGCAGTGGGAATACACCGTCAGCGCGGCAGACGCGTCACGTAATGCCACACGTCTTGCTTTTCTTGGAATAAAACAACGGACACTGGGTAGCCTGGATGTCGGCAGAAACTGGGGCGTGCTGTACGACGTCACCTCCCTGACCGATCGTTCTCCTCTGTTTCGGGAAATGTCATATAACTATGTGGACAACATAATGCGCGGCCGGGCTGAGGACCTGCTGACCTATCGCCAGTCATTTAACCTCGCCCGTATGCCCGTGCATCTTGCACTGCAGTATCAGTTTCCGGGTCATCAGACAGATCGCCCCTTGATGAAACAATACGGAAAGGGGCTGGGGGCATCTCTGGGCTGGTCTCTGACTTCCCGGTTCAGCGCTATTATCGCAGCTTCCACCTCAACCTCAACAAGGTCACAGAGGAAGGATGCGAACTATCGGAATCCGATCCGCACGCTGGCAGGCGGCCTGCGATATCAGACACCGGCGCTGTACCTGGCGGCCGTATCGACCCGCAGCAATAACGCCATTCACCCAGAACCGGCTGCGAACGCCCATCCCGCCTTCAGCGAGGAAGTGTTGATGAAGGTGATGCTGACCCCTTCACTACAGCCACATGTGGGTTATACCCGTTTACGGCAAACCGAATCAGGGTATCGCCGGGATGTACTGAACTATGAGGAGGTCGGATTAACATGGTATCTGGGGAAAAATATTCAGGTCTTTATGGATTACAAGCTGAATAATCTGAGACAACGCAGCAATCAGCAAGATACTGCCGACAAAGCAGAGATCGGCCTCAGTTATCACTGGTAGAAGCGGTGCTCGCATCAACTACGACACTGTGCAAGAACAGTCAGGGCCGTAAGGGGATGTTACTCGCACGGCAACCTGACGGTGTAGACAGATGGTTAATACCAGAGCTAATTAAAACGTCCGGTGAAACGATGAGTGATAATTTTTACAAAGGTCAAACATAATCCCGGACAAGTTTAACAACAGAAAAATTTAATCAGGCAGGACAGACTAGCCTTGTCCCAGGTCAGCGCATCAGGAGAAACTTCTTGAAAATACACCATTCCCTTTCATCAGCTTCAAACTGGCCCTGTTACCTGTCTCAACAGAGTCCCGTCCACCTTTTCAATACTCGCGTACGGCCTTCAGGTAGACGTCTCGCTGTAACAACCTTACTTTATGAACATTCATAAGTAACAACAGAAGCCAAAGCATAAGTAAAATCTGTCAATGCAGCATACTTTGCTACTGATCCACATAATCAATGATTTTGAGGTATTGCTAAAAATCAGTAAGAGAGACATATCTTGCAACATGACCACGATTATTTCATAAAGGTTATTTTGCAAGTGTTAAACAATAAAAATTAATGATTTTTTTGAATTAGATTTAGCAATATTACAAACTTAAAAAACATTAAAACTTACTTATCAGCTCTTGTGAACATTAAACATGGATGATATTTATAGTGGATAGATTAACTATATAAACAAGTAACCCAATGCTAATTAACATTTATAGCCCCTTCAAATTAGTTTTTGAATTAATTCTAAGAGCCCAGGCGATTATACTTAACGTTTAAGCATCAGAAAAGCGCAGATGGTATATATCATTCAAAAAACTGCATTAAGTATGAGGAGGTCCGTACACAGTCAAAAATCAAACAAGTACATGAATCAAAGGCGGTTTTAATCCTGACGTATAAATTAATAACCTCTCCTTTTCGATAAATCATGGTTTATTTTTATAGATAATAAGGTTATATTATGAAAACTAATTTCAAGAAGAAAATATTAACTGTCCGTGAATTAGAAATAATCAATAACAGATTACCTTCTGTTTTGCATGACATTCATATTAAGTCAGATCCGTTAGTCTTTATAGGTGCCATCTTACAATTTGGAGTTTCTCAAATACCGGTCGTAGGCGGCGTGCTCTCCGTGATATTTGGTTTATTATGGCCGGAAAATGATACTGATATCTGGAACTCTATTAAAGATCGAGTAAAAGAGCTTGTTGATGATGAAATCGATGCCGAGGAATGGGAAATCTTAACAGATAAGATAAAGGAAATCAAAGACAAATTAAATACATACACAACAGAATTATCGACAGGTGAATTTAATTTAGCGAAAAAGACGTTTACCACCCTCATTACTTTTTTTGACGGGATTGAGGAAAACTTCGAACTGCAAGGATCCCGGTTTTCACAATCATTCACGCCTTTATATTCAGTAATTATTAATTTAAAAATTGCATTTTTCATTGAAAGTTATTTTGCACGCGACAATATGGATTTAGACCCAGATGAAGTGAATAAAATAAGAAACATGCTATCCGACACAGTGATCAAAGCCAAAGGATATTTATCCACATTGGAAGCTAATGTTGTCAACCACCAAATTGGCGATGCCATGAACTACACTGAATTTTGTTATTATTATTACAGCGGGGTAATTTATTATGTCAATTATATGTGGCATGAGGATATAGAATGGTACTTTGAGAATAATTCTATATTCCAATGTCGTATTCCTGTTCGCGCATTCGGAGTGTTCCCTGATGTTAACTCGACTTATTTGAGTAATGAGGGTATATGCAGATGCACTCAAAACGGCTGTAATACTGAAATGGACTATACAGATGAGACTACTGGATATATAGAAGCACCAGCAATTACCCCTCTCGATAATGCAAACGATCTGTCTAATATTACTATATATCGAAATAATGCTCCAGATGGCCGCTGTTCAGGGATTCAATACATGGTTAATGTAAAAAAATCGCCTGATAGCACGCCTGAGATACAGCAGATCGAAATAGGAAAAACAGCGGATACCCTTTTTGATCAGGAGTACACAGTTCAGGGGACAACAGCTTACTTTGGTAGTAACCATATCTGCCAGGTATCTGTCTGGGCGAGCGAATTCATTTCACGTTTAGGATTCTATTCTTTGGAAGGCACCAATATAGAAATTGGCGCTTACAATGACTCAGATCCTCGTTATGATATAACCATCCCGGAACCTTTTAATCTCTGTACTATTATGGGGCCTAGTGACATATATTCATATAATGCAGGAAGCGGCCATGAATTAGCGGGAATTGGGTTTGGAGCCATCTATAATAACGATCTCGCAAAAGAAGCCATGGATAAAATATCAAAAAAATTGTACGAATCGATTTAATATAACTCGGGATGCGGTTCCATAAAGAGCCGCACCCTATTCATATACGCCTAGTTTATAATGATTACAACTGATAGGCATTTCCTTCTTAAGGTTGGAAGTGCTATATACGACCTTCTATGAAGATATCCACTCACGCCTGTTACTCAATATTATTATTGACCGAAAGCAGTATTAGGCCCACACTATTATTCGGCACCCACTTATCAAAGTATAACCCTCACCCCCTTCATTTACAATATTTTAAGTTCATAATCTAATATTTAAATAACGAATTTCTTCATTCATGAGATGTATCAAAGCTGACAAAAGCAGAAATAACCGTGAATGATAAAAGTCGGTCTCTTATAGAGCAAGATTTTTCTCCACTCAGAGAAAGGTTATGGCATGAGATTAAGCACAAAACTTTTTACCCCTTCAAAAAAATAAATCCAGGCAAAAAGTGTGATTTATCACCTTATTGTAAAGCATAAAACTGCCGTACGAATTTGTTACTCATCCAGGGGTAAACAGCCCGCGTAACCAGGAGCAATGTTCAATATTTGAATCGTCTACCCACTGCAGACTCTTCGCGCTTTTGAAGCCACTGGCCGTCTCTCCAGCATGACGCTGGCGGCAGCTGAGCTGCACGTTACGCACGGCGCGATAAGCCGGCAAATCCGGAAGCTCGAAGAGCATCTGGGCGTAAAGCTATTTATCAGACTGACACACCAGATTATCCTGACGGAGGAAGGGGCTGATTTTCACCATGCGATTACCCGTATTCTGGGTGGAATCACGCGGGAATCCGAGCGTCTGCGGGGACCTGATTCGGCCAGACGGTTGCGGATCAGTACCAGCGTTTCCTTTGCCAGTAAGTGGCTTGCACCGCGTCTCAGTCGGTTCAGACAGCAATACCCGGAATTTGATATTTATCTGGATGTGACTGACGTTAATGTCGACCTTAACAATGGCCAGGTCGATGCCGCCATCCGGTACGGAACGGGTCATTATCGGGACGCGGCATCTGAGCGCATGCTTGATGAAACGGTCACCCCGGTTTGCAGCCCGGGTTATCTTGACGCACATAATGGCCTGAAAGAAATTCACGCGCTTTCGGACTGCGTCCTTCTTCATGAAGACAGGATGCTGGCAAACTGGGAGGCCTGGTTTGCCATGACCGGCGAAAAACACTTCCGCCACCAGCAGGGGCCGTTATGGATGCTCGGCAGCATGGCGACTGAAGCCGCTATTCGTGGCGAAGGCGTGGCGCTGGGACGGAGTGCCCTGATTGCCGATGATGTGGCCGCAGAACGACTTGTTGTGCCGTTTCCGCAGTACAAACTGCAGGCTGAGCGGGGATACGATTTGGTTTACCGTTCAGGCCATCAGGACGCATTCAAAATACGCATGCTCAGACAGTGGCTTTCTGAAGAAATGCGCGTGCTGAAAGGATGAACGGGGATCAGTACGTACGCCTCTCACACACCATCACGACTGTAACTGAGCGCGGGAAGCGCCCTCTCTCACCTGCAGAAGTTCGAAAAAAACCGTCTACCGGCGGAGTGGCCATGAGAAGAAGACGTGCCGTTTACGCGCACACGGATCACACAGCCACCGGGGTATGTCGGGGAACGTGCCCTGCTGACAGGGCATCTGATGAACGGTCTTCTGAGGGTAACTCACCCGTTATGCTGACGAGGGTAAGCCAGCTGGATAACGTGACTACTGTATGTCATTTCTTAAGCCTTTATCGCGGAGGACTCTGCAGACCGGTGTAGCTGCGCGATGAAGTCGTTGCGTTGCAGTAATTCATTCAGCGGCCCGGCGTCACTGATCCTGCCGTTATGCATCACAATGATACGATCCGAATAATTAAAGGTGCTGATACGGTGACTGATACTGATGATGGTCGCCGTCGGAAAAGCAGAGAGGATCGCATTGATGGCATGGGTTTCGGAGATGAGATCCAGAGACGAGGTAATCTCATCCAGCAGAATGACGGCCGGATTGCGCAGGAAAAGACGGGCAAGGGAAAGTCGTTGTCTCTGTCCTCCGGATATATTTGTCCCTTCGTTCGCCAGATTGAGATCGAGCAACGCTTCCCCCTGAAGATGGCCGATCTGAAGGCCAGATTTCGCCAGCGCGTTAACCATCTCCTCACGCGTGGCATCGGGATTGGCAATCTGCAGGTTGTAGGCCACGCTGTCCATAAAGACATATTCTTCCTGAGAGACATAGGCGATATTTTCATAAAATAACGGCTCGGGAAGTTCCTCAGTAGGGCATCCTCCCAGAGCGTACTTACCGGTGGTGAGCGGGAGCTGGCGTGCCAGGATTTTAAGAAGCGTGGATTTGCCCGAGCCACTTTTACCGGTAATGGTGATAAATTCACCGGTTCTGAAGTGCAGGTTTACGTCATGCAAGGTATATAACGGGCTTTCCGGATAACGGAAACTGACCCCACTCAGCATGATGTCCCCATTTTGGGGTTTGCACAGATTGATATCACGGTAAACAGATTCTTCCAGCCATCCCCCTGAAAAGGCGGAAAACGCATGGGTCGACTGTCGGAAATTAATATAGGACTGCCCAAGGTTCTCAAGCGGTGCAGAAAGAATAAGAATATAGGAGGAGACAAGGATGAAGTGCTCAATGGTGACCTGCCCCGTACTGGCCCCGTAGAGCGTATAAAAGAACGCTGAGCCAAAAAAGAGTATTTGCAGCAGTGCTGATACGAGCTGCGCATGGAAACTAACCTTCCAGAAGGTGCGCTGTGTTCTGGCATCCTCCGTCAGCTGCCCATTAAAACGCTTCATGAATACACCAAAGCCATTAAAAACCCGGACGACAGGGATATTTCTGACACTGTCCGAGAGAAGTGTGTATGTTTTTCTTGAGCTGTCCATCAGGGCCTGTCTGGCGGCCACAATTTTATGGGTGTAAACATAATTGGTAAAAACGAAGGAGAAGGCAAACATCAAAAACATGCATGCAACAATCACATCATCGGATGCTAATATTGTCCACAGGGCAATAAATAGCTGGAGCAGAGGCGGCAGCAGGCCAAATGTCAGTTCACGGATAATAATATATATCATTGGTTGCCTGATTAAGCTGTTGACTGATTCCTCCGGCGTTATCTTTTTGAGAACCGCTGTAATACAGTTTTTTCAGAAAAAACGCTGAAATGGAAGCAATACATTCGACCCTCAACGCTGACTGCAGATAGGTCGCCCAGAAAGCAATCATCTTCTGAGCTGAAATGGCAAAAACATAAACTGCCCCCAGCGTAAAAATAACACGAAAACTGTCAGTTGTGTCACTCATCAGATAACCGGTCGTCCGGGATATCAGTACAGGTGAGATGATTACCAGTACTGAAGACAGTAACGATAAGAAAATAATGAAGGCTATTTTCCCGACCTGTCGTGATCCGGTTGCTCTGGATAGCGTTTTAAAAAAAACTCAAAATATTCATGCCTTGACTCCGCGTCGAAAAAATCAGCTTCCATTTTCTGACTAAATACCATTAGTTTGATGATGGATAAAATTTCGGGAAGAGTATCATTCAGTTCAACATGGTCGTTGTATCTATAAGTTTACCCTTCAATATATCTCAATGTATTTGTGTGGGATTAGTGCGAAGATATGTTAATGATAACTATTATCACACCAATTAACATCCTTATTTCCGCTTTTATAACAGCGTCCCCACGCGCTGTAAATCGGCAGCAAGAGCAATCATCATCACTATCATGACGTTGGCCGGCTCAGCCATTCACACGCAGAGGCGGAGAACGTCAACACCTGAGCCTGTTGCTTACCCCAGGAGGACAGCGGGGAGCGGATTTGCCGTGAACGTACGACAAAAGCCCCGTTAACCATTCATGAGGACTGTCGCACCCACCGACGCCCCGGGACCATGCCCTGGGCAGAGGCAGGCGGGCACGTCCGGCTCGGGGCTGAGGGATATATAACGGTGACGGCGTCCGGGCAGACCGCATCAATATACAGTCCCTTCAGACATGTCCCTCCCTCCCCTGAATTACATCTCGACGGGATAATATTTTGTCCAGTTATAGTTGATCCGCGCTAACGCCATTTCTCCGGCCACCTCGCCAAAACCGCAATCCTGGCGTTCGATAAAAAATTGACGCACGGCTGCAGGTAAAAAAGCCGCACGGTAGCGCAGTAGCGTGCTGTGCCAGAACGGGGCGGGTAAGGGACTGTGGTTATGACGTAGCAGCAGCTCCTGTCTCCAGGGCGTTTTAAGAACTTTTTCGCAGAATGACTGACGCAGGGCTGTCGCGGGCTCATCCGGGATCCCCGCCAGCAATAACTGACTGGGCAAAGCCACTAAACGTAAGCGTCTGATAACAATCTTTCTCCCGTGAAATTCACGCCAGAGTTGTCGCAATTGCTCCACGTTCTCAGGCAACGGCTCGTTGACCTTATAGCGCGGCTGAGTCAGGGGAAGAAAGGTGAAATGGAAACCGTGTGCTGGCTGGATATCGGCAAGCGGGTCAGTACCTGTGACGTTTTTCAGCTCATCAAGCAGACGTGAAACCATAAAGGGAATGGGCGGTTGTATGCCCGTTGCAAGTGCAAGCTTAACCGGATCGTAGTAGTGTTCGCTTCTGATTTCCCCGATGCCTGCATTATCCTCCCACATGGCGAGAGTGTTTGCGTTCGTTGAACGATAAATACTTTGCAGAGTCTTTGCTGTCATCGCTGACCTCATGGCGTGGGTGGGAACCCGGGCTGTACATCCCCCTCTGTTGGACAGTCCAGGTGACGTCGTTATCATTTCAGCGTTCATTCAGACGCCGGGCAGAAGGCGCGCCGGATAAGGGGGATCGCTGTCACGGCGCGCGAACACGTCGCAGCCTTGTCCAGTCCACTTCCGCCCTTCCGCGGATCCGGCCATCACCGAACCTTAAGGAGATCGGCATACCGGCTGGTGTATCGGGGGGAGAGCATGTCACGCTTCATCTGCCATGGCTGATGTCTCCCCTGCCGTCGGTCATTCAGGATAATCCAGTTCATGTTGGATCCGTTTAAGACGCATCGCGCGCAATCTGCCCGCCAGCCGGGACACTGCACGGTCTTGCGGGCACGCCAGAGGAGCCGTACCTGTAAAGATACGGCCAGGTTTACGATGACGCTTTTCTGTTACGGAATGCAGCCACTTTCATACGGTTACCGCAGGTGGCCATACTGCACCAGCGCCGGCGGTGGGATTTACTCAAATCGTGAAAAAGTAAAATGCAATTGTGGGCTTCACACTCCCGTACGTATTCGAATTTCTCATCCGTGACCAGTTTGACCAGCGCGTCGGCAATGGGCCAGAGAAGGCCGGCCGGGCTGTCAGCGACGGAGCGAACATCCACACGATAGCGCTGTGTACCGTGATCCCATTCCAGCCGCGTGTCAGGACGCCCTCTGCCGAGAACACTGTTAATCACCGTCAGGTCTGCCTCCCTGGACTTCATCGCCGCATGCACGACAGCCCTGGCCGCATCGCGCAGCTGACGGGCCTCCTCCAGCAGCGCCGGCGGCGCCACGGTTTCATCCGGCACAAGGCCCGCCGTTTTTAGCCAGTCGATAACGCTTCGGGCGTCCTCAAAGCAGTCATGCCGGTCATCGCCTGTCCCGTATTCACTGTTGATGAAGTCCAGCGCGAGATTGTCGGCCAGAAAGAGCGGCGGGGAAGAAAGAGGGTTGATTTCCATACGCACCTGTAACCCATTAAATAATTTTGACAGGTTACCAGAATTATGTGTAACCTTCAATCACACACTTTAACGGTTACAAGAGGTTTACCATGACGTCTTCATTCCCGGGGTTATCAACGGGCGATAATCCGCCATCGCAGGTGCACTACCGCTACAAGCAGGCTGGTGACGTAAACGTTTTTTACCGTGAGGCCGGCGATCCGGCATCACCCGTTCTGCTGATGCTGCACGGTTTTGCAGGCTCATCATTTATGTTCCGAGACCTTATCGGCCAACTGGCCGATCGTTATCGCCTCATAGCGCCGGATTTGCCGGGCTTCGGGTTTACCGAAGCACCGGGCCGGGATGCGTACGCTTATACCTTTGACCAGCTGGCTGAGACCATCGACGCGTTCACTGACGCGCTGGGCCTCAACGCTTATGCCCTGATGGTTCACGACTACGGAGCCCCCGTCGGATGGCGTCTTGCGCTGGCGCATCCTGAGCGGATCACCGCCATCATTTCCCAGAATGGCAACGCTTACGAAGAGGGGCTGGGAGACGCCTGGGCACCGATCCAGAAATACTGGGCCGACCCGACGCCCGAAAACCGGCGCGCGCTGAGCGATTTTCCGACGCCGGCGTCAATCAGGTGGCAGTATCTGGAGGGCGTCACCGATCCGAGCCGGGTCTCCCCGGACGGTTATACCCTGGAAGGGATGCAGGTATTGCGCGCAGGTAACGCGGAGATCCAGCTGGATTTACTGCTGAATTACGCCTCGAACGTGAAAATGTACCCGCTGTTTCAGCAGTATTTCAGGGAATATCAGCCGCCGCTGCTCGCGGTCTGGGGTAAGCACGATCCGTTTTTCATGGCCGCAGGTGCCGAAGCCTGGAAGCGCGATATCCCGAAAGCCGAAATACACTTCTATGATACCGGCCACTTTGCGCTTGAAACGCATGCGAAAGAGATAGGCGATGACGTCCGGGCATTTCTTGACCGCACGGTCCGTCAGGCGGGCTGATCCCCTTGAGTAGCGCAACGGCGCGGATCCGGGCGAGCAGGAATGGCGAATAACTCGCATAAAAAAGCCGGAAGCCATGATGGACTCAGTGAAAGACGTGGCTGTCCGGGCGTTTTTACACGCTTCGTATTTCAGGGTTCGCATGCAGAGGGCAATCGAACCCTGGCAAAGCCTTTAAGAAAGAGGACAGGAAAATGTCATTAACGCAGGGGGTACAACATATCGGACTGGCGGTATCAAACCTTGAAGAGAGCGCGGCATTCTTCACCGGTTTACTGGGCTGGCAGGAAGTCAAACGTCGCGAAGACTATCCGGCCATTTTCGTAAAAGATGGCGCCCTGACGCTCACGCTCTGGAAAACGCAGACAGAACAGCCCGTTCAGTTCGATCGCAAAAATAACGTCGGGCTCCATCACCTCGCTTTGCGGGTGGAAACCAGAGAGGGCCTGTACCGGGTCCTTGAAGTGTTGAAGGCAAATCAGGTCGAAATTGAATTCGAGCCCACCGTGATCCGCGAGGGACCCGCGATGCACATGATGTGCTATGAGCCGAGTGGAATACGCATTGAATTTTATTACCCGGGTTGAGTCTCTGATGACGCCCTGAGTCAGGCGCATTGCCGGGATGCCCTGACGCCTACCACTGGCGAGCATGTCCCCGGTAAAAACGGTGTTTTTACGACAGGCACCAGCAAGATTTCGCTTCATCGTAGCGGGTGCATGCCTGTCCGTATCGGTCAATGATCCCCGGGGGTCCCATGCAGCAGACACGCAGTATCTTTCATGGCGGTGAGCGTGAAGTTCAGGCGCGTGCCGGCGTTTCAGTCGAGTGGCTACAGCGGTCGGAAAATTTTGTGCGCGCTGAAATGCCGCAGCAACATCGGGCGTTCTTTGAGAACCTTCAGATGGTGTTTCTGGGGCTGCTCGATTCAGACGGCCGGCTATGGTGCGTTCCCGCGCTCGGGCCACGGGGCTTTCTGGTCTCCCCCACTCCGGATACACTCGACATACATCGGGACCCGGTACTCACGTGTGAACTCGGCCTGAATCGTTCCCCCGGCACCAGTATTGGCCTGCTCGGGATTGATCTGACCAGCAGACGTCGCAACCGGCTGAATGGCCGGGTACAGCATTCCTCGCCTGGAGAAATGAGCATTAAGGTCGATCAGAGCTACGGAAACTGCCCGCAATATATTCAGCCCCGCCTTCTGCCCCCGGTCCAGGACACGGTGACAGCGGTGGGCCGCCGGCACGGCAGCATAACCGATCCAGAAGTCCGGCGAATTCTTGAGGCCGCGGACACGTTTTTCATCGCCTCCCGTGCGGCAGGGCCGCTGGACGGGGGAAGCGCCGGCATCGATGCGTCACACCGGGGAGGGCATCCGGGATTTCTCGGCATCAATGGAAATGGCACGCTCTCCTTTCCCGATTTCGCCGGCAATCGCTTTTTTAACACCCTGGGCAACATTGAAAGCGATGGCCGGGTCGGCCTGTTCGTGCCGGATTTTGACACGGGTGAGGCAATCGTGCTTACGGGGCGGGCGTCCATCGACTGGGACCCCGGGCGCATCAGGCTGTTCGAAGGCGCCGAGCGTGTTGTCGACGTGACACCGGACGAGATCTGGCACGCTGATGCCGTGCTCCCGGTGATCAGCACGAAAGCCGGGCAAGAGCCCGGATCGGGTTGAGGGGGGCCTAACCCTCCTCAGACGGCCAGCGAGCTCGCGCACAAAGCCTCAATCACAGAGCAGCATGATCGTTTTATGTGGTCAGCTCTTGTGAGGTGACATGCAAGAAGGAGACGCCCCCAGGGGGCAGTGACGTCAACGGCGATTCATTTGCGGGTTTGTGAATTGTGCGCAAGCGATTCATCGACGAAGAAAAACCGGGTGCCTGCCGACATCAGCCAGGCCCCGTAAGCACTGAGGAAAAATCTTGAGAATACGCACCTTTTCCGTGGTGGATATGGACTTATAGACACTCAGATCAGCGCTGTCATTGATATATTTGTGATTGATTTCATAAGTTTTTAAGGCAAACCCACGCATTGAAGCGTCACTTAAAAGGTGATTTTTCCATACTTAACGTAAAACGTTCAGCCTGATGAACGCCGTCATCATCTCCGGGGCATAAAGCGACATCTTTTCCGGCGTTTTTTCTCGAAGAATTACCGCCACAAGAGATGCGCCCAGAGGCTGATGGGAGGTTGCACACCACTATTCTTCCGGGCAGGTACTTTCAGACGGAGGATAAGCTGACGGGTCGGTTCTGCTCGTTTTTTTAACGAGCGCCGCACCACGCCTTCATCGCTCTGCGGACAACGAGTGCCGGACATTTTCCCCTTCCGTCATGTAAGCCGCGACCTGAAAGGACAAAAAAAGCCCGCTTTTGCGGGCGGGCGAATAAGTTGACTAAGTATAAGGTAGGTGTGAGTTGACCTTTCCTGCCGGGTGAGGCTGTATCGGCTGATTCACTGAGGTTCAGAAGAACCTGCGGCAGGTCAGTTTTCCCACCTGTCAAAGCGTAGCAGCAGATAAAAAAAAGGCCTGCTTTTCAGGCAGGCTCTCAAGGAATTTCAGACCAGTATTATTGTTGTCACGGTGCCGGGTGCCTCCCGGTGCCTTCACCCCAGTCAGTAAAGACGCGTGCATACCTGCAGAGAGCAGTGGACTGGAACGCCCTTTCGCACAGAAAAGATTCACCACGGAAATACTTTCCGTGCTATTGATTCAAGGGGTCAATGATTTTGCTTGGATAAAAAAACGCCCGCTCAGAGAGCAGCCAGTCAGAGGCTGACAGCAGGCAAAGCACCGTATCATTCATGACCTCTTAGGTCGGAAAGCCTGAAGCGTCGTGGAGAATGGATAAAATGCCGGATATTCAGGTAAAGATCTCTTTTCAGGGAACAGGAGGAGAAAGGGGACCCGCGAGGATCTCTGCTTCTCCGTTGTCACAGAGGTCGTCCCCCTGCGTCAAATGCCAGACACCGTGAATGGTCTGTCCCGTCTCAAGATCGTCAGTCGTACCGTGGCGGTAATAAGCCACCTGTACCACACCGTTATGCTGGATCCAGTAGAAACCCTCTTTCATTTTCCCCTCCTCACTATGCTGAGGAAATTATACGTGGATGCAGAGCGGGTGGGTGTAGAAATACTGAAAACGCATTTAAGGAAGTTGCCAGAAGAGGGGCAATACAGGTCTGTATCCCGGCGTGCACCTGGATACTCACGGAAACGCACTGAAAAACGGTTTACCGGGATCCAACAAAATCCCTGAAAGGTTTAACGTGACAAAACCGTTCTCAACATCTCATCGGCTATGCTCCCGGTCGGTTCACACTGAGAGGAGCAATGTGATGATGATACACCGTAGCCTTTATGCCGGTCTCCTGCTGGCGTTCTCACTGTTTGCTGCGGCGCAGACCGTGCCTCAGGGCGACGTTCTGCCTGCTGCAAACACTCGTCCTCATTTTCAGGTCCGGAGTGCGGACACGGCTGAGTTGCCCGATGAAAAAATCCAGCCGCATGTCGCCCCCCCTCTCACTTAGCGGGGTGAGAAAAACCGCCGAAAGCGGAACGGGCCGTCGCCGGTGGCGGCGTCATCGCGGCAAGTACATCGGGGGTTATATAGCGAACAAACTCCACCAGCTCGCGGCTTTTGTGGGATTTTGGCCAGCACAGCGTCAGGGTCGTTACCGCCCCGGTATCCTCAAGGGAACAATAACAGACATTCGGCAGCGTGACGGAGCGCTGTGTTTCCGGTACGAGGGTGACCCCGATCCCCAGGGATACCATACCGATGGCCACCGCCACATCCCGGGTATAGTGAATTTTTTGCGGGACAAAGCGGGCCTGGTTGCAGGCGTGTAAGGCAGACCAGCCGAGCCCCACGCCGGGCGGATCCTGCTGTACCATGAAAGTGTCTCCCGCCAGTGACGCCAGCGCAATACGCTCAACGGCAGCCTGCGGATGGGTATGAGGCACGGCCGCGATCAGTGGCCGGGTGGCAATATTGAGGTAATTCAGACCGGCATAACGCGGCACGGGAGAGCGGATCAGCCCCGCGTCCAGCTCATGATCGAGCAGCAGGGTAAGCTGATCGCTGACGTTATGCTCCTCAATGACGATCTCCACATCGGGCTGGGTCCTGCGGTACCCGCTGGTCAGACACGTCAGCGCCGGGTCGAGGATCGCCGAGCCCACATACCCCAGCTTGAGCTGGCCGCTGAACCCTTCCCGCAGGCTGCGTGCCCGCAACATCAGTTTCTCGTAGTGGCTGACGGAGATCCGGGCGGCCTCAGCCAGACGTCTTCCCTCCGTGCTCAGGACCACATGGCGCCGGTCACGGATAAACAGCGGCATGCCGAGGTGCGTTTCCAGCACCCGGATCTGGCGGCTTAATGCCGGCTGTGTGATATGGAGTCGTCGTGCGGCGTTGCCGAAATGCAGCTCTCCGGCCAGCACCACAAACGCGTGCAGATACCGATAGTCCACCCTTTCCTCCTGACCGTTCATCCCATAACGATCCCACATATAAATCGGGTGAAATGTGATTGGACCAGTATTTCGGTTGCCCCGCACACTGACAGGTGTCACGGGACGTTCTGCCGGTCCGGCAGAGGCCCCGCATCATCCTGCCGGGAGACGGGTCTTCCGGCCACGCCAGGAGGAATGCTTCATGTCCCATATCCACAAGGTCACCGACCTGCGCAGTGCGCTGGCGCTGCTGAGCCAGTATGAAAATGAACTCATCGAAACCGATGAACCTGTCGACCCGAGCGCGGAGCTCTCGGGGGTCTATCGCTATATCGGCGCGCACGGGACGGTGATGCGCCCAACCCGTGTCGGCCCGGCGATGTTATTCAATACCATTAAAGGCTATACCGATATGCGGGTGCTGATTGGTCTATTGGCGTCCCGCAAACGCGTGGCCCGACTGCTGCACAGCACGCCGGAGAAGCTGGCCTTTTTACTCCGGGACGCCGTGAGCCATCCTGTCCCGCCGGTCGTCATTCCCCCCGAAAATGCCGTCTGTCAGGAGGTGGTACACCTGGCCACCGATCCGGATTTCAGCATACTCAGTATCCTCCCGGCTCCGACCAATACGCCGGAGGATGCGGGCCCCTATTTTACGCTGGGGATGTGCTATGCCGCCGATCCGCAAACCGGTGATCACGACATCACGATCCACCGCCTCTGCGTGCAGGGCCGGGACGAGATTTCCATGTACTTCGTCCCGGGGCGCCATCTGGATACCTTCCGTCAGAAGGCAGAGAATGCCGGGCTGCCCCTACCCATTTCCATCAGTATCGGGGTGGATCCGGCCATTGAAATCGGTGCCTGTTTTGAACCGCCCACCACCCCGATCGGCTATGACGAGCTCTCGGTGGCGGGCAGCCTGCGCCAGCAGCCCGTGGAGCTGGTGGACTGTCTAACCGTGAAGGCGCGCGCGATTGCCAGTGCCGAAGTGGTGATTGAGGGCGAACTGCTCCCGGACTACCGGGTCAGGGAAGATCAGCATACCAACAGCGGGAAGGCCATGCCGGAATTCCCGGGGTATACCGGCAAGGCGCAGCCGCGGGTGCCGGTTATCAAAGTGAAAGCCATTACCCACCGCCGCCATCCGATCCTGCAGACGTGCATCGGCCCCAGCGACGAGCACACCAACATGGCGGGGATCCCCACCGAAGCCAGTATTCTGCAGCTGGTTGAACGGGCCCTGCCCGGCTTTGTCCTGAACGTGCACTGCCCGTCCCCCGGCACCGGCAAATACCTGGCGGTCATCCAGCTGCACAAACGTCAGGCCAGCGATGAGGGCCGTCAGCGGCAGGCCGCCCTGCTGGCCTTCTCGGCCTTTTCCGAGCTCAAGCATGTGATGCTGGTGGATGAGGATGTGGACATTTTCGATCTCAACGATGTGATCTGGGCCATGACCACGCGTTACCAGGGTGATGTCAGCACCGTCTTCATTCCGGGTGTCCGCTGTCACCCTCTGGATCCGTCTTCCGACCCGGCCTTCAGCTATTCGGTTCGCGACCACGGCATTGCCTGTAAAACCATTTTTGACTGCACGGTGCCCTTCAGCATGAAAGACGCCTTCCGCCGCAGCGCGTTTATGGACGTGGATATCCGGCGTTTTCTGCCCGACGGTGAACGGCATTAAGGGGGCACGATGTCCAGTACAGCGGTATCGCCGCCAGCACGCATCATCATTGGCATCAGCGGTGCATCCGGGTTTGGCTACGGCGTGGCGGCCCTGCGGGCGCTCAGGGCACTTCAGGTGGAGAGCCACCTGGTCATCTCCCCCGCCGCGCAGCTGAACCGCCGTCATGAAACCACCCTGACGGAAGAGGCGGTCGCGGCGCTCGCGGAGGTGACGTATGACGTCAGGGATGTGGGGGCCGCCATTGCCAGCGGTTCATTTCCGGCGGCTGGCATGCTGATCGCCCCCTGCTCCATGCACACCCTGGCGGCCGTGGCAACCGGCCTTGGCAGTAACCTGCTGACGCGGGCGGCAGACGTGACCCTGAAAGAGCGCCGCAGGCTGGTGCTGATGGTCCGCGAGACGCCGCTGCATGCCGGACACCTGCGCAACATGCTCCAGGTGACGGAAAGTGGCGGCATTATTTTTCCCCCGGTCCCGGCCTGGTATACCCGTCCCACCGGCTGCGAGGCGATCATCGCGCACAGCGTGGCGCGGGCGCTCAGCCTGCTGGGCCTGCCCTGTCAGAACCTGCCCCGCTGGGGTGAAACACATCAACTGATAACAGGAGAACATGAGTATGATCACAGGTCCCTGGATTAACGGGTCCGCCGTGGTAATCGGCGGACTGGCCGGTGCCATTATCAGCGCCCGTCTGCCCGAGCGGCTGCGCGTCTCCATGCCCCTGATTTTTGGGGCCGCCTCGCTGTGCATGGGGATCGTGCTGGTCACCCACGTCAGCCACATGCCGGTGATGGTGCTGTCTGTCCTGCTCGGCACGCTGCTGGGGGAGCTCTGCTACCTGGAGAAAGGCATTGGCCATCTGGGCGAGAAAGCCCGCGGGCTAGTCGCACTCGTGGTCAGAGAAGATCCGGGTGACGCCGACTCCCGGGCCGAGTTTCTGCAAAAATACGTCGCGATCATCGTGCTCTTCTGCGCCAGCGGCACCGGGATTTTTGGGGCCATGCATGAAGGCATGACGGGCGACAACAGCGTGCTGATCGCCAAAGCCTTTCTGGATTTGCTCACGGCTCTGATATTCGCGACCACCCTCGGCTATGCCGTGGCGCTGGTTGCGGTTCCGCAGCTCATTATTCAGCTGGCGCTGGCCTGGAGCGCGGTGTTCATTCTCCCGATGACGACCCCGGAAATGCAGGCTGATTTCTCGGCCGTGGGCGGTGTCCTGATGGTCGCAACCGGTCTGCGCATCGCCGGGATCAAGGTTTTTCCGGTGGCGGGCATGCTGCCTTCCCTGGTGCTCGCCATGCCGGTCTCCTGCTTCTGGACCGCATATTTCTGAGTGCAGCCAAGCGATGCCGGGCGGCTGCAACAGGCGCTACGTCCCTGGCATCCGCTTGCCCTCACGCGCCGTCACGACACCGTGACCGTCATTCTCAATAAGGACCGGGTGACCCCGGCACGGTATGAGGAGGTGATCGGCAACGGCATCTGCGCCGGTATCTGGCGCAGGCGTGCACCGTTGCGCTATCTCGCCTTCGTCAATCAGGTGCAGGTGCTCAACAGGTTCCATACCCGGGGTTATGTTCTGGTGGAGCCCGCCGCGCTGTGCAACAGGATGCGGCAGGCAACCGGGCAGCGTGCGCGGCTGATTTTACAATCACACACGCTCCTCTATTAACTGCGAGCCGGGGCGTTTAACCGTTTTTCAGCGACCGGTGCATCGCGCTGGCCTTCCCCCCTTCACTCAACCCATCTCAGGCAACTTAAGCAGGTGGGTGGCGATCCCCCAGCGGAGGGTGATGTCCTGCCCTTCGCCCCCCTCCAGCACGGTATAGCTGGCGTTCGGCTGTGAGTAGCGGTTGAAATGCTCCAGGTTTCCCTCCCTGAGCAGCGCAAGCATACCCTGCATGACCTGCCCGTGCGTGACCACACAAAACGTCTGATGCGTTGCGGCTGCCATTTTCTCATGCACGAATTGGAGAATACGCTGAGAAGCACAGGCAAGCGACTCGCCGCCGGGAGGGCAAAACGCGGCATCCTGTGAAAATAACGCGAGGAAGTGATCGGGGTGTTCACGCGCCAGGTGCGCCTTCGTCATGCCGTCATACTGACCGAATGACTGTTCTTTCAGTGCCGCCTCGATCGCCAGCGGGCACTAAAAATAGCCCGCAAGCGCCTGCCCCATGTGCCGCGCACGTCCAAGGGGTGACGTAAAGATACCTTCCACGGGATAACCGGCATCCGTTAAGACCGTCAGTAAGGCCGATGTCTCCAGCGCACTGCGGGCCGTCAACGGGCTGTCCTTGTGGCCCTGGATAATCCCGTGCCGGTTCCATTCTGTTTCAGCATGTCGCACAAAAATGAGTTTCACTGGAATGACACGGGCTCCGGTGGCAGGATCTGATTTAAATACGGCTTTGCCATTAAGGCGCGCCAGGCGTTGCAGATGGATTCCCCCCTGCTCACGTCCGCAACGATAACGCAGAATAACGAGTCTTATAAACCACGTCAGGCACAACACGTCTGTTTCCTGGTTTTCTGATTGCATCCTGCCTGACTGACTGCGCCCCTTGGCCCGGTACAAGTCCGCAGGGTGTTATCAACACCGCTATGCTGCCGGTTGTGATTCGGATACCGACTGATACGCACGACGAAAAAACATATTTTTACACGAAAAATGCGTCTCTCTGTTAACGGCGGCCCCAACAGGGGACGAACTGGCGGTTGGAAATGCCGCCTGGCAGGATGCAGAAGATCCTGTTCATGGTTCGTTCTCCGTCTGTGTGGATTTCGTTTTCGTGTCGCCTGCTGTCGTTCCGGCAAGCAAAGGCCCTTCGCGTTCATATACTTTTCAGAGCCAGATGCGATAAGGAAACGATACTCGTCAGCAGGCAGAGAGAGGAAGGATACTCGAGAAAAAGGAAGGTCTGCCCCGGTATAGCCCCGTCCGCTGCGACGGTGAAAGGAGCAGATCATGGTTCAGACGAAGACTGCAGAAAAGGTACGGGATAAGACTTTACCGGTTTCGACGAAAATAACTATACGCTCACACGTAAATAAAGAAAGGAGTGTCAATCTTTGCGTTTGATTGTATTACGCTCTTTATTTCGCCACAAAAAAATAATCACGTTTAGTGCCTGCTCAGACAGCAGTCCGCAAACGCGCTTTCTCATATCCGCTTCTGGCTTTCACGATGAATAACATGATATCTGTGAACACAGAAAACCCGAAACCTGCTATAAACATTGTGTTGTGAAAGCGTTTAAAATATCAGTCCACTTTGCAATAAAAAACAGGTGTAAAATCTTTGACAAAAATGAATCCATTCGCTCCTTGTGGATAGATTTGAAAAGTCAGTCTGGCACCTGTTTTTTCATAAAATGAAGGAAGCATAGCAGCTAACGCTGAAGGTTCGGCAGTATCCTGAAGCGAAATCATTGTTCGTTTATTCTCAAGGTAGTAATTTTCGTTCAATGTCCTGTACTTAAAGCAAACCTGTCGACTAATCTTACTTGTTTTTCCTTCCTTGTCCGTCAGTAACCCAGTCCAGGTAGCAATACCATCCTCTCCCAGAAATGAATAACTTAAACGCAAAGAAAGATGTTCATTACCTTTGTAAATATTAGTTACTGCACTGCAGCTCAATTTATTATCTTCGTGCTCATCCCACACACTCATTAGTACAATTAGTGCACACGTTATGATAATGGTCGATGCAAAAAAAATCATAAGATAAAGTTTATTCAGTCCAGGTAAAAATCTGATACGCATTCTTCCTCCTCTGAAAGATGATTATTACAATAAATTACTGATAAACGTCTAACCGGTTCGACCAAACTGATAAAAACCCGCTCATTATTTTCACAGTTAACCCTCCCTTTTTTTAGGATATCTTCCAAAGAGAAGTCACCTAGATGGTCAGGATTTATATATATTTTACAATCATCTATTTGTACATGAGCTTTTCTATAGGAAGAGAAAAAATCATCATTCATCAAAAAATGATTAATTGCAGCATACAGAATAAGTGTTGTAAAAAAAACTGAAAGACTTAAGAAAAAACCTTTCGTTTTGAGTCTGTTTAAGAATTCAGGAAGCGAATAGGGACTGCCTTCTGGTTCGTTTATGACATCGGTGATTGCCACGGCAGTTAAGGTATGCTTTTCATCTTCTATAACTTCCTGTAAAACTTCTGCGCTTTCATAGCTGGAACTAAGTATCTTGATATGTTTTGATATACTAACACCTTTCCCGTAATGGGTAGATATAATATCATTTTGCATACCTGCATTCTCCAGACCACGCCTTAAGTTAAGCATCGTCTGATAAAATGTGTTATGACTGATCACTATCCCTCTTTTGCCCCACACCTGTTCAATGAGTTGTTCTTTGGTAAGAATATTCCCCTGCTCCTCAATCAGGAGACGGAAACAGCCTGAAGCAGTACTCAGAATACTGATCCCTTCTTGAGTACTGATGTTATACAGGGTGTTCCTTTCTGGGCAGAAAAGCAGAGTTTCTTCTATAGTAAAACATACTGCGCTTCGTTCTGTTCTTGCATCATGTAAAGACATTTACTTACGTCCTGCTAACAACATATTATCATCATGTAATACCGTTCTGTAACAGCAAGCATAACCTTAGGAAAATTCCTAATCAAGCAATTCCGTCAATTTATTTAGGAAATATTTTTCCCTTTAAAAACATCTATTTCTGAAGATTATCAATCTTTACATCAACAATTAAGAATCAGGTAATTATTAATCTTCAGCTTAATAATAATTACAAAAAACTCAATAAAGAATTAGTGAATAATTAACATTTATTAATTTTTAAACCTAGGTAACAGTTCACTTTTTCATTCAGCATGTTAGTGTTACTGTTAGCAACTCATGATAAAACAGTCTTCGTTAAATATAAAACCCACTGGGAATGAATATGAACCACTCCGATTCCACCCATTTAAAAACAAAAGGAATTCAGTAATGCTAACTGTAACAGACAACTATTTCTTTGGAGCAGCATTCAAACATAAAAACGCTTCAGAAATAATTCACCCAGAGGAACTCTTAAAACAATACAAAAACGATGAATTATATATAAGTAATAATAAAACAATCATCATCAGCATTAAAAACCACTCTCTTTTACTGGAAACCATAAAGTTATTGCTGAAATTTAAAATCAGATCCATCTTTTTATATATTAACAGCACCATTGAAAGGTTTTTAACAGTGACTGTTTCTGGCATTATCGTTCTTTCTGGAAAATTACAACCTCAAAAAATCTTAGAGATAATCAATCAAACACAACATAAAGAATATAATCCTCCTATTGTGAAACTGGATAAAATCCCCCCAGAAGACTGGGCAATTTTACTTTGTTTATTTCGAGGACTTGAACGCAAGATCATTTCAACTCTTTTCAATATTTCAGAAAAAGCAATCAGCGTCCGAGTCAATCTGATATGCAGCAAACTCAAAATTCCTGATGGGAATCGGCCTCAAAAAATCAACACATTAGAGATTTTTTTTACAATATATCACAGCCAAAAAAATGAAGGTAAGAGCGTTCAGGATTCAATTTTTCACATGGCGCGTGCGTCGTAAACTTCATTGTCATCTATCAATTCGCCCACGTAAAGGAATGTAAGTTTCGTGTTATCGACGTTCCCCCCCTGGAAGTCCGTGTGCATTTCACCCCACCCACAATAAATCCTTCCAGCCTGTCCATAACTTAAGTGAAGATTTTTATCTGTTAATAGTGGGAGGCTTTCAGGACAACTTCAGCAATACAATCATTAAAATACCGGGGTGCTATCGGGTACCCCCCCAAAAAACTGCTGCTTTACTCTATTATTTAAAGGGGCATAGCAGCAGTTAATTTCGTGGCTGAAGCCATCGTTCTCTCAGTGGGCTTTTGTAAACCTTTCTTTCTGTATTAGTCATGGCCTCCATTAAACAGCTAACTGCACGCCTTGTTATGGGTGACAATCGCAGTAACATCATGTACAGATTGTGGTGATGAGCCAGACCGGCACAGTTTACCTTTAAAACTGTAAAAGGGGTGAGTTCCAGTTACCTTTTTAAATCACCAATAGCAGGGCTTTGTATATAAGAATATAATTCTTAAGCACTACAGAAAGTGGGCTATACAATCAAAAACCATACCCCACTTCATAATTGCCTTAAATATTCAATTATTATCTCACCAGCATCCAGAAATGTGAAATTCTTAAATTTTACGCCCCCCCCCCTTATTTCATTTTTTCTCTGCAGATACTTTCATTAACATTTTCAACGGCCATCAACTGACGAACCTCCTTTAACCATTAATACGGGAGCTTCATTTACCGATGGTCACCCTCTGATTTTGACGGTCAGGAAATCATTTGCAGGAACATTTCAAGAAAAACTGACGTAATTAACGTTTAATTAAAAGGAAATTGTAATGAGTGCCAAAACAATCTTAATGTCAGCGATGGCTGCACTGTCGATCACCTCAGCGACGGCCTTTGCGGCGACCACCGGAGCCACTACCACCACAGTGAGTGGTGGTACGGTGCATTTTAAAGGAGAGATCGTCAACGCGGCCTGCTCAGTTGATTCAAATTCTGCCGAGCAGACTGTTAACCTTGGACAAATACGTTCAGCAAAGCTTAATAAAGCCGGTGCCACAAGCTCCCTTGTGGGCTTCAATATCGAATTAGGCGACTGTGATACCAGCGTCTCCAGCAAGGCTTCCGTCGCATTCTCTGGTCCCACCATTGATACCGCTAATCCGAACGTTCTGGCTCTGCAGAGCTCGTCTGCAGGTGGTGCCTCCAACGTCGGCGTACAAATCCTGGACAAAACCGGCACGCCGCTGGCCCTGGACGGCACGGCCTTCAGCGCGGCCACCACACTTAACGACGGCAAAAACGTCATTCCTTTCCAGGCACGCTACTACGCCACAGGTGTGGCCACAGCCGGTAATGCTAACGCAGATGCCACCTTCAAAGTGCAGTATCAGTAACACGTAAATCGAGCAGGGAAGCATTCCGGGCCAGGATGGCCCGTTATCCACGACGGGATTGGGATGATAACGATGCAAGGAGTGAAGACAGGTCTGCTGATGTTTCTGCTTCCACCGCTGGTGCTGGCAGGCAACAACTGGAACGTCACGGTAGCCGGGGGGAACATGCGTTTTCAGGGCGTCATCATCGCTGAATCATGCCGTGTCGAAATCAACGACCAGCAAATGACAATTAATATGGGCCAAATCAGTAGCAATCGTTTTCATTCAGAAGGAGAGGATGCGAGCCCCGTGCCACTCGATATTCACCTTCCGGATTGCAGCATCGCAGTCAGCCAGCATGTCGGCGTGTCGTTTCGCGGTGTGGCCGATGGCAAAAATCCGGATGTGCTTTCGGTTGGCGAAGGACCGGGTATCGCCACCGGCGTAGGCATCGCGTTATTTGATAATGAAGATCAATTGATTCCGCTGAATAGCCCGCCGGGCACCTGGAAGACGCTATATAACGGCCCCACCACGCTACATTTCGTGGCCAAATATCGGGCGACCGGTAATCAGGTCACCGGGGGAGCGGCCAACGCGCAACTCTGGTTCTCTCTGACCTATCAGTAATTAACCAGCAGATATGCCGGAAACGGGAAACAACGGTGAGTATAAAAGGGGTAAATGTGAAAAAGAGACTGGGGATGACGCGCGGACTACTGGCGGGATTGTTGATGATAGCCGCAGGAGGTTACTCCACATGGGCTCATGCCGGCGTTGCGCTCAGCGCTACGCGGGTTATCTATCCGGCCGGACAAAAACAGGTGCAGTTAGGTGTCACCAATAATGACGACAGCAGCACCTTTCTGATTCAGTCATGGGTGGAAAACGCCGACGGTGGTAAAGATGGTCGTTTCGTGATTACACCACCGCTGTTCGCCATGCAGGGAAAAAAAGAGAATACCCTGCGTATCATTGACGCCACGAATAAAAAGCTGCCGCAGGATCGTGAAAGCCTGTTCTGGATTAATGTCAAAGCCATTCCTTCCATGGAGAAATCCAGACTGAGCGATAACACCCTGCAGTTGGCAATTATCAGCCGTATCAAACTCTACTATCGTCCGGCAAAGCTGGCGTTGCCGCCGGATCAGGCGGCGGAAAAGCTGCGCTTTAGCCGCAGCGGTTCGTCGTTAACGTTGACTAACCCTACTCCTTACTATCTGACCGTCACTGAACTGAATGCCGGCACGAGGGTGCTGGAAAACGCGCTGGTGCCGCCAATGGGAAAAACTTCCGTCAAGCTACCAACGGACGCCGGTAACAACATTACTTATCGCACGATTAACGATTACGGCGCACTGACTCCAGTAATGAAAGGCGCCTTGCGCTAATACAGCCCAGGCCCGCCGGGCGGGCCCATTACACGCATAAAATTCAGAACTGACAGCCGGGTGAATTCAGACCGGAGGGACTATGTCACATCTCAAATATGGACAGGACCATTTTGGTTCCCCCAGCGCCGAGCTCTGCCCACGCGCTATTTTAGCCCCCGTGGTCCTCTGTTTTGTCCTGCAGGCTGGTCACGCGCAGGCTGAACGCTATTTTAATCCGCGTTTTTTGGCTGACGACCCTGCGGCAGTGGCAGACCTTTCCAGTTTCGAAAACGGGCAAGAGGTACCGCCCGGCACCTACCGCGTCGATATTTACCTTAACGACGGCTTTATGACCACTCGCGATGTCACTTTTAGCCGCAGTGATAAAAGCCACGGATTAAGCCCGTGTATGAGCCCCGGCCAGCTTGCCGGTATGGGGATCAACACTGCAGCGGTAAGCGGAATGAACGCCCTCGCCGCCGACGCCTGCGTGTCGCTGACCGATATTATCACTGATGCCACGACGCGCTTCGATGTCGGGCAGCAGCGCCTCTACCTCACCGTGCCGCAGGCCTTCATGAGCAACCGCGCGCGTGGATATATTCCCCCTGAATTATGGGATGACGGCATTAATGCCGGGCTACTGAACTATAACGTCACCGGAAACAATGTCCGGAACGATGACGGCGGGAACAGCAATTACGCCTGGTTAAACCTGCAAAGCGGGCTTAATTTCGGTGCCTGGCGACTGCGAGATAACTCCACATGGAGCTACAGTGGTGGCAACAGTGCTGGCCATGAGAAAAAATGGCAGCACGTCAATACCTGGCTTGAGCGTGCTATCCCGCCGCTGCGCTCGAACCTGACCCTCGGCGACAGCTACACGAACAGCGATATTTTCGACGGAATCAACTTCCGCGGCGTCCAGCTGACGAGCGATGACAATATGCTGCCGGATAGTCAGAGGGGGTTTGCGCCAGCGATCCACGGTATCGCGCGTGGCACTGCACAGGTATCCATCAAACAAAATGGCTATGAGATTTTTCAGAGCACGGTACCGCCAGGCCCGTTCACCATTAACGATCTTTATGCTGCGGGCAGCGGCGGCGACCTGCAGGTGACGATTAAAGAGAACGACGGTACCAGCCAGGTCTTTAGCGTGCCGTGGTCAACGGTGCCGGTTCTGCAGCGCGAGGGCCATATCCGTTACGCGCTGACGGCTGGTGAGTATCGCAGCGGCAACAATCAGCAGGAAGAGCCGAGGCTCTTTCAGGGCACTGTCTTACATGGCCTGCCCCTGGGCTGGACGCTGTATGGCGGAACTCAGCTTGCCGATCGCTATCGCGCCTTTAACGCCGGTGTGGGGAAAAACATGGGTGATTTCGGTGCCGTGTCGCTGGATATCACGCAGGGCAACGCCACCCTGCCCGACGGCAGCGATCACCAGGGGCAATCGATTCGTTTTCTCTATAACAAGTCGCTGAGCGAGGTCGGAACGAATATCCATCTGGTGGGCTACCGTTACTCCACGGAAGGTTTTTACAGACTGGCGGATACGACCTACCGGCGGATGGGGGGTTACAACGTTCAGACCCAGGACGGAGTGATCCAGATCACACCGAAATTCACCGATTACTACAACCTCGCCTGGAACAAGCGCGGCAAAGCACAGCTGAGCATTACCCAACAGTGGGGACGGACCGGCACGCTTTATCTGAGCGGCAGCCAACAGACCTACTGGTCAACCGGCAAAGCGGATCAGCAGTTCCAGGCTGGACTAAACGCAGCGGTGAACGATATCAACTGGACGCTAAGCTACAGTCTGACCAAAAATGCCTGGCAGCAAGGACGCGACCAGATGCTGGCAGTCAACATCAACATTCCGTTCAATCACTGGCTGCGTTCTGACAGCCAATCGGTCTGGCGGCACGCCAGCGCCAGCTACAGCATGTCGCACGATCTGCATGGCCGGATGACCAATCTTACGGGACTTTACGGCACGCTGTTGGAAGACAATAACCTGAGCTATAGCGTGCAGACCGGCTACGCCAGCGGCGGCGAGGGCGATCGCAGCAGTACCGGCTATGCGGCGCTGAACTACCGCGGCAGCTACAGCAACGCCAATGTAGGCTACAGCCGCAGTGACGGCTTTAAACAACTCTACTACGGCGTCAGCGGGGGCGTTCTGGCCCACGCCAATGGCGTGACCCTGAGCCAGCCGCTGAATGACACGGTGGTCCTGGTGAAAGCGCCGGGCGCCGGTAATGTAAAAGTGGAAAACCAGACCGGGGTACGTACCGACTGGCGCGGCTATGCGGTGCTGCCTTACGCCACCGAGTACCGCGAGAATCGGGTGGCGCTGGATACCAATACGCTCGCCGACAACGTCGATCTCGACGACGCGGTGGTCAGCGTCGTCCCCACCCACGGCGCAATCGTGAGGGCGGACTTCAAAGCCCATGTCGGCGTCAAATTACTGATGACGTTGACCCATCAAGGCAAACCGGTTCCGTTTGGCGCAATGGTCACGTCGGGCAGTAATCAGAGCAGCAGTATCGTGGCCGATAACGGCCAGGTCTACCTGAGCGGGATGCCGCTCGCCGGCAGCGTGCAGGTGAAATGGGGTGAAGGCGCGGACGCCAGTTGCTTCGCCAGCTATCGCCTGCCGGAAGAGAGTCAGCGGCAGGCGCTGAGCCAGCTATCGGCAGAGTGCCGTTAAGGAACGCATGATGATAAAAAAACCACTTAGCCTGTTCGGTGCTGCCCTGACGCTTGTTTGCACCAACGCATTTGCAGCGGACAGCACCCTCACCATCCGGGGGAACGTGCGCGATAACGCCTGCGCGGTCGCCACCGAATCGAAAGAGTTTACCGTCAATCTGATGGATAACGCCGCAAAGCAGTTCAACGCCGTCGGTGCGACCACGCCGCTGATACCGTTTCGCATTGTCCTGTCGCCCTGCGGCAGCTCGGTGACGGCGGTCAAAGTCGGCTTTAACGGCAGCCAGGATAGCGACAATAACGACCTGTTAAAAATCGACGGTGGTGCCTCCGCAGCGGCGGGCATGGCGGTGCAGATCCTCAACGGCCAGCAGACAATGCTGCCTGTGAACGCGCCCTCTTCATCGATCGCATGGACCACCCTAACGTCAGGGCAGACCAACACCCTCAGTTTTTACGCCCGGCTGATGGCAACCCGCGTCCCGGTGATCGCCGGTCACGTCTATGCCACCGCGACCTTTACACTTGAATTCCAGTAACCGGAGGCTGAAATGAGATCAAACTACGCAGGATGGCTTCTGGCTGGCGCATTAGCTTCAGGTATCAGCACACTCAAGGCAGCCGATATCACCCTCACGGTGAACGGCAAAGTGGTGGCCAGGCCATGTACGGTCTCTGTCACTAACGCCAGTGTTGACCTCGGCGATCTTTATACCTACCACCTGGTGTCGGCGGGCTCCTTTTCTCCCTGGCGCAGCACAGCACTCGAGTTAAGCAACTGCCCAATCGGGACCTCGCGTGTCGTCGCGACCTTTAGCGGGACCGCAGACAGTACCGGCTATTACAAAAATCAGGGTACGGCGGGCAACATCCAGCTTGAACTTCAGGACGACAGCGGCACCACGCTCAATAACGGGGCACAAAAGGCGGTTCAGGTCGACGCCAGCTCGCAGTCGGCGCGCTTTCCTCTGCAGGTTCGGGCCCTGTCAGTCAACGGCGGCGTAACCCCGGGAACCATCGATGCGGTCATTAGCATCACCTACACCTACGCCTGAATCAGGAGAATGTATTGATGAAAAAAGTTTGCACTCTGTTTGCCACCCTCCTGCTGACGGGCTGGTCCATGAACGCCTGGGCGTTCTCGTGTAAAACCAACGCTGGCGCGACGATCCCCATCGGTGGCGGCTCAGCTAACGTTTACATTACCCTGCCACCGACGGTTCAAATTAAGCCCTTGTATCCTTTGGCTCAGATCGATCTCTCTCAGTACATATTTTGCCGTAATGATAGTATCGGCGTGACTGACACTGTCACTCTGATGCAGGCCATTGACTATAACAGCCTGAAATGGAGCTTTTACGCCTCCATGAATCCGTATGGAGCGGATAAAGGAGGTCTTGTTTTGCCCATATACACCGAAAGCTACCCTGCCAGTTACTGGACCTCGCAGTACTCACCATGGCGCATGTGGTTTAATATAGGGTCAGAAACAAACTCTGCAGGTAAAACCATCCCCGCCGGGCAACTCATGGCTTCAGTGATCATGAGGCAAGCCAGCTCCTTCAGCAGCAAAGTTGCCACCTACACCTGGAATCTTTATGCCAACAACGATATGGTGGTAACAGCAGCGGGATGCGATGTCTCGGCCCGTAACGTGACGGTGACCCTGCCCGACTATCCGGGTAAGGCGACAGTGCCGGTTACCGTTCGCTGCGGACAAAGCCAGACGCTCAGCTATTACCTTTCCGGCACAACATCCGACAGCGTAAACACCATTTTTACCAATACCGCATCGGGTTCGCCGGCACAGGGTATTGGGATACAAATGCTGCAAAAGGGCGTTCCTGTCCCGGCAAACCAAAATACATCGCTGGGAACCGTGGGCTCTTCGCCGGTAAACCTGGGGTTGACGGCTACCTACGCACGCACCAGTGGCCAGGTAACTGCGGGTAACGTACAGTCGATTATCGGCGTAACATTTGTCTACCAGTAAGCGTTCATCGCTGCATCTGCGAACTGGCCTTTTTACAGAGAACCGGTAAGGAGAATGGCGGAGAATGTTCATTATGTATGTTGCGTCATGGCCCTCCCCTATGAGAGAACGTTTCATCCCGGCGTTCTCAGGGTGACACCTGCATACGCAAAACAATCGGCTGTCCGGTAGTGAGACCGTTCACGGCGCCAGCATGCTGGCGCCGCCGGGCGCTCAGGAATCCCAGCCCTGCTCCACCTTACCGGCGTCAAACTGCGAAGGCGGTTTTCGGAAGCGACGCGTCAGCCACGTCAGGTACAGAATACCCAGCGCCCCCCAGATAAGGCCGAGAGTGAGCGAGGTGGCTTCCAGATTTATCCACAGTACGCCGACCGTTACCGCGCCAACGATCGGCAGCAGGAGATAGTGGAAACGGTCTTTCCACGTTTTGTTGAGCCCTTTACGTCGCCAGAAGTGGTTGTACACCGACAGGTTTACAAACGTAAAGGCCACCAGCGCGCCAAAGTTAATGAGTGCCGTGGCGGTCACCAGATCGAAATACAGGGCTGAGAGCGCGACAATCCCCACCATGATGACATTCAGCGCCGGCGTGCGCCATTTCGGATGCACATAGCCAAATACCCGCTCCGGGAAAACGTTGTCACGCCCCATGACATACAGCAGACGCGAGACGCTCGCATGCGAGGCCAGCCCCGAGGCGAGCGTATTTACAAAAGTGGTACACAAAAAGATCGACTGGAAGAGCTTGCCGCCGACATACAGTGCAATTTCCGGCAGCGCAGCATCCGGGTTTTTGAAGCGCGCGATGGTCGGGAAAAAGAGCTGCATAAAAAACGAGGCGATAATAAAAATCAGCCCGCCATACAGTGCGGTCAGGAAGATGGCTTTGGGGATGACCCGCGCCGCGTTGGGTGTTTCTTCTGACAGGGTGGTGACCGCATCAAAACCGAGGAATGAAAAACAGACAATAGTCGCGCCGGTAATGATGGGGATCAGATGGGCGTTCTGGCTGATGAACGGCTGAAGCGACCAGACGGTGCCGACCCCCTCCCCCTTATGTAACCCGTGCACCACGAGGACGATAAATACCACCATGATCGCGACCTGGACCAGCACAAACAGGGTATTGAAGTTGGCGACGAGATTGACGCTCTTCAGGTTGGCCATGGTCAGGATCGTCACAAACCCCACCACCCAAATCCATGGCGGCACGTCAGGAAACATCGCGGACAGATAGATTTTTGCCAGCAGCACGTTGATCATCGGCAGGAAGAGATAGTCCAGCAGCGATGACCAGCCGACCATAAAGCCGACGTGCGGTCCGATCGATTTCTGCGTGTAGGTATACGCGGAGCCCGCTTCGGGGAACTGTCGCACCAGCTTGCCGTAGCTGATGGCGGTAAACATGACGCCGGCCAGCGCCAGGAGATACGAGGCGGGAACGTGGCCATCACTGATGCCGGAGACAATGCCGAAGGTATCAAACACGGTCATGGGCGTGAGGTAAGCCAGCCCCATCATCACTACCTGCCAGAGTTTAAGGGAGCTGCGAAGTCGGGTTCGTCCGGTCATGCCCGGTGAATCGAGAGACGAGTTAGTCGCCATAGTACGTCCCCCCCATGCTTACCGTGGTTTGCAATCGCGTCGTTCTTAACGCAAACCTGCTTAGCAAAGGGGGAAGTGGCAAAGAACACACGTGAGCAAAACCGCGAACCATCTCTGGCTCGCATTCATCACGGGAGCCGGCATGCCCCCCTTCGCCCTGCGGATAGTTAAACATCTGTATCATTTCCTACCTCGTCACACAGTGTCGTTAAGAGAATCCCTGTGCCGCCTGCGCTCCATGACGCGACTCACGGGAAGTGCTGGCGTGCCAGCAAACAGTTCGGCCAGGCTCCGCGCAGGCCGTATGATGATACGTATGAAATAAAACAACGCGGCCCCTTACGGGGCACGTGATCAGGCGTTTTTCAACATCCACTCAATTTCTGTTTCGGTGATCAGGCGTTCAAACTGCAACAATTCATCATTTTTGCAGGCGTGATACACGTGACAGAACCGTTCGCCCAGCCGCTCGCGCAGGTGATCGTTTTGCATAAAGGCCCACAACGCATCGCTCTGACGGATCGGGAACGGCAGTCCGTCCTGCTCCAGCCCGTTACCCTCGACTTCGTCCTGCAGGGGTAAGTCGTTATCCAGCCCGTGCAGAATGCCGGCAAAAATCGCTGCCATGACCAGATACGGATTCGCGTCTGCCCCCGCCACCCGGTATTCGACCCGATGGTTATGGCGATCGCCACACGGGATACGCAGGGCAACCGTGCGATTATTGTGTCCCCATGACGCCTGCGTCGGCACATACATCCCCGGCTGAAAACGGCGGTACGAATTGACATTCGGTGCCAGCAGCGCCATGGAGGCGGGCATCAGGTCAATCATTCCGGCCAGCGTGCGCTTTAACAACGCAGAATCCTCACCACTGGCATCTGCGAACACGTTTTCGCCTTTGTTGTTTTGCATGCTGATGTGGATGTGCATCCCGCTCCCCGCATGCTCTTCATACGGCTTTGCCATAAAGGTGGCATGCATCTTATGCTTTTCTGCCATCTGACGAACGAGACGTTTTAATGCCAGCGCATCATCACAGGCATCCAGCACGTTTTCCGTATGGTGCAGGTTGATCTCAAACTGGCCCGGTGAGGCCTCTGCGACGGTGCCATCGGCGGGGATCAGCTGCAGTTGCGCCAGTTCGTCGATGTCATTCAGCACGTCAGCAAAGTGGTTAAGATTATCGACCGAGTAGACCTGGCTTTGCGTGTTGCGCACGTCGGTACCCGGCGCGCAGGGTGGCTGCAGGTAGCCGTCGGCATCGCGATGGCGGTCAAGTAAATAGAACTCCAGCTCTACCGCTACCACGGGGAACAGACCGCGCTGGCGCAGCTGCTGCCAGAGTCGGTTGAGAACATTCCGCGGCTCAACGTCAAAGGGAGCGCCATCTTCATCGACCATGGTGAGCTGCACCTGACCAATGTATTCCGGATCGGCGGCGGACGGTGTCAGGGTACCTGGCACCGGTACACAGACGCAGTCCGGCTCACCGAGTTCCTGCCCCAGCCCGGCCTCTTCCACCACGTTACCCAGAATGTCCATGGCGAAAACCGATGCCGGGAAATAGCACCCTTTTTCGAGCTTGCGCAGTCCGGCTACAGGAATACGTTTGCCGCGAAAACAGCCGTTCAGATCGGTCAGAAGGACATCAATAAACTGGGTGTTCGGATACTGATCGACATAGCGCTTCACTTCCTGCGAAAAGGCGCTGCCCCGCCTCTCCTCCGTGTGTTGAACAAAGTTCTCAACTTCTACGATATTGGTTTCCATGATTTACCACCGTTTTTGGATTTGCGTTCGCTGCTCAGGACTGTCAAATATAATGTCCACTCTAACGAATCTGTATGCAAACAAATTGTTTGTCAAATGTTAAATTAAGTTTGCAAAAGGCAGATCCCGTTGCTAGATTGAGAAAATATTGAACGAAAAGGCCGTTTTACAGGTGAAACTGGCCTAAATTTAGTCCACTTTGTGAGGGCGATCATGGAAAATATAATGAACAAGCCAGTCATTGGCGTGGTGATGTGTCGAAACAGGCTTAAGGGTCATGAGACCCAGACCCTGCAAGAAAAGTACCTGAATGCCATTATCAACGCGGGCGGGTTGCCGATCGCATTACCCCATGCGCTGGCGGAACCCGACCTGCTAGCCGCGCTGCTGCCCACCCTGGACGGGATTTACCTGCCGGGCAGCCCCAGTAATGTGCAGCCGCACCTGTATGGTGAAAACGGCGATGAGCCTGACGCCGATCCCGGGCGAGATCTTCTGAGTCTGGCGCTGATTGCCGCCGCGCTCGAAAGGCGCATCCCCATTTTCGCCATCTGTCGGGGGCTGCAGGAACTGGTTGTTGCCACAGGAGGGACGCTGTATCGTCGCCTGTTCGAGCAGAACGATCTGCTTGAGCACCGGGAAGATCCTGAGCTGCCGGTTGAGCTACAATACGCCCCGTCTCATGAAGTGCAGGTTCAGGAGGGAGGACTGCTGTCTCAATTAATACCAGGCTGTAACACATTTTGGGTAAACTCGTTACACGGGCAAGGTGCACGAACGTTGGGACCACGGCTGCGCGTGGAGGCCCGTTCGACAGACGGGCTGGTCGAAGCGGTCAGCGTGCATGACCACCCTTTCGCCCTCGGTGTGCAATGGCATCCCGAATGGAACAGCAGTGAGTACGCCCTGTCACGTATGTTGTTTGAAGGTTTTATCACCGCCTGTCAAAGCCACATTGTCGAGAAGCAACGGCTTTGACCACTACCGTTAAGGAAATGCAACTATGAGCGATGACGGACTGGCGCCAGGGAAACGTCTGTCTGAGATCCGCCAGCAGCTGGGTCTCTCGCAGCGGCGTGCCGCCGAACTGTCTGGGTTAACACACAGTGCCATCAGCACCATTGAGCAGGATAAAGTCAGTCCTGCCATCAGTACGCTGCAGAAGCTGCTGAAAGTCTATGGGCTGTCGCTCTCGGAATTCTTTTCGGAACCGGAAAAACCTGATGAACCGCAGGTGGTTATTAATCAGGAAGACCTTATCGAAATAGGCAGTCAGGGGGTTTCGATGAAGCTGGTTCATAACGGAAATCCGAACCGTACGCTGGCGATGATTTTTGAAACTTACCAGCCTGGCACCACGACCGGGGAGAGGATCAAACATCAGGGTGAGGAGATCGGTACGATACTGGAAGGTGAAATTCTGCTGACCATCAATGGCCAGCCTTATCACCTGGTTGCAGGGCAGAGCTATGCCATTAATACCGGCATACCGCACAGCTTCAGCAACACCTCGGCCGGTATTTGCCGCATTATCAGCGCCCACACCCCCACCACTTTCTGATTATCGTTCAGTCCCGGCTGTTGCCGGGACGCTACTGACAGACGCGTTATCACGGCATTTTACGGGTTAATCCCCGGGATGCCTCACGGCCTCGTATCGCCTGAAAACTGTCGTGCCTGTATTTATCTGATTGCGAAAAAAGGAGTGAATATGCATTTTCAGCACCTGACGTACTGGCAGGAAAAAGCAAAAAAACTCGCCATTGAGACCCGGTTATTTATTAACGGTCTCTATTGCGATGCCGCCGATCATTCGACCTTTGAAACCGTCGATCCTGGCGCACAGCAGACGCTGGCGACCGTGGCCCGGGGCAAAAAAACGGACGTTGATCGTGCCGTGCAGGCCGCACGAGACGTATTTGACCGCGGTGACTGGTCACAGGCGGCGCCGGCACAGCGTAAAGCGGTGCTGAACACACTCGCCGATCTGATGGAACAGCATCGTGAGGAACTGGCCTTACTGGAAACCCTGGACACCGGTAAACCTATCCGCCACAGCCTGCGCGACGATATTCCCGGTGCCGCACGCGCCATCAGGTGGTACGCCGAAGCGGCGGATAAAGTCTACGGCGAGGTGGCCCCCACGGGTCCGGACGAGCTGGCGATGATTGTGCGCGAGCCGATTGGGGTTGTCGCCGCCATCGTCCCCTGGAACTTCCCGCTGCTGCTGGCCTGCTGGAAGCTGGGCCCGGCGCTGGTCGCGGGTAACAGCGTGGTATTAAAACCGTCGGAAAAATCCCCGCTCACCGCCCTGCGGCTGGCCGGGCTGGCGAAAGAGGCGGGCCTGCCGGACGGCGTGCTGAACGTGATAAGCGGTTACGGGCACGAAGCGGGTGAGGCGCTGGCGCGGCATCCGGACGTCGAAGTGCTGACCTTTACCGGCTCTACCCGCACCGGTAAGCAGTTACTGAAGGATGCCGGGGAAAGCAACATGAAGCGCGTCTGGCTCGAGGCGGGGGGGAAGAGTGCCAACATCATCTTTGCCGACTGTCCGGATCTGGACAAGGCCGTGAGCGCGACCGCTGCCGGGATTTTTTATAACCAGGGGCAGGTGTGTATCGCCGGCACCCGTCTGCTGCTGGAGGACAGTATCGCCGATGAATTTCTGACGCGTCTGAAAGCCCAGGCCCGTCACTGGCAACCGGGCGATCCGCTCGATCCCGATACCACGATGGGCATGCTCATCGACAATGCGCATGCCGATAACGTGCACACCTTCATTCGTGAGGGAACCCGTCAGGGCACCCTGCTGCTGGACGGGCGGGAACAGCCCTGGCCGGCCGCAGTGGGTCCCACCATTTTTGTCGACATCGACCCTGCCTCCCCGCTCTGCCGGGAAGAGATCTTCGGGCCGGTTCTGGTCGTCACCCGTTTTACCTGCGAAGAGGATGCGTTAGCGCTGGCAAACGACAGTGAATACGGGCTGGGTGCAGCAGTATGGACCCGTGACCTTTCCCGCGCCCACCGCATGAGTCGCCGCCTGAAGGCGGGCTCAGTCTTTGTGAATAACTATAACGACGGGGACATGACCGTCCCCTTTGGTGGCTATAAGCAGAGTGGCAACGGTCGCGATAAGTCCCTGCACGCGCTGGAAAAATTCACCGAACTGAAAACCATCTGGATTGCTCTGGAGTCTCAACCATGACCGAACATACCACCAGCTATTACGCGGCCAGTGCGAACGCCTACACACCTTTCCCAACGCTGAAGGAATCCATCACGTGTGACGTGTGTGTGGTGGGCGGCGGTTATACCGGTCTCTCTTCCGCCCTGCACCTTGCCGAGATGGGTTATGACGTGGTGCTGCTTGAAGGCGCACGCATTGGTTTTGGTGCCAGCGGGCGTAATGGCGGGCAGCTGGTTAACTCCTACAGCCGCGATATTGATGTCATTGAGAAAAACTACGGTCCCGATGCCGCCCGCGTGCTCGGTAGCATGATGTTTGAAGGGGGAGAAATCATCCGGGAACGTATTCAGCGCTATCAGATCCCGTGCGACTACCGGCCGGGCGGTCTCTTTGTCGCCCTTAATCATAAGCAACTGGAGACTCTGGAGGAGCAAAAAGCAAACTGGGAACGCTATGGCAATACGCAGCTGGAGTTGCTGGATGCGAATGAGATCCGCCGGGAAGTCGACAGCGAACGCTATGCCGGCGCGTTACTCGATCGCAGTGGCGGACACATCCATCCCCTGAATCTGGCGATCGGTGAAGCGGACGCCATTCGTCTGAACGGTGGCCGGGTGTTTGAACAGTCACCGGTCACCGCCATTCAGCACACCACGCCGGCCGTGGTGAGCACCCAGCACGGCCAGGTCACCGCCCGCTATGTGATCGTTGCCGGCAATGCCTATCTGGGTGACAAGGTTGAGCCGGAACTGGCAAAACGCAGCATGCCCTGCGGGACTCAGGTGGTCACCACCGCGCCACTGTCCGACGATTTGGCCCGCTCGCTGATCCCGCGAAACTACTGTGTGGAAGACTGTAACTATCTGCTGGATTATTACCGTCTTACCGCTGACAACCGTTTGCTTTACGGCGGCGGCGTGGTGTATGGCGCGCGTGACCCGGCGGATGTTGAACGGCTGGTGATGCCAAAATTGCTGAAAACGTTCCCTCAGCTGGAAGGCGTAAAAATCGATTATCGCTGGACCGGCAACTTCCTGCTGACGCTGTCACGGATGCCGCAGTTTGGTCGCCTGGATAAGAATATTTACTACATGCAGGGGTACAGCGGCCACGGCGTGACCTGCACCCACCTTGCCGGACGGCTGATTTCAGAATTGCTGCGCGGTGACGCCGAGCGGTTTGATGCATTTGCCAGGCTGCCGCACTACCCCTTCCCGGGCGGTCGCAGTCTGCGAATTCCATTTACGGCGATGGGCGCGGCGTATTACAGCCTGCGCGATCGTCTTGGCGTGTGATCATTTTTGACTAAAGGGTATCTGACATGAGTAACCAGGAATTTCATCAGCGCAGACTTTCGGCCACCCCGCGCGGCGTGGGCGTGATGTGTAATTTTTTTGCCCGCACCGCGGAGAACGCCACGCTCACCGACGTGGAAGGCAATGAGTATATTGATTTTGCCGCCGGGATCGCGGTACTGAATACCGGGCATCGTCATCCTGAGCTGGTGGCGGCAGTGGAAAAACAGCTGCACCAGTTCACCCATACGGCCTACCAGATTGTGCCGTATGAGAGCTACGTATCCTTAGCCGAAAAGCTTAACGAGCTGGCCCCGGTGCCGGGCCCGGCGAAAACGGCGTTCTTCACGACGGGGGCGGAAGCGGTGGAAAACGCCATAAAAATCGCCCGCGCCCACACCGGTCGATCCGGGGTAATTGCCTTTGGAGGCGGATTTCACGGCCGCACCTACATGACCATGGCGTTAACCGGTAAGGTCGCACCGTATAAGCTGGGATTTGGTCCTTTCCCCGGGTCGGTCTATCACGTACCGTACCCCTCTGAACTGCATGGCATCACGACACAGGATGCCGTGACGGCCATCGAACGTCTCTTCAAGGCGGATATTGAGGCGAAACAGGTCGCGGCGATCATTTTTGAACCCGTGCAGGGTGAAGGCGGATTCAACGTGGCACCGAAAGAACTGGTTGCAGCCATCCGCCGCATCTGCGATGCGCACGGGATCGTCATGATTGCTGACGAGGTACAGAGCGGCTTCGCCCGTACCGGTAAACTGTTTGCCATGGAACACTACGACGACAAGCCGGATTTAATGACCATGGCCAAAAGCCTGGCTGGCGGAATGCCGCTTTCTGGCGTGGTGGGGCGTGCTGAGATCATGGACGCGCCGGCGCCGGGTGGGCTGGGTGGGACCTATGCAGGCAACCCGCTCGCGGTGGCGGCTGCACACGCCGTACTGGCGATTATCGACAACGAGTCCCTGTGTGCCCGTGCGCATCATCTGGGCGAGCGTCTGAGCGCCACGCTTGAGGAGATCCAGCGAGGCTATCCTGCTCTCGTGGCGGTACGGGGGGTGGGTTCGATGATTGCGGCGGAGTTTTTCGATCCCATCAGCCGTGAACCGTCGGCAGCGATAGCGCAGGCGATCCAGCAAAAGGCACTCGCACGCGGTCTTCTGTTGTTGATCTGCGGCCAGTACGGAAACGTCATCCGCTTCCTGTATCCGCTGACCATTCCCGATGTCCAGTTCAGTCACGCGCTGGCTATCCTGCAACAGGTGATGAGTGAGGAGGCGTAAGCGCCCACAGCAAACCGTTCCGCGATACGACCATTGCGGGACGGACAGGCCGGCTTTAGCCGGCCACGCGCATTGCCTGCCTGACGTCGTCAGAACCCCCTTTCGCGTAGTGTGAGGCCCGCATTGCCCCTCCCGCAGGCAACACACGGTGACCTCTTCACCTTGCAGATGCTGCTCGCCACGTCCTTCCCGCCGCTACGCCCACATCGCTCATCTTTACCCGGTCTTCAACCGGGACTGCCCTGCCGTTAGGGAAAACCCGCAGTCACACGCCTCCTCCACAAACCTGAAGCTCAATGAGGGACTCAATCTGATCCCCGCAGCGGTATGCTCTGCCTGCGATCCAAAAAGGATCCTTTTGGCTGGTACGATTATCTTGACTGCGATATGCGTTTTCACATACCGCAGTCAAGGAAAGTTGTATATCAAGCACTTGGCGCATACTTCAGTCAAGATAATGGGGGGCTGAGAGAGGTATCCATGCCGCAGTCAATATTTTAAAGGGATCGTAAGGGGAAGGCATTCCAGACATAGCAGGGATCACATTGACTGCGGTATGCGCGATATCAGGGCTATCAATGCGATCCTGTGCACATTTCACGGGCGGATCCGCATACCGCAGTCAATGGCTTATTTCCAGCATACTGCAGTCATGATTTCCATACCGCAGTCAATTTTCAGGTTTCATATTGGCCAGGACATCCGCCAGTTTTTTCGGATCGATACCGGCCGCCTGGAGGGCCTTGATCACTTCTTCGTAATTCTGTTCTGTCTCGTTCCCGGCGGGCACATCTTCTTTCTTAATGGTTTTCGCTGGGCTGCTGATAAGCTTAGGATTACGATAGTGGACGCTGAAGTAGGAAGACCGTCCGCGCTTGAACTCCGTATAATCGAGGTAGCCGATATCCTTGAGCTGTTCCATAGCTTTACGAACGGTATGGTTTTGCGTGTAGACATTCGAGGTGAGATTGAGCCGATCACGCATACGCTTCATTGAGATGGGCGCAGGGTTCTGTGGAAGGCTCTCAATGAACGTATAAAGCGCCTGAGCGGATTCTTTACGCTGAAGGGCATCTATGGCCTTCAGACGCAGCAGAACGCGTCTGTCCATGTGGTAGAGCTCAAATAGCTTAGGTTCTGCTTTTATCTCGATGACGTCTTCATTAATATCATAGAAAGCCGACTGGACCAGGTGTGTGGTCCACCCTTTCGTCTCGCTCTGAAATTTAAGGGTGACGGAGGCGAGTTTGAAAAGTGAGTTACTGATTCGATCGCGCATTTTCTTGTTAGAGCGACGCGAATCGAATCCACACATTTTAACGAACTCAACAAAGGAAAGCTCAAGGGTATCTTTTTTGACGCCATACTCAGACATGGAACGAATGATCCCGAGCCAGACTTTGAAGTCGGTATCCATGTCCAGACGGGATCCGGTGATCTTAACGTCCGTATACCCTTCGCTGCGGGCCACAGAGAGCTGTATCAGTTCATCCGTGGCGTCAGTAACGTTTTTGCGGTTAGCTTTACTTTTCCCTGTGGACTTGAGTGTTGGAACAAAAAGGCCGAGACGCATAAGCGCCACGGGCTGAACCGTGCTGGTGCTGTTGACATCCAGGTTAACAACTTCGCCGGACGACTTATCAACTTCCTCAAGATTAAGGGGTAAGTCCTTCTTTTCACTCTTCATTTGTTATTCCAGGAGTTATCCACATGAGAAGGGCCCATTACATAGCGCAGTCAATGGAAATCCATACCCCAGTAAATGTGTTTGCATATCACAGTATTAGTAATCGCACCCTACAGTCAATATAATACATCCTTCAGTAAAGATCGATCCTTACCTGGACCAGTAACGACGCGGCCTGCAGCGAAGCGGGGATCTCTTTGGGATCTCTATAGGATCTCTATAGGGATCTCTTATTGGATCGTCCCTGTGAATAACGAGCATAACCCAGTTCACCCCTTAAGATCCGTCTGTGATCAACCATAACGCACGCAGAAGCGCAGGCTGCATTCTGTTAGCGCAGCTGCACATCGCAGTCACCTCTCTTCCATACCGTAGTCAATGAAACAAACAATGATGCTGTAACTGCCTGTATTATCTGATACTGGTCAACATAACATTGACTGCGGTATGCAGCATTCGCTCAGTCATAAAGCCTGATCGCGCTCTGAATGCATACCACAGTCAATAAAGCCATTACCTTTCCTGCAAGCTAACAAAGCAAATTTGCATGCCGCAGTCATGAACTGATGATAAGACAGACAATATTCCCACCCGGCACCGCAGTTTTGTTCATACCGCAGTCACTAAAGTGAATCACGCCACACTTCGCAGTAAAGAAGCATCCTTTTTTATTCACTACGGTATGTAAAATGATGACACAGGCATGAGCATCTCACGAGGCGATACGGTATGGTGTACAAAATGCGATCAACTTTGCATTAACGAATCAACTTTGCAATTTTATTGAGGGTTTGCACATAAACTGTTGCTTTGCATTCTTCTTCAAGATTTAATAAAATGATGCAAAGCAATGATTAAAGGATGTTCAGAATGGGACTTATGGATACTCTGAACCAGTGTATTTCTGCTGGTCACGAAATGACAAAAGCGATTGCTGTCGCGCAATTCAATGATGACAGTCCGGAAGCCAGGAAAATAACCCGTCGCTGGCGTATCGGTGAAGCAGCCGATCTGGTGGGTGTGTCTTCTCAGGCCATCCGCGATGCTGAAAAAGCAGGACGCCTCCCCCACCCTGATATGGAAACACGTGGACGGGTTGAGCAGCGTGTCGGGTACACGATCGAGCAGATCAACCATATGCGTGATGTATTTGGCACACGACTGCGTCGTTCAGAAGATACCTTTCCTCCGGTCATTGGGGTGGCAGCGCATAAAGGGGGCGTTTATAAAACGTCCGTCTCCGTGCACCTCGCCCAGGATCTGGCCCTGAAAGGCCTGCGTGTCCTGCTGGTGGAGGGTAACGACCCACAGGGTACGGCCTCGATGTACCATGGCTGGGTACCCGATCTTCATATTCATGCCGAAGATACGCTGTTGCCTTTCTATCTGGGTGAGCGGGATGATGCCAGCTATGCAGTAAAACCCACCTGCTGGCCGGGGCTCGATATTATCCCTTCCTGTCTGGCCCTTCACCGTATCGAAACTGAACTGATGGGCCGATATGACGAAGGTAAACTTCCGACGGATCCGCACCTGATGCTTCGTCTGGCCATTGAAACCGTGGCACACGATTATGATGTAATCGTGATTGACAGTGCGCCAAACCTGGGTATCGGTACGATTAACGTGGTCTGTGCGGCGGATGTTCTGATCGTCCCGACTCCGGCAGAACTGTTTGACTACACCTCTGCCCTGCAGTTCTTTGATATGTTGCGCGATCTCCTGAAAAATGTGGATCTGAAAGGTTTTGAACCCGATGTGCGTATCCTGCTGACAAAATACAGTAATAACAACGGCTCACAGTCGCCGTGGATGGAAGAACAGATCCGTGATGCCTGGGGTGGCATGGTACTGAAGAATGTAGTCAGGGAGACGGACGAAGTGGGGAAAGGTCAAATCCGCATGCGTACGGTATTTGAACAGGCGATCGATCAGCGTTCTTCTACCGGTGCCTGGCGTAATGCACTGGCTATCTGGGAGCCAGTCTGTAATGAAATTTTTGATCGTCTGATTAAGCCTCGTTGGGAGATGAGATAATGAAGCGTGCACCGGTGATCCGTAAAACAACCGTTCCTGCAGCCACCCCTGTTGAAACCGAACAGGCACCTGCAGCACCGATGGTGGACTCCCTGATTGCACGCGTTGGCGCGATGGCTCGGGGCAACTCCATCGTCATCCCGGTCTGTGGCCGGGACGTAAAGTTTACGCTGGAAACCGTTCCCGGCAATTTGGTTGAAGGCACTACCCGGGTCTGGGCGGGAAACGAACGAGACCAGGATTTACTGACGGAAGAGTCACTTGACGATCTCATTCCCTCTTTTCTCCTGACCGGTCAGCAGAACCCGGCGTTCGGCCGTCGCGTGGCGGAAGGCATTGAAGTTGCCGATGGTAGCCGCCGCCGTAAAACGGCGATCTTAACGTCGAGCGACTATCGTGTTCTGGTGGGCGATCTTGATGACGAGCAAATGGATGCGCTCTGTAAGCTGGGCAATGATTACCGTCCCACCAGTGCTTATGAGCGTGGCAAACGTTATGCCGCGCGTCTGACGCAAGAATTTGGTGGCAACATTTCTGCTCTGGCAGAGGCGGAAAATATTTCACGAAAAATCATATCTCGCTGCATGAATACGGCAAAATTACCGAAAGAGTTGATCGCCCTCTTCTCTCATCCGGGTGAACTCTCTGCCCGTGCGGGTGAGGCCCTGCATAAAAGTTTCAGTGAGAAAGAAGACCTGTTGATGCAGCAGGTTCGCCAGCTCGCCGATCGCAAAACTGCCGGGGTTATCTTTGAAGCGGATGAAGTGATCCAGTTACTGAACACTGCGCTTACGCGCGAGCCTGTCCGACGTACGTCTCTGTCGACAAAACAACAGATTGCGAAAGGGGCTACGGCCATCTATAAAGGTGACAAAGTTGTCTTTCAGCTGGATCGTTCCCTCCTGCCCGGCCATGTCATCGACCAGATTGAAGCGATTCTCAGTAGTCTGAAAGACTGACTACCTGTTTTCATCAGGAGCCCCGACGGGCTCCTTTTTTTTGCTTCTGTTAACGCAAACCGCGTTTCTGTGCCTGCTGTGGATTCAGGATAAAGGTGGACCATGGTCCCAGACTGTCCCCTCCCCTGCCCCACTGCGAACTGACCACGGTGGCCGTTGCCTGTCGGACCTCATGATCTGTTTTGTCGGCAACCCAAAAATATGACAAAACATCATCTTCTTCATAGGGTTATATGCAGGCTTACCTGGAAATATAGTACATGAGGGTATCGGGACCGTGGTCCCAGCCGCTATCACTTTCCCCTTCAAAGCGGTCCCGGACATCCGGGAAAGTGTACACTGTTACCCTGCTTAACCGTGCCATATGGTTCTAACCTGCCATTAAAACAGCGTCACACCCTCAACGGGTTCGGGCAGATATCACCGGTATGCCGGTAGTCTTGTCGTGAGCCTGGTCCCTCCAGTAAGACCGGGACCACGGTCCCATTACCCAACACCTCGCCTGTTCTGAACCCGAACACTGGCTCTTATGATGCATACGTCAGAGAAAAAAAACGGTTAATGTATTCTGGCCGGACTTGTCTTCGACATGTACGTGAACCAAATGGCAGGTACCACGACCATTATCTTTACTCGCCTCGCTGAGGAGACAACTGTGAAGCTCAGTACTTCGTCATCCATGCCGATATACACCTCGTTCAGGACACACCGTTGCGGCACGATTTCACGGTGGGACCGCGGTCCCGGCGCTCTGGCGGACAGTATGCTTCACCCTGTGCTGACAGCAACGCCTCCCTGTCATGCCATACGAACCGTCCTACCCCATTCCGGTAACGTCATGGCAGGACAGACGACTCAGGGGTAAACGTGCCATGTTTATGCTCCGAACACGTGATCTCTGCCGTGACTTTTCAGATGGGACCATGGTCCCGACGATTCAGTCAGCATCGAAGAAGATGCCCATGCATCACACGGGCTGACACGATAAGCGGTCAAAATTCTCTTCCGTGCTGCCTGGATACATTATTCATCGTTCTGCTGTCTGCCATATCGTGACGCCCTTGCATTCCTCTGACACGATAGAGGCTGAAGTCATATCCTGCGGACCTTTCAGTCTGCGGAACCATCGCCGATACTGAACATGTATGCCTTGTGTGTTCCGTCAATGTATAAGACTGCTCGCTGCTGTGACGGAGCGTTATGGCGAAAGGTGGGACCACGGTCCCACCTTCACTCAGACCCTGTCTTTGGATGCGGGCAGTACCCAGCCACCGTCTGTGGATGGGACCGTGGTCCCAGCCAATATCGTCTGGTTAGCACCGTTTGCTTGTGGCTGTGCTGATGGGATCATCTTTTAAGTGGAATGCACATACCGGTACCGGGACCACGGTCCCACCCGAGATAAACACTCAGGTAACGCAGGTCGGGTTGTTGAGAAATGCTAAACGCTGCAAGAAAGGTGTTGAAGGGGAATAACCCTCAACGTCGACATACTGAATCTTTTGGGTTAATCGCGCAGAGGATCTCTTTTACTGAGTGGATGATGGTGGGAAGGGATGCAAAGGATTGGCTGAGTCCCGGATGGTGAGAAGGGAAACTGGGACCGTGGTTCCGGGCAGGATATCAGCCTGAGAAAGGGAGTCAGCACTGACTGTAATGAGCAGACCGGCCTGACCGTGCCCGACATAGCGCATCAACAAAAGACAAGGGTACTGGCCGGGACCATGGTCCCGGTCGTGAGATACATGCTGAATGAGGGGACAGCGCTATGTTGTAAACACCAGCCCTCTGTCTGGCCCGCGCGTACCACATGCATAAATATGAAAGAGCATGCGTTGGGACCCTGGTCCCGAAGGGGCATCATAGTCTGAGTAGGAGGTTCAGGACTGCCTGTAGTGAGCAGACCGGCCTGTCCGTGTCCGACATAGTGCATCAACAAAAGACAAGGGCACTGGCCGGGACCATGGTCCCGGCAGCGAAAGTTATGCTGAATGAGAGGACTGCGCTATGTGTAATCACCAGCCCCTCTTTGTGGCCCGCGCGTACAACATGACATAAATATGAAAGAAAATGCATTGGGACCATGGTCCCGGAACGTCAAATGGCGTTTGACGATCAGCCAGGTCTGAACGGTGACGGGAAACTTTCGGACATGAACGTGGTTTGCAGATGTCTTATGGTCAACGTCACACCTCGCCTCAGGAGGGAAGAGGGCAGGGAAGATGCAGACTTCCCCCCACTCGCTGTGTTTTACAGCCCGTGATTTAAACGTCGGAGGTGTCGCTGCGCGTTCCACGGGCTTTACGGCCCGACCGAAATGGTATCTTATTGAATTATATACTAATAATGTACTTTTTCATCAGGAGCTGGGGGGGCTCGGATCTGACCGAACACCTGACGAGACGATTCAGGATTCACGTTCTGTCTGCACAGGCTTCACGCTTGCCGGAATGCTGCGCACCCGGCTCAGGGCGGGGCAGGGGACCGCAGGTCTACACCCCGCTGTCACGCCGTGGACTCATGACTGGTTACAACTTGCGGGGTGACGCACCGGCCTCGTTGAGGAAGGGTTTATCTCCGCTTTGCTATTTCTGGGGTGTTTTTTGTTTCGTTAGAAATAAAAATTAGGCTAAGGATTTATATCCCTGTTGTTCATTATGGTGAAGGTTCAGAAGTCGATGTAAAGGGGATGACTGTGTTTATATCTAAGGCTATGGCCGCTTTTGTCACGGTGGCGCAGGAAAAGAGTCTCAAAAAGACAGCGGATAAACTGTGCCTGACCGTACCGCCGGTCTCGAGGATGCTGAAAAATACCGAAAACTGGTTCGGCGAAAAGCTGATCATTATTGAGCGTAACAGCGTGACACTTACTCCGTTTGGCATCAACGTTTACCGACAAATTTTGCCGCACTATCTGTCCCTTCAGGGGATTTCGAAGCGTAAAAGTCGCGCCCCCTTAACGATATCGTCGCCGGTGGTGCATGCCTCCTTTTTTGATGAAATCCTGCAGATTGTTGTCCCGGATATCCGCGACTGCCCGGTCATCAAGTACGCCGAGCATATCCATGATGATGACGATCTGTTTATCCATCTGAATCCGGTAGCGTGCCCGGCCTGTTTTGAAGAGTCCGTTCGTTGTCTGGAACTGTATCTGACTTGCCACAATACCGCAGAGGCACTCTGGCCGGAACTGAATCTGCTGGTCGGCAGTGAGCTGCTGTATTCAGAGGCGTTTCATGATGCCCTGCAGACAATACGATCTGAAGGATTTAAGGGGGAGGTACGATTACTGGATAACGCGAAAATCAGAGCGCTGCTGCAGCAAAGCGGGGCAGGGTTAACCTTTCGCTGTAAGCCATTAAAGTCCGAAACCGTACGACGCGGAGACGCCGTTTCGTATCAGCAGCCTTTTTACGTATACCGGAATAAATATTCACGCGCTTGCCTGACACTGCCAAAAACAATGTTGGACAGTCATGACCTGGAGAAAAGCGGATTCCCTGAGGATGGCGAAAGGTGAGATAGCAAAACCACTGCGGTCGGGATAAGCACACCGGCAGGTTAAAACACAGATGCGCCGCCTGTCTTCAGGCCTGGTACACCCCTGTAACCCTGTCTTCCGACAGGCAGCGCAATTTTTATCATCTGTGTGGTTAACGCGTTATGTTAACACGGTGATAATTTTACCTGACGTTATTTTATGACGCAAACAGACAGCATACATCTTAAATCCCGTCGTATCTGCCAGCGATAACCCTTATGCCGGACAACCAGATGTCTGATGAATTGCTTTCTGTGCGGCTGTGGACAGCACGGGAAACTGATGCCCGGCCATGGCTGCAAAATGCACGTTTTTCGGTAAGGGCTATTCGTCATGATCAGCGTGCAGACCAAACGCTCGTGTCCGTAATATGAGCATCCCGGAGCAGGGGAGGGCACCTGTCTCCTGAGACGGTTGAGGGGTGAACGGCGTTTACAAAGCCGCTCCCTGCAACGTCTTATGCCATGCGTCGTCTGGCGTCGACGATCCGTCCGTTGCAATAACGCTTTCACCGCCTGCCATACCGGACCCCGCGACTTGCCACCATGTCTGCCCCTGTATCTGTGATGCGCTCTTCCTCTGCCTGCGTCGGCATCGCAGCCTGATCATTTACGCGATCGCGGGGCAAAAGCGTCTATAATTTTACCAGGTATCGGCTTCTCTGGCTGATCAACATCGTTAACACGCAGGGGACACGACGTTATGTCACGACATGAGGACTTGGAGAATGACAGGATCATTGGCACCGCAGTGATTGCACTGCTTGAAGAAAGGATACCCGTGACGAATGATTCTCTGCTTAGCCGGCTTCACGCTTTCCTGAATTCGGAAGACAGTGGCTTTGACGAAATGGCCGTTCGCTGGGCCATTCATGACATCAGGGCGGCCATTGCGCAGCACGCTCCCTTATCTCGCGACAGCGCCCGCGTTTTACCGGTTTCCCGACAACCACACTGAGTGTCCTGGGTTACCCTGATGATGCCCTGGCGGGAGGCGCGGGATAGCGTCATACCCAAAGACCATATCAACCGGAGAAGTGCAGCCTGATTTTCTCTCTGGCCTTTACTGATACCGTTTCCCATGCGCTGTCGCTGGCCGTTTGTCCGGATGACAGCGCGACCCATGTCTGGCCATTCGGTCCGCAGAAAGAGATACCTGATTTTTCTGCCGGGCAACTTCGCGCCATGCTTCAGAACAGGAGACGCCATCCTTACCTCACTCCTGGCATCGATAACGAGAGCAGCAGGCATACCTGGACTGAAGGGTGAAAGCGAAAAGTGGATATTAAATCGGTTCCATTATTTTGCTTTTTTTAGCCTGGAATTCTTCTTCTGAAATGATCCCGTCTTCGTTCAGCCCGGATAACTTTTTGAGTTGTTCTTAGGGATCCTGGCTGACGTTATCCTGGACGGAGGGAGGCGTTTCCCACTTTACTCCCCGGCCTTCTTCAGTGGCCGTGATCGGGGCGAACTCGGCACTTTGCTGAACATTTTAAATTCCGGATCGTCATGGGAGGTATGTATTCTGATGAGCCGGTGACCCAGCGTGGACTTTCGTTCAGCAGATGTGATGGATTTTAAGGGGATAGGTTCAATCATCTCACCGTTATGCCGTCTGTCCTTTCCCTTTCCCATCATTTTGCCAATGGAACCTAACGGATTCATCGGGATGAAGATGGTTCGCCCTGAATGTACCCACATGCTTATTTTCTGTTATTAACAACCTCCTCTTAATAACGCCAGAATGCCGTGACCCGGCATCAGATGAAAACTGCCGTGAAATGAATTACCTGTAATATTTTGTCGCGATGATGACCGCACCCACCAGTGTGGGGTAGTGCAGACGGTCCAGTGCAATCTATCTGAGCGGTTTCCTGGCGTTGTGCGTGGCTAATGCATCGTCAGCATACATCGAATCACCGTCCTGCGTTTCATTAAGGTACTCGCAGATCACCATACTCTCAAAAATAAGGGCATCTTCGCCGTTTACCTGACGTACTTTAAGTAGCGGTACCTTGCCGGTGGGTGACAGGGCAAGAAACCAGTCAGGCTTCGCCGATAGGTCTACATTTACGCGTTCAGATGGCACTTTTTTCGAGAAGAACAATCGCTGAACGCTGCACAAAGGGGCATTGTGGGTGGCTAATCAGTGTCAGGTCATGGGTAGACATCTCAGACTCCAGATAAAAAGATAGCCCGCCGCTGTAAAAGGTGGCGGGCTTGCTGAATTGTACATTTTATTTCGGTGGCTTAGATTGAAACGCCGCCGTCGATGATGATTTCTGAACCCACGGTCCAGGCAGACGCATCGGAGGCAAAGTAAAGCACCGCTTGCGCGACTTCCTGGGGCTTACCAAAACGACCGGCAGGGATGGTTGCAACGATATCTTTCATCACCTGATCATGATATTCCACGGGGATCCCCGCCTTATCGTAAAGCGGCGTGTCAACCGGGCCTGGGCTCACTGCGTTGATACGGATCCCGCGAGAAAGTAACTCGTTAGACAGTGTTTTTGACAGGTTCAGTAATGCGGCTTTGGTGGAGCCATAAACTGAAGAGTTCACCGGGCCCGTGTGTGCATTTACGGAGGTATTAAAGACCACTGATGCAGAGCTTGCGAACACTGGCAACAGCGCCTGCATCAGGAAATAAGGACCTTTAACGTTGATATCATAAATGCGGTCAAACATCTCTTCTGTCCATGCCTCAATTGGCATATACATTGATATACCCGCATTCAGGAAAGCGATATCCAGTTCACCAAAATGATCCTGAACCGTCTGAGCCAGCGCTTTCTGTGCATTCACATCTGCGGAATCAGCACTCACGACGACCACATCTTTACCCAGCTCGCGTTTCGCCTTTGCGACAGAATCAGGGTTAATACCCGTAACCATTACGCGTGCACCTTCTGCAACAAACAGCTTCGCGGTTGCAAGACCAATACCACTTGTTCCACCCGTGATGAGTGCGCGTTTACCTTGTAATCTGGACATGAACATATCTCCCGTGAGTTTTAGCAGCTGATCGGCGAATGACCGATTTGATCGCCACTCTATACTCATGCTTTAAGAGTGATAAGATTGCATTTATGAATATGTTCCATGCGTTAAAAGCATAAATAGGTTTAGGATGGACAGATTACTTTTGATGACATGCTTTGTCCGCACTGCGGAGACAGGCAGCTTTTCTGCAGCTGGCAGGGATTTAGGCTTAGGGCAACCGAACGTGAGTCGCCATGTTGCAACCCTCGAAGAGCATTTGCAGACCAGATTACTCCACCGATCAACCCGCAAGCTTTCCCTGACTCCTGAAGGAGAACGTTATTATCTGGAAGCAAGGCGTATTCTGGAAGCGGTCGAAGAGTCAGAGTCTTCTTTCAGAGAAAATGTGACACCCACAGGGTTACTGCGCGTTGCTTGCCCCACTGCACTGGCTCACACATTCTTGATCCCGCGCATCCCCGATTTTTTAGAACGCTACCCTGAGCTGACACTCGATCTCCAGATTAATGATCGCTATATCAATCTCGTTGATGAAGGCGCTGAGCTGGCAATCCGCATTGGACACCTTGAGGACAGTGCAATGCGTGCCCGCAGACTTGGCATGTATGAGCGAGTCTGTGTGGCCAGTCACAAGTACCTGGCTGAACATGGAATCCCTGACACCCCGGAGGATTTAAAAAAACATGATTGTTTGATCTATACCTTGCTTACAACAGGAACGTCCTGGAGGTTTCGGGATAGCAATGTTCCTGTTTCTGGTCGGCTCAGGGTCAATTCACCTGAAGCTGTGCAGAAATTTGTCAATGCTGGGGTTGGGATCGCACAGGGTCCGGAATGGCTGTTCCAGGAGGGTCTGGCAAATGGCAACTTAAAGTTGTTACTCACTGATTACACTGCACCTCCCGTTCCCATTCAGGCCGTTTATGTTGCTAATCGACTTTTACCAAAACGGGCGATTGTGTTCATGGATTTTGTTGCTGAACTTTTTAAAAAAAATCCCGGCTTCAAAGTTTACAACTCATTGAAATGAACCCGAGATGACGAACTGATCGACTGGCCGTAAACTTGCACAGCAAGGTGTAAATAGCTTCCGCTTTTGGCACACATCAGAAAAACACGTGACGCTGAGGGCCTGCTGAGAGCGAAAATCGGACATAGTGCTGAACTTAAATAATGATCACTTACTAATCTTGGCGAAAAAGGCCGTTAACCCTGACCAGTAAAGACAAGGCAAAATCACGCATCCGGTCATTCAGTCGCGTCTGGTCAAGATATGATATCCTCCAGGATACTTACAGCATTGAAAGGTGAGTCCGGATGGAAAAGACCTTCACTCCTGAACAAATTGACATTATCAATCGTGTTGTCTTCAGCCATATAGATAAAATGACTGAGGAAGTGGCTAACATAGTTGAAAAAACAGAGAAAGCCGTGCACCAGGAACTCTCAGATCACGGTATAAATATGGCAGATTTTTATCCTGCCAATCAGCCATTTTTAATGATGGCAATCGTACAGACATTGATAGACCGGGTGCATGGTGGGGACATGGCTCTTGCTCAAAAAATGATAACTATGGAAGCGAAAAGACTGAATGTCAGCGTCAGTGTCGAGGCTGATAAATCAGGCGTATCGGGCTTGAACGATTAATTGCTAATCATGTCCGCTTTTGGCATAAACCGGCCAAACTTACTGAGCCGTAAGGTCCGCTACGAGCTGTGAGTTCAACTGATGGACGCAACACACTTATTGAACCGTTCTGCGGGTTGATAGCCGGGTTTATTGCGTACTATAGTTGTGCGCGTTCGGCAATTTTTTTGCGCGTATCCTCGTTGAGGATTTCGCGCATCAACGTGAACAAGGGATGAGTACTTGTGTACTCCTGGCCATAAGTCAGATTGAATTCATAATCGAAGTCTGGTGGATTAATACCCTGGTTGTGCTGGAGAATAGTTTCGAGTTTATCGAGTGCCTTGACGACCCTGGCTTCCGGCGAGACGGCATGCTCGTATTCCTGCCAGAGTGAGAGGATTTCCCTCCGTTGCTTTTCATCAAGAGAATGTGTCAGATGCAACAGAGCTGCTTTCTCCTGTTCGCACTTATCCGGATGCAGTTCTCGTTCGACAGCAGGAATGTCGCCATGGATTGCTTCTCCCAGGTCGTGGACGAGACACATCTTAAGGATCCTGAGCATATCCATGCCAGCGAACTCGCCCTCAAAGATCATAGCCATCAGGCACAGGCGCCATGAGTGCTCGGCTGTACTTTCCGCTCTACCAGTAGACGAGTGCGCACTGCGTAACACGCTTTTGAGTTTTTCTGCTTCCTGAAGGAAGGTCATACACCCTTTTATTTTCACGATATCCATGACTTGCCTCTTGTTGCCTCATTTTTGAGTACGGAAATTCTACAGCAAGAGTGGTACTGTATGATATGACTCGTCAATTCGAAAGCGGCAGGAATTATAATAGAATCGGTAATGTTAACAGGAAGGTGGAGTGGCTCTGACAGGCGACTATGAGCGAAGAGCTGACATCCTTGATCTTTGAATCATGAATATTATTATCTCTCAGGCTTATTAAACAGACTTGAGGAGGACGGGTGTTGGGCTGGAAATTACTAATCGGCTTTCTTTATATCACAATTATTGGGTTTGCACTCTTTGGTTTCATTTTTTCACTCCAGCAACTGTAGTAAAATGATCGTCATCTTTGTTGCATTCCAACCATGAAACACAAAAACCCGCTCAGGGCGGGTTTTTTATCACGTTCGCTTATCTGCTCAGGCCAGAACCGTCATCGCTGTCGTAAGCATCTGTGTTGTTATCGGCAATTAAAGCGCGACAACATTTCCGGCAGCCGGACCTTTGGCACCCTTCTCAATCGAGAACTCGACCTTCTGGCCTTCGTCGAGCGTTTTGTAATCGTTGCCCTGAATCGCAGAGAAATGAACAAAAACATCTTTGCTGCCGTCAGCCGGCGTAATGAAGCCGAAACCTTTATCAGAGTTAAACCATTTTACTAAACCAGTCATTTTATTCGACATAGATACTTCCTTTAATTTTCTTGAGCCACACGTTGTGGCGAACATGGCCTGCTTGCAGATGAGGACTTACTGGGCACTTAGGAGGAGGCTCATGCAGAAGAGTATCTCAGGAGAACGCTTGAAATGAGGGCTGCTTTACTAAAACTGCTTTCATAAGGTCTGTATGCCAAACCGATGGTGCATAGTGGCCTCATATGAGTTGATAAGCAATATTATTTTTGTCAGTAATCTGTTGGGAAAACTGACAATTCAACGGGGGCTGTCATCTTAAAAGCCCTGACCATTGCAGCCAGGGCTTTTAAGGTGCTACAGACTTCAGATTTAACATTAATGGACTTAATAAAGTGATACTGCTATTTATACCGCTTGCAAATGTACCCGTTCACTACAGATAATATTGGGCATTAATACTAAAAAGTCTCCCTCTAGTTATCTCGTTATACACCGCCTACGCTTTCAAAATCTGAGCGTGGCAACTTACACAAGCACATCCCCCATCGCGACATCTACTCTTTGATGCGTTGCCCTTTGCTGATACGGTTACCATCAAAAAAACGAAACCGTCAGCATCAACTAAAAACAAGGCCTTACATCGTCGCGCTAACACTACCATTTTGCAAACCAGCACAATCACTACGAGATCTGAAAGCGAACTACATCCCAAACAAAAACTTTCGTGGCCCGTAAAGCAAAAATGGCTTTCCCATTACTTCTTTCTGTTCTGTAACTTACTCATCACTTACAGTGTGCTGCTGACTAGTAATTTACTCATTTAAGATTTGAGGTCAATACTGTTTTTTATACATGTTTTTATTTACAGCGATAGTGACTGTGCAGCATCACGTTACTCATTGTACCGATCTACTGGCAAGGTCCGCTTTGTGCTGTGAGTTCAAAACGTTGTATGCAACACATTGGTTGAATTCACAGCACAAAGCGGACATCAGTATTCTGGCTACGAAAGAAAACTTGATGCGTAGCATTTGCTATACTTCATTGCCGTGCTATGCATGTAAAGCAAACGCTATACAAGAGGGTCACATGAAATCAGATGTTCAGCTCAACCTAAGGGCTAAAGAAACGCAGCGGGCACTCATCGACGCCGCCACTGAGATCCTTCATAAATCTCGTACAGACTTCATTCTTGAAATGGCCTGTTAGGCTGCTGAGGATGTTTTTCTCGACCGCCGTGTTTTTAATTTTAACGATGAGCAATATGCACAGTTCATTGATATGCCTGATACACCGGTTGCAGATGATCCCGTTATCGAAACACTGCTGGCAAGGAAACTTCAGTGGGACGTGTAACAGCGCCAGAAACTTTATCCACTTTTCATCAGATGGCGGAGTTTGTTAGCGGTGAAGCTGTGCTTGATGACTGGTTAAAGCAGCGGGGCCTTAAAAATCAGGCTCTCGGAGCGGCCTGAACTTTTGTTGTATGCAAGGAAGAGACGAAACAAATAGCCGGTTTCTACTCTCTGGCCACTGGTAGCGTCAACCAGACAGAAGCTACAGGCAGCCTTCGGCGTAATATGCCAGATCCCCTTCCAGTCATCATACTTGCCCGCCAGGCTGTCGATGTATCATTCCGGGGACAAGGGCCGGGTGCAGAGTTACTTCATGACGCAGTGCTGCGTTGCTATCGGGTAGCCGAGAATATTGGTGTACGTGCAATCATGGTTCACGCGCTTCGGAAGAAGCCAAAAATTTCTCTATTCATCATGGATTCAACCCATCACACACTCAGCAGCGGACATTGTTCCTGAAACTCCCTCAGGAGGAGGCGAAGACCATTACTGCCATAACACTACGGGCGAGAATCGGATGGTACACCTGGTGTTTATTCAGTAAAAATTCTTCACGAACGAAAATGATGAACAGTTTACTGGTGAGACGGTGGTGCGAAAGTAAGAAAGCTGCGGGATGGATAATTCGGTTACGTAACAGTTTATTTAGCGTTAGCAGGAAACAAAAAAGAGCCCAGATATTAAATGGACTCTTTCTCAAATGCCCCAGTTAATCTGTCCAGCGTTTGGGAGTCACGACAGAACGGGGCTTACCGTCCGCTGGAGAATATGATTAACGCCAGCATGCATGATGATTCTTCCAGCAAACACCTTTCGACGATGTACGGTCGGATTCTTACCGATGGTCCTTATGCCACCGTACAGATTACTTTCTGTGGCACGAACGCCTTTGAGGGGGGCAAGGAGACGGTCTCTGCGCGGGTGGACCTGCGGACAGGTAACACGGTATTGATTGAAGGAAATTAAGGATGTTAAGCTTTCTCTTGCAGGGGCTAACGTCTGAGACATTCTGCGTGACAGACAAAAACCCTGCAGGCCCACGCCATGCCGTGACGGTAAAGGCGAGGCCGACTTTTTAGCATGAAGATATCATTGTGATTTACTTCACAGAACGTGCTCTTTATACTGTTCGAAAAATGAAGCCTGAATTTTCAACGGCAGAGCGATGATGTCACTCTGCCGTTTTTTTATCTTCCGTCAGGAGATAACCTGCCTGTCAATGAAGTGGCGCTTCGGATCGAAGTCCGGCTAAGACTTACTTATCGTCAACATACTCTGCAGGCAGCTTCCGGGGGATCCTGTTGATCAGGCCGGGCTTGCATCAGGGTTTATCATACGGCTTGCGGCGACAGTAACCTGACCTGCCTCTCTCAGGGAGGGCATTCGCCATCCGGAAAAAAGTCGTGGCAGTTTTTCACTGCCGGTATTCATGTGGCCGATCACATGAACCCTCTGTCGGCGCAGCGGGGGAACGGTCAGAGAGGTTTTATGCCCAGCCATACCCGTTGACAGATGCATCCGGAGGTCACATCAATCGGCCCTGTGGACGATGCATTGATGTGGGCAGGGGGGCACGAGGGATGACGGCAGCGGGGGACTGTGTGCGTTGAGCTGGCGGGGTTAATTTTTGGCAGGGAGCCCGGGTTCATCTGCGCGCAACAGAAACCGCCCGGTGACGTCAGGGAGATGTGCTTCCAGCCAGTCTGCCATGGCCTGTTCTTCGGCCAGAATGGATTCAAGTGTCGGCACGGATACGGTATCCCCCGCCTTTTTTGCCGCGGTGACGAGAGCGGTGTAACAGGCGATTTCGACGTGTTCAAAGACACACCCGCTGATTGCACCTTTAACGATCTCATCGGAATTTAACATGCCACCCACGGATTGTCCCAGGGCTGCCATTTTGCCTGCTGAATCTTTCAGTACCGAACGGGAGATACCGTTACGGTCCAGGATCTCTTCAAGCAGGGTAATCTGGCCCTTCGTTTCGGTGATATGCTGCCCGAGGCGGGCCCGTAACTCCGGGTAGTGATCGATTCGGCTGACCATCGACTCAAGCATTGATTCAGCTTGTTTTTCCATCGCGTGGGCATCGCGTAGCCAGTCATGATAGTGTTCAACGTGATTCATGTTCATTATCCTCTTGTGTTCTTTTTAGGCTGCCCTGTCTGATTAATGGTCTTCATCGCCAAATCGGTAAGCTTCAAATCGGTTGCTTTTTCTTCCTTGAGCGTTTCAGTTAAAAGCGTCACGGCATCAGTCAGATCCAGTTGTGCGGCAAGGATCGCCAGCGTGCCATAACTGGCAATTTCGTAATGCTCAACTTTTTGTGCCGCAGCGATTAATGCGACGTCGCGAATTTCACTTTTCTCTGTATTTTCGATGACCTCATTCGCCTCATCGATCAGACCCTCCATTGCAACGCATTTCATCCGTTTTAATTTCAAACCAGAGGATGCGGCAATAATTTGATCAAGCCGTTCGATTTGCATCCGGGTCTCTTCAAGGTGTGTTTTAAACGCTGAGCTTAACGTTTCGTTTGATGCCTCACGGGCTAATTTTGGAAGGGCGCGGGTTAATTGTTTTTCCGCGCTGTAGGTGTCTGAAAGCAGGTGAATAAATACATCTTCAATGCTTTTAATATTCATACGTCATCCTTAAAGCCATAAACAGCACTGCGAGCCCGAAGGCCCGCAGTGCGCTCTTTTCTGTACTGTCTGATGTCATGATGAAGGCAGATATCAGGACTGGTCTGATTTGCGGCCGCCGCCATGGCTGTGTTGACCGCCTTTCTTACCCGCTTCGGACGCACGTTCCGGATCGTTTTTGAAGTTACCACCACTGTTCTGGCCACCTTTACGGCCAGCTTCGGATGCTTTCTCTTTGTCTTCAGCGAAATTACCTGAACCACCACGATGGTTAGTCATAATTAAATCCTCACATATATTTATTGAGATGCGTAAAAAAGCTTACGCAAAATAAAAGAGATATTAATGTTGCCTGTCTGTCTGCGTACAAGAATTAATACTAGTTGCTGAGCCCAGAGAGTCAAATTATTCCAGGGCTACGTTAACATGTTAAAAAATATTTATATGATAAAGCGGCTTCCCTGATGATAAAAATTTCCCGCGCAACTCGCTCATAACCCTGGCGATAAACATGCATGGCTTATTTTGTTTCGTGTTCAGTGCCTTGTGTTATGGGGCATAATTAATTTTCAGCTTTACATAAACTGACCGTGACTGCGACGTTTTCACTGATGACCTTTAAGGCTGCTTTGATTCCTGAGCCTCATGTCCCCGGGCAGGCGGTTTTGCAGGCACGCTGAAGCCCAAAACAGGGCAGCGTCAAACGCAGAAAAGCGTACCGGCATAACAACCCTTTTTGGATGGTGCCTGCCTGAAGCCCGCACCCGGCACCGTCGCCACCTGCCGATCGCGCCCGTTCATGCTGACACTGCGCGGCATTCTGCACACCGGCGGAACCCTGCCTGCTTTTCGCCTGTTGCTGCGATCGGCCGTGCTGCCGCCAGGGTGAACCCTCGTTACAGTTGTCTGTTTTCCCGTGCGGGTTTTGACAGTATGATTGCCCGGGTGGTTTGCCGTATGCCGCAGGGGAGGGCATGCCGCGAGTCATGAAGCTGACAGTGGAGAGTGAGACATTTTCCACCGGGCAGGCGTAATGCTCCGTTGTCATCCGGAGAAATCAAATTAAGGAGGCTGGATTGAGAATGCAAAGGGCGGTACTGGTGGGTGTGATGCTGCTCACCGGCTGTGTGGTTGCTGATATGGACAGTACCCATTACGATTATGTCCCCTGGATCCAGCTTTTTCAGAAACCGGACGCTACGGGCAGGACCAGCGTTACGCAGCGTAAGGCCGATCTGTATGCCTGCGGTGTTAACCCCGGGGCGGATCTTGACGACCCGCACTGGAGCCTGAATGGCTCCTATCGGGGAGAAACCAGCGCGCAGTTTAACGCCCGACGCGATCACATCCTGAGCTGCATGAAAGAGAAGGGATATCGCGTCTATGGTTTTTCGGAATGTGGTCCGAAGAACGCCCCGACCGGACAGTGCCCCAACTAACGTAACGCACGCAGGCGTCTGTGCTCATTGCGCCTGACCGGTAACAGTCAGCCGCAGGCCGCGCGCAATTTTCTTCCTGCCTCGGGTGGGCTCGTCGCCTGCGTGGCGTCTGACCGCTCTCCTCCTGCCTGTCCACCGGTCCGGCAGACTCCGTGAATGTCTGTCGAAGATGTCCCTGCCTGAAGGCAGGGCTGAGATCCGGTTCGTGACTCATGGCCTTTCCTTTTTGGTTGTGCAGGGGACTTAATCCCCAGTCGTAGTGCGTCAGGTCGAGAATCGCTGTCGCCTCCTGATACACCTCGGCGTTGTGCACCCGTTTGACGCCAGACGACCTGCGGAACTAAACCATGAAAGAGTGTTACCCGTCAGGCGACGTTTCGGCAAAGGTAATCCTGTGTCCGGGCATCTGAGTCAGATGCTTTTGGTACAGGGAGAAATTCAGACCGGATTATTCGGTCTGCGGGATGAACACAGATCGGGAGATATCTTCTGCTCTCGGGGAGCATGGGGTCAGCAACGCCACGCCATGCAGGCGTGCCGGTACAGACTGAACCAGGGCAACCTACGCCATACTGTGAATGGGCAATAACTCGATCGCTCTTCAGAAGAGGAACGGCCGTGACGAAAGCGCTGCTTTTTTCAGCGGTCTGTTATACAACACTTGTCCATTCAGGGCCTGCTGAAAGTTGTCGCTTTTTCCGTCAGAGCGTACCCTTAGAGGCACAGGGGTACGCCATTAAGAGGTTTTATGCGTTTGGATAATTGTTGTGAAGATTTAAGTCTTATCAGCAGAGTGATTGCTGGTGTGACTTTGGATGCTTCTCAGCATCTGAACAAACCCTCCAGACATGTACACTCTGCCGGGCATAGACTGCCGCGCCCTGGCGCGCCTGTTAAGCAGGTGGCTAAGCTTTCAGGCTTCTCTGAGTGGGAAGTGCGCGAGCGACCACATATTGATTCCTTGCCAGGTCGTCAGCCTGACCGGGATGAAATTCAAAAATTTCACCATTACGCGGCAAAACTTCATCAGATGATGGTCAGCCACATCAGGCTGACACACCAGATTTCTGATTACAGTGCCGAACAAATTCGTGATTGCGTCGGTATGGTTCACTACCATCAGCTGCAGAATATTGACCTTATGATCCGCGGGCTGGAGGGGCTGGTTTCAAACATTTTACGCGACCAGTATCGCCCTCACACCAGCTTTGTGAACCTTGCAAAGGCCATCACCGAGTATCGTGTGGCGCTTTCCGATCTTCTGATGATGCTCGACCAGGCCTTTGTTGAACGTGAAGTGGTGGAGTCACGTACAGAATGTGTTGATCAGGACATATTTGCCGGTTTTTCCTTTCACTAAGGATGATCAATGAAGGCCAGCTGGAACACGGAAAGTTATGAGAAATTCCTGGCACCGACGTTCCGAATCAAGCCTGACTGGGAGCGTGACATTCTGCATGATTTTATTACGCTGAAAAGCAGCACCTTTGGCGTGATACGGGCCATCTTTGGAAAGGATGGCCCGTATACCGAACCTTCAGCAGTCGCCATATCCGGTCTTTATCATGTTCATCTTTTGCTCAGCAAAGAAGACAGAAAAGGATCTAATCAGCGTAATAAAACCAGCAATAGCGCGCGGGTGTACACGAGGCATATACGTGTTCAGGATGTGTACAGCCTGTTGGCGATTTTCCCGGTCAATGCACATGCCTTTGGCAGAGATCCGGTCATCATGACGGAACTGGCTAAGTACGCAAAAGCTTTCCAGACTCTGACGTCCCCCTGAGTATTCCGTTCTGAACTACACCTTTTATCCAACCTCTCTTTTGGTAGCGTGTATCTCTTCACCTTCCACAGTGCTATCAGATGCTAAACCTCATCATTTCATAACATCGGGTGAGCAGTTGTGTTCGGAGTCAATGCCGCTAAAGGAGGCAATACTCGAATGAGTGACCTGCCCCCAGCATTCGATACAACCGTTAGGTATTAATATCTTTTTTTTGTATATGCCCCAGTCATAATCAGGAATAACCGGCTTCAGTCTGGCTGCATATTCTGGCAACCGGCAGATTTCTCGGCAAATTCGGAAGGGGTCATCCATCCCAGAGCAAAATGGGGACGCTTCAGGTTCTTGTGTATGCGCTAGACCTCGATTTTGTACCGTGCATCCTCCAGGGACATGAACCCATTCTCGTTCATACACCCACTTGTCCAGCATTTTTCCTGTAAATTCAGAGCCGTTATCGGTTTTCAGCAATTAGGGTAAAGGACGTTTGAGCGCAATGGTGCTCAGCATCTCTGCAACCTTCGTTAAGCGCAGATTTTGGCCCACGCAGATCCTCAGACATTCCCGTGTGTAGAGAGCAATGACCGTCTGCTGACATAACCGACGCCCGTCAAGTAAGGCGTCAGAGACAAAGTCCATGCCCAGACATGATTCGGATATCGCCCATGAGGCTGGGGCTGTCGACGCTGTGCCGATTTATTCCGGCGTGGGCGTTTGAGACGCAGGGACAGACCCTGCTCGCTTGAATCGATAAATGCGTTTGTGATTATCCCGCCAGCCCTCCCGCCTGAGCATAACTTGAACCCGGAGATAGCCATATTGGATCCGGGTTTCAGTGATCTTCCTGATACGAAGACGCAGCGCACTCTCGTCTGGCGCTACAGAACGGTAGCGGAAAGAGCTGCGGCTAACCTATAGTGCAAACAGACCTGCCTCTCGCTGGCCCCGTAGCGTGCCTGCAGGTCCCGGATCCATTCGCGCAGACGTGCCAGTGTCAGTTCATTTTTGCCAGCACATCCTGCAGCATGGCTTTGTCGAGGCTGAGATCGGCAACCAGCTTATTCAGCCTGAGATTATCTTCTTAAAGCTGCCGCATGTGCTTCAGCCCTGAAGGAGAAATCCCGCCATATTTCTTGCGCCATGTATAGAACGTGACATCAGAAATGCCCAGCTTACGGCATACCTCCGGCACGGACGTCCCCAGTTCGGCCTGCTTCAGGGCAAAAACAATCTGCTCTTCGGTGAATTGTGATTTTTTCATCGGCACCACCTCCGTTCAGGGAGTGTAGATCATGCCGGCATTCTGTTTCTGAATGGTGCAGGATTTTGGGTCAGGATCAAAAGGCTTACAGAAATTGCTCAACCTGCCGATAGATTTTGAGTAGAAAAGCAGGTACTTCGAAACAGAACGGGCCACTACGCCTATTTAACTAGCCAAAGGGAAATTATGAAGAACACACAGGTTACATTTGACTCTCTGTACGCAATTTTACGCGAATATTTCACTGTGGAGCTGCCGCATTTTGCCTCTCCAGACTCAGCAGTAATCGTCCAAGCGCATCTCGATAAAATCGGTTCCAGCATAATGGTGCGTGGGCCAGGTCTACAGCTGAGCTCAAATGGTCATGTAAAAAGCAAAATGGATATGGCTTTGATTAACACAACTGAGCGTGGGGCATTAAATGAGGATATCAATACATTCATTGGATGGCTGAAGGCGAATGACTATCTTGAGTTGAGCGGAAAGGGGGATGGTTTTTATCGTGCGACAAACAAAATGGTACAGACCCGGGAACTCACAATCTGATTGACTTTGCAGAGCATATGCATAAGTAGTGATTATGGACTGACCCCACGACAGTAGAGATTTCCTGTCCTCACGACGAGGCCTGTTTGAAGGCTTCCGGACCGACGCCGCCGGGATGACTGTGACCCCGGGACCGGTAGTAGAGCACTTCAATGTAATCGAAGATATCCGCCCGGGCCAGATCCCGGGTTTTTTTTAGATCCTCTTCCTGATGCGTTCTTTTTTCAGCGAACTGAATAACGACTGGGCCACCGCGTTATCCTGGCAGTTGCCACGCCGGCTCATGCGCGGCACCAGGTTATTGGCCCGGCAGAAGCGCTGCCAGTCATCACTGCCGTACTGGCTTCCCTGGTCTGAGTGTACGATAACCTCGCCGTCCGGTTTTCGACGCCAGACGGCCATCATCAGAGCGTCCAGCGCGAGTTCGCGAGAAAGAGTGGGCTTCATCGACCAGCCAACCACGTTACGGGCGAAGAGATCGATAACCACCGCCAGGTACTGCCAGCCCTGCCAGGTGCGGATATAAGTAATATCGGTGACCCAGACCTGATTGGCCCGGACAACGGTAAACTGCCGCTGCACACGATTAGGCGCAACCACTGAGGGTCGGCCAGCGATACGACGCGGAGCTTTATAGCCGCGCATGGCTTTAATCCGGTGCAGTTGCATAATACGGCCACCCGGTTTTTACCGCAGGTTTCACCGATTTCGTTCAGGTCGCCATGAACCCGGCGGTAACCGTATAACGCCTCCGCTCAGTGAACAGGAATCACGGATGAGCGTCCGCAGACGCTGGTTATCTTTATCCCGCGTATGCAGCCACGCATAAAACCCGGCCCGGGCAACGCACAACACCCGACACAACGTCATGACACCCATACAGTGCGGTGCTCATTGATAAAGCGGTACTTCAGTCGGGCTCCCTTGCAAAGTACCACGCGGCCTTTTTCAGAATGTCCCGTTCTTCCTCAGGGAGCTTCAGTTGGACCCTGAGCTTCAGGATCTCGCTTTTCGCTTCCAGTAAATCACGGGCATGCTGCTCGCTGTTATCGGGTTTAATAGCCCGCAACCACTTATAGAGACTGTGTGCTGAAACGCCCAGCCGGTCAGAAACTTCGGCGGAATAACCGCGTTCCGTTATCTGACGGACGGTTTCTTCCTTAAATTCAGGTGTAAATCGTGGTGTGCCCATACGCTCCTCCTGTGCTCAAACTATAGGGCAGGATCGTCTACAGGACTGGGGTCAGACCAATTCCGGGAAAGAGAAGGGCAGCTCAAGCATTCTACCTTACTGAATTTAATCACGGCCCTCTTTCAATTAAGCGCAAAACTTCCGTTACTAGTCCGGCTGCGAAGCGCTGCTCCTGCAGTCTCTCATTTTCCAGACTGGCATCAGTACCATGCATGAACTGCCCATAACGCACGGGGCCCGTCAACAAATAGCCTTCAACGCTGTTATTACCTTCAGCAAAGCATTTCTGCAGAGCCAGAAGTCCCGTCTCGATCGCTTTCTGATGTTTTCCACTCTTTATGCGGTCAAGGAATTTCTCTGCAATGTCTTCAGGTTCTCCGGCGTAACGCATCACGTGGATCAAATCGGCCGCATCCTTGGGTTCATTGCGGTTCTGAAATGAAATCGCTTTCAGCAGGATGAATGCCACTTCATCTGCAAACCGTATGGTTTCAAAAACAATCCCCGCGTCCCCCTTGCCCATATCGCCAAAGAGCATCGCAGAGATCTCTTTCTCGGCGTACCAGTCATATGACATTTCAGCAAAGGGGATCACAAGGGCAGAAACCGCCTCGCCGTCTATCGGGACTTCTTTGCCGGGTTTGCCGTCAGCATTGTTTCCCTGTAAAAACTCTACCAGTACGGGAGGGCTATCGGGAACGGGGAACTCCCAGCGCCATGCGTTTGTCTCAGAGTGTTTTCTGAAGCCTCTTTCAACCAGCTGATCGTGCAGAGACGCATAATTCTCCCCTTCAGCGATCACTTGAAGGTTGAGCACGATATCCACATCAGATGTACCATAATGTTCAGGCACCTGAGGTTCCTGCGCAGGGGTCAAATAGCGCGGGACGAGACCGCCTATCAGGCGAAGCGTGCCTTTCATGGTGCCGAAGGTGGTCATTAACGTGACCAATACCCGCTCACACATTTCAGTATTAATGGCTGAGTATCCGGATCTGTCTTTCGGTTTGGCATGGACTACCATGGTTAAATCTCCAGAATGTTCAGGCGAAAAAGCTCAGCAAGTTCAGCATTTCGCCCTTTGCCGTCCAGCAGAGACAGATACTGAATGAAGTCACTGGCGACGGGGATGTTGTTTTCATAGCGTATAAATTGCAGGGCTGCGGGGGGGCATTCATGTACAACCACGTTATAGCCCTTTTCTGCACGTTTGACCCCCGTCAACTGGGTAAACCGCTCTGTACTTCCTACGGGGACGATGATCTCTGCCACGTTGACGCCCGTTAGCAATGGCGTGGCCTGATTTGCTGGCAGGGCACCCGTCAGTGCCCAGCAGATGTCACCGCCTGTATGACTAATCTTGCTTTCAATTTTTCTGACACAGCCCACTGCATCCGGTGAAAATAAATACCCGTAGAAGGCAGCATTTTCCCGTTGTCTGGTGGCTTCCGACCAGGCGTTCAGTAACGCGCCAGGCTTAATCAGCCTGCGGCGCTGAGAACGACCGCCCTCACGGGTCTTTTCCAGCCATTCCCTCATTTCAAGTTCTTTTAAAACACCTGAAACCGTGAAGGCTGAAGTGCCGGAATATTCACTAAGCTCTTCACCTGAAAGCCATTTTCCCTTTGACTGGAGTAATGCATGAACGACCATTTCCCTCGCTTCAGTGAACAGAACGCCACTCCCGCGTTTCGCTGTTCTTTTGCGTGGTTTTTGTATATCGATAATTGACTGCTTATGCTTGATAAAGAGAGTTCCACCCAGCTCAAAATAGCCAACATCATGCGCTTTGAGCATTTCTCTTGCGCCCTCACTGATCAGCTCAGCAACAAAAATCGGAACAATATCTGGCGTATTGATGTTTTTCTGACAGAACGCCTCAATTTTCCAGATTGCCTGCCTGATGTCCCGTGGGTAAGCCTGTTTTTTAATCTCTACAGGCATCATCCAGACCCCCTGATTACCCCTGACCTCCAGCACACAATCAATACCGTCGTCGCCCGGCAGACCATCCCGTATTTTTATCCTGGCTTCAAAGAGGCTTTCAAGGGTCGATGTCACATCCTGTAGAAGCTGGTTTTCTGATTGAATCACTGTGGATGCTCCTGAAGAAAATGTATTTTTCTTAGATTTTCATCATAGTTTATCTGTACAGCTAAGAAAAAGAAAAGCGCTAATACTTAGCTAAAATGCATTCCTTATCTGTTCAGATAAGGATGGCATAATATATAAGGAATACACGCAACAAGAAATGTTTCATCGCGACGGCCAGGTATGCCTTCCCGCCACGCCAGATTGTCAGGCTGGCATCGCAACCTGATAGCCGATGAAGGTTCAGGGGGGCCCGTCTGCGGTTATTATGATGAAGTCAGCCGCGAGTACCCGCGTATGCTTTTGGTTGTGAGCTCAACCGATGGACGCAACCCCCTTATTGAAGGGAACTGCGGGTCATTCATGGTCCAGTGATGGGGCTCTCTCCGGGTAAAAAGTTTAAAAAATGCGCGAAGTCTGTGACTTTTGTAGAAGCGCTGGATGATGAATTCATTACCACGCGTATCAAAATCGTCAACGTCATGCCAGTCTTCACTCTCAGAAACCGGAGCCGCAGAGAACAGCTTTCGCAACAAAGACCGCGGGAGCCATATGTTTCCGGGCCGGTATGTCACCCTATTCTGTTATCTCCGGCCCGGACGTCGTGATCCGAAATCAGATAGGGTGGGTGATGACCGCCTCCTGCAGATCGGAGGCGATGTTGACGGTATTCTGGCGCAGGGAGATAAAGACGTTACGCATCCGCTCCTCCTCAGGATGGAGATCGATCACGTACACGCTGACGACCGTCCGGGCCCGGGAGCAGATTTTCATATAGCTCAGATTGCCGATGGGCGGGTTGGCTGGGCCAATCCGCTGATGGAGCTCCGCATACGGATCGCTGCAGGTGCAATGGTTCTGGATTTTCTTCCCCGACAGGGTACGGAACGGTACGCTCACCGTGCGTCCCATCCGGCTGACAAAACACTCTTTGAGGTAGTGCATCGGATCGTGCGGGTCACAATTGTGCAGGGGCCTATACGCCCCGGTAGTCAGTCGCCGCTCCCCGTTGACGTGCAGACTGTAGATCAGCTGGTGGTGTGCGGGTTGGTCACCCGGGTGGTATCAATTACACGTGCTCATACCACCTCTTCAGCACGCTGCAGTGAAGCTGGTCCCGCAGGCCCCATCCCTCGTTCACTCCAACCTCGAGATAGTGCGCGTCGTCCAGCACCGCGCCGGTCATGGCCAGCGCTCTTTTGATCCGACCTGAGGCAATGCCTGGAACATTGCGACGTAAGGGGATACGGCGGTGCGTGCGTTACGCCCTGAAAAAATCTGATTATCACCCATGACCCTGTCCTTTGTGTGTGCTTTAAGGAATCGTTAAGTTTTAAGAGATAAGTTGCTTTCCTCAACGAGGACGACGTCACACATCAGGAGCATTTTATGAAACACACTCACTCCCTTCTGGCTGGCCTGCTGATGCTGGCCCCGGCGTTATCCGCCGTAGCCGCCATCCCGGTGGCCACCGGCTGCGAGGCCAAACGCCAGGATATCGAGAAGCAGCTCAACTATGCCAGGGCAAACGGCAACGATCACCGCACCGCCGGTCTGGAAAAGGCGCTGTCTGAGGTCAACGCGCACTGTACTGACAGCGGCTTACGGGCAGAACGCGAAGCGGACGTGCGCGAAAAAACACGGAAGGTGACGGCGCGCGAGCAGGCGCTCGCTGAGGCACGGGCTGATGGCCGTGCGGACAAAATCCGCAAAAAAGAGCGAAAACTGGACGAGGCCCGGGCAGAGCTGGAGGAGGCCAGAGCAGCGCTGACGCAGTAACCGACCTGCCTGGCAAGTAAGCATGGCTTACCTCCCGTCATCATACTGGCCGTATACCCGGATGAGATTTTCAGGCGAAGGGGAGGGTGCAGCAAAAGGTCCCAATAAAACGGCGCAGCTCCGGAAGCTCGTCAGCGTTTTCCCGGGCACGCCCCGATTTTACCCGGCAACCCTTAGCTTTGCTTGCGAAGGGTATCAGACCATTCCCGTCATCAGCGCGGGATTCGGGCGTCAGGATCTTATACATAAGGGGGTTCACTCAGGTGCGGAACCGGTGATGAAATCTGTCGTGTGGACATCCGTCATCCCCTTCGCGTTGGGTACCTGCGGTTTCATAGGGGAAAAGCACCGCTGGAGTGAACTGACCCCATAATGTTGGGCGGTTTTTTCCTTAACGGCGAGTGCCAGTCCTGAGGCGTCTGTCTGCACACGGTGTCTCGCTGCGCAGGTCGAAGTGTGCTCACCTTTTCTCCGTAATGTTTAACCGGCACTGAGTCGGAAATGAGTCATCGCAATCAGCTCCCTTCTTCCCGGGAGCCTTCAGGTTTACGTTCTATACTTGTTCTGGCTGATTTTACGCAACGGAACAGTCAGTCACTCTGTATTTCCCTGACGTCAAGACGAGGTGATATGAAATTCCCCGGTATTCCGCACAATGAAGAAGAGCGGCTGAAATCACTGTATCTGAGCAATATGCTGGACGTTCGCAGTGATGAGCGCTTTCAGCGGTTAACGCGACTGTGCCAGAAACTCTTTCAGGCCCCGGTGGTACTGATCACACTCCTCGGTCGTGACAGGCAATGGTTCATTGCCTGTGAGGGCGTCGCCGAGCGCGAAACGCCGCGTGATATTTCGTTCTGTGCGCACGCGATCCTGCAGCAGGGGGCCTTCATTGTGAACGATGCGGCTCAGGACGAGCGGTTTTATGACAACCCGCTGGTCACCGGGTCGCCGTATATCCGGTTTTATGCCGGCTATCCTGTGCATCTTCCGGACGGGCAGGTTGGGGGTTCGCTGTGTGTGATTGATCGTCAGCCACGGGTATTCAGTGACGATGACATTGCGATGCTTAAGGACATGGCCTGCGTCGTGGAAGATGAGTTTACGCTGACGGACATGGCCATGAAGGACAGCCTGACGGGCCTCGCGAATCGGCGTGGATTCCACCGTCTGGCCGAAAAACGTGTTCATCAGCAGGATGGACGTCCCGCCACGTTCAGTCTGATTTTTTTCGACCTGGATAAGTTCAAAGCCATCAACGATCTGTGGGGACACGCTGAAGGGGATAAGGTCCTGAAGGCGTTCTCGAGCCTGTTAGCGGGCCCCCTGGGCGAACAGGATATCGCCGCACGACTGGGTGGCGATGAGTTTGTCATTCTCCTGCAGGATCCCGCCGAAGCGGTCCCCTACCTGAACGCGCTGCAGGAGGCGGTGGATAACCATAACCGGCACGCTGACAAGCCCTATAACATCAACTATTCGTATGGGATGTTGCACCCGGATCCGGCAAAGCCGGTGCCGCTGGAGGAGATGCTGGAGAAAAGCGACAGCGTCATGTATGCACAGAAGCGCAAAAAAACGCTGTCCGGTTAAAGGTGGTGCCATTTGAGGTACCGTCGTTGCGCTCAAACCGCCACCGCCTGCAGTCTGCCCGCCCGCCGGGGAGCACAAAACCACCTGCCTCACGCCGGTCTTTCCCGGATTAAGGCCCCTTTGTGTACTGATGATGGCCGTCTCGCTGCGGGTACGCGCAGGCGGGCTTCTGTCCGAAGGGGACTTCGGCCAGTGAGAACCGTGTGTCTGACTGTGACGGTACTGGCATGACCGGTCATGTCAGCGTAAATGTGGCCTGGCGCGCGCCTTTTTCGCAGTAAAACGAAGTGGGCAGCGGGTAATCGTTGCCCTGCGGGCCGTCATCGTGCGGGCACCCGCGCTGACTGCACTCCTTGCGGTGATCGCTTCGTTCTGGAAGAAATCAACCCGGTAACGTCATTAAGGGGAGAAGGCAACGCCATTCTCCCCTTACTGGCTTTTTATCTTTCCGGGGTACATCTCCTCACCGCGTGATGGCCCCCCGCAGCGGTCTGATCGCGGGACTGGCCTCCCGCGGCCCAGGTGTCCCACCGCTGAACGTCAGAACACCCGTGCTGTCCGCTGAAAACACCCGACGGGAGATGCCGTCGGGCCCGAGGCTCAGAAGTGATGCGTGAGGATATCCCGCTGCAGGTCAGACGCGATGTTAACGGTGTTCTGACGCAGGGAGATATACACATTCCGCATCTGTTCCTCCTCGGGATGCAGGTCGATGACGTAGACGCTGACGACCGTCCGGGCGCGCGAGCGGGTTTTAAGGTAACTCAGGGACCCTGTCGGCGGGTTGGCCGGACCGGTCAGCTGGTGCAGTTCGGCATCCGGATCGCTGCAGGCGCAGTGGATCTGGATTTTTTTTCCCGCCAGCGTGCGAAACGGCACGCTCATCGTACGTTCCATCCGGCTGACAAAACAGTCGCTGAAATAGTACATCGGATCGCTCGGGTCATAATCGCGCAGGGGCCTCCAGGCCCCGGTGGTCAGGAGCCGCTCGCCGTCGACGTGCAGGATATTGTCCAGCTGGCGGCGGTGCGGATTGGTCACCCGGGAGATATCAATCACCAGGTGTTCGTACACGATGACCTTCCGCCGGTAAACGATATCCCGGTAGGCGTGGGTGTTCCACTCCACGCGGGTGAGGCTCGGGACGTCGGCCGGGGGCTCGCGCCAGTCGATTTCCACGGCGATCTCCGCGTAGTCATCCGTTTCGGTGAAGCTCAGGGTCTGCGGGTTCACGGGGGGCTGGTTAAACTCCTCCACACACAGGACGTTGTGGGTGAGCGTGTTTTTGTAGTAGCTGTAGTGCATGGGCGCGCCATAACCGGTGGTCCCCATGTCCGGGAGGACGGGCATCTTGTCGTCGTAGATAATGAGCCCGGGTTTGTCGTAGTGGTCATGCTCGCCCCCGTACGGCGTGTGCTTGAGGACCACGGCCCGGCCGTGTTCCGGGCGGCGGATGATGGTGATGCCGTTGTCCGGATCGTGGTAGTTGCCGGTCTCCCGGACCGGCTCCGTGAGGCGCAGGCGCGGATCGCCGTAAAGAAACGCCGCCAGGCTGGTGCGCGGCTCGTGGTCGTAGATGATGGCGAGCATCCTGGCGCACATCTCATCCCCGGTGCAGGCATAGGCGAACTCATACAGGTCCGGGTATCTCACCGTGTCCTTGAGCGGTATACAGTCGTTAAAGGCAGGCTCGGTGTCATCGGGCATGAGCAGGTGCAAGGGCAGGGTGAGCATTTTCCGGTACTGCGGCATCCCCATCAGGCTGTATTCCTGGTGGGCGTAACGGATCATGCGTTCAAACTCGAAGAAGCCCTGCAGGGCGTAGTGGTGATAGTGCAGGGAGCCTTCGAACCAGAGGCCGCCCTTCAGCACACCGCAGCGCAGCTGGTCCCGCAGCCCCCATCCCTCGTTCACCCCGATCTCCAGATAGTGCGCATCGTCCAGCACCGCGCCGGTCATGGCGAGCGCGCTGTTGATCCGCACCTCATGGTTATGCAACTGGTCCCAGCGCTTGCTGATCAGGAAGTCCGCGCATGCCCGGAGCAGGTCCCGCTCGATGACCAGCCGTTCGTTCTCCGTCAGTTTGTCATAAATGAGATCGTAGCCTTTCACAAACTCGCTCAGGCACAGGGCCTCGCAGAGGGTCTGGGCGTTCATTTTGCCGGGCCCGTTGTAGGGGATACCGCCGTGTTCGGCGTAGCCCGGATAGTACCGGGCATACTGCATGAGGATCTCCCGCACCCGGTCAAAATAGGTTTTGTCGCCGGTCAGCATCCAGGCGATGCCGAGCTGGTAGCAGGCCCGGGCGTTGATGTCGTTGAGCTTACGCCACCAGGCCCCGCGGAACGGTTCGCCGGTGAACACCTCGCCATCGACCGGGCAGTGGAAGTGTTCGGATGCATGCCGGTCCCAGATGAGCGGCACGCCGTGAGTGGGGCAATAGTAGAAGAGCTCCCAGCTGGCGCAGCCGGTCTCGGGTACCAGAACGGGGTTGTTGAGCACGACGTCATTGTCCTCGCGTATTCTGGTGAGAATACGCGGATCGTCGTGATACGCCTGTCTCAGGCGCTGGATATCTGACTCACTGAACTGTTTCATGGTGGTTTCTCCCTGTGGGGTTACAGACCTGGAATAAACGCGCTGTCGCGCGCGGGGGCGGGACGGGGCTGCCGGAGCAGCGTCCAGAGCAGGGCGGCCCCGATGAGGTCGAGGAACCCGAGCACGTCAAAGACGAGGTGGTAGCCGATGCTGGCCACGGCCGCGCCGATAAGCAGCGTGCCGGTAAAGCCGCCCACGCCGCCGATGAGTCCGGCAAAGCCGGTGACGGTCCCGACCTCGCTCTCGTCGAAGTAGTCCCCGGACATGCTGATGACGGTGATGGAAGCGCACTGGTGGGCGAACCCGGCGACGCAGAAGAGGGTGATGGCCATCCCGGCGCTGGTCACGTGGTTGATGAGCGGGACCAGGGTCATCAGGAGGGCCGCAAAGGTAAAGGTGATCCGCTTGGCGTTGACCAGGCTCACCCCGCAGCGGTTGAGCCTCTCCGCGCAGAACCCGGCAAAAAGGCAGCCCACGTCGGCGGTGAGGAACGGCAGCCAGGCGAAGAGGGCGATCTGCTTCAGGTCAAGATGGCGGGCGGTGACCAGATAGAGCGGCATCCAGAAGCCCAGAGCCGCCCAGGTGGGGTCGGCAAACATCCGGGGCAGCGAGATGGCCCACAGGTCGCGGCGGGGCAGCAGGGTTCTGAGCGAGACGCGGCGACGGACAACCGGTGACGTGTCCCGGCCCGTCAGGGCCAGCTCATCAGGTCTCAGCAGGGGATGCTTCTCCGGGGCACGATAGGCCACGCACCAGAGCACGGCCCAGAGGATGCCGAAGACGCTGGCGACGACAAAGGCGACCCGCCAGTTGTAGTGGAGGATAGACCAGGCGACGACGGGCGGGGCGAGCATGGCCCCCGCTGAGGTGCCGACGCTGTAAACCCCGCAGGCGAGCCCGCGCTCCCGGGCGGGGAACCACTGGGTGGAGACCTTCATCCCGGCGGGGTTGAAGATGGATTCGGTGAGGCCGATGCCGAGGCGCAGTATCATCATGGGGATCCACGAGCTGAATAACCCGGTCAGGGCGTTAAGCACTGACCAGAGGATAGCCATGAGGGAGAAGACCGCGCGCACCCCGAACCGGTCCATGATATAGCCGGCGAAGACCCCGCCAACCGGATAGGCAAAATTGAAGGCGGCGGTGATCCAGGAATACTGCTGCTCGGTAAAGCCGATGTCCTTGAGCATCGTCGGGGCGGCAATCCCGAGCGTGTTGCGGGACAGGTAGTTGGTGATGGTGCCCAGCATGACCAGGACAATAATGTACCATCGCAGGTTCTTGATTTTCATGGTGTAGCGCCTCCTTTTCTGAGGGGTAAGGAACAGATTTTGTTGTTATTTCCGGACGCGAGCGGCACCCCGTAAACAGCCGGGGGACCGCCAGACACCGGCGTCGGTAAAACACAGGCAACGCGTGATAGCCAGGGTCCTCCCCGTCATCGGGTGAGCTGAATTCAGGCAACACTCATCCCCACCCGGTGAAGGATGTTGTCTACGCGTGCAATCAGGCCCTCGCGGGTACCCGCTCCGGCGACGTCCGGTCCGTCAGGCCCGAACCGTCACCCGCCCGGCATCAGGTGAAGAGCCCCGTGGCGCAGGCCCAGCCGATGACCACCGCCAGGGGGCCGGTCAGCTGGCGGGAGAGCAGGAAGGCCGGGACCCCGGCGGCGATTGTGGCCCGGGTGGCCCCCTGGGTGGCGAGCCCGACGGGGATGAAGTCGCACCCGACCTGGACGTTGATGGCGAACAGCGCGGGCAGGGCCAGGGCGGGGGGCAGCGTCCCGGCCCCGATCTGCGTTCCGATGATGACCCCCACCACCTGGGTAAAGGCCGCGCCGGGGCCGAGCAGGGGCGAGAGAAAGGGAAAGCTGCAGATGACCGAGAGCAGCACCAGCCCCCAGACCGAGCTCACCAGAGGGGTGAGCAGGTGCGCGAGGGCGGCCCCGACCGTGGAGTCCTCGGCGAACGCCATCAGCAGGGCAATGAGGGCCATAAAGGGGAGGATGTCCCGGAGGGCCACCTGGATCGCATCCCGGGCGGCATCGCGCAGCAGCGGCAGCATCTCCCCCAGCAGGGCGGCGAGACGCACTTCCGTCGCCACCACGCCCCGCACGCCCCGGGGCGGCTCGGGCACCTGATGCACCACCGCGTCGTTCACCGGGTGGGTGAGCGGCTCCGGGTCGGGAAGGCGCTGCCGGTCCGCCTGGGCCAGCTCGGTGAGGGTGACGCCGGAGACGTAAGTGTCGTCGTCGATAAAGCAGGCGAGGCGGCCCCGGTAGCAGCCCGGCCGGACGTTGATGACCGGGATATGCTTCTGCGGGTACAGGCCGCAGAGGAACGACCCCGGATCGTCCAGAACCACACAGAGGATCTGCTCGTCCGGGGGCAGGATGGCGTAGCCGTTGACCAGCTCAGACTCGGTGAGGGCGGCGAGCTCGATGGCCACCGGGTGAAAATCGCCCCCGGTGAGGCAGAGCACATTGCGCCCGCTGCGCACCGGCAGCCAGAGGCCGGTGCCGGTTCCGCCGGGGCCTGGGCGGACGTGGATCAGTTCCATGGGTATCCCTCCTCGATGATGAAGTCGCCCCGCAGGTCGCGCATGTCCGGGGCGGGACCGCCCAGGTGCAGGGCGGCGTCATGCAGGGGCGTCAGGGCGTGGTCGAAGCACATCACCAGCAGGCCGGTGCTGAAGAGTGACTCCCGTGCCCGGCAGCCGGTGGCGGTGATGAGAAACAGGCGGTGGCCGAGACGCAGCGCGTCGCCGGGACCGAAGGCCTGCTGCTCGTCCCGGAAGGTACTCTCCAGCGGCAGGGCGTAGGCCCGCAGCCGCCCGGTCATGCTGTCCGGACAGGCAATCAGGATCCCCCGGGTGAGCCAGTACTCCACATACGTCCCCGGCTTGCGAATGAGCGCATGATAGAGCTGCATCAGGCTTTCCTCCGCGCCGCGAGCCGGAGGAAAATCCGCTCGGTGACGATGCCCCGGATAAGCCCCACCACCACGGCCGTGAGCACGTAGCGCAGGGCCAGCTGGGTGACGGAGAGCCCGTGGGCCCGGAGCCCGGCGCAGATGCTGAGCCAGGCGACCAGCTCGGGCGTCACCACTCCCGGAAAGGCGGTGGACATGGGATGGGCCAGGGTGGTGAGGGCATCCTCAAAGCCGGGTTTGCTCTTCTCGGGCAGTACGAACCCGAGCGCCAGCGCGCCGGGGGCCCGGAGCAGCAGCCAGCCGATGACGGGCAACAGCCCGTAGGTCAGGATGCGCGAGCGCCCGAAGGTTCTGGCCAGCGCTTCGGTCCGGGCGGTCCCGGCGAGGCGCAGGGTGACCGTCAGGAGGATACGCAGCAGCACAAAGGCGGGCAGGACGGTCACCGCCAGGGTGATAAAATGGCCGTAAGCGCAGTGGATAAAGCCAAACACGCCCCCGGTCAGGCTGAGCAGTGTCATGTTCAGTCCTCTCTGGATGAAAAAATCCGGGGTGCCCGGGCTAACCGGACGGGAGGAGCGAGCATTGACGGCTACAACAGTCAGAGCCCCCGGGAACAGTGGCGGTACAGACTTCGCCTGCTTAGTTTTTTCAGGGCGAGCGCAGGCGTGGCATTTCAGCCCTGTTTATGCGATTCTCAGGAGTTAAATTTGCTGGTGCTGTTACCTGCAAACATACAATCAGGTTATCGCAAGATTCTGTGAATTTAAAGGTATTTAATTAACGGATTTGTGTGATGCTCGTAAGTTGTTTGAAATCATAACGTTGATAAACGCTGGCTCTAAATGACCGATACAGATAAACACCATCTTCAAGATTCTCACTCCTTCGAATTCGGCCAAAGGCTGAGTGAAGCTATGTCCGCTTCGGATGATACGGTCAGCTCTTTGGTTGTTAAGACTGGGATCCCTAACTCGACAATTCGAAGTTATCTGAAAGGGGACTCACTTCCGGGTATATTGCAACTTAGAAAGCTTGCTGCCGGGATGGGAATTAAACCCGGATGGTTACTTGGGGATGAAGATGGAAAACCGTCTCAAGAAGCTGATTCCAATGCTCTGGATAAAGACCTTGAATTGCTCAACAGCATGTTCAGATACATGACCCCAGGACAGCGAGCCAGAGTATTAAAGCGCGTGCTGAATGGCGTTTCCGCCCAGCTGGAAAGAGAGATTAGCGAGAGTGGGGAAGGGGAGTAGCTTAGACTTCAAGAATCTTAGGCGTGATTCCGGCCTTCTGCACCATCGGAACATCAATAGACGTCAACGGGTGTCTTTTTTGTGCCTGAAATCCAGTATCCGCAAGGCTTTCCTCGCTTTTTCACTCAATCTAAATCAACCTGATTCAATCTATATCAACTTGCTGATGCGGGTACAAGTGCGGGTAAATCCCGGTTTGAATCGCCACAAATAATCTAAACGACTTCTGAGTCGTGGATAATATTGATTTTCATATTCCGTCGGTGGCATCAGATCACTCGAACCATGCCGACGCTTGCTGCTAAAAAACATTTCGTTGTAATCAAAAAATATCGCTGCGTGCTTCTTCCCGTGTTCCGTAGTTTTTTTCTTTAACCGTTTACGCTTCAGTAGCTGGAAAAGCTTTCTGCAACTGCGTTATCGTGACAGTTACCTCGGCGGCTTATACAGCCCTCCAATCCATGTGATTTGAGGAGGGATTGCCACTCATGGCTTGTGTAATGACTCCCTTGGACAGAATGAACCAGCACCTGTTTTTAGAGATTACGTCGCCATATGGTCATCATAAGCGCTTTCAGGACAATATCTTTTGTCATCCGGGGTTGCATTGATCAGCTAATAGCTTTGCGCGAGAACAGGTCAGCAACTACTGTCAGATACAACCAGCCTTCGTGGATTCGGATGTAAGTTATGTCCGTTAGCCGTTCTCGTCTGGTTGGCTGTACAAAGTGTCTCAGCTGAAATTAGAAACGAAGTTTGCAAACGATACGCTGGAGCCTCGATGGCTAGCTTGTTATCAGTGAGCCGCCAAACTTGGATTTGCACATACAGCTACTACTGGAATTCCCTCCTTAACCTGATATGAGACTTTTTTTACCTAAGATGTTTGTTGTTTTGTGCAGTAAACATGACTCTGGGTGCGCAAAAGTTGAAAAAAGCGTATCAAAAACCCTAAAATGCGTTACGATTATTGCTATTAGCGATACAGGGTTGATGATTTCTGTATCATTGTTGCATTTTTATGTATGGGTGGGTTGATGGACTATCTTTCAGAAATTTTGAAAATAATTGAAGGTGCTACTAAAGCTAATGCTTCGATGGCTAATAATTATGCTGGTTTGCTTGCTGACAAACTTGAGCAAACCGGTGAGCTTAAACAAGCAAAACTTATTAGAGAGCGGCTTTTGCGAGCACCTCAAGCACTAGCTGGGGCGCAAAAAGCAGGGGGAGGCGTTTCGATAGGGTCTTTACCCGTTGACATTGACAGTAGATTAAATACTGTTGATGTAAGCTATCCAAAACTAGACAAATCGGAACTCTATCTTCCTGCAGGAATTAACACAAGAGTCGATGAATTCATAACTAATGTTCAGCGCTTTGATGAGTTTGTAAAAGTAGATGCTGCTTTACCCAGCAGGTTACTCATATATGGTAAACCTGGAACTGGGAAAACGATGCTCTCAAGATATATTGCATCTCGACTCGAGTATCCTTTGTTGACTGTAAGGTGCGATACATTGATAAGTAGTCTCTTAGGTCAAACAAGTAAGAATCTGCGACAAGTATTCGACTATGTTAATCAGCGACCTTGCGTTTTATTTTTAGATGAATTTGACGCTTTAGCAGGTGCTAGAGGAAATGAAAGAGATATTGGTGAGCTACAGCGGGTAGTAATTTCATTGTTGCAAAATATTGATGCCGCTTCTGATAACACAATAATTATAGCCTCCACCAATCATGAACAACTTTTAGATCCAGCGGTCTGGAGACGGTTTAGCTTTAGAATCCCTATGCCGTTACCTGACCAGCACCAGAGAGAACTAATCTGGAAGAGCCGCTTAAAAAACATGCTAAGCAATGAAATCGATTTATGTGATCTGGCTAAAAAATCAGAAGGTTTATCTGGTGCAATAATTGAGCAGGTTAGCTTGGATGCGCGCCGAGATGCAGTCATTGCTGGCGATAAAAAAATCATTAACCATAAGCTTTATAGGCGTTTATATCTTGCGCAATCTTTAATTGACGGTGTAAATTTACACACTTACGAAGATGAAATTTGTTGGCTTCGATCTAAAGATAAGAAAATCTTCTCAATTAGGATTCTTGCTGAGCTATATGGTCTTTCGGCAAGAGTTATTTCAAATGTTCTGAAGGAGTCAGGTTCATATGAGCAGAAGGGGCACACAGGCTAGTATTTCCAATCCCATTTTAAAAATCCCATTTTCCCGAAGGGATTTGGGTGCGATTGAAGGGGGCGGTGGCGGATCCAAAGAACTGGTTGAAGTCACTCCTGAGTACAGACGCGGACTAGTCCGCGCTCTCAATAGCACGAAGGATTATTTGCAGTCTAAACTCGATGAGCATCCGAGGAGTCTAGGGACGATTGTTTTTAAACTTAGAGAGCAAGGCATTGCTAAATCGCACAGGCCAAACAAGCTCACCCAGGAAGCAGGGTTGCAAAATGCTGGACACGGTAAAATTGACGAGATGCTGGTTGCTGCTCATTCAGGTAGTTTTGCTGCATTGGAGTCAATCATACTGCATCGTAACATTAAAGCGATTGTTGCTAACTTGAGCGCTATTGAAAGTATAGAACCATGGAATGAAGAACGAAAAATCCCTGGCGGTCGTGAAGCTCTTCTTACTGCATCTAATATTCTTATTCGTCTGTTTCAGTATTCCGTAGAAGACGCCACAGATTCTAACCATGAAAATGTGTTAGATATCTTAGATGACAATGAAGTCGAATATATTACCATCAGACAAAGACGCGGCCCTCCTTTGATACGCGTTGTTGACATATCTGATCATGATAAATCTGTATTGGAAGCATTGATTGAGCATCCTGGAGTACGCACTTTAATTCCTGAACCTAAATACTCTGCGTTCCCTGTCGGTGCGAGTAGCGCTGAAAACAATGGTTTAGAAGATTTCCCAATGCCTCAGGCAGATTTGCCTTTAGTAGCAGTATTTGATACTGGGGTTAGCCCTGCTGCAATATCAATTAGTCCTTGGATAGCAAGTCGTGAAACGTATGTTATCCCCCCTGAGACTCGTTATGAGCATGGTACAATGGTCTCATCACTGGTTTCGGGCGCTAGCACCCTTAACAATAGGCATTCTTGGTTGCCCGAAACACATTCAAAAGTGCATGATGTATGTGCCCTTGACGAGGATGGATCTTACATCTCAGACCTTATTATTAGATTGACCGATGCCGTAAGTAAACGTCCTGACATCAAGATCTGGAATCTATCCTTAGGTGGCGGACCATGTAATGAACATTTATTCAGTGATTTTTCTATGGCTCTGGATAAATTGAGTGATCAATATGGCGTTCTGTTTGTTGTGGCTGCAGGGAATTATGTTGATGAGCCAATCAGAACTTGGCCAGACCCTGACTCTTTAAATGGTAATGATCTAGTGTCGTCACCTGGTGAATCTGTCCGTGCATTAACTGTCGGTTCAATTTCTCACATAGATGCTGCAGATGCATTGAGCGCCTTAGGTACACCTACACCTTATACACGCCGTGGGCCTGGACCAATTTTTACTCCTAAGCCTGATATAATTCATGCCGGTGGTGGGGTTCACGCTCCATGGAGTGTAGGTTCAAGTAGTTTAAAAGTTATAGGTCCTGATAATAGAATATACTCTAATTTCGGCACTAGCTTTGCATCACCTATTGTAGCGAGTTTAGCCGCTCATACTTGGCAGAAAATCGCAACGAGCCCTGATTTTTCTGTTTCGCCTTCTTTAGTGAAAGCTCTTTTAATTCACTCAGCTCAGCTTTCTTCTCCAGATTACACTACACATGAACGACGTTATTATGGCGCTGGTCTGCCGGAAGAAGTTTTCGAAACCTTGCATGATTCAGATGATCGTTTTACTTTAATTTTCCAAACATTCCTTGTTCCTGGTATGAGGTGGCGGAAGGATAATTATCCTATACCTGACTGTCTTATCCAAGACGATAAATTTAAAGGGGAGATTATAATCACAGCTGCTTATGCTCCGCCGTTAGATCCCAATGCTGGAAGTGAGTATGTTAGAGCAAATGTCGAACTTAGTTTTGGTTTGATAGAAAATAATAGCATGAAAGGCAAAGTACCTATGGAAGGTGAAACAGGCCAATCAGGTTATGAATCCGCTCAGATTGAACATGGAGGAAAATGGTCTCCGGTGAAGATTCATCGCAAGGCATTTACTCGCGGTATTGCAAGCGGAAATTGGGGTCTTCAGGCAAAAGCTACTTTGAGAGCTAATGAGCCTGCGCTTCGAGAACCTCTGCCTGTCACTATAATCGTAACATTGAGGTCTTTAGATGGTGATACCGAAGTGTATGCTGACGGGGTTAGGGCATTGAATGCAAATAACTGGGCTAGTTCTCCGCTTCCAGTACGTGTTCCGATTACAGTATAATGCAGGAACAATGCTTGAAAACTTTACTATTTAGGCCGTTGTTTTAGTTTTTTTTGATATGATGCCATCATAATAAAAACCCGCAAATAAGCGGGTTTTTTATAATACAAAAAAACTGGTAAGCACATTACGCCTGACCTGATCTCCATTAACTGATACACCATGATGTTGATGAACTCTTCTTCAGCAATGTGAGTGCCCACCAACAGAAGAAGTATTCTTCCGAAGCCACTGTCTACTCCTCGTACAAGAAATCTCCCGGCATGGCTAAGACCGGGCCAGAGGAAACGATATTGTTCAGGTTAAGATTAAAACGCATCACTTTTTTCAGGACGTCATCTTGATCTGGCTGGCAATGAGCGTATCCACTTAGCTCTGTACCGGCGTCAGCAAAGCGACATCGGTTTCGGTCAATGGTGGGGGACAACGAGGTAAGCAGTCGGGCCCGGTAAACACTGACCTCAGCGGAAGACACAACCTGCCTCTCACATTAATTCCATATGACAACTTGAGATGCGACTTCGCAGATTTTGCGAAGGAAGTGATAAGCGTTGTCTGACCTATTCATCCTCTGAAACAGATGGATGCACGACCTAACTGCTTCTGACCACATACCTGTTACTCTGACTGGAGAACGCGGCTTTACCCTGTTTAATCACCTTATCGCCTTTCGTATAATGGACTGAGACGCGCCTCGGCAAAAGGATGCCTTCATGGATTTATTTCCTGCTATTGAACAGGCGGTGCCCTTACCCCATGAAGAAGTGCTCCGTTACATGGTATGTAAAATCCGTGATAACCGGTCGGAAGAGTGGCTTGCTGAGATGTGCAGGAAAAACAACCTTTCTGATGTCTGTCAGGAGTATCTTCACAAGGGAGTGCTGAAGGCTCTGGAGGGTGAACCTGATGTGAGCTTTTACCCGCCAAGACTGACGATTGAGCTGGTGCCCCGGTCATGCTGGTTCGATAACGTCAGAAGTGCGGTCTCTTCATCGGACTGGAAACGGTTACGTCAACAAACGGCCAGAGCAGCAGGGTGGAAATGCCAG
>Ga0302349_1000138_pt1 | contig 127906 bp, 118 predicted proteins | sample PhyAR1_FD_202176 | JGI IMG/M metagenome (GOLD analysis project Ga0302349, IMG submission 202176) | Leaf surface microbial communities from alfalfa plants in UC Gill Tract Community Farm, Albany, California, United States - DLSL A.R1... | ecosystem: Host-associated > Plants > Phyllosphere >... | reverse complement strand
CAGAGCCGTATAGCCCTGAATGAAACCCTGTCTTTCCAGTCGGCGCACACGCTCAAGGCACGGCGTCGGGGAAAGTCCCACACGTTTTGAAAGCTCGACGTTGGAAATACGCCCATCCTTTTGCAATTCATTAAGAATGTTACGATCGATACGGTCGAGATCTTTGCCAGGGCGCTTCTTGCTATCTACCATTATTATTGTCTCTCTGTATTCCTTCCCTACTCCTGCCTGGACCCTGTGCACATCACTGTTCAGAGCCTGTACCCGTTAGTCATCACATCGCCTGGTTTTGTATTAGACGCGATGCGGATTCGGGTTCTGTTGGTAAGAAGACCGTTGCCCGAAAGCAGTCACCGACATCACGTATGGCGTCTGTCCACGCCATGCGTAGATTTCACTGACCCGGTAAAAATGGCATTTACGTGCATGCCTATGCGGCATACGGTTAACGCGGTTTTTTTTCTTCCTTGAATGTTTTCGCAAAAGCGCAGGGGATTGTCAAAGCAAAACATCGTTTTTTAGTACAACATGCCGGATATTCATTACGGCAGGGTATTAATCCTCATTTTATTGCCTTACAAACGACCGGTTTTCAGGCGAAAGCGTGATGTTATAGCGCGCCACTCATCGTCCGTGGCTATTACACAGATTGATATCAAAATTGCTGCGCTCTTTTTTTACGACAACAAATTCCCTACAATCCAGCCAAATGTCTGCCAACAACAATGGGGATCTCATGGGCACGGCCAAACACAGTAAGCTGCTAATCCTTGGTTCTGGACCTGCGGGATATACCGCAGCGGTCTATGCTGCACGCGCTAACCTGCACCCGGTACTCATCACCGGTATGGAAAAAGGCGGTCAGCTGACCACCACCACCGAAGTGGAAAACTGGCCAGGGGACCCGAACGACCTGACCGGGCCGCTGCTGATGGAACGTATGCACGAGCATGCCGCTAAATTCGAAACTGAAATTCTGTTCGACCACATCAATAAGGTCGATCTGCAGAACCGTCCGTTCCGCCTGACGGGCGACAGCGGCGAATACACCTGTGACGCGCTGATCGTCGCCACCGGCGCCTCTGCCCGTTACCTCGGTCTGCCATCCGAAGAAGCGTTCAAAGGCCGCGGCGTCTCTGCCTGCGCAACCTGTGACGGTTTCTTCTATCGCAACCAGAAAGTCGCGGTCATCGGCGGCGGCAACACCGCAGTGGAAGAAGCGCTCTACCTGGCGAACATTGCCTCTGAAGTGCACCTGATCCACCGTCGCGAAACCTTCCGCGCGGAGAAGATCCTGATCAAACGCCTGATGGATAAAGTGGCAAGCGGCAACATCGTGCTGCATACCAACCGTACCCTGGAAGAGGTGACGGGCGACCAGATGGGCGTTGCCGGTCTGCGTATCCGTGATACCCAGAACACCGATAACGTCGAAACGCTTGAAGTGGCGGGTCTGTTTGTGGCGATCGGCCACAGCCCGAACACCGCAATCTTCGATGGTCAGCTGGAGCTGGAAAACGGCTACATCAAAGTGCAGTCCGGCATTCACGGTAATGCGACCCAGACCAGCATCCCGGGCGTGTTCGCGGCTGGCGACGTGATGGACCACATTTATCGTCAGGCGATTACCTCTGCGGGCACCGGCTGTATGGCCGCTCTGGACGCTGAACGCTACCTCGATGGACTGGCTGAACAAGGTAAATAATCTTTACAAGTCAGTAACAAACGTAAATAAAGGCGGCGATAAGTCGCCTTTATTGTCTCCCCGTTGTAACATTGCGCTGCCCAATTTCTAATAACGTCACCTGCAAAGTACGCAATGGAAAAAACCCGTCAACAAGAGTTAACACGCTGGCTGAAACAGCAAAGCGTTATTTCCCGCCGCTGGCTTACGATTTCCCGTCTCCTGGGATTCGTTAGCGGTCTGTTGATTGTTGCCCAGGCATGGCTGCTGGCCCGCATTCTTAATCACATGATCATGGAGAACATCCCGCGCGAAGCGCTGTTGCTGCCCTTTATTGTCCTGATCCTGATTTTTATCCTGCGCGCCTGGGTGGTGTGGCTGCGTGAGCGCGTCGGTTTTCACGCCGGACAGCACATCCGCTACGAGATCCGCCGTCAGGTGCTGGATCGCCTTCAGGAAGCCGGGCCCGCGTGGATCCAGGGTAAACCGGCCGGTAGCTGGGCCACGCTGATCCTTGAGCAGATTGACGATATGCACGACTACTATGCGCGCTATCTGCCGCAAATGGCCCTTGCCGTCTTCGTTCCGCTGCTGATCGTAATCGCCATCTTCCCGGTGAACTGGATGGCTGCGCTGATTCTGATGGGCACCGCCCCGCTGATCCCGCTGTTTATGGCGCTGGTCGGCATGGGGGCAGCGGATGCCAACCGCCGTAACTTCCTGGCACTGGGTCGCCTGAGCGGCCATTTCCTCGATCGTCTGCGCGGCATGGAGACGTTACGCATTTTTGGCCGCGGTGAAGCGGAAACCGAAAATATTCGCCAGGCATCGCAGGACTTCCGTCAGCGCACCATGGAAGTGCTACGCCTCGCCTTCCTGTCTTCCGGCGTACTGGAATTCTTTACCTCACTGTCGATTGCCCTCGTGGCGGTCTACTTTGGCTTCTCCTACCTTGGCGCGCTGGATTTCGGCCATTACGGCACGGCGGTGACCCTTTCTGCCGGTTTCCTGGCGCTGATCCTGGCCCCGGAGTTTTTCCAGCCGCTTCGCGATCTGGGAACCTTCTATCACGCCAAAGCGCAGGCGGTTGGCGCAGCCGATAGCCTGAAAACGTTCCTTGAAACGCCGCTGGCTCACCCGGAGCGGGGTGACGTGACGCTGAATGCTAAAGACCCCGTTACCATTGAAGCGCAGGACTTTTCTATTCTGTCACCGGAAGGCAAAGTGCTCGCGGGTCCGCTGAACTTTACCTTACCTGCCGGACAACGGGTGGTGCTCGTCGGCACCAGCGGTTCCGGTAAAAGTTCTTTGCTGAATGCGCTATCCGGCTTTATGGCCTACACGGGTTCACTGCGGATCAACAAAACCGAACTGCGCAACCTCGATCCAGACGCCTGGCGTAAACAGCTCAGCTGGGTGAGCCAAAACCCACAGCTTCCAGCCTCTACGCTGCGTGAAAACGTTCTGCTGGCGCGCCCGGACGCGCGTGAAGATGAACTGCTATCGGTGCTCGACCGCGCCTGGGTCAGCGAGTTTCTGCCGCTGCTTCCGCAGGGGTTAGATACCGTGGTCGGCGATCAGTCCGCCGGGCTGTCGGTCGGACAGGCGCAGCGCGTAGCCGTTGCCCGCGCGTTGTTGAATCCTTGTCAGCTGATGCTGCTGGATGAGCCCGCCGCCAGCCTGGACGCCCACAGCGAGCAGCGCGTAATGGAGGCCCTGAACGCCGCCTCCCGGCAGCAAACCACCCTGATGGTTACCCATCAGCTGGAGGGGATTGCCGACTGGGACCAGATCTGGGTGATGGAGAACGGCCGTATTGTTGAGCAAGGCGATTACGCCTCTCTCGTTGCCGCGCAGGGACCGTTTGCCGCCCTGCTGGCGAACCGTCAGGAGGACATCTGATGCGTGCTCTGCTGCCTTATCTTGCGCTCTATAAACGCCACAAATGGATGCTGACGCTGGGGATTGTGCTGGCGATTGTCACGCTGCTCGCCAGCATTGGCCTGCTCACGCTTTCCGGCTGGTTCCTGTCGGCCTCCGCCGTCGCGGGCTTTGCCGGTTTATACAGCTTCAACTATATGCTCCCGGCTGCCGGTGTTCGCGGTACCGCCATCACGCGGACTGCCGGACGCTATTTCGAACGGCTGGTCAGCCACGACGCCACTTTCCGCGTGCTGCAGCACCTGCGCATCTACACCTTCAGCAAACTGCTGCCCCTCTCCCCTGCCGGGCTGGCGCGTTTTCGTCAGGGTGAATTACTTAACCGTGTTGTTGCGGATGTCGACACGCTGGATCACCTTTACCTGCGCGTGATTTCCCCGATCGTGGGCGCGTTTGTGGTGATTGTGGTGGTCACGCTGGGGCTGTCTGTTCTGGATGTTTCCGTTGCGCTGACGCTGGGCGGGATCATGCTGCTGACGCTCATCATTCTGCCGCCGCTGTTTTACCGCGCCGGGAAATCCACCGGGGAAAACCTGACGCGCCTGCGCGGGGACTACCGCCAGCAGCTCACCTCCTGGCTTCAGGGGCAGGCAGAGCTGACGATTTTTGGCGCCAGCAAGCGCTACCGTGCGCGGATGGAAAGTACGGAGCTGAACTGGCATGAGGCCCAGCGCCGCCAGTCGGAGCTGACGGCCTTCTCTCAGGCGCTGATGATGTTAATCGGCGGCGTGGCGGTGATTGCCATGCTGTGGCTGGCTTCCGGCGATGTCGGGGGAAATTCACAGCCGGGTCCTCTCATTGCCCTTTTCGTCTTCTGCGCGCTGGCGGCGTTTGAGGCGCTGGCCCCGGTGACGGCCGCCTTCCAGCATCTTGGTCAGGTGATCGCCTCTGCCCTGCGCATCACGCAGATTGCCGAACAGGAGCCTGAAGTCACGTTCAGTGCCGGGCAAACCGCTGTACCAGAGCAGGTTGCGCTGACGCTTGAAGATGTCACCTTCGCCTACGACAAACAGGCGCAGAACGCGCTGGACGGTATCAACCTTTCTGTTAAGGCAGGACAGCGGATTGCGATCCTCGGCCGTACCGGCTGCGGTAAATCGACCCTGCTGCAGTTGCTGACCCGCGCCTGGGATCCGCAGCGCGGTCATATTCGTTTTAATAACACGTTGCTGACCGATTTCAGCGAGCAGGCCCTGCGCAAGACGGTGAGCGTCGTTCCGCAGCGCGTGCATCTGTTTAGCGCCACCCTGCGTGATAACCTGCTGCTGGCCGCGCCAGAGGCCTCTGATTATGCGCTTCGCGCCGTGCTGGAGCAGGTCGGACTGCAAAAACTGCTTGAGGACGACGGGCTGAACGGCTGGCTGGGCGAAGGCGGCCGTCAGCTCTCCGGCGGCGAGCTGCGCCGTCTGGCTATTGCGCGCGCGCTGCTGCACGATGCGCCGCTGATGCTGCTCGACGAACCCACCGAAGGGCTGGACGCCACAACCGAAAGCCAAATCCTTGATTTACTGGCGAATGTCATGGCCGGCAAAACCGTGCTGATGGTCACACACCGCCTGCGCGGACTGGCGAGTTTTGATCAGATAATTGTGATGGACAACGGACACATTATTGAGCAAGGTAGTCACGCAGAGCTGTTGGCGAAACAGGGTCGCTACTACCAGTTTAAACAGCGTCTGTAGACTATATTTGTAGCGTCCTTACTCGCGTACTGGAGTTTTGCTGTCATGCGCCTGGTCCAGCTTTCTCGACATAACATCGCGTTCCCTTCTCCGGAAGGGGCGCTGCGTGAGCCCAACGGGCTGCTGGCCCTTGGTGGTGACCTCAGTCCCGCGCGGCTATTAATGGCGTACCAGCGCGGTATCTTCCCCTGGTTTTCCCCCGGCGATCCGATTTTATGGTGGTCCCCCGATCCGCGCGCCGTGCTGTGGCCAGCGCAGTTTCACGTGAGCCGCAGCATGAAGCGTTTCCATGCGAAATCACCCTATCGCGTCACCCTCAACCACGCTTTTGGTCAGGTCATTGAAGGCTGCGCTGAAGACCGCTATGAAGGGACATGGATAACCCGCGATATCATTACCGCCTACCACCAGCTCCATGAGCTTGGCTACGCCCACTCCATAGAGGTGTGGGAAGGCGGAGCGCTCGTCGGCGGCATGTACGGCGTGGCGCAGGGGACGCTGTTTTGCGGCGAGTCGATGTTCTCTCGTGCGGTTAACGCCTCGAAAACCGCGCTGCTGGTCTTCTGCGAGGCGTTTGCTCAGCGCGGCGGACGCCTGATCGATTGTCAGGTGCTCAACGAGCATACGGCCTCCCTGGGTGCGGTTGAAATTCCGCGACGCCAGTACATCGAACAACTGGATGCCAGCCGTCAGGAGAAGCTCCCGCGCGACTTCTGGATACCGGGAACGCTCTTTATGCCCAATGCCTAAATGTTTTCCGCATATTTTTTGTGAGGGTGTTATAATTATGCCGCAGAGTAGCTTCTGCCTGTTGCCCCGCCGCCGTTTGGGACCCTCGCTTCAGATAACGTCCTGACGTTTATCCTGTTGTCTCCCCTTTACGAATGCGCTTCCTGTTCGGTTGTACCGTGACGCTTGGGCAATGCGCCGAAACTGTTTTGCTGCGTTTTAATCGCGCAATTCTTTACTTAATTGATGAATTTCGGCATTATCTTGCCGGTTCAAAACTTGGTAGTGATACCCCAGAGGATTAGATGGCCAAAGAAGACAATATTGAAATGCAGGGTACCGTACTTGATACGTTGCCTAATACCATGTTTCGCGTAGAGCTGGAAAACGGTCACGTGGTAACTGCGCACATCTCCGGTAAAATGCGCAAAAACTATATCCGCATTTTGACGGGCGACAAAGTGACTGTTGAACTGACCCCGTACGACCTGAGCAAAGGCCGCATTGTCTTCCGTAGTCGCTAATTGTTTTCGCCTGTAATGGCAGATGAATATTTAAAAGGTCGGGATAATCCCGGCCTTTCTTATTTATGGCTTTAGCGTTGCTGCGTCGGAAGATGTATTGTCATCCATGGTAGGACAGGAGCGATTAAATCCTCCGCCATAGAATGAGCCATGTCATGGAGTAATCCCGTCAGGTGCGGCAACATATCGCGATCAAAATGCGACACCAGCAGCACATGGTTTAACGCCCGGCAGTAGTCACATTTCGTTTCTGTATCTTCAAGTAACCACTCTTTTTGTCGCGGTTGTTCCGCTTCGTCCTCAAATTCCACCACCTGAAAATCACGCATTGACTCTGTGAGGCCGGATTTTACTTCTTCCAGGTAGGCTCCGAGACAGCGGCAAACGGGCTGCGTTTGCGGGAGTGATTTGCAGTCGAGGAGGATTTCGGTGAGCAGTTTGCAGCGCTCGGCCAGGGTTGGGAGATCGGGGTTGAGGGAGAGTTCGCTATAAAGCAGAGAAAGATTGTTATGTTCCATTTGATTATGACTCCGTGTGAAATGATGAGATCTCCACCCGAACGCCAACTCAGGTGGCAGACTGAACCGGTTTGGCGTACCGACCCACACGGGAAAATCGGCGCTTCAAAAGAAGCCCCGGTTCAGCCCACCATAATTGAGTCTGCGGATTATATCGCTAGCTTTCAAAAGTGTGAACGAACCTGATGATAGTTGACGTATCAATATCATTTCTCGTGTGTAATCAGGACGCCAATCCCGGCACCTGATTTTGCAGGTGCGCCGCCATTTTATTACTGTGGATTTATCCAGCAACTGACTTCGAAAGAAACTGGAGAGCGCCTCGCAAAATTCCTCTGCGGCCTGATGCCCTCACCCCAACTCTCTCCCACAGGGAGAGGGAGAAAACACTAAAAACGACAACCCTGTTGCCGTTTTGCTTTTACCTTGGCCTGATGTCCTCTCCCCGGCCCTCTCCCACGGGTAGATGGAGCAAACAAAAAAAACGGCAACCGAAGTTGCCGTTTTGCTTTTATCTTACAACTCAGTGAGCAGCTTCCGGCTTGTGCTTCGCCGCACTCTGGAAATCGTACGTCAGTTCGTTCTTCGCCTGATCCAGCGCCACGGTCACCTGGCCGCCGTCCACCAGCGAGCCAAACAGCAGCTCGTTCGCCAGCGGTTTCTTCAGGTTGTCCTGAATCACGCGCGCCATCGGACGGGCACCCATCGCACGGTCGTAGCCTTTCTCGGCCAGCCAGTTGCGGGCCTCCTGGCTCACTTCCAGCGACACGCCTTTCTGATCCAGCTGAACCTGCAGTTCGACGATGAACTTGTCCACCACCTGATGGATCACGTCGGTAGACAGGTGATCGAACCAGATAATGTTGTCCAGACGGTTACGGAACTCAGGCGTGAAGATCTTCTTGATCTCCTCCATCGCATCGGTGCTGTTATCCTGGTGGATCAGGCCGATGGATTTACGCTCGGTTTCACGCACACCGGCGTTGGTGGTCATCACCAGCACCACGTTGCGGAAGTCCGCCTTGCGCCCGTTGTTGTCGGTCAGCGTCCCGTTGTCCATCACCTGCAACAGGATGTTGAACACGTCCGGGTGCGCCTTCTCGATTTCATCGAGCAGCAGGACCGCATGCGGATGCTTGATCACCGCGTCGGTGAGCAGGCCGCCCTGGTCAAAGCCCACGTAGCCCGGAGGCGCACCAATCAAACGGCTGACGGTGTGACGCTCCATATACTCGGACATATCAAAGCGCAGCAGCTCAATGCCCAGCGCTTTGGAGAGCTGAACCGTCACCTCGGTTTTCCCCACGCCGGTCGGGCCAGCGAACAGGAAGGAACCGACAGGCTTGTGGTCATGCCCCAGTCCGGCGCGGGCCATCTTGATCGCTTCGGTTAAGGCCTCAATGGCCTTATCCTGACCAAAGACCAGCATTTTCAGGCGATTGCCGAGGGTGCGCAGCGTGTCGCGGTCGCTCTGAGAAACGCTCTTCTCAGGGATACGCGCGATGCGGGCCACCACGGACTCAATATCCGCCACGTTAACAGTTTTCTTACGCTTACTGGCCGGCATCAGACGCGCACGCGCCCCTGCCTCATCAATCACGTCAATCGCCTTATCCGGCAGATGACGGTCGTTGATGTATTTCACCGCCAGCTCCACCGCCGCACGGACCGCTTTCGCGGTGTAACGCACGTCGTGGTGCGCTTCGTACTTCGGCTTCAGGCCGTTGATGATCTGCACCGTCTCCTCGACGGACGGCTCGGTCACGTCGATTTTCTGGAAGCGGCGCGCCAGCGCACGGTCTTTCTCAAAGATGTTGCTGAACTCCTGGTAGGTCGTGGAGCCAATCACGCGGATCTTGCCGCTGGAGAGCAGCGGTTTGATCAGGTTCGCGGCATCCACCTGGCCACCGGAGGCCGCACCTGCGCCGATGATGGTGTGGATCTCATCGATAAACAGGATGCTGTTGGTGTCCTGCTCCAGCTGTTTCAACAGCGCCTTGAAGCGTTTTTCAAAATCACCGCGGTATTTGGTGCCCGCCAGCAGCGAGCCGATATCCAGCGAGTAGATGGTGCAGTCGGCAATCACTTCCGGCACGTCGCCCTGCACGATGCGCCAGGCAAGCCCTTCGGCAATCGCGGTTTTACCCACGCCTGACTCACCCACCAGCAGCGGGTTGTTCTTGCGGCGACGGCACAGCACCTGGATCGCGCGCTCCAGCTCTTTATCGCGACCAATCAGCGGGTCGATACCGCCAACGCGAGCAAGCTGGTTAAGGTTGGTGGTGAAGTTTTCCATACGATCCTCCCCGCCTGCTTGCTCTTCATTGTTATTGACCTGATTGCTGGAATCCGATGCCTGGTTAGGCTCGTCTTTGCGCGTTCCGTGAGAAATAAAGTTAACCACGTCGAGGCGGCTGACTTCGTGTTTGCGCAGCAGGTAGGCAGCCTGTGACTCCTGCTCGCTGAAGATGGCGACTAAGACGTTTGCGCCAGTCACTTCGCTACGTCCGGAAGACTGGACGTGGAATACCGCGCGCTGCAGCACGCGCTGGAAGCTGAGCGTCGGCTGCGTGTCGCGCTCTTCTTCACTGGCTGGCAGCACCGGTGTGGTTTGTTCGATGAAGGCTTCGAGTTCCTGACGTAGCGCCACCAGATCCACGGAGCAGGCTTCCAGCGCTTCGCGGGCAGATGGGTTGCTAAGCAGTGCGAGCAGTAAATGCTCGACGGTCATAAACTCATGTCGGTGCTCACGCGCTCTGGCGAAAGCCATGTTTAAACTGAGTTCCAGTTCTTGATTGAGCATAGGCACCTCCCCCAATTTTATGCCTTATCAGGCCTTTTCCACCGTACACAGCAACGGATGCTCGTTCTCCCTCGCATAGTCGTTCACCATCGCTACTTTGGTTTCCGCCACTTCGGCTGTGAAGATGCCGCAGATAGCTTTGCCACGATAATGAACGGTAAGCATCAGTTGCGTTGCACGTTCTACATCATAAGAAAAGAACTTTTGTAGCACGTCAATAACAAATTCCATCGGCGTGTAATCATCGTTCATTAACATAACTTTATACATAGATGGCGGTTTTAGCGCGTCGCGCACTTTATCTTCCGCCAGCTGGTCAAAATCCAGCCAATCGTTGGTCTTACCCATTATGCATAACCACTTTGAATCTACCTCAGATGTTAGATAACAATCATCTATTACTGTCATCCGCGATGTCTGTCACAAACTGTTGCAATAGCGTTAACTGCTTCAAACTTTGGTTGATTATTGTCCCATCTCCAGCGCCAAACGCTTGACGACTTCTTTCGTTTCTCTAAATTGTACAAGCGTGAGATGGCGAGGTTTTGAACAGCCCCCACTCCACCACCGGTTCATTCCATCTTAACTTATAAGATTTACGAAGGATGTCGAAGCATGGAAATGGGTACTGTTAAGTGGTTCAACAACGCCAAAGGGTTTGGCTTCATCTGCCCCGAAGGCGGCGGCGAGGATATCTTCGCTCACTATTCCACCATTCAGATGGATGGTTACAGAACGCTCAAAGCCGGGCAGTCCGTCCGGTTCGATGTACATCAGGGACCAAAAGGCAATCATGCCAGCCTAATCGTACCCGTTGAAGCAGAGACGGTTGCATAGCTCTCTGTTTTATTGTGTACATCCCGCAGTCAAAATGCCAGCCCGATCGGCTGGCATTTTTATTTTCGGGTTATTCCCGAGCCAGCGCGTCCACCGGATCCAGCCGCGCCGCGTTGCGGGCGGGCAACCAGCCAAACAAAATGCCGGTAAAGGTCGAGCACAAAAACGCGGTAATAATGGCGACCGGCGAGAAACCAATCTCCCAGCCGGGTAAAAAGAGCTGGAGTGCAAACGCGATCATCATCGAGAGCGCAATGCCCATCGCCCCGCCGACCAGACACACCAGTACCGCTTCAATCAAAAACTGCTGCAGCACGTCGCTGGCCCGGGCGCCGACCGCCATGCGAATGCCGATCTCCCGGGTGCGCTCGGTTACCGACACCAGCATGATATTCATCACCCCGATGCCGCCGACGACCAGCGAGATCACCGCCACCAGCGTGAGGAACAGCTGAAGAGTACGTGTGGTCTTTTCCGCCGTTTTCAAGAGGCCGTCCATATTCCAGGTGAAGAAATCTTTCTTCCCGTGGCGCAGGGTTAACAGCCGTTCAAGCTGCTGTTCGGCCAGCGCACTGTCGTAGCCCTCCTTTACGCGTACGGTGATGGAGTTGAGCCAGGACTGCCCCATAATCCGCCCTGAGATGGTGGTGTAGGGCAGCCAGACGCGCAGGATCTTGCTGCTGCCGAACATCGACTGCTTCTCTTCCGCCACGCCGATGACCGTGGCAGGCATGTTACCGACCAGAATAACTTCGCCCACCACGTTGGCTTTATTGGGGAAGAGCTGCCTGCGCGAGTTTGCGTCCAGCACCACCACCTGCGCCCTGCCCGCCAGCTGCTCGGCGTTGAAGGTGGCGCCTTCGCTGAAGGTCATGCCGTAGACGTTGAAATAGTCTCCGCTGACGCCGTTAGCGCTGGCGGCCACGTCAACGTTGCCCACGCGCAGACGCAGGTTCTGCGAAACCGCAGGCGTGGCGGAGTTCACCCACGGCTGCTTCTGAATCGCCGCCAGATCGTCGTACTTCAGCGCCTGCTGATACTGTGGCTCGTCGTCGCCAAAGTCTTTGCCGGGATAAACGTCAATGGTATTAGTGCCGATGGCGCGGATATCGGCCAGTACAAGCTGCTTGGCCGCGTCGCCCACCACCACGATCGACACCACCGAGGCAATACCGATAATGATGCCGAGCATCGTCAACAGGGTACGCATTTTGTTGGCCGCCATCGCCAGCCAGGCCATGGTTAGCGCCTCGCGAAAGCCGCTGGAGAACTGTCCCCAGCCGGTTGATGCCGGTAGCACTTCTTTCGGCGCCGCAGCCCTGGACTCACGCGGCGGCGGGTTGCTGACCAGCTCGCCGTCGTGGATCTCAATAATGCGTTCCGCCTGCGCCGCCACCTGCGGATCGTGGGTAACGATAATCACCGTGTGCCCCTGATCGCGAAGCTGATGGAGGATCGCCATCACCTCTTCGCCGGAATGGCTGTCGAGCGCGCCGGTCGGTTCATCCGCGAGGATCACCTGCCCGCCGTTCATCAGGGCGCGGGCAATACTCACGCGCTGCTGCTGGCCGCCGGAAAGCTGCGAGGGCTGGTACTCCACCCGCTCCGCCAGCCCCAGACGCGTCAGCAGCATCTGCGCGCGCTCAAGGCGCTTTTTACGCTCGACGCCCGCATACACCGCAGGCACTTCCACGTTCTGGGCCGCGTTAAGGTGAGAAAGCAGGTGATAACGCTGGAAGATAAAGCCGAAGTGTTCCCGGCGCAGCTTCGCCAGCGCGTCGCCGTCCAGCGTGGAGACATCCGTCCCGGCCACGCGATAGGTACCGCTGGTCGGTTTATCCAGGCAGCCGAGAATGTTCATCAGCGTCGATTTACCGGAACCCGACGCGCCGACAATGGCCACCATCTCGCCCGCTTCCACGCGCAGGGAGATGCCCTTCAGCACCTCCACCGGACCGTCGCCAGAAGGATAGCTGCGACGAATGTTATTCAGCTCAAGCAGCGCCGTCATTTAGCGGCTCCGGGCAGGCTTTCGCTGACAACAACCTCCTCGCCCTCTTCCAGCCCTTTCACCACCACCACGTCGGTGTCGTTGCGCGCGCCAATCACGACCTCGCGCTCGCGCGTTTCGCCGTTGCGCAGCACTTTCACTTTATAACGGCTCTCCCCGGCGGATTCACCGAGCGCAGAGAGCGGAATGGTCAGCACGTTCTTCACGCCGGTCAGCTGGATATGCACCTGCGCGGTCATATCCAGACGCAGCACGCCCTGCGGGTTGGGTACTTCGAAGCGGGCATAGTAGAAGATAGCGTCGTTCACTTTTTCCGGCGTCGGCAGAATGTCTTTCAGCACGCCTTCGTAGCGCGTCTGCGGGTCGCCAAGCACCGTAAACCAGGCATTCTGTCCCGGCTTAAGATGGATCACATCCGCCTCTGAGACCTGGGCTTTGACCAGCATGGTGCTCATGTCAGCCAGCGTCAGGATGTTTGGCGCCTGCTGCGCGGCAATCACCGTCTGGCCCTGCAGCGTGGTGATCTGGGTCACTTCGCCCGCCATCGGCGCGACGATTTTGGTGTAGTCGAGGTTGGTTTTTGCCGTATCCAGCGAGGCCTGATTGCGTTTGATTTGCGCGTCAATCGTGCCAATCTGCGCCTGTTTCACCGCCAGTTCAGTGGTGGCAGTATCGAGATCCTGTTTCGAAATAGCCTGGGTTTTGGCCAGCGCCTGCTGACGGGTCAGCGTTACCTGGGCCAGGTTACGTTCTGCCAGCGCCTGCGCACGCTGCGCGCGCAGCTCCATCAGCGTGGCTTCCACCTCGCGAATCTGGTTCTCAGCCTGCTCAGGATCGATAACGCCGAGCAGCTGGCCTTTTTTCACCTTGTCGCCGATCTCAACCGACAGCGTTTTCAACTGGCCGCTGACCTGAGCGCCGACGTCAACCTTGCGCAGCGCGTCAAGCTTGCCCGTCGCGAGGACGTTTTGCTGCAGTTCGCCCGGGCGAACAATCAGCGTCTGATACTGCGGCACCGGCGCATTCAGCACCTGCCATAGCCAGTACCCACCGGCTAAAATCGCGACCGCCAGCAGCAGAAACAGCGTTCTGCGTTTTCCCTTGAGGTTCATAAATATTCCAAATAAATGTTCTGGCAATGATAAGCGTTGATTCTAACTAAACGACTCTTCAACGAAAGCCCTGTTCTCCGAAATCGTCCTAATTTGTTTACGAGATGTTGACATTTCTCCTGCTGAAATAGCGATATTCCAAAAGGATCAGGATCTACCATGTCTTCTATCGTCGATACATCACTTTCAAACCTGCCGCAGCCAAAATCCGGCTGGCAGCTCTTCAAAAACCTGGCTTTCGGTGAGATCGCACCCGGGCTGGCATGGGAAAAAACCGCCTATCGACGCAAGTTCATGCTGCGTTCACTGGCGACACCGCTCAGCACCGCTCGCCTGCTGTCTGATCTTGCGAAACATCCGCACCTGATGCAAATGCTCCAGGTTCAGCCAGGGCTGCCCTGCCGCCTTCATCGCCCGTGGCTGACGGTCAATATGGATCGACAGCATGTGCTGGAATCGCTGTCCTGGCACTATCAGATGATGTGCCGCCAGCTGCCGGCAACGCTGACTCATGGTTACCTTTCAAAACAGGGCGTAACTCTGCTGACCTTAACCGGAAAAGATGAACAGCAATTTAGCGTCCGCCTGTGTGCCGACGCGTTTATGGATAAAGAGGGAGAAGCTACCCTCGTTTTCTGTGACGGTCAAAATACGGCGCTGGCGGAGATGACCTTTACGCTGTGCCAGTTTGAGGGAAAATCGACGCTGTTCATTGGCGGTTTGCAGGGCGCAAAAGCGCATGTTCCCCATGAGCTGATCCAGGGAGCGACGAAAGCCTGCCACGGTCTGTTCCCGAAACGTCTGCTGGTCGAGGCCGCAATGACGCTCGGCGCCGCGTTCCCGGTAGAGCAGATTGTCGCCGTCAGTAACGATACCCATATTTATCGCAGCTGGCGCTACCGCAAGAAAAAAGAGGGCAAACTGTTGGCCGATTACGACAGTTTCTGGCTCTCCATCGGCGGTGAAAAACAGGACAACGGTAATTTTATGCTGCCGCTCGTCATGCCGCGTAAACCGATGGAAGAGATCGCCAGCAAAAAACGCGCCGAATATCGCCGCCGCTACGCGCTGCTGGATAGCCTGATTCAGCAGATGAAACAGGCGACCCAACGCTAATCCGCTTTCCCGCGAGCCAGCCACAGCACGCGGGAGAACATCTTCCGCAGCAGGGTCGGTACCGCCTCCACGCCCCGCCTCCCCGCTTCCGTCGCCACTTCAATGGCTAAATCCGGTTTTGACGAGCGGTGAATGGCTTTGGCGATCACCCGCCGCATGTTCATCGGGACATCGACCGGCACCATGGCAATGCGGTGGAAGACGTCGTCGAACCCCTGACGATACATAAAGTGTTCCATGTCCATCGCGGGGAGCATGGTTAAATGATCGCGCTCTTCCTCGCGCTCGTTATTCAGCAGGCTCCGCACGGTCGAGGCATATTTTTTGCCCGCCTCATCACCGTCTACCAGCACGTGCCACTCGATCCCCATCCGGCGGGCAAATTTTATCAGCGGCTTTAATCCCGACTGGGCGAATTCAATCACCTTAATGCCTTCCGCATCAAAATGGTGGCCGCACTGGCGCGCCAGCTCGTTGATGACCCAGGTTTCCGTTTCCCCCTCCACCAGCAGCCAGCAGCGGGCAAAGAGCGACGACGCCCGGTTAAAGCGAATATGAAACGCGATGCGCCGCCCGTCTTCCGCGTTCAAACCGCCCGGCCCAAGCCGGAAAGCGGAGACGCGGGAGGATTCACGCACCAGGCGACAGACGTGTTCTACCGGCGTCAGCGATAATAACTCTCCGGAATTGGTGGTCGTAATGCGCTGGAGCGGCAGCAGATTCAGCAGATGCCAGGCCACGGAGAGCATGATGGGATGCAGGCGCGTTTCCGGGTCTTCCACCAGCAGCAGCGGCCGGGCGTCCCGGTCAAGACGAACGGTGCCTTTGGCCTGCAGAAGCGTAGAAAACAGCCCCAGCAGAATCACCCGATGGGTACGACCGCCGGGCCGGTCGATCATCCGGTTAATGATGTCGAGATAACGCCAGCTTCGCTGCTCATCATGAGAGCGGCGGCGCATCAGACGGTGGCGCGACTCCGAGGTTCCCTGCTCGGAAAAATAGTGCTCCAGGAGTTGCACCATTGCGGACAACCCCTGTCGGATTTGACCATCGGTCAGATTCTGCGGACGCGACACCAGCTCTCTTGCCAGAAAATCCAGCTCGCGGGCGGTGACCTCCACTTCCGGCATATTGGGTACGGTTCCGTTACGAATACGCCGCATAAAACGCGCATCGCGCAGGCGTAACACCGGCGTCAGGCGGATCAGGTGACGGGCAAGATCGTCGATATTGTCCAGCGGGATCGGGTTGGCTTTCTCATCGAGAAAATCACGCAGGGTGAGTACCCCCTCGTTCTCCGCCATCTCCCCTTCCAGCCGATAGAAAATCCGGTGGAAACCGTCGTCGCACGGCACCCAGCAGGGTGACAGCGGGCGGAAGCGACGCACGCGGTGACGTCCGGGCTCGGATTCGCGGAACGTCAGGATGATATGCAGGTGCTTCTCGCGCCCCGTTACGTCGCCGGGCGGGAACCAGAAATCGTCGCGGACGAAGTGATACAGATCGTCTTCGGGCGAAAGCAGTAGCGTCAACGCATCCAGCAGGCTGGACTTACCCCACGCGTTCTCGCCGATCAGGACGTTGTTCTGCTCCAGCTGCAGCGACAGACGGTTAATACCGCGAAACCCGACAATTTCCACACGTTCGAGAAGCATAAATCCCCCGACAAATGATCACTTTTTCCTTCAAGTAATCAGCAGTATAGCGGGATGCATACAGGCTTGACACTGCAATCCGCCTCCATAACCTGGCGGAAGCACGAAAAATTCAGAATTTATCCATCAGGTTTCATTTGAAATAACCCTCATCTCGCAAGATACTACCGCCCGCAAATTGGACTATGCTCTATTTACCTCCAGTTTGAACAAGGATTGACATCACATTGCCTTAAATCAAATTAATCGAATTTATTTAAGTGGCGAAGGGGTGTTGTTGGTTTTTAAAATACGGGCTCTTTGAGTCGTCATCCCTTTATGGCGATATATCCCGCACGCGGGAATGCGTGCGGATAATTATTTGAGGTGGTTATGTTTAGAAAATTGGCAGCAGAATGCTTTGGTACATTCTGGCTGGTATTTGGTGGCTGCGGTAGCGCCGTTCTGGCAGCAGCATTCCCGGAATTAGGTATCGGTTTTGTCGGCGTCGCACTGGCGTTTGGTTTAACCGTATTAACCATGGCGTTTGCCGTGGGACATATTTCCGGCGGTCATTTTAACCCGGCAGTGACGTTAGGTTTATGGGCGGGCGGCCGTTTCCCGGCGAAAGACGTAATTGGCTACATTGTGGCGCAGGTAGTTGGCGGTATTATTGCGGCAGGCGTTCTGTACGTGATTGCCAGCGGTAAAGCCGGCTTCGACGCGGCGGCCAGCGGCTTTGCCTCTAACGGCTTCGGCGAGCATTCCCCGGGCGGCTACTCCATGCTGTCTGCCATCGTGATTGAAATTGTGCTGACCGCTGGCTTCCTGCTGGTGATCCACGGCGCAACGGACAAACACGCACCGGCCGGTTTTGCCCCGATTGCGATTGGTCTGGCGCTGACGCTGATCCACCTGATTTCTATTCCGGTCACCAACACCTCCGTTAACCCGGCACGCAGCACCGCCGTCGCCATCTTCCAGGGCGGCTGGGCGCTTGAGCAGCTGTGGCTGTTCTGGGTAATGCCAATTATCGGCGGTATCCTGGGCGGCGTGCTTTATCGCACCCTGCTGGAAAAACGCGATTAATCTTTCCCTCCCTCTCCACGTGGGAGAGGGCCGGGGTGAGGGCCACAGGCCGCACACCCCACATAGACACAAGCCGGGTAAGGCGCAGCCGCCACCCGGCTTTCTTTTGCCGCTTTACTGAACAGCCTTTATTGGGTAGTGTCACTGGCGCTTAACCGATACTAAAAAGGACCGGCTGTTCATGTTTTCAGGACTCCTCATCATTTTGCTGCCCTTGATCGTGGGCTATCTTATTCCGCTGCATCGTGAATCCGCATTAAGGCTCATTAATCGATTCCTGAGCTGGATTGTCTACGTTATTCTTTTCTTTATGGGGATTAGCCTGGCATTTCTGGACAACCTGTCGGCGAATTTACTCTCCATCCTCCATTATTCTGTCGTCACCGTGGTGGTTATTTTGCTGTGCAATATTGCCGCGCTGCTGTGGCTGGAACGCACTATTCCATGGAAAAATCACCATCATCAGGAAAAGCTCCCTTCCCGAATTGCAATGGCGCTTGAATCATTAAAATTATGCGGCGTCGTGGTGCTCGGTTTTCTTCTTGGGCTGACCGGTTGGGCATTTTTACAGCACGCGACAGAGGCCAGTGAATATACGCTGATCTTCCTGCTGTTCCTGATTGGTATTCAGCTGCGAAATAATGGCATGACGCTGAAACAAATTGTCCTGAACCGTCGGGGGATGATGGTTGCCGTCATGGTTGTCGCCAGTTCAATGGTGGCGGGCGTCATTAACGCCTTTATTCTCGATCTGCCGCTGAAAACCGGCCTGGCGATGGCGTCCGGTTTTGGCTGGTACTCCCTCTCCGGTATTCTGCTAACCGAATCATTCGGTCCGGTGATCGGCAGCGCCGCCTTCTTTAACGATCTGGCGCGCGAGCTGATTGCCATCATGCTGATCCCAGGCCTGGTTCGCCGCAGTCGTTCTACCGCGCTGGGCCTGTGCGGCGCGACGTCGATGGACTTTACCCTGCCGGTACTCCAGCGCTCCGGAGGGCTGGAGATGGTGCCCGCGGCTATCGTGCACGGCTTTATTTTAAGCCTGCTGGTTCCGATCATGATGGCCTTCTTCTCTGCCTGATACTTCTTTGGCGGTAGGTTTCCTGCCGCCAAAATTGCGCTAAATCAATCTCCCTCTATTTTGTAGCAGAAAGCCCTTTTCTCCGTTCTGGCACAGGCATAACCTTAAACATGTATATCAAATATAACTTTAACAGGTGTGATTATGTTTTGTGTGCAATGTGAACAAACCATCCGTACCCCGGCAGGCAATGGCTGCTCTTACGCACAGGGTATGTGCGGCAAAACCGCAGAAACATCTGACCTGCAGGACCTGCTGATTGCTGCCCTGCAAGGCCTTTCCGCATGGGCGTTCAAAGCCCGCGAATACGGCATTGTCGACCACTACGTCGACAGCTTCGCCCCGCGCGCTTTCTTCTCCACGTTGACCAACGTTAACTTCGATTCCCCGCGCATTGTCGGCTACGCCCGCGAAGCGATTGCCCTGCGTGAAGCGCTGAAAGCACAGTGCCTGAAGGCGGATGCCGGCGCGCGCGTGGAAAATCCGATGTCTGAACTGCAGCTGGTCAGCGACGATCTCGGCGAGCTCCAGCGTCAGGCGGCAGAATTCACCCCGAATAAAGACAAAGCGGCGATTGGCGAGAACATTCTCGGCCTGCGCCTGCTGTGCCTGTACGGCCTGAAAGGCGCTGCGGCCTATATGGAACACGCGCACGTGCTCGGCCAGTACGACAACGACATCTACGCCCAGTACCACAAAATCATGGCGTGGCTGGGCACCTGGCCTGCCGATATGAACGCGCTGCTGGAATGCTCAATGGAAATCGGTCAGATGAACTTCCGCGTGATGAGCATTCTGGATGCCGGTGAAACCAGCACCTACGGCCACCCGACGCCGACTCAGGTCAACGTCAAGGCGACCGAAGGCAAGTGCATCCTGATTTCCGGTCACGACCTGAAAGATCTCTACAACCTGCTGAAGCAAACCGAAGGTACCGGCGTTAACGTCTATACCCACGGCGAAATGCTCCCGGCGCACGGCTACCCGGAGCTGCGTAAATTTAAGCATCTGATCGGTAACTACGGCAGCGGCTGGCAGAACCAGCAGGTGGAGTTTGCCCGCTTCCCTGGCCCTATCGTGATGACCTCTAACTGCATCATCGACCCTACCGTCGGCGCGTATGATGACCGCATCTGGACCCGCAGCATCGTCGGCTGGCCTGGCGTGAGCCATCTTGAAGGTGACGATTTCGGTCCGGTTATCGCCCAGGCGCAGCAGATGGCAGGCTTCCCGTACAGCGAGATCCCGCACCTCATTACCGTCGGCTTTGGTCGTGAAACCCTGCTCGGCGCCGCTGATTCGCTGATCGATCTCGTCAGCCGTGAAAAGCTGCGCCACATTTTCCTCGTCGGCGGCTGCGACGGCGCGCGCGGCGAGCGTAACTACTTCACCGATTTCGCCACCAGCGTGCCGGAAGACTGCCTGATCCTGACCCTGGCGTGCGGCAAATACCGTTTCAACAAGCTGGACTTCGGCGACATCGAAGGTCTGCCGCGCCTGATCGATGCGGGCCAGTGTAACGATGCATACTCGGCCATCATTCTGGCGGTCACCCTGGCGGAGAAACTGGGCTGCGGCGTGAACGACCTGCCGCTGTCGCTGGTGCTGTCATGGTTCGAGCAGAAAGCGATTGTCATCCTGCTGACCCTGCTCTCTCTCGGCGTCACCAACATCGTGACCGGCCCGACCGCGCCAGGCTTCCTGACGCCGGACCTGCTGGCGGTGCTGAACGAGAAATTCGGCCTGCGTTCCGTGACCAACGTTGAAGATGATATGAAACAGCTGCTGAGCGCGTAAGGAGTTATTCATGACCATGCCAACCTCACAATGTCCGTGGCGGATGCAGGTTCATCACATCCATCAGGAGACGCCGGATGTGTGGACGCTGTCGCTGCTGTGCCATGACTACTATTCGTACCGTGCAGGCCAGTATGCGCTGGTCAGCGTTCGCAATTCGGCGGACACCCTGCGCGCCTACACGATCTCCTCAACGCCGGGCGTGAGCGAGTACATTACGCTCACCGTCCGCCGCATTGAGGACGGCGCGGGCTCCCAGTGGCTGACGCAGGACGTGAAGCGCGGGGATTATATCTGGCTGTCTGACGCGCAGGGTGATTTCACCTGTGACGACAAAGCTGACGATAAATTCCTGCTGCTGGCGGCGGGCTGTGGCGTAACGCCGATTATGTCGATGCGCCGCTGGCTGGCGAAGAACCGCCCGCTGGCCGACGTGCAGGTTATTTTCAGCGTACGTTCCCCGGAAGACGTGATTTTTGCCGAGGAGTGGCGTGATTATCCAGTGACGCTGGTGGCGGAGCACAACGCGACCCACGGCTTTGTGCCCGGTCGCCTGAGCCGCGAGCTGCTGCAAAGCGTGCCGGATATGGCGAACCGCACCGTGATGACCTGTGGCCCGGCGCCTTACATGGATATCGTCGAGAAAGAGGTGAAAGCGCTTGGCGTAACCCGCTTCTTCAAAGAGCAGTTCTTCACGCCGGTGGCGGAAGCCGCAACCAGCGGCGTGAAGTTCACCAAGCTGCAGCCTGCGCAGACCTTCTTTGGCCGCGTAGGGACCACGCTGCTGGAGGCGCTGGAAAGCAACAAGGTGCCGGTAGCGGCGGCCTGCCGCGCGGGCGTGTGCGGCTGCTGTAAGACGAAGGTGGTTTCGGGAGAGTATACCGTCACCAGCACCATGACGCTGTCCGATGCGGAAATTGCCGAGGGTTACGTGCTGGCGTGCTCGTGCCACCCGCAGGGCGATCTGGTCCTCGCATAAGGGTTAAACGTTCGATCGTAGGCCCGGTAAGCGCTAGCGCCACCGGGCTTTTTGTCGGGTGGCGCTACGTTTACCCGACCTACAACAACCCTACCGCCATGCGGGCGCTTTACCCAGAGCAAACCGCCCTGCGCCTAAAAACGCGACCGCCAGCGAGCCGATAAAGAAGTACACCAGGCTTTCAATCGCCCATGCGCCTACCTTATCGAGGGCGAGCGTTTCACCCATTCCCACCATCAGCCACGCCACAATCATCGTAAACGCCAGCACCAGCGCGGCCGGACGCGTAAAGAGCCCGACAATAATCAGAACCGGTGCCACCACCTCGCCAACCAACACGCCGTAGGCGATAAATCCCGGCAGCCCTTTTTCCACCAGCATGCCGCTAATAAAGCCCACGCCGCCAAAAAGCTTGTGCAAACCGTGAAAAAGCATCAGCCCGCCGACAGCAAGTCGTAACAAGAGTTTGCCAAGATCGTCGCACGATAGCTTTTCATTAACAGCAATTAACAATGATTTAACCATTTGAAATGATTCCTGTTTTCACCGAGACACCACCAGATTATGCCGAATTATTGCGCGTGAAAAGCACCTTTTAATTGGGGGGATGCGACGGGCAATACGGAGACTTTCTTCTAAGCTTGTAAGCGAAATCACAAAAAGGAGACGGACAACCATGAAACAAACCGTGGCTGCATATATAGCGAAAACGCTCGAACAGGCTGGCGTGAAACGTATCTGGGGCGTAACCGGCGATTCCCTGAACGGACTTAGCGACAGCCTCAACAAGATGAAGACTATCGAATGGATGCCCACCCGCCATGAAGAGGTTGCCGCCTTCGCCGCAGGCGCTGAAGCACAGCTAACGGGGGAACTGGCCGTGTGTGCGGGCTCGTGCGGTCCCGGCAACCTGCATCTGATCAACGGGCTGTTCGACTGTCACCGCAATCACGTGCCGGTGCTGGCGATTGCCGCCCATATCCCCTCTTCCGAAATCGGCAGCGGCTATTTTCAGGAGACGCATCCGCAGGAGCTGTTCCGTGAATGCAGCCACTATTGCGAGCTGGTTTCATCCCCGGAGCAGATCCCGCAGGTGCTGGCGATCGCCATGCGCAAGGCCGTGCTGAACCGCGGCGTTTCTGTGGTCGTCATCCCGGGAGACGTAGCCCTCAAGGCCGCGCCGGAAGGGGCCAGCACCCACTGGTATCACGCCCCACAGCCCGTGGTAACGCCTGCCGAAGAGGAGCTGAAAAAGCTGGCTCAGCTGCTGCGGTACTCCAGCAATATCGCCCTGATGTGCGGCAGCGGCTGCGCTGGCGCCCACAAGGAGCTGCTTGAATTTGCCGGTAAGCTGAAATCGCCGATTGTCCACGCCCTGCGCGGCAAAGAGCACGTCGAGTACGACAACCCTTACGACGTGGGGATGACCGGGCTGATCGGTTTCTCCAGCGGCTTCCACACCATGATGAACGCCGACACGCTGATCCTGCTCGGCACCCAGTTCCCGTATCGTCCGTTCTATCCGGCGGATGCCAAAATCATTCAGATTGATATCAACCCGGCCAGCATCGGCGCGCACAGCAAGGTCGATATGGCGCTGGTGGGCGACATCAAATCTACCCTTTCCGCCCTGCTGCCGCTGCTGGAAGAAAAAACGGACCGCAAGTTCCTTGATAAGGCCCTGAGTGACTATCGCGACGCCCGCAAGGGGCTGGACGACCTCGCCAAACCGAGCGACAAAGCCATTCACCCGCAGTATCTGGCGCAGCAGATCAGCCATTTCGCGGACGACGACGCCATCTTTACCTGCGACGTGGGCACGCCAACCGTCTGGGCGGCACGCTATCTGAAGATGAACGGCAAGCGCCGCCTGCTCGGCTCGTTTAACCACGGCTCGATGGCCAACGCCATGCCGCAGGCGCTGGGCGCAAAAGCGACGGCCCCGGAGCGTCAGGTGGTGGCGATGTGCGGCGACGGCGGGTTCAGCATGCTGATGGGGGATTTCCTGTCGGTGGTGCAGATGAAGCTCCCGCTGAAAATTGTGGTCTTCAACAACAGCGTGCTGGGCTTCGTGGCGATGGAGATGAAGGCCGGAGGCTACCTGACGGACGGCACCGAGCTGCACGACACCAACTTCGCGCGCATCGCCGAGGCCTGCGGCATCACCGGTATTCGCGTGGAGAAAGCCTCAGAGGTGGATGAAGCCCTGCAGCGCGCGTTTTCCATCGACGGTCCGGTGCTGGTGGATGTCGTCGTCGCCAAAGAAGAGCTGGCGATCCCGCCGCAGATCAAGCTGGAACAGGCCAAAGGCTTTAGCCTGTATATGCTGCGCGCCATCATCAGCGGGCGCGGCGATGAGGTGATCGAACTGGCAAAAACCAACTGGCTCAGGTAAAACATCTGGCATCGCCTTTTTAATAATAAGGACATGCCATGATCGATTTACGCAGTGATACCGTAACCCGCCCGAGCCGCGCCATGCTCGAAGAGATGATGGCCGCCCCGGTCGGGGACGACGTCTACGGCGATGACCCGACGGTCAACGAGCTGCAGCGCTACGCGGCTGAACTGAGCGGCAAGGAGGCCGCCCTGTTCCTGCCAACCGGTACGCAGGCTAACCTGGTGGCGCTCCTCAGCCACTGCGAGCGCGGTGAAGAGTATATCGTCGGCCAGGGCGCGCATAACTATCTGTATGAAGCAGGCGGTGCCGCCGTGCTCGGCAGCATTCAGCCGCAGCCGATTGACGCCGCGCCGGACGGCTCCCTGCCGCTCGATAAGGTCGCGGCGAAAATCAAAGCTGACGATATTCACTTCGCCCGCACCCGGCTGCTCAGCCTCGAAAACACCCACAACGGCAAAGTGCTGCCGCGCGAATACCTGAAAGCAGCGTGGGAATTCACCCGCGAGCGCGGGCTCGGCCTGCACGTTGACGGCGCGCGTATCTTTAACGCCATCGTGGAGTATGGCTGCGAGCTGAAAGAGATTGCGCAATACTGCGACTCGTTCACCATCTGCCTCTCTAAAGGTCTGGGCACGCCGGTGGGCTCTCTGCTGGTGGGCAACGCGGACTACATCAAGCGCGCCAACCGCTGGCGCAAAATGACCGGCGGCGGCATGCGTCAGGCGGGTATTCTGGCGGCGGCCGGGCTGTATGCCCTGAAAAACAACGTGGCGCGCCTGAAGGACGATCACGACAACGCCGCGTGGATGGCTACGCAGCTGCGCGAAATTGGCGCCGACGTGATGCGCCACGACACCAACATGCTGTTTGTTCGCGTGGGCGATGATCGCGCCGCCGCGCTGGGCGAATTTATGAAATCACGTGGCGTGCTGATCAACGCCTCACCTGTCGTGCGCCTGGTTATGCATCTCGACGTGAGCCGCGAACAGCTGGCGGACGTGGTGAAACACTGGCAGGCGTTTTTACAGCGATAAGGAGCATCACGTGCCGCAACGCATTCTGGTGCTCGGCGCCAGCGGGTATATCGGTCAGCATCTCACCGCGGCGTTAAGCCAGCAGGGACACCGGGTGCTGGCAGCGGCACGCAACACCGAACGCCTGCAAAAACTCAGCTTGCCCGGCGTCACCTGCCACAGCGTTGACCTCAACTGGCCGAAGGAACTTCCCGCGCTGCTGGAAGGGGTCGACACGCTTTACTACCTGGTGCACAGCATGGGCGAAGGCGGGGATTTTATCGCCCACGAGCGTCAGGTGGCGATGAACGTCCGCGATGCCCTGCTGCAAACCCCGGTGAAGCAGGTCATTTTTTTAAGCTCGCTCCAGGCGCCTGAACACGAGCAGTCCGATCACCTGCGCGCCCGCCAGCTGACGGCTGAAACCCTGCTCGGGGCGAATATCCCCGTCACCGAACTGCGCGCCGGGATCATCGTCGGTGCAGGCTCCGCCGCCTTCGAAGTGATGCGCGATATGGTCTACAACCTGCCGGTACTCACGCCGCCGCGCTGGGTGCGCTCGCGCACCACGCCGATTGCGCTGGAGAATTTACTGCATTATCTGGTGGCCCTGCTGGATCACCCGGCGGAGCAACACCGCGTGCTGGAGGCGGCAGGCCCTGAAGTGCTGAGCTATCAGGAGCAGTTCGAACATTTCATGCGCGTCAGCGGCCGCCGCCGCTGGCTGATCCCCATCCCCTTCCCGACCCGCTGGATTTCGGTGTGGTTTTTGAATGTGATCACCTCGGTGCCGCCGACGACCGCCAAAGCGCTGATCCAGGGACTCAAACACGATTTACTGGCGGACGATCGCGCGCTGCGGGCACTCATTCCCCAGGATCTGATCCGCTTTGACGATGCCGTGCGCAATACGCTGAAAGAGGAAGAGCAGCTGGTGAACTCCAGCGACTGGGGCTACGACGCCCAGGCCTTTGCCCGCTGGCGGCCGGAGTACGGCTATTACCCGAAACAGGCGGGTTGCACGGTGAAGACTTCCGCCAGCCTTGCAGATCTGTGGGAGGTCGTGAACCAGATTGGCGGCAAAGACGGTTATTTCTTCGGTAATATCCTCTGGCAAACGCGCGGGGCAATGGATCTGCTGGTGGGGCACAGGCTGGCAAAAGGCCGCCCGGCACGCCCGTATCTTGAGGTGGGCGATGCGGTCGACAGCTGGAAGGTCATCATCGTCGAGCCGGAAAAACAGCTGGCGATGCTGTTCGGCATGAAAGCCCCGGGGCTGGGCCGGCTCTGCTTTACCCTGAAAGACAAAGGCGATTGTCGTGAACTGGACGTCCGCGCCTGGTGGCATCCCCACGGAATGCCGGGTCTGTTCTACTGGCTGTTGATGATCCCCGCCCACCTGTTTATCTTCCGCGGGATGGCAAAGCGGATTGCGCAACGGGCAGAACAAAAGACGGAAAAGATCTAAATAAAACTCTCTTTCTTTCACCTTTCCCATTGCATAGCGCCGTAATTCACGAAAGAATGCGCACGAAATTCTTTTCAACACAGTGGATTGATATGAAGGTACTGGTTACCGGGGCGACCAGCGGCTTAGGCCGAAATGCGGTCGAATTTCTGCGCAACAAGGGCATCAGCGTCAGGGCTACCGGTCGCAACGAAGCGATGGGAAAACTGCTGCAAAAAATGGGCGCGGAGTTCGTCCATGCTGACCTGACGGAGCTGGTTTCCTCTCAGGCGAAAGTGATGCTCGCCGGTATCGACACGCTGTGGCACTGCTCCAGTTTCACCTCCCCGTGGGGTACCCAGGAAGCCTTCGATCTCGCCAACGTGCGGGCAACCCGCCGTCTGGGCGAATGGGCCGTCGCCTGGGGCGTGCGCAACTTTATTCATATCTCGTCACCGTCGCTCTATTTTGACTATCACCACCATCGTGACGTGCAGGAAGATTTCCGCCCTGCTCGCTTTGCCTGTGAATTTGCCCGCAGCAAGGCGGCCAGCGAAGAGGTGATCGACCTGCTGGCACAGTCGAACCCGCATACCCGTTTTACGGTCTTACGGCCGCAGAGCCTGTTCGGGCCGCACGACAAAGTGTTTATTCCGCGCCTGGCGCAGATGATGCACCACTACGGCAGCGTGCTGCTGCCGCGCGGCGGCGATGCGCTTGTGGATATGACCTATTACGAAAACGCCGTCCATGCCATGTGGCTGGCAAGCCAGCCGGACTGCGATAAGCTGATCTCCGGTCGGGCCTACAACATCACGAACGGCGAACCCTGCACGCTGCGCAGCATTGTGCAGCGCTTAATTGACGAGCTGCAGATCGACTGCCGCATCCGTTCAGTTCCTTACCCGATGCTGGATATGATTGCCCGCAGCATGGAGCGTTTTGGCAGTAAATCGGCCAAAGAGCCTGCGCTGACGCATTACGGCGTATCAAAGCTTAATTTTGATTTCACGCTGGATATTTCGCGGGCGGAGAACGAGCTTGGGTATAAACCGGTTGTGACGCTGGATGAAGGGATTACGCGTACGGCGGCGTGGCTGCGGGATCACGGGAAGCTCCATCGGTAGATCGGGTCCTGCCTTTTTACGATGAGAAAAAAACGGCAACCCGAAGGTTGCCGTTTGTCATTTTGCTGATTAGAGCGCAGTCCACGCGTCCTGCCATGCAATCCCTTTACCTGGCTCGTAGTAGGATGGCGCGTTATTGCACCAGCCGCTGTACGGATAAGGTTTGCACTGGAACAGCTGGCCGCGGTTGTTAACGATATCGCCTGCTTTCCATTTAGTTTTGGAAGTCCAGGTCGGGTAAGTCCCGGTCTGGCCGCCGTTGGTCTGCTTAGCCTGTACGTTCAGCGTATAGGTTGTGGTGCTGCTCAGCTCGCCGTCACTGACGGTAAGGTTGATCGGGTACTGCGTCGCCGCCGCCACTTCCGGTGCATTGAACGTAATAATCGCTTTATCATCGCCGCTTACGGTCTGGCCGTTCGGAGCCGTCCAGGTATAAGTCAGGTGGTTACCGTCTTCGTCAGTCGAGCCAGACGCGTTCAGAGAAACAGATTTACCCGCTTCAACCGCCCCCACCGGACCGGCGATTTTTGCTACCGGCGCATGGTTTACCGGCGCTGGCGTATTATCCTCCGGAGCCGGGGTGTTATCGTCCGGCACCGGCGTGGTATTGCCTTCGTCCGTTGGGTCGACAGGGGTTGGCGTCGGGGCTGGCGTGACGCTACCGCCGTCGGAAGTGCCGTCTTCACCCACCACGTTGACGTTGAAGTAATGCTTCACGCATTTGGTGTAGTCACCCTCTTTAAAGGCGCTGAATGGCGTCTGGTAACCCACCAGCTGGCAAGAGTAGGTCTGGCCTGACGGGGTATCCGCGCTCCATCCCCAGTCCTGTTCCCAGTAGATCTTCAGCGCGCCGGCACCGCCTTCGTCGAACTGCTTCATGTTGGCGCAGCCAAGCACTTCGTTAGACGGAACAGGCACTTTCAGGTAGTTGGCGAACTCTTTGTAGTATTTGATACGGTTTTGAGACTGGGCGATCTCTGTCGGACCACCGCACTCCACGCCGCCGTTGATGATCTGCGTGGTCACGCCGAAGCCCGGTACCAGACCATTCGCCTTATCGTGATCGTTCGGCTGCCAGGTGCCGTCGATAACCTGCAGCATGCTCGGTTTTGGCGGCTGCGGGTAGGCGAAGAAGAAGATCGCGGAAGCAAGGTTCAGCCAGGTGTCCGCCACCAGCTCAGGTTTGTCCAGCAGCACACGGACGTCGCCGTACATCGCTTCAGAGAACGGGCCGTAGTTGTAGTTATAGGAGAGCTGTTTCGCACCGCGACCAAAGTAGCTAACGAAATCACCATCTTTGTCTTTACCGCACGGCCAGGTCTGCCCCTGCCAGACATCCGGGTTACATTCGCCGTTATAGCCACCCTTCTGACCTTCGCTCCAGCCCATCTCACGCACGTAAACCAGCGCCTGACGCCACTCGGCTTCCGGACGCCAGGACTCGTGGCCGCCGGTTTCCTGCGCAAAGTGCGCGAACATGGTTGCCAGAGACTTACGGCAGATGGCATCGCTGTTACGACCATCGGTATAGGTCTGGCACAGCGCCGGGAATTTACCGACCGCTTTCAGGAAGTTGCTGTAGGTATATTCCGGCGCACGCAGTGGGAAGAGGTAATCCCAGTCGCTGGCCTTGATGATCCCTTCCACGCGCTTGACGTTTTCCGGGTTCGTCGATTTACCCGGCTCAATTTGTTCCACCAGGCTGTTGTCCAGCGTGCGGATGGTTGACTTCACTGAAGCCATCAGCGGGAAGTTGGTCAACTCCTGCTCTTTCTTCTGCAGATCGCTGGCCTTAACGGTGTAAGGTTCGCTGCTGGCCTGCAGCTGGGTTGCCTGAGCCATAAACGGTGCAACACATGCGCCCGCAATAAGAACACTGAGTAATGTTCTTTTATTCATGTCAATGGTCCTCTTAATTATATTAAGGGTATATAAAATTAATTTGTTTCGCGGTTTATTTATTAATCATTTAATAAATAAACCAGGGAGCAGTTTTCGTTTTATGAAGAACACCAGTCGGTACTCTTCAAAAAACAAAAATCAATAATAATAACGGTTACGGGTGCTACGTTTTAACTTCTGGTATTTATTCCAGACCTTACGGGCATAGACCATGCGCTGCGGGTAATTCTCTTTTTTCAGACCCGCGTTATAGGCGCCGACCGCCTCCCAGTTATAGCCATAAACTTTAATCATTCCGGATAAAATCGATGCGCCAACCATAATCGAGGTGCAGGGCTCGGTAATTAGCCGGTACTCATTAATGCCTTTTCGCTCCAGCTCGGAAAAATGTGAACTGTTAATCTGCATCAGGCCGACATCACGCGTGCCATCATTATTCTGTCCAATCGCATTGGGATTCATTCCCGATTCAACATTAGCAATGGCATACAACAGATAAGGATCCACATGGTAATAACTGGCGGCTTTATCCCAGCAGTTGGCAAAGACGCTATGACTTATTATCAGCAACAATAAAAATAACGTTTTCATTTTCAGTCCGGCTCTTTTTCATTGTCTCCTTACGCGCTTATTACTCTGTTTCCTGATTTACGGTCCACGTCCGTCACGGGACGTGGACCGTGATGGCGGGCAAGTTCCTTACCCGCATCGTTATGGCAGTGACTTACTGGCAGTCAGTCGCAGGGCCTTTTTTCACCCATACATCGCTGCTACCGGGTTTATCACCCTTCGTCCACCATTTCGCGGTGTAGGTGTAACCGTTGTAGGTAGTGGTGTCGCCGCCGTTATAGACCACGTCGGAGCGCCAGTTGAATTTCACCTGACTTACCAGCTCCCATGCATCCACACCGAAGCCCGGCTGGTTGCCCTGAGTCCAGTATTTTGCTTTCTAGACCAGGTTGTCGAAGCTGACGGTATTGCCCGCGTTGTAAACCTTGCTTGCGCTCCAGGCAGCGTATTTACTGGCGTTGGCGTCAACAGGCTTATCGCAGCTATTGGTGGCAGAACCTTCGTCAGACGGCGTATTGCCTTCATCAGATGGGGTGTTACCTTCGTCAGACGGGGTGTTGCCTTCATCGGAAGGGGTATTGCCCTCGTCAGACGGGGTTTCCGCCGCTTTAGGCGTTACCGTCACCTGTACGTTAGTCTGTACGCTGGACTTGCCATCGCTTACCACCACGGTCAGCGTGTAAGTAGATTCGGTGTCCACGTCCGGCGCGGTGATGTTCAGGTTCGCGGTGTCTGCGCCTGTGGCCTGCATATTCGCAGGAACGCTCCAGGAGTAGGTCAGCGCGTCGCCATCAGGATCGTTAGCCTGAGCGTGCAGAGAGTAGCTCTGGCCCGCTTCCAGCGTCACGGCTTCCATCTGGTTCACGACCGGCGCCTGGTTTGCTTTCGGCGCTTTGTTCACGACCTGTACGTCAGCGGTGCTGCTCAACCCTTTCGCGTCAGTGACCGTCAGGCGGAACGCCAGAGTCTGGTTACTGGTGACAGCGGCAACGTTGAAGGTCGCTTTCGCTTTGGTGCTGTTGGTGATGGTCACCGACGGGCCAGAGATCTGCGTCCACTTGTAGGTGATGGCATCGCCATCCGGATCGGTGGAAGCCGAGCCGTCCAGGGTCACCGTCGCCGGACCGGTTACGCTCTGGTCAGCGGATGTCGCCACCGGCGCATGGTTGGTCACCACCGGATCAACCGGCGCAGCGCCGCCGCCTGTCAGGCTTTCATTCATCGCGTTCAGAATGTCTCCGGTATCGGAGTCGATAGACCAGGCAAACAGACCGCCCAGGTTTTTCGCCAGCACATACTGACCTTTCGCCGTTGCAGAACGCGCATCTTCATAGGTGATCAGATCGCCGGTGGTTTTGTTAAACAGATACGGCGCTTCAGCGGTAGCATCATAGTTGTATTCCCAGCCCGCTTTACCTTTGTACTCGTTAACGATCTGACGATAGTCAACCACGCCCGGTTCCCAGGTCCCTTTCACCATGCCCGTTGCCGTGCCGGTGAACGGGTTGTTATTGCTGTAACCGTGAACGCCGGTCCAGCCGCGACCATACATGGCCGTCCCCACGACGATTTTGCCGGGCTGTACACCCTGCGCCAGCAGCGCATTCACGCCGTTTTCGGTGGTGTAATTGGTATCCGGTTTGTTTGCCGGCGCACGCAGTGCCGCCTGGTGACCCAGATCGGTGTTGCTCCAGCCGCCGTAGAAGTCGTAGCTCATCAGGAAGATGTGATCTATGTACTGCTGGGCAGTGGTGTAATCAACGTCTTCAATTTTGTCGCTGCCTGAACCGATTGCTGAAGTCAGCTCAAAGGTACGGCCGGTTTCGGCTGACAGTTCATTCATCATGGCGCGCAGTTCGCGCATCAGTGCGGTATACGTCTCTTTATCCTGCTGCGGGTTGCCCAGCGTTTCGTTCTGACCGCCGCCGCCCGGGAATTCCCAGTCGATGTCCACACCGTCGAAGAATTTCCAGGTTTTCAGGAAATCTTTCACAGAAGCCACAAAGCGATCGCGGATCGCTTTGTCATGCATTTTGAAGAACGGATCGGAGAGGGTCCAACCGCCGATAGACGGCAGCACTTTCAGCCCTGGATTGGCTTTCTTCATTGCCATCAGCTGGCCGAAGTTTCCTTTGTAGGGCTCGTCCCAGCTGTCGAGGCCAGTCCGGGATTCCTGCAGTGCGGCCCACGGGTCGTGAATCGCCACCTGGAAGTCCTGACGGCCCGCACAGGCGCGTTTCAGCGCTTCGAAGCTGTTACCGCCTTCGATAGTTTTCAGGCTGTCGTTGATGCCATCGCCGCCGCAGATTGGAATGAAGCCATACAGAATGTGGTTAAGGTTAGCTGCCGGGATTTTATCCACCGGGAATTTACGGTCATAAACGCCCCACTCAGGGAAATAGGCACCGACCACTTTATCGGTGTGCTTAGAGAGGGTTTTATTATTTTCCTGCATGGTGGTGTTAAGCGGCAGCAGATGGCTACCGTCGGTATCCGCGACGATAATCAGTTTGCTGGCGCTGGTGCTGCACCCGCTGGCATTGCAGAGTTCAACCGTTTCCTGATAGCGGCCGCCTTTGGTCACTTTAAATGTTGCCGTGCCGGACATGCTGCCTGCACCGGTCCAGACGGTTTTGCCGTCGAGCAGCACTTTCGCTGAAGTTGGGGCCGCGCCGCTCCAGACATCCCACTGCACTTTAACATCGGCGCCATCATGGACTTTGACGAGGCTGTTGTAAGCAGTAGCAGACTGATCGACTTCGACAATGGCAAATTTATCATTACCGCTGGCGATAGTTGCTTTACCCGGCACGGCTGCGAACACCGGGCTTGCAGCCGCTGCAACGAAGAGTGCCAGATATTTAGGCTTCAGAAATTTCATTATTTGATCCTGATAATACGATTTGTGAAATTAAATACCCATGCTTTTCCATTAAACATGGACGAACGTTATTTACTGATAAATTAATCGTGAACGTTTCTGGTTCGCGAAAGACCTTTTTATAATTGTGCTGTACCTTCCTCCACTCATAAAACCTTCGGCAAATGTTTTATTGCGGAGAGAAGAATACAGCGGGGAATTTATTTTATCCTTTCATTCCCCCGATGAAAAAACTTCAAAAAAAACTTGACTGCATTATTTAAAAGATGAGATGTGGAATTTGCGCGATAAATACAACCAGCCCGGAAAAAGCAATATATGGACCAAAGGAAATAAGGTTATTTTTATTCTCAAAGGGCTTTAACAGGCAATGCATGATAATGCCCCCCAGCGCTGCGATCAGCACAATAGAGGGTAACGCTTGCCAGCCGCACCAGGCGCCCAGCGCCGCCAGCAGCTTAAAATCACCATAGCCTAATCCTTCCCGCCCGGTCAGCAGGCGGAATGCCCAGTAAACCAGCCAGAGCGACAGATATCCCGCCACCGCGCCGTAGATAGCATCGGTCAGCGGTAGCGTACGGAACAGGGCATGAAACATCAGCCCCGTCCACAGCAGCGGCTGGGTCAGGCAGTCCGGCAGCAGCATATGACGCGCGTCGATCACCACCAGCGGCAGCAGCAGACTCCACATCAACCACAGCGCGATCAGCGCCGAAAACGAGGGTGCCAGCGCGGCGCTGGCGGCAAAGAAGAGAGCGCTACAGACTTCCACCAGCAGCAGTCGCAGCGGAATCGCGCTATGGCAGTGGCGGCAGCGGCCGCGCAGCGCACACCAGCTAATGATGGGAATATTTTCCCACGCGCTCAGGGCGTGGCGGCAATCCGGGCAGTGAGAGGCGGGAAACAGCAGATTGCCTGCCCCCTCTTCTTCCATTACCAGCGGCGGAATACGCTCCGCCACTACGCCCAGGAAACTGCCGAGGATCGCGCCCAGCGCTCCGCTCATCACGCACAGACCCGGCAGATTCGCCTGCTGCAACAGCATTAGCGGGTTCATGCGCTTTTCGCCCAGCTCAGCGTAATATGCGCTTTCACGTCACTCTGACGATCCACCGGCGTTAACGCGAGTTTCTCCAGATGGATACCGGAAGAGACGTTCATCTCACGCAGCCAGTTTTGCAGGGCAGAAACGTTGACGCGCTCGACATCAAAGGTCAGCGACTGCTCTTGCTGACGCACGTCTGTCAACGCGACGTGCACGACTTTGGCACTTTCCTCCACCACGCTGCGCGGGTTCGGGGTATTGACGATTCTGGACTGGAGATGGTTTTTATCAATTTCCTGGCGCATCCAGTTCAGCGTCTGCTTTTGCTTAAATAACACGGCCTCGTTATTTTTTATTAAAGTATCGAGCGGCATCATCGCGCCGTAATAAACCATCGCACAGCAGAGTGCCCCGCCGCAGAGTTTAAATAAATTACGCTCGCGTGGACTGTAATTTTGCCAGCGGTTTTTTAACTGGGCTATTTGCGTTTTCATTTATAGCTCCCGGTAATAATGGCCGTATAAGGCGCCTCGCCGGAAATCGGCTGCATCGTAAATTCAAAGGTTTCGGCGCTACGGGCGACAAAATCCTGCAGGGTCTGTTTATCCATGGATTTCACATTCAGCGTCAGCTGATTTTGCGTTTCGTCATATTCCACGTTGTTGATCTCCAGAGACGGCAATGACTGCCTGATTTGATTCAGCGCTTCGAGCTGCAGGAAGACCCCTTTCTTCGCCTTGCTGATATTTTGCCCGACGTAGTACTTCAGGTTGCTGGTATGGCGCAGGGTCGGGAAATAGTGCTGCGCTACGGTGGTCATCTCCCGGTGGATCTCGTTTTGCTGATGAGTGAGCATCCACGCCATACCAACGCGGGGGCCGATCAGCAGGCCGACGCAAAGCAGCGCCGCCGCCGCGAGGGCCTTTTTCGCGTGGCGAAAACGCGGGCCGCTGGCGCTGCGCCCGGAAAACTCCCCGTGCAGCATGTTGACACGACAGCCCTGCCACTGGGGCTGGATCAGCACCAGCGGATGCTGCCACGCCAGCCGTTCATCCACCTGTACCTCCTGCGGCACATCGCCGTAGCAGCACACCTCACCCGCCGGGCATTTACTCAACAGCAGCGGCAGCAGAACCGTATCGGCTTCGCCAGCGCTGCCGGGGGAAAAACGCAGCCAGTAGCTCTCCTCCAGGCTCACCAGCGTAGTGCCCCCTTCGCTCACCGGCAGCAGCCAGGCATCCGGCAGCGCCTGGACCACCGTGAGCCCCGCCTGAGCGAACAGCTCAAGCCAGTGGCGCAGACGTTCAGCGTCGATGGCCACGGCATCCACCTCCGGTCCCTTTTTGTTCAGCACCGTCCAGTGCAGCGTCTCCACCTCGCCGAGCAGCGTCTCTTCCGCCATCCACGAGAACTGCGCCGTCTGGGCGGAAAGCCCTTTTTTCGGCAGGGTAAAATGACGAAAGATCGTCTCGCTCGCCGGCAGCAGCAGGCACACCTGCTGAGAAAGAGGGTGGCAGGAAAGTTCGCTCAGTGCGCTCCAGCCCGTCAGATATTCCACCCGATCGTTACCGGATTCACACCACCAGATTTTGCCGTCCTCACGGATGTCAGGACGAATAAAAAGCACCTTTTTCATTATCTTCTACTTATCTTATTCAACCATTCGGTAGCGGCGTTGCCAGGTCACGACCTTGCCAGCCTCACTGTCAACGTGAAGCTGGCTGACGACGCGCAGCGTTAAATCATCGGTATTGCCGGTGGTATCCACCCGAAAATAGCGACTGTTGACCGCAACCCTGTCCTGGATCTGCGCCAGGATATCTTTGGTCTGCGGATAGTTGCTCTCCAGCACTTTGCTGAATGCCTCCAGCGACGCCCACCCCTCCTCCGGGCGTGAATCGATCAGGCGGGCAGCGTCGTCCGTGTTTAACACGCCGGTAAAAACCGCCGCCAGCAGCGGCGCCTGTTCGCGTGTTAAGGTATTCACATTTATGGTGCCATCCGTATCCGGCAAGGCGCACAGCAGCTTGCTGACCTTCGGCCACGCTGCCTGCGGAAAGGCGGGCAGCAGTCTGATTTCGTTGATGGTGCGCATCATTTGATTCGCCGGACCGCGGGCGGGCGTCACGCTCGCCCAGCCATCAGCCTCCTGGCCCTGTTTCTCCGTCACGTCGTCGGCGTCAAGATAATCCACCAGCTGCTGGTAAATCTCTTCTGCCGCCAGCGTACCGACGCCACTTTCAGCCAGCAGTTGTTCGATAATCTGCTCTTTGACCGGTTTTTCCGGCAGCGCAGTTGGATCGGCCGGGGCCGCTGGCGCCGCGTCACCGGCCAGCAGACTATTGACGTTAAAGCAGGTCCGGGCATCCTCCACCTGACTCACCACGGTGTAATTATCCCCGTGGGTTTCCAGCGGCTGCGCCCAGTCACCTTGCGGCGACAGCCCCGCCCCTTCTGAACTGGCCGCTTTCTGCAACACGTTTTCCAGTACCTTCTGTTGACGGGCAATGGCCCAGCGCAGCGTCTGCTGGCTGACCTGATAATGCGTTTTTTGCAGGTGGCGGCAGAACTGCTGACTGATTTTCGCCGCCAGGGCGGACATCATCACCAGCAGGATCAGCACCACCAGCAGCGCCACGCCACGCTCTTTTCGCGCTGTTTTGCCGCTCATGAACTCACTCCTGGCTCTGCTGCAGTATCGGGCTGCGGGGTTGTTACGGGCTGGGCCGCATTCTCCGCAGCCGGCTGCGCCGGGTCCGCATTCGTCTCTTTTGGCGCGGTCTGGAGCTCAGGCATATCGCCGGGAGTGAGAAAAACCCAGCGCCAGGTTTCGCCGTTTTCCATGGTCAGATTCAGCTCAACGCCATCAGGCTGATGGCCGATGTCGGTCCATTTTTCCTGCCAGCCTTCGTGCCAGAAGCGCCATTTCATCTCTTTCACATCGCTCAGAATCGGCACTTCTTCCGGCTGCGCGCTGGCGGGACCGTCGATAGCAGCCCAGACGTTGCGCCACAGGCGCTTGTCCTTTAACGTCCAGCGCACCCGCTCCAGCTGCACCTGGCCGCTGATGCCGTTCAGGGTTGTCATTTCCACACCATTCTGCTGCTGGACGAACACCTCGCCGCTGTTGCGCGGCGCGCGCGCCTGCTGCTGATAAAAATCACGCGAGAGAAGGTTGTACGTGCGCTGAAGCGCCGTCACTTTTGTCGCCGCCTCGTCGCTGGCCGTCGAGGTGCGCATCGCGCCGTCGAGAGTTTGCCAGGCGAGAATGCTGATCACCGCGAAGATGGCCAGCGCAATCATAATTTCCAGCAGGGTAAAGCCCTGCTGACGCTGCACCTTACTCACGATCCACCTCCGGTTCGGCGAGCTGAAGCGCCACCACCGGTTGCGCATCGCTTGCTTCGCTGTAAACCCGTACCTCATCGGCAAAGGTATTGTCGGCGGTTTTCACCCGCTGGATATGCCAGGTCCAGGTTTGTCCGCCCATGGTTTCGGTGCCCACCTGCTCGGCGTCCGGGAAATCGGTCTGAGCCAGCTGCGCTTGCGCCAGCTGATTTTCCGCCACCCAGCCCGCCTGCAGCGTTTCCGACAGGCTGTGGGTAAAGCGCACGTTCAGGGTGACGGAGTTCATCAGCGCCAGCGCCGCGGTGGAGAAAATCACCAGCGCCACCATCACTTCCAGCAGGGTCATCCCCTGCTCTTTTGTCTTGCGTTTAGTCATCGCTTTCCACCATCACGGGAACAGAGCCCTGTGACGTCACGCGAAAGCGCTGCTTTTTATCCAGGCTTTCGAGGCTGAGCGTGAAGCGGCTAAGCTCGCCGTCAGGCAAAAAAATGATTTGCGGTTCATCGTCCAGCGTGGCCGCCAGCGTTCGCGATGAGAGGGAGACATGCATCTCCTCAGGAAACTCACCGCGGGTGGCGATCCGCCCCGACTTTAGCGGTGCCCAGTGACGTTCCCCGTTATTTCCAACCTGCGTCACCAGTTCAAATTCTGACGAGGTCATCACCAGCCCGACAATATTTCCGTCCATTACCGCACGGTCAGAACCATATTCAACGAGGGATTTTAGCTGCTGACCAAATGTATCTGCGCCGCTGCGTGATGGAATGGTGGTGACCACCATCATGGCGCTCAGGGCGAATATCACCAGCGCCACGATAATTTCCAGCAGGGTAAATCCACGTTGCTTATTCATTACTTATCTTTTTTATCAAAAGACCAGTTGCTGATATCGTCGGCAGTATTAGCTTCTGCATCCGGACCGGCTGAGAAAATATCGACAGCGCCATGCTCACCCGGGCTAACCAGAATATAGTCATTGCCCCATGGATCCTGCGGCAGGCGGCGAATATAGCCATCGTCACGGTAGCCTTTCGGAATGGGCGCAATTTCAGGTTTGGTCACCAGCGCCTGCAGCCCCTGCTCGGTGGTCGGATAGCGATGGTTGTCGAGTTTGTACATATCCAGCGAACCTTCCAGCGCCACAATATCGCTGGTCGCTTTCTGAATATCGGCTTTTTCTTTATTGCCCATTAAATTAGGCACGACCATACTGGCCAGCACGCCGAGAATAACGATAACTACCATTAATTCGAGCAGCGTGAACCCCGCCTGACGCTTCAGGCTATTTTTTTTCAAAGACATGATTAACCCACCATATTATTAAGTTGAAGAAGCGGTTGTAATATTGAAAGAACGATAAATAAAACAACGGTCGCCATAGTTACTACCAGTGCCGGTTCAAATACCGACAGCGTTAACGTAATTCGATGCTGTAATGCAGATTCCTGGTTTTCCGCCGCACGATCCATCAACGAGCCCAGCTCGCCGCTCTCCTCCCCGGAGGCCACCATGTAGAGCATGGTGGGTGGGAAAATTCTCGCCTGTTCCAGCGCGTTGTAGAGGGATGCACCCTGGCGCACGGTGTCCGCCGCCTGCTCAAGCACCTGCCGGGCATAGAGGTTTTCAATCCCGTCCATCGCGATGTACATCCCCTCCAGCAGCGGAACGCTGCTCGCCTGCAAAATACTCAGCGTACGGATGTAGCGCGCGCTGTTGATGGCGCAGACCAGTTTTTTCAGCGGTGACTTTAGCAACAGCCACCGATGATAAACAAATCGGTTCTTTTCTACTTTTATCCAAAATTTAAAGCTCGCCGACGTCCCGAACAGGCCGCCGGCGATAACGATGCCCCAGGCCTGTAAAAAGTCGCTCACCGCAATCAGCGTGCGGGTGGTCACCGGCAACTCTTGTTTCATGTGGGTGAACTGGTCGATGACCTGCGGCACCACGGCGACCAGCAGAATAGAGATCACCGCGATCGCCACCACCGTCAGGGTGATGGGGTAGACCATCGCCTGAGTGAGCTTGCTTTTCATCTTCTGGCGCTGCTCGTTGTACTCGGCGAGCTTTTCCAGCACGCCACCGAGATGACCGGTCTTTTCACCAGCCATCACCAGGGTGCAGTAGAGCTTGTCGAAGCTGCGCGGAAACAGGCTGAAAGCGTCGAACAGCGTGTGACCTTCCACAATCTTGTCGCGGATCTCGCTCACCATCGCCGCCAGGGTTTTATCTTCCGTCTGCTTCGCAATCGCCTTCAGCGCACTCTCCAGCGGCAGCGCGGCATTGACCAGCGTCGCGAGCTGTCGGGTAAACATCGACAGCACCGGAATCGACAGTTTTGCCCCTTTACGGGCGTTTTTTCCCGCCGACGGATCGCTGGTCGGCGCAATGTTCACTGGCATCAGCTTCTGTTCGCGCAGCATCTGGCGCACCTGCTTTGGCCCTTCGGCCTGCAGGGTGCCGCGCTGGGTTTTCCCCGCGGCGTCCGTCGCGGACCACGCATACCAGGCCATTACGCATCCCCCCACGCTCGGCGGTGACACGCATCACCTCTTCCAGCGAGGTCACGCCGGAGATCACCTTCAGCAGACCGTTTTCACGCAGGCTGTAGGCCTCTTTGAAAAGCTGCGTTTCGATGGACATCTCATCTTTGTCTTCATGGATCGCACGCCGCATGGCGCTATCGACCACCAGAAATTCATGGATGCCTGCGCGTCCCTGGTAGCCGCTCTGGCGACACTGTTCACAGCCCACGGCGCGATAAATCGCTTTCGGCGGCGTTTCCATAAAGGTGAACAGCGCTTTCTCATTGTCATCCAGCGGACTGGTCGTGCGACAGTGCGGACACAGCCGACGCACCAGACGCTGGGCAATGACGCCAAGCAGCGACGAACCAATTAAAAATGACTCCAGCCCCATATCACGCAGACGGGTAATGGCGCCCGCGGCGCTGTTGGTGTGCAGCGTGGACATCACCAGGTGACCGGTGAGCGAGGCCTGTACCGCGATTTGCGCGGTTTCACCGTCACGAATTTCCCCGATCATCACCACGTCCGGGTCCTGGCGCAGAATGGCGCGCAGTCCGCGCGCAAAGGTCATGTCCACGCGCGGGTTGACCTGGGTCTGCCCGACCCCTTCAAGTTCATACTCGATCGGATCTTCCACGGTCAGAATGTTGCGTTCATGGCCGTTAAGCGCCGACAGCAGCGCGTACAGGGTGGTACTTTTCCCCGAACCGGTCGGGCCGGTCACCAGGATGATACCGTGCGGACGTTCAATCAGTCCCTTTAACTTCACCAGCTCTTCGTCAATCAGACCGAGCTTGTTGATGTCCGGCTTAAGGTTGCTTTTGTCCAGCAGACGCATCACCACGCGTTCGCCGTACTGAGACGGGATAGTGGAGACACGCACGTCAATCGCCTTACGACCAATGCGCAGCGAGATACGACCGTCCTGGGGGAGACGTTTTTCGGCGATGTCCAGTTTGGACATCACTTTGATACGCGACACCAGCAGCGGTGCGAGCTTGCGCGCCGGCTGCAGCACCGGACGCAGCACGCCGTCAACGCGAAAACGAATGCTAAGGGTGCGCTCGAAGGTCTCGATATGAATATCGGAGGCCCCCTCTTTCACCGCTTCGCCCATAATGGCGTTGATCAGGCGGATCACCGGCGAGTTCTCGTCGTTATCCAGCAGATCTTCGTTGTCAGGGATCTCCTCGGTTAACGCCATCAGGTCAATATCGGCGTCCATGTCGTCCACCAGCTGCTGCGAGACGCCGCTGTTCTGCTGCCAGATGTTGGTCAGCAGTTCGTCAAACGCTTCCGCCGTCAAGATCGTCGGGGCATAGGAGCGCCCCAGCACGCGGCGCATCTCCAGCAGGGCATACGCCTGCGCATCCTCGCGGATATACACCTCGTCGTTATAGAACAGGACCCCGTTCTCTTTCGCCCAGGTGCTGGTACAGAGCGCATTACTCATCTCGGTCATGTCGCTTGCGCCTTATTCTTTAAACGGATTGCGGGACGACACCGGCGCACTGGCGCTCACCGGCGCGGCGCGGCTCTGGGCCGGATAGGCTGGCAACATCGGCGAATCAGCATTCTCTACGATGCCCAGCTTGTGCTCTTCCATACGCTGCTGCTGACGCGCCTGGATCTGCTCATATTTCTCTTTCGAGGCCGCGCCGTAGTTGTCGTCGTCGCGCAGTACGGTGGTGTGGATAAACACCATCAGGTTACGCTTGGCGCTGTCCTGGGAGGTATAGCGGAACAACTGACCCACCACCGGAATATCGCCCAACAACGGCACTTTCGAGACCGACTGTTTGGTGACGTTTTCCATCAACCCCCCCAGCACCACCGTCTGCCCGCTGTGGACCATCACTTCGTTGTTGATGGTGCGGGTGTTGAACGTTGGGCCCAGGCTGGCATCGGCCGTCGAAGTGTTATCCACGCTAGAAACTTCCTGCTCGATCTTCAGATGGATCATGTCGCCATCGTTGATCTGCGGTACGATTTTCAGCTTCGTACCGACGGTTTTACGTTCCACCGAGTTAAAGACGTTATCGCCGCTGGTGGTCTGTGAACCGGAGAGGACCGGAACATCCTGACCGACGTTGAACGACGCCTCTTTGTTATCCAGCGTCACCACGCTCGGTGTCGACAGAATGTCGTTTTTGCCGTTAGTGGACAGCGCCGTCATCAGCGCGCCAAAGTCGCCGTTAAAGAAACCGGTCGCCAGGCCCGTATAGCTGCCAATGACTTTTGACTTCTTGATTTGGCTGATCGGCAGGCCGGTCGAACCAAACTGAACCCCGCCGTGTTTACTGGTCCACTGCACGCCAAGATCCAGACCGTTACCGTCCTGAACTTCGGCGATGATCGCCTCCACCAGTACCTGCGGACGGCGGATATCCAGCTTGTCGATCACTTTTTCCAGTGAATTCATGACGTTTGGCTGGGCGGTGATCACCAGCGAATTGGTAGACTCGTCGGCGGAAATATTCAGATCGCCTGCCATCGGCGCGGCTTTGCTCTTGCCACCGCCCGCTTTATCCTTCAATTGCTCGCCGATCCCCGTCAGCACCGGCACCACTTTGCTGGCGTTGGCGTATTTCAGGTAGAAGACGCGGGTGTTGCCCTCGTTGTTCTGCTCGCGATCGAGCTGGGAGATCAGCGTCCGGGTGCGCTGACGCGCGTCCGGGCTGCCGCTGATCACCAGGCTGTTGGTTTCATCGTCGGCGACCACTTTGGTCGCCAGCTGTGGGGCGTTTTGCCCTTTCTGCTCTTCGTTGTTGAGGTTGTTCAACATGTCAGAAAGCTCTTTGGCCGAGGCAAAACGCAGTGGCACGATTTCACGGCGCTGGACGCCGCTTTGATCCACACGCTGCACCAGATCCACCAGGCGGTTAACCACCGAGGCTTTGCCGGTTAACAGCAGCACGTTTGACGGTTCAAAATGAACCACGTTGCCGATGCCGGAGGCGTCGTTCAGCTGACGCAGCAGGGGGGCCAGCTCACGTACCGGGACGTTCTCCATCCGCACCACGCGGGTGATGACTTCGTCGCCTTTGCCAGGGTTTTTGCTGTCGGCAATCGGTGCGCCCGACATGCGCGCCACCGAAGAGCGCACGACTTTCACCATCCCGTTATCCATCGGAATCACCGACAGACCATAGAGATCCAGCACGCTCAGGAAGAACTGGTAATATTCATCTTCCGTCAGTACGTTGTAGGTGCGAACCGACACCGTTCCCTGAACGGAAGGATCGACCAGAATGGTTTTATTAAGGTTACGCCCGACGGTATCGATAAATTCGCGGACATCGGTATTTTTAAAACTGGCGCTAAAGTTCGCCGCGAACAGCGAACCTGAATATAACGACAATGCGGTCAGCGCTACGCACGCCCATGGAAATTTCTTCATGTCTGTACACTTATTAATTGTTTAGAACATTGACCCGAATATTTTCAAGGTGAGCGTGACGCCGAATAACGACATCCGCCTCTTTCATTTTTGACCAGCGGGCAACGAGCTCTTTTGCCTGCGCCTCTTTAGTCATGTCCACATCGTCAACTTTTACCACTACATCACCTTTTTCCAGGCCAGCATGGCTGTAGAAAGGCGACGCATTGCGTGGATTAATGTTGTAGCCTTCCAGCTGGCCTTTTTCGATTATTGGTTTTAACACCAGATAATCATCCAGATGCAGATTATCTAACCCTGCATCTTTCTTCGATTTGGTTACCGGGGCGCTGTCAACGCCGCCTTTGAAATAGTCTGGTTTTTTAAGTGAAATAACCTGCGGCGCGCCTTCATAATTCACCACCACATTATCAGGATGAATTTCGGCAATATAGGCATTGTCAAAACCGGCGAGCATTTCGCCCTCGCGATAGCTCTTTTGTCCGGCGGGGGTTTTTATCACCGCAAAGGACAGCCAGGCTTCATCGCTGCTGAGAATACCTTCGATTTCCGCACTGAGCGGCTTTTTCACCGCCGCTGGCTGCTTCGCTGGCATCACCGCCGGCGAAAAAAGCACAAACTGGTTTTCATCGTGACTTTTTTTTTGCATATTCTTTTTTGAATCAGATAACCTGTTCGTCACTTTTTTATAATCTTTATAAACCATATACCCTTGCTGGCCGCAGAATATAAGCAGCACAAACATGACGCAGGGCATAATCAATTGAGTAACAAATGACATACGCATTTTTTAACGAGCCTTTCTGCTAGTCAGTAATTCACAGCACAGGGCTGTATGAGTGAGTGGCGTAAATACTAATGTGTTTCCTCGCCCCCGCCCATTCACACTTCCGCTAACAATAATTTAGAAAAAAGTTGATCGTTAAATAAACTCATGATAGAGGCGCAGACAGAATATTTTTATCCTGCATTCAAATTGCCCCTTCCACCTATATCCTTTACTTTTCTGGCTCCTTGTTATGAATGTAAGAGACGGTAATACGCTATGTATATGCGCCATTTTAATTTCACTACCCAGCCTTTCCGGACTATCACCCGGATGCCAGGTGATTTTTTTGTTCCGTATCATCAGGATGTGTTCGGTTTGCTGAAAGAGAAGTGCCAGACAACAGGCGTCACTGCGCTCTTAAGCGACGACAGCTATCTCGCCTCGCAGTTTTGCGAGGCGCTGAAAAAGCATGACGGCACACTGCTTGCCATTAACGCCTTCCCGAAACTCAGCGCCAGCGGCCTGCTCTATAAACTCAACACCACCACTAAAGAGAGCAAAACCCGGATCCAGGCGATTGATGCTGTGCTGCGTCAGTGGAAGGACGAGATGTTGTCCTGCAAAACCACGCGTAAAGTGCTGGTCATTTCGCATATTCAGTCAATGAAAGCGAATTGCCACGACGCTCTGTCCATGCTGTTAACCCGCGCGCAGGAGCTGGATGTGCCTCTGTCGGTTGTGCTGATGGGATCGGCCGACCAGGAAGCCGCCCTCCAGCAGTTCGGGTTGCGTGAATTTCTTCATACGCATCACACGCTCCGGCCTCTCACCTGCCGCGAGTCCCTGAGCTATGTTCAGGCCCAGTGTGAAGAACATGGCAGCGACGCGACGGCGTTTACCCGGGCCCGCGTGCGCAAGATGCATGTTCTGACCAAAGGGCAGACAGGCAAACTCAACGAGCTGGCGCACCTTGCAATGCTAGCCGCCTGGACCGAGCGTTCAGCGCAGGTATCGCCGCGCCATCTGCGCCTCGCCGCAGGAGAAGTTCTGCCGGCGAAACCGAAGGGCAAACGCCTTGCCGTTATGGGCTTTTTTGCCTCCGTACTGTTTGCCGCCTGCGGCTGGACATTGATGCCCACCATTACCGCCAGACTGCCGGTACAGCTGCCCGTGATGGCCAGCTGGAAACCGCAGGCACCAAAAACCGACGCCCCAGCGGTGCCGGTTATTGATAATGAAGTGGTGAATAAGCCCGATGCGATGCATCAGCTCTATACCATGTGGGGTTATGACGCCACGATGGAAGAGGCGCTCTGCCAGAACGCCGGGCAGGTCAACCTGATGTGTAAAGAGGGCAGCGCTCCGGTCGAAGAGCTGGCAAAAGAGGGTTACCCGTGGATCGGCGAGATCAAAACAGGCGATCACCTGAACTATGCCGTGGTGGCCAGAGTAGATGATAACTCGCTGGATCTGCTGATGAATAATCGCACCTGGCAGGTGAGCCGCAGCTGGTTTAACCAGCATGCAACGGGCAATTACACCCAGTTGCACCGCCTTACGCCGCAGGGGAAAGATGCCGTGAGCGCCGAAAGCAGCGCCAAAGATCTGGGCTGGATGGATCAGCAGCTTAGCCTGGCGCTGAATCTACCCGAGACCCACACAAAGGTGTGGACGGCCGAACTGATGCAACGTACCCGCGAGTTTCAGCAGAAAATGCATCTGCATGTGGACGGGATTGCGGGTGAAGATACATTGATGCAGTTAATGCGTGAAACCCGGACTACGCCAAGCGTACTTATTCAGTCCGCAAATATATCTGCGACCCCCAACGCGCAGGAGAAGCATTCATAATGTCGACGATTACTCTGGCTGCCCAGCGCAGCGCTACCCTGAATGCGCCGGTCTGGTTTTCTTACCGGCGCCCCTCGCTGAAAAAAGTGGTCTGTACCACCCTGATCTGGGTGGTGGGAATAGTGATGACGATCGCTGCGGGACTCTACGCTCATCTCTACTGGGATCTGCGCCATCCGGTACCTGAGCCAGTAAAAGCAAGCGCCGTTAAGCCAGAAACGACGCTATCGGATATGCATTATGTCTATGTCAGTAAACCGTTCCCGCAGCCTGAAGCAAAGCAAGAACCGGTGACAAAAGAGATGCCGCCGCTGCATGAGATGCCCATTGATAGCGGCGATGCCGACTGGCAGCAGGCTCCCGACGGTGAAATGCCACATGATATTTCCCGGGATATATTGCCAGGAACAGAAGTGAAGAATTCTGCTATCCCCGAACAGGATAATTCCGGTCAGACAGTTGATGACGGGGCGATCAAGGCATTATTGATGAAGGCGTTAAAAGAACAGGAAAAAGATTATTCGCAAGGGAAAATGCCCGCGCCTCCCGTGGATGAAACCACGTCAGGAACGCAGGCAAATAATTTACTGAAACATAGCCCTCCTTTCAGTTAAAAAGGAGATAAAAGCGATTAATACTTCTCCGGCAATGCTGACAAATACATAAGACGACCTTTCTCAACCTGAATATAATTACCTTTTTTCAGGTCGGCGAGGATTTTAATAATGGTACTGCGGGCCAGGCTGGTATATTCCTGAATATAGTCATAAATATTGATATCGCGCTGATGGTGCACCATCAGTTCGTTAATTTCCAGCAAGAACTCGCGAACAATCGAGTAGGCGCTGCGGGCCACCAGCACTTCGTCACGCTTGCTGAGCAGGCAAACATACCAGGAGAGGACTTTACTCAAGGCTTCCCAAAGATTTTTTTCGCTTATCAGACGGACAAAATCATCTTTTTTAATGGTGCGCACCACGGTATTGGCACGAACCAGGCCATACATATGCGTTGAGTTGTAATAAATAGAGGAGAGACCAAAAATACATTTATTCTGTAAGGTGAACATACACAGTTCATCCGACTCGCGGCGGAATTCAACTTCACCGCTAACGATAAAATGAATATCTTCGTTGTTCTCGGTACAGATACGCTGCCATTTGCGTAAGGTTCTTTCTTCATAACCTTCAGTTGCCGCGATAAGGGCGTCAAGTTCTGCTTGTGGACGGCTATTTTTACTGTAGATACTTAACATTGTTATACCTATTAATATTAAATTGAAAAAGGTGAACGTGTGCAATCACAGCGCATAAATGCGTAGTCCATTTAACAAATGTAAAGTAAAGCTAAGACGTTAGAACATCCGTATTTCTTATTTGTCGTGCTGATATATTGTCAACCACGTTTGCGAGTAATTTCGACTGAGGAAACTATAAAACATTTACACCGTGAATGTGATTAAAAATCAGTCCAAAAGGAGATCGTGTAAAGTGGCGTCGGGTAACCCGAAGAATTACCCCTGCCCGTAGCGCTCTAACAGCGCCTCCGCGATAGCCAGCGTTTCGCGATCGGCCACGCCGTCCCAGCGCGCCGGGCGAAAATGCATCTGAAACGCGACGATCACGCGCTTCTGCTGCGCGTTCGTCATGTTATCGGTCACCTCATAGCCGTAGCGCGCCAGCAGATCGAGCAGCACCTTCGGCTCCACGAGCTCGTCGCGCGGCTTGCCGTTCAGGTAAAACGCCACCCGCGCCGGGTCGGGCCACGCCCCGATACCCTGCATGGCGAGCGCCTGCCACGGAAACAGCGGGCCGGGATCGTCTTTACGCTGCGGAGCGATGTCCGAGTGGGCCACCACATTTTCAGGCCTGATGTTGTAGCGGGTAATAATGTCTTTGGCGAGCGGAACCAGCGCCGCAATTTGCTCAGGCTCAAACGGCGTAAAATGCTTAACGCCCGACGTTTTTTGCCAGCCGCGGTTCTCCAGCTCAATGCCGACCGAGGTATCATTAATCCGGTTGGTGCCGCGCCAGAAGCTGATGCCCGCATGCCAGGCCAGTTCGCTTTCGGGTACCAGCTGCCAGATGCGCGGCTTACCGTCCGGTGCCGGAGGTTTAGCCGGGATCAAATAGTGAGAGCTGACGTTCTTATCCGTCAGCGTGGCCAGCGAGCTGTCAAAGTCATCTGCGGTGTAGTGGATCACCAGCACCTTTATTCGCGGGTAAGCCGCCTGCGCCTGATGGCGCGTGTCCAGCTCGTAGGCGCCTTTATCGATGATCCCTTTTTCGGTGGCACACCCTGCCAGCAGCAGCGCCAGCAGGAGCGTGGCAAGCGAACGCTTCATCGGAGAGTTTTCACCGCCGTACCGCTTACGCTCACCATCAGCATGCTGGCATCTTTTCCGACCGTTTCGTAGTCGATATCAATCCCCACGACCGCATCAGCGCCGAGGGCTTCCGCCTGCTCGCCAAGCTCTTTAAAGGCGATTTCACGCGCTTTGCGCAGCTCTTTTTCGTATGCGCCCGAGCGGCCGCCAACGATATCGCGGATACCGGCAAAAAAGTCGCGGAAGATATTGGCGCCGAGAATCGCTTCGCCGGTAACCACACCGCAATACTCGGTTATTGTCTGCCCTTCCAGGGTTGGCGTTGTTGAAAACTGCATGGTTTCTCTCCTTCTTTAGCGTTCAATGCCTTAGGCACAGCATTATCGGTTCGTTACGCTATGATTGAAAGGATAGTTAATAAATAAGGAAATCAACATGCGCTATTCTGCTTTAACACTTTTGGTGCCCTGCGCGCTGGTGCTCAGCGCCTGTACCACCACGGTCACGCCAGCCTTTAAGGATATCGGTACCCGCAGCGGCCCCTGCATTGAGGGCGGCCCGGACACCGTGGCGCAGCAGTTCTATGATTATCGCATTCAGCACCGCAGCAACGATCTCACAGGCCTGCGCCCGTATCTGAGCGACGGTTTGGCAAAACTGCTTAACGACGCTACCCGCGATCCGCAGCACAACACATTGCTGAAATCCGATCCGTTCTCCAGCCGTACCACGCTGCCGGACAGCGCCGAAGTGGCCAGCGCGTCAACCATCCCGAACACCGATGCCCGCAATATTCCGCTGCGCGTGAAGCTGACGCAGGGAACCCAAACCTGGCAGGATGAAGTGCTGATGATCCGTGAAGGACAGTGCTGGGCGGTAGACGACGTGCGCTACGTTGGCAGCAGCGTTCATGCCCCGGCAGGCACGCTTCGCCAGTCGATTGAGAATCGCTAAACCCGCCGATACAACCTGGTAACCCCCGTAAAATGTGCGGCATTTCATGCGGAATGCCGACATTTATACTCGCCGACCTTACCGTTCGCTATTTTGTGCTATGTTTAAGAGGAAACACGGGTTATATTTAACTTTTAACGCATAAATATTGCATAACTATTCTGTCAACGGTACTATCTGCGGCCTCAATTGCTATAGATTGCCTGGATGAGTAAAGACTGCCCCGATGAGTATTAAACTAAACGGCATTAACTGCTTCTACGGCGCACACCAGGCGCTGTTTGACATCACGCTGAACTGCCCGGAAGGCGAAACGCTGGTTTTGCTTGGCCCAAGCGGTGCAGGCAAAAGCTCCCTTCTGCGCGTCCTTAATCTGCTTGAAATGCCCCGTTCAGGTACGCTGGCAATTGCCGGTAACCATTTTGACTTCGCAAAAACGCCGTCTGATAAAGCGATTCGCGAACTGCGTCAAAACGTCGGCATGGTCTTCCAGCAATACAATCTCTGGCCGCATCTGACCGTCCTGCAAAACCTGATTGAAGCGCCGTGCCGCGTGCTGGGGTTAAGCAAGGATCAGGCGATCGCGCGTGCCGAAAAGCTGCTGGACCGTCTGCGTCTTAAGCCTTACAGCGACCGCTACCCGCTGCACCTTTCCGGTGGTCAGCAGCAGCGCGTAGCCATTGCCCGCGCGCTGATGATGGAGCCCGCGGTACTGCTGTTTGATGAGCCAACCGCGGCGCTGGACCCGGAAATTACCGCCCAGATCGTCAGCATCATTCGCGAGCTGGCGGAAACCAATATTACGCAGGTTATCGTCACCCACGAAGTGGAAGTGGCGCGTAAAACCGCCAGCCGTGTGGTCTATATGGAAAACGGTTATATCGTTGAGCAAGGTGATGCGGGCTGCTTCGCGAACCCGCAAACCGATGCCTTCAAAAACTATTTATCTCATTGATTGTGTCAGGGGAAATATAATGAAAAAAGTATTACTTGCCGTGCTGCTTGCTGGCGTTACCCTTTCCGCTACCGCAGCCCAGACCATTCGTTTCGCCACGGAAGCCTCTTACCCTCCGTTTGAGTCGATTGATGCGAACAACAAAATTGTTGGCTTCGACGTGGACCTGGCTAACGCCCTGTGTAAAGAGATCGACGCGACCTGTACCTTCAGCAACCAGGCATTCGACAGCCTGATCCCAAGCCTGAAGTTCCGCCGTATCGACGCCGTGATGGCCGGTATGGACATCACCCCGGAGCGTGAAAAGCAGGTGCTGTTCACCACCCCTTACTACGACAACTCCGCCCTGTTCATTGGTCAGAAAGGGAAATTCACCTCTGTCGATCAGCTGAAAGGCAAAAAAGTTGGCGTGCAGAACGGCACCACGCACCAGAAATTCATCATGGATAAACATCCGGAAATTACCACCGTTCCGTATGACAGCTACCAGAACGCGAAGCTGGATCTGCAAAATGGCCGTATCGACGGCGTATTTGGTGATACCGCGGTCGTGACCGAGTGGCTGAAAGCCAACGATAAACTGGCGCCAGTGGGCGACAAAGTGACCGATAAGGATTACTTCGGTACCGGTCTGGGGATTGCCGTTCGTCAGGGCAACACTGAGCTGCAGCAGAAATTCAACGCTGCGCTGGAAAAAGTGAAGAAAGACGGCACCTACGAAACCATCTACAAAAAATGGTTCCAGAAGTAATTCCTGATGAATGAAATTTTTCCTTTAGCAAGCGCCGCCGGGATGACCGTCGGCCTTGCCGTTTGCGCACTGATTATCGGCCTCGTGCTGGCGATGTTCTTTGCGGTGTGGGAATCCGCGAAATGGTTCCCCGTCGCCTGGACAGGCTCCGCGCTGGTCACCGTGCTGCGTGGGCTACCGGAAATTCTGGTGGTCCTGTTTATCTATTTCGGCTCCTCACAGCTGCTGCTGACGCTGTCTGACGGCTTCACGATCAATCTTGGCTTTGCGCAGATCCCGGTGCAGATGCAGATTGAAAACTTCGACGTCAGCCCGTTCCTGTGCGGCGTGATTGCCCTCTCCTTGCTCTACTCCGCGTACGCGTCGCAAACCCTGCGCGGTGCACTGAAAGCCGTGCCGCAGGGTCAGTGGGAGTCGGGTCAGGCGTTAGGTCTGTCGAAATCAGCGATCTTCTTCCGTCTGGTCATGCCGCAGATGTGGCGCCATGCCCTGCCGGGCCTCGGCAACCAGTGGCTGGTGCTGCTGAAAGATACCGCGCTGGTGAGCCTGATAAGCGTTAACGATTTGATGCTGCAAACCAAAAGCATCGCCACCCGCACCCAGGAGCCTTTTACCTGGTACATTGTGGCGGCAGCTATCTACCTGGTGATCACGTTGCTCAGTCAGTACATCCTCAAGCGTATTGACCTGCGTGCGACGCGCTTTGAACGGAGACCAGGCTGATGCTTGAATATTTCCCCGAGCTGATGAAAGGGCTGCACACCAGCCTGACGCTGACCGTGGCGTCCATTATCGTGGCGCTGATCCTGGCCCTTATCTTCACCATCATCCTGACGCTGAAAACGCCGGTGCTGGTGTGGATTGTGCGCGGGTACATCACCCTGTTTACCGGTACGCCGCTGCTGGTGCAGATCTTCCTGATTTACTACGGCCCGGGCCAGTTTCCGTCGCTGCAGGAGTATCCGGTTATCTGGCATCTGCTTTCTGAACCGTGGCTGTGCGCCCTGATTGCCCTTTCGCTGAACAGTGCGGCCTATACCACCCAGCTGTTCTACGGGGCGATCCGCGCCATTCCTGAAGGTCAGTGGCAGTCCTGCGGGGCGCTGGGCATGAGCAAGAAAGACACGCTGGCGATCCTGCTGCCGTACGCCTTTAAGCGCGCGCTCTCCTCTTACTCCAACGAAGTGGTGCTGGTGTTCAAGAGTACCTCTCTGGCCTATACCATCACCCTGATGGAGGTGATGGGTCACGGACAGCTGCTGTACGGACGCACCTATGATGTGATGGTCTTCGGTGCGGCAGGCGTGGTTTACCTGGTGGTTAACGGCCTGTTGACGCTGATGATGCGCCTGATCGAGCGCAGAGCGCTGGCGTTTGAGCGCAGAAATTAACTACGCGAGTGCATAAAACGGTATTTCTGGAGCGGGTAACCTGATGGGTTATCCGCTTTTTTTTATGATGAAAATAATATTTAATCATTTTTATTGCATACAAATTCATTAACTGGCATTGTACATCCATGCCGCAGACACGGCGCATAAATAAGACAGACGGGAGCATTACAATGAAAAAGTTAGTTCTGGCCGCATTACTCGCCACCTTCGCCGCTGGCGCATCCGCAGCAGATAAAATCAATTTTGGCGTGTCCGCCACCTATCCGCCGTTTGAATCGCTGGATGCCAGCAACCAGATCGTCGGTTTCGATATCGACCTGGCGAAAGCGCTGTGCAAACAAATGCAGGCCGACTGCACCTTTACCAACCATGCCTTCGACAGCCTGATCCCGTCGCTGAAATTTAAAAAATACGACGCGGTGATCTCCGGGATGGACATCACGCCTGAGCGCAGCAAGCAGGTCGCGTTTACCGACCCGTACTATGCCAACTCTGCGGTCGTGATTGCGAAGAAAGGCGCTTATACCTCTTTCGATCAGCTGAAAGGCAAACGCATCGGGATGGAAAACGGCACCACGCACCAGAAATACCTCCAGGACAAGCATCCTGAAGTGAAAACCGTCGCCTATGACAGCTATCAGAACGCGATTATCGACCTGAAAAATGGCCGCATCGACGGCGTGTTCGGCGATACCGCCGTGGTGAACGAATGGCTGAAAACCAATCCGCAGCTGGGCACCGCAACCGAGAAAGTGACCGATCCGCAGTACTTCGGTACGGGCCTCGGCATCGCGGTACGTCCGGATAACAAGGCCCTGCTGGAAAAACTGAACGGCGCGCTGAAAGCGATTAAAGCGGACGGTACGTATCAGAAAATCAGCGAGCAGTGGTTCCCGCAGTAACGTTTTTTGCCGGGTGACTCGGCCTGCGGGGGTGGTAGTCTGTAGGCCGGGTAAGGCGAAAGCCGCCACCCGGCAATTTCTTAAAGCGGCACAAAGAACCTGAACCGTGCCCCGCTCGCCGACTCCATCAGCCTAATCCCGCCGCCGTGCAGCTCCAGCATGCGTTTCACGATTAACAGCCCCAGCCCGCCGCGATTCTCCCGCGATGCCTGGGTATTCAACGCCGATGGACGCTGGAACAGATCGCAGCGCAGCGAGGCATCCACGCCCGTTCCGCTGTCTGCTACTTCGACCTGAAGCCGTTCATTCTCCTGCCAGACCGCCAGACGAATTTCCCCGCCAGATGGCGTATGGCGCATCGCGTTATCGAGCAGGTTGGTCACTACGCGTTCGATCATCGACACGTCGGCGTTAATCAGCGGCAGCGGTCCCGGCACGTCAATATGCAGATTCACCTCGCGCGTGCGGGCGGTGAGCTCAAACTTCTGCGCCACGTCGGAAATCAGCTCCCCCATCGCAAAACGCTCGCGCTGCGGCTTAATGCCGCCGTGCTCAAGGCGCGCCAGCTCAAACAGCTGCTGCGAAAGATGACGGACTTTTTGCCCCTGACGAAGCGCGGTGGCGAGATACTGCTGGTGCTCCTGCGGCGTCAGCGTGGCGGCTTTTAGCGACAGGGTTTCCAGATAGCCCAGCAGCGAGGTCAGCGGCGTACGGAGATCGTGCGAAATGTTGGCGATAAACTCCCGGCGCTGGCGATCGCTGTCGGCCAGCTGGTCCCACTGGCGGGTGATTTTGCGCGCCAGCTCGATAAAGCTGTTGCGCAGGATCGCCACTTCATCCTTTGCCGCCGCGTCCGACGGCTGCGCGGCCAGCTGCCTGATAGCGCTGATGCTGTCCTGCTCCAGCCCGGCGAGCTCCACCGTCAGCTGTTTTACCGGGCGCGTGACCCAGTACCAGACCAGTAAACCTGCCAGCAGGCCAAACAGCGCGACCCACAGCAATGACCACAGCACCGTGCTCCACAGCGCCTTATGCCAGGCCATCTCCGCCAGGGCGTTTGACTCCTCGCCCTGCAAAATAATGTACAAGTAGCCCTTAAGCTCGCCGTCCTGCCGCAGCGGCGTGGCGCTAAAGACCTTTTTATTTTGACTGCGAGGATCGTCGCCCAACACCGGTATGGCGGTACCGCTCAGGAAGGTCTGCACCGGGGCCAGATCGATTTTTTGCCGCTGAATGTGGCCCGGCGGTGCGGCATCGGCCAGGATATCGCCGTCCGGGGAGACAACGTACAGCTCAACGCTCGGATTAAAGGTCATCAGCCGGTCAAACAGCGGCTTGAGTGCCGTTCGGTCGACCCTGCCTTGCGCGTCCAGAATCGCTTCACGCTGAACGATCTGCTGCGCCAGCCCGCCCGACAGCCGCTGCACCATCGCGTTACCGTACTGCGTACTGGTGTAGAGCTGTACCGCGCAGGCGACGGTGGCGCAGAGCATCATCAGCAGGATGAACAGCAGCGTCAGGCGCTGGCTCAGGCTAAAGCGGCGCATCATGATTTGGCTCCGCAAACTTATAGCCCTTGCCCCAGACGGTGCGAATAATCTCCGGCTCGGCGGCGTCCTTCTCAATCTTGATGCGCAGGCGGTTAATATGGGTGTTAACGGTGTGCTCATAGCCTTCGTGCTGGTAGCCCCAGACCTGCTCCAGCAGCGCCAGACGCGAAAAGACCTCGCCAGGATGACGGGCAAAAAAGTACAGCAGCTCGAACTCGCGCGGGGTGAGATCCACCACCTGGCCGTGAAGCAGCACGCTGCGCGCCAGCGGATCGATGGTCAGACCGTGGGCCTGAATTTGACCGTCGGTTTGCGCCTGCCCCATCGCCTGCTGGCGGCGGAACAGCGCTTTGATGCGCGCAATGAGTTCCTGAACCGAGAATGGTTTCGCAAGATAATCATCGGCGCCGGTTTCCAGCCCGGTAATGCGGTCGGTCTCGCTGCTGCGGGCGCTGATGATGATCACCGGCAGGTAGCGCGTCATCTGACGGATGCGGCGGCAAATCTCCAGACCGTCAACGTTGGGCAGCATCAGGTCGAGGATCACCGCATCCCACGGCTGTTTTTCAAGGCGCTGTAAGGCCTTGCCCCCGTCGGGCTCGTGGGTGATGGCGTAGCCTTCGTCTTCTAAATTGAGTCGCAGAAGCGCCGCGATATCGTGGTCGTCTTCCACCAGCAGGATCTGCTTCATGGGTAAGCCTTCAATCATTTCTTATGACGTAAGCTTACCTGATTTCGAGCGGGGGAAGAGTTCACATTTTGTTGAACATTATGCGGGGTTCATACCGGGTGGCGCTGTGTTAAGGATTAGCGCGTTTTCACCAACAACGTCAGCACTTCATAATGCGCGGTATGTGGGAACATATCGAAAAGCTGAACGCGTTCAATGCGGTAGCCCGGCAGGCTGCCGATATCCTTTGCCATGGTCTGGGCGTTACAGCTGGAATAGACGATGTACTCGGGCGCCATCTGGCTCAGGTAGTCGCACAGCGCCTTGCCGATGCCGCGACGCGGCGGGTTGACCAGAACCAGCTCCGGCACGTTGCCCTGGCCGGTCGCAAACTGCGTGGAGTCCAGCGCCTGGAAGTGCAGATTCGTTAACCCCAGCCCGGCGGCAGACTGTTTCGCGCAGGCAATCGCTTCGGCAGAGATCTCAATGCCGGTGAGCTGCATCTCGGGCGTGGCGCAGTGCAGGCCAAAGCCGCCCACGCCGCAGAAGAGATCCCACATATGCTGGATGTTTAACGCACGTACCCAGTCGCGGGCGGTGGCGTACAGGCTGCTTGCCACGGTCGGGTTGGTCTGGAAGAAGCTTTGCGGGCGGATCCACAGCGGCACGCCGTTGAAGCTTTCGGCCAGCGCGTGCTGGTCGGTGAAGAAAATCTCTTTCTCCCCTTCCATGATCGCCATATGCACCGGCTGAACGTTCGCGGTAATGACCTTCAGCTGCGGCAGCTGTTCCTGCAGCCACGGCAGCGCCGCGCGCAGCTGCTCCAGCTTGGTTTCGGAGCGCAGCACGAAGCGCAGCATCATGCCGCCGTCGAGTTGGCTTTCCGTCAGCAGAAGGTATTTCAGCTCGCCGCGCCTGCGGGCGACGCTGTATGGCGTTAACCCTGCACGCGCGATAAACGGTTTCAGCGCGGCAAAGACGGGCTCAAAGGAGGCGGGATACAGCGGGCAGTCGGTTAAATCTTCCGGCGTGCCGTCGCGGTGCAGCATCCCCAGCAGCGGTTTTTCAACGCTGCCGCTGACCACCATTTTGGCTTTATTACGAAAGCCCTGCTCCGGGCCGCTGACGGGTGCGCACCACTCGCCCACCGCGTGCGCTGCGAGCAGCTGTTGCAGGTCGGCCATTTTGGCGGTGAGTTGTTGAGAGACCGGCTGTTCTATCCACTGACAGGAGCGGCAGCGTCCGGCGTCATAGAGTGCGCACTGCATATGAAAACCTTAAGAATCACGAGGGCTGCGATTATACACATTATTGCAGGCGGAAGAACCGCCGACTGGAGGCGGGGATAAAAAGCAGAAACAGAACCAGCATATCCGGCAGTTTTTGCATAAACAGCGCGCGCAGGATCTCGCGTTTGGATTCCCCGGCAATGCTGAACAGCTCCGGGTAGCCGTATCCCAGCGAGGCGGCCCACAGATAGCTGGCGGCGGTAATTTGCGTCAGCAGATAGACCCAGCGCGCCCAGTTGCGTCCTTTGACCAGCGAAAACGCGCAGTAGATCTCGATAAACACCAGCACCAGGCTGCTCAAAAAGACCAGCGTCAGATTCCACGTCTGCACGCTGCGGTGAATGAATTCACCGATGCCGCGCACGCCCAGGGTGTTCAGAATCATCAGCACGTCCAGGCAGCGGATCATAATAATGGCGAGCGCCGCCACCTGAACCAGTGCAGGTACGTTAGGACGCGCGTGCGTAGTACGTGATTTCTTTAATAATCCCAATGTTTTACTTCCCTGAAAAACAGTGCCGCGTCATGCGCGGCACTTCACTGGAAATTTTAAATCCTTCAGCCGCGTCTTGCACGCTGGATATCGCGCACGCGCTGTTTTTCCGCGCGCGCCATCAAATACCAGGCGATAAATCCGACAATTCCGACCACGCCGAGGATGATGGAAGCCAGGGCGTTAATCTCCGGGTTAACCCCCATGCGCACGCTGGAGAAGACCAGCATCGGCAGCGTCGTCGCGCCCGGTCCGGAGACAAAGCTGGCGATAACCAGATCGTCCAGCGACAGCGTAAACGCCAGCAGCCAGCCGGAGATCACCGCCGGCATAATCATCGGCAGGGTAATGATGAAAAAGACCTTCAGCGGCGTCGCGCCAAGATCCATCGCCGCCTCTTCAATGGAGCGATCCAGCTCGCGCATGCGCGAGGAGATCACTACCGCCACGTACGCCGTACAGAAGGTGACGTGCGCCAGCCAGATGGTGAGCATGCCGCGATCCGCCGGCCAGCCGATGGCGTGCGCCAGGGCCACGAACAGCAGCAGCAGAGCGAGGCCGGTGATCACGTCCGGCATAACCAGCGGCGCGGTGATCATAAAGGCGAAACCGTTTGAGCCGCGAAAACGCCCGAAGCGCACCATCACCAGCGCGGCGATCGTACCCAGAACGGACGCCATTGTCGCCGCCAGGGCGGCAATCGTCAGGCTCAGCCCCACCGCGCTCATCATCGCATCATCGTGGAACAGCTCGCTGTACCAGCGCGTCGACCAGCCTGCCCAGACCGTCACCAGCTTGGAGCTGTTGAAGGAGTAGATCACCAGCATCAGCATCGGCGCATACAGGAAGGTAAAGCCGATCACCAGGATCGCTATTCGCCACGGGGAGCGCACTACCGGTAAGTTGTTCATCCGTGATCTCCCATCTGTTTCTGCTGATGCTTGTGGAACCACATGATCGGCACGATCAGCAGCAGGAGCATAACAATCGCCACCGCAGAGGCCACCGGCCAGTCGCGGTTATTGAAGAACTCCTGCCACAGCACGCGGCCAATCATGATGCTGTCCGGGCCGCCGAGCAGTTCCGGGATCACAAACTCCCCTACCGCCGGGATAAAGACCAGCATTGATCCGGCGATAATGCCGCCTTTGGTCAGCGGGACAATGACGCTGAAGAAGGTTTTTAACGGGCGGGCGCCGAGATCGAGCGACGCTTCCACCAGCGAATAATCAATACGCGTCAGGGCCGTATAGATCGGCAGCACCATAAACGGCAGATAGGCGTACACAATGCCGATATAGACCGCGAGGTTGGTGTGCAGGATCGTCAGCGGCTGATCGATAACCCCGAGCCACATCAGGAAGTTATTCAGCACGCCGTTGTTTTTCAGGATCCCCATCCAGGCGTAAACGCGGATCAGGAACGAGGTCCACGACGGCAGGATCACCAGCAGCAGCAGGATATTACGCGTCGACGGCTTGCTGTGCGCCACCGCCCACGCCAGCGGGTAACCCATCACCAGACAGCAGAGCGTCGAGATCGCCGCCACCTGCAGCGACTGTAGATACGCTTCGAAATAGAGCCGATCGTCGGTGAGCTGCAGGAAGTTGCCGAGATTAAGCGTCAGCGTCAGCTGCCCGTCGGCCCAGTCCAGCAGGTTGGTGTAAGGCGGTATCGCCCGCGCCATTTCCGCCAGGCTTATCTTGAAAACAATCAGAAACGGCAGCAGGAACAGCAGGATCAGCCACACGTACGGCATGGCGATCACCAGCTTGCGGCCGTGGTTCATCTGCATGCGCGTCAGCCACTGGGCAAAGCCGCCCGGCTTTTCTGCGCGGGCTGGAGGTTCAAGTGCACTCATTTGCCGCTCCTTATACCGTCAGCACGACGCAACTGTCAGCATCCCAGCACAGGCGCACTTCGTCACCCCATGTTGGCTGCCCCTTGCGGTAGCGATGTTCGTTCTGCAGCTGCGCGCTGAGCATCTGCCCGCTTTTCAGCCGCACGTGGTAGATAGACAGGTCGCCCAGATAGGCAATGTGCACCACTTCGCCTACGGCAAAGTTATAGCCATCGGCAGGCGGATCCTCACAGAGCATGATTTTCTCCGGACGCAGCGCGACGTAGACCGGCACGTTGTCCACCACGGAGTTATCAGGATCGACCTTAAGCGGATGCTGCAGCCCCGGCGATTCGATGACCAGACCATCCTCCTGACGATCTTTCAGCAGCCCTTCGAAGACGTTGACCGAGCCGATAAACTCCGCGCTGTAGCGGGTGGTCGGATGCTCATAAATTTCTTCCGGCTCGCCGATCTGCACGAACTTCCCGCGGTTCATGATCGCAATACGCCCGGCCATAGTCATCGCTTCTTCCTGGTCGTGGGTTACCATCACGCAGGTCACCCCCACGCGCTCGAGGATATCCACCACTTCGAGCTGCATGCGGTCGCGCAGTTTTTTATCCAGCGCGCCCATCGGCTCATCGAGCAGCAATAATTTCGGACGTTTTGCCAGACTGCGCGCCAGGGCCACGCGCTGGCGCTGGCCGCCGGAGAGCTGGTGCGGCTTACGCTTCGCGAACTCCTGCATGTGCACCAGGCTCAGCATCTCGGCCACGCGCGCGGTAATTTCGGCCTTCGGCAGCTTGTCCTGCTTCAGGCCAAAGGCGATGTTCTGCTCCACCGTCATATGCGGGAACAGCGCGTAGGACTGGAACATCATGTTAATCGGGCGCTGATACGGCGGCACGCTGGAGAGATCCACGCCATCGAGCATGATTTGCCCGGCGGTGGGCTGTTCAAAACCGGCCAGCATACGCAGCAGGGTCGATTTTCCGCAGCCAGAAGCCCCCAGGAGGGCAAAAATTTCGCCTTTATAGATAGTCAGGCTGACGTCGTCCACGGCATGCTGGCCATCGAAAGATTTGGTGAGGTTACGAATTTCAAGAAGCGGGGTCAGCGCTTTACGGACTTTCGCCTGCGGGCGGGGGATCGCGTCATTCACGGGGTGTTCTCCGGCATAGATCAGTACTGGTGCAAACGCACCGTCAGGGTGCGCATCGCCGGGCGGCGCTAATGCTTGCCCGGCCTACGGGTTGTACAGGCCCGGTAGGCGACAGCGCCACCGGGCAACAATACCCAACGCCGTTATTTACCGCTTTTCACCTTGGTCCACGCGCGGGTACGCACGCGGTCAATTTTTGGATCCTGAACTTTCAGGGTGAAGAGCTTAGCGAACACATCCGCTGGCGGATAGATAGCCGGGTTGTTACGGATTTCTTCGCTTACCAGCGGCACGGAGGCCTTGTTACCGTTCGCGTAGTAAACGTGGTCGCTGATGTGGGCGATCACCTCAGGACGCATCAGGTAGTTGAGGAACTGATAGGCTTCGTCTTTGTTTTTCGCATCAGCCGGCATCGCGAAGACGTCAAAGAACGCCAGCGCCCCCTCTTTCGGAATGAAGTAAGAGACGTTCACGCCGTTTTTCGCCTCTTTCGCGCGGTTAGCCGCCTGCCACACGTCCCCTGCCCAGCCGATCGCGACGCAGATGTCGCCGTTCGCCAGGTCGTTGATGTACTGAGACGAGTGGAAGTAACGAATGTTTGGACGCAGCTTCAGCAGCAGATCGGTAGCCGGGCCGGTGTAATCATCGGCTTTACTGCTGTTCGGGTCTTTGCCCAGGTAGTTCAGCACGGTGGCGAAAATCTCTTCCGGCGCATCAAGGAAGGAGACGCCGCAGCTTTTCAGCTTCTCAAGGTTTTCAGGCTTCAGCACCACGTCCCAGCTGTCCAGCTTAACGTCAGGGCCGAGCACCGCTTTGACTTTATCCACGTTGTAGCCGATACCGGTGGTCGCCCACAGGTAAGGCATCGCGTATTTGTTGTCCGGGTCATGCTTCGCCACCAGCTTCAGCACTTCCGGATCGAGGTTTTTCCAGTTCGGTAACTTGCTCTTGTCCAGAGGCTGGAAGACGCCTGCCGTCAGCTGGCGCTCAAGGAAGCTTGCAGAAGGCACCACGAGATCAAACCCGGTGCTGCCCGCCATCAGTTTTCCTTCCAGCACTTCGTTGGAATCGAAAACGTCGTAGACCACTTTAATGCCGGTCTCTTTTTCAAAATTCGCCACCGTGTCCGGCGCAATATAGTCAGACCAGTTGTAAACGTGCAGCGTTTTTTGTTCCGCAGCGAGCGTGCCGGCAGAGACGGCCATCAGAGCACCCGCAACCAGACCCGATAACCATTTTTTATTCAAGGCGATCATATCTTTATTCCTTCTGAAAGCTCGTTAACAAACGAACTAAAACTGTGCAATCTGAAGATATGCAATAATCATGCATAGTTTGTCGCTCTGCCTAAAATAAAAAGAAACCTCTTTACCCGGCAGCTTCCGCTCGCTTTTTTAAGCATCGCAAGAATAACTGTAGCCCGTGTCTCCGGCTATAGCCCAGACGAAAAAACGCCTTTTATCAATTTTTTATGCAGGTTATGTCTACGTGATAAGCCGAAACGGCCTTCAGGGAGGTGAAAAATTCTTTAAAGAAAGGTTAAAAGCAGCAGAAAAAATGGCCTTCTGCAGCCGCTATGGCAGCGACTGCGCAAAAGTCAGACAGGCTTAGTGAAGAAAATTGGGAGATGCATCATTATTCTCTGCATCATCTTCCGCGCTATACAGCAGATGGTGTGCATTGGCTTCCATCATGACCATGGAAATTTGCTCTTCGCTCAAGCGCATAAACCAGGAGAACTGCTTGAAAGACAGCCCGGCACCGGAGAATAAAGACTGGCAAACGACCAGTTTTGGCAGATTATCATCCTGTATGTCGAGAAATGCTTTCACCGTCAAAGAACTGGCGTTGATCGCCGACAGGTCGGAGGCCAGCGCCAGCAGCGCGGACGGCTTCACTTCGGCCAGCGCGGAGAAAAGGATCACGTCGTTAATGAGATCGATTTTGGCATCGAAAATGCCGTCGAAATTCTGCATATGAGGCAGATGCAGCGCCTGGCAGGAATCGCATTCGAAGAACGTAATTCCGGCATCATCAAGCCATTGACGTAACGTATCCAGTGTAGGTACGACCTGTAAATCCATCGCTGTGCAGCCTCTTAAATAAAAACTTTGCATAGATTACGCAAAAAGTGCGTTCAATACCATTTAACCGCCCGTTTTCAGACAGTAGCCCGGCGTGGCATGTCGCTCGATCCATGCGATCATTTTACCCGCAATATCGACACCTGTGGTTTTTTCCACGCCTTCCAGCCCCGGCGAGGCGTTCACCTCCATGACCAGCGGCCCGCGCGTCGCCCGCAGAAGGTCTACGCCCGCCACGTCCAGCCCCAGGGTTTGCGCCGCTTTCACGGCAATTTCCCGTTCGCGATCGCTAATATCGGCTACCCGTGCCACGCCGCCGCGATGAAGGTTAGAGCGGAAATCGCCCTCTTTCGCCTGGCGCTCAATAGCCGCCACCACTTCATTGCCGACCACGAAGCAGCGGATGTCGCGCCCTTTCGCCTCTTCGATGTACTCCTGCACCAGGATGTGCGCATTGAGGCCCCGAAAGGCGTCAATGACGCTCTCCGCCGCCTGACGCGTTTCCGCCAGCACCACGCCAATGCCCTGCGTGCCTTCCACCAGCTTAATCACCAAAGGCGCGCCGCCCACCATATCGATGAGATCGCTGGTGTCGTCCGGTGAATGGGCAATCCCCGTGACGGGGAGATCGATCCCCTGACGGGCGAGCAGCTGCAGCGAGCGCAGCTTGTCGCGGGCGCGGGATATGGCGACGGATTCGTTGAGCGGATAGCTGCCCAGCATCTCGAACTGGCGCAGCGCGGCGGTGCCGTAATAGGTGATCTGGGAGCCGATGCGCGGGATCACCGCATCAAAGTGCGGCAGCTTGCGGCCTTTGTAGTGAATCGACGAGGCGGCCGGGTCGATGTTCATATAGCAGGACATCGGGTCGAGGATCTCAACCTGATGCCCGCGTTTCGCCGCCGCCTCACGCAGGCGTTTACATGAATAGAGCGTTCCATCCCGGGACAATATGGCAATTTTCACCCTGCACCTCTCTGAAGACATGGAAAAAGCCTGCATATCATATACGCAGGCTGGCGCAGGCGGAATGGACTATCGCGTCGCCCAGCCCTGTTTGTGGAGGTAATCAAGAATAAACGGGCGATTTTCTTTAATGATGGTGCGACGAATATGGTCAGTCCAGGTATCGCGGCGGTTATTGCTGCCGCGGGTCAGGTAGTAGTTCGCCAGCTCTTCATCATATTGATTCAGGACATCCTGATCGACCGGCTGGTAGTGGTTTTCGTGCACCAGCATGGCGGCAGGAATGCGCGGCTTCAGATCCGGGTTATCCGCAGGCCAGCCGAGGCACAGGCCGAACAGCGGCAGGACGTGTTTTGGCAGCTTCAGCAGCTCGGTCACGCTTTCAATGTTGTTACGCAGGCCGCCGATGTAGACACCGCCCAAACCCAGCGACTCCGCCGCCGTAAAGGCGTTTTGCGCCATCAGTGCGGTATCCACCACGCCCAGCAGCAGCTGTTCGGCCAGCCCCAGCTCCGCCTCTGGGCAGATCTGCAGGTGGCGGTTGAAGTCGGCGCAGAACACCCAGAATTCCGCGGCCTGGGCCACATGCTTCTGCCCGCCGGTCAGCGTGACCAGCTGTTCACGCATGGTCGGGTCGGTGATGCGGATAATTGAGCTGCACTGCAGGAAACTGGAACTGGAGGTCGCCCTGGCGCTGTTAATAATCGCTTCGCGCTGCGCCTCGGTAATCGGCTCATCGGTGAAGTGGCGAATGGAACGGTGGGATGTGAGCAGGTCTATGGTTGGCGTCATCTTGTCTCTCTTTGTCTTGCTTAAACCGTATGGCAGCCAGTATAGGCAATGATTTGCGCGATGTAATTGGCGAAACATAGCCTTACTGTATCAAAGCGACAGGCGAAACCTTCTTTAATGGCGGCAGGTTATCGGGCACTATATGTCCTATTCGCCGTCAGGCTTGTTTTTTGAGGAGAGAGAAATGTTTGCAGTAATTTTTGGTCGTCCAGGGTGCCCTTACTGTGTGCGCGCGAAAGAGCTGGCTGAGAAACTGACCGAAGAGCGCGATGACTTCAACTTCCGCTACGTGGATATCCACGCGGAAGGCATCACCAAAGCGGATCTCGAAAAAACCGTCGGCAAGCCGGTTGAAACCGTACCGCAGATCTTCCTCGATCAGAAACACATCGGCGGCTGCACTGACTTTGAAGCTTACGCCAAAGAGCATCTGGGCCTGTTTGCCGCTCAGTAATGCGAAGACGCCCTCACCCTGAGGGCGTTTTTAATTGTGGTGCCGTCGATGCTTAATCAGATTGCACACAAACAAATAGCACAGCGCGCCAAGGGCGCACCAGAAGACGCCGCTCAGCAACCACGCCAGCTCCTGCCAGAAACTTCTCGTCGACACATACAGCATGCGCATCAGCAGCAGACACAGCGGTGCCGCCAGCATTGCGCCAATAAGCGGCTTGACCACCTCCCCTTTACGGGAAAGAAAACTGGCAGCGGCCCCCGGCAGGGTAAAAAAGAGCAGCCCCAGCTCCGGATGTCCGGCAGCCCTGAATGCCCCTTTCACATTAAAAGCGAGCGACATGCACACGACGGTAAACAGCAAAAAGCAGCTGATCACCCCCGCCCAGTTTCGTTTAATGTTCAAACTATCCTCCTGACTTATCTCTATCAAATACACCTTCGTCGGGTAGACGCCCAGTCAGATAAAGCAGTGCGGCAATCCTTGCCAAAGTACGCACAGGGTGATGCGATAATAGGTAGCTGTCAGTAGCTAATGCGATTAAACTACACGCCAGCTAATGTTTTAGGGAATAAAGCAGGAAACAGGGAGCGTTAACGCCTTTCCCTGACCCAGAAAACAGTAGCCCAAATAGTCCTTTCATTCAACAACTTACTGGTAAACAAGAAGTTAGCCTCCGTGAATATAAACGTCGCAGACTTGTTAAATGGGAATTACATCCTGTTATTATTTGTGGTACTGGCGCTGGGCCTTTGCCTGGGTAAATTGCGCCTGGGTTCAGTTCAACTTGGTAATTCCATTGGCGTTTTAGTCGTCTCCTTATTATTAGGCCAGCAGCACTTCAGCATTAACACGGACGCGCTCAACTTAGGCTTTATGCTGTTTATTTTTTGTGTTGGCGTGGAAGCGGGACCGAACTTTTTTTCAATTTTCTTCCGCGACGGCAAAAATTATCTGATGCTGGCGCTGGTGATGGTCGGCAGCGCGCTGCTGATCGCGTTAGGGCTGGGTAAACTGTTTGGCTGGGATATCGGGTTAACGGCCGGTATGCTGGCAGGCTCCATGACCTCCACCCCCGTGCTAGTGGGTGCCGGTGATACTCTTCGCCATTCCGGCATGGCCGGCGCGCAGCTCTCTACCGCGCTCGACCACCTGAGCCTGGGCTATGCCCTGACCTATCTGATTGGTCTGGTGAGCCTGATCGTTGGCGCGCGCTACCTGCCAAAACTTCAGCACCAGGATCTGCAGACCAGCGCCCAGCAAATCGCGCGCGAGCGCGGTCTCGATACCGATTCCAAACGTAAAGTCTATCTTCCGGTGATCCGCGCCTATCGCGTCGGGCCAGAGCTGGTGGCATGGGCTGACGGCAAAAACCTGCGCGAGCTGGGGATTTACCGCCAGACGGGCTGTTATATCGAACGTATCCGCCGCAACGGCATTCTGGCGAACCCGGACGGCGACGCGGTGCTGCAGATGGGCGACGACATCGCGCTGGTGGGTTATCCGGATGCCCACGCCCGTCTCGACCCGAGCTTCCGTAACGGCAAAGAGGTGTTCGACCGCGACCTGCTCGACATGCGTATCGTCACCGAAGAGATCGTGGTGAAAAACCATAACGCCGTGGGCCGCCGTCTGGCGCAGCTGAAGCTGACCGACCACGGCTGCTTCCTCAACCGCGTGATCCGCAGTCAGATTGAGATGCCTATCGACGATAACGTCGTGCTCAACAAAGGCGACGTTCTGCAGGTCAGCGGCGACGCGCGTCGCGTGAAAACCGTTGCCGACCGCATCGGCTTTATCTCCATTCACAGCCAGGTCACCGACCTGCTGGCCTTCTGCGCCTTCTTTATCGTCGGCCTGATGATCGGGATGATCACCTTCCAGTTCAGCAACTTCAGTTTCGGCATCGGTAACGCCGCCGGGCTGCTGTTTGCCGGGATCATGCTGGGCTTCCTGCGAGCGAACCATCCAACCTTCGGCTACATTCCGCAGGGCGCGCTGAACATGGTGAAAGAGTTCGGTCTGATGGTCTTTATGGCAGGCGTCGGCTTAAGCGCGGGCAGCGGTATCGGCCACAGCCTGGGCGCCGTCGGCTGGCAGATGCTGGTTTCCGGACTTATCGTTAGCCTGGTGCCGGTGGTGATCTGCTTCCTGTTCGGCGCCTACGTGCTGCGCATGAACCGCGCCCTGCTCTTTGGGGCAATGATGGGCGCGCGTACCTGTGCGCCTGCGATGGAAATCATCAGCGATACCGCGCGCAGCAACATCCCGGCGCTGGGGTATGCAGGCACGTACGCTATCGCTAACGTACTGCTTACGCTGGCGGGTACGCTGATCGTTATCATCTGGCCTGGGCTCGGATAACTCCTAAGTTTGCGCGCGGGGAAAATTATTTTCGTTACGCGCAGAACTTTTTTATCAGGGGGCAGTCATAACTAGTGCCACTGCTTTTCTTTGATGTCCCCAATTTGTGGAGCCCATCAACCCCGCCGTTTTGGTTCAAGGTTGATGGGTTTTTTGTTGCCTGAAATTCCCCTTCCTCTAATCTCACCTTCTCTCTTGCCATCAAAACATATATGATTAAACATATATAAAATTACACCTACAGGAACTCCCATGCTCCACCCGCTCCAGCTCTTCAAAACCCTCTCCGATGAAACGCGGCTCGCCATCGTCATGCTGCTCCGTGAAGCGGGCGAGCTGTGCGTCTGCGATCTCTGCTCCGCAACCACCGAGTCGCAGCCGAAGGTCTCCCGCCACATGGCGCTGCTGCGCGAGTCCGGGCTGGTTATCGATCGTCGCGAGGGGAAATGGGTCCATTACCGTCTCTCTCCCAACATGCCTGCCTGGGCGGCAACCGTTATCGACACCAGCTGGAACTGTCTGCGGGAAGAGACGCGCATGAAGCTAAAAAACCGGGTTCCGGGCTCGTGCTGATCGCAACACATTCACAAAAACAGATATAACGGAGTAGGCGATGTTTCTGGCAGGGGCTATTTTTCTGTTTACGCTGGTACTGGTCATCTGGCAGCCCAAAGGGCTCAGTATCGGCTGGAGCGCCAGCATTGGCGCCGTACTGGCGCTGGCCAGCGGCGTGATTCACATTAACGATATTCCGGTCGTGTGGAATATCGTCTGGAACGCCACGGCAACGTTCATTGCCGTCATCATCATCAGCCTGCTGCTTGATGAGTCCGGTTTTTTCGAGTGGGCGGCGCTGCACGTCGCCCGCTGGGGGAACGGTCGCGGGCGATTGCTGTTTACGTATATCGTGCTGCTGGGCGCAGCCGTGGCGGCACTGTTTGCCAATGACGGTGCGGCGCTGATCCTGACGCCTATCGTCATCGCCATGCTGCTGGCGCTGGGGTTCAGCAAGCAGGCCACGCTGGCGTTTGTGATGGCGGCGGGTTTTATCGCCGATACCGCCAGCCTGCCGCTGATTGTGTCCAACCTGGTCAACATCGTGTCGGCAGACTTCTTTAAGCTGGGGTTCAGCGAATACGCCTCGGTGATGATCCCGGTAGATATCGCCGCCATTGCCGCAACGCTGATGATGCTGCATCTCTTCTTCCGCAAGGAAATTCCCCCGGAATATGACCTTGCAAAACTCCGCGAGCCCGCGCGGGCCATTCACGATCTCCCGACGTTCAGAACGGGCTGGCTCGTCCTGCTCCTTCTGCTCGTCGGTTTCTTTGTGCTTGAACCTCTCGGCATTCCGGTCAGCGCCATCGCGACCGTCGGCGCGCTGATTTTATTCGCTGTCGCAAAACGCGGACATGCGATAAACACCGGAAAAGTGCTGCGCGGCGCGCCGTGGCAAATCGTCATCTTCTCGCTGGGGATGTATCTGGTGGTGTATGGCCTGCGCAATGCCGGGCTGACGGAATATCTCTCAGGCGTACTGAACAGCCTGGCCGGACACGGGCTGTGGGCCACCACGCTGGGAACCGGATTCATCACCGCGTTTCTGTCATCCATAATGAACAATATGCCCACGGTGCTGATTGGCGCGCTCTCCATTGATGGCAGTACGGCGACGGGACTGATCAAGGAAGCGATGATTTACGCCAACGTGATTGGCTGCGACCTGGGGCCGAAAATCACGCCTATCGGCAGCCTCGCCACCCTGCTCTGGCTCCACGTGCTGGCGCAGAAAAACATGACGATTACCTGGGGCTACTATTTCCGGACGGGCATCGTTATGACGCTGCCGGTCCTGTTTGTGACGCTCGCCGCGCTGGCGCTACGTCTCTCCTTCACACTGTAATGAGCCACTGATATGAGCCACATCACCATTTACCACAACCCGGCCTGCGGAACCTCGCGCAACACGCTGGAGATGATCCGCAACAGCGGCACGGAGCCAGAGATTATCCTCTATCTGGAAACCCCGCCGTCGCGCGATAAGCTGACCACCCTGATTGCCGGTATGGGCATTTCGGTGCGGGACCTGCTGCGTAAAAACGTGGAGCCCTATGAACAGCTCGGCCTTGCCGACGATAGCTTCACCGACGACCAGCTTATCGATTTTATGCTGCAACACCCGATCCTGATTAACCGTCCGATCGTGGTGACGGCGCTGGGCACCCGCCTGTGTCGCCCGTCTGAAGTCGTCCTCGACATCCTGCCGGATGCGCAGAAAGGGGCGTTTACGAAAGAGGATGGCGAAGCCGTCGTGGACGCCAGCGGGAAAAAAATCTCGCCAAAGTAACCCGTTGATAATGGCGCAGTAAGGCCTGCCAGCCGCATACCTCACCCACCGGCCGGGTTGCATCAGCCGAAACCCGGCACATACTTCTGAGGATTAATCCTGGTGAGGGTATGCAGGTATGGGCTTTAAGAACAAAACCGCCGTCATCTTCGGCGGCAGCGGCGCCATCGGCAGCTCAGCGGCGCGCGCTTTGGCGCGTGAAGGGGCGAATGTGTACCTCGCCGCGCGCGACCACGCCAGGCTGGAGCAGGTCGCCAGCCGTATTCGCGCCGCGGGAGGGTCTGCCAGCACGTTTGTTTTCGATGCGCTCGATGATTCCTCGCAGCTCCCGGACCTTGCCCGCATTGATATCGTCGTCAACGCCACGGGCTTCATGCACGATCAGGGCAAACGCCTTGAGGCGTTAACGCTCGGCGAGTTCAGGCAGGGTTTCGACCCCTTCCTGGCCGCGTACTTTAACATTGCGAAAGCCGCGTCGCTCCGTATGGGCGGCGAGCATGGTGGAGTCATTATTACCGTCGTCGCGCCCGCCGCCAACATGACGATGGCGGGCCACCTCGGGCATATCGTCGGCTGCGCGGGAACGGAGGCCTTGACCCGAGCGCTTGCGGCTGAGCTGGGGACACACAATATTCGCGTGCTGTGCGTGCGTTCGCACGCGATAGCCGACGCGGTGCAGGCGGGTTCGTATGTGGGAGCCATTTTCGCCTCCAGGGCGCAGGCGATGGGAATTACGGTTGAGCAGTTTCTCGGCGGTGCCGCGCAAAGTACCCTGACGCATCGCCTGCCGACGCTGGCACAGGTGGCAGATACGATTACGTTTCTGGCCTCGGATGCGGCAGGCGCCATCACGGGAACCACCGTCAATATGACTGCGGGCGCAACCTAGCGGCCGCTCTCGCCCGCAATCCTGCCCACCATCGCCCGGATCTCTTCGCGGGTTAACGGTGCCCGGTCGGTGACATAGTGCAGCGTCATCCCTTCGATAAACGCGTCCAGCGCGCGGGTGGTGACCGGGTCGAACCACCGCTCCAGCGTGGTCTGGCTCATCTTCATCCAGTCCTGCATCACCGTTTTGAGCGCCGCGCTGCGGTGCATAAAGGCGTAGAGCTGATACATCAGCGCCATGTTGTGCGGCGTGGTCACCTGCGAGCTGTGGATCAGCGTGGTGATGGATTCGCACGCCATTTCCGGCCCGGTAACGCCGGCGAAGAAATCCCGGTACTGCTGCGACATCTGCCGGGTAAACCACGTGAAGGCCTCCTCCAGCAGCGGCTCCATGCCGTCGAAATAGTAGGTCATCGACCCAAGCGGCACGCCCGCGCAGGTGGCGATTTTACGGTGCGTGACGGCGTGAATACCGTGCTCGGCGATAGTATCGAGCGTTGCCTGCAGGATCTTCTCCCGGCGATGCGGATCGTTCGGTGGTCTGCTCATAAATTCCTCACGTGGTTTGTGTACAAATGTACACAAACTTGCTAGTGTTGTCGCTATTGTTGTACTTCTGGTGCTCCCCCAATGACGCTGACCTCTCCCCGTAAAGCCCTGCAGCGACGCCTGTGGGCGCTGTTTATGTTCTTCTTCATTCCCGGCCTGCTGATGGCCTCCTGGGCCACGCGCACCCCCGCCATTCGCGATATTTTGTCCGTTTCTACCGCTGAGATGGGCATCGTGCTGTTCGGCCTGTCGATAGGCTCCATGAGCGGCATTCTCTGCTCCGCGTGGCTGGTTAAGCGCTTCGGTACTCGGGCGGTGATCCGCACCACCATGTGCTTTGCCGTGTTCGGGATGGGGATACTGAGCGTGGCGCTGTGGTTTGCCTCGCCGGTGCTGTTCGCCCTGGGCCTGACGGTATTCGGCGGCAGCTTCGGTTCGGCTGAAGTTGCCATCAACGTTGAAGGGGCGGCGGTCGAACGTGAGATGAACAAAACCGTGCTGCCGATGATGCACGGTTTTTACAGCCTCGGCACGCTGGCCGGCGCGGGCGTGGGGATGGCGCTGACGGCCACCGGCGTGAGCGCGAATCTGCATATCCTGCTGGCGGCGCTGGTGTGCATCATTCCTATCCTGACCGGCATCCGGGCCATCCCGGACGGCACCGGTAAGAACTCCGCTGACGAACAGCACTCGGCTGAAAAAGGGCTGCCCTTCTACCGCGATTTTCAACTGATGCTGATCGGCGTGGTGGTGCTGGCGATGGCGTTCGCGGAAGGTTCCGCCAACGACTGGTTGCCGCTGCTGATGGTCGACGGTCACGGCTTTAGCCCGACCTCCGGATCGCTGATTTACGCCGGGTTTACTCTGGGGATGACCGTCGGGCGCTTCACCGGCGGCTGGTTTATCGACCGCTACAGCCGCGTGGCAGTGGTGCGCGCCAGCGCCCTGCTGGGCGGCCTGGGTATCGCGATGATCATCTTTGTGGATGTGGACTGGATTGCCGGCGTCTCGGTGATCCTCTGGGGACTGGGCGCGTCGCTCGGCTTCCCGCTGACCATTTCAGCCGCCAGCGATACCGGCCCGGATGCCCCGACGCGCGTCAGCGTGGTGGCAACCACGGGCTATCTCGCCTTCCTGGTCGGGCCGCCGCTGCTCGGCTTCCTCGGCGAGCACTACGGGCTGCGCAGCGCCATGCTGGTGGTGTTAGGGTTAGTCATTATCGCGGCGCTGGTGGCGCGCGCGGTGGCAAAGCCGGAAACGAATAAAACGACACTGGAGAAGGGATATGAGCGTTAAACTGATCGCCGTCGACATGGATGGTACCTTCCTGAGCGATACCAAGACCTATAATCGCCCGCGCTTTCTGGCGCAGTATGCCCGCATGAAGGCGCAAGGCATACGCTTCGTGGTCGCCAGCGGCAACCAGTATTACCAGCTGATCTCCTTTTTCCCGGAGATTGCGCATGAGATTGCCTTCGTCGCGGAGAACGGCGGCTGGGTCGTAAGCGAAGGTGAAGATGTCTTTAACGGCGAACTGTCGAAAGCCCATTTCGAGACCGTCGCGAACGTGTTAAACGAGGTTCCAGGCATTGAGATTATCGCCTGCGGGAAAAGCAGCGCGTACACGCTGAAATGCTATGACGAGGGCTTTAAGGATATCGCGGCGAAGTATTACCACCGCCTCGAAATGGTCAGCGATTTCGACAATCTGAACGATATTTTCTTTAAGTTCGGGCTTAACGTGTCTGACGATGAAATTCCGCGTATTCAGGCGCTGCTGCATGAAAAGCTGAGTGACATCATGGTGCCCGTCACCACCGGCCACGGCAGTATCGACCTGATCATCCCCGGCGTGCACAAAGCTAACGGCCTGCGGATCCTGCAAAAGCGCTGGGGCATTGACGATAGCGAAGTGGTGGCCTTCGGCGACAGCGGCAACGACGTGGAGATGCTGCGCCAGTCCGGGTTCAGCTTTGCGATGGCGAATGCCAGACCGCATATTAAAGCGGCCGCGCGTTTTGAAGCGCCGCATAATAACGATGAAGGCGTTTTAAACGTGATTGAGAAGGTATTGAACGGGGAGGCGCCGTTTAATTGACCGCGTGCGGTCTGGTGCCCTCACCCCTCACCCTGGCCCTCTCCCCAAAGGGGAGAGGGAAAAAAGATTATGGTTGCAGGGCGTTTCCGACGCGCTTGTCTTTCAGGAACACCACCATCAGGCCAACCCACAGCACGCCGTTGGCGAGGTTAAACAGGCTGAACAGCCCGTTGCCGCCCATCGCGTAGGCATGTTTGCTCACCTCGATACCGACGGTAAAAATCAGCATCTGCAGCATCCCCATCGCTGCTGAGACCGTGCCTTTACTCATCTCGCTGGCAAACAGCGTCAGGCGCACCAGCCCGGCGTTGGCCACGCCAATTCCGAAGGCATAGAGGCTCAGCCCCGCCGTCATCCACAGGTAGGCATGGGATGACGCGACGGTCGCCACCGCAGCCAGAATCAGCCCTGCCGCAATCGGCCAGCCGCCCATGATAATCAGGGAACGCACGGTCCGGCGTGACGTCAAACGTGCCAGCACCAGGTTACCGATAATCAGCGCGCCAAAGATCGGCACCTGCAGCAGACCATACTCGTAGCTGCTGAGCTTTTCACCGCTGATGATAATGACCGGCGACTGCGCGATCCACGCCAGCAGCGGCAGGCTAACGAACCCGGTCGCCAGCGCGCCCGCCACAAAGCGGCCATTCTTCAGCACCTCTTTGTAATCCCGACCCAGCTCTTTCAGCGAGAGTTTCTCGCCGATGCGGGTGGCCGTTTCCGGCATCGCCCGGTGCAGGCCAAAGAACGCGAAGGCGGCGAGAAGCGCAAAGAGCACAAACATCCCTTCCCACGGCGCAACGTGCACCCACGCGGCACCCACCAGCGGCCCGAGTAAGGGGGCGATCAGCGCCACGTTCGCCATCAGCGCGGTAATCTTGATACACACCGCCTCCTCAAACGACTCCTGAATGGCGGCATACCCCACGGCGCCGATAAAGCACAGGCTCACCCCCTGCAGGAAACGCAGCAGGGTAAATTGTTCAATGTTTTGCGCCAGCAGCGTGGCGAGACAGGTGACGATAAACCACACCACGCCCGTGAGCATCACCGGACGACGGCCAATACGATCCGACAGCGGGCCTAACAGCCACTGTAAAAACATGCCGCCGGCCAGATAGGCGGTCATGGAGGTCGGCACCCACTCAATACCCGCGTTGTACTGCGCCACAACGGCCAGCATACCGGGCTGGATCATATCGTTGCCGATATAGGTAGAGAATTCGTAGAGCACCAGACACAGAGGGAAAAGCAACGCCTGACGACCCAGACGTGAACCAGAAGAAGAACGGTTTAACATGCAATCTCTTTATAATGACAAAATCGCGACGAGTTTAATGAAATGCCGCAGCCCGAGATAGTGATTTATCGAGGATAAACAGAAATAAAGCACATATCGTCTTCGTTTAAGGTTTCCTTAAGTTGACAGTTTTATGATAGCCCGATTACTCGTCAACGATCCCAAATTATGGCACTCACCTCCAGCCGTTCAGAATTGTCTAACTTACAGACAAATAAGACAAAACGACTTTACCGCTTGCCGACCCGCTTTTATGGTTATCAGCTTTTCGTACTGATCGCCCTTGCCGTGGTGTTTACATGGCTATCGCGCAATGAAGCGCTCGACAGGTGGATCACTGGCTTTTGGTATGACGCGGCAACGCAGACCTTTCCGCTGCAGAAAGATCATCTGCTGGATCTGCTGAACCACCGCCTGGCGAAGTACATTGCCATCGCCTTAGGCGCCGTGGCGCTGTTTTACGGCGCCTACAAGCGTAACGCAAGGCTGGTCACGGCGGCGCTGCTGATGGGCGTTGGCGCGCTGGTGGTAGGCGTGCTGAAAAGCGTGAGCCATCACAGCTGCCCGTGGGATCTGGTGGAATATGGCGGTAAGGCTATGTCTTATCCCCTGTTCAGCGCCGTCCCTGCTGACAGCGGTCCGGGGCGCTGTTTCCCCGGCGGTCATGCCTCCAGCGGCTTTATGGTGATGGGGCTGTTTTTTGCCTTCTGGCGCGAGAGTCCGCGTCTCGCCTGGTGCTTCGTCGCGCTGGGTGTGGTGTTAGGTCTGGCGATGGGCTATGGCCAGGTCATGCGCGGGGCGCATTTTTTCTCTCACAACCTGTGGGCCGGGTGGTGGGTCTGGTTTTCCCAGGTGGTTGTCTACGGACTCATTTCCACCCGGTTTGCTAAAGAGTGATAACGCTATGTTAGAGAATCTGAATTATCAGCTGTTTTATCTGATCAACGCCACGCCAACCTCGCCTGAGTGGACGATCGATTTTGCCACCTTTCTGGCAAAAGATCTGATCAGCATCGTGCCTGCACTGGCTGCGATTCTCTGGCTGTGGGGGCCCCGCAGCCAGGTGAAGGCGCAGCGCCAGCTGGTGATTAAAGTGGCGATGGCGCTCGGGGTAAGCGTACTGCTGAGCTACATTCTGGGTCACGCCTTCCCGCACGATCGTCCTTTTGTCGATCATGTCGGCTATACCTTCCTGCACCACGCGCCGGATGACTCGTTCCCGAGCGATCACGGTACGGTGATCTTCACCTTCGCGCTGGCCTTCCTGTTCTGGCATCGCCTGTGGTCCGGTGCGGTCCTGATGGTGGCGGCCCTGGCAATTGCCTGGTCTCGCGTTTACCTGGGCGTTCATTGGCCGCTGGATATGGTGGGCGGTTTCCTGGTAGGGCTGATTGGCTGCGTGAGCGCGGCTATCCTGTGGAGCCTCTTCGGTGAAGCGCTCTACCGCACGCTGTCTTCGCTCTATCGCGCCATTTTCGCTATCCCGATCCGCAAAGGCTGGATACGTGACTAACCCCAACCTGACAGGTTACACTTGAACCCCCGCCCTGCGGGGGTTCACTTTTTTATCCCGAGGAACTATGGAAACACGTCGCGATGACCGCATTGCTCAGCTGCTACAGGCGCTGAAGCGCAGCGATAAGCTGCATCTTAAGGAAGCCGCCAACCTCCTCGGCGTCTCAGAGATGACCATTCGTCGGGATCTGAACAGCGAAAGCGCGCCCGTCGTGCTGTTGGGCGGGTATATTGTGCTTGAGCCGCGTAGCGCCAGCCATTACCTGATCAGCGACCAGAAGACGCGCCTGGTGGAAGAGAAACGCAAAGCCGCCCGGCTTGCGGCCTCACTGGTACAGCCGCACCAGACGTTGTTTTTTGACTGCGGAACCACCACGCCGTGGATTATCGAAGCCATCGACAGCAGCATTCCTTTCACCGCCGTGTGCTACTCCCTGAACACCTTTCTGGCGCTTCAGGAGAAACCCGAGTGCCGGGTGATACTCTGCGGCGGCGAGTTTCACGCCAGCAACGCCATCTTTAAGCCGCTTAACCTGCACGACACGCTCAGCAATCTCTGCCCGGATATCGCGTTTTATTCCGCCGCGGGCGTCAACGTGCGTCAGGGCGCGACCTGCTTTAATCTCGAAGAGCTGCCGGTGAAGCACTGGGCGTTAAGCGCAGCGCAGTACCATGTGCTGGTAGTCGATCACAGCAAGTTTGGCAAGGTGCGTTCGGCAAGAATGGGCGAGCTGGCGCAGTTTGACGCCATCGTCAGCGACTGCCGCCCGGACGACGAGATTGTGGCCCACGCGAAGGCGCAGCAGGTGAAGTTGATGTATTAAGAGGGGTGTGGCCTGATGCCTTCACCCCGGCCCTCTCCCACAGGGAGAGGGAGAAAATCCATAAGGTTTAGCTAAACCAGCTGCCAAACCACCCGTGGAATTTCATCATCACGAAATCCCACATCCGGCTGAAGAAGCCGCCCTCTTCCACCGCTTCCATTACAATCAGCGGACGCTGTTCAATCGACTTACCGTTTAGCTGGAAATCAATCGTCCCGACCACCTGGCCTTTTTTCAGCGGCGCCGTGAGCTGCGGGTCGGTCAGGGTATAGCTGGCCTTCAGGTTTTTCAGCTGACCGCGCGGAATGGTCACCGAGCCGCCTTCACCCGCCCCGAGATTGACTTCACTCTTGTCGCCAAACCAGACGCGCTGGCTGACGAACGTGGCATCCGGTTTAATCGGCGTCACGGTTTCATAGAAGCGGAAGCCCCAGGTCAGTAGTTTTTCTGACTCATTAAAGCGAATACGGTCGGTTTTAGTGCCCAGCACCACCGAAATCAGGCGCATGTCGCCCTGGGTCGCGGAGGCCACCAGGTTATAGCCCGCGCCCGCCGTGGTGCCGGTTTTCATCCCGTCCACGTTAACGTTGCTGCTCCACAGCAGGCGGTTGCGGTTCGGCTGGCGGATTTTATTGAAGGTAAACTCTTTCTCTTTATGGATGGCGTATTCATCCGGCACGTCGTGGATCAGCGCTTTCCCCAGCAGCGCCATGTCGCGCGCGGTACTGAACTGTCCCGGCGAATCCAGACCGTGAACCGTTTTGAACGTGGTGTTGGTTAAGCCCAGTTTCTGCGCGTAGCCATTCATCAAGCCAATGAAAGAATCCTGGCTGCCGGCAACGTAATCGGCCAGCGCGATGCAAGCATCATTTCCCGACTGAATAATTACCCCTTTGTTCAGATCGGAAACGGAGACCTGATCCCCCGGCTTCAGGAACATCACGGAAGAGCCCCGCAGCGCCGGGTTGCCGGTGGCCCAGGCATCCTTCCCGATGGTGACCATATCGTCCAGCTTGATCTTGCCCGCTTTCAGCGCCTGGCCGACCACGTAGCTGGTCATGATTTTGGTCAGGCTTGCCGGATCGAGTTTCTCATCCGCATTCCCTTCCGCCAGCACTTTACCGCTGGAATAATCCATCAGGATCCAGGCGCGCGCATCCACAGGCGGCGCTTCGGGTGCAGCCTGTTCAGCTGCATAGAGAGTTGGTGCAAACAGGAAAAGGAGCGCAGAGCCTGTCGCAAGGCTGCGCAGAGAAGTCATTTTACGCGTCATAAATGCCACCCGAGTGTCCATTCAAAAATTACGTCACATCACCGTGTCGCAAGAAGCGATGAGTAATAGCGCACTAAAACGGTTAAAGAAACCCAACGAGGGTAAAGTTATTAAAGTTTATGCAATAACATTCAGATACGCTTTGATTCAGACGATTTTTTTGTCTTCTGTTGCGTAATTGTTAGGTTTATCTCACCATGGCGAAAGCTGACCCGGATTCACATCTCATCAGGAGTAAATATGATTACGCTTTGGGGCAGGAACAACTCGACCAACGTTAAGAAAGTGCTCTGGACGCTCGAGGAGCTGGATTTACCGTTCAATCAAATCATGGCCGGCATGTCGTTCGGCGTGAACAAAGAGGCCGACTATCTGGCCATGAACCCGAACGGCCTGGTGCCTCTGCTGCGCGATGATGAAACCGACGCGACGCTTTGGGAATCCAACACCATTGTCCGCTACCTCGCCGCCCAGTACGGTCAGGGCCGCCTGTGGGTAGAAAGCCCGGCCCGTCGCGCTCAGGGCGAAAAGTGGATGGACTGGGCGAACCAGACGCTTTCCCCCACCCACCGCGTGATCCTGATGGGGCTTATCCGTACGCCGGAAGCCGAACGCGACTATCCCGCGATTCATGCCGCCCAGGACGCCTGCGAAAACCTGTTTGCGATGATGGATGACGAGCTGGCGAAGCACGCCTGGTTCTCCGGTGAGGCGTTCGGCGTGGGCGATATCGCCGTGGCGCCGTTCGTCTGGAACCTGACCAATATGGGCCTGAAGTGGACGCCGCGCCCTCATCTTGAGCGCTGGCTAAAACAGCTGAGCGATCGCCCGGCGTACCGCAACGTGGTGATGATCCCGGTCACCTGATTACGCACCGGACGGGCTGACTTTTAACAGCTGCCCGTCCGTCTCGTCGGTCAGCACATATAAATAGCCGTCCGGCCCCACCCGCACATCGCGAATACGTTTATCCCGATCGCCCAGAATTCGCCCGTCCTCCGTCACCTTATTGCCGTCCACGCTCAGCACGATAACGTCCTTTTCCTTCAGCGCGCCGATAAACAGCTTGTTTTTCCACTGCGGGAAAACGTCGCTGTTGTAGAACGCCATGCCGCTCACGGCAGGTGACACTTTCCAGACGAACAGCGGTTTTTCGGTGCCCTCAACGTGCTCGCCTTTGGCTTCCGGAATTTTCAGACCGCTGTAGTTAATGCCGTGCGTCGCCAGCGGCCAGCCGTAGTTCTTTCCTTTCTCCGGGATGTTGATCTCATCCCCGCCACGCGGGCCGTGCTCGTTCAGCCACAGCGTGTCGCTCCAGGGATTCATCGCCATCCCCTGCGGGTTGCGTATGCCGTAAGACCAGATTTCGGGTCGCGCGCCGGGGGTATTCACAAACGGGTTATCCGGCGGCACTTTTCCGTCTTCGGTGAGGCGCACCACTTTACCCTGCAATTTATCCAGATCCTGCGCCGTTGGACGCTGGTTATTCTCGCCGAGTCCGATAAAGAGCGAGCCTTTGCCGTCGAATACCAGTCGCCCACCAAAATGGTTACCGGTGGAGAGTTTCGGCATCTGGCGGAACACCACCTGGAAAGCGTCAATGCGCGTAAAATCGTCGCTTAACCGGCCATAGCCCACCGCCGTTCCGGCCTTGCCGTCGCTCCCTGCTTCGGCGAAGCTCAGCCAGATGCGGCGCGATTGTTCAAAATCCGGGGCGAGGACCACGTCCAGCAATCCTCCCTGACCGTTTGCCCAGACCTTCGGCACGCCGACAATCGGATCGGACAGCCCTTTTCCGGCCTGCCAGCGTTTGAGCTGACCGTCCTTCAGGGTCACCAGCAGGCCTTGATTGTCCGGCAGAAACGCCAGGGACCAGGGGTGATCGAGTTTATTTTGCAGCACCTCAACCTTGACCGTCTCTGGCGCGGCAAGAAGCGAAAACGGAATGAACAACGCAGGCAGGGAAATTAGCGAGGATCGAGGCATAACGCGCTCCTTTATCGGCATATGGCATAAAGGTTAGCCACTGCATCCGGGCGCGTTACCACTTTTACAAAAGCTTAATCAGAAGGGGGAGTTGCCTCCCCCTGGGCTCAGTGCTGTTCAAGCTTCTCGTGCTCGTTCAGGCACATGATGCATAGAGAGAGCGTCGTCAGGCAGTTTTCAAGCTTCTCCGCGTTAACAGCGATAAAATTCGGGCAGTCGTGGCGTCCGTTCATCAAACATACCCCAGCGATGGAAAGTACCTCAGCGGCGCGGCGCAGGGCGATCAGCTCACTTTCGCCGTATTTCGCCTTCAGGGTCGGTGCTTTTTCACGCATGAAATTGCAAAGTTCAAACAGGTTATCACGCAGATGTTCGCTTTCGCTGACTGACATATACCCTTTCGCCTTCCTCAACTGCAGGTACGCGGCGAGGTCGATTCGGGCGTTGATCAGCTTGTTAAGCAGATCGCGTTTAAGTCTGTCAACGGTCATGCTCTTTCCTCCTCTGTCAGCCATTGTGCATAGTCAGGATAAGTTCATTTTTTGTACAGTTTAATGCCTGGGATCAATTTTTATTAACTGATTAACATTATTTACAATGTTACAACGTCTGCCCGAGTCATCCGCCTTGCAAAGAGTGTATAAATCCCCCGCGATACGCTGTAAAATCCCGCCCTGATAACTCCATAATTGATGAATTTTTAACCTATGAGCAATGTTACGCACCAGCCGAAAATCGGCTTCGTCTCCCTGGGCTGCCCGAAAAACCTCGTGGATTCCGAACGCATCCTGACCGAACTGCGCACCGAGGGCTATGACGTGGTGCCAAGCTACGACAACGCCGATATGGTGATCGTTAACACCTGCGGGTTTATCGACAGCGCGGTTCAGGAGTCACTGGAAGCCATCGGTGAAGCCCTGACGGAAAACGGCAAAGTGATTGTTACCGGCTGTCTGGGCGCCAAAGAAGACCAGATCCGCGAAGTGCACCCGAAGGTGCTGGAGATCACCGGCCCGCACAGCTACGAGCAGGTGCTGGAACATGTTCATCACTACGTGCCAAAACCAAAGCACAACCCGTTCCTGAGCCTGGTGCCAGAGCAGGGCGTGAAGCTGACGCCGCGCCACTATGCTTACTTAAAAATTTCCGAAGGCTGCAACCATCGCTGCACCTTCTGCATCATCCCGTCCATGCGTGGCGATCTGGTGAGCCGTCCGATTGGCGAAGTGCTGGCGGAAGCTAAACGTCTGGCCGACGCGGGCGTGAAGGAGCTGCTGGTCATCTCCCAGGACACCTCAGCTTACGGCGTGGACGTTAAGCACCGCTCCGGTTTCCACAACGGCGAGCCGGTGAAAACCAGCATGGTCGGCCTGTGCGAGCAGCTGTCCAAGCTCGGTATCTGGACGCGTCTGCACTACGTCTATCCGTACCCGCACGTTGACGATGTGATCCCGCTGATGGCGGAAGGCAAAATTCTGCCGTACCTGGATATCCCGCTGCAGCACGCCAGCCCGCGTATCCTGAAGCTGATGAAGCGTCCTGGCTCCGTTGATCGCCAGCTGGCGCGCATCAAGCAGTGGCGCGAGATCTGTCCGGATCTGACCCTGCGCTCCACCTTCATCGTCGGCTTCCCGGGTGAAACCGAAGAAGACTTCCAGATGCTGCTCGACTTCCTGAAAGAAGCGCGACTGGACCGCGTAGGCTGCTTCAAGTACAGCCCGGTAGAAGGCGCAACCGCCAACGAGCTGGCGGACCAGGTGCCGGAAGAGGTGAAAGAAGAGCGCTGGAACCGCTTCATGCAGCTGCAGCAGCAGATTTCTGCCGAGCGTCTGCAGGAAAAAGTGGGCCGCGAGATCATGGTCATCGTTGACGAAGTGGATGAAGAAGGCGCGATTGGCCGCAGCATGGCGGACGCCCCTGAAATCGACGGCGCGGTGTACCTGAACGGCGAAACCAACGTTAAGCCGGGTGATATTATTCGCGTGAAGGTTGAAAACGCGGACGAGTATGACCTGTGGGGTAGCCGGGTTTAATTACATTCCCCTCACCCCGGCCCTCTCCCCAAAGGGGCGAGGGGGAAAACCGCACCGAGCAGCCCCCTCTCCCCTCCGGGGAGAGGGTTAGGGTGAGGGGCAATAAACCTACCCCTTAATCCTCGGATCCAGCGCGTCGCGCAGCCCGTCACCCAGCAGATTAAACGCCAGCACGGTCAGGAAAATCGCCAGACTCGGGAAGATCGCCACGTGCGGTGCAATCACCATATCTGCCCTCGCCTCGTTCAGCATCGCGCCCCACTCCGGCGTTGGAGGCTGCGCCCCTAACCCCAGAAACGACAGGCTGGCCGCCGAGATAATCGACACGCCGATACGCATGGTGAAATAGACCACGATGGACGACACCGTACCCGGCAGAATATGGCTGAACAGGATGGTGGCATCGCTGGCCCCCATGCTGCGGGCGGATTCGATAAAGGTCTGCTGTTTCAGCACCAGCGTGTTGCCGCGCACCAGACGGGCAAAGGCCGGAATCGAAAAGACTGCGACCGCAATGATGACGTTCGCCATGCCGCTGCCCATGATCGCCACCACGGCAATCGCCAGCAAAATGCCGGGGAAAGCAAACAGCACGTCGCAGATGCGCATGATGATGCGGTCCCACCAGCCTTCGTAATACCCGGCAACGAGGCCCAGCACGGTACCGATGGCCGCACCGATCAGCACCGCGAACACCCCGGCGGCAAGCGAGATCTGCGCCCCGACCAGCACGCGGCTAAAGATATCGCGCCCGAGGGAGTCCACGCCGAACCAGTGCAGCATCGACGGTCCGTCGTTCAGACGGTCGTAGTCAAAATAGTTTTCCGCATCAAACGGCGCCACCCACGGCGCAATCACCGCCACCGCAATAAGCAGCAGCACAAACAGCCCCGCGGTCATCGCGACCGGCTGGCGGCGAAAACGCCGCCAGAATTCAGACCACGGGGTGCGGACGTGGTCCGGTTTTAGCCCCGGCATCGCGTTTAAAACGGCCTGACGTCGCCAGTTCAACAATCGCATCTTACTTGTACCTGATGGCCGGGTTAATGGCGGCGTAGAGCACGTCCACCACTAAGTTGATAAGAATAAACTCCAGCGAGAAAAGCAGAACTTCCGCCTGAATCACCGGGTAGTCGCGCATCTCGACGGAATCGACCAGCAGGCGTCCCAGCCCCGGCCAGTTGAAGACCTTTTCCACGACGATAGAGCCGCCGAGCAGGAAGCCAAACTGCAGCCCCATCATCGTCACCACCGGGATCATCGCATTGCGAAAACCGTGCTTGAGAATGACCCACTTCTCGCTGACCCCTTTCGCCCGCGCGGTGCGAATATAATCTTCGCTCAGCACGTCAACGAACGAGGCGCGGGTAAAACGGGCCATCACCGCCGAAACGGCAGCGCCCAGCGTCATGGAAGGCAGGATGTAATGCTTCCAGGTATCGGCCCCGACAGTCGGCAGCCAGCCCAGTTCGACGGAGAAGATCTGCATCAGCAGCATCCCCAGCGCGAACGCCGGGAAGGAGATGCCGGTCACCGCCAGGGCCATGCCGAGCTTGTCCGGCCAGCGGTTGCGCCAGACGGCCGCGACAATCCCGGCGCCAAGCCCAAACACGACCGCCCAGCTCATGCTGGCGATCGTTAACCAGAACGTCGGCATAAAGCGGCTGGCAATCTCCTCCGACACCGGACGGCGCGACACCATCGAGATACCAAAATCACCCTGCAGAACGTTGCAGATATAATGGATGAACTGCATATACAGCGGCTGGTCGAGGCCAAGCTGCTTACGCACCAGGTCAATAACGGTGGCATCCGCTTCAGGCCCGGCAACCAGACGCGCCGGATCGCCCGGCAGCATATGGACAAACAGAAACACCAGGACCGCCACAATCAGCAGCGTCGGAATAAGCCCCAGCAGGCGTTTACAAACATAATTCAGCATGAGGTTTATTTTAAATCCGCATCGTCAAAGCTAAAGCCCGTGTCCGGCATGATGTAGAACCCGGTCAACGCTTTATTATGGGCTGACACCAGTTTCTCCACCACCAGCGGCACCCACGGTGACTCTTTCCAGATAGTATCCTGCGCGTCTTTGTAGAGGCGCGCTTTCTCTTCCGGTTTGGTGGTTTTCAGGGCATCGGCCAGGTCTTTGTCCACCTGCGGATTGCTGTAAAACGCGGTGTTGAACAGGGTTGGCGGCCAGTTCTGCGAGGCGAACAGCGGCGACAGCGCCCAGTCGGCTTCACCGGTCGAGGCCGTCCAGCCGGTATAGAACATTCGCACCCCGCTCTCTTTCTGCCCTTTCCCCTCCACTTCTGCCGCACGCTGTCCGGCATCCATCGCGGTCACCTGCGCCTTAATGCCGACCTGCGCGAGCTGCTGCTGGGTAAACTGCAGCACCTTCTGGGCGGTACTGTGATTATGCGAGGACCACAGCGTGGTGCTGAAACCGTTCGGGAAGCCCGCCTCTTTCAGCAGCTCGCGCGCTTTGGCCGGATCGTACGGCCACGGCTGATAGCTTTGCGCATAGGCGATTGCCGGCGGCAGCACGCCGGTCGCCGGGGTGGCATAGCCCGCAAAGGCGACCTTCACCAGCGCCTGACGGTTAATGGCGTAGTTGATGGCTTCACGCACCTTCGGGTTATCGAACGGCTTTTGCGTGACGTTCATGCTGATGTAGCGCTGCATGATCGACGGGCTGGCGACCAGCTCCAGCTTGCTGTTTTTCTGCAAAATGGCGGCCTGCTCATACGGGATCGGGAAGGCAAACTGCGCCTCGCCAGTTTGCAGCATCGCCGCGCGGGTGTTGTTGTCCACCACCGGACGCCAGGTAATGGTATCGAGCTTCGGCAGCCCCTGCTGCCAGTATCCGGCGAATTTCTTCACCTTCACAAAATCGGTCTGGTTCCAGGTGAGCAGTTCGTAAGGGCCGGTGCCAACAGGGTGGAAACCGATCTCCTTGCCGTATTTTTTCAGCGCGGCAGGGGAAATCATCGCGGTTGCCGGATGCGCCAGGATATTGATAAACGCGGAGAACGGCTCTTTCAGGGTGATTTTGACCGTCGCCGGGTCGACCACCTCGGTGCTGGCGATATTTTTATACAGGTTATAGCGCTTGAGGCTATTTTCCGGATTGCTGGCGCGGTCCAGGTTAACCTTCACCGCCTCCGCATTGAAGTCTGTCCCGTCCTGGAACTTCACGCCGGTCCTGAGCTTGATGGTATACACCAGCCCGTCTTCGGATACGGTGTACCCCTCTGCCAGCACGTTTTTGAGCTTCATCTCTTTATCGAGGCCAAACAGGCCCTGATAGAACGATTTCGCCACCGCCTGAGAGAGCGTGTCGTTGGCGTCATACGGATCGAGCGTGGTGAAATTAGAGCCGACGGCAACCACCACATCTTTGGCAGCGAACGCGGGGGCAGCGGCCAGGGCTGCCGTCACGCTCGCGGCTAACAACCATCTACGCGCTACAAATGTAACCATTGTGTTCTCCTGCCTGTTGTAAGTTATAACCGCGAAAAAGCGTTGTCCTGACGCGGGGGAGCCACGAAATGACCCGGCCCGACCTCGCGCAGCGTCACGCGCTCCACGGCCTCGCCGCGCTTATGAATATTGCTCGGCATTTCATCCTGCAGCAGCACGCGCTGGCCGTGACGATGCGCGGGATCGGCCACCGGGACCGCCGCAATAAGCTTGCGGGTGTACGGGTGCTGCGGGTTTTCAAACACCGCCCTTCGCGGCCCAATCTCCACGATCTGCCCCATAAACATCACCGCCACGCGATGGCTGATGCGCTCGACCACCGCCATATCATGCGAGATAAACAGGAAGGCAATGCCCATATCCCGCTGTAAATCCAGCAGTAAGTTGATGATTTGCGCCCGAATAGAGACATCCAGCGCCGAAACGGACTCATCGGCAATCACCACTTTCGGGTTTAGCGCCAGCGCGCGGGCGATGCAGATACGCTGCCGCTGTCCGCCGGAAAACTCGTGCGGATAACGCCAGGCGTGCTCCGGCTTCAGGCCAACGCGCTCCAGCAGCCAGGCCACGCGACGCTGTGCCGCTTCGCCGTCGAGCAGGTTATGCACCCGCAGCGGCTCCATGATCGAATACCCCACCGTATGGCGCGGATCGAGGGAGGCATACGGATCCTGGAAAATAAACTGAATATCCCGCCGCACCGCCTGCAGCCTGCTGTCCGGAAGGGTATCAATGCGCTCACCGTTAAAGGTAATGCTGCCTTCCTGTGACTCCACCAGACGGAGCAACGCGCGCCCGGTGGTGGATTTACCGCAGCCGGACTCCCCCACCAGCGCCAGCGTTTCGCCCGGCCAGAGATCGAAACTGACGTTTTCCACCGCGTGCACTTCGCGCTTAACGCGGTTCAACACGCCGCTGCGCAGCGGAAAACGGGTGACCAGATCGCGCACTTCCAGAATGGGCTTACCCGGCACCACGGTGTCCTGCTCGCGCTCATCCTCCTGCTGCTCAGACGCCTCGAGAGAAATCAGGGGGAAGCGGCGCGGCAAATCGCTGCCGTTCATCGCCCCCAGGCGCGGAACCGCCGCCAGCAGCGCTTTGGTGTAAGGATGCACGGGCGCGTGAAAAATCTGCTCAACCGGGCCGGTTTCCACCGCGCTGCCCTTGTGCATCACCAGCACCCGATCGGCGATATCGGCGACCACGCCCATATCGTGGGTGATAAAAATCACCCCCATCTCCATCTCCTGCTGCAGCACTTTGATGAGCTGCAGGATCTGCGCCTGAATCGTCACGTCCAGCGCCGTCGTCGGTTCATCGGCAATCAGCACCGCCGGACGGCAGGAGAGCGCCATGGCAATCATCACGCGCTGGCGCATGCCGCCGGAAAGCTGATGCGGGTAGCGACCCAGAATGGCCTGCGCCTCCGTAATACGCACCAGCTCCAGCATCCGTCGGGCCTCGTTGAGCGCTTCATCGCCGCTCAGCCCCTGATGCAGGCGGATGGACTCGGCGATTTGTTCCCCGACAGGGAAAACCGGGTTCAGGGAGGTCATCGGCTCCTGGAAGATCATCGCAATGTCCGCCCCGCGCACGCCCTGCATCTGCGAACCGCTCAGCTCATTTAAATCAATGACCTGACGGTTGCGGCGGCGCAGAAGCATTTTCTCGCTGCTGATTTGCCCGCCCGTCTGTTCCAGCAGGCGCATCAGCGCCAGCGCGGTGACCGATTTACCGGAGCCGGACTCGCCAACAATCGCCAGCGTCTCGCCGCGCCTGAGCGTGAACGATAAATTCTGTACTGCGGGGATGAACTGCCGCTCTTCCTGAAACGCAATATTGAGCTGATGGACAGCCAGCACTTCGCGGTTGTCCAGTTCTTCACTGTGCGGCACGCGCTGCCCCCTTATTCACGATAGATGCCCGTGCTCGGTTCATCACCGGCATAGCCCCAGGCGCGATACATGCCTTCGCTGTTGAACGGCAACGCCACGTTGCCCTCACGATCCACCGCAATGAGTCCGCCGACGCCCCCCAGGGCAGGCAGTTTCTCCATCACCACGCGCTCGCAGGCTTCGCTGAGGCTTAAGCCGCCGTAATCCATCAGCGCGGTGATGTCGTAGGCCGCAAGGGCGCGGATAAACACTTCTCCGGTTCCGGTACACGACACCGCCGCCGTCGCGTTATTGGCATAGCAGCCGGCGCCCGGCAGCGGGCTATCGCCCACGCGCCCGGGCAGCTTGTTGGTCATCCCGCCCGTGGAGGTCGCCGCCGCGAGGTTCCCGGCCTTATCCAGCGCCACCGCGCCGACCGTGCCCATTTTGGTGGTTTCATCCAGCGGCGCGCTGTGGTCAAGCTGCATCATGCCCGCCGAACGGGCTTCCAGCAGCTGCTGATAGCGCTCCTCGGTGGAAAACAGATCCGGCGATACCGGCTCCATTCCGTGCTCGAAGGCAAACGCCTCTGCCCCGGCCCCCGTCAGCAGCACGTGCGGACTCGCTTCCATCACCAGACGCGCGGCCAGCACCGGATTGCGCAGATGACTCACGCCCGCCACGGCGCCCGCTTTCAGGGTGACGCCGTCCATCACGCAGGCATCCAGCTCGTGCGTTTCATCCCGGGTAAAGACCGAACCGATCCCCGCATTAAATAACGGGCACTCTTCCAGCAGGCGTACCGCCTGGGTGACCACGTCCAGCGCGCTTTCGCCCGCTTCCAGCATTCTCTGGCCCGTTTCCACAATGGCGTACAGCGCGTCGATATAGCGCTTTTCCTGCTCGGGACTGAGCTGTGCTCGGGTGATTGCCCCGGCGCCACCATGAATTGCGATTACCGCATTAACCATTCGCATCACCCGTTAGCCTGATTTGCGGCTTTTTCTATAAATATCATTATCGTCGATGAAACTTCAGATGATTTTTGAATATAGAAAGACGTAACTGTGATGTAAAGCGTACACCTATCGGGTCATACAGTTAGCCGCACTTTTCTGCCATAATGAGCGCTTTCGTTGTTACTCCGCAGGAGCCCACCATGGATTTTACCGCCGGACTGATGCCGCTTGAGACGGCACTCACGCAGATGCTTGACCGTATTTCCCCGCTGCATGACGTAGAGACGCTGCCCCTCGTCCGCTGTTTTGGCCGCATTGCCGCCCGCGATATTGTCTCCCCGCTTAACGTGCCGGGGTTTGATAACTCCGCGATGGACGGATACGCGGTACGCCTGGCGGATATTCAGGCGGGTAACGCCCTGCCGGTGGCGGGTAAAGCCTTTGCGGGTCAGCCGTTTAGCGGCGAATGGCCTGCGGGCACCTGCGTGCGCATCATGACCGGTGCGCCCGTTCCGGCAGGCTGCGATGCCGTGGTAATGCAGGAAGAGACGGAACAGACGGACGACGGCGTGCGTTTTACCGCCAGCGTCAAAGCGGGCCAGAACATCCGCCGCACGGGCGAAGATATCACGCTTGGCGCAACGGTCTTTGCCGCCGGGCAAAAGCTGACGGTCGCTGAGCTGCCGGTGCTGGCCTCGCTCGGCGTTGCTGAAATCGACGTGATCCGCAAGGTGCGCGTCGCCGTTTTCTCCACCGGCGACGAGCTGCAGCTGCCGGGCCAGCCGCTGCAGGAGGGCCAGATTTACGATACCAACCGCCTGGCGGTGCACCTGATGCTGGAGCAGATGGGCTGCGAGGTGATTAACCTCGGCATCATTCCTGACGACCCGGAAAAACTGCGCGCCGCGTTTATCGAAGCGGATAAATCCGCCGACGTGGTCATCAGCTCCGGCGGCGTCTCCGTGGGCGAAGCGGATTACACCAAAACCATGCTCGAGGAGCTGGGCGAAATCGCCTTCTGGAAGCTCGCCATCAAGCCGGGCAAACCGTTCGCCTTTGGCAAACTTCAACACAGCTGGTTCTGTGGCCTGCCGGGTAATCCGGTCTCGGCGGCACTCACCTTCTACCAGCTGGCGATCCCGCTGCTGGCGAAGCTTTCCGGCAACAGCGCCAGCCCGCTGCCGGCACGCCAGCGCGTGCGCGCCGCCACGCGCCTGAAAAAATCACCCGGCCGCCTCGATTTCCAGCGCGGCATTCTGGCGCGCAACGCGGACGGCGAATTGGAAGTGAGCACCACCGGGCATCAGGGCTCGCACATTTTTAGCTCCTTCAGCCAGGGCAACTGCTTTATCGTGCTGGAGCGCGAGCGCGGCAATGTGGAAGCAGGCGAGTGGGTTGAGGTCGAAAGCTTTAATCACCTGTTCGGAGGCTGAGATGACGGTGGAGCTGAGCGACCAGGAGATGATGCGCTACAACCGCCAGATTGTTTTGCGCGGGTTTGACTTTGAAGGGCAGGAAGCGCTTAAGGCAGCAAACGTGCTGGTTGTCGGTCTCGGCGGCCTGGGCTGCGCCGCCGCGCAGTACCTTGCCGCGGCAGGCGTGGGCCGCATGACGCTGCTGGATTTCGATACCGTATCGGTGTCCAACCTGCAGCGCCAGACGCTGCACAGCGACGCGACGGTTGGCCAGCCGAAAGTGGACTCTGCCCGCACGGCGCTGGCGCGCATCAACCCCAACGTTCAGTTTACCCTGATTGGCGAGATGCTGGATGACGACGCGCTGTCGGCGCAGATTGCGCAGCATGACCTGGTGCTCGACTGCACCGATAACGTCACCGTCCGTAACCAGCTGAACGCAGGCTGTTTTGCCCACAAAATCCCGCTGGTCTCCGGCGCGGCGATCCGCATGGAGGGGCAAATCAGCGTCTTCACGTACGCGGAAGGCGAACCCTGCTACCGCTGCCTGAGCCGCCTGTTCGGCGAGAACGCCCTGACCTGCGTTGAGGCGGGCGTGATGGCGCCGTTGGTCGGCGTGATTGGGTCGATGCAGGCAATGGAAGCAATCAAGGTGCTGGCGCGTTACGGTACCCCGGCAGCGGGGAAAATCGTGATGTATGACGCGATGACCTGCCAGTTCCGCGAGATGAAACTGATGCGTAACCCGGGGTGTGAGGTTTGTAGCAAATAAAAAGTCGGGTGGCGGCTCCGCCTTACCCGACCTACAACGGCTCGAACGTAGGCCGGGTAAGCGTGAGCGCCACCCGGCAACAGCATTAGATCGACGTCCGTCCAAACGCCCCCTGCCAGTCCTGCTCAAACTTCACAATCGCCGCATCCACGGCCGGAGAGGTAATAAACTGCTGCGCCACGTCCAGCGGCAGCGTGATGGACTCGCACCCTGCCAGCAGGCAGTCCAGCGCCTGACGCGGCGTTTTAAAGCTCGCGGCCAGCACCTTTGACTGCGGGGCGTGCAGCGTCAGCAGCTGCTGTAGCTCAACAACCGTCTGGATACCGTCCCCGCCCTGCGCGTCGACGCGGTTAACGTAGGGCGCCACATACTCCGCTCCCGCCAGCGCGGAGAACATCCCCTGCGCGGCGCCGTATACCGCCGTGCCCAGCGTCGGGATGCCTTCGGCTTTCAGCATCTTGATCGCCGCCAGCCCTTCTGCGGTCACCGGCACTTTCACTACCAGGTCGTTAATGATGGCGCGCAGCCTGCGCGCGTCCTCCACCATTCCTTCGGCAGTGGTCGCCATCACCTGGGCGAACAGACGTCCTTTGCCGCCCAGCGCGTCGTGCAGCGCTGGCAGCAGCTCCTCCAGCGGCGTTTTGCCTGCCGCCACGATGCTTGGGTTGGTGGTCACGCCCGCCAGCGGGAAGATACGCGCCAGCTTTTTCACTGCCGCAACGTCAGATGTGTCGAGATAAAGTTCCATGATGTCGCCCTCAAAATTAGCCTGCACTTACCCTATCACGACAAAACCTGCTCAAGAGTTGACCTGAATCAAGATAACTTTCATTCGAAAGTAATTTAATCTTCATATGCAAGATGAGAGGCGAAATCATGATCTTCAATATTCAGCGTTACTCTACCCACGATGGCCCCGGTATTCGAACCGTGGTGTTCCTGAAGGGCTGCTCGCTGGGCTGTCGCTGGTGCCAGAACCCGGAAAGCCGATCCCGCAGCCGGGACGTGCTGTTTGATGCGCGCCTGTGCCTTGAAGGCTGCGACCTGTGCCAGCAGGCGGCGCCGGGCTGTATTGAACGCGCGCTGAACGGGATGGTCATCCACCGCGAAAAACTGAGTGATGATACGCTCAATGCCCTCACCGACTGCTGCCCGACGCAGGCGCTTACCGTCTGCGGTGAAGAGAAGCAGGTGGAAGAGATCATGGCAACCGTGCTGCGCGATAAGCCTTTTTACGACCGCAGCGGCGGCGGGATCACCCTCTCCGGCGGCGAGCCGTTTATGAACCCGGAGCTGGCGCACGTGCTGTTGAAAGCCAGCCACGAACAGGGTATTCACACCGCCGTCGAAACCTGCCTTCACGTGCCGTGGCACTATATCGAGCCGTCATTACCCTACGTCGATCTGTTCCTCGCCGACCTGAAGCACGTCGACGGCGACGTTTTCAAACGGTGGACGGACGGCTCGGCCAAACGCGTTCTGGATAATCTGAAACGCCTGGCGGTGGCCGGCAAGAAAATCACCATCCGCGTGCCGCTGATCCAGGGCTTTAACGCCGATGAAGCGTCCATAACCGCCATTACCAACTTCGCCGCCGACGAACTCGGCGTCGAGGATATTCATTTTCTGCCGTATCACACGCTGGGCATGAACAAATACACCCTGCTCGGCCAACCCTACTCTGCCCCTGACAAACCGCTGGATAACCCTGCCCTGCTGGACTTCGCGCAGCAGTACGCCTGCCAGAAAGGGTTAACCGCGACCTTACGAGGATAAACCTATGACAACCCTGAATCTCAACACCCTCAGCGAGCGCATTAAAGCGCACAAAACGGCGCTGGTGCATATCGTTAAGCCGCCGGTCTGTACCGAGCGCGCGCAGCATTACACCGAAATGTACCAGCAGCACATGGATAAGCCGATCCCGGTACGCCGCGCTCTGGCGCTGGCGCATCACCTGGCGGAACGCACCATCTGGATCAAACACGACGAGCTGATTATCGGTAACCAGGCAAGCGAAGTGCGCGCCGCGCCGATTTTCCCGGAATACACCGTCTCCTGGATTGAGAAAGAGATCGACGATCTGGCGGACCGCCCGGGCGCGGGCTTTGCGGTGAGCGAAGAGAACAAGCGCGTGCTGCATGAAATCTGCCCGTGGTGGCGCGGCCAGACGGTGCAGGATCGCTGCTACGGCATGTTCACCGACGAGCAGAAAGGCCTGCTGGAAACCGGCATTATCAAAGCCGAAGGCAACATGACCTCCGGCGACGCGCACCTGGCGGTGAACTTCCCGCTGGTGCTGGAGAAAGGCCTCGACGGCCTGCGCGCCAAAGTGGCCGAGCGCCGCTCGCGCATCAACCTGACGGTGCTGGAAGACCTGCACGGCGACCAGTTCCTGAAAGCGATCGATATCGTGCTGGAAGCGGTGAGCCTGCACATCAAACGCTTTGCCGATCTGGCGCGTGAAATGGCGTCCACCGAGACCCGCGAAAGCCGCCGCGACGAGCTGCTGGCGATGGCGGAAAACTGCGACGTGATTGCTCACGAGCCGCCAAAAACCTTCTGGCAGGCGCTGCAGCTGTGCTACTTCATTCAGCTGATCCTGCAGATTGAGTCCAACGGCCACTCCGTCTCCTTCGCGCGTATGGACCAGTATCTCTATCCGTACTACCGCCGCGACGTGGAGCTGAATCAGAGCCTGGATCGCGAACACGCCATCGAGCTGCTGCACAGCTGCTGGCTGAAGCTGCTGGAAGTGAACAAGATCCGCTCCGGCTCGCACTCGAAGGCTTCCGCCGGTAGCCCGCTGTACCAGAACGTCACCATCGGCGGCCAGAAGCTGGTCAACGGTGAGCCAATGGACGCGGTGAACCCGCTCTCCTACGCGATTCTGGAATCATGCGGTCGTCTGCGCTCCACCCAGCCGAACCTGAGCGTGCGTTACCACGCAGGGATGAGCAACGACTTCCTCGACGCCTGCGTGCAGGTGATCCGCTGCGGCTTCGGCATGCCCGCGTTCAACAACGATGAAATCGTCATTCCGGAATTCATCAAGCTCGGCGTTGAACGAGACGACGCCTACGACTACGCGGCCATCGGCTGTATCGAAACCGCGGTGGGCGGCAAGTGGGGCTACCGCTGCACAGGCATGAGCTTTATCAACTTCGCCCGCGTGATGCTGGCGGCGCTGGAAGGCGGGCGCGACGCCACCAGCGGCAAGGTGTTCCTGCCGCAGGAAAAAGCGCTCTCCGCAGGTAACTTCGACAACTTCGACGAAGTAATGGCGGCGTGGGACAGCCAGATCCGCTACTACACCCGCAAATCCATCGAGATTGAGTACGTGGTGGACACCATGCTGGAGGAGAACGTCCACGATATTCTCTGCTCGGCGCTGGTGGACGACTGCATCGAGCGTGCGAAAAGCATCAAGCAGGGCGGCGCGAAGTATGACTGGGTCTCCGGCCTGCAGGTGGGTATCGCCAACCTCGGCAACAGCCTGGCGGCGGTGAAAAAGCTGGTGTTCGAGCAGGGCACTATCGGTCAGCAGCAGCTGGCGGCCGCGCTGGCGGATGACTTCGACGGGCTGACCCACGAGCAGCTGCGCCAGCGCCTGATCAACGGCGCGCCGAAGTACGGCAACGATGACGACAGCGTGGATATGCTGCTGACGCGCGCCTATCAGACCTACATTGAAGAGCTGAAGCAGTACCACAACCCGCGCTACGGCCGCGGCCCGATTGGCGGTAACTACTACGCGGGTACCTCTTCCATCTCTGCAAACGTGCCGTTTGGTGCGGCAACGATGGCCACCCCGGACGGACGTAAGGCGCATACCCCGCTGGCGGAAGGGGCAAGCCCGGCCTCCGGTACGGACCACCTCGGCCCGACGGCGGTAATTGGCTCGGTGGGTAAACTGCCTACCGAGGCGATTCTCGGCGGCGTGCTGCTTAACCAGAAGCTGAACCCGTCGACGCTGGAAAACGACAGCGATCGCCAGAAGCTGATGGTGCTGCTGCGCACCTTCTTCGAGGTGCATAAGGGCTGGCATATTCAGTACAACATCGTCTCGCGCGAAACGCTGCTGGAAGCGAAGAAACATCCTGACCAGTATCGCGATCTCGTGGTGCGCGTCGCGGGCTACTCGGCGTTCTTCACCGCCCTGTCGCCGGATGCGCAGGACGATATTATCGCCCGTACTGAGCATACGCTGTAACGGTGTATCCCTTAAGGGGAAATGCGCACGCTGATGCCCTCACCCCGACCCTCTCCCACGGGGAGAGGGAGAAAACACTAAAAACGGCAACCCAGGTTGCCGTTTTGCTTTTACTTTCGAATGAAATTAAATTTGTGCTCCCCGTCACCTTGTTATTAGAATGTTTCAAAACGCAGTGACCCAGGAGCACAGTATGACCGTTAAAGTTATCGTCACCGATATGGACGGAACTTTCCTTGATGATGCCAAGCAGTACGATCGTGACCGCTTCCAGGCACAGTTTGATCAGCTTAAAGCCCGCGACATTGAATTCGTTGTCGCCAGCGGCAACCAGTATTACCAGCTCATCTCCTTCTTTCCGGAGCTGAAAGACCGGATCTCCTTCGTGGCGGAAAACGGCGCGCTGGTGTTCGATCGCGGCGAACAGATTTTCCACGGCGAGCTGACGCGTCATGAATCGCAGATCGTGATTGGCGAACTGCTGAAGGATAAAGGGCTGAACTTCGTGGCCTGCGGGCTGGAGAGCGCCTGGGTCAGCGACCAGGCTCCTGAAGAATTCGTGGCGCTGATGTCAAAGCACTATCACCGCTTAAAGCGCATCAGCGATTACCGCGAAATTGACGACGTGCTGTTTAAGTTCTCCCTGAACCTGCCGGACAGCGATATCCCTAATCTGGTGGATAAACTGCACGTCTACCTGGACGGCATTATGAAGCCGGTCACCAGCGGCTTTGGTTTTGTCGATTTGATTATCCCCGGCCTGCACAAGGCCAACGGCATCAGTCGTCTGCTGAAACGCTGGAAAATCTCCCCGCAGGAGTGCGTGGCCATTGGCGACAGCGGCAACGATGCCGAGATGCTGAAGCTGGTGAAATATTCCTTTGCGATGGGCAACGCGGCAGAGAGCATCAAAGAAATCAGCCGCTACGGCACCGACGACAACAACCATCAGGGCGCGCTGAACGTCATTCAGGCCGTGCTCGACAACCATTCCCCGTTCGACCTCTGATCCTTTCCTCGCCGGAGCGTCGCTCCGGCCTCTCACTCTTTTTCCGTCCTGTGGCTTGCGTCAAGTTTTTAAACTTGCATTAACTTATTTTTAACTTAAAGTATCACTTGTAGACATTTTTACTTTCGAATGAAAGATGCGAGGCAGTTATGACCTTTACCAGTGAAACTTTGCCAGCGGATCACAAAGCGGCAATCCGTCAGTTAAAACGTGAGCTGCGCGCGCAGATCGGCGACGTGCAGGCGGTGTTTAATAAGCTCAGCGACAAAATTGCCACCCGCGTGGCGGAAATCAACGCTCTTAAGAACAAAGGCGAATCCGTCTGGCCGGTGATCCCGTTTGCGGATGTGAAAAACGGCACGATTACCGACGCACAGCGCGAGGCCGTTAAACGCCGCGGCTGCGCGGTGATTAAAGGTCATTTCCCGCGCGAGCAGGCGCTGGCGTGGGATCGGTCGATGCTCGACTACCTCGATCTGAATAAGTTTGACGAGGTCTACAAAGGCCCGGGCGATAACTTCTTCGGCACCCTGACGGCCTCCCGTCCGGAGATTTACCCGATTTACTGGTCGCAGGCGCAGATGCAGGCGCGCCAGAGCGAAGAGATGGCGCAGGTGCAGTCGTTCCTGAACCGTTTATGGACATTCGAGAGCAACGGCAAGCAGTGGTTCAACCCGGACGTGAGCGTGATTTACCCGGACCGTATCCGCCGCCGTCCGCCGGGAACCACCTCGAAAGGGCTGGGTGCGCATACCGACTCCGGCGCGCTGGAGCGCTGGCTGCTTCCGGCCTATCAGCAGGTGTTTGCCCGCGTGTTCGACGGCAACGTCGATAAGTACGATCCGTGGAACGCCGCGCACCGTACCGAAGTGGAAGAGTACACCGTCGATAACACCACCAAATGCTCCGTTTTCCGGACCTTCCAGGGCTGGACGGCCCTGTCGGACATGATCCCAGGTCAGGGGCTGCTGCACGTGGTGCCCATCCCGGAAGCGATGGCCTATATACTGCTGCGGCCGCTGCTGGACGACGTGCCGGAAGACGAGCTGTGCGGCGTGTCGCCGGGGCGCGTGCTGCCGGTTTCCGAGAAGTGGCACCCGCTGCTGATCGAGGCGCTGACCAGCATTCCGGCACTCGAGGCAGGCGATTCCGTGTGGTGGCACTGCGATGTGATCCACTCCGTCGCGCCGGTGGAAAATCAGCAGGGCTGGGGCAACGTGATGTACATTCCTGCCGCGCCGATGTGCGAGAAAAACCTCGCCTACGCGAAGAATGTCAAGGAAGCGCTGGAAACCGGCGCGTCGCCGGGAGACTTCCCGCGCGAGGATTATGAAAAGAGCTGGCAGGACCGCTTTACCGTGAACGATCTCAACATCCACGGCAAGCGCGCGCTGGGTATGGTCTAACTGTCGTACAGCCCTTCCCGCTCTACGGCGGTGCGTCGTTTCCCCTGACGTATCCGCCGTACCGATTCCCGCACGGCCAGCGTGCCGTTAAGCAGTAACGTCCCCACCGGCGCGTCCGGGCGCATCAGCCGCTGCTGGAGCATATAAACCGCTTCTGTTCCCAGCTCATCGCGGGGAACATGCACGGCCGTCAGAGGCACATCCTGGATTGCCGCCAGGTTAAAGCCGTCAATGCTCATCACCGACACGTCCTGCGGCACGCGCAGGCCGTGGTTTTGTAAGGCGCTAATGGTGCCCGCCGCCATGAAGTCGCCGCCAACCAGGAACGCGGTAGGTAAATCCTTCCCCTGCACTTCACTGAGCCAGCTGCTGACCATCTGTTCCGTTTCGCGCGCGCTGAAGCTGGGCACCACCAGCAGATCGCGTTTATCGTTGAATTTCAGATTGTGAGACTGCCACGCGTCGCGGATCCCCGCCAGGCGCAGCTCCATGGTGTAGCGGCGCAGGCACAGCACGTTCATCACCTCACGATGTCCCATTTCGAACAGATATTCCGCCGCCCGCTCGCCAATGGCGCGATGATCCGGCGCGACGGCAGGCAGACGCATGTGCCGGTCGCGGCAGTTAATCAGCATGCAGGGTTTACCGACGTCCACTGCCAGATCGTGGATATGGGGATCGTCGATGCCAAGAAGGATTGCCGCCTGGGTATCCCCTTCATTCATGCGTGCCAGAAACAGCTGGGCGTCGCTGTCGTTCTCCTCCAGCGCGCAGTAGCGAAGGCGCACATCGTGGGACGCCAGGCCTTTACTCACGCTCTGGATCACGCGGTAGTAAAAGATGTCGGATCGCTCGTCAAACGCCCGCTGCGGGGCAAAAACCACCAGGCTATTAAGCAGCAGGCGCCCTGCCGCCATACCGTCCATCACCCCCAGCTCCCGCGCGCACGCCAGCACCTTCGCGCGTGCTTTTTCACTGGTATTCGCTTTTCCCGCCAGCACCCGCGACACGGTGCTGATCGAGAGCTGCGTCCGGGCCGCGATTTCGGTGATTTTTAGCCTTTTGTCCATTTTGTGATCTGGCTCCATTTGCGAAATGAAAAAATTTTCATAGCGTATTGGTCAGGCAATAGCTGACATAAAGGCCATCATGCCAGAGGGTTTATGTCAGTTATGAGAAATTTTGCACAAAATCCACTTTTGCCCACTCATTTTCTTCCTTAAGGTGAACTTGTCACACAACTTCCATACTAGTTGTATACCAACTTAAGCATTTTTAACGGATAGAAATCAAAGGCATAAAAATCCGTGTGACACCTGAACCTCCGTCCCCTTACCGTCCGTCTTGTGGAGAGTAAAATGAGTCAGGACATCAATAACACCGTAGCGACAAGCAAAACCCGTCGCGTCATCAAGAACCTGCGCTGGTACGTGCTGGTGCTGTTCTTACTTGGCGTCACCGTTAACTACATCACCCGAAACTCACTCGGGATCCTCGCCCCGGAACTGAAAGAGAGCCTCGGGATCACCACCGAGCAATACTCCTGGATCGTCGGCGCGTTCCAGATCGCCTATACCATCTTCCAGCCCCTGTGCGGCTGGCTGATTGACGTCATCGGCCTGAAGATTGGCTTTATGGTCTGCGCCGGGATCTGGGCGCTGATGTGTATTTTCCACGCGGGCGCCGGAAGCTGGCTGCACCTCGCTATTCTGCGCTTCTTTATGGGTGCCTCTGAGGCCGCCGCTACCCCGGCAAACGCCAAAACCATCGGCGAATGGTTCCCGAAATCAGAGCGACCCGTTGCCGCCGGCTGGGCGGGCGTGGGCTTCTCCATCGGCGCGATGCTGGCCCCGCCTATCATCTACTTTGCTCACGCATCGTTCGGCTGGCAGGGCGCGTTTATGTTTACCGGCGTGCTGGCGCTGCTGTGGGTGATCCTCTGGTGGGCGTTCTACCACAACCCGGAGCAGCACCCGAACCTGAGCAAGGACGAGCTGGCGTTCATTAAGCAGGACAACGAACCGCCTGCGGTGAGACTGCCCTTCCTGACCGCGCTGAAAACCGTCTCGAAAAACAAACGCTTCTACGGTATCGCCATTCCGGCCTTTATGGCGGAACCGGCCTGGGCGGTGCTGAGCTTCTGGGTGCCGCTGTACCTCGCCAAAGAGCACGGCATGGACCTGAAGCAGATTGCGATGTTTGCCTGGCTGCCGTTCCTCGCCGCCGACCTCGGCAGCGTGGCGAGTGGCTACCTGACGCGTCTGTACACCCGTCTGTTCGGCTGCTCGCGCGTTAACTCGGTCGTTGCCAGCTCCGTGACGGGCGCGTTCCTGATGATCTCGCTGGGCATCGTGGCCATTACCCGCGACCCGTATATCACCATCGTGCTGATCTCCATCGGCGGCTTCGGGCACCAGATTATCTCCTGCATGCTGAGCGCCCTGGTCGTTGAGTCGTTCGACAAAGGCCAGATGGCGACCGTAAACGGCATGCGCGGCTCTGCGGCGTGGATCGCCAGCTTCCTGTTCTCGCTGTTAATCGGGGTGACCGCCGACAAAATCGGCTTTAACCCGCTCTTTATTGCCATGGGCTTCTTTGACCTGATTGGCGCTGTCTTCCTGGTAGCATTTATTGCTGAACGTCGCGCCAAGCGCGCCTGATAGTGGATGTATTGCATATGAAAACCCTGAAAAACTGGACCCTTGATACGCAGTCGGCAAACCATCTGGAACTGCTGGTCGATAACCAGCACCGCCTGTGCCTGTATGTGCTGGAAGAGAACCTGTTCCGCGTGCTGATCAAACGCAAAGGCGAGCTGGCGCTGGACCGCACCTGGAGCATCGCGCCGGAAAAAGACGTACCCTGGGAAGGTCGCCGTCGTGACGATATAAGCGGTTTCTCCTGCCCGGCCTGGACCCTGACGCAGGAGGATGAGACGCTCACCCTGGCAACCGAACAGCTGCGCGTGACGGTCCACCAGCCGCTGTGGCTGGAGTGGCACTACCGCAATGAGGCGGGCGAGTGGCAGCCGCTGGTCAACGACCGTCCAACCAGCGCCTACCTGCTGAACGCCCACGGCGACGGCGTGGCGCACTACCTCAGCCGCCGCAAGGACGAGCGTTTCTATGGCCTTGGCGAAAAAGCGGGCGATCTGCAGCGCAACGGTAAGCGCTATGAGATGCGCAACCTCGACGCCATGGGGTACAACGCGGCCAGCACCGACCCGCTCTACAAGCATATTCCGTTCACTATCGCCCGCCGCGACGATATCAGCTACGGCCTGTTCTACGACAACCTGAGCAGCTGCTGGCTGGATCTGGGCAACGAGATCGACAACTACCACACCGCCTACCGTCGCTGGCAGGCGGAAGCGGGCGATATCGATTACTACATTTTTACCGGCAAACGCGTGCTGGACGTCACCAAAGCCTTCGTGCGCCTGACCGGGAAAACGCTGTTCGGACCGAAGTGGAGCCTGGGCTACAGCGGCTCGACCATGCACTACACCGACGCGCCGGACGCGCAAAACCAGCTGATGAACTTCATCCGCCTGTGCGAAGAGCACGCCATTCCGTGCGACTCGTTCCAGCTCTCCTCCGGCTATACCTCCATCAACGGCAAGCGCTACGTATTTAACTGGAACTATGACAAGGTGCCGCAGCCGAAGGTGATGAGCCAGGCCTTCCACGACGCCGGGCTGAAGCTGGCGGCCAACATCAAGCCGTGCCTGCTGCAGGACCATCCGCGCTATAACGAAGTGGCGGAGAGCGGCCTGTTCATTCGCGATTCAGAAACCGATGCACCGGAACGTTCCAGCTTCTGGGATGACGAAGGCTCGCACCTCGACTTTACCAACCCGCAGACGGTGCAGTGGTGGCAGAAGGGCGTGACCACGCAACTGCTGGAGATGGGCATCGACTCCACCTGGAACGACAACAACGAATATGAAGTGTGGGACGGAGAAGCGCGCTGCTTTGGCTTCGGCAAGGAGATCGCCATCAAGCACATTCGCCCGGTGATGCCGCTGCTGATGATGCGCGCCTCGCTGGAAGCGCAGCAGCGTTTCGCGCCGGAAAAACGTCCGTATCTTATCTCCCGCTCCGGCTGCGCCGGGATGCAGCGCTACGTTCAGACCTGGAGCGGCGACAACCGCACCAGCTGGGACACCCTGCGCTATAACATCCGCATGGGGCTGGGCATGAGCCTGTCCGGCCTGTTCAACGTCGGCCATGACGTCGGCGGTTTCTCCGGCGACAAGCCTGACGCCGAACTGTTCGTGCGCTGGGTGCAGAACGGCGTGATGCACCCGCGCTTTACCATTCACTCGTGGAACGATGACCACACCGTGAACGAGCCGTGGATGTACCCGGGCGTCACGCCAGCCATTCGCGGTGCGGTTGAGCTGCGCTACCGCCTGCTGCCTTACCTCTACACCCTGCTCTGGCAGGCGCATGCCGACGACGAGCCGATGCTGCGCCCGACCTTCCTCGACCACGAGCATGATGCGCAGACGTTTGAAGAGTGCGATGACTTCCTGCTGGGCCGCGACCTGCTGGTGGCCAGCGTCGTCGAAGCCGGGCAGCGCGAGCGCCGCGTCTGGCTGCCGGAGAACGACACCGGCTGGTATGATTTTTACACCCACGCGTGGTATGCGGGAGGCCAGTCGATCGTCCTCGACGCGCCGCTGGAAAAACTGCCGCTGCTGGTGCGCGCCGGTGCCGGTCTGCCGCTGAGCGAACGCATCATGCATGTGAGTGCCGAAAAAGATACAACCCGTGAACTGAAGCTGTTCCCGGTGAAGGGCGTCGGCACAACCTCAGGCATGCTGTTTGAAGACGACGGCGAAAGCTGGGGCTATCAGAACGGCAATGCGCTGTGGGTGGAGTGGGAAATGGTGTGTGACGGCGCAACCATCAACCTGAAGGTCAACGCGCGCGGGGATTATCGTCCGGCGTGGAAATCGCTTAAGGTGTCGCTACCTGTAGGGGAAAAACGTACGCTGCTGGTGAACGGAGTTGAAGGGGGCGAGTGGGTGGTGTAGTGCGGCCTGATGCCCTCACCCTAACCCTCTCCCACAGGGAGAGGGAATAGAACGTAGGCCGGGTAAGGCGAAGCCGCCACCCGGCTTTTTTTAGTTCTCGATACCTTTACTGCGCAGGTAATCTTCATAGTTACCGGTGAAGTCCACCACGCGCTCTGGCGTAATTTCGATCACGCGGGTCGCCAGCGAGCTGACGAACTCACGGTCGTGAGAGACGAAGATCAGGGTACCCTGATACATCTCCAGCGCCATGTTCAGGGATTCGATAGATTCCATGTCCAGGTGGTTAGTCGGTTCGTCCATCACCAGGATGTTTGGTTTTTCCATCATCAGCTTGCCGAACAGCATGCGGCCCTTCTCACCACCGGAGAGCACCTTAGCCGGCTTTTTGATGTCGTCCTGGCTGAACAGCAGACGACCCAGAATGCTGCGCACCGCCTGCTCGTCGTCGCCTTCCTGCTTCCACTGGCTCATCCAGTCGAAGACGGTGAGGTCGTTTTCGAACTCGTACTCATGGTCCTGCGCGTAGTAGCCAATCTGCGCGTTTTCAGACCACTTCACGGTGCCGTTGTCCGGCTGCAGTTCGCCAACCAGGGTTTTCAGCATGGTGGATTTACCCACGCCGTTGGCACCGAGGATGGCAATCTTCTCGCCCACTTCCAGCAGCAGGTTGAATTTTTTAAACAGCGGGCCGTTCTCAAAGCCTTTTTCAAGAGCTTCCACTTCCAGCGCGTTACGGAACAGTTTCTTGTCCTGCTCGAAGCGGATGAACGGGTTCTGACGGCTGGAGGCTTTGACTTCGTCCAGCTTGATTTTGTCGATCTGACGCGCACGCGAGGTCGCCTGACGCGACTTAGAGGCGTTAGCGCTAAAGCGGCTGACGAAGGACTGCAGGTCAGCAATCTGCGCTTTCTTCTTGGCGTTATCCGCCAGCAGACGTTCACGCGCCTGGGTGGCCGCCGTCATGTATTCGTCGTAGTTGCCCGGATAAACGCGCAGCTCGCCGTAGTCCAGATCCGCCATGTGCGTACAGACCATGTTCAGGAAGTGACGGTCGTGCGAGATGATGATCATGGTGCTGTCGCGATCGTTCAGCGTCTGCTCCAGCCAGCGGATGGTGTCGATGTCCAGGTTGTTCGTCGGTTCGTCGAGCAGCAGGATGTCCGGGTTAGAGAACAGCGCCTGTGCCAGCAGCACGCGCAGCTTCCAGCCTGGCGCAACTTCGCTCATCGGGCCGTAATGCTGTTCAACCGGAATGCCTACGCCCAGCAGCAGCTCGCCCGCGCGCGCTTCCGCAGAGTAGCCGTCCATCTCACCGTACTGCGTTTCCAGCTCGGCCACTTTATAGCCGTCTTCTTCGCTCATTTCGGCCAGCGCGTAGATGCGATCGCGCTCCTGCTTCACTTCCCACAGTTCCCCATGCCCCATGATCACGGTGTCAAGCACGGTGAACTCTTCGAAGGCGAACTGATCCTGACGCAGCTTACCGATACGTTCGTTAGGGTCGAGCGATACGTTGCCGAGCGTCGGCTCCAGGTCACCGCCGAGGATCTTCATAAAGGTGGATTTTCCGCTACCGTTGGCACCAATCAGGCCGTAACGGTTGCCGCCGCCAAATTTGACGGAAATGTTTTCGAACAGCGGCTTACTGCCAAACTGCATAGTGACGTTGCTGGTAACTAACACGGGGAGATTCCTGCGAAAAGTGTGATAAACACGGCATTATGCCACAATTCCGAATTGAGATCCCGTGTTGCGGCAATCCACTAAACTTTAACAAAATCGAAAAAAATGTGATTTCGTACACATCTGAATTCCCTGTGAGCGGGAATGCACATATAATGCGCTCCCATCACAGATTCAGACTTATCAACTCATCGCCTGAATGGCTTAGATACCTCGCACAACATGAACATGAAATTGACAACGCTTTTTGCGGCAGCGTTAGCCGTAGTAGGTTTTTGCAAGACCGCTTCTGCGGTGACGTATCCCCTGCCAACAGACGGTAGCCGTCTGGTGGGCCAGAACCAGGTTGTGACGGTACCAGAAGGTAACTCTCAGCCACTGGAGTATTTCGCTGCGCAGTACCAGCTGGGCCTGTCTAACATGCTGGAAGCGAACCCGGGCGTTGACCCGTATCTGCCGAAAGCGGGTACCGTGCTGAATATCCCACAGCAGCTGATCCTGCCGGATACCGTTCATGAAGGTATTGTGATTAACAGCGCCGAAATGCGTCTGTATTACTACCCGAAAGGCACCAACACCGTTATCGTGCTGCCAATCGGTATCGGCCAGCTGGGTAAAGACACCCCAATGAACTGGACCACCAAAGTTGAGCGTAAGAAAGCGGGCCCAACCTGGACGCCAACCGCTAAAATGCACGCGGAATACATCGCTGCGGGCGAACCGCTGCCAGCCGTTGTGCCGGCAGGCCCGGATAACCCAATGGGTCTGTACGCGCTGTACATTGGCCGCCTGTACGCTATCCACGGTACCAACGCCAACTTCGGTATCGGCCTGCGCGTAAGCCACGGCTGCGTGCGCCTGCGTAACGACGACATCAAGTTCCTGTTCGAAAACGTGCCGGTCGGTACGCGCGTGCAGTTCATCAACGAACCGGTGAAAGCGACCTCTGAGCCAGACGGCAGCCGCTACATCGAAGTGCACAACCCGCTGTCCACCAGCGAAGACCAGATCAACAACAACGAAATCGTCCCTGTTACGCTGAACAGCGCGGTGCAGGCGGTGACTTCTCAGCCAGACGTAGAAACGGCGATTGTTGACCAGGCCGTGCAGAACCGCTCCGGTATGCCGGTGCGTTTGAACTGATAAAGAAGCATTAAAAAAGCGGGCCTCGTTGCCCGCTTTTTTTTTATCCGTTATTCACGATCACGATCCCGCCGTGGTCGTACCGATAGTGGCAATGCGCATACTCCAGCGGCGTGCCATCCTCCAGATAAATCACCTGCTCCACTTCCAGTACGGGATCGGTCTGCTCGCAGACCAGATGCTCCCTGTCCAGCGCGTTGGGCTTAAGCGCCCGCACCACCCGATACGACCCCATAATTTTCAGTGCCAGCGTCTCCTGCACGTACTGGAACACCGAACCTTCAAGATGGTTTTTCGTCAGGCCCGGCACCAGATTCATCGGCATCACCGTGGAATCCAGCGACATCGGTTCGCCGTTCAGCAAACGGAGTCGAATGAAGTCATAGATCGGCGCATCGGCGTTAATCATCAGCGACGCCTGCTCTTTGTCGTTCGGGAAGCGCAGCTCGAAATGCACCACCCGGCTGGTCACCGTGCCCAGATGTTCCCAGGTTTTGGTCGCACCAAAGTAGTCGCTGCCGGAGAGATCCCACTGCGAGAGCTGAAGAAAGTTTTTGCGGATGAACGTGCCCTGCCCTTGGCGGGTATAGACCAGACCTTCGACGATCAGCTGGCGCATCGCCTGCTGAATGGTCATACGGCTGGAGCTGAACTCCGCCGCCAGCGCAAACTGGTCCGGCAGGGGTTCGTTGGCGGCGTACTGCTGGCTGATAATGCGTTTCTTAATTTCCCGCGCTATGGTGATGTACTTCGCCGCCATCGTCCTTCCTTTCAGTTAGTTTTCTATCCCGCTGTTTTTCAACGCCACTCTCTCGGCAATCTTGAGGAAAGGCAGGTAGAAGAATACACCAAATACGATGATTGCCAACTGCACCACCACCGCCCGCCAGTCCCCCGCCGTCGCCAGCCAGGCGCTGAGAATTGGCGGCGTGGTCCACGGGATCATCACCACGCAGCGCGACATTAACCCCAGCGTGGTACAGAGCCAGGCGAAGTAAATGCCGACGGCGGGCAGCAGCACAAACGGGATCATCAGCGGCAGGTTAAACACGATCGGCAGGCCGAAAATCACCGGCTCGTTGATGTTGAATAAACCGGGCGCCAGCGACAGACGCGCCACCTGCTTCGCCGATTTTTGTCTGGAGAAGATAAAGATGGCAATCAGCAGCGAGATCGTGCTGCCCGTGCCGCCCACCATGCCAAACGTCGGCACGAAGATGTTGTTGATGATATGCGGGATGGGCTGGCCGTTGGCGAAGGCCAGCATGTTCTCGTTGGTGTTGATCAGCAGGAACGGCTCCAGCACCACGCTGTTAACGACAGACTGATGAATACCCAGCGTGAACAGGAAGTTACCGAAGCTGTAGATGAAAATCGTCCCCGGCAGGCTGGTGTTGATCAGCCGCAGCGGCTGCTGGATAAAGGTGGTAATAAGATGGATCAGGTCCGTGTGCAGCACGTTTGCCAGCACGGCCGCCAGCACGGCGAACAGGGAGAGCGTGAGGATGGTCGGGATCAGCGCGGTAAAGGATTTGCTCACCGCCGGAGGCACGTTTTCCCCGAGGGAAATGTTCAGCGCCTTCAGCCGCGAAATGGCGATAAACAGTTCCGTTGAGAGCAGCCCGATCAGCACCCCGGCGAAAATCCCGGTTGAGCCGATATTGGCGAACGTCAGCACCTGGGTGACGTTCACCGCGGCATCGCTGCCGACGGGCGTAATCTGCAGGCGCATCGGCATCATGATGATGAAGCTGCTGACGGCGATAACCACTGCCGAGACCGGATTGTCGAAATCTTTGTTGCGCGCCAGCGACCAGGCAATCATCGGGGCCAGCAGCAGCGCGGCAATATTCAGCGTGCCGTTGATAATCGCCTCGCCCCACACCTTAAACTGCGCGAGCGTGTCGCCGTGGAAAATCCACGGAAAAACCACGTTATTCACCAGTACCGCCAGACCGGCGAGGATGAAAATGGGCATCACCGTGGCGAAAGCGTCGCGCAGGGAGCGAAGGTGCACCTGATTAGCCAGGCGCGCCGAGAACTCAACAAATTTATCGACAAAAGACTGCATGTGCGGTGTTATTTTTGTTTCAGACATAGCGGATAGTTCCCATCAATCAGTCACAAAAACGGCCCGGCAGCGTACGGCTTACATCTCGCGTCCGTTGGTATGGATAACCTGTTTTAACCACGCGTAGCTCTTCTTCGGCACGCGCTTCAGGTCTTTCAGGTCGTGGTTTTCCCGGTTGACATAGACCACGCCGTAGCGCTTACGCATGTCGCCCTGGGAGCTGAGAATGTCGATCAACCCCCAGCCGAGGTAGCCGATTACCTCTGCCCCGTCCTCGAACATCGCCTCCTTCATGGCATTGATATGCGCCCGGTGGTAGTCGATGCGGTAGGTGTCCTCAATAGGGTTCACGCCGTCCCAGGATTCAATCACCCCAATGCCGTTTTCGATCGGGAAGACCGGCATCCGCCAGTCGTTGGCGTAGCGGGTGATGATGGTGCGAAAGCCCAGCGGATCGATCTGCCAGTTCCACTCGGTGGCATTCAGGTACGGGTTGTTTTTCTCGCCGTGCAGCAGGTAATAGTTCACCGGCGTGCCTTCCGGGATCGCATCGCTGTCCAGCGTTTTGCTGGCGTAATAGCTGAAGGCCATATAGTCGTTTCTGGTGCGCGCCAGCAGCGCTAAATCCTCGGCGCGGTAGATATCGCCAAAGCCCTCCTGCTCCACCACCGCCATCACAGTAGGGCTGTAGCCCTGCCCTGCGAAGACGCGCAGCAGGTTCTGGTTGAGGAATTCGTCGTACTGCTGGGCGCAGAAGATATCGCGCGGTTTGCAGGTGGCCGGGTAGATCAGCTGGTGCGCCAGCATGCCGCCCATCAGCTGGCCCGGTCTGGTCTGGTGCAGATACTCAGTCAGCGCCATGTGCGCCACCATCGTATGGTGCTGCAGCTCGTACAGCTCGCGCAGGGTTTTCTCGCCGTGCATATAGCCGGAAATGCGGAACGCTTCCGGCATGTGGAAGATGTTCTGCTCGTTGAAGGTCAGCCAGTACTTCACGCGGTCGCCATAGCAGTCGATCATTTTTTTGCCGTAGCGGATAAAGGCGTCCATCACGCGGCGGTCGTTGAAGCCGTTGTACTCCTGCGCCAGCGCCAGCGGCATATCGAAATGGTACAGGCAGACCATCGGCTCGATGCCGCGGGCGATGAGATCGTCAATAAAGCGGTCGTAAAACGCGATGCCCTCGTCGTTGAACGCGCCGTCGCCCTGCGGGCAGACGCGGCTCCACGAGATCTGAAAGCGGTAGCAGTTCATGCCCAGATCCTGCATCAGGTCGAAATCTTCCCGGTAGCGGTGGTAGGAGTCGGTCGCGACTTTCCAGTCGGAGACGTTCTCCCCGGCTTCGCGAATGTCGTACACCGACATGCCTTTCCCACCCTCGTTCCATGCGCCTTCCGTCTGCATGCTGGACACCGAGTTGCCCCATAAAAAATTGGCCGGCAGCGAATTGTTCATGCTCTCTCCCTATATGACTAGTCATTTAAAATTTCATGACTAGTCATATAGGGTAAGATTGAGACGCGATCAAACGGAAGGTTCATTTTTTGTGAGCCTTGCCGGAAAAATAGGGATACAGACGCATTCACGTCGCCGTTACGCGGGCCCGTTTACTATCGCGTCGGGCAATTTATCTTATGAGCAAAGACAGAGTATGGATATACATCAGAAGGAAAGAGGATAATCAGAGAACTTTTATTTTTCGCATTAAACTTATAATATCAGTTAGGCTTTTCAAACCATACTTCCTATAAATAATATACTTATGAGAATATAAAGTCTTTATATTAACATCCATTAGCTTTGAAATTTCCCTCATTGATTTCCCTGCTGTGACGTATTTTAATATGTTAGTTTGCTGAACAGTAAGCTTAACGTGCCTACAGTTATAACACCCAACTTTAGCAAAATACAAATTTGTGAAGTTCGCTTGTAGTTTCGGTAAAACAATACGCTTTAATATATTATCCAGCCCCTGCAAGCTTAAATTATAATCAACAGGGATAATATTTTTTAGACAATTCGGCAAGTCGTTCACAACAAACTCTTGTTCAATTATACCGATAGTAATATGGGCATGATTGCAATTTATTACACCTGGGCAAGTAAATATTTCTCCACGTGCAAAGTGATGAATGCTCAGATCAGGTGAAAAATTTAACGCCCCTCCCTCACCAAATTCAAATAAAACGTCCATTCCGGCATTGTGAAAAAAAATCCTTAATCTTTCTTTTAGTCCATAGGCAAAAAAAACATCAGGAATGTTGATGAGTATTTTAATCATAATCCATGATTATAGTTTGTACGATTAAAGACGAGCGCTATATTCACCCATTCGGGAAGGTAACCCCTTCCCGACGCGGAATCATATTAGTAAGGCATCATCACAATAACGCTGGACCCCGTATGGAAACCCTCTTTGGTCACGCCTGTCAGAAGATCTTTAATGGGTACCTGCGAATCGCCCTCTGGCAGATCGATTTTTGTGTTCAGCGGTTTATCAGCAACGGTTAATTCGGATTTCCCCTCATCAAGATACACATATTTATCTTTCGTAATCAGGTTGAACGTAACCGAAGCCGGTACAGAGCACTGTACACCCATCGACGTGGTGGCCACATCGCCCTCAGCCTGCTTTAACGTTATCGTCCCATGCTCAAGGACAATTTCTGGCGAGGTAATTTTGCACCATTCCTGGGCTGGTGGAATCAGCAAACAACCGCCCGGTACGAAAACGGAGTTCCATGATGTACCTAAATATGGAGTCACGATATATGCAACACATTCTTGTGATGATGGAGAATTGCCGTTATGAGTAATGTAAGCTACATTTTTCCCAGAGGTATTATATAAGTGCATAGCAATTTCACTAATCGTCTGAGTTGCGTTAGTTGATTCCTCTACTTCCCACGTACCGGTAACATTACCTGATGTTGGGTTATGTCGATGAGTTAATTCTATATATTGATTATCCATTACCACATCCACAGAAGGTCCTATTTCCACAGGCTTTTGAGTAACATAGTAATGATATATACTATTTCCCATACTTTCATTTCGAATGCTGGTAATAATTGGCCAAAGCCCTGCTTGCGCCGATATTGAAAAAAACAAGATTAGAAAAACAAAAAAACGTTTCATGCTTTTTCTCTGTTTATTGATACGTTAATACAAAAGTACTGATAGCATTGAAGTCACCAACAGCGAGCGTTTTTGCCGTAATCGCAGTAGGTCGAGCCTGAACGTAAGCGTAGAATTCAAGGTTGTTTTTGCCCTGACTCAGCTGCTTGACAGGACTGATTTTATTCACGGCCAGAGAAGAACCATCCGGCATCGAAAACCCAATCGCCACGCCTTTTGCACTGCTCGCTGGGTCAAGTGCCAGCATATCCGTGAGTTCGTTGTCCGCTTGCCCTTCAAACGTGACGCCCACTGTATTCATAAGCGACGGATCGCAGTCTTCCAGATGGAGAGTAAACGACTGGCCCTTAGTACGCTGATACTGATAAAGATACTTAACAACAACCGTACCGAAATCGACATGAATATCCGTGTCGGCATCAGGCAGCGTACAGGGCTCAGCTACTAACGCTCCCGAGAAGTGGACGTTTTCCGCAGCCCGCGACGCATTCACCGTCAGCATGCCGGCCAGCAAAGCCGGAAGGAATAGTACAAATTTCATGTTGGCTCCTCAGAGGTAATCCGCACGCAGCGTCATGGTGGCTTCAAACGCCCCTTCGGTGAGCGTAACCGCCGAGTCCTGCACCGGAACCGCCTCTATCTTCGGCGGCGACGCCGGGTCTGCTACAGCAACACGCTTAGCGAAGGTGGCCGCCACACCGTCCACGAGAATGCGAATGCCCAAACCGGTTTTATTCGTCATGACCGCAGAGCTATCAAAGGCTGCGTGCGTGGTGGTATCAATAAAAATCGCCAGATTGTTAACGCTGTAGCCCGCATCGCAGTCCACGCTGTAATTCACCGGTTGCTTATAGTTGTTACCATCGATTTTGTTCACACCAAGATTTGTGCCAAAAAGCACCTCAATGGTTTGACCGTTATTGATGCTACACGGGGGTGCCACCAGCGTGCCGTGAAACGCCATATTTTCAGCCGCCTGAGCGCCCAGAGACAGCAGCCCTGCCAGGCTTAACGTGATGATTCGCTTTTTCACTGGTAGTTCACCGTCATTGTTGCCCCAGCGGTAAAAGCGCCGGTCGGCAGATGTGCGCCTGGCTGCTGTACCAGCAGTGCCTTCAGCACGGGTTTGCTGGTCGAGCTCGCCAGCGCCAGTTTCGTGTTCAGCGGATAGTCGATACCGTCCGCTTTGATGCGGATCCCCAGTTCCGGGATAGTGGTTTTGAGGATATCGGCATCAAAATCTGCCCCAGCGCCTTTAATGGTCATCGCCAACGTTTTGCTCTGGTCCGCGCTTGTGCAATCGAACGTGTAATTCACCTCTTTTTCCACAACCCCTTTCGCTACGTCGGTGGTAATCACGTTATTGCCGAAATCCACGTCAATAATTTGATTGTTGTTTATCTCGCACGGCGAGGTGTTGATGGTCACATTCACTGTAACCAATGCCGTATTCTGAGCCGCCCATGCCCCCTGATACGCCGTCAGCGCTAGCACGACGCCCAGCCATTTCATTTTGCTCATGGCGTCTCCTATTGGTAAATCATGCTGAAGTTAACCAGCGCGTGATACGGCCCGGCGACAAACGGTGCGGAAGTCCGCTCCGGTTGCAGCGTAAACGTCACCTGGTTCTGCCCCGGGTTCAGCAAAATACTGTCACTGTTGCGCGAGAGCATCACCGTTTCGCCACGGCTGTCGCGCAGGCGCAGGCCGATACCCGATGCACCCGTCACTTTAATCAGCGCCGGGTTGCTCTCGTCCTGTACCGCCGTAAATCTTGCCTTATAAGGCGGCTGCAGCGTGCTGAAGGTCGTCGTCATCGGCGTGATGTTGGTGCTCCAGTTCGCCAGTTCCGGGCAGTCCTGCAGATAGATATTGACCTTCACCGGGGCTGCCGCTTTGCCGACCTGGTTCACGTCGGCCCGACTGGTGCTGCCGAGATCCACATCCTGCCAGGCTGAGTCCATGGTCATCCGGCAGGTGTTTTCCAGCAGATCGCCATGGACAAATAACGTGCCGGTATCTACCAGCGGCTTCTCATCATCCGCACGGGCTGCCCCGGATACCGCGAGCAGCAGGCTAACGGCCAGAACCGTCTTCGTCATTCCGTTCATTGTTATTATCCCTTACGTCCTGATTATTGGTTTTTCAGTAGTTTTGCCGTGCAGTTCGCGCCGCTACAGGTGAACTGAATTTTTGGACGTCCGCCATAATCATTCACGTAGGTCAGTACCGGTGAGGTCCCCAGGGCTGCGGCAGAGGCCTCAATGGTCACCTTATCTTTAGGCGCCACCATCACAGGCTGCAAGCTCACCGGGTTCCCCTTTTCTGATGTACGTCCTTCCACGATAGTCAGGAAGTACGGCGTGGGGTTGTTCAGCACGTATTTATCCCCGTTACGCGTAAGCGTTACTTTCTCCACCCAGTCCCCGGTTGCTGCCTGAGTCTTGTCCAGCGCAATGGCTGCGGGTCGGTAAAAAAGTTTGATACGCGTCTGCAGAGCAATTTGCAGCGTGTTCGGCTTGTTGCTGCGCGGCGGAATTTCGCGCAGGTTGAAGTAGAACAGTGATTCACGATCCTGCGGCAGTGCGCTCATGGCCGGTGACGTCTGCACCTTCACCTGGCTTTTGGCTCCTGCTTCCAGGCGCTGCACCGGCGGCAGCACCGTCATTGGTGAGGACACCTTGTTGCCCTGCGCATCTTCAATCCAACCCTGTGCCAGATATGGCAGGTTTTTGTTCTCATTACTGATGTTCAGGCTGACGGATTTCTCGCCGCCGTTCACGATCACACGGGTGCGATCCAGCGAAATTGCAGCGTTCGCCTGCTGCGCGGCCATCAGACCACCCAGCACTACAGCCAGAACGGAAAGGGTATTTTTACGGTTTAACATCTTCATCTATTTCACTCGTTTAAAGGTTTTCTGAACCGTGGCCTACTGGCACGGCAGTAACAGATTTCCGTTCTGGTTGAGTCCTGATAATTTTTCCGGCACGGTGACGGCACACTGCACCTCACCATCCCAGCTCACATTCAGTTTCGCGCCCGGCTTGAGGCCGGAGAGATACGTCTGACCGTCATCGTTAACAATGCCGATTTCTTGTTTCTCGGCGTTCTGCACGCTGGCACCAAACGGTGGATAGCTGCTGTCAGCCAGGCGAATGACACCCATCGCTTTCTCGCCGGAAATTACATTAAATTTCCGGTAGCCAATGGCGCCTTCGGTCAACGTTGCCTGTACAACGGAGGAAGAAGCTTCAGCGTTATCAGGAAGATCGTTAATGTCGATGCTCAGGTTGTTCTTGTTGTAATTGCTGACCTCGGTAATAACCGCTTTGCCAAACCGGTTGGTACGCGTGCTATCGCTGTAGCCCTGCACCGGAATATCCGCTGCATCCCCGGTATCCACCATCACTCGCGTGCCTCCCAGATTGTTCGACCGATGCAGCGCCGCACCGTGGGTGGTGGCCGTCATCCCGCCGCGAAGGGAGAGCCCGGCGGAGGTGTACTGGTTCTGCTGGTAATCGACGTTAGCCGTAATGTCGGCCACATCTGCTGAATGGTCGTAGTAACCGCTCAGGGTACCGCCGTCGTCGCTACCGCCCGCCGCAATGCGGTAGTTATCGCCATTTTTCAGATGGTCAAAGTACGCAAGGTTATGGCTGTTATTGTTACCGTTAACCGAGCCGTTATAGCTGAGCGACCCGGAGTCACCCCATGGCACCGAAAACGACAGGTACATGCCATCATCGTTTTCACCGTTGAATTTGTTGCGATAGGCCGTCAGCGAGCCATTAATGTTTTTCCATTTGCCAATGTCGAAATAGCGCGACAATGACAGGTTGTAACGATCCTCAGTAGGGGTATTCCAGTAGGTCTGGTGTGCATAGTTCAGGTACGCGGAAAGTCCGAGCGATTTAAACTGCTGGCTGAACGTCGCGGTGTACATCTCCTTACTCTGCATAAAGTCATCATTGTTCGTCTTGTAGTTCAGGTAGTCGTTGAAACTCATGTAATTTTTTTCAGAGAAACGGTAGCCAGCAAATGTCACCTGGCTGTCGGTTTCATCGAAACGTTTTGAGTAACTGACGCGGTATGACTGCCCGTGACGGTCCTCCTCGTCGAGTTTTGCATCTGAACGGGTGACGTCGAACGACAGGGCGCCCAGCACCATCAAATCGCGACCAATACCGGCAGCCAGAGAGAGATAGTCGTTGCTGCTCACCGCCCCGCCGTAAAGCGACCAGCCATTGCTGATGCCCCAGGAAAACTCACCAGAGCCAAAAGTATCGCCTTCGGTACTGTGGTCATAGCTTGTCGGTTTACCGGCAAACACCTTATAGCGAACGCTGCCCGGACGGGTCAGATAAGGGATACTCGCGGTGCTAACCTTAAAGGTCTGTACCGAGCCATCCTGTTCCTGTACCCGAACATCCAGCATCCCGGCGACGGCATTGTTAAGGTCCTGAATCGCGAATGGGCCTGCCGCCACCTGAGTTTCATAGATCACTCGCCCCTGCTGGGAGATGGTCACTTTGGCGTTGGTTTTCGCCACACCGGTTACTTCCGGCGCATAGCCGCGCAGGTTCGGTGGCAGCATATTGTCATCGGAAACCACGCTCGCCCCGGCAAAGCGGAAACTGTCGAATAAATCTGAATTCAGATAGTCCTCGCCCAGCGTCAGCTTCGCTTTGAGAGCAGTCAATGCGCGATAGAGATAGACCCGGCTCCAGCTCCACCTTTTTTGATCGGAACCATTTTCCCCGTCAGTGCTATCGTCATAGTTTGTTTGCCAGTCTGCGCGAGCGCGCCATGCACCGAGGTTGGCGCCGAAGGTGCCGTTACCCGAGACGCTATCGTCATCGCTGCCGTGCTGGTTCTGCCGTGCCTGAGCGTTGAGGTTATAGTCCGCCAGCAGGCCCGGCACGCCTTCATCCCACATGCTGCTCGGCACCCAATTGTCATCGGAATATTCGACGTAGGCCTGAGGGACATTGATGGTTAATACCCCGGCGCTCAAATCAGGATTCACCAGCACACCTTTCAGGGCCGTAATGTCGACGCACTGGTTGTTGTGCCAGAAAGTAAACGCCTTCTCACTGTCGGCTTTGAATCCCATCTTGCTCACGACATCGGGAGTAAAACAGACTTTTGAATCTTTGCTATCATCCTCAGCGGCATAGACGCTTACAGGCTGCTCATCCAGCTCATTCTGATTTATTTTAATTTTGAAGGTATAATCACCCGGCATAATATAGCCACGTTTTGAAAAGTGGCTTAAATCGATATTAACCTTGTCCTTAACGTCAAGCACATCGGTATTAAACTGGATATCATCAGCAGCCTTTACAGTGCCGTGACAATAAATGAAAACACAGGCGGCGAGCACGGACCATTTAGCCATCCTTGCGCCGAGTTCATTTTTAATTTTCAAATTAGCCATATTCGCCATTCATCGCCTGCCAGACATATAAAGAAAAAATAAATAGTGATTCGAATTTGAGTTCAAAAATACTCAATGCGGTAGCGGATAATTGCGCTGTAATCACCCACAACTAAGTTGCGCACGGTATTTTTGAGTGTAAACCGGTAATCCAGACGATTATTTGTTACCGTTGACTGTTGCCACGGCGTGGGTTCCCCCGGGTGAATAACATTGCCCTGACTGTCCTTTAATTCCAGCGCGATGCCAGAAGCGTTGCCGCTTACCCGAAACAGGCCGTCTTCATCCTGGCCGTCAAAGATAATATTGATATACTGCCAGGACGCAGGCTCTGCGGAAGGATCAAGAGCACACTGAGTGAGCTGAATGGAAAAATCTTGCGGCTCACCTTCGCCAGTACGCTTAATATGTCCGCGCGTTTCACCTGGCATGGAGATTTCCTGATAGCCATCTCCGGTATCAATATCGCAGGCACTGGAAATTATCGAGCCATCCATACTGATACGCCCGGTCAGCGCAGGATCAAATTCAGATGACGGATTTGCAGTTCCCTGCGATGCCTGTGCCGCGAAAGCCATTGCGGTAAATAAAAACGTCTGTACGGCGCGCGTTAATTTACTCATAGTTTCCGGTTCTGATAATTAAAAAATACGCCTGCTTATGCAGGCGTTTTCAGCTCAGCAGTGGGGATTACTGGTAAGCGAGAGTGAAGTCAGCAATAGCGGTGAAATCACCTGGAACTGCGTCAACACCGTCATCGCCCTGCAGATAAGCAGAGAACAGCAGCGTGTTGTTACCGTCCTGCAGAATGTGGCCGTCGGAAGCTTTACCTAATTCGATCTGCTTACCGTTGCCATTGGTCAGGATGATGCTGGCGCCTTTTGCGGTACCCGTGATGCCCAGTGAACCAGTGGTTGCACCTTTAGCACCGGTAAAAGTGGTGGTAACGGTTTTAGCGGTCACGTCGGTGCAGTTTTCCAGCTTGATTTCAAAGTTGCGTGGAACGGACGTTCCGCTGTCAGCCAGGGCTGCGTTTGAAATCTGGCCGAGAGAAACGGTCTGATCGATACTGTCCGGGCTAATAGAGCAAGGCGCATCAATAATAGAACCGGTAAAGGTAATTTTACCGTGGCCCTGATCGGCTGCATTTGCATTACCCACTAAAGCCGCAGCAACCATGGCTGCAACAAAAGCAATTTTTTTCGCGTTCATAAAAGGTCTCAAAAAGTATTAAATCCATTTTGTTGATGGTTTTAAAAAAACACATCTCTATCGATAACGCTCGTTAAGGGTCGTTATCTACGGAAACAATTTTGCAGAAACATAAAGCTGCTTACAATTCGAATCCGATCCCAAATTAGACTACTGTTAATGTTAAGAATTTGTATATCCAAAAGCCGAAGATACCTTCAGTACAATCCAGTCCTGGATCGAATAAAGCTTGTTTACGATAATATCAGATGGTATTCCTCAACTTTATTGTCGTTCAGATGAAGAACACAGAGGGGAAAATGAATAAATTATCAAGCAAGAACATGCACTTAGTGACTAAAGATAATAAGCTGGTTATCTTCTATTGCTTTGAGGATTTCAGGAAATGGTATTTACAACTTCACGACTTTAGCATGTTTTCTGAAGCAGATATTCAGACTATGATCAACGAGGAAAAACCGGAATATTATCCTTGCTCTCCCTTAATTATCGACGCATATCATGGTATATATTATTTAAACACAAAGAACATCAGGATTAAATTATTATAAGTTAATTAACATGCCGTCCAATAAACAATTAATGTTTTAGCACAGACAATAATTAAATTTGACAAAAGAGAGGCTTGCGTCTATTTTTAAATATTCACTCAAATATTCATTTTAAACTCATGGCTAATATTAATATCAGGTCAACGCGAACCGAGCCAGCCCCTTTATTGGCGTTGATGAAACAGCTTGATCCTTTTTTGCATTATCACCCTGTCGCGGTTAACACCCGCTATGTCATCTCAGCACAGCAACAATCACAATGTTATTTCGTCCGCTCGGGTGCGATCTCAATGTACCGTCAGCCGGATGATATTCTCATTGATCTGTTTGATGCCCCTACCCTTCGCGGCGTGATTTCGCTTCCGGCAGATACACTTTCAACCTATATTATTAAAACCATCGTCCCGTCAGAAATTGCCATCCTTGAGCGGGAAAAACTGTTCGCCCTTTTGACTGAGCATAATTTGTGGGAACTCTTTTCCCGCCACCAGCTTGCTATTGGCAGCATGGTAATCGAGAAGATGTTTAAGCTGATTACCCCAACAACCTATAATGTTGTTCGTCACCAACTGTATGAGCTGATCAATATCCCGACGGAAATTCGTGAAACCATCCTGGCAGAGACCTATATCCGCAGTAAAACCCGACTCTCCCGCAGCGGCATTATGCGCATCCTTTCAGATCTGAAAGACGGAGGATATATCGTCATCGTCAAAGGTGTACTTAAAGAGGTGAAGCACCTGCCGGTAAACTATTGAGAAGCCGCGCCGCGCCGTCACTGCTGCAACGCCTTAAAGGATACGTTATCACCCGTATTAATCACGCTCTTAACTTGATGTCCCTATCCTGAAAAGTTGAACTCCTGTTCACTCATCGACAGAAATAATGTCTAGGGGAAGCATGTTGATTCCTTTCAACACACCTCTGTCACTCCCCCGGTGAACGATGCGCCACCGGGGAAAAGTGCATTACTGTTGCGCGAGCTGATTGCGGCGATATTCACCCTGCCGCTCCAGCATCCAGCCCGGGTATTCGCGCGGCAGCGCGCTCACCGCATCAAGCTGCTTAAGCTCATCTTCGCTTAAGCGTATCCCGGTCGCGGCGATATTGTCGTCCAGCTGTTCAACGCGTTTCGCGCCAATGATGACGCTGGTCACCGCTTTCTGATGCAGCAGCCAGGCCAGCGCGATTTGCGCGACGGAGACGCCCTTGCTTTCGGCGATAGTGCGCATCACGTCTACGCAGTCGAAGGCGCGATCTTTGTTCACCGGCGGGAAGTCAAACTCCAGACGACGACCACCGGCTTCGCTCTGCCCGTCGCGGCCATATTTTCCGCTCAGCAGGCCGCCCGCCAGCGGGCTCCAGACCATCAGCCCAACGCCTTCGCTCTGCATCATCGACACCAGCTCGCGCTCCAGGTCGCGCCCGGCAATGGTGTAATACGCCTGCAGCGACGCGAAACGTGCCAGCCCAAGACGTTCAGAAATACCGAGCGCTTTGGCAATCTGCCACGCCGCCCAGTTCGAGACGCCGATGTAGCGCACGTGGCCGTGCTGCACCAGGTTATCCAGCGCGTAGAGCGTCTCTTCAATCGGCGTTGCAGGGTCGAAGCCGTGAAGCTGGTAGAGATCGATATGATCGAGCTGCAGGCGGCGCAGGCTCTCCTTCACGCTGCTGACGATGTGATAGCGCGAGCTGCCGCGCGAGTTCACCCCTGCCGTTCCCGTTTCGCCGAACACTTTCGTGGCGACCACCACGTTCTCGCGCGGGATTTTCAGGTTTTTCAGCGCCTGACCGGTGATCTCCTCCGAGCGCCCTTCAGAGTAAACGTCCGCGGTGTCGATAAAATTGATCCCGGCATCCAGCGCGCGGCCCACCAGCTGCTCGGCTTCACTTTGCTGGAGCTGGCCAATCTTGCCCCACATGCCGCCCTCACCGCCGAAGGTCATGGTGCCGAGGCACAGTTCAGAAACAAACAGACCGGTGTTGCCCAGTTTTTGATAACGCATAAGTTATTCCTCGCATGTCGATTGGGTACCCGATAGTTATACCCGCCCCTCAACCATCGCGAATGTGGTGTTCCTGTCCATTTCTTGCCCAAACCTCTGAATTTATCCGCGCGGGGCGTCGCCAAAGACGCTGTAGTCCGGTAATTGCACCTGCTGATACGGCTCCCAGCCGCCGCCGAGGGCCTTGTAGAGCGCCACCAGATCGAGCGCGCTCTGCACCTGCGCCTGTGCGCGCTGCTGCTGGGCCTGCGCCAGCTGACGCTGGGCGTCCAGCACGTCAATAAAGCTGGCGATCCCCTGCCGGTAGCTATCGCTCGCTAAATCAAAGGCGTTTTGCAGGGCGTCGATCGTTTTTGCGAGACCCGCTTCACGCTGCTGGTCGGTGCGATAGCTCACCAGCGCGTTTTCCACATCGCCAAGCGCGGTCAGCACCGTCTGGCGATAGTCCAGCACCGCCGCCCCCTGCTGCGCGCGCGCCACCTTCACGCTGGAGACCAGTCGACCGCCCTGGAAGATGGGAATAGAGACCTGCGGGCCGAAGCTGTAGAAGTGGCTGCTCCAGTCGGTCAGCCAGTTGGTTTCGCTGTTGCGCAGGCCAAACTGCCCGGAGAGCGTAAAGCTCGGGAACAGCTCCGCCACCGAGACGCCGATTTGCGCCGTCGCGGCGTGGAGGTTCGCCTCCGCTTCGCGCACGTCCGGACGGCGTCGCGCCAGCGTGGACGGAATGCCGGTCTGCACGATATCCGGCAGGGCCGGCATCGGCTGCACGCTTTGCAATTCCGCATCCAGCGCCCCCGGCGGCTTGCCGAGCAGGATCGCCAGGCCGTTCATCGCCTGCCGCTCCTGCGCCTGATATTGCGGAAGCTGGGCCTCAAGGTTGCCTAACTGCGCCCGGGCGTTTTCCACATCCATCTGCGGTGACAGCCCGCCGCGCTGGCGGCTTTCGGTGAGATCCAGCGTCTGCTGCGCGCTTTTAATCTGGGTGTTCAGCGTGGCGATAATGCTCTGCGCCCCGCGCAGCTGGAGCCACGCGCGCGCCACTTCGGCCTCCAGCGACACCAGCGCGTCGTTACGCTGCTCGATGGCGGCTTTCTGCTGCGCTTCGGCGGCTTCCACCTGACGACGCACCTTGCCCCACAGGTCGATTTCCCACTGGGCGTCGAAGCTGCCCTGGTAGAGGTTAATCGGCTGCGTCAGCGGCCCCAGCGCGCCCTTCAGGTTTGGATCGATACTATCCACCTGGTCATACACGCCATGGGATTTCAGCTCTCCTTCCAGGCCAAGCTGCTGGCGCGTCGCCTGCAGATTGCCGTTCACCGACGGATAAAACGCCCCGCCCGCCTGGTTAATCTGCTCTCGCGCCCCGGCGATGCGCAGCACCGTCTGCTGCAGCGTCAGGTTTCCGGCAATGGCGCGCTCAACCAGGCTGTCGAGCTGCGTCGAGCCGAAGGTCTTCCACCAGCGCGGATTAGTCGCGGCGGAAGTAGTTTGCGATTTCACCGCGCTGTCGCCCTTATCGTTCCAGTGCGTAACGGCGGGCGGCGCAGGCTGCTGGTAGTCCGGCCCGACGGCGCATCCCGCCAGCAGCATCATTATCATCAGGGGGTGTAAACGTCTGTGTATCATCAATGTGCTCCTGCACTCCCCTCGCTCTTAACCGGCGAGAGCAACAAACAAAACGGAATCAGTAACAAGGCCACCGCGCTCAGAATAGTAAAGACGTCGATGTAGGCCAGGATGCGCGACTGCTCAATCATGGTCTGGTACATGCGCCCGGTGGCGATGCCGGTGGGGTCGCCCACCTGGGTAGTGAAGTTCTGGATTGCCTGGGCGCTTTCGCGTATCGCCTGCTGGAACTGCTCGTTAAGCGGCGATGCGTGGTACGCCAGATGCGCGCTGTGCGCCTGCGCGCGTTCGGTGATGGCCGCCGTCGAAAGGGATATGCCAATCGAGCCCGCTACGTTGCGGAACATGGTAAACAGCGCCGCCGCATCGGCGTTGAGCCGCCTCGGTATCGAGATAAACGCAATAGTCGTGAGCGGCACAAACAGGAACCCCAGCCCTATCGACTGGGCGCTGCGGAACAGCACCAGAGTTTCGAAGTCGATATCCGGCGTCAGCGTGCGCGACCAGAAGAACGACACCGCCAGACAGGTAAAACCAAAGGCAATAATCCAGCGCGTCTGCACCACCGGCATCAGCTTCAGCACCAGCGGAATGGTTAACACGATCAGCACCGCGCCGGGTGACAGCACCAGCCCCGACCAGGTAGCGGTGTAGCCCAGGTCCTGCTGCGCCAGCTGCGGGATCACCACCGAACTGCCGTATAAAATCATCGCCATCCCCGCCATCAGCAGGCTGGAGATGGCAAAGTTGCGGTCCTTCATGCAGTGCAGATCCACCACCGGCTTTCTGGCATATACCAGCCAGTAGATGGCGCCGATAATGCCGACAAGCGTCAACACGCCGAAGGTGCGGATAAAGTTCGAGTAGAACCAGTCCTCATCTTCTCCCCGGTCGAGCATCACCTGCAGACAGCCCAGCCCCAGCGCGATCAGGCCGATCCCCGTCCAGTCGATACTCAGCTTCTCTTTTGATTTACTCTCCCACGGCGGATCTTCCAGCAGCTGGTAGATCGCCAGCACCGTCACAATCCCCACCGGAATGTTAATAAAGAACACCCAGCGCCAGGAATAGTTGTCGGTGATCCAGCCGCCCAGCGTCGGGCCGAGCACCGGCGCAACGATAATCGCAATGGAGGACAGACCAAACGCTTTGCCCCTGTCTTCGGGTTTGAAGTAGTCGAGCAGCACCGACTGCTGCGTGGGCTGTAGCCCGCCGCCAAAGAAACCCTGCATCACGCGGAACAGGATGATCTGCCACAGCTCGGTGGCAATACCGCACAGGAACGAGCAGACGGTGAACATGACGATGCAAATCAGGAAGAACTGCTTGCGGCCAAACACCCGGCTCAGAAACGCCGAGATGGGCAGCACGATACCGTTCGCGACCAGATAGCTGGTTAACACCCAGGTCGATTCGTCATAGCTGGACGAGAGCGAGCCTGCCACGTGGGGGAGCGCCACGTTAACGATGGTGGTGTCCAGAATTTCCATGAATACCGCCAGGGTGACGACAATCGCCACCGCCCACGGATTGCTGGCGGGCTTCCAGCTGTCGTGGCTGTGATCCGTCATTCCACCGTCACCTTCGGTGCAACCGACAGCCCCAGCGGCAGCGGTTTGTTTGGATCCAGGCCCTTATCAATCACGATTTTGACCGGCACGCGCTGCACAATTTTGACAAAGTTACCGGTGGCATTTTCTGCCGGGAAGGCGGAGAAGCGCGAGCCGCTGCCCTGCTGGATACTGTCTACGTGCCCCTCAAGCTCCATATCCGGCCACGCGTCGACGGACACGGTGACCTTATCGCCCGGCTTCATGCGTTCAAGCTGCGACTCTTTAAAGTTCGCGACCACCCACACGTTCGGGGAAACCAGCGAGAACAGCGCCGTTCCCGCCTGCACCAGCGTGCCGGGCTGCACGTTGCGCTTGGTGACAACGCCGTCGAACGGGGCGCGGACTTCGGTGTAAGAGAGGTTAAGGTTGGCGGTTTCCAGCTGCGCTTTAGCCTGATCGACCTGACGCTCGCGCGCTTCAACGTTGGTTTCCTGCTGGCGGATTTGCAGCTGTACCTGCTCTGCCACTTCCAGCTGCGCCTGAGCGCTGGCCAGCCCTGCCTGTGCGCTACGCAGTTGAGCGTTCGCGGAATCGATGCTTTGCTGGGTGGTCGCACGCGGGTCGACGCCGCGCTGGCGACGGTACTCTGCCTGCGCGTTCGCCAGATCGGCCTGCGCTTTCAGCACCTGCGCTTTGGCTTCGTCACGCTGGGCGGGATACTGGACTTTTGAAAGCGCCAGCTGCGCCTGGGCCTGATGCAGCTGCGCGATAGCCAGCCCAAGCTGGGCCTGAGCCTGATCGCGCTGCGCGGCGGTGTCCCGCGGATCGATAACCACCAGCAGATCGCCCTTTTTCACGCGCTGGTTATCGCGCACGCGCAGCTCGGTAACGTAGCCCGCCGTTTTGGGGGCAATCGTCACCACGTCGCCATCGGTAAAGGCGTCGTCGGTCGTCTCTTCGTTACGGGTTAAAAACCACCAGACCAGCGCCACGACCACCATCACCACCACGACAATGCCGAGGATAATTAACAGTTTCTTGCCCGGGCGCTTACGCTCATTATTGTTTTTGTCCTGCTCGTCAGCAGGCGGGTTTTGATCTTCAGCCATAGTTCAGCAACGGTCCTGTCAGTGAGCGGCATCACACTATGCCGTTCACTAAAGCTAGGACGTTGCTATACGTTTGCCAGGAAAAACTGACAAATTGCGCACTATATGAGAAGGAATATTCCGAAACCGATCGCCGCGGCCCAAACCAGCATCGGAATCGACCAGACGTGGAAACGCCACCAGATACGACGGTCGTTGGCCATACGCAGGGCAATCAGGTTTGCCAGCGAGCCGGGCAGCAGCCCAAACCCGCCGATGTTGACCGCCCAGGCCAGAAGCGTATCGGGCGGAACATAGTTGAGCAGGAGAATGGTGGACGGTACGTTGCTGATAAACTGCGACAGGCCAATCGCCGTCAGCCACAGTCCCGGCTGAGACAGCGTGCTGACGCTGTGCAGAACGTTTTGCAGCACCGGAAGCTGGATAAGAAGATGCACATCAATAAACATCGCCATAAAGACCAGCAGCAGCGTCCAGTCCACGCTCACCAGCACGCGACGCGCCAGGACGACAAACCCCGCGGCAACGAGCAGGACGCCCGCCAGCTCATACTTCAGCTCCAGCGCGAACAGAAAGACAATGTACAAACCGAGACAGCTCCACACCAGGCGCGGCTGCCACTGCGGGCCCGTTGCGCCGCTGTGGTACTGCAGCTTTTTATCCGGAAACGCGAACCAGCATACCGCCAGTAGCGACAGCATCATCACCAGCGCCAGAGGAGCCATCTGCCAGGTAAAGGCAGCGAACGACAGCCCGGACCGTCCCCACAGAAGGATATTTTGCGGGTTGCCAATTGGCGTCAGAAGCGAGCCTGCATTGACGGCCAGCGCTTCAAAGATGATCAGCCGGCTGACCGGGATCTCGCAAAGCTTACGCAGCGTGAGCGTGAGGGGCACGATGATAAACAGCGCCACATCGTTGGTCAGAAACGTCGACAGCACCGCGGCGGAGAACACCATAAACAGGGACAGCTTGCGCTCGGTGGCAAAGCGGCGCACCATTTTGCGGCCAAGAACGTCAAAGTAGCCGCTCAGTTCGACCCCTTTGGTGAGCATCATCAGGCCGCTCAGGGTAATAATGGTGCGCCAGTCAATTGCGGCGGGCCATGCATGTGGCGCAAACGGCACAAAGAGGCTTAACGCTGCGCCAATGATTAATAAGAGATGGAAGAAACGATCGCGTGCCAGGGCCTGCAGTCCGGGGATTTTCATTCAGCGGAGGAACCATATTTAAGGGTAAATTCGCGAAACTTCACCAGCGTCTCTTCGCTCACGTGGTGTTCCATTCCTTCCGCATCCCGGCGGGCAATCTCCGGGCTGACGCCCAGCACCAGTAAAAAATTCTCGACAAGCTGATGGCGCTCGCGGCTCTCCTGCGCGAGTTTCTCCCCTTCCGGCGTCAGAAAAACACCGCGCCAGGGGATCATTTCAATTAAGCCCACGGAGGCCAGGCGTTTTAACATTTTAGCGACAGTTGGCTGTGAAACCCCCAGCCTGGCGGCCATATCGACCTGGCGCGCTTCACCAACCTCACGGATCAGATCGGAAATGAGTTCAACATAATCATCAATCAGTTCACGCCGGTGGGCTTCACGGACCTGGCGAAAACCTTCGACATGTTCTTCAACATTCACCAGTTGCGTCGTTTTCCTTATTGTCGGATGACCTGCGCGACGGTTCATTGTACTTCCTCAGTGGGGTGACGCTTCCAGCGCCCGGTTTGGAGAGCGCACATTGTAAACCATAGCTCCGCAAGCACAAAAAATTAACGAAATAGCCGTAGCTATACAATATAGCCTGTGCTATATCTGTATGTAATGCAGTCACCCTTCATGGATCGAAGGGATCAAAACTCAGGAGGTCTTATGAACGAATTCAAGAGGTGCATGACCGTGTTTACCCACTCTCCCTTTAAAGTGCGCTTAATGCTGTTGAACATGCTGTGCGATATGTTTAACAACAAACCGCATCAGGACGACAAACCTTCCCACTAAGCGGCGTTGCGGTACGCCGCTTCATTTTCCCGTCACAATCTCGCTGTAAACTGGCTTCCAGCCGCCTTATTCCCGATCTTTTTTACGGATTTGCAATCCCCTTCGCAAAACATCTGCTTAGCAACTGTTGATATTATTTAGCGCTCGCACTATCTTCTTGCAGCCCTGCACAATTTGCGGCTCGCTGAAGCGGACCCTCATTCCCTCTCCACGCACTGTCAGGCAGGTTATGACCCTTGACGCCAGGGTGAGCACATGGCGTTTTCATCCATGATAGTGACCTATGAATGTAACCCTGATAGATACCGTTGTGACCCGCAGCCGGGCCTTAAGCCCGTGGACGGGTTTTTACTTTTTGCAGTCATTACTGATTAACTTTGCGCTGGGTTATCCCTTTAGTCTGCTCTACGCGGTGGCGTTCACCTGCGTTCTGCATGTGCTGTGGCGATCCGCACCGCGCGTGCAAAAAGCGTTAATCGGGATCTGCTCGCTGGTCGCTGCACTCTATTTCCCGTTTGGCCAGGCTTACGGCGCGCCAAACTTTAATACCCTGCTGGCGCTGCACTCGACCAATATGGAAGAGTCAACGGAGATCCTGACGATCTTCCCGTGGTACAGCTACGTGGTCGGGATCTTTATCTTCGCGTTGGGCGTTATCGCCATCCGCCGTCAGCCGAGCGAGAAAAAATCCTGGGGTAAGATCGAAATACTCTGTCTGGTGTTCAGCGTTGCCGTGGCGTTTGTCGCCCCCATCCAGAATATTCCCTGGGACGGTAAGCTCAGGCTCACCAATATCGGCTATCCGGTTTTCCGCTTCGTGAAAGACGTCGTTGTTAATAATAAAGAGGTTCTCGACGAACAGGCGCGCATGGCTGAGCTTTCCAATATGAAAGACACCTGGAACGTGCTGGCCGTTAAGCCGAAATATCACACCTATGTGGTGGTGATTGGGGAAAGTGCCCGTCGCGATGCAATGGGAGCCTTCGGCGGACACTGGGATAACACACCGTTTGCCAGTTCGGTCAAAGGCACGCTGTTTACCGATTATGTCGCGGCCAGCGGCTCGACGCAGAAATCGCTCGGCCTGACGCTTAACCGGGTCGTCGACGGCAAACCTCAGTATCAGGATAATTTTGTCACCCTGGCAAACCGCGCGGGTTATCAGACCTGGTGGTTCTCCAATCAGGGGCAAATTGGCGAATACGATACGGCCATCGCCAGTATCGCCAAACGTGCCGACGAAGTGCAGTTCCTGAAGAACGGCGACTTTGAAGCCGACAAAAATACCAAAGACGAAGCGCTGTTGAAAATGACGGCACAGGTGTTCGCCACGCCGCGCACCCAGCCTCAGCTGATCGTCCTGCACCTGATGGGGTCGCACCCGCAGGCCTGCGATCGGACCGGTGGAAAGTACGCGGAGTTCGTGCAGTCCAAAGAGACGTCTTGCTATCTCTACACTATGACGCAAACCGACGACCTGCTGAGCAAGCTGTACGATCAGCTACGCAATACGGGCGACAGCTTCTCCATGGTCTATTTCTCGGATCACGGGCTGGCGTTTAAAGAGCGCGGTAAAGAGGTGCAGTACCTGGCGCACGATGACAAGTTCCAGCAGAACTTCCAGGTGCCGTTTATGGTGCTGTCGAGTGATGATAAAACGCATCGCGTGATTAAAGCGCGCCGTTCGGCAAATGATTTCCTGCAGTTCTTCTCGCAGTGGACGGGGATTAAGGCCGAGCAGATAAAAACGGCTTACCCGTTTGTCTCTAACAAGAAAGCTCCCCCAGTGTACGTTACCAACTTCAAGTTACAGAAAGTTGACTACAACCATCTGGGTACGGATATTTTCGATATTAAGAGTAAGTAGCGGTCTGATGCCCTCACCCTGACCCTCTCCCACGGGGAGAGGGAAAAATACTAAAACGGCAACCTGGGGTTGCCGTTTTGCTTTTACTTTCCACAAAAAAAATCCGCCACATTGGGCGGATTTTTTATTAGCTCACCGGAGTGATTAGAAGCGGTAACCTACGCCCGCGATCCAGGTGCCAACGTCAACGTTGCGGATACGGCTCTGCTCATAGGAGAAGTCCAGAGCAACGTCCTGGATTGGGTTGAACTGCAGGCCTGCGCCATAGGAGAAACCATAGTCGCTGTTGCTTGCAGTGCGGCTTTCGCTCTGGTTTTCAGTCTGCTGGAATTTACCGTAGCCAACACCTACAACACCGTAGATGCTCGCCCAGTCATTCAGACGGTAAGCTGGACCAGCGGTGATGCCGTAGTACTGGCCTTTGTTGTATGCGCCGTTTTCAGAACGATCTTTCTCGGTGTAGGTGAAAGAGCCGATCACGCCCAGTGGGTTGTTGTCCTGCTCGTAGCGATACTTCAGGTTGAAACCGTTAGCTTTGTTCATCACGCCCTGATAGTCGCTCTGAGCGTAACCACCAGTAACAGTAGAAGTAGCAGCTACAGCGGTACCTGCGGAAACAGCCAGTACAGCGGCCAGTGCTGAAAGACATGCAATTTTTTTCATAACCACCTCAAATGTGCTTCAAGTAAGTCCGTAAGTTTTAAATATATCAAAAAAATTTGCGAAACTCTTTGTGATTCGTGATGTCTAA
>Ga0302349_1000130_pt1 | contig 132980 bp, 136 predicted proteins | sample PhyAR1_FD_202176 | JGI IMG/M metagenome (GOLD analysis project Ga0302349, IMG submission 202176) | Leaf surface microbial communities from alfalfa plants in UC Gill Tract Community Farm, Albany, California, United States - DLSL A.R1... | ecosystem: Host-associated > Plants > Phyllosphere >... | reverse complement strand
CTCTCCAGAGAACAATCCTTATACCGGGAAGTACTGCAACCCGCAGCCCGCTAACTGCCTGAAAGATCAATACGTCTTACGCCATTGCTGCGTGGATGATCGGTCAGACAAAATTGGTCATTCCGTCAACATCCTTACTTAACCAGGATTTAACACGGAAAACAGCCTCATTATTCCACTGCTCGCCGGGTTATAGCAAGATGACTTTTACCAATTATCACCCGGTTACTCACAGTTTCTTCACTTCAGAATGGCGATTGGTTTAATAACCACCAAATCGGTTGCGCGAAACGGGGAGCTGGCCGGATAAAAGTAAATATAAGCATAGAAAAATGAGTGGCGCTAATGGCTGACGATATTTAGAATCGCCAACCATGAAAACAGAGACTCCAGCCGTAAAAATGGTTGCCATCGCCGAAGATGACGCGGGGCAACGTATCGATAACTTTTTGCGCACCCAGTTGAAAGGTGTGCCAAAGAGCATGATTTACCGCATCCTGCGTAAGGGCGAGGTGCGGGTGAACAAAAAACGCGTGAAGCCCGAGTACAAACTCGAGGCGGGCGATGAAGTGCGTATTCCGCCGGTGCGCGTTGCGGAACGTGAAGAAGAGACCGTTTCACCGAAGCTACAGAAAGTGGCGGCCCTGAGCGATGTGATCCTTTACGAAGATGACCACATTCTGGTGCTCAATAAACCGTCAGGAACGGCTGTCCATGGCGGTAGCGGTCTGAGCTTCGGCGTGATTGAAGGACTACGAGCCCTGCGCCCGGAAGCGCGCTTCCTTGAACTGGTGCACCGTCTTGACCGTGATACCTCTGGCGTACTGCTGGTGGCGAAAAAGCGTTCTGCGCTGCGTTCTCTGCATGAACAGCTGCGTGAAAAAGGAATGCAGAAAGACTACCTGGCGCTGGTGCGCGGTCAGTGGCAGTCCCATGTAAAAGTGGTGCAGGCGCCGCTGCTGAAGAACATTCTGCAAAGCGGCGAACGTATTGTCCGCGTGAGCCAGGAAGGAAAACCGTCTGAGACGCGCTTTAAGGTTGAAGAGCGCTATGAGTTTGCCACGCTGGTGCGCTGCAGTCCGGTGACCGGTCGTACCCACCAGATCCGCGTGCATACGCAGTTTGCAGGGCACCCAATTGCCTTTGATGACCGCTATGGCGACCGCGAGTTTGATAAGCAGCTGGCGGGGACGGGACTGTCGCGTCTGTTCCTGCATGCGGCAGCGCTGAAGTTTACCCATCCTAATACGGGTGAAGTCATCCGTATTGAAGCGCCGCTAGATGAGCAGCTGAAACGCTGTCTTAAGGTTCTGCGCGGGTGATGTTGCTTTCCTCCCTCTCCCTGTGGGAGAGGGCCGGGGTGAGGGCATCAGGCCGCAACGTTTCAGTCACATGGTCAGTGGATTACACTCTTCTCGTCTTAACATCTGACACAAAGCAATTAGCGGTAACCCCACCAGCGTGTTGGGATCGCGTCCGTCCAGCTTGTCGAACAGCGCAATCCCCAATCCTTCACTTTTAAAGCTTCCCGCACAGTTCAGCGGACGTTCCCGACGCACATAATCCACGATCTCTTGCTCGCTGAGATGGCGGAAGTGTACGTCGAACGGCTCGCATTCGGTTTGCAGATGACCGGTGGCGGAGTTATAGAGCGCCAGGCCGGTATAAAAGGTCACGATAGTGCCTCGCGCACGCAGAAGCTGCTGACAGGCGTTCTCCTCCGTATGGGGCTTGCCGGTGATTTCGCCGTCCAGCACGCAAACCTGGTCTGAGCCTATAATCAAATGTGCGGGGTAACGTGCGGCCAGCGACTGCGCTTTCTCCTTAGCAAGACGCATCACCAGATGACGCGGTGATTCGCCCGGCTGTGGCGTCTCATCCACCTCTGGCGCGGCGCATTCAAACGGGATCCCGAGCTTTTCCAGCAGCATTCGGCGGTAGGGCGATGTGGAAGAAAGGACGAGATTTGGCATATTTTTATCACCAGATATAGCGTATCGATGCCAGCCATTTTAAACTACAGGCCGCAATGTGTGCGAATAATTGGCAAAAGGCAGCTCTGGTTGCCTTTTTCTTTGACTCTATGACGTTACAAAGTTAATATGCGCGCCCTATGCAAAAGGTAAAATTACCCCTGACTCTTGATCCGGTACGTACGGCTCAAAAACGCCTCGATTATGAAGGAATCTATTCTTCCGATCAGGCTGAGCGTATTGCCGCATCTGTAGTCAGTGTGGACAGTGATGTAGAATGCTCCATGTCGTTCGCTATCGACAACCAGCGCCTCGCCGTTTTAACCGGTGATGCAAAGGTGACGGTAACGCTCGCGTGTCAGCGTTGCGGGAAACCGTTTGTACAGCATGTTCACACAACGTATTGTTTTAGTCCCGTTCGTTCTGACGAACAGGCTGAAGCACTCCCGGAAGCGTATGAGCCGATTGAGGTTAACGAATTCGGTGAAATCGATCTTCTGGCCGTGGTTGAAGATGAAGTGATCCTCTCCCTGCCAGTCGTTCCGGTGCATGATTCTGAACACTGTGAAGTGTCCGAGGCGGACATGGTCTTTGGGGAACTGCCTGATGAAGCGCAAAAACCAAACCCATTTGCCGTATTAGCCAGCTTAAAGCGTAAGTAATTGAGGAGTAAGGTCCATGGCCGTACAACAGAATAAACCAACCCGTTCCAAACGTGGCATGCGTCGTTCCCATGACGCGCTGACTGCAGTTACCAGCCTGTCTGTAGACAAGACTTCTGGTGAGAAACACCTGCGTCACCACATCACCGCTGACGGTTTCTACCGCGGCCGCAAGGTTATCACTAAGTAATCACGCGCAAGCGTGATTAGGCTTAGTGAGGATTTCCCCGTGCAAACGGGGAATTTACCGAACCAGGCTGCGACGATACCTTGACACGTCTAACCCTGGCGTTAGATGTCATGGGGGGAGATTTTGGCCCTTCCGTGACAGTGCCTGCAGCATTGCAGGCACTGAATTCTAATTCGCAACTCACACTTCTTTTAGTCGGCAATCCCGACACAATCACGCCATTACTCGCAAAAGCTGACTTTGAACAACGTTCGCGTCTGCAGATTATTCCTGCGCAGTCAGTTATTGCCAGTGATGCCCGACCCTCGCAGGCCATTCGCAATAGTCGTGGCAGCTCTATGCGGATAGCGCTGGAGCTGGTGAAAGAAGGGCGAGCTCAGGCTTGCGTCAGCGCGGGGAATACCGGCGCGCTGATGGGGCTGTCGAAATTACTGCTCAAGCCTATTGAAGGTATTGAGCGTCCGGCGCTGGTGACGGTGTTACCGCATCAGCAGAAGGGCAAAACGGTGGTGCTCGATTTGGGCGCTAACGTCGACTGTGATAGTACTATGCTGGCTCAGTTTGCCGTGATGGGATCGGTGCTGGCAGAAGAAGTCGTCGGGATCAACACTCCCCGTGTTGCGTTACTGAACATTGGTGAAGAAGAGACCAAAGGCCTGGACAGCATTCGCGAAGCGGCTGAATTGCTCAAACAGGTTCCCTCCATCAACTATATTGGTTATCTCGAAGCCAATGAGTTGTTGACGGGTAAAACGGATGTTCTGGTGTGCGATGGCTTCACCGGAAACGTCACGTTGAAGACCATGGAAGGGGTCGTGCGCATGTTTCTTTCTCTGCTGAAATCTCAGGGAGAAGGCAAAAAAAGCGCCTGGTGGCTAATTTTATTGAAGCGTTGGTTACAAAAGAGCCTGACGCGGCGATTCAGTCACCTCAACCCCGACCAGTATAATGGCGCCTGTCTGTTAGGATTGCGCGGCATCGTGATTAAGAGTCATGGCGCCGCCAATCAGCGAGCATTTGCTGTCGCGATTGAACAGGCAGTGCAGGCGGTGCAGCGACAAGTCCCTCAGCGGATTGCCGCTCGCCTGGAATCTGTATTAGCTAAAAGTGACTGAGCGTACATGTATACGAAGATTTTAGGTACCGGCAGCTACCTGCCAAAACAAGTGCGTACCAACGCCGATCTGGAAAAAATGGTAGATACGTCTGACGAGTGGATTGTCACGCGCACAGGTATCCGTGAACGTCGTATTGCCGCGCCAGACGAAACCGTGTCGACCATGGGTTACGAAGCCGCACAGCGTGCAATCGAAATGGCCGGCATTGATAAAGAACAGATTGGTTTGATCGTGGTCGCCACCACGTCTGCCACGCATGCTTTCCCAAGCGCGGCGTGCCAGGTGCAAAACATGCTCGGCATTAAAGGCTGTCCGGCGTTTGACGTCGCTGCCGCATGCGCTGGCTTCACCTATGCGCTGAGCGTTGCCGACCAGTACGTGAAATCCGGTGCCGTTAAATATGCGCTGGTGATCGGTGCTGACGTGCTGGCGCGCACCTGCGATCCAACCGATCGCGGAACGATCATTATTTTTGGTGATGGTGCGGGCGCGGTGCTGCTGGGGCAGTCCGAAGAGCCGGGTATCATCTCTACGCATCTGCATGCTGATGGCAGCTATGGTGAACTGTTGACCCTGCCTAACGCCGATCGCGTTAATCCGGACAACTCGATTTACCTGACCATGGCAGGGAACGAGGTGTTCAAGGTGGCGGTGACTGAGCTTGCACACATCGTTGATGAAACGCTGGAAGCGAATAACCTTGAGCGTTCCGCCCTCGACTGGCTGGTGCCGCATCAGGCGAACCTGCGTATCATCAGCGCCACCGCGAAAAAGCTGGGCATGTCGATGGATAACGTTGTAGTGACGCTGGATCGTCACGGCAACACTTCTGCGGCGTCGGTACCGTGCGCATTTGATGAAGCGGTACGCGATGGACGAATCAAACGGGGCCAGCTGGTCTTGCTTGAAGCCTTCGGTGGCGGGTTCACCTGGGGTTCCGCGCTGGTTCGTTTCTAGTATAAGGAATAAAAAATGACGCAATTTGCTTTTGTGTTCCCGGGCCAGGGCTCTCAAACCGTTGGGATGTTGTCTGAAATGGCAGCAAACTACCCGGTAATTGAAGAGACTTTCCGTGAAGCTTCTGATGCACTGGGTTATGATTTATGGGCGCTGACCCAGCAGGGTCCGGCCGAAGAACTGAACAAAACCTGGCAGACCCAGCCAGCGCTGCTGACTGCGTCCGTTGCGCTGTGGCGTGTCTGGCAGCAGCAGGGCGGTAAAGCGCCAGCGCTGCTCGCGGGTCATAGCCTGGGTGAATACTCTGCGCTGGTGTGTGCTGGCGTGATCGCGTTTGCTGACGCGGTACGTCTGGTTGAACTGCGCGGTAAATTCATGCAGGAAGCGGTGCCGGAAGGCACGGGCGGCATGTCTGCCATCATCGGTCTGGATGACGCTGCAATTGCAAAAGCGTGTGAAGAATCTGCTGAAGGCCAGGTTGTCTCTCCGGTAAACTTCAACTCGCCGGGCCAGGTGGTTATTGCCGGTCATAAAGAAGCGGTTGAACGTGCGGGTGCGGCCTGTAAAGCAGCCGGTGCTAAGCGTGCGCTGCCGCTGCCGGTTAGCGTGCCGTCTCACTGTGCGCTGATGAAGCCTGCTGCTGAGAAACTGGCGGTTGAGCTGGAAAAAATTACGTTTAACGCACCGACGATTTCCGTTGTGAACAACGTCGATGTGAAATGCGAAACCACGCCGGAAGCTATCCGTGACGCACTGGTTCGCCAGCTCTACAGCCCGGTACAGTGGACCAAAACCGTTGAGTTTATGGCCGCTCAGGGCGTTGAGCATCTGTATGAAGTCGGCCCAGGTAAAGTCCTCACCGGTCTGACAAAACGTATTGTTGACACCCTGACAGCCTCGGCGATTAACGAGCCGGAAGCGATGTCAGCGGCACTCTCGCAATAAAAGAGGAATACCATGAGTTTTGAAGGAAAAATCGCCTTGGTCACTGGCGCAAGCCGCGGTATCGGGCGTGCAATTGCTGAAACACTGGTTGCGCGCGGCGCGAAGGTGATTGGTACAGCAACCAGCGAGAATGGCGCTCAGGCCATCAGCGAGTATCTGGGTGCAAACGGTAAAGGTCTGGTACTGAATGTGACCGAACCTGCATCTATCGAATCTGTTCTGGAAAATATTCGCGCAGAGTTTGGTGAAGTGGATATTCTGGTAAACAATGCCGGGATCACTCGCGATAACCTGTTAATGCGAATGAAAGACGACGAGTGGAACGATATCATCGAAACCAACCTGTCATCTGTATTCCGTCTGTCAAAAGCGGTAATGCGCGCTATGATGAAAAAGCGTCACGGTCGTATTATCACTGTCGGTTCTGTGGTTGGTACCATGGGAAATGCTGGTCAGGCTAACTACGCTGCGGCGAAAGCAGGTCTGATTGGTTTCAGTAAGTCGCTGGCGCGTGAAGTTGCGTCCCGCGGTATTACGGTAAACGTTGTTGCTCCGGGCTTTATTGAAACGGACATGACGCGTGCGCTGACTGATGAGCAGCGTGCGGGTACGCTGGCGGCAGTTCCGGCGGGTCGTCTTGGCGACCCTAAAGAAATCGCCAGTGCGGTTGCATTTTTAGCCTCTGACGAAGCGGGTTACATCACTGGTGAGACCCTCCACGTCAACGGCGGGATGTATATGGTTTAACCACGATGAAAAATATTTGCGTTATTAGGGCGAATGGCCTCAAAATAACGTAAAATCGTGGTAAGAACTGCCGGGATTTAGTTGCAAATTTTTCAACATTTTATACACTACGAAAACCATCGCGAAAGCGAGTTTTGATAGGAAATTTAAGAGTATGAGCACTATCGAAGAACGCGTTAAGAAAATTATCGGCGAGCAGCTGGGCGTTAAGCAGGAAGAAGTTGTGAACTCCGCTTCCTTCGTTGAAGACCTGGGCGCAGATTCTCTTGACACCGTTGAGCTGGTAATGGCTCTGGAAGAAGAGTTTGATACTGAGATTCCGGACGAAGAAGCTGAGAAAATCACCACCGTTCAGGCTGCCATTGATTACATCAACGGTCACCAGGCGTAAGTGAACATCTCCAGGCGGTCATTCGACCGCCTGAGTTTTATCTTTTTTAGTCCCACGAATCTCTTTTTTTATCCCTCCCTGGAGGACAAACGTGTCTAAGCGTCGTGTAGTTGTGACCGGACTTGGCATGTTGTCTCCTGTCGGCAATACCGTAGAGTCCACCTGGAAAGCTCTCCTTGCCGGTCAGAGCGGCATCAGCCTAATCGACCATTTCGATACTAGCGCCTATGCAACGAAATTTGCTGGCTTAGTAAAGGATTTTAACTGTGAAGAGATCATCTCGCGCAAAGAACAGCGCAAGATGGATGCCTTCATTCAATATGGAATTGTCGCTGGCGTTCAGGCCATGCAGGATTCTGGCCTTGAGATTACGGAAGAGAACGCAACCCGTATCGGCGCCGCTATCGGCTCCGGGATTGGCGGTCTTGGCCTGATCGAGGAAAACCATACATCTCTGATGAATGGCGGCCCGCGTAAGATCAGCCCGTTCTTCGTTCCGTCCACGATTGTTAACATGGTGGCGGGTCACCTGACCATCATGTTCGGCCTGCGTGGGCCAAGCATTTCTATCGCGACTGCCTGTACGTCTGGCGTACATAACATCGGCCAGGCCGCGCGCATTATTGCGTACGGCGATGCAGATGCTATGGTTGCAGGCGGTGCTGAAAAAGCCAGTACTCCACTGGGTGTTGGCGGTTTCGGTGCGGCGCGTGCGCTGTCTACCCGTAATGATAACCCGCAGGCGGCGAGCCGTCCGTGGGATAAAGACCGTGACGGCTTCGTGCTGGGCGACGGGGCGGGCATGATCGTACTGGAAGAGTACGAGCACGCGAAAAAGCGCGGCGCGAAAATTTATGCTGAAATCGTTGGTTTCGGCATGAGCAGCGATGCTTACCACATGACGTCTCCTCCTGAGAACGGCGCGGGTGCTGCGCTGGCGATGGAAAACGCGATTCGTGATGCGGGTATTACTCCAGCACAAATTGGCTACGTGAACGCGCACGGCACTTCTACGCCTTCAGGCGATAAAGCTGAAGCTCAGGCGGTTAAGTCTATCTTCGGCGAATCTGCCAGCCGCGTAATGGTGAGCTCCACCAAGTCCATGACCGGTCACCTGCTGGGTGCGGCGGGTGCGGTAGAGTCAATCTACTCCATCCTTGCGCTGCGCGATCAGGCTGTTCCGCCAACCATCAACCTGGATAACCCGGATGAAGGTTGCGATCTGGACTTCGTTCCTCACGAAGCGCGTCAGGTTAGCGGTATGGAGTACACCCTGTGTAACTCCTTCGGCTTCGGCGGCACCAACGGTTCTCTGATCTTCAAAAAGATCTGATCCTGACGTCCCGATAGCATTTAAAAAGGTCCGCTTGCCGGGCCTTTTTTATTAAGCCTAATCTTCTTGTCGGCTGCATGACATCCTGCCAGACTAAACGCCCACGCATAAGGAGCCACCATGTTTCTAATCAATGGCCTTGAGCAGGACACGCTGCCTGCCAGCGACAGGGCGATACAGTTCGGTGATGGTTGCTTTACGACGGCGCGCATTCTGGACGGTGATGTCTGCCTGCTGGAGGCGCACATTCGACGCCTGCAGCATGGCTGTGAAAAGCTAATGATCCCCTTTACGCACTGGGACACGTTGCGTCAGGAAATGTGCCAGCTGGCAACCGGGAAGGACAGCGGCGTACTCAAAGTCATCATCAGCCGCGGCAGTGGTGGCCGGGGTTACAGCGCTGCATCGTGCCTCAACCCAACGCGTATCCTCTCCGTTTCTGCTTATCCCGCACATTATTCTCGCTGGCGAGAAGACGGCATCGCTCTGACGCTGAGCCCGGTACGACTGGGACGAAACCCGATGCTGGCCGGGCTTAAGCATCTCAACCGCCTCGAGCAGGTGCTCATTCGTACTCATCTTGAACAGACGGACGCCGATGAGGCGCTGGTTCTTGACAGCGAAGGGTTCATTACGGAATGCTGTGCGGCTAATTTACTCTGGAGGCAGGGGGAAGAGGTGTTCACTCCGTCGCTGGAGCACGCTGGCGTAAATGGGTTAATGCGTCAGTTTTGTCTGCAACAGCTGGCACGCTCTGGCTTTCGCGTTGTCGAAGTTAGCGCAGGAGAAGCCGCGCTACAGACTGCCGATGAAGTCATCATCTGCAATGCGCTGATGCCTGTTGTACCCGTCCGTGCGTATGGCCAACAACGCTGGTCTTCGCGCGAACTGTTTCAGTTTTTAGCCCCGATATGTGAGCAAACCAGATAGTCATGAAAAAAATGTTGCGCTTTGTCCTTATCCTCATCGTTGCGCTGGGCGTCGCTGGCGGAGCTGGCGTATGGAAAGTTCGCCAGTTGGCGGACAGCAAGATCCTGGTTAAAGACGAAACGATCTTTACCCTAAAAGCGGGAACCGGCCGTCAGGCGCTGGGGGAACAGCTCTATGGCGACAAGATTATTAATCGTCCAAGGGTATTCCAGTGGCTATTGCGCGTGGAGCCTGAGCTGTCACATTTCAAAGCCGGCACCTATCGCTTTACGCCGGGAATGACCGTCAGAGAGATGCTGCAGCTGCTGGAAAGCGGCAAAGAAGCCCAGTTTCCCCTGCGGTTTGTGGAAGGGATGCGCCTGAGCGATTATCTCAAACAGCTGCGTGACGCGCCGTATATCAAACATACGTTAAAAGACGATAGCTATCAGACGGTGGCAGAAGCGCTGAAGCTTGAACATCCGGAATGGGTGGAAGGCTGGTTCTGGCCAGACACCTGGATGTACACGGCAGGCACGACCGATGTGGCTATCCTGAAGCGGGCGCACAAAAAAATGGTTGCCGCCGTAGATGCCGCCTGGGAAGGGCGGATGGAAGGATTGCCTTACAGCGATCCGAACCAGTTCGTGACCATGGCCTCGATCGTTGAGAAAGAGACGGCCGTCGCGGCTGAGCGCGATCGAGTGGCGTCAGTATTTATCAACCGTCTGCGCATCGGCATGCGTCTGCAAACCGACCCTACAGTAATCTACGGCATGGGTGAGAGCTATACCGGCAAGATCTCAAGAAAAGATCTGGAGACGCCAACGGCGTATAATACCTACGTGATTAGCGGTTTACCGCCGGGCCCGATTGCCACGCCGAGCGAGGCGTCGCTTAAAGCCGCCGCGCATCCGGCTAAAACACCGTATCTCTATTTTGTGGCTGATGGAAAAGGGGGGCATACCTTTAACACCAACCTTGCCAGCCACAATCGCTCTGTTCAGGACTATCTGAAGGCACTTAAGGAAAAAAATGCGCAGTAAATACATTGTCATTGAGGGACTCGAAGGGGCGGGTAAAACCACCGCCCGCAACGTGGTGGTGGATACGCTCAAAGCGCTTGGCGTGGCGGACATGGTATTTACCCGCGAGCCGGGCGGCACGCAGCTGGCTGAAAAGCTGCGCAGTCTGGTGCTGGATATCAAATCCGTCGGCGACGAAGTTATCACTGACAAAGCCGAAGTGCTGATGTTCTACGCGGCGCGCGTTCAGCTGGTTGAGACGATTATCAAACCTGCCCTGGCCGAGGGTAAGTGGGTGATCGGCGACCGTCACGATCTGTCGACTCAGGCGTATCAGGGCGGAGGACGCGGCATCGACCAGACAATGCTCGCAACGCTGCGTAATGCCGTACTGGGGGATTTTCGCCCCGACCTGACGCTCTATCTGGATGTGACCCCGGAAGTGGGGCTCAAACGTGCCCGCGCGCGCGGCGAGCTGGACCGCATTGAACAAGAGTCGTTTGATTTCTTTAACCGCACTCGTGCGCGCTATCTTGAGCTGGCCGCACAGGACAGCTCAATTTGTACCATCGATGCGACGCAGTCCCTGGACGACGTCACGCGCGACATTCAGCACACCATTACGCAGTGGGTGCAGGAGCAGCAGGCATGAAATGGTATCCATGGTTGCGCCCACACTTTGAACAGCTGATCGGCAGCTATCAGGCGGGTCGGGGGCATCATGCGTTACTGATTCAGGCATTGCCAGGAATGGGTGATGATGCGTTGATTTATGCCATCACCCGTTTTCTGATGTGTCAGCAGCCGGAAGGGCACAAGAGCTGTGGTAAATGCCGTGGCTGCCAGCTGATGCAGGCGGGCACGCATCCTGACTACTACACCCTTGAGCCTGAGAAGGGCAAAAGCGCGCTCGGTATTGATGCCGTGCGTGAAGTCAGTGAAAAACTGTATGAACATGCGCGACTGGGCGGTGCAAAAGTGGTCTGGCTTAAAGACGCCACGCTGCTTACCGAGGCTGCGGCTAACGCCCTGCTTAAAACCCTGGAAGAGCCGCCGGTTAAAACGTGGTTTTTCCTCTCATGCCGTGACCCGGGACGATTGCTGGCGACGTTGCGCAGCCGTTGTCGTCTTCATCACCTTGCTGTTCCTCAGGAATCGTGGGCGCTGAGCTGGCTTGAACGAGAGGTGACAACGTCACCTGAGAGCGCGCTGACCGCCTTGCGCCTGAGCAGCGGCGCGCCCGCGGCGGCGCTGGCACTACTGCAGCCTGACGTCTGGTCAGAGCGAGAAACGCTCTGCCGGGCCGTGGATACGTCGCTGAACAGTCACGACTGGCTAAGTTTACTGCCTGCGCTTAACAGCGATCGGGCCGTTGAGCGTCTGCACTGGCTGGCCTCCTTACTGCTGGATGCGCTCAAAATCCAGCAAGGGGCAACGCTGCTGACCAACCCGGACGCGTGGCCGCTGGTGAATACGCTGGCGAACCGCCTCTCGGGAAAGATTCTTCACGCGATGCTCCATGAAATTTGCCAGAGCCGTGAACAGCTTTTAACCGTGACGGGCCTTAATCGCGAGCTTTTACTGACCGACCAGTTACTGCGTATCGAACATTACCTGCAACCCGGCGTCACACCGCCTGTTTCCCATCTCTGAGAGAGACATTATGTTTTTAGTCGACTCACACTGCCATCTTGATGGCCTGGATTATCAATCCCTGCATAAAAACGTGGATGACGTGCTGGCAAAAGCCGCTGCCCGCGATGTGAAATTCTGTCTTGCGGTGGCGACGACGCTGCCGGGCTACCGCTCCATGCGTGAGCTGGTGGGCGTTCGCGATAACGTGGTGTTCTCCTGCGGCGTGCACCCGTTGAATCAGGACGAGGCCTACGACGTTGAGGATCTGCGCCGACTGGCAGCAGAAGAGGGCGTGGTGGCGATGGGCGAGACCGGGCTGGACTATTTTTACACGCCGGAAACCAAATCGCACCAGCAGGAGTCCTTCCGTCACCATATTCGCATTGGCCGGGAGCTGAACAAGCCGGTTATCGTCCACACCCGCGACGCGCGCGCGGATACCCTGGCGATCCTCCGGGAAGAAAACGTGACGGATTGCGGTGGCGTACTACACTGTTTCACAGAAGACAGAGAAACGGCGGGTAAGCTGCTTGATTTAGGGTTTTATATCTCGTTTTCGGGGATCGTGACGTTCCGTAACGCTGAGCAGCTGCGTGATGCTGCACGTTATGTTCCGCTCGATCGCATTCTGGTGGAAACGGATTCTCCGTACCTGGCACCGGTACCGCATCGCGGTAAAGAGAACCAGCCCGCTATGACGAGAGACGTGGCTGAGTACATGGCCGTACTGAAGGGCGTCAGCATCGATGAGCTGGCCCGTGTGACGACGGAAAACTTCTCCACGCTGTTCCATATCGACCCCGCCCGCCTGCAATCTGTCTGATACACCTGTTTTTTTTAGGCTCGTAATTAATAAGTAAAGCGAGTAAAGTTCACCGCCTCATTTGGGGCGGTGAGGGTGTTTTTAGACACATCCGGACATGCTTTTTGTAAATAACTGAAAGTTTTTCGACCGCCTTAAGCTGAAACGTGATAGCCGTCAAACAAACTCAGAGGGAATTATTTTACTCTGTGTAATAAATAAAGGGCGCTTAGATGTCCTGTCCACGGCACGGTACTCCCCCCGGGCCAATGCGTGAAAGCGTAAAAAAAGCACAAATACTCAGGAGCACTCTCAATTATGTTTAAGAATGCATTTGCTAACCTGCAAAAGGTCGGTAAATCGCTGATGCTGCCAGTATCCGTACTGCCTATCGCAGGTATCCTGCTGGGTGTCGGTTCTGCTAACTTCAGCTGGCTGCCAGCCGTAGTTTCCCACGTGATGGCCGAAGCAGGCGGTTCTGTCTTTGCTAACATGCCACTGATCTTCGCGATCGGTGTGGCTCTGGGCTTCACCAATAACGACGGCGTTTCTGCGCTGGCTGCAGTGGTTGCCTACGGCATCATGGTCAAAACCATGGCTGTGGTTGCGCCGCTGGTTCTGCATTTACCGGCAGAAGAGATCGCCGCGAAACACCTGGCGGACACCGGTGTTCTGGGCGGTATCATCTCCGGTGCGATTGCAGCGTATATGTTTAACCGCTTCTATCGCATCAAGCTGCCTGAGTATCTGGGCTTCTTCGCGGGCAAGCGTTTCGTTCCGATCATCTCTGGTCTGGCAGCGATTTTCACTGGCGTGATCCTGTCCTTCATCTGGCCACCAATCGGCTCTGCTATCCAGACCTTCTCTCAGTGGGCTGCTTACCAGAACCCGGTTGTGGCGTTTGGTATCTACGGCTTCATCGAGCGTTGCCTGGTGCCATTTGGTCTGCACCACATCTGGAACGTTCCATTCCAGATGCAGATTGGTGAATTCACCAACGCAGCAGGCCAGGTATTCCACGGCGATATCCCACGTTATATGGCGGGCGACCCAACTGCAGGTAAACTGTCTGGTGGCTTCCTGTTCAAAATGTACGGTCTGCCAGCCGCTGCGATTGCTATCTGGCACTCTGCTAAGCCAGAGAACCGTGCAAAAGTGGGCGGTATCATGATCTCCGCAGCGCTGACCTCGTTCCTGACCGGTATCACCGAGCCGATCGAGTTCTCCTTCATGTTCGTTGCGCCGATCCTGTACGTTATCCACGCGATTCTGGCGGGCCTGGCGTTCCCAATCTGTATCCTGCTGGGTATGCGTGACGGTACGTCCTTCTCTCACGGTCTGATCGACTTCATCGTTCTGTCCGGTAACAGCAGCAAACTGTGGCTGTTCCCAATCGTGGGTGCGTGCTATGCCGTTGTTTACTACACCATCTTCCGCGTGCTGATTAAAGCACTGGACCTGAAAACTCCGGGTCGTGAAGATGCGACAGAAGACAGCAAAGCTGGCGCTACCAGCGAAATGGCTCCGGCACTGGTCGCAGCGTTCGGCGGTAAAGAGAACATCACTAACCTGGACGCGTGCATCACTCGTCTGCGTGTGAGCGTTGCCGACGTAGCGAAAGTAGACCAGCCGGGTCTGAAAAAACTGGGCGCAGCGGGCGTAGTTGTTGCAGGTTCTGGTGTACAGGCAATCTTCGGTACCAAATCCGATAACCTGAAAACCGAAATGGATGAGTACATCCGCAGCAACTAAGTTGTGACCTGGGGAGACTAAGGCAGCCGAATGGCTGCCTTTTTTATTTGTGTCTTAAAAAACGCCACTGAGACGCGAGAGCGGTCACTCTTCAGTCAGCTGATGAACATTCAGGAAAGAAATCGAGGGAGGAGGTTGAAAGGACAGGAGAAACTCGCTCATACTCTTGGATTGTGTCACACACCGATCCCGGGAGTGTGTTTACAGCGGACGCATTGCGCCAGATTAAACAAAAAAGGAAAAGGTCATGGCTGAAGAAACGATTTTCAGTAAAATTATCCGCCGCGAAATTCCGTCAGAAATCGTCTATCAGGATGAACTGGTGACGGCTTTCCGGGACATTTCCCCTCAGGCTCCGACGCACATCCTTATCATTCCCAATATTCTGATTCCGACTGTAAACGACGTAAAAACCGAGCATGAAGTGGCGTTAGGTCGTATGCTGACGGTGGCAGCCAAAATCGCTGAACAGGAAGGGATTGCAGAAGACGGTTACCGTCTGATCATGAACTGCAACCGCCATGGTGGCCAGGAAGTTTATCATATTCACATGCATCTGCTGGGTGGACGTCCACTGGGGCCGATGCTGGCACATAAAGGTCTTTGACATGCTGAAAGGGCGTATTGCAGCGCTGGTAATGGCAATGATGATTGTGGGGTGCAGCTCGCGTCCGGCGATCCCCGTGAATGATGAACAGACGCTGGTCATGGAGTCCTCCGTGCTTGCCGCGGGCATCACGGCGCAACAGCCCGCGTTGACTATCAGTGAAATCAACTCATCTGCCTCCTCTACGCTCTTTAATGAAAGACATGAACCTGTGACGGTCCACTACCGTTTTTTCTGGTATGACGTAAGAGGTCTTGAAATGCATCCGCTGGAGGCGCCGCGCAGCGTCACCATTCCGGCCAGGTCGTCGGTAACGCTCTATGGCAGCGCCAACTATCTGGGTGCGCATAAGGTGAGACTTTATCTTTATCTCTGAGGGGTGAACCTTGATTAAAAATTTGAGCCGCTATGCGCTCGTGACAGCTTTCGCTCTGTTTCTTGCAGGGTGTGTGACCCGAACTGAACAGCCTGCGCCTGTGGAAGAGGCTAAACCGGGTACTGAACAGCCGACGCCGCCAACGCAGCAGCAGCCAACCGTGCCGTCTGTACCCTCTATTCCGGCGCAGCCAGGCCCGATTGAACATCCGGACCAGACGTCACAGCCCACGCCGCGTGTGCGCCATTACGACTGGAACGGGGCAATGCAGCCGATGGTCGGCAAAATGCTGCAGGCGCAGGGCGTGACGGCGGGCAGCGTGTTGCTGGTCGACAGCGTCAACAACCGTACCAACGGTTCGCTGAACGCGGGTGAAGCGACGGAAACACTGCGTAATGCTCTGGCTAACAACGGCAAGTTTACGCTGGTCTCGGCTCAGCAGCTCGCGGTCGCCAAACAGCAGCTGGGCCTGTCGCCGCAGGATAGCCTCGGTACCCGCAGCAAGGCGATCGGCATTGCCCGTAACGTTGGCGCACAGTATGTGCTGTACTCTAACGCCACCGGTAACGTGAATACCCCAGCCCTGCAGATGCAGCTGATGCTGGTTCAGACAGGCGAAATTATCTGGTCAGGTAAAGGTGCGGTTACGCAACAATGACAGCACGCGTGAAGAGATTCTGACGCGCTATTTTCCTCAGTACCGCCTTATCGCGCCGCAGGCCCATTCCGGGCTTGGCGGCGCGAGTTGCATTATAGAGCAGGGCGAACGACGTCTGGTCTTGCGGCAAAATCACGACCCCTTTGCTCCTGCCTCCCATTTCCGTCGTCAGTTTCGTGCCCTGAGACGTCTTCCGTCAGATCTCGTGCCTGCCCCTCGTTTTTTCAGACAGGGCTGGATGGCCGTCGACTATCTGGAAGGTGAAGTTAAAAGCGCGCTGCCGGACACGCCGGCGCTCGCGTCGATGCTGTATCATCTGCACCGGCAGCCACGTCTGGGATGGCGAACGACGTTATTCCCTCTGCTGGAACATTACTGGCAGCAAGCCCTGCCAGACAGGCGTACTCCAGTGTGGCTGGCAAATCTCAAGCGGCTGCGTAAAACGGGCGAGCCGCAGCCGATTCGGCTCGCGCCGCTGCATATGGATGTTCATGCCGGGAATATTGTTCATACGCCAGCGGGCATCAGGCTTATCGACTGGGAGTATGCCGGAGATGGCGATGTGGCGCTGGAGCTGGCGGCAGTCTGGACGGAGAGTGAAGCCGCGCGGCAAATGCTCATCAGGGACTACGCCCGGGTAGCGCATATTGACCCCGACGCGCTGAGGCGTCAGGTCAGACGCTGGCGACCCTGGGTCATCATGTTAATGGCTGGCTGGTTTGAAATGCGCTATCGGCAGTCCAAAGACAAACAATTTATTGCGCTGGCAGACGATGCCTGGCGTCAGTTACAAACTAAAGGATAAGAGAGGTGGATGTGGGTCCAGTCATGTTGGATGTAGAAGGGTTTGAGCTGGATGCGGAGGAGCGTGAAATTCTGGCGCATCCGCTGGTGGGTGGCCTGATCCTGTTTACCCGCAACTATCACGATCCGGCGCAGCTGCGTGAGCTGGTGCGTCAGATCCGCGCCGCGTCGCGTAACCATCTGGTGGTGGCCGTCGATCAGGAAGGCGGGCGCGTGCAGCGTTTTCGCGACGGTTTTACCCGTCTCCCGGCAGCCCAGTCATTTGCCGCGCTGCTCGGCACGGAAGAGGGTGGAAAACTGGCGCAGGAGGCCGGCTGGCTGATGGCCAGCGAAATGATTGCCATGGATATCGACATCAGCTTTGCCCCGGTGCTGGATGTAGGGCATATCAGCGCTGCTATCGGAGAGCGTTCATACCATGAAGATCCGCGTATTGCGCTGGCAATGGCGACCCGGTTCATCGACGGCATGCACGACGCAGGCATGAAAACCACCGGGAAACACTTCCCGGGGCACGGGGCGGTGACGGCGGATTCTCACAAAGAGACCCCGCGCGATCCGCGTCCGGAAGCGGAGATCCGCGCCAAAGATATGTCGGTTTTCCAGTCTCTTATCACCGATAACAAGCTGGATGCCATTATGCCCGCGCACGTGATTTACAGCGACGTCGACCCGCGTCCTGCCAGCGGTTCTCCGCACTGGCTGAAAACCGTTCTGCGTCAGGAACTCGGTTTCAACGGCGTGATTTTCTCTGACGATTTGTCGATGGAAGGGGCCGCGATCATGGGCAGCTACGCTGAACGCGGTCAGGCATCGCTGGATGCGGGTTGCGATATGATCCTGGTCTGCAATAATCGTAAAGGTGCCGTTAGCGTGCTGGATAACCTGTCGCCGATCAATGCAGAGCGTGTTACACAATTGTATCATAAAGGTTCATTTAGCCGTCAGGAGCTGATGGATTCGGCGCGCTGGAAGACGGTCAACGCCCGGCTTGAAGACCTGAATGAGCGCTGGCAGGCACATAAAGCCAGCCTGTAAACCCTCCCGGAAGGCGTAGCGTGGTGAGAAGACGATGATCATCTATTTACACGGTTTTGACTCAAACAGTCCTGGTAATCATGAGAAGGTGCTGCAGCTGCAGTTTATCGATCCGGATGTACGGTTGATCAGCTACAGCACGCGCCATCCGAAGCATGATATGCAGCATCTGCTCAAAGAGGTGGACAAGATGTTGCAGCTCAACGTCGACGATCGCCCGTTGATTTGCGGCGTGGGGCTGGGCGGCTACTGGGCGGAGCGGATTGGCTTCCTGTGCGACATTCGCCAGGTGGTGTTTAATCCCAACCTGTTCCCGAACGAGAACATGGAAGGCAAAATTGACCGTCCGGAAGAGTATGTCGATATTGCGACCAAGTGCGTTAGCAATTTTCGCGAGAAAAACCGCGACCGCTGCCTGGTGATCCTTTCACGTAATGATGAAGCGCTCAACAGCCATCGGGCAGCAGAACTGCTGCATCATTACTATGAGATCGTCTGGGACGAAGAACAGACCCACAAGTTCAAAAACATCTCTCCGCATCTGCAGCGCATCAAAGCGTTTAAAACGCTGGGTTAATCAATTACCCGCATGCATCAAAGCCCGGCCGCGAAAGCGTACCGGGCTTTCTTTTTGACCAGAATTGTCTACTTTTAAGCCATCAAAACTTGATGCATATCAATTTTGGTATGACCAATGCGCCTGACGTGTTATTCTCAATGCACCTGAATGGTTTCAGTGCTGTAACCTGTTGTTAATTAAGGGTTATTTTTATAACTTTTAATTAACAATTGGTTAATAATTTGAGGGGGTCACGTTGACTACGCCATTGAAAAAGATAGTGATTGTAGGCGGTGGTGCTGGCGGGCTGGAGCTGGCTACACAGCTGGGCAAGAAGCTGGGTCGCGGTAAAAAAGCCAAAATTACGCTGGTGGATCGTAACCACAGCCACCTGTGGAAACCGCTGCTGCACGAAGTGGCGACCGGCTCTCTGGATGAGGGCGTGGACGCGCTCAGCTATCTGGCGCACGCGCGCAACCATCATTTCCAGTTCCAGCTGGGCTCGGTGGTGGACATCAACCGTGAAAGCAAAACCATCACCCTGGCAGAGCTGCGCGATGAAAAAGGGGAGCTGCTGGTTCCCGAGCGTAAACTGGCGTACGACACGCTGGTCATGGCGCTGGGCAGTACTTCCAACGATTTCAACACGCCGGGTGTGAAAGAGCACTGTATCTTCCTCGATAACCCGCACCAGGCGCGTCGTTTCCATCAGGAAATGCTGAACCTGTTCCTGAAGTACACCAGCAATATGGGTGCGAACGGTAAGGTGAATATCGCTATTGTCGGCGGCGGCGCGACGGGCGTTGAGCTGTCTGCGGAGCTGCACAATGCGGTGAAACAGCTGCACAGCTACGGCTACAAAGGGTTAACTAACGAAGCGCTGAACGTCACGCTGGTTGAAGCCGGTGAACGCATCCTGCCCGCGCTGCCTCCGCGAATTTCCGGTGCGGCGCACAATGAGCTCACCAAGCTGGGCGTGCGGGTGCTGACGCAAACCATGGTGACCAGCGCCGACGAAGGCGGCCTGCACACCAAAGACGGCGAGTATATCAAAGCGGATCTGATGGTCTGGGCGGCAGGTATCAAAGCGCCTGACTTTATGAAAGAGATCGGCGGTCTGGAAACGAACCGCATTAACCAGCTGGTAACCGAGCCAACGCTGCAAACCACGCGCGATCCTGAAATCTTTGCCATCGGTGACTGTGCCTCCTGCGCGCGTCCTGAAGGTGGATTCGTGCCGCCGCGCGCGCAGGCCGCTCACCAGATGGCAAGCCTGGTGCTGCACAACATTCTGGCGCAGTACAAGGGCAAGCCAATGAAAGCCTATGTCTACAAAGACCACGGTTCACTGGTGTCGCTGTCAAACTTCTCTACCGTCGGCAGCCTGATGGGCAACCTGATGCGCGGCTCAATGATGGTAGAAGGGCGCATTGCCCGCTTCGTGTATATCTCCCTGTACCGCATGCACCAGATTGCGCTGCACGGCTATTTCAAAACCGGGCTGATGATGCTGGTGGGCAGAATCAACCGCGTGATCCGTCCGCGTCTGAAGCTGCACTAATCTTTCACTCTCTCCGGGCCCTCCGGAGGGAGTTTTTAGCATTTCATGCTGTAGATCACAGTTTGACTGCTTAAGAGTTCTCCTAAATACAATATATCTCCTCTCAACGCCCTTTTTTTGATCCTTTATCTGATTGGCGAAGCGCGGCCTCCATTGCAAAATTGTTACCAATAGCAACAAAGGAGGAAGTCCCGTGAATAAATCAATGTTGGCGGGTATAGGGATTGGCGTCGCGGCTGCGTTAGGTGTGGCTGCCGTTGCCAGTCTCAACGTATTAGATCGCGGCCCGCAGTATGCACAGGTGGTTTCTGCTACACCGATTAAAGAAACCGTGAAAACCCCTCGTCAGGAGTGCCGTAACGTCTCCGTGACGCACCGTCGTCCGGTGCAGGATGAAAACCGCATTGCCGGTTCTGTTCTGGGTGCGGTAGCGGGTGGCGTGATTGGTCACCAGTTTGGCGGCGGCCGGGGTAAAGACGTAGCGACCGTGGTCGGCGCGCTGGGTGGCGGCTATGCCGGTAACCAGGTGCAGGGCGCGATGCAGGATAATGATACCTACACCACGACTCAGCAACGCTGCAAAACCGTCTATGACAAGTCGGAAAAAATGCTGGGCTATGACGTGACGTACAAAATTGGCGATCAGCAGGGCAAAATCCGCATGGACAAAGACCCTGGCACGCAAATTCCACTGGATGGAAACGGCCAGCTGGTTCTGAATAACAAAGTGTAAAAAAGATGTTCTCTGAATTTAGCTCCTCATGCGCTCAGGCTGAGGAGCTTTTTTTTGCTTCAGATTTTCAGTAGCTCAGGCCACAGCCGCAGCGTGGTTTCGCTAATATGCTGCAGTTTTTCCAGCGTGGCCCCTTCGCGGGCGCTGATCGACATCCCCTGCAAAATACAGCTCAGGTATTGTGCCAGCAGCTGAGGGTTGCATTGCGCGGGGATTTCACCGCGCTGCTGGCGCTGAGCCAGAAAGGCGCTGAGCGTCTCTTCCTGCATGGCATGCCGCGATTTCACCGTATTGGCAATCTCTTTGGATGACGCCGCAAGAGTGGCAGAGGTGTTAATCATAAAGCAGCCCGCAGGCGTCTCTTTACTGGTGAAGCAGGTCGCGACGGCGGTGAAATAGTCGCGAAGCGCCTGTTCAACGCTTTTCTCTTCACAGAACAGCTGGGCTTCGTGTTTCGCCGCAAAGCGCGAAATGTATCTGTCCAGCACCGCCCTGAACAGCCCCTCTTTATTGGTAAATTCGGCATACAGCGTCGGCGCTTTGGCTCCGGTGGCTTCTACCAGATCGGAAAGCGAGGTTGCTTCATACCCATGTTGCCAGAAGAGAGTCATGGCCTTATCAAGCGCTGCATCCCTGTCAAACACTTTTGGTCGGCCACGGCTTTTCTTCGCACAACTCGTGACATCGGTTGTCATTTGCCGTTGGTCCTCTGTTGGTTTGGTGAATGACCATTATAAAAATAAACGCAACCCACCACCAGTGCAGAATGCTTAAAAATAAATTAATCATATATGTATGAAAAATAACAATTTTAAAATTAAGTTAACGCTCGTTATAAAATTATGTTGACGCGTGACCTGGATCACATTTATGATTTACCTATCGATCGTTAACTAAATGATTAACGACCTCCAAATTCATCTGCTAAAGGTAAACATCATGAAAAACGTAAAAACCCTCATCGCTGCCGCTGTCCTGAGTTCACTCTCTTTCGCAAGCTTTGCTGCTGTACAGGTGCAATCCACCCCTGCTGACCAGCATAAAGTCGGGACTATCTCTGCGTCTGCCGGTACTAACCTGGGTTCCCTGGAAGATCAGCTGGCGCAGAAAGCGCAAGAGATGGGTGCAAAATCTTACCGCATCACCTCTGTGACCGGTCCTAACACCCTGCACGGCACTGCGGTCATCTACAAATAAGCCGGGCATAAACCCTCATTTATGCCACTGCAATAAAAAACGCCCTGCTTAGCAGGGCGTTTTTTTATTTCTGATTTACATCGACTGCGGGACGACATCGTGATGCCGGGTGACATCGGTCGGCATACCTGACCGGGCTTCCATCGCACGCTCCATCACCACGCTGTTGGTATTGGCATTCGTTTTGAAGCTTACCATCGCGGCATTCAGGTTAATGGGCAGCGTCTGCGGATCGTCGCCAATGTTTTTCGATAACGGCTGATGAATCTCAACCAGCCGCACGCCGCCGGGCTCTTCTGAAACTTTAATCGGCGTATTGATAATATTCACTTTGGTTCCCGGCGTAACGACGTTAAACAGCGTTTTGATATCGTCATCGCGCAGACGAATGCAGCCGGAGCTGACGCGCATACCGATGCCAAAGTCCGCATTCGTTCCGTGCAGCAGGTAGACGCCGCCGTATGCCGCGAGGCGGATCGCGTGGTGCCCCATCGGGTTATCCGGACCAGCCGGCACCACGGCAGGAAGATCGATCCCCTGGGCCTTATAGCGGGCACGAATGTTGGCCGTCGGAGTCCAGGTTGGATTCGCGCGTTTATCCGAGACGGTGGTGACCATCGTCGGCGTCAGCGTGTCGCCGCCCAGCTGACCAATACCGATAGGGTAGACCGTCACTTCGTTTTTACCCGGCGGGTAATAGTACAGGCGCAGCTCGGCGAGGTTTATCACCATCCCCTCGCGCGGGGCGTCCGGCAGGATGGTCTGTAACGGGATGGTCAGTACGCTGCCCGCGCGCGGGACATACGGGTCGACGCCGGGGTTCGCCTGCAGCAGGGCCAGAAAACCGACGTTATATTTTTTGGCAATCGCTTCCAGTGAACCACCATTATTTTCAACCACATGAAAGCGGTTTTCACCCACCACCTTGCTGCCGGGAGGGGGAAGGGGCCAGGTGTTTGCCCGAGCGGGAAGCGCAACCGCGACGGTGGCTGCCAGCGCAAACAGGGTCATCCAGCGAGTAAAACGCGAAGAGGTCATCATCACCATAATCCATATAAATGATAAGGTTATTGTTTTATAAGGCGTTAAACATAATTATGGCGAATGGGTGTGTCGGGAAGATCGGGTGAAGTGCAAAGAGTTTGTAAATTGTCCCCCTGTAACGCTGGGCTAACAGGGGGAAGGAAGGTTAAGCGATCGCGTTCTCTTCCAGCTGGCGCATAAAGTTACGCACCCAGTCCATACGGATTTTGCGCTCCGTCAGCTCCTGGGTAAATTTCAGACGGGTTGGACCATCCAGACGGAAATGCTGCGGCTGTTTTTGCAGCAGGCCGATCAGCCACATCGGGTTGACGTGATTCTTCTCGGCGAATTCAATCACGCCGCCTTTTTCATTGCCTTCGAGCTTGCGGATCCCCAGCTTTTGCGCCTGCTGGCGCAGTCTCGCGATATCCAGCAAATTTCTCGCCGGATCGGGCAGCAGGCCAAAGCGGTCAATCAGCTCCACCTTAATCTCTTCCAGCTCGCTCTCCTTCTTCGCGCTGGCGATGCGCTTGTAGAAAGACAGTCGGGTATTCACGTCCGGAATAAAATCGTCCGGCAGCAGGGAAGGCATACGCAGCTCGACCTCGGTCTGCTGGCTGGTGAGATCTTCCAGCGACGGCTCGCGTCCGGCCTTCAGGGCATCAACCGCGTTTTCCAGCAGCTCCATATAGAGCGAGAAGCCGATGGTCTCCATGGAGCCGCTCTGGTCTTCACCCAGCAGCTCGCCGGCACCGCGGATCTCGAGATCGTGCGTCGCCAGCGCAAAGCCTGCGCCCAGGTCTTCCAGCGAGGCGATGGCTTCCAGACGCTTTTGCGCGTCGGTGGTCAGCGCTTTCGGATGCGGCGTCAGCAGCCAGGCGTAGGCCTGATGATGCGAACGCCCGACGCGGCCGCGCAGCTGGTGAAGCTGCGCCAGGCCAAAGTGATCCGCACGCTCAATGATGATGGTGTTCGCCGTCGGAATGTCGATCCCGGTCTCAATGATGGTGGTACACACCAGCACGTTAAAGCGCTGGTGGTGGAAGTCGTTCATTACCCGTTCCAGCTCGCGCTCGCGCATCTGCCCGTGACCGATAGCGATGCGCGCTTCCGGCACCAGCTCCGCCAGCCTGTCCGCCGCTTTCTGGATGTTTTCCACGTCGTTGTAGAGATAGTAGACCTGACCTCCGCGCAGCACCTCACGCAGAATAGCCTCCCGCACCACCAGATTATCGTACTCGCGGACGAAGGTTTTCACCGCCAGACGGCGCGCCGGCGGCGTGGCGATAATTGACAGATCGCGCATGCCGCTCATCGCCATGTTGAGGGTTCGCGGGATTGGCGTTGCGGTCAGGGTCAGGATATCGACGTCGGCGCGCATCGCTTTGATGCGCTCTTTATGACGCACCCCGAAGCGGTGCTCTTCGTCGACGATCAGCAGCCCCAGATCTTTCCACTTCACGTCGCTTTGCAGCAGCTTGTGGGTGCCGATCAGAATATCGATTTTGCCTTCGCTTGCCTGTTCGAGGATCTGCGTCTGTTCTTTGGTGCTGCGAAAACGCGACAGCATCTCGATACGTACCGGCCAGTTGGCGAAACGGTCGCGGAAGTTGTCGAAGTGCTGCTGTGCGAGCAGGGTGGTCGGCACCAGCACCGCCACCTGCTTATTGTTTTCCACCGCAAGGAAGGCGGCGCGCATCGCCACTTCGGTTTTTCCGAAGCCGACGTCGCCGCAGACTAAGCGGTCCATAGCCAGCGGCTGGCACATATCGCTCAGCACGGCGTTGATGGCCTGGGCCTGATCCGGCGTGGTTTCAAACGGGAAGCTGTCGCAGAACAGCTGGTACTGTTCTTTATCATGCTTAAAGGCGAAGCCCTGTTTGGCCGCGCGCTGGGCGTAGATATCCAGCAGCTCGGCGGCCACGTCGCGCACTTTTTCCGCCGCCTTCTGGCGCGCGCGCGCCCAGGCATCGCCGCCCAGCTTGTGCAGCGGCGCATTCTCTTCGGCGCCGCCCGCGTAGCGGCTGATCAGATGCAGAGAGGAGACCGGGACATACAGTTTGGCGTCGTTGGCGTAGGTGAGCATCAGGTATTCACCTTTGATGCCGCCCGCTTCCAGCGTGGTCATCCCCTGATAGCGCCCAACGCCGTGTTCCAGGTGAACAATCGGCTGGCCCGGGTGCAGCTCGGCCAGGTTACGGATCAGCGTGTCCGGGTTGATGGTCCGACGGCTGTCCTGACGGCGGCGCGCGACGCGCTCACCCAGCAGGTCGCTTTCGCAAATCAGCGCCAGGTTGTTTAGCGTGTCGATGAACCCGTGCTCGGCGGCGCCAATCATCAGATAACGACCGTTTCCGGTCGCTTCGCTCAAACGCAGGATGCGCTTCGGCGCCACCTTGATGCGTCCCAGCAGTTCACCTAACGCTTCGCGGCGGCCTTCACTCTCAACGGAGAACACCACCGGGCCGGTGAAGGACTCCAGGAACTTGCGCAGATTATCCAGCGGGGATTTCTGCTGCGCCTGAACGGCCAGGTCCGGCAGCGTCCGGAAGGCGAGGTTGGTATTGGCGGCCTTATCGACAAGCGAATCGGTTTTAAGCTGCATGCGCGGCCAGCGCTTCAGCTCGGCGTTGAGCTCGTCGGTGCGCAGCCACAGCGCTTCCGGCGGCAGCAGCGGACGCATCGGATCAACGCCACGGTTTTCAAAGCGGGCGCGGGTTTCGCTTTCAAAGCGGCTGGCGCTGGCGTCGATATCCCCGGTGTTGACAATCAGCGTATTCGCCGGGAAGTAGCTGAACAGGGCAGGCAGCGGCTCGTTGAAGAACAGCGGCTGCCAGTATTCGATCCCGGCAGGAAGCGTGCCTTTACTGACCTGCTGATAAATATGTTCCGCGTCGCGCTTCACCTCGAACTTATCGCGCCACTGGCTGCGGAACAGCTCGATAGCGGTTTTGTCCGTGGAGAACTCATGCGCGGGCAGTAAATTGATGGACTCTACTTCCTCCAGCGTGCGCTGCGTGTCGGCGTCGAATACGCGCAGGCTGTCGATTTCATCATCAAAGAAATCCAGACGATACGGCTGGTCGCTGCCCATCGGGTAAAGGTCAAGCAGCGCGCCGCGGGTCGCGTATTCCCCGTGCTCCATCACCTGGTCGACGTGGCGATAGCCGGCACCGTCAAGCTGCGCGCGCAGGGCATCACGGGACAGGCGCTGGCCTTTTTTCATCACCAGCGCGTGACCGTGCAGATAGCTGTGCGGACAGACGCGCTGCATCAGGGTATTCACCGGCACAATCAGCACGCCGCGCTGCATGGTCGGCAGCTGATAGAGCGTCGACAGGCGCGAGGAGATAATCTCCTGATGCGGAGAGAAGCTGTCATACGGCAGCGTCTCCCAGTCGGCCAGGCTGAACACCAGGCTATCGGTGAACTGGCGAATTTCATCGTGCAGGCGCAGGGCGTTTTGCATATCCGGGGCAACCAGAATCACCGGGCCTGGATGACGCTCGGCGATTTCCGCCACCAGCGTGGCGCACGCCGCGCCCGTGAGTTCACCCAGCTGGCGCTGGTCGCCCGCTTTGACAGGCAAGGAATAACGATAGTGTTCAGGCATGGCTATGTCAGAGTCTCTTATGGATATACCAACAGTATTGGGGCATATCACTGATACGCAATGTCTTTATTATCCTCGATCGTTTTACATAAGCAAATCGTAACCGCACGGCAGGGCTAAACGCCCCCGAAACGGGGGCGGAGAGGGTATTAACGCGTTGAAGGTGACAGGGTCAGCGTAGAAGGAGGAGAGAAGAACACATCCCCAAACAGCGTGGTGGAGATTTTACGCACCCCGAGCCCGGCAAGGGTACAGATAAGCAGGCTGGCAAACGGGTAGACCAGCACCAGGGTGAGCTCTGCCCAGACCGGCCACGAGGCGGCATTCATTTCGCCAATCAGGAACAGGCTAAAGGCCTCAATCAGGATGCGGTGGGTGGTATAAATCGCAATGGTGTTTGAGCCAATCACGTTCAGCAGATTGTTCGGATGAACGGCATAGCGCTGCTCGAGGCTGTAGAACAGCTTCATGATCAGCACAATCGACAGCAATGAAAGCAGCAGCGGAACGTTAGCAAACCACAGCACCACGGAGACGGCGGCGAAAGCCCCGGTTGCCAGCCAGATGCGGCGCAGGTTGACGCTTTTCATCCACGCCATCAGCTCTGCGCCATACCACGCCCCGAGGCTGTAGTAGATCATGTTGCGTACCACGCTGTTCATTCCCCACCACGGCAGCGGCAGGAAGTTAATCGCGATGCTTGCCAGCGCCAGCAGTCCCAGTACCGGCAGCTTCCAGCGGCTCAGCAGTTTACACAGCGTGAAGTAGACCACCAGAGCATACAGATACCACAGGCTGGTGCTGGCGGTGATCATCCCCAGCACAAAGCCTGAGAACGAGTCGGCGTAGGCCGCGTTCGACGAGGTGGCAAGCTCACGCTCGGGCGCCAGCCAGGCGTTCAGATGGGTCAACGCCTGCCATTGCAGGACGCCCCACAGCGCCAGGACCCAGACAATGCTCCAGATCCGCTTGTCGAGACTGGTTCGCCAGTTCACCTCGTCAATATAACGACGGATCAGATAGCCGGAGATAAAGAAGAAGACCGGCATACGAAACGGTGCGAGATAGAGGTTAAAATAGACCCAGCATTTGGCGAGAAGGCCGGAGAACGGGTGTTGTAGCCCGATCAGATGCGGATAAAACGTGATAACCGAATGATAGATAACCACCAGGCAGATACACAGCCCTTTTATCTGGTTAATCCATAATGCTTTTTGCTTCATTGTTCGCCACTACCTTATTGCCATAAACGAACGAGCAATTGTTGTAAAACGAAGCCGGGATGTAATGGGTAACAGTCTGTATCCGGTGGTTTTTCGGAAAAGGTGGAGGTTGCGAGGCGAGCAATCAGACAATAGCACCCTGATTTATCTGAATTTTTCGGAAGAATGATTACCAAAGCTTACTGTTTGAGTCATTTACGCTTAACGGATTCGCTTATATACTCGTGGGTCTGCTATCAGCAAACAGACGGATTTCATGTATCAACCTGTCGCACTCTTCATAGGCTTACGTTACATGCGTGGGCGCGCCGCGGACCGCTTCGGTCGTTTTGTCTCCTGGCTTTCGACTATTGGCATTACGCTTGGCGTGATGGCACTGGTGACGGTGCTTTCCGTCATGAATGGCTTTGAGCGCGAGCTGCAAAACAATATCCTGGGGCTGATGCCGCAGGCCGTTCTCTCATCATCCAACGGTTCGGTTAATCCGCAACAGCTGCCGGAAAGCGCGGCGAAGTTACAGGGCGTCACGCGCGTTGCGCCGTTGACGACCGGCGACGTGGTGCTGCAAAGCGCCCGCAGCGTGGCGGTCGGCGTGATGCTGGGTATCGACCCGGCGCAAAACGATCCGCTGACGCCGTATCTGGTTAACGTGAAGCAGTCCGATCTGGAATCCGGAAAATACAACGTGATTCTGGGTGAACAGCTTGCCGGACAGCTTGGCGTCAACCGCGGCGATCAGCTGCGCGTGATGGTGCCTTCTGCCAGCCAGTTTACGCCGATGGGGCGCCTGCCAAGCCAGCGTCTGTTCAACGTGATTGGTACCTTTGCCGCCAACAGCGAAGTCGATGGCTACCAGATGCTGGTTAACATCCAGGACGCTTCACGCCTGATGCGCTACCCGGCAGGGAACATCACCGGTTGGCGCCTGTGGCTCGACGCGCCGCTGAAGGTCGATACCCTCAGCCAGCAAAAACTGCCGGACGGCACCAAATGGCAGGACTGGCGCGAGCGTAAAGGCGAACTGTTCCAGGCCGTGCGGATGGAAAAAAATATGATGGGGCTGCTGCTGAGCCTGATCGTGGCCGTGGCCGCATTTAACATCATCACCTCGCTTGGCCTGATGGTGATGGAGAAGCAGGGCGAAGTCGCCATTCTGCAAACCCAGGGGCTCACGCCGCGCCAGATCATGGCGGTGTTTATGGTGCAGGGGGCCAGCGCAGGCATCATCGGCGCGCTGCTCGGCGCCGTGCTCGGGGCCTTGCTTGCCAGCCAGCTTAATAACTTAATGCCGATCATCGGCGCCCTGCTCGACGGCGCGGCGCTGCCGGTGGCTATCGAGCCGCTGCAGGTGGTCGGTATTGCGCTGGCCGCGATGGCCATTGCGCTGCTTTCTACGCTTTATCCTTCCTGGCGCGCTGCCGCCACTCAACCCGCTGAGGCTTTACGTTATGAATAAGATCCTGTTGCAATGCGACAACCTGTCCAAACGCTATCAGGAAGGCACTGTGCAAACCGACGTGCTGCACAATGTGAGCTTTAGCGTGGGTGAAGGCGAGATGATGGCGATTGTCGGCAGCTCCGGCTCGGGCAAAAGTACGCTGCTGCATCTGCTGGGCGGGCTGGATACGCCAACCGAAGGCGACGTGATTTTCTCCGGCCAGCCGATGAGCAAAATGTCCTCCGCGGCGAAGGCCGAGCTGCGCAACCGCGAGCTGGGCTTTATCTACCAGTTCCACCATCTGCTGCCGGATTTCACGGCGCTGGAAAACGTGGCGATGCCGCTGCTGATTGGTAAAAAGAAACCGGCAGAAATTAACGCTCGGGCCAGCGACATGCTGAAAGCGGTAGGCCTGGGCCATCGCGGTAACCATCGTCCCTCTGAACTTTCCGGCGGCGAACGCCAGCGCGTGGCGATTGCCCGTGCGCTGGTCAACAACCCGCGTCTGGTGCTGGCGGATGAGCCTACCGGTAACCTGGATGCCCGCAATGCGGACAGTATTTTCCAGCTTCTGGGCGAGCTGAACGCCTCGCAGGGCACCGCGTTTCTGGTCGTAACCCACGATCTGCAGCTGGCAAAACGCATGGGGCGTCAGCTTGAGATGCGCGACGGCCATCTGAACGCGGAACTGACCCTGATGGGAGCAGAGTAATGGCGTCACCGTTATCCTTACTCATCGGTTTACGTTTTAGCCGCGGCCGCCGTCGCGGCGGCATGGTGTCGCTGATCTCCGTCATCTCGACCATCGGTATTGCGCTGGGCGTGGCTGTGCTGATTGTGGGCTTAAGCGCCATGAACGGCTTTGAGCGCGAGCTGAATAACCGCATTCTGGCGGTAGTGCCGCACGGGGAGATCGAGCCGGTTAACCAGCCGTGGACTAACTGGAGCGATGCGCTCACCAAAGTCGAAAAAGTGCCGGGCATTGCCGCGGCCGCGCCCTACATTAACTTTACCGGGCTGGTGGAGAGCGGGGTAAACCTGCGCGCCATTCAGGTGAAAGGGGTCAATCCCGCCCAGGAAGCGCGTCTCAGCGCGCTGCCAAACTATGTGCAGAACGGCGCGTGGGCCAACTTTAAGGCCGGCGAGCAGCAGATCATCATGGGTAAAGGCGTGGCCGATGCCCTGAAGGTGAAGCAGGGCGACTGGGTATCAATCATGATCCCGAACGCCAGCGCCGACCACAAGCTGCAGCAGCCTAAGCGCGTGCGCCTGCACGTCACCGGTATTCTTCAGCTGAGCGGTCAGCTTGACCATAGCTTTGCAATGGTGCCGATGGAGGATGCACGCCAGTATCTTGATATGGGCGACAGCGTGACGGGCATTGCCATTAAGGTGAACGACGTCTTTAACGCCAACAAGCTGGTCCGCGACGCGGGCAGCGTGACCAATAACTATGTCTACATCAAGAGCTGGATCGGCACTTACGGCTATATGTACCGTGATATCCAGATGATCCGCGCCATTATGTATCTGGCGATGGTGCTGGTGATTGGTGTGGCATGCTTTAATATCGTCTCGACGCTGGTGATGGCGGTCAAGGACAAGAGCGGTGACATCGCCGTGCTGCGTACGCTGGGGGCGAAAGACGGTCTTATTCGCGCCATCTTCGTCTGGTACGGTTTGCTGGCGGGTCTTTTCGGCAGCCTGTGCGGCGTGGTGATTGGCGTGGTGGTTTCCCTGCAGCTGACGCCAATTATCAACGGGATCGAAAAGCTTATTGGTCACCAGTTCCTGTCGGGTGATATCTACTTTATTGACTTCCTGCCGTCTGAACTGCACTGGCTGGACGTTTTTTATGTGCTGGTTACAGCACTTTTACTGAGTCTGCTGGCAAGCTGGTATCCGGCGCGTCGCGCAAGCCGAATTGATCCGGCGAGGGTATTAAGTGGCCAGTAATTACGTCATGATCTAGCGGCTTTCGGGCCGCCAGGTTAAAAGAGGAATGCGTTATGTATTACGGATTTGATATTGGCGGCACCAAGATTGCGCTCGGCGTGTTTGATAAAGATCTCAGGCTACAGTGGGAAACCCGCGTTCCCACGCCGCGCGAAAGCTACGACGAATTTTTAACCGCGATTGCCGCGCTGGTGACGCAGGCCGATGAACGCTTTGGCGTCAAAGGCAGCGTCGGCATCGGCATTCCCGGGATGCCCGAAACCGACGACGGCACGCTGTATGCCGCCAACGTGCCTGCCGCCAGCGGTAAACCGCTCCGCGCCGATCTCTCTGCCCTCCTTGAACGCGACGTGCGTTTAGACAATGATGCTAACTGCTTTGCGCTCTCCGAAGCCTGGGACGATGAGTTCCGTCAGTATCCGCTGGTGATGGGGCTGATCCTCGGTACCGGCGTCGGCGGGGGAATTGTGATCAACGGTAAGCCAATCACCGGGCGCAGCTACATCACCGGCGAGTTTGGTCATATCCGTCTCCCGGTGGATGCCCTGGAAGTCGTGGGGCGCGATTTCCCGCTGACCCGCTGCGGGTGCGGCCAGCACGGCTGTATTGAGAACACCCTCTCCGGCCGCGGGTTTGCATGGCTTTACGAACACTTCTATCATCAGAAACTTGAGGCCCCTCAAATCATTACCCTGTGGGAGCAAGGGGATGCGCAGGCGTGCGAGCACGTAGAGCGTTATCTGGATCTGCTGGCGGTGTGTCTGGGAAATATTCTCACCATCGTCGACCCGGATCTGCTGGTGATCGGGGGAGGGCTGTCAAACTTTACCGCGATTACGGAACGGTTGTCCGGGCGTTTGCCCCGACATTTATTGCCGGTTGCCCGCGTGCCGCGTATTGAACGCGCGCGACACGGGGACGCAGGAGGCATGCGCGGAGCCGCATTCCTTCATCTCACCGATTAGTTTACGAGGTTTCTATGCTGTCGCGTCGCCAGGGTCGACTCAGCCGTTTTCGCAAAAACAAACGCCGCTTGCGTGAGCGCTTGCGCCAGCGGATCTTTTTCAGAGACAGAATGATGCCAGAAGCGATGGATAAACCCAGAGTCGTGGTGCTGACCGGAGCGGGGATCTCCGCCGAGTCAGGAATTCGAACCTTCCGCGCGGCGGACGGGCTGTGGGAAGAGCACCGCGTGGAGGATGTGGCCACGCCGGAAGGCTTTGCCCGCGATCCGGATCTCGTGCAGGCGTTTTACAACGCCCGCCGCCGCCAGCTTCAGCAGCCTGAAGTCGCGCCGAATGCGGCCCATCTGGCGCTGGCGAAGCTGGAAGAGGCGCTGGGCGATCGTTTTCTGCTGGTGACGCAGAATATCGACAACCTGCACGAGCGGGCCGGTAACAAGAACATCATCCACATGCACGGCGAGCTGCTTAAGGTTCGCTGCGCCTGGAGCGGTCAGGTGCTGGACTGGCAAGAGGACGTGCTGCCTGAGGATAAGTGCCACTGCTGCCAGTTCCCGTCGCGCCTGCGTCCGCACGTGGTCTGGTTCGGCGAAATGCCGCTGGGCATGGATGAGATCTACAGCGCGCTGGCGATGGCCGACGTGTTTATTGCCATCGGCACATCCGGTCATGTTTACCCGGCGGCGGGGTTTGTCCACGAAGCGCGACTGCACGGTGCGCATACGGTTGAACTCAACCTTGAGCCAAGCCAGGTGGGCAGCGAGTTTGAAGAGAAACACTACGGTCTGGCAAGTACGGTCGTCCCGGAGTTTGTCGACAAGCTGCTGAAAGGGCTGTAAGGGTAAGAGAGTAAACGGGCACCCATCCAGCGGGTGCCTTTTTATTTATGAATGGAAGAACGCCAGCGTCTTCTCGAGCGATTTAGCCTGCTCATCCAGCGAGAGCGCCGCCGCTGAGATCTGCTGAACCAGCGAGGCGTTCTGCTGGGTTGTACTGTCCATCTGGTTAACGGCGGTGCTCACCTGGCTAATCCCCCGATTCTGCTCGTCCAGCGCCTGAACGATATCGTTGATGACCAGATGCACATGCGACACCGCTTCAATCACCTGTTTCATCATCACCCCGGTTTCATTGACCAGCTCAACGCCTTTGCTTACGCGGCCCGAGGACTCGGCAATCAGCTGAGAGATCTCTTTTGCCGCGTTGGCGCTTCGCTGGGCAAGATTGCGCACTTCCCCTGCGACGACCGCGAAGCCGCGCCCCTGTTCGCCAGCCCGTGCAGCTTCAACGGCAGCATTCAGCGCCAGGATATTGGTCTGGAAAGCGATGCCATCGACAATGCTGTTAATCTCACCGATCCTACGCGCGCTTTCGTCAATCTCCCCAATCACCGCGACCACGTCGTTCACCAGCGTTTCGCCATGCCCGGCGAGGCTCGCGGCGCGATCGGTCAGCGTGGTCGCCTTGTGGGCGTTGTCGGCGTTATTTTTCACCGTGACCGAAATCTCTTCCATGCTGGCTGCCGTTTCAACAATCGCAGCCGCCTGTTCCTCGGTTCGCGAGGCGAGGTCAAGGTTGCCCGCCGAAATTTCGCTGGTGCCGCCGTGCACGGAGTGGCTGGCTTCGCTGATATTGTCGACGATGCGCTTGAGCTGCATCTGCATGGTGTGCAGTGCATAAAAAATGCTGTGGGTATCCCCGGAACGAACCGGGATGGTGTTGTTCAGATCCCCCCGGGCGACGGCCAGGGCGATCCCGGCGGCTTCCGAAGGTTCGCCCCCAACCGGACGGTCAACTTTGCGGGTGAAGATCTGTGCCATGACCAGGCTAACCGCCACGATGCTTAACACCATCATGATGATGGCTTTCAGTAAAAATGCGCGCGCTTCGGCCATCACTTCGCTGACCGGCGTGATAATGGCGAGTTTCCACGGCGTCTGGCTATTACCGACGGCGATGTCCTGCCAGGTGATGAACACGTCCTCCTTCAGCAGCGGATCGCTTACCCGGGTGACGTCATGACCGGTAATCTGACCGGCGTAAGGCTTGCCTGCCGCGCGCTTGTCCGGGCTGGACACCACGTTATTACCCGCTGAGAGGAGCAGGGCGTAGCCTGTGCCGTTCCAGGGTTTAATCGCGCCGATCGTCGATTGCAGCGTGGCGAGGGAGAAGTCCGAGGTGACCGAGCCCAGAAACTGACCGTCACGCATGATGGGGGTGGCAATCGAGGTGAGCATCACGTCCACGCCGTTGTAGGGATAGATATAGGGCTCGATGATCACATCTTTATGCCGTTGTTTCGGCAGCAGATAATAATCACCGCTGCCGGGGGTTTCGATGTCCGTCAGCAGGTGTAATGCCGGTTTGCCGGTGGCGTCCCGGTCGACGTAGCGGGCGTAGCGCCCGGCAGGATCTTCACCGCTTTGACCGGCCCAGACGGCATCTTTATCGTCGAACGCGTTAGGCTCAAAGGCCATCGACATGGAGAGAAACTGCGGGTGAGCCGAAAGGTAGTGGATGAGCAGCTGGTTCAGGCTCTGGCGTTCGGATACGCCCGCCTCGCGCAGCGCCAGGGCGCTGTTGCCCATATCCCGGGCGGCAGTCAGGGCAGAATCCAGCTGTTTACTGACCTGCAACGATTGCACCTCGGCAATCTGGCGGATATGTTTTTTGGCCAGAACCTCCTGCTGCGCCATCCACTGCCACATCATAAAACCGATCGTTGCCGTAAAGCCCACCGTTACGGTGAGGAAAATGGACAACAGCATCAACGTCTTGACGCTTATTTTTTTTCTTCGGACCATGGCGTCTTTCATTCTCATCTCCCGTAATATCGTGCATGTCGGGCAGGCACATATTCCTTATCGGATATTTTCTCCTCTTTCTGTAGAGCGCCAGGGATATTTAATTTAAATTTTGATTTGTAAATCCAGTTAATTAGTGTGGATGCTTTTATTTTGTGCATTCAATCAAAATAGTGCTCGATAAAGCTCGTTATCGTCGTGTAGAAAGAGGATGCTAATAAATATAAAGTTGTAGAGGAGGATGGGATATGTACGGATTTATTGCGCGACAACCCATTTTTAACCCTGAGATGAAGACGGTAGCCTACGAGCTGCTCTTCAGAGATGGGATGACAAACCGTTTTCCGGATGTGTCGGCGGAATATGCCACCTCCAGGATGATATCAGATCAGTTTTTATGCGTGCCGTCCCAGCGCATCGCCGGGGCACATACGTCGTTTATTAATTTCCCGTCGCGAATGGTCATAGACCGCAGTGGAGAAGCGCTGGATAAAGAAAGCGTGGTCATTGAGATCCTGGAAGATGCTGTGCCGGGAGCGGAGCTGTTGCAGGCTGTCAGGGAGATGAGTGCGGATGGTTATCAGTTTGCGCTTGATGATTTCACGCTTGCCCCAGAATGGGATGCTTTTTTACCCTATATTTCAATACTGAAGTTTGACGTCAGAAATTATACCTTAGCGCAAATTAAACAGTATCTGAAAGAGCGTAAACATTTAACCGGGCATATTAAATATCTCGCTGAAAAAATTGAGACTAAAGAGGAATTCAGTCAATACCGGGAAGAGGGATTCTCGCTGTTTCAGGGCTATTTTTTCTGCCGTCCGGAGGTCATTAAATATAAACGGCTATCGCAAAATCAGCTGGCGATTTTTCGGCTGCAAATGGAGGTCGGACGCAATAAACCCGATTTTCGGATCGTCGAGTCGTTGATTAAAACCGATCTCACGCTGTCCTATAAAATTATGCGCTACATGAAGCACACCGCATTTAAACATATCGGTGCCTGTAATTTCAGCAAGTTAACCCTGAGCGAAGTCCTCCGATACCTCGGGGAAAACCAGCTGAGACGGTTTGTTGCGGTCGTGGTCCTCGCCAGTGCGGGCAATGACACCGTCAGCGAGCTTTACCCGCTGAGCATGATGCGCGGCAAGTTCTGCGAACTGATAGCCGAGACGATGAACGAACCGACGCTGGCTGAAAATGCCTTCATGTGCGGCCTGTTTTCTCTGCTCGATACCCTCCTCGAACAGCCGATGGCCGAGTTGATGAAGCAAATTGCGGTCCCGCAGAGCGTGAGCAATGCGCTGTGCCATCAGGAGGGACGGTTAGCCGATATGGTGAGCCTGTGCCGTTACTATGAACGGCAGCAGTGGGACGAGGCGACCCGGGTTCGTCAGGCGCTGGGTCTGTCGGATGAGGATGTGGTTGAGGCGATGAGAAAGGCGACAATCTGGTCAGGGGAGAATGCAGTCAGTTAATCCTTCCTCACGCCGTACGAGCGGCGTGAGGAAGAACGCGATACCGTTACCGGCCCGCTTTTAATTTCTGGTAATACTCTTCATAGAGACGGCTGGCGTCACCGACATCGTTCTGCCATTCACCTTTGCTGATGGTTTCGGCATCCGGATAGAGCGATTTATCGTTAGCCACTTCAGGCTTCAGCAGCTTGCGTGCGGCGAGGTTTGGCGTCGGGTAGCCAATCGTCTCGGCAACCTGTTTCGCCACGTCCGGGCGCAGCAGGAAGTTAATCAGCTTGTGCGCCCCTTCAACGTTTTTCGCGTTGGCGGGGATCGCAAGGCTGTCCATCCAGAAGATCCCACCTTCTTTCGGCCAGACCACCTCAAGCGGCGTACCGGCCTGACGGGCGACATACGCAGAGCCGTTCCACACCATCCCCAGGTTCACTTCGCCTTCCATATACGGGTTTGCCGGGTTATCGGAGTTGAACGCCGCCACGTTAGGCATCAGCTTCTTCAGCTCGGTATATGCCGCTTCAATCTCTTTGGGATCCGTCGTGTTGCCCGAGTAGCCCAGCTTGCGCAGCGCCACCTGGAACACTTCACGCGCGTCGTCGGTTAACAGCAGGCTCCCTTTGTATTCCGGCTTCCACAGGTCGGCCCAGCTCGTCACCGATTTTGGATCGACGGCCTCGCTGTTAACGCCAATCGCGGTTGCTCCCCAGATGTATGGAATGGAGTAGTCGTTATTCGGGTCGAACGGCTTGTTGAGCATCTCAGGATCGAGGTTTGAAAAATGGGTTAGCTTCGTTTTGTCGATCTTCTGGATCATGCCCTCTTTGCGCATTTTGTCGACAAAGTAGGTGGAAGGAACGACCAGATCGTACGCGCCGTCTTTGTAGGTTTTCAGCTTGGCGTACATGGTTTCATTCGACTCGTAGGTCGAGTAGATAACCTTGATGCCCGTCTCCTTTGTGAACTGTTCCAGCAGGCCCGGCGGCACGTATTCGGTCCAGTTGTAGAAGTAGAGCGTTTTGCTGTCATCAGCGTGCGCGGCACCCATGCCAAGCACCAGCGCCGCAGCGGCGAGCATTTTTTTCATTTCATTGTCCCCTGAGATTTTGTTTTATCACGAGCAATAACCTGGCTGGCAATCACCAGAACCAGCGAAAACACCAGCAGAATGGTCGCCAGCGCGTTCACCTCCGGTGAGACGCCGACTTTCACCATTGAATAGATCTTCAACGGCAGAATTTCATAGCTCGGACCGGTGACGAAGGAGGACACGACCACGTCATCCATCGACAGGGTGAAGCTAAGCAGCCATCCGGCCGCCACGGCGGGCATCGCCAGCGGCAGGATGATTTTGCGCAGGATGATCATCTCGCTGGCGCCCAGATCTTTCGCCGCCTCCAGCATGCGCACGTCGAACCCTTTCAGGCGCGCGAAGACGGTCACCACCACAAACGGCAGGCAGAAGGTGATGTGCGAGAACAGCAGCGACCAGAAGCCAAGCTGTACGCCCAGCAGCATAAACAGCACCAGCAGCGAAATGGCCATTACGATGTCCGGCGACATCATCACCACAAACAGCATGCCGCTGACGAACGGTTTGCCGCGAAAGCGATAGCGGTAGAGCGCCACGGCGGTGAGCGAGCCAATTAGCGTTGCGAAGGTGGCGGAGAAGATCGCCATCGTCAGCGAGTGCTGAGCGGCCTGCAGCAGGCTGTCGTTGTTCATCAGCAGGCTGTACCAGCTGGTGGTAAAGCCCTGCCAGTTAATCCCGAAGCGTGAACTGTTAAACGAGTTCACGATCAAAATAACGATCGGGATATAGAGATAGGCATAAATGGCGGTCATAAAACCGCCGCGAAGCAGTCGACCGATCATTCGAGTTCCACCTTTTTATTCAGCAAGCGTGAGGCGCGCCAGTAGACCAGCAGCATCAGGCCCATGACCACCGTCAGCGTAATGCTGGTGGCGGATCCGAACGGCCAGTCGCGGATGTTCAGGAACTGGCTCTTGATGACGTTACCGATCAGCAGGTTTTTCGCGCCGCCCATCAGATCCGACACGTAGAACAAACCCATCGCCGGGAGCATAACCAGCAGACAGCCCGCAATAATGCCGGGCATGGTCAGCGGGATAATAATGCGGATGAAGGTCTGCAGCTTGTTAGCGCCCAGATCTTTTGCCGCCTCCAGCAGCGGTTTATCCAGCTTCTCGATGCTGGAGTAGAGCGGCATCACCATAAACGGCAGCAGGATATAGACCAGGCCGACAATCACCGCGCTCGGGGTAAACATGATGCGGATCGGCGTATCAATCACTCCCAGCCACAGCAGAAACTCGTTGAGATAGCCTTTAGTGCTGAGGAAGATCTTCAGCCCGTAGATGCGGATTAACGAGTTGGTCCAGAAGGGAACAATCAGTAAAAACAGCAGCAGGGGCCGCACCTTTTGCGGCAGGCCCGCGAGGAACCATGCGAAGGGATAACCCAGCACCAGACAGGCGAGGGTAGCAATCAGCGCCATATTGAGCGAGTGCAGCAGCACGTCAAAATAGAGCGGATCGAGAAGGCGCGCGTAGTTGTCCAGCGTAAAGACCAGCGAAACGAAGCTAGCGTCGTCGCGGGTCAGAAAGCTGGTGGCAACGATCATCAGGTTGGGCAAAAAGACAAACAGCACAAGCCAACCGACGATCGTGGCAATCACCACATTCTGGAATTTACTTGTGTTCTTCATCAGCCAGCACAACCTCCCAGCTTTCAACCCAGTTGATAACCATTTTCTGGTCGAGAGAGTGGTCGAAGTCAGGGTCGTCTTCGTTAAAGAATTCGCTGACCATTACCATCTTGCCGTTCTCCAGTTCGACAACGGACTCCAGCGTCATCCCTTTGTAGTTGCGCTCGCGGATATAGCCGATTAACCCTTCGGCCTCGGTATTGCCGTGAATTTCATCAACGCGCAGATCTTCCGGGCGCAGCAGAACGTTGAGCTTTTGTCCCTTTTCGACGGGGAAAGTCACCGTGATATTGCACTCGCGTCCTTCGACGCTGGCGCGCACGCGCTGGTCGTCCAGACGCTCAATCACCGTGGCGTCGAAGATATTGATCTCGCCAATGAAGCTGGCGACAAACAGATTCTTCGGCTCTTCGTAGATTTCGCGCGGCGTGCCGTCCTGCTCGATTTTGCCGTCGCGCATCACCACGATGCGGTCGGACATGGTCAGGGCCTCTTCCTGATCGTGAGTGACGAAGACAAAGGTAATGCCGAGCTTGCGCTGCAGGGCTTTGAGCTCGTTCTGCATCTGCTTGCGCAGCTTGTAATCCAGCGCGGAGAGGGATTCATCCAGCAGGAGCAGACGCGGCTTGTTGACCACGGCGCGGGCGATGGCCACGCGCTGCTGCTGGCCGCCGGAAAGCTGATGGGGTTTACGCTGGGCAAACGTCTCAAGCTGCACCATGCGCAGGGCGTCGGTGACGCGCGGTTCGATCTCGTTCGCCGGAGTTTTTTGCATCCGCAGGCCAAACGCCACGTTTTCAAACACGGTCATGTGCGGGAACAGGGCATAGCTCTGAAAGACGGTATTGACGTGGCGATCTTCGGCGGGAACCTGCGTGATGTCCTGGTTCTCAAGATGGATATGGCCGTTATCGACGCTTTCCAGCCCGGCGATAAGGCGCAGTACGGTTGTTTTGCCGCAGCCAGAGGGGCCAAGCAGCGTCAGAAACTCACCGTCATTGATGGTGAGCGTAAGGTCGGAAATGACATCTTTGCCATCAAAGCTTTTACGAATTCGTTCCAGTTGCACCAGCGGTGAACGTGAACGGGATTGTGTATTCAATTTTTGCGCTGTCCCATATAGACGCCTCAGGCAGCAGACTGAAGCGGGGTTTGTGTGTAACCACCTTGGTGACTCGTAATGAGGGCGGACATTCTACGGCAATCCCCTGCGATCGCCAATCCTTGTCACTGATTCATAAGCTACATTTATTAACGCATAACGATATAAACGGAAAATATTCTCGTTTGCGGGATAAAAGTGACCTGACGCAATATTTGCGTTTTGATGCTTATTGATAATGTTGTCACAAAAAGTGAGGGTGACTGCATGGATAAATTACTTGAGCGTTTTTTACAGTACGTTTCGCTGGATACCCAATCTAAGCCGGGTGTTCGCCAGGTGCCGAGCACCGAAGGCCAGTGGAAGTTGTTAAACCTGCTAAAAGAGCAGCTTGACGCCATGGGGCTGGTCAACGTCACGTTAAGCGAAAAAGGCACTGTGATGGCAACGCTGCCGGCGAATGTCCGGGGTGATATTCCGGCAATTGGCTTTATCTCCCATGTCGACACCTCTCCGGATTTTAGCGGTAAACATGTGAACCCGCAGATTGTGGAAAACTACCGCGGCGGCGACATTGCGCTGGGCATTGGTGACGAGGTGCTCTCGCCCGTGATGTTCCCGGTGCTGCACCAGCTGCTGGGCCAGACGCTGATCACCACCGACGGCAAAACGCTGCTGGGGGCGGATGACAAGGCGGGCATTGCGGAGATCATGACCGCGCTGGCGGTGCTGAAAGAGAAAAATATCCCGCACGGGGATATCCGCGTGGCCTTTACGCCGGATGAAGAGGTGGGCAAGGGCGCAAAACATTTCGACGTAGAGGCCTTCAATGCGCAGTGGGCCTATACCGTCGACGGCGGCGGCGTCGGTGAACTGGAGTATGAAAACTTCAATGCCGCGTCCGTCACCATCAAAATTGTCGGCAACAACGTTCACCCCGGTTCGGCGAAAGGCGTTATGGTGAACGCGCTGTCGCTGGCGTCACGAATCCATGCGGAAGTCCCGGCGGAAGAGAGCCCTGAACAGACCGAAGGATATGAAGGGTTCTATCACCTGACCAGCATCAAAGGCACCGTGGACAGCGCGCAGATGCACTACATCATCCGCGATTTCGACCGCAAAGCCTTTGAGGCGCGCAAGCGTAAGATGATGGAGATCGCCAAGAAGGTCGGTAAAGGATTACACCCTGATTGCTATATTGAGCTGATCATTGAAGACAGCTATTACAATATGCGCGAGAAGGTGATGGCGCATCCGCATATTCTCGATATCGCCCAGCAGGCGATGCGCGACTGCGATATCGAACCGCAGCTGAAGCCGATTCGCGGCGGCACCGACGGTTCTCAGCTGTCGTTTATGGGGCTGCCGTGCCCCAACCTGTTTACCGGTGGCTACAACTACCATGGAAAGCATGAGTTTGTGACGCTGGAAGGGATGGAAAAAGCGGTGAAGGTGATAGTGCGGATAGCGGAGTTGACCGCAAAGCGGTAGCTGCTTTAAGCCGGGTGGCGGCTGCGCCTTACCGGGCCTACATTCGGATTGTAGGCCCGGTAAGGCGCAGCCGCCACCGGGCATTAAGGCGACTCAGTCCTCAAAGAACCAGTACCCGCTGTTGACCAGCGCGGCCAGCATCGCGAGGAAGGAAGGATCTTCCAGCGCATCGCCAAAGGTGTCGGCAGTGAGCACCAGATGGCTGGCAATAGCTTCCAGCGCCGGACGGTGCGGAGAGTCCAGCTTCTCGCCGTTGACGAACACCTCTTCACCAATGCGCAGCACGCGCAACCCGCCCAGACGCGTCAGCTTGTCGCCCTGTTGAAGCGCATCATAAATCTCGTCAGCCTGATACGGCGGCTCCGGCGGCGCAACGTCCAGCTCATGACGAGACTGGCTGATAAACTCACCAAACCACTGTTTGAAATGCTCCGGCTCGTTGATCAAATCCAGCATCATGCCGCGCAGCTTATCGAGTTCTTCTGGCACAATATCCGCCGGATGCTCGCGCGCAGGCACATCAGGATCGCTGTAACGATAGCTGCCCAGCTCGCGCTGCAGAACATAGTCGGCAAATCCGCTGATCATCTCGCGGCCGCTCGGCGCGCGGAACCCCACAGAGTAGTTGAGTGAGTTTTCCAGGGAGTAGCCCTCGTGAGGGAATCCCGGCGGAATGTAGAGAATATCACCCGGCTCCAGCTCTTCGTCGATAATCCCTTCAAACGGGTCAACCTGAAGCAGGTCAGGATGCGGGCAGTGCTGCTTCATTGGCACTTTTTCACCCACGCGCCAGCGGCGGCGGCCTGTACCCTGAATGATAAACACGTCGTACTGGTCAAGATGTGGGCCTACGCCGCCGCCCGGCACGGAGAAGGAGATCATCAGATCGTCCATGCGCCAGTCGGGCAGGGCGCGGAACGGGCGCATTAAGGCGGCAGTGGGCTCATGCCAGTGGTTGACCGCCTGCACAAGCAGCGACCAGTTGTTTTCACCGAGGTGATCGTAGCTTTCGAAAGGACCGTGGCTAACCTGCCATTTCCCGTCCTGGTGGCTGACCAGACGGCTGTCGACTTCGTTTTCCATGGCCAGACCGGCCAGCTCGTCAGGCGAGATAGGGTCGACAAAATTGCTGAATCCGCGTTTCAGAACCACCGGGCGTTTTTGCCAGTAGCGTTCAATAAACTCGGGCCAGTTAAGCGTTAAGTGATAATCCATAATTTTTTTATTCCGCAGGCTCTTACTGACTCGGATTATAACGGAAGCTCAGCCCCCCGGCTGCGAGATCCTCGCATTTTTCACATAACGGGTTAACTATCGTTCAATGTGGGCTGCTGGCGACCAAAAATAACCTCCATTCTGGCGCCGCCCAGCAGGCTTTCACTGGTTTCTATTTTCCCGTCGTACTGGTCAACAATCTCACGGGCGACGGCCAATCCAACGCCCTGGCCAGGACGTAGCGTATCGGCGCGCTGACCGCGATCGAACACCACGTCACGCTTATTGCGCGGGATCCCCGGGCCATCATCCTCAACGATAATATGCAGTTCTGTTTCCGTCTGGCGCGCTGACACTTCCACGAACTCCAGACAGTATTTGCAGGCGTTATCCAGCAGGTTACCCATTACTTCCATGAAATCATTTTTTTCACCCACAAAGCTTATCTCTGGCGAGATGTCGAGGCTGATGTTCACCCCTTTACGCTGATACACCTTGTTGAGGGCGGACGTGAGGTTATCCAGAAGCGGGGCTACCGGGTGCAGCTCGCGGCTCAGAAGCGCGCTTCCTGAACGCATGCTGGCGCGGTGCAGGTAATAACCAATTTGCTGGGAAATACGGCTGATCTGCTCCAGCATCACCGGCTCGGCATCATCGACGCTCAGCTTCGAACTGCGCATTGAACGCAGGGTACTTTGCATGACGGCCAGCGGTGTTTTCAGGCTGTGGGTCAGATCGGTAAGGGTGGTACGGTATTTATCGTAGCGTTCGCGTTCACTTTTCAGCAGGCGGTTGAGGTTACGCACCAGGCTGGTGAGCTCGCGGGTGGTTTCCGGGTTCAGCTTCTCGCGATGATGTTCTTCCAGCTCACGAACCTCTTTCGCCAGTGACTCAATGGGGCGCAAGCTCCACCACGCCGCTACCCACAGCAGCGGGATCACCAGCAGGAGATTTGCAGCCAGAACGTAGATGAACCAGCTCCAGACCATATAAGAACGCTTCAGCTCGACCGGAATGGTGTCGATCACCACGATGGTCAGCTGCGGCATATTCAGCGTCGCCGGATAGAGGTTAATCGCGACGGAGTGCGTCATCTCCGTTTCGGCGTTGTCGGCGCGGATCTCGTTCAGCTTTTGCTGTAGGGAGCGATCTTCACGGATCAGCGAGCTGGTGGTGTTGAGATCGGCTTCAATTTCATGAAACCCGTTGGTTTTGAGCCAGTCCGGACGAATGCTTTTAACCAGCCAGGGGATATCACGCTGCGCCCACAGTAATTTCCCTTTTTCATTATAAATCAGTGCCAGCGTTGGACTCTGCTGGTTGAGGTTTTCCGGCATTTCGACGGTGATTCGGTTGTTTTCCCACTTCGCCAGGGTATAAAACAGATTGCTTTCGCCGCGCAACAGTCGAAAGGTGGTTTTATCAAAGCTGACGCTGTAGCCCACCAGGGCGACCATGCCGTAGGAGAGCGACAGCACCAGCACGACGGCGGCTGTTGCCAGTAAGAAACGAACCCGCAGCGAGAGGGGCAGAATGTGGCGCAAAATCCGTCTCATTTAGCGTAATTCGAACAGGTAGCCCTGGCCACGGACGGTGGTAATCACATCCTGCTGATACTGCGCCTGAATTTTCTTACGCAAGCGTCCCATCAGCACGTCAATGGTATGGCTCTCGCGCAGTTCAGCATCAGGGTAAAGCTGGAGCATTAAGGAATCTTTGCTCACCACTTTGCCATTGTTACGGATCAGCGTTTCCATGATGGTGTATTCGAAGGCGGTGAGCTTAATCACTTCATCATTGATCGCTAATTCCCGGCGGGAGAGATCGACCTGGAATGGCGGGATGGAAATAACCTGTGAAGCCAGCCCGCTGTTGCGGCGTAATAGCGCCTGCATGCGTGCCGCCACCTCTTCAATATGAAACGGCTTGGTGACGTAATCGTCGGCACCCGCGCTGAGCACTTCGACCTTATCCTGCCAGCCTTCACGGGCGGTCAGAACTAGAACCGGCAGGGAGACATCGTGGCTGCGCCAGCGGCGAATTAACGACAGACCGTCTTCGTCAGGCAACCCTAAATCGACAATGGCGATATCCGGCAGGTGTTCATTGAGATAATAATCGGCTTCTTTTGCATCTTCAGCATCGTCCACCTGATGTCCCATCTCCTGAAGCTGAACCTTCAGGTGATGGCGTAGCAATGCGTTATCCTCAACAACCAGTACGCGCATCATCTCTTCTCCCTAAATAATTGGTATGAATAGTTTAACGCTGATTATGTTGTTGTGGGGATAAACATTGAGTAAACCGGGGAAAAGCATCCCCCTTTTCGGGCGAAAAGGGGGAGAGGGGCGTTACTTCAGCTCGTCGACCATAGTGATAGCGCGACCAATGTAGTTCGCCGGGGTCATCGCCTTCAGGCGCGTTTTCTCTTCTTCCGGCAGCGCCAGACCGTCGATAAACTGCTTCATGCCTTCGGCGTCAACGCGTTTGCCGCGGGTCAGCTCTTTCAGCTTCTCGTACGGTTTTTCGATACCGTAACGGCGCATCACGGTCTGGATTGGCTCCGCCAGCACTTCCCAGTTGTGGTCCAGCTCGTCCAGCAGACGGTCACGGTTCACTTCCAGTTTGCTCACGCCTTTCAGGGTGGACTGATACGCGATCAGCGCGTAGCCAATGCCCACGCCCAGGTTACGCAGTACGGTGGAGTCGGTTAGGTCGCGCTGCCAGCGGGATACCGGCAGTTTGCTTGCCATATGCTGCAGCACGGCGTTCGCCAGGCCCAGGTTGCCTTCGGAGTTTTCGAAGTCGATTGGGTTTACTTTGTGCGGCATGGTGGAAGAGCCGATTTCACCGGCGATGGTTTTCTGCTTGAAGTGGTTCAGGGCGATGTAGCCCCACACGTCACGATCGAAGTCGATCAGGATGGTGTTGAAGCGCGCGATGCAGTCAAACAGTTCGGCGATATAGTCGTGCGGCTCAATCTGCGTGGTGTACGGGTTCCACTGAATGCCCAGAGAGGTCACGAACTCTTCGCTGAACTGGTGCCAGTCAACTTCCGGATAAGCGGCGATGTGGGCGTTATAGTTACCGACCGCGCCGTTGATTTTGCCGAGGATCTCAACCTGCTCCAGCTGACGGTACTGGCGCTCCATACGGTACGCGACGTTCGCCATCTCTTTACCCATCGTGGATGGGGTGGCTGGCTGACCGTGGGTACGGGAGAGCAGCGGAATGTCGCGGTATTCCACGGACAGCGCTTTTACCGCGTCGATGATTTTACGCCAGTAAGGCAGCACGACCTCTTTGCGCGCGGTGGAGAGCATCAGCGCATGAGACAGGTTATTGATGTCTTCAGAGGTACAGGCGAAGTGAATGAACTCAGACACGGCATGCAGCGCAGGGACGCTTTCCACTTTCTCTTTCAGGAAGTACTCAACCGCTTTCACGTCGTGGTTGGTGGTGCGTTCAATGGTTTTAATGCGCGCGGCGTCTTGTTCGCTGAACTCGGCAACGATTTTATCAAGGTAATCGTTTGCCTTTTCGTCAAAAGCAGGAACTTCCTTGATTGCTGCCTGGGCGGCCAGCTTTTGCAGCCAGCGTACTTCAACCTGAACACGGAACTTCAGCAAACCATATTCGCTGAAGATCCCGCGCAGCGCGCTGACTTTATCGCCGTAGCGTCCATCGACAGGGGATACGGCGGTCAGTGAGGATAATTCCATAATTCGCAACTCCGGGAGGTTAACAATGAGCAAGAATTTGTTTTGCCTGAGTGGTCAGGCGATTACGAGAAAACATTAACTGCAGGCGGCCACCGCCAACCTGGTGCCACAGCACGGCGGCGCGGATCCCTGCCAGCAGGGACGCGCGCACTTTTGCCTGTACCTGCGGACTTTGCAGCACGGCAGGGGATCCGGTGACCTGAATACGCGGGCCAAGCGGGCTGATGACGTCGACATAAATCCCCGCCATTGCGCTCAGCAGCGTTTCCGACTGCAGGTCAAAATGATCGAGCTGACGCTGCAGCCCGGCAATGCGATCGCCCAGCGTATTCATTGCGCCTTTTGCGGCGTTCAGCTTACGTTCCAGCACCATCAGGCTTAACGTGTAGCGGGTCAGCTCCGCGTTTAATCCCTGACGGCTGCTGGCGTTAAGCACGCCGAGCAGGGTTTCAAGACCGAGACGAAGATTGGTTTCACTGCCGCCGAACACGCCCAGTGTCGAGCCGGGGTTGAGATCGATAACGCTGTTAAGTGAAACGTGCAGGGCATCTGCGTCGCAGTGACCCTGATGCGCCAGCTGTTGCACCAGACGGGCTGACTGGCAAATTCCCGCCAGCGCCAGGGTGATGTCATAGTAGTTCTTCGCCACACGGTCTCCTTTATGTGTGAATCGTATTAAACAGCAGGCAGCGGCAGGCGCTGTTCAATGATCCCGCCGCCCAGGCAGATCTCACCGCTGTAGAAGACAGCAGACTGACCCGGGGTGACGGCGGCGACCGGCTCGTCGAAACGCACGTCAATGCGATCGTCATCGAGCGCGGTAATGGTGCAAGGAATATCGGTCTGACGGTAGCGGGTTTTCACCGTGCAGCGCAGCGTGCCTTTCAGTGGCTCACGATCGACCCAGTGCAGCTGCTGCGCGATAAGTCCAACGGACATCAGACGCGGATGATCGTGTCCCTGGGCAACAACCAGAATATTGTTTTCGACGTCTTTGTCGACAACATACCATGGATCTTCGCTACCTTCTTTGGTCCCGCCAATACCCAGACCTTTACGCTGGCCGAGCGTGTGGTACATCAGCCCCTGATGCTGGCCAATCTCTTCCCCGTCGACGGTGACAATTTTACCCGGCTGTGCAGGCAGGTAACGTCCCAGGAAATCGCGGAATTTGCGCTCGCCGATGAAGCAGATGCCGGTAGAGTCTTTTTTCTTCGCGGTGATCAGGTCCAGCTCTTCGGCGATTTTACGCACCTGCGGCTTTTCCAGCTCGCCGACCGGGAACAGGCTCTGGGCGATTTGCTCGTGGCTCAGCGTATAGAGGAAATAGCTTTGATCTTTGTTGCCGTCCAGACCGCGCAGCAGCTGGCTTTTGCCATTCACGTCTGCACGGCGCACGTAGTGACCGGTCGCAATATAGTCTGCGCCCAAATCTTCTGCGGCGAATTCCAGGAAGGCCTTAAATTTGATCTCTTTGTTGCACAGAATATCCGGGTTCGGCGTGCGGCCCGCTTTGTACTCTTCGAGGAAGAGTTCAAAAACGTTATCCCAGTATTCTGCGGCAAAGTTAACGGTGTGCAGCTCAATGCCGAGCTTATCGCATACGGCCTGCGCGTCGGCGAGATCCGCTGCGGCGGTGCAGTATTCCTCGCCATCATCTTCCTCCCAGTTCTTCATGAACAGGCCCTCCACCTTATAGCCCTGTTGCTGCAACAGGTAGGCGGAAACGGAGGAATCGACACCGCCGGACATGCCGACGATCACTTTTTTCTGGCTGTTATCTGACATGGAATACTCACGACATTGAACTTCAAGGCGGCGTATTCTATCACGCCCCCCCACCATTGGCACCCTCTGTAAACGGCCAGTTAAATGCGCCGATGACATCCAGCGGCAGGCGTGCGCCTGACTGCCAGCAGCGAATACTTTCCGCAACCAGCGGCGAGCGCAGATTTGGCGCGTTCAGGATCTCTTCGGCCGTGACCCACAGACAGCGGTCGATATCGTCATCCTGCGGCTCTGTGGCGCACGTTTCGCTAAGCTCAACGGCAAATAAAAAGCGCAGGAAGGGCGTGTGGTCAGGTGCAATCCACTGATGCATGCGGATGAAGTTCTGAGGCTCAGCGCGAATGCCGGTCTCTTCCCACAGCTCGCGTTTTGCTGCCTGCAGCAGGGTTTCATTGGCTTCAAGGTGTCCGGCAGGCTGGTTCCACAGCGCTTTGCCGTTAATGCTCTCTTCGACAACAAGGAATTTACCCCGGGCGTGGACCACGCAGGCAACCGTGACATGAGGTTTAAACATAGTGACTCCTTAAGGGGTGACGTCGCGCCATTCGCCGTTTGCCAGCGTTTCCAGGGTGTAGCTGCCCATGGCGTAGCGAATCAGACGCAGGGTAGGGAAGCCGACGTGCGCGGTCATACGGCGAACCTGGCGGTTGCGGCCTTCATAAAGGGTAATTTTGAGCCAGCTTGTCGGAATGGATTTGCGTTCGCGAATCGGCGGGTTGCGCGGCCACAGCCACTCCGGTTCATTCACGCGTTCAATACCTGCAGGCAGGGTGGGGCCGTCGTTCAACGTCACGCCGCTGCGTAGCGCTGCCAGCGTCGCGTCATCCGGCTCGCCTTCCACCTGTACGAAGTAAATTTTACCGGTGCGTTTTCCGGGCTGCGTGAGCTTCGCCTGCAACGCGCCGTCGTTGGTTAAGACCAGAAGGCCTTCGCTGTCGCGGTCCAGGCGCCCGGCCGCGTAGACCCCCTGAACAGGAATATAGTCCTTCAGCGTGCTGCGCCCGGCTTCATCGGTAAACTGCGGCAAAACATCGTAGGGTTTATTGAACAAAATAACCCGCTTCGGCTGGGTTTCCTGCGGTCTTCTGGCGGCTTGTCGCGAGCTGAATCGCTCAACCCGGTGTTTTGTAAAAGAAGTTTTCTTCATGGTATTTTCAGGCGTTATCAATTGCCGCATTATAGCCTAATAACGAAGACCTTTCATGGCGCAGGACAATCAGGTACTATCGAAGGGCTCATTACAATTTATTAACATAAGATCAGTAACAACCAGAAGCGCTCGAAGGAGAGGTTAATGGAAAGCAAAGTAGTTGTTCCGGCGGAAGGTAAAAAGATCACCCTGCAAAACGGCAAGATTAACGTTCCTCACAATCCGATTATCCCGTTCATTGAAGGTGACGGTATCGGTGTAGACGTTACCCCGGCGATGCTGAAAGTGGTTGATGCCGCTGTTGAGAAAGCCTACAAAGGCGAGCGTAAAATTTCCTGGATGGAAATTTACACCGGTGAGAAATCTACTCAAGTTTATGGCCAGGACGTCTGGCTGCCAGCAGAAACGCTGGACCTGATCCGCGACTACCGCGTTGCTATTAAAGGCCCACTGACGACGCCAGTTGGCGGCGGTATCCGTTCCCTGAACGTGGCACTGCGTCAGGAGCTGGACCTGTACGTGTGTCTGCGTCCGGTTCGTTACTATCAGGGCACCCCAAGCCCGGTTAAGCATCCTGAACTGACCGATATGGTTATCTTCCGCGAAAACTCAGAAGACATCTACGCGGGTATCGAATGGAAAGCGGACTCTGCTGACGCAGAAAAAGTGATTAAATTCCTGCGCGAAGAGATGGGCGTGAAGAAAATTCGCTTCCCTGAGCATTGCGGTATCGGCATCAAGCCGTGCTCTGAAGACGGTACTAAACGTCTGGTGCGTGCGGCCATCGAATACGCGATCACCAACGACCGTGACTCTGTGACCCTGGTTCACAAAGGCAACATCATGAAGTTCACCGAAGGCGCGTTCAAAGACTGGGGCTACCAGTTGGCGAAAGAAGAGTTCGGCGGTGAGCTGATCGACGGTGGCCCATGGCAGAAGATCAAGAACCCGAACACCGGCAAAGAGATCATCATTAAAGATGTGATCGCCGATGCGTTCCTGCAGCAGATCCTGCTGCGTCCTGCAGAATACGACGTGATTGCCTGTATGAACCTGAACGGTGACTACATCTCTGACGCCCTGGCAGCACAGGTTGGCGGTATCGGTATCGCCCCTGGTGCGAACATCGGTGACGAATGCGCCCTGTTCGAAGCGACCCACGGTACTGCACCAAAATACGCGGGTCAGGACAAAGTGAACCCAGGCTCTATCATCCTGTCCGCAGAGATGATGCTGCGTCATATGGAATGGTTCGAAGCCGCAGACCTGATTGTTAAAGGTATGGAAGGCGCGATCAACGCGAAAACCGTAACCTATGACTTCGAACGTCTGATGGAAGGCGCTAAGCTGCTGAAATGCTCAGAGTTTGGCGACGCGATTATCGCGAACATGTAATCCAGATTCTGGGTTAAACAAGAGCGGGAGCCGGTTGGTTCCCGTTTTTATTATTAGTTTTCGAACGGTTATCAACAATTTATCAAAATAGATTATCAAAATCCTCTCTTAATCAGATGTTTTTCCCTATTATTTCCGCATTTTCCAAAACAATTTACCAGACGGCATACAGGTTACTATAAGCATATAATATGTATTCGGGCGTTGTAGTTTCCAAACTATCAGAAATGTATACAACGTCGGTTCTCATATCCTTTTGCTATTTTATCTGGGAATCACTGGTTCCTGTTGATTTCCTTAGTCAATATACAAAAATATACATTTCATTGTGTGATTATAACTTTTTCTTGCGTATTTATATGCTGGTAACACAATTTTATCTCTGTATATTTAAGAGAAATTTTTGGAGGATTTATGCATAAAATTAAGCTTGCAGTGCTGTTTCTTTTTATTTGCGTTTTTAACACGACTGTATCTGCTAGTAATTCAATGTCTATGAATTATGCCATAGGCAAGAAAAATGGGGCAGAAAATATGCATGGAATGAATATCATGTTTAGACACGATATGAATAATTTCGCACTGGTCGCATCAGGCACTTATATACAGAACACCAGCGGATCTGGATATTCTTATTTAAAGAATAAATATGCATCTATTATGCCGGGTATAGCATTTAACATTACGCAAGATTTAAAATTATATGGGCTTGCTGGTCTTGCTTCTGGTTCAAAAATGCAACCTAATCAAACACATGAGGTTTATGGAGCCGCTTTTGGTGCTGGTTTTTTTTACAATTTAACAGACAACATTCAATTAAATTCAGGATATGAATTGGGTATTATTGATAACAAAGAAATAAATACTTTCATCATTGGGATAGGATATTTGTTTTGATTTTGAAGGTGAATAAAATGATCTCTAAAAAATTATTAAGAATATACGTTATTACTGACAATTATTTTTTATATCACGGCATCAGGGAACTTATTGAAGATTCAAAAGTTTTTGAATCTTATACATATAACGTTGAGCAAACAACAAAGCTTCCAACACTTATTTTTTATCATAAGTATCATACTCAAGATATTATTATTACAGATAACTTTTTACATTGTTATGCAGTTTCAAAATACAGACCAGAAAAAACTTTGATTTTACCATGTAATTACGACTTGGATAAATACATTGAGTGTTTTAATGATTTAACAGACCAAAATGACTTTCATGATATGCTTCATTTTAAAAAACTATCATCAAAAGAGGCTCTTTTGTTCACTTTGTTTTCTGAAGGAACAACAGATGACAACATTGCAATTATTCTTAACATAACAAAAAAGACAATAAGCACACATCGGCGTAATATTTTGCAAAAATTAAATTTAAAAAATAGACATGAACTTTATATGTATGCTCTGGCAACAAAGGAAGGGGTTTATGAGCATGTATAATATAATATCTATTGTATCGATAATGGTATTGATTCCATTCTCAATCTATTGTCTTTATGCTAATTATCGCATAAACGAAAAGAAGAGTATTACATCAGAAACAACACCATTATGGAGAAAGATTTTTCTGCCGCCTAAGTGATTAATATTTTAGCGGTAGGTTTTTAATGTTTAAAAGTTTTCCTCTGTGAATTTTAATATACCCCCCATCATTGAGGTCTTTTAGAACTTTATTTAAGGAGCTACGAGATATTGTACTTCTAGATAAAATGAATTTGAAAACTGAAATTTGAGATCTTTCATTTTCTGGTAATTCCCATATAGCTTCTAAGTTGTTTTTTATAATATCGTAGGCATTTTTTGATGAAAATCTTTGATCCCTTTTGAAAAAGTTTGAAGCGATTTCACAAGTCATTAAGAAAAAATGTTTCCACAAATCATTACTATCAGCCAGGCAGTTCAGTTCTATAGTTGGAATTGCTGTAAAGGTTGCATCCGTTGAAGCTCTGAAATAATGATAATCATTCTTTTCGAACATAAAAAATAACCCTAAAATATGAGGTGCATATACAGTGAAAATTAAAATATCGTCTGTTTTCCTATAAATATCTACTCTACCTTCGGTGAGAAAGTAAACATGTGGTTTATTATTGAGTGTGCTGTGTATCTGCTGTCCATTTGACGCATAAATGCGTATAAATTTGTTAGAAGCTTCAACAATCTCTAAGATATGGTCAAACATGATTTAATGCCTCTGCTATTATTTTCATTCTTAAAGTTTGATGTTAGGCAATCATATGATCTTTTTAGGGGATGGCAAGTTTAAATTTAAATATGTTCTTGTGTAATTATACATAATTTATCTATTAGTTAAATTACCAGCAGGCAGTTCTGGGTTCGTCAAAAAATATCAATCTATCATTCTCAATAGTCGTTTGGATGTGTATTTTGTGTTAGTTGATTGTTTGGTAGGGTGCTAATAATATATATTATAACTATTTATAATATATAGCGTGCATACTAATGTTTTCCATGCTTGAGTATTGCTAAAAACACTTCTGCAATTCTATTTTTTTTGCGATATTTTTACTAGTCTACTCATTCTGTTTTGAATTATATTGGTTTTGAATTTAATGTTAGAAAGAGGATTGAATATGTTATTTCTACTTTCATGTATTGTCTTATTGATACTGATAGTTGCTGTTGTTTACGTTATGCTATTGAATAAAAATAGCATGGATATAACGCAATTCATAGATTTACTATATAAAGATGATGAAGAGAAATAAATATTTAAAAGAGGTTGGATAGGTGTTAACTAAAACTCAAAAAAATATCATTTGGATGATTACAGAAAAATCAATAGGCGTAATTGGTCTTTTCTTTATAAACGCTTTAGTAGCTAAATACTTGGGGCCTGTAGTAATTGGGCAAATAGCAATCGCAACTGCGATTTTTCAAATTATCCAAGTTGCCGCGGTTTTTGGTAGCGATAGTATTTTCTATAAAAGAATAACCACAAATTTACTGGGCGGCATTCAATTAATGTTGCCTGTATTCATATTGAGGAGTGCGGTATTTATATTTTTTGCATGTGCTTGCATCATGATTTTAAATGTGCAAATGGATTTAACAGGTATGGTGTTAGTGCTGTCAATATGTTTGGCATATTACTTTTACACAATTGATACATATACCAGCCTTAATGAGTCATTACTGAACTCTAGAATGAATGCTCTTGCAAACGTAACCGGACTTATTTTCGGTTTAGTAGTCAGAGCATTAATGGTTAAATATAAAGCTCCGGTTATCTTTTTTGGATTGCCTCTTATAATTATAAGCGCCACCCCTTACTTTTTGAAGTTATTTATATTCCGGAGGGAGTATAAAAGTAAAGTGTCAATAAAATACAAAGTATTAAGAAAAAGATTTTTTCACCTGAGTTATGCGGGTAGTATTCTCGTTATTCCTTCTGTTATTGCATCAATCTATCCGAGGTTGAATTTACTTGTAATATCATGTTTGTATGGTGATCATGATGTCGGCATATATTCAGTTTCTCAAACTCTTGCTACTAGTTGGAATTTCATTTTGCTATCATTGCTAACCTCTTGTTTACCAGCAATATTTCGAGAGAAAAGTAAATCAAAAATAATAAATCTTGGTGCAAGACTGCATTTGAATATCATTTTACTGTCAATTCCAGTAATATTGCTGATGACGTTTTTGATAAACTATATAATTTTCTACATATATGGGGGTGAGTATAATGAATCTATAGCGCCTTGCATTTTATTATGTTTTGCAACATTATTATCTACACTTGGAATGGCTTCATCAAAAATAATTGTTAAGTTTTCTGGATATAGATTTTTGCTATATAAAACTATATTTGTTTTGGTTTTTAGTTTGGTGCTTTCTTATTTGTTTTCTCTAAGGTTCGGGTTAATTGGTGCTGCCTTAGCGGTTATCATCACTGAAATTTTTTCTCTAACAATTTTTAACTACTTGTTCATGCAAGGTTTTATATTGTTAGTGCATATCGAAATAATAAAGGTTATTTGCGGGTGCGTTCAAAAGTTATTTAAAATAAAAGCGCTCGATAAAGATTAGCAAAGAGAAATCTTTATCTGAATAGGTTAAGATAAAAGTTTACGTCTAAAATTCATTCTTAATAAAAGATATTAATTGTTATGTTTAATTAAATTGGTAAGGCGTTTTGCAGTCCGGTGGGGTTTTAAAAATTAATATAAAGGAGTGTATACTCCTTTATATAAATATTTTAATCCAATCTTTACCCCGATCATCATGATATCGAGCCGTTTGATTCGGTGACTTATGACCTAGCAACTTCTGAGTATCTATCCCTTGAATCTCATATAGTCTTTCCGCTAACGAGCGTTGTTCATGGAAAGTAGCTGGCGTGCCATTCCCCCAATTTATGTCTGATTTATCACGAGCCTTACTGAAGTTCATTGTTATTGTGTTCGACTTTACCTGAGCACCTCGTTCTGCCATTGAGGTTGCCCGAAAGAAGTGGATTAGGTATGGACTCACTGCATAGTCACGGCAACGTGCAACTACATCCCTCAAACTCCAGTCAATCGCGTTAAGCCTTAGGGATAGAGGGATCGCTAGCTTGCTCCCTGTTTTCTCCTGAACGACATGCAGATGGTCATCCCAAATATCGCTAAACTTCATGTTGGAGATATCCCCAAGGCGTTGACCAGTAACGAGTGCCAATAGCATTGCATTACCCATGTATTGATGGCGGGCATCAGCTATCTCGAAAATCTTTTGCCATTCGTCAAGGTTAAGACGCTGTCGGGTAATCCGTCGGCGTGGTTGTTTTGTAGCAAGAGCCGGGTTATAACCCGGCGGTACCTCGCCATAATGCTGTGCTTCCTTGAAAACATCGATCAAAACAGAGCGGATTACCTGGGCCATCCTCGGTTGACCTTCTGCAACATAGGACTCCAGTATCTGGGCAACATCCCGAACATCGACGGATGAAATCAATTTCATTCCCACGCTCTCACGAAGTAGGGCTACTGGTTTAGCCTTTTGTTTATGAGTGTTCGGCTTGATATCACCATTCTCCAGTCTTTCATCCTGAATTTTCCAATAACGATCTAACCACGTATTTGTTGTTATCGCCTTTCCTTTGCTGGTGGCGATCTTGTCACTGAGAGCCAAAACCTGCCTAGTGCGCTGTTCAGCTAGTCGCTCATTAGCTTCGATTGCTATTGCTGTTGCTTCAGCCTCGTTAGTTCCGAGGCTGTGAAATTTACCAGTAATAGGATGCTTATAACGCCAGTAGATTTTATTTACCTTACGACTGTAGAGCGGATAAAGATTAGGTATCTTAACGTTGTTTTTACGTGGTCGGGCAGCCATCAGACAGTATCCTTTGAAGCATAGGAGAATCAGATTTTTTAATAACGGGCTGGGTTAAATTACCTGTAATCTCGGCATCTTCTCTTACCCGCCAGTATCTTCCTTCTTTGGTGGCCGGGGGAGTGAACATGCTCTCTTTAGCGTATCGGCGTAAAGTATTCAGACTTGGGGGATTACTCCGGTATTTTTCCGCAGCCCATTCTTCTAAAGTCAGCATTTGAAGCATATGATTTACCTCATAATGGCCCATATCAGAGCCATTTTCTGAAATTAAAAAATCAGTGTTCAGTCAGACGCTGCCAGATTGCAGACACGTATTTGACCTGATGATGAGCATCCGAAATAGCCTTGTGAGGTTCTCCCTCAAATGGGATCTCATAGCGAGGCTTGCAGCCAACGGCTTTACCCAACTCGACAATTGTTCTTACATCCCGGTTATTCCAGAACTTCCATGGGCAGGGGATCCCCGTCCGGTCGTAAGATGCCTCAAGCAGGACATTGTCATAAGTGGCACCATTACCCCAGACCTGAACAGAATCAGGGCCGTTAACCGCATTCTCGCCTATAAACTCATTTAGCTGCAGTAATGCATCATCGAGCGGAATAGCATCATCCATCACTAACTCTGAACGAGCTTCAGGTGAAGCTTTGAGCCAGAATATTATCGTAGATGCATCCGGAACCCCGCCGCTGGCCATTGAAGATTCCAGGCTAATCACTTTGTAAAATTCCGATCCGGTATTACCTGTAGATGGATCAAAGAACACAGCTCCGATAGATACGACTGGCGAATCAGCCTTTTTACCAAACGCTTCAATGTCGACCATAAGGTGTGTATAGAGCATTTCAGGCTCGGCATGATTATGATGACCGGAATCATTATTTATAGCAGCTGTGCTGTTATAAGTTTCAGTAGTGCTTGCGCCTGAGATAGTTTCTTCCGTGACTTCTGATAACGCAGCACAGTTCGGGGGTTCATCATTACCAGTTTCTTCCATCTGCACATTATCGACGTACTCCGCTGCGGTATCTTGTTGGTCGATTTCAGCGTTGCTAGTGGCCAACCCTTCAATAGAAAAAAGACCATTACCAACTTTTTCGAGAACCGGCTGCGTGTCGCCGTCGACCTGAGTCCACTCATTCTGGCCGCCAGTTTCAACAGCAGAGTCATTAGTTACCTCGTTTGTCCAGCTCACCTCAGGGTTATGGCGCGCAGCCGCAAGAGTTTCGTCTGATGGAGCAGAATGATCGCTTTCAGTCAGGTTCGCGTTAATGAATCCGCTGAGACGTGCCGGATACAGGTAATGCTCTGGGTGAGCGCTGCGGATAAGTGCAAAAATAGCTGCACGCGAGTAATCCAAAACTCCCGGAGTTGCACGAAGAGCTTTAGACCATTCTTTGAATGGACATTCTTTTTTACTCACGATCTCTTTTGCCCGACGGAAAACACCACCAGGGATATCATAAATGTTGAAATCCATTGGTAACGTGGCCAGCGCAATCTCTAAATCGAGAGTGTCTAGATCATGTTTAAGGTCAGGGTTTCTGTCGGTCTTGTTGCCTCCGCCAGCATTCGTACCGCTTTCAGTACGCTGTATTTCTGCAACGCGACTGCCTTTGGCCCATTCTTTTACCAGCAGGCCGCGGTCAATGTAATCAGTCGCCGCCCAGATTCTGGTGAATCGGAGAACCAAAGCGAGTTCGTGACGCTTTTCCTGGCTAAACACTTTGCGAATGGCGTCGGTATAGCGCCAAAGGTCTTTAGCATCGTAACCCTTAACCTGTTCGCAGTTTTCTGCCGCCAGCAGCAGGTTCTGGACATAGCTATTGTCAGTGTCCATCTCCAGCGCGCTGATACCTTCGTATTCTTCGCGCGTTAAGTGGTGGCGCAGTTCGTCGGAGGTGAACTGGGCGAGTACCTGTTTGCGGAAGGGCATGCGAACGACTGGATAACGTGTGGTTTCGTCATCATTCTCGTCAATCTGGATACCGTTATCAGGTTCAAGACCCTGATCTGCTATAACACCGGTGTCGCTGGTGCTTTCAGATTTCACATGGGTAAATTTGCCGCTACGCCAGGCTTCGACTAATTGGTTGCGATCGCTGGCATCTGCTTTAGCCCAGTCAGCCATGAATGCAGCGATATTTTCAGTTTCGTGAACTTCATCTGGCGCGAATACCTGCTTAATCGCCTGAACGAGTTTCCACTCAGCGTTCAGGCTGAGTTCGGTAAATTCAGGGATGTCGTTCTTCGCCAGCAGCAGTTTCTGAAGATAGGTGTTGCCTTCATCCAGTGACATTTCGCTGGCAGCCAGCTGCTGCTCTTTAGTGATATGTGACTGGTATTTGTCGCTGGTCAGGTGGACGGCATAACGAACCGCTGGAGTGCGGTTTTCAAGAGGGACAGTCTCGACGGTAGTTTCGACTTTAACGGTGGTTTCCGGTGCGGCAGAGTTGTCCACGGGTCCAGTCGACCCATCACCAGCCTTTGGCAGCCAGGTGCGTCCATCGTCCTGCAGTTCGTAGCGTTTGCACCAGGTGTAATCCACTGTGCTTTCTTCCGGCAGGTCGTTGTAAACAGGGAAATCGGTACGGACAGGCTTGCTATAATCCTTGCCCCGGCCGGTTTCAATGCCAGCATCTTCCAGCTCTACATCCAGCTGCAAATTGGCTCGCGCTTCTGATTTAGCCGTGAACCAGATAACGGCATCTTCTTTGCCGGATTTCTGTGTTGCCTTGATTAAATGAAAGAATTCCATATCGGGTCCTTAATTTTGGTTGTAAGATACCCGCAGCTAGTGATTGCCGCCTTGGGTAGTGGTCATTGGTCAAAACTCGATTCCGGAAAGCTTTGGTCGGCTGACCGGGTACTTAACCCGCCTTGCGCGGGTTTTGTGCTTTTAGGGGCTGGTAACAGCCATTGGTCATAACTCGATTAAAACTTGAAAGCAGGCTGTTGGTCTCCAGCCGGTTTATATGGGTAACACTCTCCTTTAATGTGCTGCTCTTTGGCAGCTGCATCACAGCCAGATTCGGTTTTGTATACACCGAGCATGATGTCTGAGCATTCCCCGGTGAGGGCACAGACGGTAACGATTAGGGCAAAGAACGAGCTCATGCTTTTAGCTCTGGATTGCCTTTTTGGGCCAGTAAGTAGCAAAGCTTACGAACCAGAACTTCAAACAGATTTAAGCGAACGGCTTGGCAGCCAGCTTTTTTGCGTGCGAAATCGATCATGGTTAACTCCTGTGTGCCTTTAACGCCAGGCTGGCGGAACGGTAAACCTGCTGCGCGATTGTCTTGCCATCTCATCCGGTGTTTCGTATGCCACCGGCAGCTACTTCGTGGGCGTCCTGCCTTGATGACTGATTTTCTAAAATCAGGCTACAAATAAATATGTCATAGGTCAATACTTAATTGACATAATTAATTGCAATGATGATTTTTAGAGGGGGGCTGAGGAGATACTAGAGGCAAAAAAAAGGCCGCAAAATGCGACCTTTAGAGTGTTCTTTATCAGTCTTTGGTTGGAGCGGGCTCAATCTTCCGTTTGCTGAGAAATTCAGCCATAAATTTATCGAGCTCTTCGAGGCGGTCGCTGGCCAGCTGTATGAACCTGGTTTGTTCAACTTCAGGTAACTGATCAAAAACCTCCAACAACGCAGCTTGTTTCTCGTTCAATACCGTTTTGCTTTCGCTGGTTGCCTTAAGATGCGCCTCTTCTTCATCAGATAAAAAGAACCAATACAGTGGCTTACCTAATGCTTCCGGGAATAAAGCCAACTTTTCCTTGCGAGGGAAATTACCTGTATTGCACCAGTTACTAACCGTTTGTGAGTTTACCCCCACTCTGCGGCCCAGCTCAGATTGAGATATCCCGGCTTCATCAAGAGCTCGTAACAGTCTTTCTTCGAAGTTCATGTTCGTATCCAAATCAAACCCATAAGCAAGCATACAAACTTTCTTATCAGATGTGATTGATTAAGTTTCTTGACATTGACAAATTATTTATCAATCATGTGATTCATAAATTGGGAGGAAGCATGAAAGAACACATTCAACAAAAAATTATTTCGCTGTGTGGCAGCCAATCAGAACTGGCACGCCGCTTAGGAAACAGCGCTACGAGAGACGTTGGCGCAGCGGCGGGAACGGTCGCCGCCGGCGATGATTCACGGCTTAATTCTGTCGATCAGAAAGCGGGTGGGAAAATTACGAGCCCAATTACAGTCCAGCCAGGGATTAACGGTAACCCCGGATTTGCCGTCAATTCTGGGGATAATGGTGGCGGTGGATTGATGAATAATGGCATCAGCCTGGTCGTGGCCAGTGGCTATAACCCAAATACAGGTAATTACGTCAACCTCATCAAAGGCACCTGGTATACAGGAGAATGGTCTTTCGGGGGAGCCCGTGGTGGCGGGGCTAATTTTGATAATGTCACACTAAACCTGAAAGGGTCGAATCAGGAAGGGATGGTCACCTGGGTTTTCCATTCCAATGGCGCTGCCACAGGCAATTGGGTAACAGCATCTGACAAGCGCATCAAAGAAAATGTAACGGTAATCGCTGAGCCGCTTATGAAAATGCAGCAACTTCGAGGCGTCGAATGGGACCGCCTCGATACTCCTGCGCACGGGTATGGCTTCATAGCTCAGGAAGTCGAGAAGGTTTTTCCTGAAGCAGTTAAATCATATGGAAAAACAACCTTACGAGATGGCTCAGAAATCGAGGGTGTAAAATCTGTTGATACGTTCGGCGTGGCGGCAGCTCTTCACCATGAAGCGATCCTTGCTCTAATGGATGAAGTTAGTTGCATCAAAAGGCTAATCAAAGAACTGGATGTAGGGGCCTTGGATTAAAACTACTCAATTGGAGTTTGAAGCGAATAATTTACAAAAGTCATAATTCGAAACGAGAGAGAAACTTAGAAGCGAAACGGCGAAGCTTTAAGCAGTGACGATAGGGCCTGTATCTTGCGGATACTTACAAATAAAACTACTGTATATAAAAACAGTGTTTGAGGTGTGTGCAATGGAATTCATCAGGCCAACAGAACTGCGAGAAATTATCGCTCTCCCGCTTTTCAGTGACTTAGTTCAGTGTGGTTTCCCAAGTCCCGCAGCTGATTACGTTGAACAGCGTATCGATCTCAATGAGTTACTTGTCGCTCATCCGAGCTCCACCTATTTCGTCAAAGCCGCAGGTGATTCAATGATCGAAGCCGGGATCAGCGATGGTGATTTGCTGGTGGTGGACAGCTCGCGCACAGCTGAGCACGGTGACATTGTCATCGCCGCGGTGGAAGGGGAATTTACTGTTAAACGCCTGCAGCTACGCCCGACAGTCCAACTCATCCCAATGAATAGCGCCTACAGTCCGATTGTTGTAGGCAGCGAAGATACGCTGGACGTTTTCGGCGTAGTTACTTTCATCGTCAAATCGGCGAGCTGAGTATGTTTGCGCTCTGTGATGTGAATTCGTTCTACGCATCATGCGAGACCGTATTCAGGCCTGACCTGAGAGGGCGCCCGGTTGTCGTTCTCTCGAACAATGACGGCTGTGTAATAGCACGCAGCGCCGAGGCCAAAGCCGCTGGAATTACTATGGGAGAGCCGTTCTTCAAGCAAAAAGAGCTTTTCCGGCGGGCTGGCGTTGTTTGCTTCAGCAGCAATTACGAGCTTTACGCTGACATGTCGAACCGGGTAATGACGACGCTGGAGGAAATGAGCCCCCGCGTCGAAATTTACAGTATCGATGAAGCTTTTTGTGATCTTACCGGAGTGCGAAACTGCCGGGACCTGACTGAGTTCGGCAAAGAAATCCGCGCTACAGTTCTGAAGCGTACGCACCTCACCGTTGGCGTTGGCATTGCCCAGACAAAAACACTCGCTAAACTCGCCAACCACGCCGCAAAGAAATGGCAGCGACAAACGGGCGGGGTAGTTGACCTGTCAAATGTCGATCGGCAGCGTCGGTTGTTGGCGATCGTGCCTGTAGAGGATGTTTGGGGCGTTGGTCGCAGAATCAGTAAAAAGCTTAATGCCATGGGCATCAAAACAGCTCTGGACCTCTCTGAGCAGAGTACGTGGATTATTCGAAAGCACTTCAATGTCGTCCTGGAGCGAACGGTTCGGGAGCTGCGCGGCGAACCATGTCTTGATCTGGAGGAGTTTGCGCCGGCAAAGCAGGAAATCGTCTGCAGTCGTTCTTTTGGCGAACGCGTCGCAGAATATGAGCAGATGCGTCAGGCCATTTGCAGCTATGCGGCCCGTGGCGCTGAAAAACTACGTGGCGAGCACCAGTATTGCCGTTTTATATCTGCATTCGTGAAAACCTCTCCCTTTGCGCTTAATGAGCCGTATTACGGTAACAGCGCGTCAGTGAAGCTTCTTACCCCCACTCAGGATTCCCGCGACATCATCAACTCCGCGGTAAGGTGCCTGGACAAAATCTGGAAAGACGGACACCGGTACCAGAAAGCCGGAGTAATGCTGGGTGACTTCTTCAGCCAGGGCGTAGCCCAGCTAAACTTGTTCGACGAAAACGCACCGCGGGCAGGTAGCGAAAGGTTGATGGAAGTGCTTGATCACCTGAATGCTAAAGATGGAAAAGGCACGCTCTACTTTGCCGGGCAGGGCATACAGCAGCAGTGGCAGATGAAGCGGCAGTTGCTTTCACCCCGATATACTACTCGCATATCAGATTTATTAATTGTGAAGTAAAAAGGCTGCTTTACGCAGCCTTTTTACTTAATTAAGCAGCTTTTTTCTCGCTGCATTTGCAATGAGGGATAACAAAAACTTTCGCCTTTTTAGGGCGGATGATTTTACCATCCTTCATTACATAGGGTGTGAAGGTTACTTCACACGAATTCCCACATTTTGGACAATAGCCAGTTTTCATGTGAGATCTCCTATGTAAATGTACAGCCTGTAAATCTAAACAGATTGCACCTTGTTAGGAGAACCACTATACTCTTAGCCGTCAAGCATTTTGTGTAGCGGTAGATTTCTCCATACACACCGAGTTATGCGTCAACATAGCTCGACCCCTAAGAAGCCCTGCGTCAACAGGGCTTTTTTCAATAAAATTCAAAGCAAAGCTGTGCTGTTTGATAGCCCAATTTATCCAGCATAGTTTCTGCAAAAAGATCCGCCTGCCATTCAGAATCTTCATTTTGTTCCGGCATGGCATTCGCAAAGTGTAGGGCTGGCTTATGTTGTAGCAGCAAGTGCCCGAGCTCATGGAATATAACAAATAATGCTGATCGTTCACCGCCACATGCCATTTCATAGATATGGTTTGGAACCCTGATAGTCAGTTTGTCAGGTTCACAGTGTCCAATCGTTAGACCCAGCGTTTCCTGAAACCATTCGTCATCATCCATTGGATCGAGGACAATATTCCATTGAGATAATGTTTCCAGCGCTACGTCAAATCTGCGCGGTCTACGCCGGTATTTATACTTACTAGTAAATCCGAGTGCAAAGCAAGCATTTACAGCTATCGCTTTAATTTCCATTTCACTCAGAGGACGAACACGTGTACCGCGCATTAAATGCATAACAGTTTCCTAAGCAGTTATTTTTTGTTGATTTCTGCAAGTAATTCTGCAAATTTTTTTAATTCTTCATGGGTGAATTCCGATTTTGCAAAACCAGCAACAAGCATTTGTTGTTGCTTTGGTAAACCTTCAATAGGTACCGATTCATTCGCGATAGAAGCTAAAACATCGAGATCATCAATATAATAACCTTGCGCTGCAAAAAGTTCATTGATTGCCGTTACCCATTTCTCTGGTATTTTTTTAGTCCCTGTTTCGAGCCCGCTTAGAAAAGCAGGTGTTGTTCCTAAAGCCTTTGCCATTGTAAGCAAAGTATAACCAGTATCGATCCGAGCTTTCCTTACGGCCTTTCCGAAATCAGTAAGAGCCATAGTCATATCCTCAGTGCTTTCATTGTGGCTTACGCCAGATGTTCTAAATATACTCTAACCATAAAAAAAGTAAACCCATCAAGAAAAATAAATTAACCAAAAAGGTTAATTTATTGTTTCTATAAGATTTTTACCTTGATTTTTGACGTTTCCAACCGCGCGTGTAACAGCGTGCCAGGTAAACTTTTCGGCAGGTACTGCGCCGTCAGCTGCAATTTCTTCAGCTTTTTTCCCGCCTATATCCTGCCGCATCCACTCACGCGCTGCTTCTGGTGACAGAACCAGTGGTCGGCGGTCGTGAATATCAACTAGACCTTTGTCAGCTGCAGACGTCACTATCAAAAAGCCCTCTGAATGATCGCCGCGCTCAAACGGAGTGCTGCCTATCGCCGCCATGAATATGGGCTGGCCGTCGGCGCGGTGAATGAAGTAGGGTTGTTTCCTGTCGCCTTCCTTCTTCCATTCAAACCAGCCGTCAGCAAAGCAGATCGCCCGGCCATGCTGCCATAGTGGTTTAAACATTCTGCTGGTGGCCGCTGTCTCGACGCGCGCATTGATCAGGGGTGGTTTATCCCACCACCCGGGCGCGTAAGACCACAGGACAGGATCGAGGTGCAGCTGCTCGTCGCGTTCGCTCAGCAGGAGAACTTTTGTGCCTGGTGCCACGTTGTACCGGCCAATTGGCTCCGGGTCATAGGCAATGTCACGATCGGCTTCGTCGGCCAGGTATGCCAGATAGTCTTCACGGGTTTGGGCTTGTGCAAAACGTCCACACATCGAAACCTCCAGCCAGGTGTCAGACTGAAAGTATAGGGCAGGGAGAAAAAACAGGTGCGCACCGAAACATTATGATTTTGAAACAGGGGCATGATGATGGAAGCCAGCGATGCGGTAAAGCGGCGTGTTGCTAAACTGGAAGGATCTACGCAAAGTTTCGAAAATAGTGTAAAGAGGAAATCTAACCCGGTAATGGGGCCGGGTTTGCTGTGATGACATTAGGTAAATTCATTCATTTGTAAGCCACATATCAGACTCTTCAAACATTTCCTCCAGCATACGGTTCAACTTTTCACGGTCGCTTTTGCTGGCATCACTATTCAATCCGTTAGCCTGCATAGGTTTAACCTTCACTTCAGCATCAGGGAATATGTGATGAACTCGCCTCGTCAGCTCAGCCAGAATAATTTCTCTAGCTCCATCCAAGCCCTGGACATTTCGCTTATCGTAAACCAACTCAACAAACATAACAGTCTCCTTAATCTGTTTGAGAGGAGGTTATATTTTTACTGTAAAAATATACAGTGTCAAGGCGAGTTAAAGGATGGGATTTTTTCGTCCGATTGAACAGAAAGTACGGGCAATTATTCCCCAGTTTTTCCCCGATGTTTCCTCGTATAAAAATACCAATAAAAAAACCAGCCATAAGTGGCTGGTTTTCAATATGTTTTTGGTCGGCACGAGAGGATTTGAACCTCCGACCCCCGACACCCTATGATGGTGCGCGAAGGCATTTATGGTTCAATTAGGTTCCTCTATAAATGTATAATTCCTACACAAAAAAATCTCGGAGTGATGAAAATGCCAAGAAGGACACCTGAACATTTTGCACAAGTTGCGCGCCAGACCAGAGAGAACTCAGATATGAGGATTCGATATCGTGAATATCTTGAAAGACATGGGTATGAACATAGTGAGCAAAATGCTAATTTCTTCGCTTTGACATTGGGACTGAGTGCAGATGCAAGAGTGAATCTTGTACATCAACTAATGTCAGGCATTTGATGTGAAAACCATCTTTTATGCGTAAAAATTTCGCCTTTGCGACTATTTGTTAATCGTAAGTTGTTGATTCAACTGATCTGGCAATTATGGATTAATGGCGAAAAATTATCGTATGTGATTGTTATCTATAAATAACACGCGTGATTTAAAAACACCTTTGATTTAGCGTACTCAAGAGGAAGATAATTTCTTCAACTGAAAAATGGTTATCAAAACCCAAAAATAATTAAATACAATCAACTGGTTAGCCTGCGGCTAAAAATGTGTGACGAGAGCATTATTTCTGATTTTTTTACTTAAAAATCAATGCATCATGATTGAATTCATGAAATACTGCTGCGCCACATGGAATGGTTCGAAGCCGCAGACCTGATCGTTAAAGGTATGGAAGGCGCGATCAACGCGAAAACCGTCACCTATGACTTCGAACGTCTGATGGAAGGCGCTAAACTGCTTAAATGCTCAGAGTTTGGCGACGCGATTATCGCGAACATGTAATCCAGATTCTGGGTTAAACAAGAGCGGGGGCCTGATGGTTCCCGTTTTTTTTGCCTCTGCCTGTGGGAGACAACACGATGTTAGCCACTGTCCTTATCGCTGTCGTTGCATTCATCCATCTCTACATTCTTGTGCTGGAAATGTTCCTGTGGGATACGAAAACAGGCCACAAGGCCTTTAATCTGCGTCCTGATTTTGCGCGCGACACCCGCGTGCTGGCCGCAAACCAGGGGTTGTATAACGGTTTTCTGGCGGCTGGTCTCCTCTGGAGCCTCTGGCTTGGCGAAAAGGGGATTCAGGTGGCCATCTTCTTCCTGACCTGCGTATTGCTCGCAGGGCTCTTTGGCGCAGCCACCGCCAGCCGAAAAATTTTGTATGTACAGGCCGCGCCCGCTCTCGCAGCGCTGCTTGCGTTACTCATCTGAAGCAATGCTTTGGTTGAGATAAGGCGTCCGATATACTGATGGCTTTACCCGTAAAGATTAGCGACGAGACAGTTATGAACAACGATATCCCACTGAAATATTATGACATTGCCGATGAGTACGCGACGGAAGCCGCTGAGCAGGTCGCTGAGTCAGAGCGCGACGCGCTGGCACATTATTTCCAGCTGCTGCTCACCCGTTTATCGAATAATGAGGAGATTAGCGAGGAAGCCCAGCAGGAAATGGCCACTGAGGCCCGGATCCGTGTGGGTCGCGTTGATGATATTGCGAACTTCCTCAATCAGTGGGGAAATGAATAGTCTGCTTCAAAAACCGTTATGCTGATGCTTTGCGATACAGCTCAGCATCACGCTATCGGACCACATGCATTTTTTCCGCAGAATATGCGACGCGGGGGCGTCGATAAACAGCGCGAAAATAACGGTCAGACAAAAGAGTACCACTGGTAATAGTAAGGATAATTTCACGTTTTTAACCAAAATATGAGTGTGCTTCAGGGTAATCTACCGTCTGAATGTGACGACTATATGTTTTTGCGTAAAAAATAGAAATGCCCGACTGGAAAAAAACGGACGCGCAAGGCTTCGGGTTACGGTGCAACCCCGGTGAGTCGCTTCGCCAGCTCGCTTCGGGTGAGTGCTTTTGAAAAATACCATCCCTGAATCAGCGCATCGGGATATCTGCTTGCAATAAAGCGATATTGAATTTCATTTTCCACGCCCTCGAAAACAAGCGTTTTATTCAATCTTGCAAGGGCATCGCTGAAGATTACAAAGATGTTTTGCTTATAATGCTCGCTGATGCCGTCCACCAGCGACTTATCGATTTTGATTTCATCATATTCAAGCAGCGACAGGCGGGCGAGATTCGAGTTTTGCACGCCAAAATCATCTATTGATATTTTAACGCCGAGCGATTTCAGCTCCTGACAGAATCCCTCGAGGATATCTGCCGTGGAAACGGCTTTCTCAGAGAGTTCGACCTTTATCAGGGAAAGAGGAAGGTGATTGGCAAAACACGCACGACGCAAAATAGTAATGAACTGTCCATCTTCAATTTCCTTGTGCCCAACGTTTATTGAGACTATCAGCTGGTGTTTTATCGCCAGAGGGGCAATTTCGGAAAGGGATTTTTCGATAATATTACTGTAATATTTTTTATACAGGCCGATCTTCTTAATTAATGGGATAAACAGCTCCGGAGAGACGTCCCCATGCTTTTGATCGCGCCATCTCGACAGAACTTCGACGCCCACGATTTTTTTATCGTGAATGCGAATAATGGGCTGATAGTTAACGCTGATGGTATTCGTGATGACGGCTTTTATCAGCGTACGTTCCAGAGAAAAACGGTCTTCATAGATACGGAAGATAAATAACGTTATCGCAATCCAGATAAAACAGAGAATGACCGCGAGAAGCGCAAAGATAAACGGAGGTAGCGAGGCCAGCCCGGCGTCGTGGTGTTTCACTATGACGCACAGGTCCCAGAAGGTGCTGCACTGTGTCAGAGTCAGGGTAAACAACGTCGAATGCAGCCAGCTCTGCTGATTTAGCTCCGTGGCGGCCGAAAAAAAGACTCTGCCGAAGTCTTTGGTGGTAGCGCTGAGCGAATAGCTTGCGGTAACCGGGGTGAATTTATCGTAGGCATAGCGGGAGGTGAAGATAATAATATTATTATAAATTGCCGCATTGCCCGTGAAAAAGTCTTTTCTCGAGAACTGGGCCAGGAGAAAGCCCCTCGGCGTTTTATGCAGTTCTGCAGGAAGTGCAACGGGCGTCGCGAGTTTTCCCCAAAAAGCGGTACAGACAATTTTTCCCTTATCAATAAAGCCGATATCGGCAAAATAAAGATTATTAAGCTTAATTTGTCTGTAGCGATCGAGGCTGGTTTTGTCACATCCCTGCGCCGTGATGCTTTTGAGACCCAGCGCCACGCTTTGGGACACGTCTTCTGAATAATGTAAAAGGGTACGGGATATTTCAAGCTGTTTGCTCTTCTGCTGACCGATGATTACAGCATTGACCGCATAAAGAGACAGGAAGACCAGAAGCGTTGAAACAATAGCAACGGCAATGAGCTTTTTCATTTTCCAGATATCCAGTCCGCTCCCTGATTTCACAAATCTTAACACAGCCAGGGCAAGGAACAAGCCTGATAGTCACGTCATGTGAGTAAATGTCGGCAGATGAACTCATACGAAAGTATCAGTTTTTTAAGACAATTCTCAGCTAAGCTATTTTCATTGTTATAAGCAATACCGGGTTAGCACAGGCTCTTCAACCAGAACATCCATGCTTGATTTTTCTATTAAGGAAAACATCGTGCGCAACGTGATGATCCCTATTCTTAGCGCTCTGTTTCTTTTTCTGAGCGGCATTTTGATTATTAACTGGCAGCTATGGCAGATGGCGAAGCTGAGTAATAGTCATACCGCCACGGCCAGCACCCAAAAAATAGAAAACATTCTGGCTGAAGCAGTCAGTGCGGCCAGCACGGCAAAGCGCGTTGCGGCCGAAGGGTGTACCAGTAGCGGACAGCTGGCGCTGGGGACAGAGGCAGCGCTAAAACCGCATCTGCGCGCCATCATGATCGAGCTGCAGGGCAAAATCATCTGTACTTCCCTTCCCGGGAATGGCGTGTTGATTATTCATCCCGAGACGTTACCTGCCGAAAAATTGATGCTGTTACCCGGCAGTCGACTGGTGAACGGCATTCCGGTGCTTGTCTTTCAGATGCCCATCGCGGGAGGACGCGTCATCGTCAGCATCAGTGACGCGCATTTGCAGGACGTCATTGCAAGCGCATCGAACAGCATGGATCTGGGGCTGGTTGTCGGCGAAAGCATGCTTGTTCGCAACGGTGCCGTGAGGGGCTGGAAAGCGGCCTCCTGGACGGGGGCGCTTACGGCATCAACGCAATTTCCCTTTAGCTTCGCCTGGCAACCTCCTGCCTTTTTCAGCCTGATGCGGCTTTTGCAACAGGGATGGAGCCTGATACTGCTTATTCTTGCGCTATCGGTGGCGGTGGGCATTTTGATCCGCCGATACAAGGGGAAAAGTACCTCATTTGAAGATGACTTACGTAAGGCCATTTTGCAGGGGGAGATCGTGCCTTATTACCAGCCGATCGTGAACGGCGATACCGGCGGGTTATACGGCGTTGAGGTCCTGGCAAGATGGAAGCATCCAAAGTCAGGCTTTATCCCGCCGGATGTCTTTATTCCGATTGCCGAACGTAGCGGGTTGATTATACCGCTGACCAAAGGGTTGATGGCAAAAGTGGTGACCCAGCTTAAGCCGCTTTTGCCTAAGCTACCGGACGGGTTTCATATCGGGGTAAACATCAGCGCCAGACATATTAATGCGCCTTCATTTATCGGTGACTGCCGCGTCTTCGGGAAGGGGTTTCAGGGTAAAGAGGTCAAACTGGTTCTCGAAGTGACCGAGCGTGAACCGCTGATCGATAATCCTCACCTCGTGGAAAACCTTAACATGCTCCATAACGCCGGCTTTGTTATTGCCCTGGATGATTTTGGTACGGGTTATTCCGGGCTGTCATGCCTTAATGCGCTGGCCATTGATTATATTAAAATTGATAAAAGCTTTGTGAACCGGGTTTCAGAGGAAAAGGACTCAACGATCCTGCTGGACTGCGTCATTGACCTGGCGAAAAAACTCTCTTTGCGCATTGTAGCTGAAGGCGTAGAAACAAAAGAGCAACTGGAGTATCTCAACCGTAATGAGATAACCCTGTTACAGGGATATTATTTTGGTAAGCCCGTCTCCTATATCGATTTTATTAAAGTCATTTTATCTAAACCCAGGGAGACCGTTAGTTTGTAAAACGAAATAAAGACGAGCTTCTGTTGTATGCTTAAGTGCAATTCATTTTCCTCTTATCCCGAGCTTTGTTACAGTGACAAGAGTTGTCAGCCAGGGATGTCAGGCGTGATAAGGTGGAAAAGCTCGTGCATGTGAAAAATACTTTTTACACAACAACCATTACCGTCATCATTGTCTCATTGATCATCTCGCTGTCGCTTGCCGTCCAAATTGCCACGTCCAGACAGCAGTCAATTAAGCAAATTAATACCAGCGTTGCTAACCTGAGCCATACCCTTGATGTCTACACCGAGGGGATCATGCGCCAAAGCGAAATGTTAATTACTACCGTTTCCGACATAATCGAAATTTATGGCATGACGCCGCAACAGGCGACCAATATTCAGCGGATGATAAATAATCAGGATAATCTTCTTACCCAGATTAATAATGTGGTTGTTTACGACGCTCAGGGCGATATCTTTACCGCGTTGCACGAAACGTTTACAGGCCCACGCAAAGGATCGGACAGGTCATTTTTTATCTATCACAAGGAAAATAAAAATCAGCAGATTTTTATTGGTGAGCCCGTGGTAAGCAGAACCAATGGAAAATGGGTCATTACCATTAGTCGTCGCCTTGAAACCCACTCCGGGGCATTTAACGGTGTCGTAGTGGTGACGCTGGGTATCGAGAATTTTCTCGCGCTTTACGGGCAGATTAATATTGGTCACCTGGGCGTCATTGGCTTAACGACACAATCCGGCGTGCTGCTGGTCCGTCACCCCTTTAAAAATACCTACGTCGGCACGATTTTTTCTGATTCACCCCTCTTCAGGAAATACCTAAAGGTACAAAATACCGGGATAGCCAGTTCCGTTTCGCGGTTTGATAAAATCGAACGCATTTACGCCTATGAGAAAAACCGACGCTACGGGCTGGTGACCACCGTGGCCGTCAGCATTGATGAAGCGCTCGCACCGTGGCGCAAGCAGGCTATTCAGCTGGCGCTACTCATTTTCGTTTTCACTGCGATACTTATCGTCGCGTCATACTTCCTGTATTCCGACTTATCCAGAAAAACCAGAGATAATAAGGCGCTGAAGATTATCGCTTCCGAGGATGCGTTGACCGGGCTGTACAACCGTCGCATCTTTGATGAAAAAATCCTCTCGGAAATCGCGACTTGTGCCGCACATGACGCAGCGATTTCGATACTGATTGTGGACGTGGACTACTTCAAAAAATACAACGATAACTACGGCCATCCGGAAGGGGACCGGTGTCTGGCGCTGCTGGGAAACAGTCTCCGGGAGAGCCTTACCTGTGATAATCAGATTGTGGCGCGCTACGGCGGAGAGGAGTTTGCGCTGATATTACCTGATACGGATATCCAGGAGGCGCTTCGACTGGCGCAGACGATTATTCGCAACGTGTTTTCCCTGCAAATCGCGCATGCTTTTAGCCCCTTCGGACGGGTGACGGTAAGCGTCGGGATTTCCACCGCGCGTGCGGTCGACATCGCGGGCAGCCAGCAGAATATCATTATTGCCGCTGACCAGGCGCTCTACCAGGCAAAACGCGCAGGACGTAACCGGTACGCGTTTGTTGGGGTATGAACAGAAAAAAAGCCCACTCAGGAGTGGGCAAAAAATACTGGAAGCAATGTGAGCAATGTTGTACTGAATACCTGAGTGTTACGCTCAACTATTCAGTGTTGAGAAAGATAATCTTTCTCAACAAAAGATGCAACCCCACAGTTTATGCGGCAGGCTCTTTTTGTTGGTGAATAATTGCGCACTCTCTCATTGTGATGCCTATCACAAATTTCCTTTCTGAAATCCTGTGCTATTCTTTTTTGTGTCGTTGATTTAATGACAAAAACCATACAGAGAGGAAAGTTATGGGAATTTTATCCTGGATTATCTTTGGGCTTATTGCGGGTATTCTGGCGAAGTGGATTATGCCGGGCAAAGATGGCGGTGGTTTTATCGTCACCGTAATACTGGGTATTATCGGCGCGGTAGTCGGCGGCTGGATCAGTACGCTGTTCGGTTTTGGCAAGGTCGATGGTTTTAACTTCGGCAGCTTTGCCGTCGCGGTCATCGGTGCGCTGGTTGTTCTGTTTATCTACAGAAAAATCAAAAGCTAAGGCTTAAAAGCGTTAAAAAAGGCTGCCAGATGGCGGCCTTTTTTACGTGGTAGGTTTACCACCAGCCAAGCTGCGCGCCGGCAAACGCCGCGATGGCAACGATCAGCATAATGAGGGTCGTTTTTCTCATTTATGCCCCAGGCGCCGCGTAACCACCGACAAAAAACCATGCTAAAAAAATCACCGCCGTTATAAAAATAACGACCGGGAAGAGGATCCCTATTCTCATATCATCACCTGTTTCGGTTCTTGTAACGCCGTAGAGTGTACGGGGTTAATCCATAGTGAGAAAGCGTGTTTTGCTTTTTCCTTTCTTATCCTGATACATCGCGACATCCGCGTCGCGTAATGCGCTGTCCGGATCGGTTACCCGAGGGTCCACTTCGATAACGCCGACGCTGGCCCCGGGGTAAATGAGGTTGACGCTACCCAGCCAGTATTCACCGGCAATACAGGCGCTGAGGCGCGTTTTGACCAGAGTGACCTGCGCGTTATCTCCTTCGCTGTGGGATGTGCTCAATGACGCGACCAGAAACTCATCGCCGCCCAGCCGGCCAATGATATCGTCCTGCCGTTTTTCTTCCGTCAGACGCTTGCCCACTTCAATCAGGAACTGGTCGCCAGCCTCGTGTCCGTAGCGATCGTTAATCAGCTTGAAATCATCCAGATCGATGAACGCGATGACGGTGTTACGTTTAAGGTGCCGCGCCAGGGAAAACAGCGTGGTCAGATCTTCAAAAATGGCGCGACGGTTGGGTAAACCGGTAAGGGCATCCGTGTAAGAGTGGGCGATGAGGGCCGCATTGGCTTCGCGAAGCTGGGTTACCAGCGACTCTTTCTGAATGGACTGGGCAATCAGCCCGGCGAATAACTTCAGAACCTGTTCACCGCGCTCGCTAAGCGGCTTTCTGGCCGTGCTGGTGGCACAGAGCGTTCCGTAGAGTGAACCATCCGCAAGATGGACAGGAATACTCATGTAGGTCGTAATGCCGAGCGCTTTCGCCGCCTCGCACTCCGGCCAGCGTTCGGGAACGTCGTTGCTGAATACGGTGTCGCTATCCAGCGCGCGCTTACACAGTGTTTCATCCCACGGGACGCTCAGCCCCTCAGGGATTGTCATCTGCTTGCTGTTGCGGGCGTAGAGGATATGCTGCAGTCGGGCTTCGATATCTACCTTGGTGAGGTAAGTCGACTCCATGTCAGTTACAATCTCCAGCATCTCCAGCAGCTGACGAACGAGACCTTCAAGGGATTGTTCAGTGGCGAGGGTTTCTGAAACACGGGCAAGGATAATATCCGACATGACGTAGAATGACTCCCAGGCAGAAGACGTCTGCATCTGCATGTTATGCTGAGTTTTTAGACTTCTGGCATAGTAAAACATGAATATAAAAAATTTAATATATGCAGGGAGGGGGGGCAGCAGAGAAAAAAAGGCCCCGTTGTTGAGACCGGGGCAAAGACATCTTGATTACGGAATGATGTTCTCTGGTCATATCGAGAACATGCAACACTATAGTGTTGAAAAGTGCAGTTAAAATGGAGAAATCATGGAGAAAGCGGCGATGACCCGTTACCCTTAGACTGTCATGATGTCACAAGGATCAATGAGATGAGATTTCTGCTTCTGGCGCTGGCGCTTCCCCTGGCAGCCTGCACCGCGAAAACAACCCCACCCGATGCGCCGAAACCGCCGCACGCTATCGGTATGGCGAACCCGGCCTCCGTGTACTGTCTGGAGAAAGGCGGGGAACAGATCCCGGTTCAAAGCCCGCAGGGCGTACGCACGGAGTGCAAACTACCGGGGGGCGAAGTGATTGATGAATGGACGCTCTACCGTCGCGATCATCCGCAACCCGCCAGGTGACAGACGTATATTGCCTGCGATACACTTCTCTTTAGGATTATTCTTAGCCAGCCCCTGGCTACCGTTACCGTGAGAGAAGTATGTTTCAGCTTAAACCGGGCAGCATGGCAATGATCATCGGTGCCCGCACGGCGTCAGGCCGTCGCAATATTGGTAAATCTGTTGAGCTGTTTGGCCTGTGTCAGCCCGGCCTGCGTTTCGTTAACCCGGTCAACGGCGTGATGACGCAATTACCCGCTACCGCCGATCGCGCGCTTTGGCTGGTGACTGGCGATGTTTACGCCTTTGACAATCAGCACGGCTTTGCCTTTGTCCGCGCCGAACATCTGATGCCGCTCACCCCCGATGAAGCGCCGCAAATGCTTGACGAGCTGGCGATCGGCTGATCAGAGATGGCGCAGCCAGTCGGCTAATACCAGGGCGTGATTCTGCTTTGTGTCTTTGGCAGCAAAGAGCAGGGTGACGGTCTGCCTGTTCGCCAGCGTCGCAAGACGCATTCCCTCGTCAGCATGCTGCGCCAGCTCTTCCCTATAGGCCTTACTGAAGGCGGCGAAATCAATGGTTTCGCTATGAAAGGCCTTACGTAATTCATTCGAGGGCGTGAGTGCTTTACACCATTCATCATGGGCGAGGTCCGTTTTTTTAATCCCGCGCGGCCACAGCTTGTCCACCAGCACCCGATAGCCGTCGTCCGGGCCAGCCTGCTCGTATACGCGTTTGCATTGAATCATAATTCCACCCTCCCAATTTAAGGTATTGTGATAATTGCAGAAGATCGGTAGTCTGAGGTTCCTTATGTTATCTGATAATACTCTGGCATAAGGAACCTTTCATGGAACACCTCCCGGTTAAAACGACGCTGCGCATTGCGCTGGTTGGCGATTACAATCCCAGTGTTATTGCGCATCAGGCGATCCCGCTGGCCATTGATGACGCCGCCGCAGTCCTTGACCTCACCGCCGATTACGACTGGCTTGCCACCACTGAGCTGACGAGTCCTGAAGATCTGGTGGGCTACGATGCCATCTGGCTGGTGCCTGCCAGCCCCTATAAAAACACCGAGGCGGCCTTTATCGCCGCGCGCTATGCGCGTGAAAACGGCATTCCATTCCTTGGCACCTGCGGCGGATTCCAGCACGCGCTGATTGAGTATGCCCGTAATGTGTTGGGCTGGGCCGATGCGGCACATGCCGAGACGGATACCGAAGGCACCATGGTGATTGCGCCGCTGACCTGCTCGCTGGTGGAAAAAACCGATGCGATTGAGCTGCGCAAAAATACGCTGATCGCGAAAGCGTACGGCAAGCCGGAAATTGAAGAGGGTTATCACTGTAACTATGGCGTGTCGCCGGCGTTTTCCCAGGCGCTGGAAAGCGGTGATATGCACGTTACGGGCTGGGACGAACAGGGGGAAATTCGCGCAGCAGAGCTAGTTACGCATCCGTTCTTCGTGATCACCTTATTCCAGCATGAGCGTAGTGCGCTGGAGGGACGCCCGGTCGTGCTGGTTCAGGCGATGCTGCGCGCGGCGCGCGGGTAAGAAAAGGCAGGCCCAATGGTCTGCCACACCATTTAACGGGGCGCGATCTCCCGGTCTCGCCCGGCAAGCACGCCGCAGAGTGCCATTATCACGGCGGCCAGGGCGCAGCCCAGGAGCGGAATCCGCCAGTCTCCCGCGCTATCGTGAATTTTCCCCATCAGCGGAGGGCCGCTGGCGGCGAGCAGATAGCCAATCGACTGCGCCATGCCGGAGAGCGCCGCGGCCTGGTGCGCGGAGCTGGCGCGCAGACCGATGAACGTCAGGCCGAGGATCATCGTTGCTCCGGAGCCAAAGCCAAACACCAGCGTCCACATCACCGCCATGTCAGGCATAAACCATAGCCCCGCCGCGCTTACCGCGCACATCAGCGCCACCGCACCTGCGATCCCCCGCTGATCTTTCAGACGGTGGAGAACCAGTGGAATGGCAAGCCCCGGCACGGCCGTGGCCAGCTGCAACAGCCCGTGCACCGAGCCGGCCTGCGCTTCGCTGTAGCCGTGGCTAAGCAATATCGCCGGCAGCCAGCCGATGATGACGTAGTAAATCAGTGAGTTAATCCCCAAAAAGAGCGTCACCTGCCAGGCGAGAGCCGAGCGCCAGATGGCGCGATTATGCAGCGCGCCAGCGCCCGTTACCGTCGCAACGTGTTTCTGACGCCACTGCGGCAGCCAGAGCAGCAGCGCAACCAGCGGAAACGCCATCAGCATTAGCAGCGCGCCATGCCAGCCCGCGCTACCCTGCGCCAGGGGAACAATCATCGCTGAGCCAAACGCCGCCGAGACGCCCATCGTCAGAGAATAGGCTCCGGTGAGTCGGGCTACCTGGCCCGGGAAGTCACGTTTAATTAATCCGGGTAACAGCACGTTCCCGAGCGCAATCCCGCAGCCGATGACCGCCGTTCCGATGAAAAGCAGCGCGGCGGAAGGCAGAGAGCGAAGTGCAATTCCGGCGCAAATCAGCAGCAGGGCGACAAACAGGCTGCGCTCCATGCCGATACGTCGGGCAACGCCTGCGGCGAGGGGTGAGACAAGGGCGAAAGCCAGCAGGGGCAGGGTGGTCAGCAGACCGGTTTGCGCCGTGCTTAAGCCATAATCAAGACGAATAGTGTCGAGCAGCGGAGCTGCGCCGGTAAAGGTGACGCGAAGCGTAGTGGCAATCATCAGGATGCCTGCAATCAACAGCGCGCCGTGTTTTCCTGAGGTGCGAATAGCAGTAGTCATTATGTTCTCATACGTTCAAGCGAGCGCACACAATACCGATTTTCCCGGCGGTTTAAATCAGGCTAAAATGACAGTTTATCGCTAAAATCGGACAAACTGATGATTGGTCTGGGACTGGACGGCTATGATCCCGATAGCCAGCACGATGCGGCCGTCGCGTTTCGCATCCGCGTGGTGGCGGAGGAACAGTATATTCCCCGACATCATCACCGTAAGGGGCAGCTCATTCTCGCCCTCGGCGGCGCGATCACCTGCGAAGTAGAAAATGCCATGCTGATGGTTCCACCCCAGTACGCCGTCTGGATCCCTGGCCAAATGCCGCACAGCAACAGGGCCACGCCGGGCGCGCAGCTCTGCTTTTTGTTCATTGAACCGGGTGCGGCAAGCTTGCCCGACCGCTGCTGCACCCTAAAAATCTCCCCTCTGGTGCGGGAGCTGATTTTATCCCTGGCGGAAAAATCGCGTGAACAACTCTCTCTTACGCCCACATCGCGCCTGGTGCACGTTCTGTTTGACGAGCTGCCGCTCCAGCGTCAGGAGCATCTGCAGCTGCCCGTCTCCCCCCATCCTAAAATTCGGCTGATGAGCGAGAAAATGGCAGAAGAGCCTGCCGCCTGGCAGACGCTGGCGCAGTGGGCGAGCCACTTCGCCATGAGCGAACGCAGCCTGGCGCGGCTGGTGGTGAAAGAGACCGGCTTAAGCTTTCGCCGCTGGCGCCACCAGCTGCAGCTGATCGTGGCGTTACAGCATTTGATCGGTGGGAAATCGGTACAGCAGGTGGCACAGTCACTGGGATATGACTCTACCACTGCGTTTATCACCATGTTCAGGAAGGGGCTGGGCCAGACGCCGGCGCGTTATATGGCCAGCCTGACTACGACTTCCCAATAAACAGAGAGACAAGGCCCGCCGCAATCAGCGGCCCCACCGGAACACCGCGAAAGAGCGCCACCCCCAGCACGGTGCCCACCAGCAGACCCGCCACCAGCGAGGGCTGGCTGCTCATCAGCGTAACGCCGCGCCCGCCCAGCCACGAAACAAAAATCCCCACCGCGATCGCCACCAGTGATTTCCAGTTTACAAACGAGTGCAGCAGGGTTGAGGCGGGAAGCGTGCCGCTGGCGATGGGCGCCATTACCCCGATGGTTAAAATGATGATCCCGATGGTGAGGCCTTGTTTTTCTATCCACGGGAAAAAGGTATTTAACGGGGTCACGCGAACAATAATCAGCACCAGAATCGAGATGGCGACGGTGGTGTTATGGCTGACAAAGCCGAGCGCGGCGAGTGCCAGAAGAATCAGCAGAGTAGGGTCAAACATAGGGAATCCTTGCCAAAATAATTAACCTGCTTACAGTACGCGCAAACGCGACGCAGGACAGTTTTAAAAAGATTTTATTGTTGTCATAACCTTGTCATTTACGCGGATTAAAACGGAGGCAGATATCGCAAAAGGGGTCGCCATCATGAACGATCACATGTTTGTTGAAACGCTGATTATCTCCTCATCGTTTTTCGCTATTGCCGTTATTCTCGTCGCCTCCGTGCTGTTCCTGGAAAGAAAAGGCTGACAGGGTCGCCAGCCATAGCGGTTACGCTTTATGGAAGTTCACAAGCTCAGGACGGGCGATGCGCAGGTAATCCTGGGTATCCATAATCACGGATTTCTCCAGCAGGCCGGCGTTAAAGGCGATTTCGTCAAAACGCTCGAACAGCAGCGGGTCGGCAACCAGTGCCAAATCAGGATGGAAGCTAAAGGGCGGGATAGCGCCGAAAACGCAGGCGGTCAGGGTATCGACCTCGGCCGGGCTGGCGAGGGAGGCCTTCAGCCCGCCAAAATGGCTGGCAAGCTGGCTCAGGTCGGCCTGCAGGTCGGCGGCGAGGATCGCCAGAACGTGTTTTTTTACGCCGTTTCCCTTCACCTTGCAGACCAGGGCCTTTGCGCCTTGCCGCAGATCGGTCCCGCGAATTTCACTTACCGCTTCACATTTCCCGACCGCCTCGTGCTCCATGACGCGAAACCGCGCGCCCTGTTCGGTGAGTAAGGTAATCAGCTGCTGGTGGGTTCCTGCCCCAATAACGTCGTCAGTCATAACGATTTCCCGGTGATAATCCTGTATGCAGGGTTCTACATTAGCACGGGATGGGCGGGGTCGAAAGAAAACAGCCAGCGCGTTCGCTGGCTGTTGGATTATGCGTTGCTGGTAGCAGATTGCTTGTGGAACAGCTCCCTGAACACCGGATAAATATCTTCCTGGTCACGGATATGCTGCATGGCAAAATTATCGAACATTGCTTGCAGATGTTCATACTCCCGCCACAGGGTCTGGTGCGCGCGACGGGTTATTTCGATATAGCTGTAGTAACGCACCACCGGCAGAATTTTCTTCGCCAGAATCTCGTGACACAGCGGTGAGTCGTCGGCCCAGTTGTCGCCATCGGACGCCTGCGCGGCATAAATATTCCACTGCGACGGGTCGTAACGCTCTTTGACCACTTCATCCATCAGCTTCAGGGCGCTTGATACGATGGTCCCGCCGGTCTCCTGCGAGTAGAAGAACTCATGTTCATCTACTTCTTTCGCCTGAGTATGGTGACGAATATAAACCACCTCCACGTTCTTATAGGTTCTGCTCAGGAACAGGTAGAGCAGAATATAAAAACGCTTCGCCATATCCTTGGTGGCCTGGTCCATCGATCCGGACACGTCCATCAGACAGAACATTACCGCCTGGCTGGAGGGCTCAGGGCGTTTTTCGTAATTCTTGTAGCGCAGGTCGAAGGTATCGATAAACGGTACCCGTTCAATCTTCGCCCTCAGCTCGGCAATCTCTTTACGCAGGCGCTCCTCTTCCAGCAGTTGCGCCGGTTCCGTGTTCTCCACGACCTTCAGGCTGCTCTCCAGCTCGCGCAGTTCGCGCCGTTTGCCCGCCGTCATGGCCGTTCGTCGCGCCAGTGAATTCTGCAACGAACGCACGACGCTGATATTGGCGGGCACGCCGTTGGCGGTGTAGCCCGCGCGATGGGTTTTATATTCATTAAGCTGACGATGCTGATTCTTTTTCAGATTCGGCAGCGCCAGATCTTCAAACAGCAGGTCGAGATATTCGTCTTTCGAAATCTGGAAGACAAATTCGTCCTGACCTTCACCGTCCTGGCTGGCCTGTCCCTGACCGCTTCCTGAACCACCGCCGCCGCCCTGAGGACGCTCAATTCTGTCGTTCTGAACGAAGTGGTCATTACCTGGGTGTACGCGATGGCGCAGGCCGCCTCGCCCCTGATGAAACATCGGTTCGCTGATGTCATCGGTGGGGATGGAGACAGATTCGCCGCTGTCGACGTCGGTCACCGAGCGTTTGTTGATGGCCTCGGAGATAGACTGTTTAATTTGCGCTTTATAACGACGCAAGAAGCGCTGGCGGTTCACCGTGCTCTTGTTTTTGCCGTTAAGACGCCGGTCAATAAACCAGGTCATATACCCCCCGTACTGCATTTGCCAACTTGCATTTTGTAGGCCCGGTCAGCGCTAACCGCCACCGGGCACTTGTTTTTAAGACGATTTACGCACGCGCAGATACCATTCGCAGAGCAGGCGGACCTGCTTGCGGGTGTAGCCTTTTTCCATCATACGGTCGACAAAGTCGTCGTGCTTTTTCTGCTCATCGGTTGAGGTTTTGGCGTTAAACGAGATCACCGGCAGCAGCTCTTCGGTATTGGAGAACATTTTCTTCTCAATGACCGTGCGCAGCTTCTCGTAGCTGGTCCAGTTCGGATTGCGCCCGTTGTTATGCGCTCTGGCGCGCAGGACGAAGTTCACAATCTCGTTACGGAAGTCTTTCGGGTTGCTGATCCCGGCAGGCTTCTCGATTTTTTCCAGCTCCGCGTTCAGGGATTCACGGTCAAACAGCTGGCCGGTATCCGGGTCGCGGTACTCCTGATCCTGGATCCAGAAGTCAGCATAGGTGACATAACGGTCGAAAATGTTCTGCCCGTATTCTGAATAGGATTCCAGGTAGGCCGTCTGGATCTCTTTGCCAATGAACTCGGCGTATTTCGGGATCAGGTAACCTTTGAGGAACTCAAGGTAGCGTTCAGCCTGCTCCTGCGGGAACTGCTCGCGTTCGATTTGCTGCTCCAGCACGTAGAACAGATGAACCGGGTTGGCCGCCACTTCCGCATGGTCGAAGTTAAAGACGCGGGAGAGGATCTTAAACGCGAAACGCGTGGACAGACCGTTCATCCCTTCATCAACCCCGGCATAGTCGCGATATTCCTGATACGACTTCGCTTTCGGGTCGGTATCTTTCAGGCTTTCACCGTCATAGACGCGCATTTTGGAATAGATGCTGGAGTTTTCCGGCTCTTTCAGACGCGAAAGGATGGAGAAGCGTGACAGCGTTTCCAGCGTGCCGGGCGCGCAAGGGGCGTGCACCAGCTCGCTGTGGTTAAGCAGTTTCTCGTAAATTTTGATCTCTTCGGAGATCCGCAGGCAATAAGGCACCTTGACGATGTACACGCGGTCAAGGAAGGCCTCATTGTTTTTGTTATTACGGAAGGTCACCCATTCAGATTCGTTCGAGTGGGCGAGAATAATCCCGTTAAACGGCAGGGCGGAGATACCTTCCGTCCCGTTGTAGTTGCCTTCCTGAGTAGCCGTCAGCAGAGGATGCAGCACTTTAATCGGTGCTTTAAACATCTCGACGAATTCCATAATCCCCTGGTTCGCGCGGCACAGCGCGCCTGAGTAACCATAGGCATCCGGATCGTTTTGCGCGAAGTTTTCCAGCTTACGGATATCGACTTTACCCACCAGAGCCGAGATATCCTGGTTGTTCTCATCACCGGGTTCTGTTTTGGCGATGGCGATCTGCTCAAGGATAGACGGCCAGACTTTCACCACGCGGAATTTGGTGATATCGCCACCAAACTCGTGCAGGCGTTTTGCCGCCCATGGCGACATGATGGTGCCAAGGTAGCGACGCGGGATGCCATATTCTTTATCCAGAATCTGCGCATCTTCCTGCGGATTGAACAGGCACAGCGGATGGTCGTTCACCGGGCTGCGTTCACCGTTGGCGCTCAGCACATAGATAGGGACGCGCTGCATCAGCGACTTCAGGCGTTCAGCCAGCGAGGATTTACCGCCACCCACCGGGCCGAGTAAATAGAGGATCTGTTTCTTCTCTTCCAGACCCTGAGCGGCATGCTTCAGATAGGAGACAATCTGTTCGATGGCATCTTCCATACCATAGAACTCTTCAAACGCCGGGTATCGGGCGACCACCCGATTCGAAAAGAGACGGGAAAGCCGAGGCTCCAGGGCAGTGTCAACCATGTTTGGCTCACCAATAGCCATCAATAGCCGTTCTGCCGCATTGGCATAGGCACTGCGATCTTGCCGACAGATGGTAAGAAACTCCTGCAGTGTGAACTCTTCGTCCTTGGCAGCTTCATAGCGCTGGCGATAGTGATCGAATATATTCATGGCATGCCGTCCTTTCGTTTTTTAGCACAGGATAAGAGCCGTTCGTATGAGTAGTGGAGGCTCCCGGAAGAGAATCTCTCGCACCTCACTGCCAGAGCAGCAACCTGTGTGCCAGGTCAGACGCTAAGAACCGCAGGGTGTTCAGGAAAACTCTTCTTAAATTAAAGCGTAGATGGCATTTGCAAAACTTGCATGCCCAGAAAATCTACTTTCAATGACATATCAATAACTCATCCAAAAATTTCCACTGTCGTTATAAGACAAATGCACGTTTTTCATTCAGTGGTCATATAAATGAAAGCGGGTTGTCATCTGAAAAGTTAAAAATAACGGGTTAATCAGACTGATTAGCAGGCAAAAAATTTTGGGATGTACGTGAATGGCGGTTACACTTCATCCGCTGATTATTTGACTACAGGAAAGAATGGATTGTGACCAAACTCAAACTTCTGGCATTAGGCATCTTTGCCGCGACCGCAGTGAACACCGCACAGGCGGAAAGTCAGTGGACGGTTGGCGCGGGTGTTGGCGTCATTAACAGCCCGTATAAACAGTATGACCGTGATGTTTATCCTGTTCCCGTTATCACCTATGAAGGCGACAACGTCTGGTTCCGCGGGCTCGGCGGCGGCTACTATCTCTGGAACGATAAGGCCGATAAGCTCTCCATCATGGCCTACTACGATCCAACGCACTTCAAGCCGGGTGACAGCGACAGCCATGCGCTTCGCCAACTCGACAAGCGTAAAAGCACCATGATGGCCGGGCTCTCGTATGTACATAACACCGAGTATGGCTTCCTGCGCACGGCCCTGGCGGGTGACACGCTGGACAACAGCAACGGCTTTATCTGGGATCTGGCGTGGTTGTACCGCTACACCAACGGCGGGCTCACCCTGACGCCGGGTATCGGTGTGCAGTACAACAGCGAGAACTACAACGACTACTACTACGGCGTCTCTAAAAACGAGTCCCGCCGCAGTGGTCTGAAAAGCTACAGTGCAGATGACGGCTGGGATCCTTACCTGGAGCTGACCGCGAGCTACAACTTCCTCGGTGACTGGAGCGTGTACGGTACCGGCCGCTATGAGCGTCTGAGCGACGAAGTGAAGGATAGCCCGATGGTCGATAAGTCCTGGGCAGGCATCTTCTCTGTGGGTGTGAGCTACAAGTTCTGATTGTGCATTAATTCAGTGCAATCCATGCATCAAAACGGGGCGCTTGCGCCCCGTTTGCATTAGTGTGGTGCAGGGAAATTATCGCTTAACAATCCGAATCGTCTGCCCTAAACGAGACGGTTTTTCTTCACTCGCTTTCTGCGGGTTGGTCACGCGAGCCGTTTCCACGCAGACAAACGTTTTATATCCATCATCCGTCATGTCGGCCATGCTGACGGACAGCGCAGGCCCCGGGTTCCAGCCCACCACGTCGCTGTGATGATGATGGACCACTTCAATGCCGCGGTTCAGGGCGCCGTCGTGGATCACGCTGCACGCTTCCGGGTGCAGGTAAACGCGATCGGTACGGTCAGGGAATGCCTGAACGCCGTCGCTCAGTTTGCCTTCTTTCGCGTTATCCACTTTGTCGATATAGGTATCGCCCAGGCCGCTCACCTTCACTGCGCTGATATCACCTACGTTGAAATAGGTGTGCAGGGCAGAGGTGGTTTCGAACTCGCCGTGAGCTTCCAGTTCGATTTCACAGGTTTTACCCAGCTTGAAGCGGGCATACAGGGTGAAATCGTGCGGCCAGAGGGCGCGGGTTTCATCATTAGCCTGCAGCTCAAAGGTCAGCACTGCGCCGTTGTCATCTTCGTTATGCGCTTTCAGCGTCCACTGCTGGTTGCGGGCAAAACCGTGAGACGGCAAACCCGGCTGTGCGGACGGGCCGAACCACGGCCAGCAGATCGGTACGCCACCGCGGATTGCGGCCCCTTTTTTGAAGGAGGTCGCATCGCTCAGCCATAAGCCTTCAGCTTCGCCTTCCGGTTTCCAGGAGAGCAGGTGAGCGCCGTTCAGCGCCACGGACGCTTTGACGCGCGGATGGTCAACGACGATAACGTCGGCACCTTCAATCTGACGGCGTGAGAGCACAGGGGTAAGTTGTTCGACTACCGGAAGTGCAAAAATTTTATTAATCATTAAGCAATCCTCTGTCTTATAAATAAAAAAAGGCGACCGAAGTCGCCTTTTGGATCAAGCACTCATCTCAACTTATTTAGAGATGTGAGCGATCAGGTCCAGTACTTTGTTAGAGTAGCCAGTTTCGTTGTCGTACCAGGAAACCAGTTTCACGAAGTTGTCGTTCAGTGCGATACCTGCTTTAGCATCGAACACGGAAGTGCAGATTTCGCCGTTGAAATCGGTAGATACAACGTCGTCTTCGGTGTAGCCCAGAACGCCTTTCATTGCGCCTTCGGAAGCAGCTTTGATTGCTTTCTTAATTTCTTCATAAGAAGCAGCTTTTTCCAGACGAACGGTCAGGTCAACAACGGATACGTTAGGAGTTGGAACGCGGAACGCCATACCAGTCAGTTTGCCATTCAGTTCTGGCAGTACTTTACCTACAGCTTTAGCAGCACCGGTAGAGGATGGGATGATGTTCTGAGCCGCGCCACGGCCGCCACGCCAGTCTTTGTGAGACGGGCCGTCAACAGTTTTCTGAGTCGCGGTGGTCGCGTGAACGGTAGTCATCAGACCTTCGATGATGCCGAAGTTGTCGTTGATTACTTTCGCCAGCGGTGCCAGGCAGTTGGTGGTGCAGGATGCGTTAGAAACGATGTCCTGGCCAGCGTAAGTTTCGAAGTTTGCACCACGAACGAACATTGGGGTGTTGTCTTTAGAAGGACCAGTCAGAACAACTTTTTTCGCACCCGCGGTGATGTGTTTACGCGCAGTTTCGTCGGTCAGGAAGATACCGGTAGCTTCAGCTACAACATCAACACCGATTTCGTTCCATTTCAGGTTAGCTGGGTCTTTTTCAGCAGTAACGCGGATGGTTTTGCCATTAACAACCAGGTGGCCGTCTTTCACTTCAACGGTGCCGTCGAAACGACCGTGAGTTGAGTCGTACTTCAGCATGTACGCCATGTATTCAGCGTCCAGGAGATCGTTGATACCAACGATTTCGATGTCAGAACGTTTCTGAGCAGCACGGAAAACAATACGGCCGATACGGCCAAAACCGTTGATACCTACTTTGATAGTCATATATTCCACCAGCTATTTGTTAGTGAATAAAAGGTTGCCTGTAAAATTACAAAAACCTTACGCAGCGTCAAGCGGAATCGTGTCAATCATTGCGACAAATCAATCCTGTGACTAACGTTTGTGCGACTGACTCGCCTCACTTTCCCTTTGAGCTTGCACCCATATGGGGGCTGAGCCGGGATTTTAAAGTCCTCGCAGGATAAAAATGTGAACATGATCACAATTGCCTGACCGCTTATTCGCGACACATAAGTTTAGATCAAAAGTGCACGCAAGGGTGTTAATGTTTTGTTAGAATCCGGGTTGAAAGATGTCTGTTTCTACAGCGAGATGTAAGCATATGTCGAACCAACGTAACCCTGACGATTTGAAAAAAAACCTCACAGAAATGCAGTTTTACGTGACGCAGAATCACGGGACGGAACCGCCGTTCACCGGGCGTTTACTGCACAATAAGCGAGACGGCGTCTACCACTGTCTGGTCTGTGATGCCCCGCTGTTCAATTCACAAACGAAATTTGATTCTGGCTGCGGCTGGCCGAGTTTCTACGAGCCGGTGAGCGATGAGGCCATCCGCTACCTGACCGACTCGTCGCACGGCATGGTGCGCACGGAAATTCGCTGCGGCAACTGCGATGCGCACCTTGGGCACGTTTTCCCGGATGGCCCACAGCCTACGGGCGAGCGTTTCTGCGTAAACTCAGCCTCAATGAGCTTCACTGACGACGAAAACGGCGACCAGGTGAAGGGTTGAAAAAACGATTCAGCAAATTATTCCTTTGAAAGGGCGCGAGTGTGAATATTGATGACATGATTAGCGGCATGACGCCGGAAATTTATCAGCGTCTGGTGACCGCCGTAGAACTGGGAAAATGGCCCGACGGCGTCGCGCTGACGCCGGAGCAAAAAGAGAACAGCCTGCAGCTGGTGATGCTGTGGCAGGCGCGCAATAACACCGACGCGCAGCACATGACTATCGACACCCAGGGCCAGATGGTGATGAAAAGCAAGCGCGAGCTGAAAGAAGACTTCGGCATTACGCCGAAGCCGATTGCGACGATGAAAATGTAATAACGGTGCGGGTTGATACCCTCTCCCACAGGGAGAGGGCGTAAAAGACTACGCCTGCGTCTCCAGCCAGTCTTCGAGCGTATACAGCGTCGCGCCTTCCGCAGCCATATCCATAAACGCCTGAGCGCTGTCCTGCGGGTTAATGTTCACCCCGCGGCAGCCGTCGGTGATGACGCTGACGGTATAACCTAACTGGAGCGCGTCCAGCACGGTAAACTTAACGCAGTAGTCCGTCGCCAGGCCCAGCACGATCAGCTCCGTGATTTCGTGATGACGTAACCATGCGTCCAGCGCCGTTTTCTGGCGATGCCCGTTATCAAAAAACGCGCTATAGCTGTCGATAGCCGGGTTTTCACCTTTATGGAACACCGCGTCGATGGCTTTCTGGTTCAGGAGCGGATGCAGCTCCGCGCCTTCCGTCTGCTGTACGCAGTGATCCGGCCAGAAGGTTTGCGCCAGCCCGTCGAGTTCTCCCTGAGTGAAAGGCTCGACGTCGTGCTGGCTGGCAAAGCTGCCGTGGTTCGTCGGGTGCCAGTCCTGGCTTGCGACAACCGCTTCGCCGCGGGCTTTGCACCAGTCAATCAGCGTGTTTGCCACGTCAACGGTGCTGTCACCTTCGGCGACGGCCAGCGCACCGCCCGCGCAGAAATCATTTTGCAAATCGACCAGTAGCAGGGCGCGTTGCTTCATGAGTACTCCTTATTCGTCCGGGGTCAGCTCGCCGCGCAGGTTTTGCATCATCGCGCTGCGAATGGACTGAATGTCCAGATCCTGACTCAGTAAATAGTGAAGTTTAGTCAGCGTTGCCTCAACGGTCATATCGAAGCCGCTGATGACTCCCGCATGCGCCAGCGCGTTGCCGGTGGCATAGCCGCCCATGTTGACCTTTCCAGACATACACTGGGTCAGGTTCACGACCACAATTCCGCGCTCGCTGGCTTCCTGGAGCTCTTTCAGGAATTCGCCGTTCTGCGGGGCATTACCTACGCCATAGGAGCGCAGAATCAGCGCTTTCACCGGCTGACGCAGGAAGTTACGCACCACGTCCGCAGAGATACCCGGGTAGATGGTAACCACGCCAATCGGCTGTGGAGTGATCGGATGCACAATCAGCTCGCCGGCGGTGTTCGGCGCAGGCGGCGTGCCCAGACGACGGATATGAATCCCGGCCTCCAGCAGCGGCTGCAGGTTAGGGGAGGCGAAGGCGTCAAAACCGTCGGCATGGGCTTTGGTGGTGCGGTTGCCGCGATACAGACGGTTATTAAAGAACAGCGACACTTCGTTAATCGGGTAATTCGCCGCCACGTACAGGGAGTTAAGCAGGTTGATCTGCCCGTCCGAGCGCAGCTCCGCCAGCGGGATTTGCGACCCGGTGACGATAACCGGCTTGCTCAGGTTCTCCAGCATGAAGGAGAGCGCCGAGGCGGTAAACGCCATGGTGTCGGTGCCGTGTAGGATCACGAAGCCGTCGTACTGGTCGTAATGGGCTTTAATGTCATCCGCGATGTGCTGCCAGTCTTCCGGCGTCATGTCGGAGGAGTCCATCAGCGGCTCGTATTCATGGATGGTGAAGTCAGGCATTTCCGGACGGTGGAATTCTGGCATCAGCGCAAGCTGACGCTGAAGGTGGCCGGAGACAGGGATATAGCCGTTTTCAGAGCGCTGCATACCGATGGTACCGCCAGTGTAGGCTACATAAATCGATTTCTTCTGCATGGTAGTGAGTTCTTGTTCTTCAAAAGAAAAAATCCCCTCTTCGCGGGAAGAGGGGACGGTTTTTAACGGACGTTAGCGCAGGTCAGGCAAAACGCGTAACGACTCTGTGGATCGTTAAAGGCCGCAAGCTTATCGCTTTCCGCCTTCATCGCTTTCGCTGCCGTGGCGACCGGCGCAGGCAGGTAAGCCTGCATCGCCTCCGGCAGCATGGCGCGTACCGAGCCGGACATACTGTCCATGACCATATCGAAGAACGACGGCTCGTCCTGGTAATACTCGATATGCCACTGCTTGAGCTTCGCCAGCTCGGCGGCTTTCTTCACCGCGTCATCGAAGTCGCCCAGGCTGTCCACCAGACCGTTGCTCTTCGCATCCTGGCCGGTCCAGACGTGGCCCTGTGCGATCTGGTCGATCTGCTCAGGCGTCTTTTTACGCGAGTCTGCGACCAGGGTGATAAAGCGTTTATAGCCGTTCTCAATGCTGAGCTGCATCATCTCAGAGACTTCCGGCGGCAGGGATTTGGTCACCGATACATCCGCCAGCGGAGAGGTGGCCACGCCATCGGTATGCACGCCCAGAGAATCCAGGCTGTTCTCCACGGTGTTGATCACCCCGAAGATGCCAATCGAACCGGTCAGCGTGCTTGGGTTGGCTACGATGTAGTTGGCTGGCGTTGAGATCCAGTAACCCCCGGAGGCGGCCATTCCGCCCATGGATACGACGACCGGCTTGCCGGCGGCACGCGCCGCGGCCAGTTCAGCGCGGATCACCTCGGAGGCGCTGACGCTGCCGCCAGGGCTGTTCACCCGCAGGACGATCGCTTTCACTTTCGGATCCAGGCGAGCATCGCGGATTTGTGACGCGGTAGTATCGCCGCCCACGTTCCCCGGAGTCTCCTGGCCGTCCATGATGGCTCCGTTGGCAAACACCACCGCGACGCTGTCACCGCTGTCATCCGGCTTTTTCGTCGAGTAATCATACATGCTGATGGCGCTGTAATTTTTATCCTCTTTGCTCCAGCCAAACTGCTTGCTCAGGGATTTTTCAATCTCGGCGCTGGTGCCCAGGGCATCAACCAGTTTGTTATCCAGCGCATATTTCGCGGTATCACCGTCAACCTTACGCAGGCCATCCAGCACGCCCTGCGCGCCCGGGAACGCCTGCTCAGGCGTAATCTGGCGGTTAGCGGCAACGGTGCCCAGATAGTTCTGCCACAGCTCGCCAATCCAGCGGCTGTCCGCTTCACGGGCGGCAGGAGACATATCGTCGCGGATAAACGGCTCGACGGCTGATTTATACGTGCCGACGCGGAAGACGTGGGTGGTGACCTTCAGCTTGTCGAGCAGGGATTTGTAGTACAGGCCGTTGGTGGCAAAGCCGTGCAGATCCACCGTCCCCTGCGGGGAGAGCCAGATTTTATTGGCAAAGCTCGCCAGATAATATTGTCCCTGGCTGTAGCTGTCGCCCACGGCAATCACCGGCTTGCCGCTGTCGCGGAATTCGCGCAGCGCTTTACCGATGTACTGCATTGAAGGCTGATCGCCTCCGGCAAAATCTTTCAGATCCAGCACGATCCCGGTGATGTTCCGGTCGTCTTTGGCCTGGCGGATGGTATCGACGATATCGAACAGGGAGTTTTCCTGCAGACGATCTGAGGTTGCGCCAAACAGCTGGCGACCAATCACGCTCAGGCGACTGCTGGTGGACGGCTTATCAACGATAACGCCGGTGATATCGAGTAATAGCGCGCCGCGCGTTGAATGCTGCGCCTGATTCGCATTGCTGATATGCATCCAGATGCCCGCGCAAACCAGAACCAGGAAGATGAAGAAGATGTTCATCACCAGGTTGCGGACGAAGTTGAGCAGTCTCCACGTCCATTTAAAGAAACCGGCAATGATTCGCCAAAGGGTTCGCATGTATTCTCCCTAACCAGAAAATGACTGTTTCCGTCGCCACTGGACGGTAATGTTGGGTTATCGTAATGACCCAACCGCCACTTGTCAGCAGGAATCGCCTGCCAGGCTGTAACAAAATCTGCCGTCGTGTTAATTTTGTGAGTAAATTTCAAGAAAGGAGTTAACCAATGGACGCACTCGAACTGCTTGTTAACCGCCGTAGCGCTTCCCGTCTGGCCGAACCTGCCCCGGCAGGCGAGCAGCTGGAGAACATTCTGCGTGCCGGCATGCGTGCCCCCGATCACGGCACGCTGCAGCCGTGGCACTTCTTTGTGATTGAAGGCGAAGGCCGCGATCGTTTCAGCCAGCTGCTGGAGCAGGGCGCGGTTGCCGCCGGGCAGGATGAGAAAGGTATCGACAAGGCGCGCAATGCCCCGTTCCGCGCCCCGATGATTATCGCCGTCGTGGCGAAATGCCAGGCTGACCATAAGGTGCCGGTCTGGGAACAGGAAATGTCCGCAGGCTGTGCGGTCATGGCGATGCAAATGGCCGCCGTCGCGCAGGGCTTTAACGGTATCTGGCGTACCGGTGCGCTGACCGAAAGCCCGGCGGTCCGTGACGGTTTTGGCTGCGGCGAGCATGACAAAATTGTCGGTTTCCTCTATCTCGGCACCCCGCAGCTTAAAGCCTCGAGCACCATCAGCGTGCCGGACACCACGCCTTTCGTCAGCCGTTTCTGATCACGCACGCTAAACTGTCTGGATTCTGAGCATCTGCCGCAGAATTCAGACAGTCATACTTACCTCTTTATGGAATGAGCGCTACCATAGCGCGATTGAGATGACAGGAGACGTCCATGAGCGAGCAAACCATTCGTTTAACGCAGTACAGCCACGGAGCCGGTTGCGGTTGTAAAATTTCCCCGAAAGTGCTGGAGACCATCCTGCACAGTGAACAGGCGAAGTTTGTCGACCCGAACCTGCTTGTCGGCAACGAAACGCGTGACGATGCTGCAGTTTATGACTTAGGTAACGGCACCAGCATTATCAGTACTACCGACTTCTTTATGCCGATTGTCGACAACCCGTTCGACTTCGGGCGCATTGCGGCCACCAACGCCATCAGCGATATCTTCGCGATGGGCGGTAAGCCGATCATGGCGATTGCTATTCTGGGCTGGCCGATCAACACCATCCCGCCGGAAGTGGCCCGTGAAGTGATTGATGGCGGTCGTTTTGCCTGCCAGCAGGCGGGGATTGCGCTGGCCGGCGGTCACTCTATTGATGCGCCCGAACCGATCTTCGGCCTGGCCGTTACCGGCGTGGTGCCGACCGAACGCGTGAAGCGCAACAGCACCGCCCAGGCGGGCTGCAAACTGTTCCTCACCAAGCCTCTGGGCATTGGCGTGCTGACAACCGCCGAGAAAAAATCCCTGCTGAAACCGGAGCACAAAGGCCTGGCAACCGAAGTCATGTGCCAGATGAACCTCGCCGGTGCGGCGTTTGCCAATATCGACGGCGTGAAGGCGATGACCGACGTCACCGGATTTGGTCTGCTGGGGCACCTCTCTGAAGTGTGTCAGGGCGCGGGCGTGCAGGCGCAGGTCTGGTATCAGGACGTGCCGAAGCTGCCGGGCGTGGAGGAGTATATTGCTCAGGGCGCGGTCCCGGGCGGTACCCAGCGCAACTTCGCCAGCTACGGTCACCTGATGGGCGAAATGCCTGAGGAGTGGCGCCACCTGCTGTGCGATCCGCAAACCTCCGGCGGCCTGCTGCTGGCGGTCATGCCGGAATCCGAAGCCGAAGTACAGGCGACTGCCGCCGAGTTCGGCATCACCCTGACGGCGATCGGCGAGCTGGTGACCGCGCGCGGCGGCCGACCGATGATCGAGATCCGTTAATTCGATGCGGTTGTTTATTGCCGAAAAGCCGAGCCTGGCCCGCGCCATTGCCGACGTGCTGCCTAAGCCGCATCGCAAAGGTGACGGCTTTATCGAATGCGGTAACGGGCAGGTGGTCACTTGGTGTATTGGTCACCTGCTTGAGCAGGCGCAGCCGGATGTCTATGACAGCCGCTACGCACGCTGGAATTTAAACGATCTGCCCATCGTGCCGGAAAAATGGCGCCTGCAGCCCCGACCTTCGGTCACCAAACAGCTCAACGTGATTAAGCGCTTCCTGCATGAAGCCGCTGAGATCGTGCACGCGGGTGACCCGGACAGGGAAGGACAGCTGCTGGTGGATGAGGTGCTGGACTACCTGGAGCTGGCGCCGGAAAAGCGCCAGCAGGTGCAGCGCTGCCTGATCAACGATCTCAACCCGCAGGCCGTCGAGCGGGCGATTTCGCGCCTGCGCGCCAACAGCGAGTTTATTCCGCTGTGCGTCTCGGCTTTAGCCCGCGCCCGCGCCGACTGGCTGTACGGCATCAACATGACCCGCGCCTACACCATTCTTGGGCGCAACGCGGGCTATCAGGGCGTACTTTCAGTGGGGCGCGTGCAGACGCCGGTGCTGGGGCTGGTGGTGCGTCGTGATGAAGAGATTGAGAACTTCGTCGCCAAAGATTTTTTCGAAGTGAAAGCGCATATCGTCACGCCTAAAGACGAGCGCTTTACCGCCGTCTGGCAGCCGAGCGATGCCTGCGAATCGTACCAGGATGAAGAGGGGCGCCTGCTGCACCGTCCGCTGGCGGATCATGTGGTTAACCGTATTACCGGCCAGCCGGCTATTGTTACCAGCTATAACGATAAACGGGAATCAGAACCCGCGCCGCTGCCGTTTTCGCTTTCTGCACTTCAGATTGAGGCGGCCAAAAAGTTTGGCCTGAGCGCGCAGAACGTTCTGGATATCTGCCAGAAGCTCTACGAAACCCATAAGCTCATCACCTATCCGCGTTCTGACAGCCGCTATCTGCCTGAAGAGCACTTTGCCGGTCGCCACTCGGTGATGAACGCCATCGGCGTGCACGCGCCGGATCTGCTCCCGCAGCCGGCGGTAAACCCGGACACCCATAACCGCTGCTGGGATGATAAAAAGGTGGATGCCCACCACGCGATTATCCCGACGGCCCGCGCCAGCAGCGTCAACCTTACCGACAACGAAGCGAAGGTCTATAACCTGATCGCCCGTCAGTATCTGATGCAGTTCTGCCCGGACGCGGTATTCCGTAAGTGCGTGATTGAGCTTGAGATTGCCAAAGGCAAGTTTATCGCCAAAGCGCGTTTCCTCGCAGAAGCAGGCTGGCGCACGCTGCTGGGGAATAAAGAGCGCGACGAAGAAAACGACGGCACGCCGCTGCCGGTGGTCGCCAAAGATGACGAACTGCTGTGCGAGAAGGGCGAAGTGGTTGAACGTCAGACCCAGCCCCCGCGCCATTTCACCGATGCGACGCTGCTGTCGGCGATGACCGGGATCGCCCGGTTTGTGCAGGATAAAGATCTGAAGAAGATCCTGCGCGCCACCGACGGTCTGGGGACGGAAGCGACGCGAGCGGGGATCATCGAGCTGCTCTTTAAGCGCGGCTTCCTGGAGAAAAAGGGACGCTATATCCACTCAACGGAGCCGGGCCGGGCGCTAATCCACTCTCTGCCGGAGCTAGCCGCGAGGCCGGACATGACCGCGCACTGGGAATCGGTGCTGACGCAGATAAGCGAGAAGCAGTGCCGCTATCAGGACTTTATGCAGCCGCTGGTTGGGACGCTTTATCAGCTGATCGATCAGGCGCGCAGCACGCCGGTGAAAACGTTCAGAGGGATGGTTGCCCCCGGTAGCGGCGCGAAGAAACCGTTCAAGAAGAAAAAGAGCGCGGCCTGATACGCCCGGTTTTCTCCCTCTCCCTGTGGGAGAGGGCCGGGGTGAGGGCATCCGGCCGCACGCGATAAACCTTAGATCACACCCTGCCCAATCATCGCATCCGCCACCTTCACGAACCCGGCGATATTCGCCCCGCGCACGTAGTTGGTTTGCGATGCCTCGCCGCCGTACTCCACGCAGGCATGGTGAATATCCAGCATGATGTGGTGCAGGCGCGCATCCACTTTCTCCGCCTTCCAGCCGAGACGCGCGGCGTTTTGCGCCATCTCGAGGCCGGAGGTCGCCACGCCGCCCGCGTTAGCGGCCTTGCCCGGCGCAAACAGTACGCCCGCTTCCAGGAAGAGGTCCGTCGCATCGATGGTGGTAGGCATATTCGCCCCTTCGGCCACCGCTTTTACGCCGTTGCTAATCAGGGTACGCGCGGCGTCTGCATCCAGCTCGTTCTGCGTAGCGCATGGCAGGGCGATATCCACCGGCACGCCCCACGGCTGTTTACCTTCCAGGTAGGTCAGGCCAAGCTCCCGGGCATAATCCGCCACGCGGCCGTCGCGGCTGGCTTTGATTTCACACAGGCGCGCCAGCTTCTCTGCCGTGAAGCCCGCTTCATCCACCACCGTGCCGCTGGAGTCAGAGGCGGTCACCACGCGAGCGCCAAGCTGCATCGCCTTCTCAATAGCGTACTGCGCCACGTTACCGGAGCCGGACACCGCGACGCGCATGCCTTCAAAGCCTAAACCGTGACGCTTGAGCATCGCCTCGGTGAAGTAAACCAGGCCGTATCCTGTCGCTTCCGGGCGGATCAGGCTGCCGCCAAACGACAGCCCCTTGCCGGTAAAGACGCAGGCGCTGTTGTTGGAGAGCTTTTTCATCATCCCGGCCATAAAGCCCACTTCACGTCCGCCCACGCCGATATCACCGGCAGGCACGTCGGTGTCAGGACCAAGGTGGCGGTAGAGTTCGGTCATCAGCGCCTGGCAGAAGCGCATCACTTCCCCTTCGCTTTTGCCTTTCGGGTCGAAATCGCTGCCGCCTTTGCCGCCGCCCATCGGGAGCGTGGTGAGGGCGTTTTTAAAGGTCTGCTCGAAGCCGAGGAATTTCAGAATCGACAGGTTCACGGACGGATGAAAACGCATGCCGCCCTTAAACGGGCCTATGGCCGAGTTAAACTGTACGCGCCACGCGCGGTTAACCTGTACCTGATTGCGATCGTCAACCCACGTCACGCGGAACTGGATCACGCGCTCTGGCTCGACGAGGCGTTCAAGCAGCGACATCTGGCGATAACGCGGGTTTTGTTCAAGGAAGGACCACAGGGTGGTCATAACTTCTCGTACGGCCTGCGCGAACTCGCTTTGGTGCGGTTCGCGCTGCTGAACATGGGCAAGGAAACTTTCCAGAGAGCGTGTCTGATCCATAGATATAAGAACCTCTTATCGTATTTTATGTGTATTACTTATGCGATTTGTGTTGTTTTTTTGACTATACCACCCGTACCGCTTTGTGAGGCAAGCAGAAATTTATGACGAAAGGGAAATTAATGAGAGGGCGGTCGTCATAACGAAAAGCGATGAAGAGATAAATTAAAGGTTCCGCTCTGGTTTACCGTTATAGTCATTATCAAGGAACTACTGGAAGATGTGTCTATGAAACGTTATCTACTCACCGCGTTATGTCTGATCTTTACCGCAGGCGTGCAGGCCAACCCCATTCTCCCGGACGTGGAGGTGAATGTGCCACCGGAAGTGTTTAGCTCCAGCGGCCAGAATCAAACGGTGCAGCCCTGTAATCAGTGCTGTATCTATCAGAATCAGAACTACTCGGAAGGGGCCGTTGTGAAAGCGGACGGCATTCTGCTGCAGTGCCAGCGCGACGAGCGCGCCATCAGCACAAACCCGCTGGTCTGGCGTCGCGTAAAACAATAAACGCTTCCAGCAGCGGAATATCCGCGGGGGCTAAGGCGTAGCCAAACGCCTCTTCCGGCGTACACCATGCGAGCGCGCTGTGGTAGTGCGCCGTGAGCTCGCCGCGAAAAGCAGGAACGTGCCAGGCATGCAGGTTAATCAACCGCTGCGACACTTCCCGCTGGTGGCTTGCCACGTATTGCCCCGGCAGGGCGTCAATGCCCAACTCTTCACGCAGCTCGCGGATAAGCGCTTCTGGCTGGGTTTCTCCGGCCTCGACTTTACCGCCTGCAAATTCCCACATTCCCGGCTGATCGGCGTGGGCAGGGCGCTGCGCCAGTAAAATGTTGCCGTCTTTTTCGATGATGGCGGCAACGACATCGAGTGTTTTCAGCATGGTCGTCAATAATTAATAGCGAAAAAAGACATATTATCGTGCCCTTTCTCAGAGTCCAGTAAACAGGAGAATCAGGTGAAAGAGTCCACCGCCTGGGTTGCCCCCCTCGAATCCCTTCCCGCCAGCCTAAAACCGATTGCCGCCATGCAGAAAAAGCATTTTGGCGCGGTGCTGAATCCCACCCGCTGGTGGGGGCGAATGCCGCGTCTGTTCTGGCTGGTGGCGCTGTTTGTCGGCTTTCTGGAACGCCGTCGCGCGCGCCTGACGCCCGCGCTGCGCTCGCTGCTCATGACGCGGGTATCCCAGCTCTGTCACTGCGCTTTCTGTATTGATGCCAACAGCCTGCGTCTGGCCGAGCGCTGCGGCGCGCTGGATAAGGTTCAGGCCGTGAGCGACTGGCATGATTCCGTCTTGTTCACCGAGCAGGAGCGCGCGGCGCTGGCCTACGCCGAGGCGGTGACCGCCACGCCGCCCAGAGCGGATGAGGCTATCAGAACGACGCTGAAACGCCACTTCACGGACGATGCCATCACCGAGATGACGGCGCTGATTGCGTTTCAGAATCTCTCCGCCCGCTTTAATGCCGCGCTGGATATTCCGGCGCAGGGGCTGTGCGCCACGTTTAACGAGACTCCTCATGCTTGACCGTCACCTGCACCCGCGGGTTAAGCCCGTTCTGAATCGTCTGGTTTCCGTGCTGGATAAGCCGGGCATCACGCCCGACGGATTGACCCTGACCGGGTTTGCCATCGGCGTGCTGGCGCTGCCGTTTCTGGCTCTCGGCTGGTATCCGGCTGCGCTGGCTGCCATCGTGCTTAACCGCCTGCTGGACGGTCTGGACGGCGCGCTGGCGCGCCGGAGAGGGCTGACCGATGCGGGGGGATTTCTCGACATCGCGCTCGATTTTCTGTTCTACGCCCTGGTGCCGTTTGGCTTTGCGCTCGCGGCTCCCGCAGAAAATGCGCTGGCGGCCGCCTGGCTGCTGTTTGCGTTTATCGGTACCGGCAGCAGCTTTCTGGCGTTTGCGGCGCTGGCCGCGAAGCACGACATCGACAACCCCGGCTATGCGCATAAGTCGTTTTATTACATCGGTGGGTTAACGGAAGGGACGGAGACCATCGCGCTGTTCGTGCTGTGCTGCCTGTTTCCGGCGCACTTTACGCTATTCGCGTGGGTATTCGGCGCGCTGTGCTGGCTGACCACCACAACGCGCGTCTGGAGCGGCTATGTGACGCTGAAGTCTCTCAACCCTTAGAGAGCGCTTTCCGGCCCGCGCGCGCCGGTGGTGACCGGGTTCTGCGGGTGACTGCTCCATTCGTACCAGCCGCCGTCATAGACGGCGACATTCTTCCAGCCCATCGCCCGGGCGTACATAAAGGTTTCTGACGCCCGCCACCCGGTGCCGCAGTAAAACGCGACGTGCTGTTCCGGCAGAATATTCCAGCGCTTCCACTGGGCGGCGATATCGTCCGCGCTGCGCATGGTGCCATCCGGGTTATGGAAGTCTTCCATATGGGTCGCGTCGCTGCCCGCGTGACCCCAGCGGGCACCGGCTATTTCACCTTTTGGCTTGATGTAGCTGTAGCCGCTGGTTTCGCCGATGAACTCCGGCCACGAACGAATGCTGACCAGGGAGGCATCCTGACGGTGCAGCATCCCGCGCGCCTGTTCCATATCAACCATCAGCTGCGGCTGGCCGGGGATCGGCGCGCCGAAATCGGGTGCTGGCGTCACTTTGCCGGGCGTGCCGCGTTCAACCGGGAGGCCTGCATCCGACCACGCCTTCCAGCCACCGTCGAGAATGCGCACATCCTTCACGCCCGCGTACAGCATTATCTGCGCCACGCGCGCGGCGGCGTAAACGTCACGGCCATACAAAATAACGGTGGTGTCGTGACGGATCCCGTGCTTCGCCAGCATCGCTTTCAGCTTGTCGTCGGAGACTTTATTCCACAGCGGCTCGCTTTCCACCTCGTTGGTGTCGATGTAGCCCGCGCCGGGAATGTGGTTCAGCAGGTAAAACTTCGGTGCGCCCCAGGCGGCTTCAATCACTTTCCAGTCACCCGACGGCGCGGCGGTCACGGGTTTACCCAGCTGGAGGCGGTGGATCCACTGCGGGTAAACCAGCTGTTCAAAGTGGGGCAGGCGCTGAAGGCGGTCGGGCGTCTGCAGCGCGTCGCTGAGCAGCGAGACCTGGCGGTATCCGGCTTTCTCCAGGCGGGACTTCACCGCCAGGTTATCGTTCTCGTCGCCGTACAGGGCGATGGCGGTTGCAGGCGTAAGCTGATGCTGTTTTGCCCAGCTCGCAATCTGCTCGTTGCTCATTGCGCCCAGCCAGGCGGCAGCCAGGTTGAGTGCGGCGGGTTCATGCCCGGAGGGGCCGCTGAGGGTCTGCGGCCAGCCGTTGTAAAACGCGCTGGGACGGGTGTCGACAGGCGTGCCGTGCTGCGCCTGAAGCTGAGACAGCGTCATCGCGTTGGCCATATCAGCCGCCAGAGAGGAAAAGGAAGCGAGGCCGCAGAGCAGGGCCAGCGCGGTCAGTTGAGAAACACGTTTCATCGAATAACCTGACGTCAGTAAAAGAGGGGGGCATTGTCGTCTCTCCGGAAACGGAAAACATTGCGTTAGCACATTATTGCCAGCGAGAGATCTCAATCAGCTCGCCGCCGGGTGGAATATCGTCCTCATCGTGCGTGACCAGCACCACCGGGATATTGCGCGCGCGGACGGCGTCAAATACCCATGTCCGAAACGTTGTGCGCAGCGTTTTATCAAGGCGGCTGAACGGTTCGTCCAGCAGCAGCGCCTGCGGCTCTGCGAGCAGGGCCCGCAGCAGGCTGACCCGGGCACGCTCCCCGCCGGAGAGGGTGGCCGGATCGCTGGCGTAATGACCGCTCAGCCCGGCGGAATCCAGCGCCTGCTCGACCGCTTCCCGACGCGCGCGTCCGACGATCCGCTCAGGCAGCGCCAGCAGCAAATTTTGCCCGACGCTGAACTGTTCAAACAGCAGCGCGTCCTGAAAGAGTATGCCCAGCCCGCGGGATTCAACGGGAAGACCGTCGCAGCGACGTGCGTCGAACCACAGTTCGCCTTGCGCCTGAAAATCGTCTGACAGCGCGCCGACCATCCACGCAAAAAGGGTCGATTTGCCGCTGCCGGACGGCCCCATCAGGGTAACGATCTCCCCGCGGGGAACGCAAAAACTGACCTCGCGGAAAAGCGGTTCGATGGTGAGATTGTTTACCTTCAGCATTATCGTAATCCTTGACGGTATCGGCCCACGAGCCGGGATAACAGGGCGGCAATACCGAACACCGTGCCCGTGACCAGCAGCAATCCCAGCGCCCGGCTAGCGAGAACAGGGATGCTGCCCCCGCTGCTGAGCGCGACGGTTTCGGTAGTCAGCGTGGCGAAACGCCCCGCGCCAAGCCAGAGCGTCGGCATGTATTGCGCCATGCTGACGGAAAAGCCGGTGGCAAAGGCCAGCAGCGCAGGGCGCACCAGCAGGGGGCATTTCAGCAGTAAGAATATTTTCGCCCGTCGCCAGCCGAGCGTTCTGGCGGTAAGGATAAGCCGGGGATCGATCCGCCGCCAGGCGGGCTGCAGAACCAGCAGCATCCACGGCAACACCCACAGCAGATGGCTCCAGAGCACGGCGGCATAGTGCCCGTCGAGCCCCAGACGCAATGCAATAAAATATTGCCCGGTGACGAGCGGCAGCGCCGGAAGGGCGAGCGGTAACCACACCCACGCCGCGCCGCGCTGCGGTCCCCATTCCAGCCAGAGAAAAATGACGATGAGGGCGATCAGGCTCGACAGCAGACCGAAGGAAAGGCTGGTCCCCACGGGACCCACGTCGCCCCCTCGCGCCAGCATCAGCAGTACCGCGGCGCACAGGATGCCGCACGCGGGCAGTAACCCGCTGAATGCCCGCTCAGGCAGGACGAGTGGAGAACGGGGGCGCGTCCCCGCGAGGTTCGGGATCGTGCGACGCCATGCTTTCCAGAGGCCGTACCCGAGGGCGGCAAGCGCGGCCAGCAGCATAAGGAGAAGCAGGCACAGCAGCATTCCTTTTGCCTGCTGCTGCGCGTCGCCCTGGCTTAGCCACTGCCAGGCCAGCACGGCCAGGGTGGGCGGGTTACCGGGCCCGAGAACGATCGCCACATCCACGACCGAAAGCGACCATGCCAGCACCGCCAGCATCACCGCGCCGAGGACAGGGGCAATCGCCGGAAGGATCAGCCAGCTGAGCGTCTGAATACGCCCGTAGCCAAAGGTTTGCAGGACGATCTTCTGCTGCGCGAGCCGTTGTTCCGGCAGTACGGCGTAAATGGCCCACAGCGCGAACGCGCTCTCTTTGACCGCGAGCGTCAGGCCCAGCCCGACGCCGTAGCGGTCAAACGGAGCCGTACAGACGGTACAGAGCTGATAAAACAGACCGCCCTCGGCAAACAGCAGCAACGCGCTGGTGGCGAACGCCACATGGGGGATCGCCAGTAGCCAGGGCAGTCGGGTCGTGAGGCGCCGCCAGCGTTGACCGGGCCACAAAAGGCAGACGAAGAAAAGGGCAATCAGCAACGCCCCCAGCGTGGCGATGAGCGTTGAGACCAGCGTGGCGACGGTCGCCTGAGGCAGCTGCGGATCGTTCAGCAGCCGCTGCCAGTTTGTCGCAGAAAGCGCCGGTGCGAACAGCATCACGCCAGCGGGCAGGATCGGCAGATAAATCACCGCCATCGCCAGCCAGACAAGCCCGCTCAGCGGGTGCCGTAACGACGCAGCCATTCCTGCTCCAGCGCGTTCACCCAGGCGGACTGCGGCTCTGCAAGCACCTGCGGCAGCCCCTGAGGCGTATGGGCCAGCAGCTGTTTCGCGTCACCTTCGGGCAGCGTTTTCGTATCCAGTACGCTCGGGTCTCCCCAGACGGCCGGGTCGGCCTTGCGGATTTGCGCCTGCGGCGACAGCAGGAAATTAGCGACCACTTTTGCACCCGCGCTCGCGCCGGCATTGGCCGGGATAGCCACAAAATGGACGTTGCCGAGCATCCCGCTATGGAAACCAAAGCTGTAGCTGTCGGCGGGCAGTTCGCCGCTCGCCACTTTCTGCTGCGCATGGGCCGGGTTAAAGGTCAGCGACAGGTTCAGACTGCCGCTGGCAAGCAGGGCATCCATCCGCGCAGGCGAGGGAGGGAAATCTTTTCCTTCGCGCCACAGCAGCGGATGCAGCTTATCGAGGTAGGTCCACAGCGGCGCCGTAACCTGAGCAAACGTTGCATCGGGCGCTTTTTGTAAAGCCTCAGGGCGATCGGTGAGCGTCAGAAGCAGCTGCTCAAGAAATGCCGTGCCGGTAAAATCGGGCGGGCGGGGATAGCTGACCTTGCCCGGGTGCTGCTGCGCGTAGGCCAGCAGCGCCTGCGGATCCTCCGGCGGCGTCGGCATGCTGGATTTGCGGGCGATAAAGGTCAGCTGCGCGCCGCCCCATGGGGATTCCGCCCCGTCGGTGGGAATAGCAAAATCTTCCGTGACGGGTTTACGGGTATCGACATAGCGCCAGTTTGGCAACGTCTGCGCCCATCCGGTTTGCAGCAGGTTCGCCTCTTTTAACGTGCGGAAGTTTTCGCCGTTGACCCACAGCAGGTCGACCGAGCCGTTGGCCTTACGCCCCGCGGCGGCTTCCGTCTGGATCCGTTTTACCGCATCGGCGGCATCCGCCAGCGGGACGATTTTTAGGGTAATGGCGTAGTGCGTTTGCATCTCACCGCTGACCCACTCAAGGTAACGGTTGACCGCCGGATCGCCGCCCCAGGCGTTAAACCAGACGGTCTGGCCTTTGGCCTGCTGTTGGATAGCGTGCCAGCTTTCGGCGGCACACAGGGGGGCTGCCAGCAGCAGACCGGTCAGGAACGCGCAAAAACGCACACGGCGCATAATGCCTCACTTTTTAGCAGACGGGAGATAACGGGAAAACAGCCGGCGCGTGGCCAGCGGCAATAACCCCAGTAGTGTAAAGGCGATTAGCATGCCCGGCGACAAAATATCGCGCAGCGACGCCACTTTCCCCAGCTCGCGCCCGGCATTCAGAAAGACAATCGTCGCGGGCAGCATGGCGACCTGGCTGACCCACCAGTAGCGATATACGCCAATGCGGGTCAGCCCCATCAGCAAATTTACCAGGAAAAACGGGAACAGCGGCATCAGGCGCAGGGCAAAAAGATAGCCCGCGCCGTCATGCGCCATGCCGGCGTTCACCGTTTTCATCTGCTGAGCAAACCGACGCTGGACCCATTCGCGCAGCAGATATCGGCTGGCGAGCATCGCAAGCGTCGCCCCGAGCGTGGAGGCAAACGAGACCAGCACGGTGCCTTCCCACAGGGGAAATAACGCCCCGCCCAGCAGGGTGAGGATCGCCGCGCCGGGGATCGACAGAGCGGAGACCACCACATAGAGCGCAAAAAAGATCAGCGCGCTTCGCAGCGGCGCGTGGTCAACATGGGAGAGGAGTACCTGCTGGTGGGTTTTAATCCCTTCCAGGGAGAGCGTGCCTGGGGGAAGCATGACAAACGTCAGAATAAATGCGCCCAGAAGGGCGCACAGTAAAGCGAGTTTTCGAATGTTCACGCGTCATTACAGCTTGAATTTAGCCCACACCGGCGCGTGGTCAGACGGTTTTTCCATGCTGCGGATCTCATAGTCGATCCCGGTTTCGATGCAGCGCTCTGCCAGCGGCGAACTGGCGAGCAGCAGGTCGATACGCAGGCCGCGGTTGTCGTCAAAGCCTTTTGAGCGGTAGTCAAACCACGAGAAGCGATCCTGCGTGTCCGGGTTGGCGGTACGGAAGGTATCCACCAGCCCCCAGTCCAGCAGGCGCTGCATCCACTCGCGCTCTTCCGGCAGGAAGGAGCATTTGCCGGTACGCAGCCAGCGTTTGCGGCTGTCTTCACCGATGCCAATATCCAGATCGGTCGGGCTGATATTCACATCACCCATGATCAGCACCGGATTGTCTTTGTTGAGTTCGGTTGTCAGGTAGTTCTGCAGATCCTGATAAAACTTGGCTTTGGCCGGGAATTTGGTCGGATGGTCGCGGCTTTCACCCTGGGGAAAGTAACCATTAATCACGGTGATGTTACCCAGCGGGGAAGGCAGCTCCGCCATGATGATGCGGCGCTGTGCTTCTTCGTCATCGCCGGGAAACCCGCGGCGAACGGAAACTGGCGTCTCTTTGGTCAACAGCGCAACGCCGTAATGGCCTTTCTGCCCATGATAGAAGACGTTGTAGCCGAGTTTCGCCACCTCTTCGAGGGGGAACATATCGTCGTGAACCTTGGTCTCCTGCAGGCCGATCACATCTGGCTGATGTTGTTCAACGATAGCTTCAAGCTGATGGGGGCGGGCGCGCAGGCCGTTGATATTAAAAGAGACAAATTTCATAGTCGCTGCCAGTGCAAGGTGAATAGTGCATGGATGGTAGCAGAATTTGCGTCAACTGTTACCGGGTTCGACCAATAACTGCGACAGATAATGCCGGTGGTGCAATATTTGCACCATTCTGACGCGCCTCGCCCTCAAACAGGGCGTAAATGACCGATAAATTTCGCGAGCGATCACAATTCCAGAATTATATTTGGCCTGTGCATACTCTTTCTGATTTTCATGCGGCAAAGCGCCGCTTGTCGTAAAAATATTCACTTTTTATGCAGTAACAGTGAATAACTCCATGTCGTAACTTGTTGATATTCTGTTACCCCAACCCGTTTATGCATTTTTATCGCTGGCTGGCACGAAGGCTGCAATCTACATTCACAGTGCAAACACTCAATTATTTAACATTCAAATAACTTTTTATTTACCGGATGAGGTCGCTATGTCTCTGTCAATTACGCGTGAAAATTTCGATGAATGGATGATGCCGGTTTACGCTCCGGCGGCTTTTATTCCGGTTCGTGGGGAAGGCTCGCGCCTGTGGGATCAGCAGGGTAAAGAGTATATCGACTTTGCAGGTGGGATTGCGGTCAACGCGCTGGGTCATGCGCACCCTGCGCTGCGTCAGGCGCTGAATGACCAGGCGGCGAAGTTCTGGCATACCGGCAACGGCTTTACCAACGAGCCCGCGCTGCGCCTGGCCAAAAAACTGATCGACGCGACGTTTGCCGAAAAAGTCTTTTTCTGTAATTCGGGGGCGGAAGCCAACGAAGCGGCGCTGAAGCTGGCGCGCAAATATGCGCACGATAAATTTGGTACCCACAAGAGCGGCATCGTGGCGTTTAAAAACGCCTTCCACGGGCGCACGCTCTTTACCGTCAGCGCGGGCGGCCAGCCTTCCTACTCGCAGGATTTCGCCCCGCTGCCGCCGGATATTCGCCACGGCATCTATAACGATCTGCAGTCCGCCAGCGAGCTGATTAACGACACCACCTGCGCGGTGATCGTCGAGCCGATGCAGGGCGAGGGCGGCGTGCTTCCGGCGCAAAAAGCCTTCCTGCAGGGGCTGCGCGAGCTGTGCGATCGCCACAACGCGGTCCTGATTTTCGACGAAGTGCAGACCGGCGTGGGCCGCACCGGCGAGCTGTATGCCTATATGCACTACGGCGTGACGCCGGACGTGCTGTCGACCGCCAAAGCGCTGGGCGGCGGCTTCCCGATTGGGGCGACGCTGACCACCGATAAATTCGCCAGCGTGATGACCGTGGGTACCCATGGCACCACCTACGGCGGCAACCCGCTGGCCACCGCCGTCGCCGGGCAGGTTCTGGACATCATTAACACGCCTGAGGTGCTGAAAGGCGTTAAGCAGCGTCATGACTGGTTTGTCGAGCGCCTGAATGCCATCAACGGCAAAACGGGGCTGTTTAAAGAAATTCGCGGTCTGGGGCTGTTAATCGGCTGCGAGCTCACCGCTGAGTTTGCCGGGAAAGCTAAACTTATTTCACAGGAAGCGGCAAAAGTGGGCGTGATGGTGCTGATTGCCGGTGCCAACGTGGTGCGTTTTGCGCCCGCGCTGATCGTCAGCGAGGAAGAGGTGCAAACCGGTCTGGACCGTTTTGCGCTGGCGTGTGAAAAGGTGAAATCCGGGGTGTCATCATGATGGTCATCCGTCCCGTTGAGCGCGGCGATCTCGCCGGGCTCATGCAGCTTGCCGGTAAGACAGGAGGCGGGCTGACCTCGCTTCCTGCCGATGAAAAAACGCTGTCGGCGCGCATTGAGCGCGCCCTGCAAACCTGGCAGGGGACGTTGCCAAAAAGCGAACAGGGGTATGTGTTCGTGCTGGAAGACACCGACACGGGGACCGTGGCCGGGATCTGCGCCATCGAAGTGGCCGTCGGGCTTAACGACCCGTGGTACAACTACCGCGTCGGCACCATGGTTCACGCCTCGAAAGAGCTGAACGTTTATAACGCGCTGCCCACGCTGTTTCTCTGCAATGACCACACGGGCGCCAGCGAGCTGTGCACGCTGTTCCTCGACCCGGCGTGGCGTAAAGAGGGCAACGGCTATCTGCTCTCCAAATCGCGCTTTATGTTTATGGCCGCCTTCCGCGATCGCTTTAATGAAAAAGTGGTCGCTGAGATGCGCGGCGTGATCGACGACACCGGCTACTCGCCGTTCTGGGAGAGCCTGGGCGAGCGCTTCTTCTCGATGGAGTTCAGCCGGGCGGACTATCTCTGCGGCACCGGCCAGAAAGCCTTTATCGCCGAACTGATGCCGAAGCATCCTATCTATACCCATTTCCTCAGCCCGGAAGCGCAGGCGGTGATTGGCGAAGTCCATCCGCAAACCGCGCCCGCCCGCGCGGTGCTGGAAAAAGAGGGGTTCCGCTACCGGAACTATGTCGACATCTTTGACGGCGGCCCAACGCTTGAGTGCGATATCGACCGCGTGCGCGCGATCCGTAAAAGCCGTCTGGTTGAAGTCTCTGAAGGTCAGCCCGCGCCGGGTGACTGGCCCGCCTGTCTGGTGTCGAACGAAAATTACGCCAACTTCCGCGCCATGCTGGTGCGTACCAACCCGAAATGTGAACGTCTGGTGCTGACGGCTGCAGAACTGGATGCCCTGAAATGTAACGCCGGCGATACGGTTCGCCTGGTGCGTCTCTGCCCTGAGGAGAAAACAGCATGACATTATGGATTAACGGTGACTGGGTCACGGGCGAAGGCGAAGAGCGCGTAAAGACCAATCCGGTTGGAAAAGAGATGCTCTGGAAGGGGCATGACGCCAGCGCCGCGCAGGTGGAACAAGCCTGCCGTGCCGCGCGCCGCGCGTTTCCTGCGTGGGCAAAACAGCCTTTCGCCGTGCGTCAGGCGATTGTGGAAAAGTTTGCCGGGCTGCTGGAGGCAAACAAGGCCGAACTGACGCGCATCATCGCGTCAGAAACCAGCAAGCCGCGCTGGGAAGCGACAACCGAAGTGACGGCGATGATCAACAAAATCGCCATTTCGGTGAAGGCGTACCACACCCGCACCGGTGAACAGCACACCGACATGCCGGACGGCGCGGCCACGCTGCGCCACCGTCCGCACGGCGTGCTGGCGGTGTTTGGCCCGTATAACTTCCCGGGGCATCTGCCGAATGGCCATATTGTGCCTGCGCTGCTGGCGGGCAATACCGTCATCTTCAAACCGAGCGAGCTCACGCCATTCACCGGCGAAGCGGTGGTTAAGCTGTGGGAACAGGCCGGCCTGCCGCCGGGCGTGCTGAACCTGATTCAAGGCGGGCGGGAAACCGGTCAGGCGCTGAGCGCGCTGAGCGATATCGACGGCCTGCTGTTTACCGGCAGCGCCGGTACGGGCTATCAGCTGCACCGCCAGCTGGCAGGGCAGCCGGAGAAAATCCTGGCGCTGGAGATGGGCGGCAACAACCCGCTGATTGTGGAAGACCCTGACGATATCGACGCCGCGGTGCACCTGACGATTCAGTCCGCCTTTATTACCGCCGGACAGCGCTGCACCTGTTCCCGCCGTCTGCTGGTGAAGCGGGGCGCACAGGGGGATGCCTTCCTGAAACGTTTGGTTGAAGTGAGCGCGCGTCTGGTGCCTGCCGCGTGGGATGCCGATCCGCAGCCGTTTATCGGCGGGCTGATTTCCGAACAGGCCGCGCTGAACGTGCTGAAGGCCTGGCAGGACCACGTCGCGCGCGGCGCGAAAACCCTGCTGGAGCCGAAGCAGGTTCAGCCGGGTAGCTCGCTGCTGACGCCGGGCATTGTAGAGATGAGCAGCGCGAGCAACGTGCCGGACGAAGAGGTCTTTGGCCCGCTGCTCTGCGTCTGGCGTTACGACGATTTCGATGCGGCCATTGCGATGGCGAATAACACCCGCTACGGCCTGTCGAGCGGGCTGATTTCGCCGCATCGCGAGAAGTTTGACCAACTGCTGCTGGAAGCGCGCGCCGGGATTGTGAACTGGAATAAACCGCTGACCGGGGCCGCGAGCACCGCGCCGTTCGGCGGCGTGGGCGCGTCGGGCAACCATCGCGCCAGCGCGTGGTATGCCGCCGATTACTGCGCGTGGCCGATGGCAAGCCTGGAAACTCCGGCGCTGACGCTGCCGGAGACGCTTAATCCGGGGCTGGATTTTACCGGAGGGGATCGTCATGAAAGCGCGTGAGGTTAACTTTGACGGGCTGGTGGGGCTGACGCACCACTATGCCGGTCTCTCTTTTGGTAATGAAGCCTCGACGAAGCACCGTTTTCAGGTCTCCAACCCGAAGCTGGCGGCGAAGCAGGGGCTGCTGAAGATGAAAGCGCTGGCGGATGCCGGTTTCCCGCAGGCGGTGATCCCGCCGCAGGAACGCCCGAACGTGGCAGTCCTTCGTCAGCTCGGCTTTAGCGGTACCGATGAGCAGGTGGTTGAAAAAGCGGGTACGCAGACTCCGCACCTGCTCTCCGCGGCAAGCTCCGCCTCCTCGATGTGGGTGGCAAACGCCGCGACCGTCGCGCCGTCAGCCGACACGCTGGATGGCAAAGTCCATCTGACGGTGGCGAACCTGAACAACAAATTCCACCGCGCTACAGAAGCGGAAACCACCGAGCGCGTGCTGCGCGCCATTTTCAACCATGACGCCCATTTTGAGGTGCATCAGGCTCTGCCGCAGGTAGCGATGTTTGGCGACGAAGGCGCGGCCAACCATAACCGCCTGGGGGGCGACTATGGCGATCCGGGCCTGCAGCTGTTTATCTACGGGCGAGAAGAGGGGGGGCACGCCGCGCCAACCCGTTATCCTGCTCGTCAGACGCTGGCGGCCAGCCAGGCGGTTGCTCGCCTGAACCAGGTCAATCCTTCCCAGGTGGTTTTTGCCCAGCAAAACCCGCATGTGATTGACCAGGGCGTGTTCCATAACGATGTGATTGCCGTTTCTAACCGCCAGGTGCTGTTCTGCCACGAGCAGGCGTTTGCTCATCAGGAGAAGCTGCTCGCCACGCTGCATGAGCGCGTGCGCGGCTTCACGCCAGTCCAGGTGCCCACGGAGGCGGTGAGCGTGCAGGACGCGGTAGAAACGTATCTGTTCAATAGCCAGCTGCTCAGCCGCGACGATGGCAGCATGATGCTGGTGCTGCCGCAGGAGTCCCGGGATCATCAAGGCGTGTGGCGCTACCTGACGGAGCTGGTCAAGGCCGATAACCCGATTGACGAACTGCGCGTGTTTGATCTGCGCGAAAGCATGGCTAACGGCGGCGGTCCAGCCTGTTTACGTCTGCGCGTGGTCCTGACCCAGGACGAAATGCAGGCGGTGAACCCCGCGGTCATGATGAACGATACGCTTTTTACGCGGCTGAATGACTGGGTCGATCGCTACTATCGCGATCGTCTGACGCAGGCGGATCTGGTTGACCCGCAGCTTCTGCGTGAAGGGCGCGAGGCGCTGGACGCGTTATCGACAATCCTGCAGCTGGGATCGGTTTACCCGTTCCAGCGCTAAAGGAGTGGATATGGAAAATTTACTGGCGCTGACCCTGGCCGATGAGACGCCGGAACAGAAAGAGGGGGACGGCCCCTCATTTCGCTGGCGGTGGCTGGGGCGCGGGGTGCTTGAACTGACGCCGACCGTCAAAAGCGATCTGTCGCTGCTGCTTTCCACGGGTATCCACGGGAATGAAACCGCACCCGTTGAGATCGTTGATCTGCTGCTGCGTGCGCTGTATCGCAATGAGATCGCCCTGAAGTGCCGCGTGCTGGTGGTGCTCGGCAATCCCCCTGCGCTGGCGCAAAACAAACGGTATCTGGTGAGCGACATTAACCGCATGTTCGGCGGCCGCTGGTCGCAGTTTCCTCAGAGCGATGAAACGGCGCGGGCAGAGTGGCTGGAGAACGTCGTAACCGCGTTTTTTGCCGCCGCGGGGCCGGGGCGCTGGCATCTGGATCTGCATACGGCAATCCGCGCGTCCTACCACGTTCGCTTCGGCGTTCTGCCGCAGCGCAGTCAGCCGTGGGATGAAGCGTTCCTGAGCTGGCTGGGTGACGCCGGGCTGGAGGCGCTGGTATTTCATCAGTCGCCGGGCGGAACGTTTACCCATTTCACCTGTGAACGTTTCGCTGCGCTGGCCTGCACGCTGGAGCTGGGAAAAGCGCTGCCGTTCGGCCAGAACGATCTGACCCGCTTTGCGCCTACGCATCTCGCCCTTCGGGCTCTGCTGGGAGGAAAGGCTCCCGAGCACGCGCATCAGCCCGTTGAGCGCTATCGTGTCGTACAGCAGATCACGCGCCGCAGCGATGCTTTCCTGCTCCACATGGCCGCACACACCCTGAACTTCACCCCGTTCCGCAAAGGGGCGCTGCTGGCTGAGGATGGCGAGGAACGTTACGAGGTGCAGAAAAACACCGAGTATGTTTTATTCCCTAACCCCACCGTCGCGTTTGGCCTGCGGGCCGGGCTGATGCTGGAAAAAATATCCTGAACCTTTCCCCTCTCATCATCAGGGAGGGGGAAGCAAAAAACTTTTCTTAACGATTAAAGCGCTTGCGCTTGTTTTGCAGAATATTCCTGGTGAATTGCTTTATTATTGATCTGCACTTCGCTATACTTCTGCTAAATTTCTTTAAAATCATCGCATTGAATATTTCTTGTTGCAACTCTCCACGCTTTATCCTTATTTCCTCCACATTTGACGAAAATTTGTTTTTTACACTTTCATTGTTTTACCGTTGCTCTGACTAATTGACGATAAACCCCGTAAAGTTAATCTCGTCAACACGGCATAGCGCCGAAGAATAACTGAAAGAAAGGAAATAAATTATGCGTAAGTTTACTGCACTGTTTGTTGCTTCTACCCTGGCTCTGGGCGCTACCAGCATGGCGTTCGCCGCAGATACTGCGACCACTACGACTGCCGCGCCTGCTGAAGGCAAAATGATGATGCATCATAAAGGTCCGGGTATGCACAACGAGATGATGATGTTTAAGGATCTCAACCTGACGGATGCGCAGAAGCAGCAGATCCGCGACATCAGAAAAGGTGAGCGCGACCAGATGAAACGTCCTCCGCTTGAAGAGCGCCGTGCGATGCATGACATCATCGCCAGCGACAGCTTCGATAAGGCGAAAGCCGAAGCGCAGATCGACAAAATGGCCGAGCAGCACAAAGCCCGCATGCTGGCTCACATGGAAACCCAGAACAAGATCTACAACATTCTGACCCCGGAACAGAAAAAACAATTTAATGCGAATTTTGAGAAGCGTCTGACAGAACGTCCGGCGATGGAAGGTAAAATGCCAGCACCAACCGAATAATCGGTTCACACTCTTAAGACCGCCGGGATCCTGTCCACAAAAGCGCAACCGCTGTGGACAGGACCGGCGGTTTTTCTTTCCTGCCCTCTTGCCTGCCGCCGCCAGCGCGGTATCCTCCTGTAGTCGCTTCAGAGAATGTTTGCAGAGTCATGGCGTTAGAATTTTTATTAACGTTCCGCTAAGGCCTGCCCGCTCTGCTGCCGATACTGTTTCTGTGAATACCCAACGATAACAAACAAGACAGCAACGATAGCGATATCCTTGCCCTGGCACGGGTTGTGCCATTCAGGAGTGGTGATGGAGTTCTTTGATATCCGTAAGATGCCGGTCAGCCTCTGGCGCAATGGTGCTGGCGAAACGCGTGAGATTTGCTGCTTCCCTCCCGCGACGCGCGATTTTCACTGGCGTGCCAGTATCGCGACGATTGCCAGCAACGGCGAATTCTCCTCGTTTCCCGGTGTTGACCGGGTGATTACCTTGCTGGAAGGGGGAGAGGTGACGCTGGATGCGGGACAGGCGTTCTCCCATACTCTCAAGCATCATCAGCCCTACAGTTTTGCCGGCGATTTGCCGGTGAAAGCGCTGCTTTGTGATGGGCGGATGGCGATGGACTTTAACATCATGACCCGGCGCGACTGCTGCCGGGCGAAGGTGCGCGTTGCTGACCGAACCTTTACCACCTTTGGCTCACGCGGGGGGGTGGTGTTCGTGCTAAGCGGGGCGTGGCAGCTGGGCGATAAATTGCTGACGGCCGATCAGGGTGCCAGCTGGGAGGAGGGTACCCATACGCTGCGTCTGCTGGAGGCTCAGGGCACCTTATTGTTCAGCGAAATCACGTGGCTGCCGGGTCATTGAGCACAATGATCTCAAACTTTCCGGCCAGGACCGGTTTACAGAGAATTTTATAGCCATCGTGGTCAAATCCGGCGGGCGTGCGCAGCAGGGTTGCCGCGTCGTTGATGTCGTCGACAGCGCCCAGCCAGAGCCAGTTGTTGACGATGTGATACTGGGTCATTGCCTCGCCCACTTCTTTTAGCGCAACGGCGCTTTCCCAGGGCCAGCAGTTCACGCTGATGGCCGCCAGACCGGTGAGAAGCCGGGCGTGATGCGCCTCAACGCTCTCTTTCCCGCAGCAGGCACCGGCGCAGCGCTTCAGCGCGGATCGAAAACAGGCGCGTCCACGGGTGGTTGCCTCCAGGCCTAAAAGGCTGTAGCAAAGCTGTAAATCGTCCGCCAGCGTCTGCAGCGCCTGGAGCGCGGCGCGCTTATTGGCGAAAAGCCCATAGAGATTCGGGGCATGAGAAAAATCGACGTCGCGCGCGTAGACGACCTGCGGCTTGCCATCGTTGATCTGCAGGGAGCAGAGCTGACGGTTGCGGCGCAGGCGCTTATTGAACAGCGGCTGTTGTTCTTTTATCAACCGCGCCTCCAGCAGCAGCGCGCCCATTTCTCCCGCCGTCTGGAACCAGGTAATGCGTCGCGACTGGCGCAGCATGGCGGCCTCGTCCGGCGTACGCAGATGGGATAACACCCGGCTGCGAATGTTAACGCTCTTGCCGATATAAAGCGGCAGGGTGTCGCTTTCGCCATGAAAGATGTATACGCCCGGCTGTTTAGGCAGCGCCTCAAGCCAGGGGCGAAGGTGTTCGGGATATTCGTAGATAGCCGCCGCTTCAAACTCAAGACGCGGGGCGGATTGACGCCTGCTCACATACTGCTCCATATACTGTTCAGACATACAGTGTAGCAGGAGTGCGGTGGTTAAAAAAGAGCCGGGTGGGGCTACGCCTTACCCGGCCAGGACGTGCGGCCTGATGCCCTCACCCCAACCCTCTCCCACGGGAGAGGGCGCAAACACTAAAAACGGTAACCTAGGTTACCGTTTTGCGTTTATTTCCAGAAGTCGTCAAACACCGTAATTGGCGTGTGGCGCTTGTGCTCGGTTTTCAGATACCAGCCTTCGATGATTTTCGCGGTACCTTCATCCAGCTTTTTGCCTTCCAGATAATCATCAATGTTGTCATAGGTGACGCCAAGGGCCGCTTCATCCGGCAGGGAAGGGCGATCGTCTTCCAGGTCCGCTGTTGGCGCTTTCTTATACAGATGCTCAGGACAGCCCAGCGCGGCCAGCAGCTGCTTACCCTGACGCTTGTTAAGACGGAAGATAGGGTTAATGTCGGTGCCGCCGTCGCCGTATTTGGTGAAGAAACCGGTGATCGCTTCTGCCGCATGGTCGGTGCCGACGACGACGCCTTTGGTCATCCCGGCGATGCTGTACTGCGCTTTCATGCGCTCGCGGGCTTTCTCGTTGCCGCGAACAAAATCGCTCAGCTCAATGCCCGCTTCACGAAGCGCCTGCTCGCTTGCCAGCACCGAGCCCTTAATATTCACGGTCAGCACGCGGTCAGGCTGGATAAAGGTAATCGCATCCTGGCAATCCTGCTCGTCAGCCTGTACGCCATAAGGAAGACGCACCGCGATAAACTGCAGTTTCTCATCGCCCGTCTCTTCGCGAAGCTCTGAAATCGCCATCTGGCAGAGTTTACCGGTCAGGGTAGAGTCCTGGCCGCCGCTGATGCCCAGCACCAGGGATTTCAGGAACGCGTTCTTTTTTAAGTACGATTTTAAAAAATCCACGCTGCGGCGGATCTCTTCATGTGCATCTACCGTAGGCTTCGCGCCCAGTGCCTGAATAATCTCTTGTTGCAGAGCCATCACGCCCTCCATATGCAGTACATAAACAGAATGTGTTAGCTGTTAAAACTAACCCTTTGGGCGAGAAACGACAAGGATCACAGTTTCGAGTGCGCTAATTTGCGCCGATTTAGCAGGTTATCGTTGTTTTATTAGAATTTTCCGAAATTCGTCTGGCGTAATCCACAAAGTTGAACAATAGTACTTTTTATCCCATGCTTAGATAACACGCTGATAAACAAGAGGACGGAATATGAACAAGAACGTAGCAGGAATTCTTAGCGCAGCGGCGGTACTGACTATGCTGGCAGGGTGTACGGCTTACGATCGCACTAAGGATCAGTTTACGCAGCCCGTAGTAAAAGACGTTAAAAAAGGCATGACCCGTTCGCAGGTTGCTGCGATTGCCGGTAAACCTTCTTCTGAAGTGACCATGATTCATGCGAAAGGGACCTGCCAGACCTATATCCTGGGTCAACGTGATGGTAAGGCAGAAACCTACTTCGTCGCCCTGGATGATACCGGTCATGTGATCAACTCCGGCTATCAGACCTGTGCTGAATACGACACCGATCCGCAGGCACCTAAGGCGCAGTAACCCTGCTTGCCTGAGGATGTTAACAAACCGGCCCATGGGCCGGTTTTTTTATGCATCAGAAAATCTTATTTCTTTGCGCGAATTATTTGCCCGAAATGTGAAGGGAGTCAACAAGCCAGGTCAATGAGAGACAATTTGAGTCTATCCAGAATTATCCCCTGTCTGTACCATTGCGTATACTCACTCCAACGATAAACAACAGTACGCAAGCTACCTGTCTGCCGGGACAGCGAGTCGAGTGATAGAGCGATGGCAGGTAGTCATATAAGAGGGAATCACGATGGAAAAGAAACATATCTACCTGTTCTGCTCAGCGGGCATGTCAACGTCGCTTCTGGTGTCAAAGATGCGTGCGCAGGCTGAAAAGTATGAAGTCCCTGTGGTGATTGAAGCGTTTCCAGAGACGCTGGCGGGCGAAAAAGGCCAGACAGCCGATGTTGTTTTACTGGGGCCGCAAATTGCCTATATGTTGCCCGAAATTCAACGACTGTTACCCAATAAACCGGTCGAAGTGATCGACTCGGGGCTGTACGGCAAGATTGATGGTTTAGGTGTTCTTAAAGCTGCTGTTGCAGCCATTAAAAAAGCTGCTAATTAATTTTTATTTTTCCCGTCAAAGAGTTATTTCACACACAATACGCCGTAACATGCGTTACGGCATTTAAGGGTATTTTCCTATGAGTAAAGTCATCGCTTCACTTGAAAAGGTACTCCTTCCTTTTGCTGTTAAAATAGGAAAGCAGCCTCACGTTAATGCCATCAAAAACGGCTTTATTAAATTAATGCCGTTGACGTTGGCCGGGGCCATGTTCGTTTTAATTAACAACGTTTTTCTGAGCTTTGGTGAAGGTTCCTTCTTTTATTCATTAGGAATTCGGTTAGACGCTTCCACTATTGAAACCCTTAATGGTTTTAAAGCCATTGGCGGCAACGTCTATAACGGTACGTTAGGGATTATGTCGCTGATGGCGCCTTTCTTTATTGGGATGGCACTGGCAGAAGAGCGTAAAGTGGATCCGCTGGCTGCCGGGTTATTATCCGTCGCCGCCTTTATGACCGTGACGCCTTACAGCGTGGGTGAAGCCTACGCCGTTGGCGCCAACTGGCTGGGCGGGGCCAACATCATCTCCGGTATTGTTATCGGCCTGGTGGTGGCAGAAATGTTCACCTTTATTATCCGCCGCAACTGGGTTATCCGCCTGCCGGATAGCGTACCGGCTTCCGTTTCTCGTTCATTTTCCGCGTTGATTCCAGGCTTCATTATTCTCTCCATCATGGGGATTATCGCCTGGGCGCTCTCCCACTGGGGCACAAACTTCCACCAGATCATCATGGACTCTATCTCTACGCCGCTGGCGTCGATGGGTGGCGTGGTCGGTTGGGCGTATGTGATTTTCACCTCTCTGCTGTGGTTCTTTGGCGTGCATGGTTCACTGGCACTGGCCGCGCTGGACAGCGGGATTATGACCCCCTGGGCACTGGAAAACGTTGCGCTTTACCAGCAGTACGGCTCCGTTGACGCGGCGCTTGCAGCGGGTAAAACCTTCCATGTGTGGGCGAAGCCGATGCTTGACTCCTATATCTTCCTGGGCGGTACCGGGGCGACCTTGGGTCTGATCATCGCGGTCTTTATTGTCTCTCGTCGTGCTGACTACCGTCAGGTCGCGAAGCTGGCGCTGCCATCAGGCATCTTCCAGATTAACGAACCGATTCTGTTCGGTCTGCCAATCATCATGAACCCGGTAATGTTCATTCCGTTCATCCTGATTCAGCCGCTGCTGGCCGCGATCACCCTGACGGCGTATTACATGGGCATCATTCCACCGGTCACCAACATTGCACCGTGGACCATGCCGGCGGGCCTGGGCGCCTTCTTCAACACCAACGGTAGCGTCGCGGCCTTCCTGCTGGCGATATTCAACCTCGGGATTGCCACCCTGCTGTACATGCCGTTCGTGGCGATTGCCAACAAAGCCGCCACCATTATTGATGAAGAAGAGAGCGAAGAGGATATTGCCCTCTCACTGAAATTCTAAGATTGACCGGCGCGGGGAAGCCCGCGCCAGCCACAAGGAGCTTAAAAATGTTAGATTTGGATAGTATTGTCGCAGACGAAGCCGTCGAGAACGATCTTGAAGAAGTGGTGATGGGGCTTATCATCAACTCCGGACAGGCCCGCAGCCTGGCCTATGCCGCACTGAAGCAGGCTAAGCAGGGGGATTTCGCCGCGGCGAAAACCATGATGGACCAGTCCCGCACGGCGCTGAACGAAGCGCACCTGGTGCAGACAAAGCTGATTGAAGGCGATCAGGGCGAAGGGAAGATGAAGGTCAGCCTGGTGCTGGTCCACGCGCAGGATCACCTGATGACCTCGATGCTGGCGCGTGAGCTGGTGGCGGAGCTCATCGAACTTCACGAGAAAATGCACTGAGTCGGATTTCGCAGCAGGAGGTCAGCACGATGGAAATTAAAACCGCACTTGAGCAGCAGCTGTTTAACGGCAAAAATTTTCACGTGGTTATCTACAACAAAACGGAGAGCGCCAGCGGTCTGCACCAGCATGACTACTACGAATTCACGATTGTTCTGACCGGCCGCTACTACCAGGAGATCAACGGTAAGCGCGTCCTGCTTGAGCGAGGGGATTTTGTCTTCCTGCCGATGGGGTCTTATCACCAGAGCTTTTACGAATTTGGTGCCACCCGTATTCTGAATGTGGGCGTCAGCAGACGCTTCTTTGAGAAGCACTATCTGCCGCTGGTGCCGTTCTGCTTTGTGGCCTCCCAGGTCTATCGGGTCAAAAACGAGTTTATGACCTGGATTGAAACGGTTATCGCCTCGCTTAACTTCCGCGACAATGAATTTGATGAGTTTATTGAAACGGTGACCTTCTACGTGATGAACCGGCTGCGCCACCATCGTGAAGAGCAGCAGGTGACGGATGATATTCCTCAATGGCTGCGCGGCACCGTTGAGCTGATGCACGATAAAGGCCAGTTCAGCGAAAATGCGCTGGAAAATATGGTGTCCCTGTCGGGGAAATCCCAGGAATATCTGACTCGTGCGACGCAGCGATATTATCGTAAAACACCCGTGCAAATTATTAATGAAATTCGCATTAATTTTGCCAAGAAACAGCTGGAAATCACCAACTACTCTGTTACCGATATTGCGTACGAGTCAGGATACAGCAGTCCCAGCCTGTTTATTAAGACCTTTAAAAAATTGACTTCATTCACACCGAACAGTTACCGGAAGAATTTGACGGTAATTAATTAACTTTCGGCGGATTACCCGCCACAAATATTGCTTTAATGGCTTGCCCAAATAGCGGGAAGAGTACGCTATACCTTGCAGGCGATTAACCTGATACGCTAAGGGAGATATTATGCAGAAGAAATTAAAAGTCGTAACCATTGGTGGCGGCAGCAGCTATACCCCGGAATTACTTGAAGGTTTCCTGAAACGTTACCATGAATTACCGGTCAGCGAATTATGGCTGGTGGACGTTGAGGAAGGTCAGGAAAAGCTGAATATTATTTTCGACCTGTGCAAGCGCATGGTGGAGAAAGCGGGCGTGCCTCTGACCGTGCATAAAACCCTGGACCGTCGTCTGGCGCTAAAAGATGCGGATTTCGTCACCACCCAGCTGCGCGTCGGCCAGCTGAAGGCGCGCGAGCTGGACGAGCGTATTCCGCTGAGCCACGGCTATCTCGGGCAGGAGACCAACGGCGCGGGAGGCCTGTTCAAAGGCCTGCGTACCATCCCGGTGATTTTCGACATCGTCAAAGACGTACAGGAGATCTGCCCCAACGCGTGGGTGATTAACTTCACCAACCCGGCCGGGATGGTGACCGAGGCGGTCTATCGTCATACCGATTTCAAGCGCTTTATCGGCGTCTGTAATATTCCGATCGGTATGAAGATGTTTATCCGCGACGTGCTGGCGCTGACCGACAGCGACGATCTTTCCATCGACCTGTTCGGCCTGAACCACATGGTATTCATTAAAGACGTTATCGTGAACGGTAAATCGCGCTTTGCCGAACTGCTCGACGGCGTGGCTTCCGGTCGCCTGACGGCGGCATCGGTGAAAAACATCTTTGACCTGCCGTTCAGCGAAGGGCTGATCCGCTCGCTGAACCTTTTGCCGTGCTCGTACCTGCTTTACTACTTCAAGCAGAAAGAGATGCTGGCCATCGAAATGGGCGAGTACTATAAGGGCGGCGCGCGCGCGCAGATTGTTCAGAAAGTCGAGAAGCAGCTGTTCGATTTGTATAAAGATCCGAGCCTGAACGTTAAACCGAAAGAGCTGGAGCAGCGCGGCGGGGCCTACTACTCCGATGCGGCGTGCGAGGTGATTAACGCCATCTACAACGACAAGCAGGCGGAGCACTATGTCAACGTGCCGCACCACGGCCATATCGACAATATCCCGGCGGACTGGGCGGTCGAGATGACCTGCATCCTGGGACGCGATGGCGCTAAACCGCATCCACGCATCACCCACTTCGATGATAAGGTCATGGGCCTTATCCACACCATCAAAGGCTTTGAAGTGGCGGCAAGCAATGCGGCGCTGAGCGGCGAGCTCAATGACGTGCTTCTGGCGCTGAACCTCAGCCCGCTGGTGCATTCCGACCGCGATGCGGAGCAGCTGGCCAGCGAGATGATCCTGGCGCATGAAAAATGGTTGCCGAACTTTGCCGCCACGATCGAGAAGCTGAAGTTCAAACACCACTAAGAGGACGCACAATGGAAAACCTGCTGATCGTTAATGCTGATGATTTTGGCCTCTCGAAAGGCCAGAACTACGGCATTATTGAAGCCTGTCGCCGGGGAGTTGTGACCTCTACCACGGCACTGGTGAATGGCGAGGCGGTTGAACACGCGGCGCAGCTGAGCCGCGAGGTGCCTGAGCTGGGCGTCGGCATGCATTTTGTGCTGACGCTCGGGATGCCGCTTTCGCCAATGCCGGGCCTGACGCGCGACGGCCAGCTGGGCAAATGGATTTGGGAACTGGCAGAGCAGGATGCTCTGCCGCTCGAAGAGATTGCCGGCGAGCTGGAGCGTCAGTTCAACCGCTTTATTGACGCGTTTGGTAAGGCGCCGACGCACATCGACAGCCATCACCACGTGCATATGATCCCGGCGATTTTTCCGATTGTCGCGGAGTTTGCTCAGCGCAAAGGCGTGGCGATGCGCGTGGACAGAGGGGCGAGCGGCGTGCCCGACTGCGCCGTGACCACCACGGAGGGGTTCAGCAGCGCATTTTACGGCGACGAGATCGACGAAGCGCTGTTCCTGAAGGTGCTGGATGATTCCGCAGCGCGGGGGGAAAAGTCGCTGGAGGTCATGGCGCATCCTGCTTTTGTCGATAACACCGTGCGGAAAAGCGCCTACTGCTGGCCGCGCCTGGCGGAGCTGGACGTGCTCACATCGGCGTCGCTGAAGTATGCGATTGCCGAGCGTGGGTATCGGTTGGGAACGTTCAGGGATTTGTGAGAAATTCCCCCTCACCCTAACCCTCTCCCCAAAAGGGAGAGGGGACTGGGCCGTGCGGTCTGTAATGCGAACACAGGTCTGCATTTCACCCTCACCCTTTCAGGGAGAGGGCCGGGGTGAGGGTATTTTTTACGCCGGGATCTGATCAATCTTGCTGCTGCGCGACCACACCCTGTGCGCGGCGAGCAAATCAAACAGCTTCGTCATAAAGGCATCGTCAACGTTGTCGCCCTCGACAATGCCGTCCTCACCCTGATCGGCCACCTTCAGCTGCGCCTTAAACCGTCGCGCGTCGCCGGACAGCGCGATCGGTTTCAGGTGCTTGTAGGCTTCCAGCAGATAATACACGGCGTCACCGTTGGTCAGCAGGCTGTCTATATCCCCGCACGGCACAATCACCGCGTCAACGGTCAGCGATGGCGCCCCGGCAAAGGTCGCCGCCACCGGCAGCACGGAGCCGTCATCGGCGGTCACTTCCCCCATGCGGGAATAAAGCAGTTTCGCATGCACGCCCTGGGTTTTCAGCGCCTGCATAATCCCCAGCACGTCGCTGGCGCGGGTTTTGTCGTTCAGCAGGATGGCGACCACGCGGCCTTTAATCGAGCCACCCGGCACGGCATACAGGCTCAGCGACGGATCTTTCTTCACGCCGTTAACTTCTTTCGGCGGGGCAAGGTTGCGCTGCTCATCGGTCAGCGTAATGCCCAGGTTATCCGCAACGCTCTGGGCGAGCTGAATATCAATGCGCGCCAGCTGATCGACGATCCGCTCGCGGATGTAGGTACGCACCACTTTGCTCAGCTCAAAGCTGAAGCCGCCGATAATGTGCTGCTGCTCAATCGGCGTCTGGCTGTTCCAGAACAGGCGAGGGTGGGCGTAATACTCGCCGAACGACGGGCTGCGCTCGCGAATTTTATTGCCGTCGACACGCTCCTGGTACGATTCGAATCCACCGCGTTTCGGCGCCGGGGGTGTTTCGCGCGGCCAGTTATCGTTAATCGAGTTCGGCTCATAGTTAGCCGGATTGGTATCAATATCCTGACGGTGCATCCCGTCGCGCTGGAAATTGTGGTACGGGCAGGTTGGGCGGTTAATCGGAATTTCGTGGAAGTTCGGCCCGCCAAGACGGCTGATCTGCGTATCGGTATACGAGAACAAGCGTCCCTGCAGGAGCGGATCGTTGGTGAAATCCAGCCCCGGCACGATATGCCCCGGGTGGAACGCAACCTGCTCGTTTTCGGCAAAGAAGTTATCCGGGTTACGGTTGAGCACCATTTTGCCCACCAGCTGAACCGGCACCAGCTCTTCCGGGATCAGCTTCGTCGGGTCAAGAAGATCGAAATCAAACTTAAATTCGTCCTCTTCCGGTATGAGCTGCAGGCCCAGTTCGTATTCCGGGAAGTCGCCCGCTTCAATGGATTCCCACAGCTCGCGGCGATGGAAGTCCGGATCGCGCCCGGTCAGCTTCTGCGCCTCGTCCCATACCAGCGAGGCTTTACCCGCCACCGGCTTCCAGTGGAAGCGGACAAACGTGGCCTTACCCTCGGCGTTGATCAGACGGAAGGTGTGGATGCCAAACCCCTCCATGGTGCGATAGCTGCGCGGAATGCCGCGGTCTGACATCGCCCACATGACGTTGTGTAAGGTTTCAGGCTGCAGGGAGACGTAGTCCCAGAAGGTGTCGTGCGCGCTTTGTCCCTGCGGTATGGCCCAGTGGGGCTCCGGTTTTACCGCATGGACAAAGTCAGGAAATTTATGCGCATCCTGAATGAAGAACACCGGGGTGTTATTGCCCACCAGATCGAAAATACCCTCTTCGGTATAAAACTTGGTGGCAAAGCCGCGGATATCCCGGACGGTATCTGCCGAACCCGCGCCGCCCTGTACGGTGGAGAAGCGCACAAATACCGGGGTGATTTTGTCCGGGTCAGAGAGGAAGTCCGCTTTGGTGATCGCTTTCAGGCTCTTGTAGGGCTGGAAGTAGCCGTGCGCAGCGGAACCGCGCGCGTGGACGATGCGTTCCGGAATTCGCTCATGGTCGAAATGGGTGATTTTTTCCCGCAGGATGAAGTCTTCCAGCAGGGTTGGCCCGCGCGCGCCTGCGCGAAGGGAGTTCTGATCGTCAGCAATGCGCACGCCCTGATTGGTGGTGAGCGCAAAACCTTCGCCGCCTTTGCGGTGCGGCTCAAGCGATTTCAGCTTCTCGTTTTCCGCGTCCGGTGATTTCATGCTTCCCGGTGCGGTAGGTTGTTCGCCCGGTGCGGAAGGGCCAGGGGAGGGGCGGTGAGAGCCGTCAGCAGGGGCGAGAGAGTCCATGCCCGGTTGAGATTCCTCAGTGCCATGAATCGGTGATTGATGAGTTTTATCTTTGTTCGACATTGCACGCTTCTCCTTTATCCATTGCTAAAAACCCTATTAAGGATAGAACAATGTCGCGAGATGGCTCGCGAACTAAGAGTTTTCACATGCCGTCATTGACGAAAGGAGCCATCCCGCCCACTCGGAGCGCGACGGAAGGCAGCAGGATCGGCTATCATAGAATTTTCCTGCTTCAAGAATTTGCTTTAGTGAACCAGTCGCTTATGAAACCTCTTCGTCAACAAAACCGCCAGGTTATTAGCTATGTGCCCCGCGTTGAGCCCGCGCCGCCTGACCATGCCCTGAAAGTGGAGGGTTTTCGCGATGTCTGGCAGCTGCGGGGAAAATACGTGGCCTTCGTGCTGATCGGCGAACACTTCCGTCGTTCACCCACGTTTACGGTGCCGGAATCGGCGCAGCGGTGGGCGATGCAGATCCGCCAGGATGAAGAGGTTGAAGAATAACAGCCATAAAAAAACCGCCATCAGGCGGTTTTTTTATTTCTACCGTGATTAACGGTGCGCCAGCTCGGCGTCGTCTTCACTTTCCAGAATCGCTTTGTCTGTCTGCTTCAGCCACTGGCTGGTCAGCGTACCGGCGGTCATGGAGCCGCTCACGTTCAGCGCGGTACGGCCCATGTCGATCAGCGGCTCAACGGAGATCAGCAGCGCGACCAGCGTCACGGGCAGGCCCAGCGCGGGCAGCACAATCAGCGCGGCGAAGGTTGCGCCACCGCCAACGCCCGCAACGCCTGCGGAGCTGATGGTAACAATCCCGACCAGCGTGGCAATCCAGACCGGATCCAGCGGGTTGATGCCCACCGTCGGGGCGACCATCACGGCCAGCATCGCCGGGTACAGACCCGCACAGCCGTTCTGACCAATGGTGGCACCAAAGGAGGCAGAGAAGCTTGCGATAGATTCAGGCACGCCCAGACGACGGGTTTGCGCTTCAACGTTCAGCGGAATAGACGCGGCGCTGGAACGGCTGGTGAAGGCAAAGGTCAGTACCGGCCAGACTTTGCGGAAGTATTTCAGCGGGCTGACGCCGTTCACGCCCAGCAGGATGCCGTGAACCACGAACATAATGCCCAGGCCCAGATAAGAGGCGACAACGAAGCTGCCCAGCTTGATGATGTCCTGCAGGTTAGAGCCGGCAACCACTTTGGTCATCAGCGCCAGCACGCCGTAAGGAGTGAGCTGCATGACCAGACGAACCAGCTTCATCACCCAGCTTTGCAGGGTATCAATCGCGGTCAGCACGCGTTCGCCTTTAGGCGCGTCGTCTTTCAGCAGCTTCAGCGCCGCTACGCCCAGGAACGCGGCGAAAATAACCACGCTGATGATCGAGGTTGGGCTCGCACCGGTCAGGTCAGCAAACGGGTTCTTCGGAATGAAGGAGAGCACCATCTGCGGCACGGTCAGATCAGCCACTTTACCAACGTAGTTGGTTTGAATCGCGGTCAGACGCGCCGTTTCAGCGGTACCCTGAACCAGGCCTTCTGCTGTCAGGCCAAACAGGTTGGTGACCAGCACACCCACCAGCGCGGCAATCAGCGTGGTGAACAGCAGCGTACCAATGGTCAGGAAGCTGATTTTTCCCAGCTGAGTGGCGTTATGCAGGCGGGCCACGGCGCTCAGAATAGAGGCGAATACCAGCGGCATAACGATCATCTGCAGCAGCTGGACATAGCCGTTACCGACGATGTTGAACCACTGAATAGAGTCTTTCAGAACTGGATTATCGGAGCCATAAATTGCCTGTAATGCCAGACCAAATACGACACCCATGGCCAGACCAACCAGCACTTTTTTCGCCAGGCTCCACTGTTTGTGGCGCGCCTGCGCGAGAAGCAATAGCAATACAACGAACACAACGACGTTCGCGATGAGTGGAAAATTCATCCCCGTTCTCCTGATTTATTATTGGGTCGGTTTTTACCGATCCTGTTGGCGGAAGGTTAGCAGAAGTGTGATGTAGCGCTTATATCCAAATGGAATGGGTTATGACAAATGGGATAATTTTGTCGGTTTACTGTTCAATCTGGTGATGAATAAAGCGATTGAACTGAAATTGCAGCGAATTAATCATCTGGGATGACCAGCGAACTGCACTGTTTTCGGGCAAGGTTTGCGGCATCCAGACGGCGTAAGCAAACAGCGCCATGCACAATACGCGCTCAAGCTGGTTGCCTTTCTGCGGTGCGAGGATGGGAAAACGGAAGCGCCATCGGCAGGGCCAAAGCAGCGGCACGCCCGCAGGAGTCAGCATATCGGCGAGAATATGGCTTAAATAGCCCAGCACCATCCCCTGGATGGCATCGGCGGGGACTATCCAGCTTTCGGGCACTTTTAAATAAAAAAGCGTCAGCAGGCCAAACACGGCCAGCAGGCTGTGCGTAAACCCCCGGTGGCCGAACGCGCGGGCGATGGGTTTCGACACCCACTTCAGGCGTTGTCCGAGGAAAGATTTAGGATGGTCAATGTCGGGCAGCAGACAGGTCAATACGGCGGAAGGGACAATATGCCACCAGTCCCCCTGTGCCAGCACGGGGGTGAGTTCAGCGTTTTTGGCAAATACTGCGCACGCAATAGAAAAAAGCAGGTGGCCTTCCGCCGTCATGATAAAACTCACAAAACTGTCAATTCATACAGTATAGGGTTTTTATACAGTAGGCGGAAGAGGTGACGGTGTAACTGTTTGTCACAAACCGGAGTAGGGCGTTAACCTCCGTGCAGATGATGCGCCGTGAGTTCTGCCAGTGAATTAAGCTTCACATCGGCAAGAGCAAACCGGGGATCGTGACGGCCTTCTTCAGCGGGCACCACAATGGAGCGCATCCGCGCAGCCTTCGACGCCACCATACCGTTAACGGAATCTTCCAGCGCAACGCAGTTGAGGGGATCCAGGCCCAGCTTTGCGGCGCAGTCCAGATAGACCTGCGGGTGCGGCTTGCTGTAAGGCAATTTTTCAGCGGACGCCAGCGCGTCGAAACTGTCGCGCAGTTCAAACATCGTGAGCACTTTTTCCAGCATATGCAGCGGTGAAGCGGAAGCCAGGCCAACCTTCAACCCCTGGGCTTTACACAGCGCAACGGCCTCACGTACGCCGGGCAGCAGCGGCCTGTTCTCTTCCACCAGCGAAATGGCGCGGCTGATAATGCGTGCGGTCACCTCATCGCGATTGGGACCTACCCACGGCTGTTGGGCAAACCACAGGTCAACCACCATATCGATGCGCAGGCCCAGCGTATCGGGAAGTTCATTACGGCGGCTGATATCCACGCCCAGACTGGCCATAACGTCCAGTTCGGCGCGATCCCACAGCGGTTCGGAATCGATCAGCAATCCATCCATGTCAAAAATTGCGGCAAGAATTTGGCGCGGTGTCGACATCACAACGTCTCCTTATCCAGGGTGTTCGACAGACGATACGTGCTAAGCACAATCTGCAATTTAGCATATTGCTTTTAAAGAGCGGGCGAAATTGATGGCCAGCAGGTAGACTTAGGCACAAATAACGCGTCTTTATGAAGAGGAACTGATGACGTATCAACAAGCTGGACGCATTGCGGTCTTAAAACGTATTGCTGGCTGGGTGATTTTTATTCCTGCCGTCATTTCTACGCTGATTTCTGTACTCAAATTTATGTACGATCACAGCGAAAAACAGCCGGGTATCAATGCGGTAATGCTTGATTTCGCTCATGTCATGATTGAGATGATGCGTTTTAATACGCCATTTTTGAATGTCTTCTGGTTTAACTCACCCACCCCGGATTTTCATCAACAGCTGAATATCGGCTTTTGGATGATATACGCCCTGATCTTTGTCGCGCTGGCACTGCAGGCCTCTGGCGCGAGAATGAGTCGCCAGACGCGCTTTTTACGCGAAGGCGTTGAGGATCAGTTGATTCTGGAGCAGGCCAAAGGCCCGGAAGGAATGAGTCGGGATCAGATTGAATCCCGCATCGTTGTGCCGCGTCACACCATTTTCCTGCAAATTTTCCCGCTCTATATCCTTCCCGTGATTATCATTGTGGCGGGATACTTCTTCTTCTCACTGCTCGGTTTTCTGTAAGCGATAGGGGTGGCGGCAAGGCCACCCTTTTCTTCTCAGGCGGCAAGCATACGCTCGAGTGCCCGCTGCGCGTTAACAAGGTGTTCTCCGCCAAAAAGAATGGCACGGTTCATCAGCGTATAAAGCTGATACACCGGCTGGCGGTCGAGGAAACCGGGCGGCAGGGGGGAAACAGACTGGTATCCGTCGTATATTTGCGGCGGCTGCTCAGGATGAAGCGGCAGCATGGCAAGATCGCACTCTCTGTCACCCCAGTAGCAGGCCGGGTCAAAGATGTACGGGCCGTTGGGACCCAGCGCGCAGTTATTGGACCACAAATCGCCGTGAAGCAGCGACGCCTGAGGCTGGTGGGATGCCAGACGCTGTTGAACGTGCTCAACGATGGCATCAATATTGCCAAATTCCAGCCCTTTTTCGGCGGCCAGCTCGAGCTGCCAGCCAATGCGCTGCTCGGCAAAAAATGTCGACCAGCGACGCTGCCAGGCATTGGGCTGTGGCGTGGTGGAGAGATCGTTGTCAAAATCGAGACCAAACTGCGGCTGGTCGCTCCATTGATGCAGGCGCGCTAACTGTTGGCCAAGGATGAACGCATTATGGGCATCCAGCGGGCGGGCGGGGAGATATTCCATTACCAGGAAGCTGTAGTCGCGGTCGCTCCCCACGGCCAGAACCTGCGGGACCGTGACCGTTTTACTACGCGACAACAGCTCCAGCTGGTCGGCTTCGGCGGTAAATATTGGAAGCAGCTCTCGCTCATCGCACTTAACGAAAAGATCGCGTCCTGCGTAGCGTAAATGCCACGCGGCGTGGATCTCACCGCCTGGCAGTTCGTTACGCAGTTCAATTTCACCTTCACCCAGCTGCTCACGTAAAAGATGACTGATAGCCTGCCACATGTTGTCTCTCCCATGTTGTCTGCCAGATCATAAAGTTAGCGCATAACTGCGGTAAAAAAATACGAACTAACGCACACCTGAGCGGTTTAAATTCATACAGCACACTTATTGTTCTTTTTTCCGCCAGCTTTCCCAGGTATCCACGTCAATCCCGGCAGGCTTATCGGTCACGCTCTCCACCAGACTGGCGGCCAGCGCATGAACCTCTTCCTGGCTAAGGGCACCGATCAGACCAAATGTCAGGGTGCCTAAATCATGAATGTTGCCCTCGTCATCCGTCAGCGTGAGGAGAAAATTAGCCCGGGTGAAAGCATTGTTGAGCTCATTCAGCTCGGTCAGCGATGCTTCATGAAGGTTGATGGTCACGACGTAGCGTGTGATGTCACCACTGCTCATAATTCACCTCATTGTTATCATGGAAGTTTTCTTAGCATAGTCGATAGTTTGCGTTTGGCGACCCAGAGAGGACATTCCCCTCCGTAAAGACGAAGGGGAACAGGCGTTAATTTCGGGACAGGTAATCGACGATTTTTTGCGTATCGGCAAGCGAACAGAGACGCGTGCCCTGGTTGATGGTGGCGGCGCTGCCCGCCGCCACGCCGTAGCGTGTCATCTCGAGCAGAGACGCGCCCTGCGCCAGTTTTAGCGTCATCGCACCCACCATGCTATCGCCCGCGCCAACCGTGCTCTGACTCTTCATCGGCGGTGGGACAACCTGAACGGACGAAGACTCATCGACTGCCAGCGCCCCCTGAGGGCCAAGGGAGACAACTACGCGCCGCGCTTTTCCGCTGCGCACCAGCTCCTGCGCGGCGGTGCGCACATCATCAGGCTGCGTCAGTTCGCGGTTGACCAGCGCGCTTAGCTCTTTCTGGTTGGGTTTGACCAGCTCCAGATTGCCCGGCACCAGGGCCGCCTGCAGGGCCTCGCCGCTGCTGTCGACAATGCAGCGGATGCCGCGCTGTTGCGCAGCCTGAATCAGCGCCGTTAATTTTTCCGTGCTTACGCCGGGCGGCAGGCTGCCGCTTATCACCAGCAGCGCGCCGCTTTCTATCGTCAGCACTTTCTCTTCAAGCTGACGAAACTCGTCATCGCTGAGTTTCGCGCCCGGCATGACAAAACGGTACTGCTCGCCGCTGGATCCCACGTGGACATGCAGGTTTTGCCGCGTCCAGTCTTTGGCCTCGACGGTCTTTACGGCCACCTGTTCATCTGCCAGGAGAGAGACCAGGTGTTCACCGGTGGCACCGCCTGCGGGGAAAATGGCCGTGGCTTTGCCGCCGAGATGTGTAATGGCGCGCGCCACGTTGATCCCGCCGCCGCCGGGCTCAAAGACCGGGGCGCTACAGCGCAATTTACCTTCCGGGTAAATCTGCGGCGTCAGGGTGGCGGAATCTAGGGAAGGGGAGAGCGTCAGAGTATAAATAGAAACCATCATTACCTCCTTTTAGCATGGGTTCTTATTAGCCTGGCACCATTTGTCAGGAAGGCAATGTAAATAACAGTATGATTTTAAATATGAATACTGACAAAAAGTGAGGCGGGGGATATATAAAATAAAACGCTTTTTGAGATCGTTCTTATTCAAAAAATGAAATAATAAAACATTGCTATGTTATTTGCGGCTTTTTATAATTTGTTACCTTTCTCTGGACGCCTTGTCATTGATCCTCAAGAAAGATTCCGGGACCGTGTGGTCTCTTTTTTTGTTGTACGGACTCCTTAATAAAATGAAGCTTTTAAAGACAGTGCCCGCTGCACTGATGCTAGCGGGTGGCGTGTTTGCGGCTATGAACGCGACCGCTGATGATACCGTTTTTACTGTCATGGACGATCCTTCCACCGCGAAAAAACCGTTTGAAGGTAACCTGAACGCCGGGTACCTGGCACAATCCGGTAACACGAAAAGCTCTTCTCTGACGGCGGACAGTACGCTCACCTGGTACGGCAACACCACCGCCTGGTCTCTGTGGGGGAATGCCAGCAACACTTCCGCTAATGACGAACGTTCTTCCGAGAAATATGCGGTAGGCGGACGTAGCCGTTACAACATGACCGACTATGACTACCTGTTTGGACAGGCAAGCTGGTTAACTGACCGTTACAACGGTTATCGCCAGCGCGATGTGTTCACCGCCGGTTATGGTCGCCAGTTCCTGAACGGTCCGGTACACAGCCTCCGTTTTGAATTCGGTCCTGGTGTGCGTTATGACGAGTACACCAATGGCGATACCAAAACCCAACCGCTCGGTTACGCTTCCGGTACCTATGCCTGGCAGATGACTGACAACACCAAATTTACCCAGGGTGTTTCTGTATTTGGTGCCGACGACACGACGCTGAACTCTGAGACGGCGCTGAACGTGGCTATCAACGAACACTTTGGCCTGAAAGTCGCCTACAACGTGACCTGGAACTCTTCACCACCAGAATCTGCGCCGGATCATACCGACCGCAGAACCACGGTTTCACTGGGTTATAGAATGTAATAAAAGCGGGCCGATGATAAGGTCGGCCCGTTTATTGTCTGCGGTCTTTTGACGTCCCTTCTGATGACTTGTCTTCGCCCCTAGCCCCAAATCATTGCCGCCCAACGGAGTAGCAGCATTGCGCCGCAGATGGCAATCAGCACCAGCACCATTTTCCAGTGTTTTACGGCAAATCGTTTAGTTGGCATAACCTAATCCTTATTGGTTGTTACCCACAGTCTACCAAACAGGGCCGAAATATGCCCCTTCTCAGGTTCGATTGGGTTATGCCAGCGCAGGGTTCGGCTCAGAACCAGTGGAATCGTTCGGCGAGAATCAACAATAAACCTGTGGCGGAAAGGACATTCAATATCACAACCGTTCTGCTGGATACGTTCATGGTATGCACCTTTGGGTTTAAAGACCTGTTCAAGAGTAGCCCAGCATCTTCGAAATGCGAGCGCAGGGGAGAAGCAACCTGCAAATTCGTACAAAAGTGCCAGCCCATCAATCTGGCCGCAGAGGGTGCAATCTCCTTTCCGTTAGTGTTAACATTACGTCGCTTGCCGTAAATCCGCATTAATCTGAATTCGGCAGGTGAATGATGACGAACCAATTTGACGATTGTTGGTCAGATGGTGTCGTAATCTATTGTCAAATCACGATTATTTTCTTTGTATATGCTCTTATGTGTGGGGCATCACTGCAAATAAGGATATAAAATGCCTGTAATTACTCTTCCTGATGGCAGCCAACGCCATTTCGACCGTGCTGTTAGCCCAATGGATGTTGCCCTGGACATTGGTCCTGGTCTCGCGAAAGCGACTATCGCTGGCCGTGTCAACGGTGAGCTGGTGGATGCCTCCGATCTGATCGAAAACGATGCGACGCTTGCAATCATCACTGCTAAAGACGAAGAAGGTCTGGAGATCATTCGTCACTCCTGCGCGCACCTGTTAGGCCATGCCATCAAACAGCTGTGGCCAAACACCAAAATGGCGATCGGTCCGGTTATCGATAACGGTTTCTACTATGACGTTGACCTTGACCACACCCTGACTCAGGAAGATATCGACGCGCTCGAAAAACGCATGCACGAGCTCGCCGAAACGAACTATGACGTCATCAAGAAGAAAGTCAGCTGGCACGAAGCGCGTGAAACCTTCGTGAAGCGCGGCGAGAGCTACAAGGTCTCTATTCTTGACGAAAACATTTCGCATGATGACAAGCCTGGCTTGTACCATCACGAAGAATACGTCGACATGTGCCGTGGACCGCACGTGCCGAACATGCGCTTCTGTCATCACTTTAAGCTGATGAAGATCGCGGGCGCCTACTGGCGTGGCGACAGCAACAACAAGATGTTGCAGCGTATTTATGGTACCGCGTGGGCCGATAAAAAAGCCCTGAACGCGTACCTGCTGCGCCTGGAAGAGGCGGCGAAGCGTGACCACCGTAAAATCGGTAAGCAGCTTGACCTGTACCACATGCAGGAAGAAGCGCCGGGTATGGTGTTCTGGCATAACGACGGCTGGACTATCTTCCGTGAACTGGAAACTTTCGTACGCTCCAAGCTGAAAGAGTACCAGTATCAGGAAGTGAAAGGCCCGTTCATGATGGACCGTGTGCTGTGGGAAAAAACCGGCCACTGGGACAACTACAAAGATGCGATGTTCACCACCTCGTCTGAGAACCGTGAATACTGCATCAAGCCAATGAACTGCCCGGGCCACGTTCAGATCTTCAACCAGGGTCTGAAATCCTACCGCGACCTGCCGCTGCGTATGGCGGAGTTCGGTAGCTGCCACCGTAACGAGCCATCAGGTGCGCTGCACGGTCTGATGCGCGTTCGTGGCTTTACTCAGGATGATGCGCATATCTTCTGTACTGAAGATCAGGTTCGTGACGAAGTTAACGCCTGTATTCGTATGGTCTACGATATGTACAGCACCTTTGGCTTCGAGAAGATCGTCGTCAAACTCTCAACGCGTCCGGAAAAACGTATCGGTAGCGATGAGACCTGGGATCGCGCAGAAGCGGATCTCGCCGTGGCGCTGGAAGAGAACGGCATTCCGTTCGAATACCAGCTGGGCGAGGGCGCATTCTACGGTCCGAAAATTGAATTTACCCTGTATGACTGCCTCGATCGCGCATGGCAGTGCGGTACTGTACAGCTGGACTTCTCCCTGCCGCAGCGTTTAAGCGCCTCTTATGTTGGCGAAGACAACGAGCGTCAGGTACCGGTAATGATTCACCGTGCAATTCTCGGTTCTCTGGAGCGCTTCATCGGCATCCTGACCGAAGAGTTCGCTGGCTTCTTCCCAACCTGGCTTGCGCCAGTGCAGGTCGTGGTGATGAACATTACCGATTCTCAGGCAGATTACGTTAAAGAATTGACGCAGAAACTACAAAATGCGGGCATTCGCGTAAAAGCAGACTTGAGAAATGAGAAGATTGGCTTTAAAATCCGCGAGCACACTTTACGTCGTGTCCCGTATATGTTGG